>JAESGW010000038.1_pt1 | contig 413782 bp, 365 predicted proteins | sample 9269791 | NCBI WGS metagenome assembly JAESGW01 (sample SAMN16773120, study PRJNA677053) | algae metagenome | isolation source: Aphanocapsa lilacina HA4352-LM1 and co-occurring heterotrophs from near cave... | place: USA: Maniniholo cave, near Haena, Kauai, HI | collected 2009-07-28
GGCTGAAAAAGCAGTAAAATTACTGTTGGATAAACTAGAAGAAAAATACAATGATGTAAAAGCGGATATGCTGGTTCTAAGAGATTTTGAAGAGAAAAATACTTGGGATAAAGTAATTCAAGAACAAGGATATTTCAAAATCAATATGCCGGAATCTTGTGTGTATAATGCAGAGAAATGGCAGAATTATGAGGACTTTTCAAAAGTATTGTCACCCCGTTCACGCAAGCATTTTAATAAAGAGATTATTCCTTTTGAAAAATACTATAACATAGAATTCAAAGAAAGCTTGAGCGATGAAGAAATGGAAGTGGCATATCAACTGTATGAAAATGTAAAAAACAACAACTATGCAATCAATACATTTCAATACACCAAATCAGTTTTTGAAAAGATGAACGAATGTCCAAATTGGGAATTCATTTTGCTAAACCTTAATACAGTTGAGACGACTCCATTAGTCGGTGTGATGTTTTGCTACAAAAATCAAAATCATACCTATGTACCGGAACTAATTGGAATGGATTATAAATGGGCGAAAGAATTCAATCTATACAGACAGTTACTATTTCAAACCATAAAAAGAGCAAACGAACTAAACTTTCCTCAAATCGATTTTGGAGTTTCAGCTTCTTTCGAAAAAAGAAAAGTGGGAGCCAAAATAATTCCCAAAGTAGCCTATGTTCAGGCTCGCGACAATTATACAATGGAAGTAATGAACACCATTCAAAACGACTATAAGTCAATATCCTAATACGGTTAACTGATGTGTAACTAATTTTTAACTGATGTTCAAAAAAACAATAGAAGCATTTAATTACAGCTGTAACGAAATTTTAGAATCAAACGACACTATGCTCAATAAGGCTAGTAAAGGCATCATATTGTGTAATCAAACCTTATCAAGTTTAAAAGAGATTGTGGACAAACGAGATTTTAATACCGTTCCCGAAGAAATTGATTTCTTTAAAAATAATAAACCGATTCCAATGAGTTTGTTGATTTTCTTTACTGAAGTAAGATCTTGCGAATTGAGAATGCCAAAAGCTGGAACAACCTATAAAGTACAATTTTTACAAAAAGAACTTCGGAAGATAAACAAGTTCTTTTATAAGAATGCCGACTTTGTACATTACATGGAACAAGGATATAGTTATTTAGACCATCAGTTCTTTACTAGAAATCACCGAAATAATTTTCCATTTACTCCTATGACAGATTATTATCAGTTTCCGGAATTTTCAACGTCTCAGGATATGCTTTGGGCAAAAGTAAAAGCCATGTATCGTTTTATCCATTACATCCGTCAGGCATTGAAACGCTTGAAAGTGGATGATGCAGATATTTTTGAAGACAAAAAGCACAAGGTAATTGTTTGGACGGGACCAAAAACAGCATTAACCGAATTGATTTATGCCTTATTCTCCAACGGTGCAATCAATCATGGAGCAGCCGATATCAATTTGATTACCTCATCATTTGAAGATTTTTTCAACATCAAACTAGACAATATCTACAAAACATATTCCGAAATCAAGGCTCGTAAAAGCAGTAAAACCAAATTTTTGGAAGAGCTGACACTTAACCTACAACAAAAAATAGCGAAAGAGGATATGGACTAATCTCGTAACTACGAAAGACAAGGCAGTAAACACCTATATTTAATTGGAGTTTACTGCTTTTTTTTTATTGAATACACTCTAATAAAATAATGAATCACATCATTTCTTTACGATAATAGTAATCAAGTCATATAAAATCAAAAATAAGAAGCCAGCAACAACGGTACTTGATTACATTTTGATGTTAAATTTTATCGGTACTACGAAACGTATTGGGATAAAATGAAATAAAATAGAGGGTATTTTGTAATAGTAAAACAATTGATACTAATTAAAATCAAATCGTATGACACTAGAAATCCTTACCAAAGAAGACCTCTATCAATTCAAAAATGAACTTTTGGCTGATATCAAAAAAATTATAAAAGGGGATGATAACGCAACCTCAAAAAAATGGCTCAAATCAAAAGAAGTCATCAAGCTATTAAACATATCCCCAGGAACACTCCAAAACCTCCGAATCAACGGAACCCTAACCTACACCAAAATCGGTGGCACACTCTACTACGACAATGCCGACATCGATAAACTCCTAAACACCAACAAAACAAACGCAATACCAACGCTTTTTAAGTAAACTCTATTTTGTCAACCTGAACTAAAATCCAGAGCTTGACGAAGGACAGATTCTCGTCTTAATACTTAATACTCCAATCTTAATACTTCCAAATGAATTACATAAAACATTTAACCGGCTTCTTCGAAAAAGTAGTACTCGACAAAGCACTAAATCCAACCCATGTCAGCCTCTATATGGCCTTATTCCAATTTTGGAACTGCAACCGCTTCAAAAATCCAATCAGTATCAATCGCGATGAGGTAATGCGAATAAGCAAAATCAGTTCCAAAGCAACCTATCACAAATGCCTGAAGAACTTACACAGTTTGGGTTACATCAACTACGAACCCTCCTACAATCCATTCAAAGGAAGCCACGTAATTATGTTCAATTTCTCCGAAGATCTAAAACCAGCTCCAAAAAGTGAGAGAAAACTAAAAAATGAACCACTTATTGAACCTGTTTCAGAACAAGCTCTAAACAAGTCTTGTACCAGTAGTGAAACAGGTACTGAACAAGCAGTAGTACCTTCTATAAACTATATAAACAATACAAACAGTTCAAACGATAAAAACGTTGCAAACTTGAACGAGCAAGCAAAAAATTTTGAAGATGAAAATGATATTCAATTAAAAAATCATAATTCAGAAAAAGAAAAAAGTTCCGCGAAAAAAGAAAAAGAAGCATTGCGACCTCGTGATTTTGTCATACCGAGCGAAGCCGAGGTATCTCCTTTGAAAAAGGCAACACCAACAATCGAAGAAATAAAAACCTATTTCCTAGAAAACAACTTCCCGGAACTCGAAGCCCAAAAATTCTTCAATTATTTCTCCAGTGTCGGTTGGCTAGTCGGTGGCAAAACTCCGATGATCAATTGGCAAGCAGCAGCACAAAATTGGATAATAAACAGCGTCAATTTCAATCACAACACCGACACAACACCGACAAACCGACCAAAACACCTCAACACCATAACCGATAAAAACTATGCAGAACCATTATAGTTCTTTTGTCATGCTGAACTTGTTTCAGCATCTCATCCTTTGCGAACCTTGCGACCCGAGACCAAAGGTCGAATTGACGAATTGACGAAGTAAATCCTTGGCGGATTTTGCGGAAAAAAAACACACTAAAAATGACAGAAATAAAATCCATCAAAATCAATTATAGCGAAGCTATCAAATCCGTGACAATCCGTTTAATCTGTGTCATCCGTGTTCCAAAAATTTCGCTTTAGCGAACAAAAAACAACCCAAATGAATGAAAATATTAAATCCCACTACAGCTACCCTGAAGTAATCAATTGGCTCGAAGCCAAAGGCGTCGAACTATACGGCAATCATTTCAAGATAATAGAAACCGATTACCCAATCGTGTACAAACTCATTGCCTATTTCCTAAGAGACGAGCCAACATGTTTTCAATACGGAATAAATCTCAACAAGGGAATACTATTATCCGGTCCAATAGGTTGCGGAAAAACATCACTCATGAACCTAATGAAATACCTAACAGCAACCGAACACAAATTCTACGTGAAACCCTGTCGAGACATCAGCTTTGAATTCATCCAAGATGGCTACCAAATCATTCACAAATACAGCATCGGTAAACTCTACCAATCAGAACCAAGAACCTATTGTTTCGACGATTTAGGCACAGAAAATAACTTAAAATACTTCGGAAACGAATGCAATGTAATGGCAGAAATTCTATTAAGCCGATATGATCTATTCATCTCCAAAAAACTAAAAACCCACATCACCACAAACCTATCAGCCACAGAAATAGAAACCCACTACGGCAACCGAATTCGTTCTAGATTACGTGAGATGGTCAATTTAATAGCATTCGAAAAAACAGCACAAGACAAAAGATAAAATTCGTGTAACTCCACGTTTCGCCTTAGCGAATCCATTTCATCCGCGTTCCAACAAAAAGTAACAAAATGAAAACAATAACCAACTTCTGGAACTACTTCCAACAAAACAACTTCGTTTTTCTACTCCTAAACGAAATCCCAAAAGAAGAACTAAAAACCCATTTCGACAAACTAATCGAGATACTACATCAATACAACAAAGATCTAGACCTCATCATCAAAAACAAAACAAATGGAGCAGAATTAATCATCACAGCAAACGGAAATCCCTATCTCTTCAAAGAAGTAGAATTACTAGTCCATCATGCACCAATTGTAGAACGCTGGAAAATAAACGCATTCCTACAACCCGAAACAAACCTAACCAAATACGAAAACGGTACCGACAAACCACTAGAATATTACGGCATCACCTTACGAATAAGTGAAATGTATTTCATCCCATTAGAAAATCCAAACAAACCAACCGATTTAGGAATAAAAGTATTGCTCAAAAATTATATCATCCATAAAGACAACCCAAGACTTAGAGAGGCAGTTTATGTGCATATCGAACATCTAATAGGCGAAAAGTCCTTTGCAAACGACCTATCCTTTATAGAAATAGACCAACTAAAAAACGAAGATTTAGAAGAAGATTGCGTACTTGAATTATATAACCTAAAGTTTTTTATTGACTCCTTTGAATACAATTAAGCTTCGGCAATAAATGTTGTTTACTGCCAAAGTTTAACGGAAAAAAAAGATATTTCGTAGTAAAATAATCAGGTTTAACCTGACGAAATAACTATGAATGATCACAGACCATATCTCAATCGCAATGTTCGATATCTGTCCCAATTAGTGACCAAATTTGGGACAAAATAGAGTAGTGATAACAAGAAAGTGGGTAGAAAAGGTGGGTAGATAATTAACCTAAAATCGCTTTATATCATATTGCTAAACTACTGATTTATTGAATAATAAAAAATAATCATTTTCAATTCAAGAGAAATTAACATCTAAAAGTGGGTGAATAAGTGGGTGGAAAAATTGTTAAACAGTAAACACCTCATAAACAAAACAATAAACCTGTTTTTACACAATAAACCACATTAGTTTACTATCAATATTTTAGTTTATTATTTGTAATATAAAGTATATCACAATACGCAACAAAAGAAATCAGCTATATAATTTTGGCAAAAAGTAGGTTTTTTTGCCAAAGTTATAACACAACTAAAAAACACTTATGTTTGTTATTTCAAACATAAATAGTATATTTGTTCAGAATAACAAACATTTGATATGGCAACAACCAGTAAAAAGCAATCCGTTTTTCCAAAATACGAGAAAGTATTAGAGCAGATGGGAGAAAATGTAAAGATGGCTCGTAAAAGGCGAAAACTTACAATGATTCAAGTGGCGGAAAGAGCTGATATTGCGAGGTCAACTTTACACCTAATTGAGCAGGGAAGCCCAAGTGTGGCTATGGGTGCCTATTTCAATGTACTACGAGTGCTAGGCCTACAGGATGATTTCTTAAAACTAGCTGCAGACGACGAACTGGGAAGAAAACTCCAAGACCTCGAACTTTTAAAATAATTATAAGATATAAATGAAACGTCAGTTCGAGTGATTTTTACGCAATGCAATGGAGTGAAAATTGTATCGAGAACCTTTTAAATTAAAAAATACAACCGTCTAAAATGTCCACAAAAACCGATATATACGTTTACGCTCATTGGATTGGAATGCAAGAACCAAAGATAGTTGGTATTTTGTCTGCACAACAAGCCAAAGGCAAGAAAGCATTTAGCTTTGAGTACGATAAGGACTGGCTCAAATCAGGACAACAATTCTTACTCGACCCCGACATACAATTGTATGGTGGGCCACAATATCCAAATCAAAAAGAGAACTTCGGCATTTTTCTCGACAGTATGCCCGATACTTGGGGACGCACACTAATGAAACGTAGAGAAGCACAATTGGCAAGAGAAAAGAATGTAAAGCCTAAAACTCTTTACGATATAGATTTTCTGTTAGGTGTTTTTGATGAAAGCCGTATGGGAGCATTGCGTTTTAAAATAGACCTGGTGGGTGAATTTTTAGACAATGATAAAGTAACATCAACACCTCCTTGGGCTTCAATTAGAGAGCTTCAAAATGCTGCCTTCATTTTTGAAAATGATATAAATAATGAAGATGTCAACAGATACCTTTCAGTACTAATAACACCTGGTTCGTCATTAGGTGGAGCACGACCTAAAGCCAATATTCTAGACGCAGATAAAAGTCTTTGGATTGCCAAATTTCCATCCAAAACAGATACCATTGACAAAGCTGCTTGGGAATTTTTAGCGTATCAATTGGCAACTAAGGCTGGAATTGAAATGGCACCTTGTCATATGGAAAGAATTTTAGGCAAACACCATACCTTTTTCACAAAACGTTTCGACCGTGAAAACGGAGAACGAATCCACTTTGCATCCGCAATGACAATGACCGGAAATAACGAAGACACCATTAGAGACAACCAAGCAAGCTACTTAGATATTGCAGAATTTATTAGTAATCACGGAGCAAACATAGAAGCCAACCTACACCAACTATGGCGAAGGATAATCTTCAACATAGCCATTTCCAACACCGATGATCATTTAAGAAACCACGGATTTATACTAACCAAAGAAGGTTGGATATTATCTCCGGCCTATGACCTCAATCCTTCCATAGACAAAGACGGCTTAGCCTTAAATATTGATACTGATAACAATGAATTGGATTTCGATTTAGCAAAAAGTGTAGGTGAATATTTCCGATTAAACAATAATCAAATGGAGGAAATTATCCAGCAAGTCTTAGGAGTTACGACCAAATGGAAAACAATGGCAAATGAAATCGGAATTTCCCGAAGCGAACAGGAAGTAATGGAAAAAGCATTTTACACATAGAAATTAAAATGAAATTTTATGAAGAATAATATTTTTTCAATAACAATATCTGCTTTCCCTACCTTAAATGAAGATAGTTTACTAATCTGTTATAGTTCTAATAAAAAGAAACATATTATATTTACGAACTAAATTGTACTTTTCCTAAAAGAGTATTTTTTTCAGTATCTTCGCAAAATGAAATTTATATCTTTAATATTAGCCTTTTATGTCTTGCTGTTATCAGCATTACCGACTTTTGTTGAGGATAAATGTATGCAGGAGCATACAACTGAGCAAGGACAAAACGGACAGGAAGACCAAAATTGCAATAAGGGTTGTTGTTCGCCTTTTTTTAGCTGTAACACCTGTACAGGATTTGTTTTAACTACTTTTCATTTTTCGGTTACACATTCAGTAAAAGAACCGCAAAGAAAATTAGGAACAATGCCAACACCGCCTGTTTATAATTTTCCCTTTTCCGTTTGGCATCCCCCACAGCTTGTTTAATATGTAGTGCTTTCAGCACAGTTTATTTCCTGCGGTGCATAGCACCGCTACAATTCATTTATTCATATTAAGCATCATTTTTACAATGAAAAAAATACTTATTGTGTCATTTTTTATGACACTCAACCTTTGTGTATATGCACAAAATACGTTCAAAGCAGTAATTAAAGACAGCGAAAAAAAAGAGCCTTTAATGGACGTAACCGTACAGGTTATAGGAACCACAATCGGAACAACTTCAGATGAAAACGGACAAATCATATTAACAGGTATTCCAAACGGTCTGCAAGTAATTCAATTTAGTTATGTTGGTTTTGCCCAACGTACCGACAGCTTTAACTTTCCATTAGAAGATACAACCCCGATTGAGATTTTACTCTATGAAAGTTCAACAGAGTTAGACGGTATTGTTATTTCATCTACAAGAAGTACAAGAACTATCCAAAATATCCCTACACGCATTGAGTTTATCGGAAGAGAGGAATTAGACGAAAAAGGCAATATGAAAGCAGGGGATATTCGTATGCTTTTGAGTGAAAGTACAGGTATTCACGTACAAACCACATCGCCCACAAGTGCCAATGCAAGTATTCGTATTCAAGGGCTTGACGGACGATATACGCAAATTCTAAAAGACGGTTTTCCTATTTATTCGGGTGCTTCAAGTGGGTTAGGCTTGTTGCAAATTCCACCGCTTGACTTAAAACAGGTTGAAGTTATCAAAGGTTCAACTTCTACGCTGTACGGTGGTGGAGCAATAGCAGGTTTGGTAAATCTGATTTCCAAAACACCAGCGGAAGAAAGGGATTTGCGTTTTCATTTAAACGGAACATCAGGCAGAGGTTTAGACATCAACGGTTTTTACGGACAGAAGTTTAAGAAAATCGGAACGACAATATTTGCTTCACATAATCGCAACGGAGCTTACGACCCTGCAAAAATCGGGCTTTCTGCAATTCCCCAATTTGAAAGGTATGTACTGAACCCTAAATTATTTGTTTACTTCAATGATAAAACAAAAATGAACTTTGGCATTAACACCACCATTGAAAACCGTTTGGGTGGCGATATGCTTTACATCAAAGGCAAAGGGGATAACACACATCAATATTTTGAGGAAAACAAAACACAGCGTTATTCCACTCAATTTGTTTTTGACCATACTGTAAACGAAAACAGTTTTGTACAAATCAAAAACAGCGTAAGTTATTTTAACCGCAATACGGCTATTCCGAATTACGAATTTGAGGGAACGCAGACCACTACTTTTACGGAAGCAAGCTATACGCACAGCAAAGAAAAATCGGAATGGGTAACAGGCGTTAATATTTGGACGGACAATTTTAAAGAAAAACAGATTACCGCATTTCCGTTGAGGGATTACAACCAAACCACATTCGGGGCTTTCGTTCAAAATTCTTTTAAGGCTACCGATTGGCTTCAATTAGAAACAGGTTTAAGGACGGATTACGTGATAGATTACGGAGCTGTTTTTTTGCCAAGAGTATCGGCATTGTTTAAGATTGCAAACGGTTTGACTTCACGTATCGGGGGCGGATTTGGCTACAAAACACCAACCATTTTTACCGAAGAAAGCGAACGCATACAGTACCAAAACGTAATGCCTATTAACAATAAAACCAATAAATTAGAAAGAAGTTACGGAGCAAATGCAGACATCAACTACCGTACTAATATAGGCGATGATTGGACATTCAGCATAAACCAACTGTTTTTTTATACTTATCTGGATAATCCTTTGTTGCTTCAAAATCCATCTGCTAATCTTTATCAGTTCATCAATTCATCGGGCTACATTCATACTAAAGGAACAGAAACCAACGTAAAAATAGGATATGATGATTTGAAACTGTTTCTGGGCTACACCTTTACCGATACCCGATTGATTGAAAACGGAACAACTACCGAAAATCCATTAACCCCAAAACACCGTATTAACTCTGTACTGATGTATGAAATTGAGGATAAATGGAAGATTGGTTTAGAAGCCTATTATTTCAGTCCGCAAAAGCTCAATGACGGAACAATAGGAAACGATTATTGGACATGTGGCTTTATGGCTGAAAAGATTTGGGAAAGATTTTCTTTATATATCAACTTTGAAAACTTCCTTGATACAAGACAGACACGTTTTGATAACATTTATACAGGTACTATAACCAACCCTGTTTTTAAAGATATTTATTCACCATTGGACGGATTTGTAATTAACGGAGGAATAAAATTTAAACTTTAAAAGATGAACAAAACAATATTCAATATTACAAAAATGGATTGCCCAAGTGAGGAGCAGTTAATCCGTATGAAACTGCAAAACTTTGATACGGTAAAATCATTAGAGTTTGATATTCCAAACAGAAAGCTGAACGTTTATCACAATGGAAATCCCGACCCGATTTTAACGGCTTTGGGAACACTAAACCTGAATACTACATTGATTTCAACTGAAGAAAGCAATGCAATTTTTGAAACAGATACAAATAATAATCAAAGGAAACTACTTTGGACTGTACTGATTATTAATTTCGTTTTCTTTGGATTGGAAATGGTGTTTGGCATTTTTTCCAATTCAATGGGTTTGGTAGCTGATAGTTTGGATATGCTTGCGGACAGTATCGTTTATGCTTTGGCTTTATTAGCTGTGGGTGGAACAATAGCAAGGAAAAACATCATCTCCAAATTTGCAGGGTACTTTCAAATCCTATTGGCTGTTATTGGTTTTGTTGAAGTTATCAGGCGTTTTTTAGGCTTTGAAAAAATGCCCGATTTTCAAACTATGATTATCGTTTCTGTTTTGGCACTAATGGCAAATATATTTTGTCTTTACCTGTTGCAAAAGAACAAAAGCAAAGAAGCCCACATACAGGCAACTATGATTTTTACATCAAACGATATTATAATCAATTCGGGTGTTATCGTTGCAGGGCTTTTGGTTCATTGGCTCAATTCAAGCTATCCTGATTTGATTATCGGAGCTATTGTATTTGCTGTTGTTGGTAGCGGTGCATTAAGAATATTGAAATTGGTAAAATAATAGTTAAATTCTTCCTCAGCTAATAGAAATAGGCAGGATAACAAAAATACTTTTGTGATAATAATTGATACATAAAAAAAGAACTAAAGATAGTTTATATTCTATTTGTTAAATGTGAAAAAGGCTTATAAAATCTACTTTATTCTTTCTTATTAAATGAAAACAGTAATAAAAAAATTAAAGTCTTGCTGTGCTTTACAAAAAATATTTTTCCGAATAGTATAGTAATGGAAGTATGTTTTAATTAGTTTCCAGTTGCCACCCCTTCCCAACGCTCCAAAAGTTTTTGTATGCCAGAAGTTAATCACTCCGATAGAAAAATAGTGCAAGGCAACAAAAACTTTCCCAAAGCTTAGTTACATAATGTGGCATTATAGGGCAATAATGAAAATAGTGCTCCAAAACAAGATGGTGCATTGCCCTATAATAACATTATGTAAAAAAGCCGCTCACCCAACGCTCAAGTGCCCCGCTCCAGCCACACATTTTTGGCAGCTTTCCTCGCACCACCCAGCTACCAAAAACACGTGGCTTCGCGGGTCACCCTTCGGGTTTTCATAAGAACGTTTCTGCTTAAAAAGGGAATCATCACTTCGTAGGAAATTCATCAATTGTTTTTATCAGCTGTGTATTTAAAGCGGTAGTGTTTGCATTATCTTTTGAAGGTGCTTCCCATCTCCGAAACAACTGAACACTAAAATCTGAATACTGAACACTTTCAAGCACCCTCAAAAGATAAAATTGCCCAGCAAGAGTGTGTTTTTTTGATTTGTCAGAATATGGAGTAGTAATTGCTTTCCGGTTGCTGATGCTTTTAGAATTTCTAAGAAAATTATTCAAACTTCAAGCCTTTCTATTTAAAGAAAAGTGAAGCACCAGCACCCAAAAAAGCAATCAGAAAGTAAGTGCAAACAAATCAAAAAACCACACACTTGCTTTCGCTACTGCCAACTCACTCGGTAGTATTTGCATTGTTTTTTTGAGGTGCTTCCCATCTCCAAAACAACTGAACACTAATTTCTGCATACTGAGCACTTCCAGGCACCACAAAAAATCAAACAGTGCAGCAAGAGTTTCAAATTTCGGTTCTGGACAAAAGCGTTTATAATTAATTTTTAGTTTTTTGTCCAGCCCCAAAATTTGAAACCCTTGCAAGACGACCCCGACTCCGTAACAAAAAGAACCGACTTCCCAAGGAAAATCCTGCTCCGAAAGCAAAAAAATAAAATAAAAAAAAGAGAGCAAAGTTAAGTTCCGGGTTTACAAAAAAGCAAGTTCAAGCCCTGCGGGTTTTTTAAAAAATCTCCACCACCCATGCGTTTTCAAAACAACTTTTCTACATAACAACAAATTCTGACTTCCAAAGGACGATTCGGGGTGGTAGTATTTTTTAAAAAAAACTTGCTTTTTTGAAACCCTCCACTTGACGAGAGTGCTTTCTTTTTTTTCTTTTTTTCTTTTGAAAAATTTTAATGAAAAAGTGTGTCCAGTCGATAAATCCTTAAAAGCACGATATGATAAATTTTAAAATGAAGCACCACCAAAACGGAGTAAAATACGCAAATCCTCATTTCTTCATCCTAAACAAAGGGTTAAACACAGGCAAACCTTTAGATGAACCCTGCCCGAATTGCTTTGTTATCATTTTCCAATGCTCAGAAGATTGCGAAAACATGGAATCCATCTGCAAAAGCTTATGGAGAGTAAAATATTGGCATCAATTTCTTATCGGTTCGGTAATTCCATACATCCGAATCAATGATTTTGCAAAAACCCTAAATCTGAAAGCAAATGAAATGATGACCGATTTCGAGCAACACAAAAAAAATGTAGCAGCTCTTAAAACCTTAGAGCAAAAGGAAAAGCAGTTTCACGAAAACATCAATTTAATCAATGATTTAAGAAGAGTCATTTTATATCGCTATTGCAAAAAATAATCTTAGTTAACCTTTAAAATCAATCCTATGAGCATTTTTTTATTATTTCAAACCGACAGTTGGAAATCAAAAGCATCAAGAGTATTATTTGGGGCATTTGATAGTAGAACAAAAGCTTTAGATTACGCAAAATACAACGATTTGTATTGGTACAATTCCGAAGTAGTAATTGTTGAGGTTGTAATCAATCAATTTGGTGAAGTCTAAAACTAAAAAAGCCCATTCCTTCCGGTTTGGGCTTTCCTTTTCTTTAATTCTAAGTTTAGTGCTATATAAGTATAGCGATTAAATAAATATCATTTTGTATCAAAAATTAGATTTAACTAAATCATAAACTAATGCTAATACCAAAGGAAGTATAATAGACAGAACTATTAACTGTGCTTTGTTTCTATTTGTCTTTGATTTCTGTAAATAATTTGGTCCTGTCTGTAATTCTATTGATGGCCATAATTTTTTAAGATTTTCATTTAATTTGGTAAAAAACAATATTGATAAAAATGGCACTCCTAATAACAAAAACATAATTATCCATTGATTTGTAGAGTTCTTTTCAAAAAAATTAAATATCAACCTAAAATAGACAGTATTGAAAAGAATAAAAGTGAAAAAGCTTAGATAACCAATGTTATTTTTAAACCTAGGTTGAATTTCTGCTAATTCAATTATTTCTGAAAGTCTTTTCAAAATTCCATTAACCCAATTTGGGTAATCTCCACTAACTAAAATAAAATTTTCAGAACTTTCATTTTCAACTGAATGAACAATTTGAATTTCAATATTTTTTGAATTGTCTAAAGTATAAAATCGCATTACAATTTTTCGAACATTTCTCGTTTCTATAATTTGATTTTCTTTAAATATTTCATTTGATTGACTTTCAAAGGAAGTATTATCAGTTGCATCTACAGAATACAATATGTAGTACTTCGCCTTTTTTTCGGTTTTGAGTTCGGTAATTTCATTTTCAATTATGTCCGAAAAAGCTCTAATTATATTAGGTGTTATTCTTCTGTAACCAAAAGTTAATCTTCTCTTTTCTCTAATAACACTCTTCATGATGATTGTTTTGAAACAAAAATAAGGATTTAAATCTTTTTAACAATAAAAAAGCCAGGTCTTGCGACTTGGCTTTCAAATGCTTAACCCAAAGGTCACCACAACTAGAGTTAAACTTAATTTTTGTGCTTCCTACAGAGGTATTTGAGCAACACCGAAATTGAAAAACTCACCACAGCTCCAATAGTTGCAAGGATTACTGTTTTTATCACATCTTCTGAGTTCAAATTGGGTAACATACTCAAAAAAGTACCTCCGGCAGTTCCAACCAAAGTTGAATTAGTCTGGTTGCTCATTCTTTTCAACTGTCAACTGACTTACCGCTGAAATAACACCACCGGCAACAGCTACATAACCACCAATGGTGGTCACGATAACTGGCAAAGAAACAGGTGCAGTTAAAACAGCTGTACCAACAGTAGCTAATACCAATCCAATAGTTCGAAGCACTTTAAAAAACTTTGGTGTGGGAGCGGTCGCTCTCTCTACAATTTTATTCATAATCGTAATTTCTAGGATTGAACAATTAATTCTACACTTTCTTTATTGTCCAAAGCTTGGTAAACAATCCTTTTAAGCTTTTCAAAAGCTATTCGAGACATAAAACCAAGTCCAGGACCAGAAAGTTTAGTAACAGGAGCAATACAGCCTTGCAATTCTTTTTGAGCATTGTTAGCAGGATGAAAAAGAATAAATTTTCTATTCGGTACATCCATCACTTCCAAATGCCATTTGTATTTGGCACTGTATCGCTTTCTAATAAAATATTTCCCCTCAGGAATGCAGGAAACCTTCGTTTCGTTCATCTTCCACGGCAATTCAATGGTGTTACAAATGAATTTGCCTTCGCATTCGAGTTTACCATTGGTTCCTTCAGGGAAATAAGTTCTTGACAGTACTAAAACCATCTTCTACAAGCCACTAACTTGCACCAAGGAAAGCGGATTAAATGCACCATTTTTCAACGGATACATTTGTCCATTCACTTCCTGATAGAACTCTAAACCAAGAGCCAAAAACAAAGGCTTAGTACTGTTTGGCGTAACAGTATTCACTTGGTTAATAGCTACCGTTGGAACAGCATTCCATGGCAAAATAGCGGTTTCAGAATTCTCAACCACAAACGTTTCAGCTTCAAAATCAACTTCAGCTCCCGCAGAAATGACTTTAAAATGAGTAGTTCCGGATGGTGCAGCAATCATGTTTGCCGGCACAAAAGGTGCTAATGTCACAGATATTTCTCCCGTCACACGATCAATTGCACCAACAAATGGAGCATACAAACTGGTACCAAGTTTCCCACGAATGTTAAACTCAAAACCGGCAAGCAATTCTGCCTCACCGTCGATAACATTTCGCAAACCTCTTTCGCTTACCAAATCAGCCTGAATAACTTTCACCATTCGTTGAGTTAATCGGCTCACCATTCTACTATCAGCAGAATTCAAAAGCAAAGCTCTCAAAGAAGTTCTCAAAATCTTTCCGGCTTTCCCAGCACGTCCAAACTCAGCACCATTTTCACGGGTTCTCTGAAACGCTGGGTCACTCGCGATTCTACTGGCGTCAATTCCGCCTTTTTCTCTCGCTAAATGCCCATCTTGAGTTTTGTAAAAGGTAATATCCCCGATAGTACCTTTCAATTTAATTATGCCTTTCTGTCTAGCCATAACTTCAAAATTTAATTCAACATATGGTTTGCTTTCACAAACCTCTCACGACTCCATCATTCTCAATTTTGTTGCAACAGTTCCAAATGATCATAACAAAGATTACATCACATTTTACCAAAGAAAAAATTGGTAGTGTACCATATGTCCAAAATCGACACAAGTGTCCTAAATGAGCATAAAAAACCAATCTATCAGTTTAAAAAATTATAATTAAATTGCAGAAGATTTTCTGCTAGTCAGAAGGTAGTCAAAGCCTAATCAAAGGCATGGATAAAGTATGAAAGCGACGGTAAAAAGAATATGTATCTATCCAAAAGACATTGAACGAATCACAGGCAAGAGTTACAGACAAAGTACCAGAATATTAAAAGCAATCAAGAAAAGTAACAACAAACTTGATAATGAATTAGTAACAATTGAAGAGTTCTGTCAATACACAGGTTTGAAAATTGAACAAGTAGAACCGCTCATTTTTGGGTAGTATTTTAAAATGATAAACTAGAATAACTATTCTTAAAAAACTCTCGAATTTAATTACAACTAGTTCATTTTTTGGTTTAGATTAATTTGCTAAATACCTCATTATTTACTAACTTTACACTATCAAGATTTAGGAATAATTGCATCCCAAAAAAGGAGCATTATCGAGACCAAGTAGTTTTTAAAGTTTATATTTTAATATATATCAAGGGATTGGGGGTAAGGTTTTGAACCCTCATCGCCCACAAAAAAAGCAACTCAATTGAGTTGCTTTTTTATTTTAAACAATTTTAGGATTACTCTACACAGTGTAAATAATCAATAAAATAATTGGTAGGAGCAGAGGTATCGTTTAATAATTCAGATTTTATTTCGCTTTTCAGTGCGATGTCTTTTTTCTCACCAACATAAATTACTCGCATTATTGATATTGGTGATTTTTTTAATTCTTCGTAGTTGTCTTTTAAAAACAAGAAGTAATTAGTAATTATTTTTATATTGCTTTTTGACTCTTCATCATAACTGAAAGAACTACAATTTTCCTGACTTGAATTAATTAAAGTGATAAATTTTCCGTTTTCCAATTGAAAAATTATTTTTGAAGATTTATCAAAACAAAGAGCTGTTATAAACTCGCTACTCTTTTGTATTTGCTGAAAACCTAACATTGGAACTCCTTCAGAATTAAGTAATGAAAATGAAATCATTTCCTTACTGCTTCCAAAAACACGCTCATAAATTAAAACATCTTGTGTCTTTTTAATGTAAGTAGAATCTGTTTTTTCTACAAAATCGTATTTACAATCTTTTTTTTGGGCGAAAAGACAGGTTGCAAAGAGTATAAATAAAACTGAGATATAATTTTTCATTGGTTTTCTTTTATAATTTAGTGCAAACAAGCACTATTTTTTCATGGTTTAAATTCGTAGTAAAGAACGCAAATATAGTACCACCATCTTTAATTTTAAACTTTTTTTTAATTTCTTCCACACTTAATGGAAAATTTCGAGTAGTGCAATTCATTTTTTGGTTTTGAAATTGCTTCATGTATTCTTTTTGAAAACGCAAAATAGCATTTATTTGAAAACTTCTTCCTTGAAAAGCAATATTTGTATCAGAAGTAAAAAGATGTGAATGTTGATGCAATTTATCCAAATTATAAAAACCTGAAACGGCCTCAATATTTCCAGATTTCATAATGGCACTATTGGGTTCGTATAAATATTTTTTGGGCAAAGAAAATGTTGTTGAATATTCTTTTCGATAGATTGTTTCAAACTGATGAACAGTTTCATTATCTATATTTACTGACGAAATTGTAATTTCATTTTCATATTTATGTTCTATTTCCCAGAGCAACTCTTTGATTTCATTTTTTACAGCAACAATATGAATTTTCTTCACATAATTCAATTCATTTAAACCTGAAGTAATGTCTAAAATAGGAGCTGTTTTAATTAGAATTTTAGCAGCATATTTAAAATACTCTTCTAATAATTCAGGTACATTAGGAACACAATCTTTTAGCAAAAAAACTTTTCCTTTTGCATCACTTCTTCTTGAAGGATCAATGTAAATCCAATCAAAAGAAGCGTTCAATTGCTCTAAAATTGAAAAACTATCACCATGAAGACAAGTAATGTTTTTTTGATTTAAAACAGTATAATTATGTGCAACAATCTCAGAAAGCTCTTTGTTCAACTCACAATGATAAACTTCTTTGAAATGTTTTGAAAAATATAAATCATCTACACCAAATCCACCAGTTAAATCAATTAGTTTTTCACCTTTAATCAGAGTTGCTTTGTAGTTTGCAGTAATTTCAGATGACGTTTGCTCAATAGAAATTTTAGCAGGATAAATTATGTTTTTGGTATTAAACCATGTTGGAAGTTTATCTTTAGCCTTCTTTTTTGCAATTACTTGGTTGATAAGCAGAGGATAATCTATTGTAGGAAAAGGATTTTTCTTCAGGGCTAATTCAGTTGGATTTGTATCTAAATTATTTTGAATAAACGCTTGAACTTCGGATACTATAAGACTTGAAATTTTCAAAACTTATGCGGTTTTAGTGATTAGTTTTACAAATGTATTGTTTGGAAAAAACTCTTTCGCAATTACTTTTAAAACGGTGTATAGAGGAACAGCAATAATCATTCCGATGATTCCAAAAAGATACCCAACAATTAAAATAACCAAGAAAATTTGTAACGGATGTGAGTCAGTACTTTTTGAAAAAATTATAGGTTGACTGAAATTATTATCGATAAATTGAACGGCAAAAAAGCCAATTAAAACATAAATTGTAGTAGGAATTATTTCGGTAGAAAAATCTCCTTGAATATTGCTTATCATTGTTAAAACAGCTGCTAAAACAGTACTAATGATTGGTCCTAAATACGGAATTATATTAAGAATAGCACAAAGCAAAGCAATCACAAATGCATTATCAATACCAAATAGTAATAAGACAATTAAGTACAGTACAAAAACGATAAACAATTGAAGCATCAAACCAATAAAGTAGCGAGATAACAAATCATTACTTTTTCTAACAGAATCAACAATTCTATCTTTTTTAGAATCTGGTAAAAGGCTTTTGAAACTTCTGAAATAATAGCTTTTATCTTTAAGTAAGAAAAAAGTAATAAAAAATACAGAAACTAATCCAACACTAAAACTTCCCAGTACATTAATAATACCGTTTATCAAATTAGGGACAAAATTGAAATCAATATTTTTCACCATAGAAGAGCTATCTACTATTTTTGAAAGATTGATGTTGTATTTTGACAAATAGGTCGTCAACTGATTAATGACAGTAGTATAGTTTTCTTTTAAAGAATCAATATCTAATAATGATAACTTATCTACTTGATTGATGATAAGAGGAACAAAAAGCAAAATAAATCCAATCAGTAAAAAGACAAATAAAAATAGCGTAGTAACCACAGCTAAAGTGTTTTTAAACTTTAATTTTCTTTTTAAGAATTTAACTATTGGACTTGCAATAAGCGTAAAGATAAGAGAAACAACAACATACACTATAACAGTAGAAATTTGATAAAGTATATAAAGACTCAAAGAAATTAATACAAGAATCCCTATTGCTCTTAATATTCCTATAGATAATGTTTTTGCTGTCATAATGCTAAAGTAAAAAAAAACTCGTTATCAAGTAACGAGTTTTTGAAATATTATCAATAAAAATTTCTTACGGCTGTGCAAAAGAGTTTCTAGCTCCACCAACTGCAAAAATAGCTAACATTCTATTTTTTTGACCATTTGAAAACATATACATGCACGAATCGTTAGTATAATCCATATAATTCATTGTCATTTCAACAGGATTTCCTGAACAAGTTGAATAATGAGGGTATGATGGACAACTGTAATTAGCTGTGTTATGCGTTGGAGTATCACTAACTAAATCACTACCACATGAAGCATCACCCCAAATGTGGCGTAAATTCATCCAGTGACCTACTTCGTGAGTTCCAGTTCTTCCTAAATTAAATGGAGCAGAAGCAGTACCTGTTGTTCCCATAGCATTATCGTCGATAACAACACCATCTGTAGAAGATGATCCACCAGGAAATTGTGCATAACCTAAAATTCCACCACTTAAATTACAAACCCATAAGTTTAATTTTGTAGTAGGACTTGTTGGATTTAATCCACCTTGTGCCGTTTTTTTCATGGCATCATTTGTTGTCCATGATGTTTTATTAGTCTTTTTTCTGTAAACAACATCCAAGACAAACGAAATTCCAACGTTTGCTTTAACTCCAGAAAATAGAGATGGAACATTGTTAAAATCTGAATTTGTAGCATTGAAATCTTTGTTTAAAACATCAATTTGAGATTGAATTTGTGCCAAAGAAATGTTTTGAGCATTTGTCTTGTACAAAACATTTACCACAACTGGAATTTCAATTTTTCCGTTTACCAATCTTCCTTCTCTAAGAACATCTTGAGTAAACGATTCAATTTCGTTCATTTTTGCAGCTAATTTTGGGTCTTCACTTAATTTGTTCAACAATACATCATGCGAAGCACATCCTCTATGAGCCATTTCATTTGAAGCTAAATCAGCTTCTACGGTTTCATTTTCTGCACAAGAAAACAAAAGCATCAAAAGTGATGCGGAGAAAAGCATTTTTTTCATATAAATCTAATTTGGTTTGTTAATATGTTACAATTTTAATTAAAAAATCAACATAAAAACAAAAAAATAACAAAAGTTATGAAAAATGTTAAAAATATGCGTGAAAACCGTAAATTCTTATTAAACTAATCTTAATTTTTAAAAACGTAATTAATAATATTGGCACCCATTTTTAAGGCTTTTTCTCTAACAGATTCAGGATCGTTGTGGACTTCTTTGTCTTCCCAACCATCACCTAAATCGCATTCAAAAGTGTAAAGTAATACCAATTTATTTTCTATAAAAATGCCAAAAGCTTGAGGTCTTTTGTTTTCGTGTTCATGAATTTTAGGCAATCCATTTGGAAATAAGTTTGGTCCTAGAAAAATTTCATGGTTAGAAGGAATCTCTTTTAAATCATTAGTAGGAAATATTTTTTTTATTTCTTTTCGAATATATTCATCCATTCCAAAATTATCATCAATGTGTAAAAAACCACCAGAAGTTAGATAGTTTCTAAGATTTTCAACATCATTTGCACTAAAAACCACATTGCCATGACCTGTTAAATGAACAAAGGGATAAGAGAAAATTTCAGCACTTCCTACTTCAACAGTTTGTACTTTGGGATTTAATTTGGTGTTAATAGTTTGATTGCAATATTTCACTAAATTAGGCAAAGATGTTGGGTTAGCATACCAATCACCACCACCTGCGTATTTAGCCAAAGCAATTTCTTGAGAAAATCCTATACAGCAAAACAAGAATAGGATAAGACTTATTGATTTTTTCATTTTATTCATTTATTAGAGCAACAGTATGACATGCCACAATACCAGCTGTTTCTGTGCGTAATCTTGTGTTTCCCAAAGATACAGGAATAAAATTATTTTTCAAGGCTGAATTTATTTCTTTAGTTGAAAAATCGCCTTCAGGACCAATTAAAATCAAAATGTTTTGACTGGGTTTTACGCTATTTTTGAAAACATTTTTTTCATTTTCCTCACAATGTGCAATGAATTTAGTAGCAGTTATTTCTTTTTTTAGGAATTCAGCATAAGAAATCGGCTCATTGATTTGAGGAAGATAATACTGATTGGATTGTTTCATTGCTGCTTGAATGATTTTTTCGGCTCTATCAATTTTATAAATTTTCCTTTCTGAATGCTCACATATAATAGGTGTGATTTCATCAATGCCAATTTCAGTTGCCTTTTCTAAAAACCATTCGTACCTATCATTCATTTTTGTGGGTGCTATCGCAATATGTAGATGATAATTTTTAGGTTCAAAAAAAACTACTTTTGTAATTTTAACTTCGCATTTTTTTTCAGATTCCAAAGTAATTTCAGAGTGAAATAAATTTCCTTTTCCATTCGTAATAAAAATTTCATCACCTCCTTTTTTTCTAAGAACTTTTACAATGTGTTTGCTTTCTTCTTTATCAAACTGAAAAATAACATCTGAAGTTTGTAGGGTTGAATTATAAAATAATTGCATGTTGTTGTTTTAAAATTGAATTCGAGCTTTAGAAACAATAGAAGCATCGCTAAAATTATTTTCCAAATAGTTGTAATAGCCTACTATTCCTATCATTGCGGCATTATCTGTGGTATATTCAAATTTTGGAATAAACGTTTTCCAGCCGTATTTATCTTCTGCTTCTTTCAATGTTTTTCTAATGCCAGAATTAGCCGAAACTCCACCACCAATGGCTATTTGTTTGATGCCAGTTTCAGCAACTGCCATTTTTAATTTTTCCATCAAGATGTTAATTATAGTAAATTGAATGGATGCACAAATATCAGCTTTATTTTCTTCAATAAAATTTTCATTTTCATTAATGTTTTTTTGGATAAAGTAGATAAACTGTGTTTTTAAACCACTAAAACTAAAATTCAAACCAGGAACTTTTGGTTTGGTAAATGGAAAGGCTTTTGGATTTCCTTCTTTAGCATATTTATCAATTAATGGTCCACCAGGATAAGGAAAACCTATAACCTTAGCACTTTTATCAAATGCTTCTCCCACAGCATCATCGGTTGTTTCTCCAATAATTTCTAAATCAAAAAAACTATTCACTTTTACAATTTGTGTATGACCACCACTTATGGTTAAGGCTAAAAAAGGAAAACTCGGTTTTTCATATCCTTCTTCATCAATAAAATGAGCTAAAATATGAGCTTTCATGTGGTTTACTGCAATCAATGGAATTTCTAATGCTGAACTTAGTGATTTAGCAAATGAACCTCCAACCAATAAAGAACCCATTAGGCCAGGACCTTGTGTAAAAGCTACACAGTTTAAGTCGTTTTTTGTAATTCCAGCCTTTTTTAAAGCAACATCTACAACAGGAACAATATTTTGTTGGTGCGCTCTAGAAGCTAGTTCTGGAACAACACCACCATATTCTTGATGAATAGGTTGCCCAGCAACAACATTTGATATAACTTTATCGTTAATTAGTACAGCAGCAGAAGTGTCGTCACAAGAACTTTCAATGGCTAAAGTATATATTGTTTTTTTTGACATAAAAGAGGCATGAAATTTGTAAATTAGTAAGAATATCTTTCAGAAATAGTTATTTTTGTTTCAGAAAGAGCGATGTTGATTTCAAAGCACAAATTTAAAACATTTTTTTCGTATCAAAACATTTAAAAAAATAGTACTTCGTTCCCTGTTGGGTTTGGTAATCTTCTTACTCGTTTCGGGTATACTTTTATCATTGCCATTTGTTCAAACTAAACTGGGTCTGTATGTTACAACTACTTTAAATAAAGATTTTGGGACTAATTTATCAATCGAAAAAGTAGCGATAAGCCCTTTTGGAAATATAAAACTAAAAAATATTGTTGCTAAGGATAAAAAAAACAACACTCTTTTTCAAATAGCTAAGCTTCAAACAACAATTCTAGAAGTAGGAAAGTTAGTGAATAATGGGCATCCATATTTGAATAATTTAGTTGTTGATGGTTTGCATTTTAACATCATTCAATATAAAAATGATGCTGAAACAAATTTAGATGAGTTTATAGCCTCATTTGATGATGGAAGTTCTGGTTCAGGTAAGTTTAGAATGGTTGTCAACAGTATGAAAATTAGCAATAGTCTTTTTTCTTATACCGATTACAATTTAGAAACACCAAAGCTGCTTTATTTTTCCAATCTAAATGGTGAACTAGAAAATTTTATGATAAAAGGAAGCGATGTAACTACAAAAATAAAAACATTGGCTTTAAAGGATCATAGAGGTTTGGAAATCAAAAATCTGGCATCAAATTTCACTTATACTAAAAAGAACATTATTCTTGATGCATTGGACTTAAAAACAGCGAATTCCAATTTTGAAGGGAATGTGAAACTTTTATATGAAAGAAAAGACTTTAAAGATTTTAACAATAAAGTTGTTTTTGATGTTCAAATTGACAAAGCAACCATTTCTACTAATGACTTAAATTTCTTTTACAACGAATTTGGAGCGGATAATACTTTTTATGTTGATACCTACCTAAAAGGCACTCTAAATAATTTCACCACAAATAATTTAAGTTTAGTTGACAAAAACGGTTCAGAAATTAAAGGAAATGTGACCTTTAAAAACCTAATGTCTAAAGGTGAAAATGATTTTGAAATTTCAGGAAATTTTAATCGCGTTTATTCAAAGTATGACGATATTAAAGTTTTAATGCCAAGAGTTTTAGGAAAGAGACTTCCTTCATCGTTAGCCGTTTTAGGTAGTTTTGATGTCAATGGAACAATGGATTTGACGTACAATGATATAGATGCAGATGTTGTAATGTTATCCGAATTAGGCTATTTAAAATCTAAACTTTATATCAACAATCTTTCTAATATTGATAAGGCTGAGTACAATGGTAATGTGGTTTTAAAACGTTTTGATATTGGTAAACTAATTGGAGAAAAAACCATTGGACAAACCACTCTAAATCTTGATGTAAAAGGAAAAGGATTTACCAAGAAATATTTAGACACAAAAATTGCAGGTTATGTGGAATCACTTGCTTATGATGGTTACAATTACCAAAATATTGAAGTTGATGGAAAACTTAAAATGCCTTATTTTCAAGGTTATTTCAACAGCAATGATAAAAATCTAAAAATGGATTTTGACGGAATTGTTGATTTAAGCTCAAAATCTAAAAGCTATAACTTTAAAGCCAATATTGATTATGCGAACCTGAAAGCTCTAAAGTTATACACCAAAGACAGCATTTCAGTTATTAAAGGTTTAGTTGATGTTAACGCCACAGGAAATAGCATTGATGAAATCTACGGAACAATTAATCTCAAAAACTTATACTATCAAAACAATAAAGACTTTTACTTTTTTGATGATTTTGTCTTAGAATCCACTTTTGATGAAAATAAAGTTAGAACCATAACTGTGGAATCTCCTGATATTGTTAGTGGAAGAGTTGTTGGTAAATTTAAGTTTAATCAATTGCAAAAATTATTAGAAAATGCTGTTGGTAGCTTGTATGCCAATTATTCACCTAATAAATTGCTTCCTAATCAGTATATGAATTTTGATTTTACGATTTACAATAAAGTTGTTGGAGCACTTTTGCCAAACGTTGAAGTTGGTGAAAACACAAGAGTAAAAGGTAAAATTATTTCAGATGAAGAATTATTTACATTAGATTTCAAATCGCCATCAATCTCTATTGACGACAATAAGTTTAGTGGCATTACTATTGATATTGACAACAAAAACCCATTGTATAATGCATACATTGCTTTAGACAGTTTGCACACTAAGTTTTATGATATTTCAGAATTTAACCTTATTAATATTACTGAAAACGATACCTTATTTTTCAGAACAGAATTTAAAGGTGGAAAAAACAAAGAAGACAAGTACGATTTAAACTTATACCACACCATAAATCAAGAGAAAAATTCGGTAATAGGATTTAAAAATTCCGAAATAACTTTTAAAAACAGCCTTTGGTACATCAATGAAGCTCAAGATTCAAAAAACAAAATCGTTTTTGATAAAAAACTAGAAAATTTTGATTTTGAAAAGTTATTATTCTCCAACAAAGATGAATCATTCTCTTTTGAAGGAGTTATAAAAGGAGATGATTATAAAGACCTTAATCTTGCATTTAATAATGTTGATTTAGATAAAGTTACACCAGCCTTAAACAATCTTACTTTTGCCGGTAGAATGAACGGAATGATTGATTTTAAGCAAGATAAAGATATTTATAAACCAATATCAGATGTTAGAATCGATAGCTTGGAAATCAACGATTTTGATGTTGGAGATTTAAAACTTCAAGTCACAAGTGATGAGTATTTTAGAAAATTTAATGTCAATTCAACCATTACTAGAGATGGTGTTGAAAATTTTTATACCAGAGGAAATTTAGAAATAGTAAACAAAGAAGCATTACTATCACTTGATACAAAATTTGAAAACTTTGACATTAAACCTCTTGGTCCATTGTTGAGTTCAGTTTTTTCAGATATGCGTGGATTAGCTACAGGTAGAGCCAGCATTACAGGAAAAGCAAATGACCCAGAAATAGATGGAATTATCTATCTCGAAAAAGCGGGAATGAATGTGCCTTATTTAAACGTAGATTTTAACCTAGAAGAAAGATCAAGAATTGACGTTACAGAAAACCAGTTTTTATTCAGAAATTTTGAAATTACCGATACAAAATACAATACAAAAGGAATTGTTTCAGGTAATGTAAAACATCAAAATTTAGACAACTGGGTTTTAGATTTGAATTTGTCTTCACGAAATATTTTAGCTTTAGATACTAAAGAAACAGAAGATGAATACTATTATGGAACAGCGTTTTTAAATGGAACAGCTTCCATAAGCGGTCCAGTTGAAGCCCTTAAAATTAATGTTTCAGGAAAATCAGAAAAAGGCACAACTATAAAAATTCCAGTAAAAGATACTGAAAACTATGGAGAAGTTTCATACATCAATATCATCAAAGTAGGTGAAGAAAAAATCATAAAAGAAAACATTCAAGACTTAGGAGGATTAGATTTGGTTTTAGATTTTGACATCACACCAGATGCTGAAATTGAAGTTATCCTAAACAAAGAAACAGGTCACGCCATGAAAGGTAGAGGTGGAGGAGGTATGTATTTGCATATCAACACCAAAGGAACTTTTGAAATGTATGGTGACTATACCATATTTGACGGAGAATATAATTTTAAATATGGCGGTATAATTTCAAAAAAATTAGCTGTTAAAAAGTTTGGAACCATCATTTGGGAAGGAGATCCAATGGCAGCCACATTAAACCTTGAAGCTGTTTATCAAACCCAAACAAATCCATCGGTTTTGTTAGAATCTTCATCTATATCTAATAGAAAAGTAGATACAGATGTAGTCATTAAGATTACAGGAAACCTAGGAAACCCTGAAACTGAATTTTCTTTAGAATATCCAAATGTTAGTTCTGTGTATAAATCAGAAATTCTTTATAAGTTATCCGATAAAGATACACGTCAACAACAAGCACTATCCGTTTTGGCTGGTGGAACATACTTTGCACAAGGAGCAGTGGCAAGTGATTACTATTCTAATGCTCTGACAGAAACAGCTAGTAGTTTGTTAGAAGATATCATTTCAAATGAAGATGATAAAATTAAGGTAGGTTTAGGGTACACAACGGGTTCAAGAATCAATAATATTTCGGACCAAGTTGGGGTTAACTTGAGCACACAAATCAATGACAAGATTTCAATTAACGGAAAAGTTGGGGTTCCAGTAGGAGGAATTAGCCAATCTGGAGTTGTAGGAAATGTTGAATTGCAATATCAATTGAATCAAGATAACACGCTTCGTGCAAGAGCATTTAATAAAGAAAATGACATAAGTTATATAGGTCAAGGTATTGGTTATACACAAGGTATTGGTCTTTCGTATAATGTAGATTTTGATAATATTACAGAATTGTGGAGAAAAGTATTTTCACCTAAAGCACTTAAAAAGGAAGAAGAGAAAAATCCTTATGATGAAATTCCGCCAGATTCAGAGATTGATCCGGAATACATCAATATTTCTAATCGTGAAGATAAGAACAAGAAGAAAGAAGACTCAAAAGAAGAAAATCCTCCTGAAATTGAATAATTCTCAATTTTCATAATTTTTATTTATAAAATCTTATTTATAACATTTGATTTCAAACGAATTCGTAAAAAACTTATCAACGAAAACGTTTGAAAATATGAATAATTATTATATTTTTTCTAAAAACATTGAATAAAAATTATAAATCATCTAATTTTACAATATAAATTAAAAAATATGACAATGAGCATTAAAAAAATTGGAGTACTAACTTCTGGTGGTGATTCACCTGGAATGAATGCTGCTATTCGTTCTGTTGTTCGTACTTGTGCTTTTCATAATATTGAATGTATAGGAATTTACAGAGGCTACCAAGGAATGATAGAGGGTGATTTTAAGGAAATGGGTCCACGTTCTGTAAATAACATCGTAAATAAAGGAGGAACCATTTTAAAATCAGCTCGTTCAACAGAATTTAGAACAGCTGAAGGTAGAAAAAAAGCTTATGAAAAACTAACACAAGCGGGTATAGATGCTTTTGTAGTAATAGGTGGTGATGGTTCTTTTACTGGAGCAGAAATCTTCAATAGCGAATTTAATTTTCCAGTGATGGGAATTCCTGGTACGATTGATAATGATATTTATGGCACTAGTCATACTTTAGGTTATGATACTGCACTGAATACTGTTGTTGAAGTAATTGATAAAATTAGAGATACAGCCAGTTCACACAACCGCTTATTCTTTGTGGAAGTAATGGGACGTGATGCTGGACATATAGCGTTAAATGCAGGTATTGGAGCAGGAGCAGAAGAAATTTTAATTCCTGAAGAAGATTTAGGATTGGAGCGTTTATTAGAATCTCTTAAAAAAAGTAAAGCATCAGGAAAGTCATCAAGTATAGTGGTGGTTTCTGAAGGGGATAAAATAGGTAAAAGTGTTTTTGAACTAAAAGATTATGTGGAAGAACACATGCCTGAATATGATGTGCGTGTTTCTGTATTAGGACACATGCAACGTGGTGGTGCTCCTTCTTGTTTTGATAGGGTTTTAGCTTCAAGATTAGGTGTTAAGGCCGTTGAATCGCTTTTGGAAGGGAAATCTAACTATATGGCAGGAATCTTAAATGATAAGATTGCGCTAACACCTCTTGAACAGGCTATCAAAGGAAAATCAGCTATTGATTTAGAATTAGTGAGGGTATCAGATATCATGACAACATAAAAAGTTAATGGTTGATCGTTTGTTAACAGTAAACAACTAACCATAAACCATAAATAATTAACATAACATAATAAAAAAATGTCAAAAGTAAAATTAGGAATTAACGGATTTGGAAGAATAGGAAGAATAGTTTTTAGAGAAACGTTCAACAGAGATAATGTAGAAGTTGTGGCTATTAATGATTTATTAGATGTAGATCACTTGGCTTATTTATTAAAATACGATTCAGTTCACGGTCGTTTTGCAGGAAAGGTAGAAGTAAAAGACGGGAAATTATATGTTAACGATAGGTTCATTAGGGTAACAGCTGAAAGAGATCCAAAATTAATTAAGTGGGATGATAAGGATGTGGATGTTGATATTGTTGCTGAATGTACGGGTATTTTCACTACTTTAGAAACTGCTCAAGCGCATATTGATGGTGGTGCTAAAAAGGTAGTAATTTCTGCTCCTTCTGCTGATGCACCAATGTTTGTTATGGGTGTGAATCATTTATCTGCAAAGGCTTCGGATACTATTGTTTCTAATGCTTCTTGTACAACGAATTGTTTGGCTCCTTTGGCAAAAGTTTTAAATGATAATTTTGGAATTGTTGAAGGATTGATGACAACTATTCATGCTACTACTGCAACGCAATTGACGGTTGATGGTCCTTCTCGTAAAGATTTTCGTGGTGGACGTTCTGCTTTATTGAATATGATTCCTTCTTCAACTGGAGCTGCAAAAGCGGTTGGAAAAGTTATTCCTGAATTGAACGGAAAATTAACGGGTATGTCTATGCGTGTTCCTACTGCTGATGTTTCTGCGGTGGATTTGACTGTAAAATTAGCAAAGGAAACTACTTATGAAGAGATTATGGCTGTTTTGCAAAAATCATCTGAAAACGAAATGAAGGGTATCATTGGATATACTGAGGATGATGTGGTTTCAACGGATTTTAATTCTGATCCAAGAACTTCAATTATTGATGCTAAAGCTGGAATTGGATTAAATTCTACGTTCTTCAAAATCATGTCTTGGTATGATAATGAATATGGATATTCAAGTAAATTAGTGGATTTATCTGTTCATATTGCAAAATTATAATATATTTGAATGGAATTGATTTTCTAAATTTTAATGTCTAAATTCTAAATTCAAATAATGAAATTATTAGTAGATAGTGGCTCTACAAAGGCTGATTGGATAGCGATTGATGATGCAGGAAAGGTGCTTTTTACCACACAAACACTTGGATTAAATCCGGAGGTATTAACGAAAGAACAGGTGATTCATCGTTTGGATGAAAAGTTTGATATTTCGCATAACAAAAACAAGGCGACTCATTTATATTTTTATGGTGCTGGTTGTGGAACGGATAGGATGAAAATTTTTCTGACTCAGGTTTTTCAAGAATATTTTCAGTCTGCTGCGGTTACGGTTCATGAGGATACTTATGCGGCTGTTTATGCTACAACACCTAAGGATGAAAAGGCTATTGTTTGCATTTTGGGCACGGGTTCAAATTGTAGTTATTTTGATGGGAAAGTGTTGCATCAAAAGGTGCAATCTTTAGGATATATTGCTATGGATGATGGTTCTGGAAATCGTTTTGGTAGGCATTTGATAAGGGGGTATTATTTTAATAAGATGTCTCCTGCTATGGCTAAGGAATTTGAACAGGAGTTTAATGTTGATCCTGATTTTATTAAGAATAAATTGTATAAGGAACCTAATCCTAATGCTTATTTGGCTACGTTTGCTAAGTTTTTAATTAGGCACAAGGATGAGGATTTTTGTAAAAAGATTATTAAGAAGGAGCTTAAGTCTTTTGTGAAGAATTACGTTATGCAATATGAAAATCACAGGAAGGTGCCTGTGCATTTTGTGGGTTCAATTGCTTTTTATTTGAAGGATGAATTGGAGGCTATGTTGACGAAGTATGATTACAAAATGGGTAATGCTTTGCGAAGACCAATTGATGGTTTAATTGCTTATCATTCGCTGAATAAATAATAACATAACCTGGTTCTAATGAATCAGGTTTTTTTATATTTTTACTTTATGAAGAATAAATTTGAAATAGCTATAATTGCTCACGATGGTAAGAAGGCTGATATGGTGCAGTTTTTAAATAAGAATAAGGGTATTTTGATTGAGGAGAATATCAAGCTTATTGCTACTGGTACTACTGGTGGTAAGGTTGAATCTGTTGGCATTAAAGTGAAGAGGATGCTTTCTGGCCCTCTTGGTGGTGATGCACAAATTGCGGCTAGGGTAGCGGAGGGTAAAACTAAAATGGTGCTGTTTTTTAAGGATCCTAATTCTAGTCATCCGCATGAGCCTGATATTTCTATGTTGATTCGTATTTGTGATGTGCATAATGTGCCTTTGGCTACTAATGAGGCTACGGCTCAGTTGTTGCTGAATGCTTTGAGTTTGGATTGATTGGCTTGGATGACTTACCATTGGTTTGCTACAACTTGCATCAACTAAAATGTTTCTATGAATTTTCTTTTATGAATTGAATTGTAGCAAACTTGGTTGGTGTTTTTTTTGTTTAGTACTAAACTTTTTTTTTTGGATGTTTTTTTAGGTTGTTCGGATTTTTTTATTGTAGGTGTATGAAAGGGCTAAAATTCCAAGAAAAGCTAATGGCATAAGCATATAAGCAATGTTTTTATCTACACAGGAATGGCTTATGAAGGCAAATATTAATGTGAATGCTAGTCCTGCGTATGCCCATTCTTTAATGGTGTTTGGAATTTTTGGAAGGGTTATTGCTATGACGCCTAAAACTTTGGCTATTACTAATGCATAGGCGAAATAGTCTGGGTAGCCTAGTGCTTTTGTGCCAAGTGTTATGTATTCTGGGGCTAATATCCATGTGGTGATTGGCATTATGGCTTCCATTAGGGCTATGATGATGGTGGTGGTCCAAAATATTATTTTATTTTTTTTCATGGTGTTATTTTTTTATTGTGGTTACTAGTTTTTCTAATTCGTTTAGGGTCATGGTGAAGCCTTCTTTGAAGCCCATTTGTATGTGCATTTCTATATCGGCTAGTGTTTGGTGTTTTATGGCTATTTTTACTGTTGTTGTTTGGTTTTGTTGGCTAAAGTTTAGTTCCCATTCTGAGCTTGGGAATTCTTGATTGATGTTTTGGTCTTTGTCTGCAAAGTGTGATGTCCATTGTAAGTTTGTTTTGGGATTTATGGCGGTGTATTTTTCAATTGACCAGTGTTCTTCTCCTTCTGGGCCTACCATGGCATAAAATCTTTGTCCTCCTACTTTGAGGTTCATGTTTTTGGTTTTTGAAATCCATGGTTGTGGTGCCCACCATTGGTCTAGGATTTCTTGTTTTGTGAATGCGTCCCATACTAATGGGAGGTCTGCTGCAAATTCTTTGTTTACAAATACCGTATTTATTGTTTTGTCTACGGTGAAGTCAAATAATAAATTGTTTTTCATTTTTTCTGGTTTTTAATGGTTTCTAATAGGTTGTCTAATTGGTTGAATTTATTTTCCCATATTTTTTTGAATTGTTCTAGCCATTTGTCTATTTCTTTCATTTTGTCAATTTGAAGGGTGTAGTAGATTTCTCTTCCTTTTTGTTCTTGTTTTACGAGTTGGCATTCTGTTAGTATGCGTAAATGTTTTGATATGGCTTGTCGTGTTGTGTTGAAGTTTTCTGCAATTGTGTTTGGTGTCATTGCTTGTAATGCAATTAGGGTGATTATGGCTCTTCTTGTTGGGTCTGCTATTGCTTGAAATATATCTCTGCGCATTTTTGTTTGGTTTTTATGAAACTATTCGGTTGCAAATATAAGTGCAACTTTTCGGTTTCGCAAATTTTTTTATGTTTTTTTTATTTAGTGATGAGTAAAAAGTGATTAGTAATAAATATAAATGCAGTAGCAATAAATATAAATGAAGTAGTAATAAATATAAATGCAGTAGCAATAAATGCAAATGAAGTAGTAATAAATATAAATGAAGTAGTAATAAATATAAATGCAGTAGTAATAAATATAAATGCAGTAGCAATATATATAAATGAAGTAGTAATAAATATAAAACTGTATGGTCTAAATCTAAACTTGCATGGCATATATCTTAGCTTGTGTGGTCTAAATCTAAACTTGTATGGTCTAAATCTAAACTTGTATGGCATATATCTTAGCTTGTATGGTCTAAATCTAAACTTGTATGGCATATATCTTGGCTTGTATACTCTAAATCTAAACTTGCATGGCATATATCTTGGCTTGTATGGTCTAAATCTAAACTTGCATGGCATATATCTTGGCTTGTATGCTCTAAATCTAAACTTACATGGCATATATCTAAATGCAGTAGCGGGTTTTATAAATGTAGTATTTTACAATTGTGAGATTTAACTAAAAAGTAACCCTCTTTTAAGTGGTTTTAAAAGAGGGTTGGGGTTTGTTTTTTATTCAATGATGAATTTAACATTTACTTTTGTGGAATACTTTATTTTATTAAATTCAATTATAAAGGGTTCAATTGATTTATTTCCATAAATATTTGATGCACTCCTTATTTTAATGCCAACTGCTTTTCCTTGTAATTCATATGAGATTGAATTTAAATCTGAAATATGTATTGCTTTACCAATTTTTTGATTAAGAGGTTTAGTCATGCTCTCTGCATTTTTTTTTGCTTTTAAAATTGCTTTTGTTTTTAAATCTAATATGAGTTCATTTGATTTGGAATATTCTGTTCTATCTATTGTTACGTTAGATATATCAACTTTTTCTAATTCTGCTATAACTGTTCCAGCTGTCATAGCATCTCTAACTAATAGAGAAAACATTTTTGTTTTGATGACATTTTGACTTTTCAAAAAATATTTTTTGAAATCACTGCTGAAATCTAATAGGCTTAAATCACTTTCTGTGTCTATTTTCAAATTTTTAAAGACAGTATTCATCGATGTTTCTAAGTCTTCTGTTGATTTTTTATTTTTGCTATCTGATTCATTCAGAGTAATGGTGATGTAAATTCTATCTGGAATTATTAATGAATCTATTTCAACTTCAGTTTCCAAAAAGGGTTGGTCAATAAAGTTTTTGTTTTGTGAAAATGATTTTGTGAATATTAAAATAATAATAACGATAAATAGTTTTTGCATTTTTTTAGATTTTAGGTTATTATTCAAAGAGTAAGATTTTACTAAAAAGGTTGGAAATTTTAAATAAATAGTTCAATTTTTATTGTTTCTTTTGAAATGGTGTATAATATTAGCTTTTAAAAATCTAACTAATTTTTCAATTGAGATTTAACTAAAAAACAACCCTCTTTTAAGTGGTTTTAAAAGAGGGTTGAGGTTTGTTATTTTGGAGATTGTTTTTAGGAATGGGGTTGTGGATTTTTCTGATGTTAATGGATGGTTTTTTTAGTAAAGTTTCGTTAATAGAATTATTCCGTAAATCCAAAAGTTATATAAAATTGTATAGATGAATCCGTAAAATATGCTTTTTTTGATATTTCCGCTGCATTGGGAAGATTTTTTAAATATCAACCTTAATGCTCTGAAAAAAATCCAATATAACATTCCCAAAAACACTAGTATTGATAACCAAATTATTGTTCCAAGGGCAAAAAAAAGATAACTTATGAGTATAGTTACTAAAATCCATAATATTATATTCATAATTATTGCTCCAATTCCTTCTCCAATTTGGAGCATAGAATGTCCAAAATTATTGTCTGCATTGATATCTTTTAAAAAGGTTAGTTTTTTAGAATCGAATTGGTCTGTTAATTTGCCTATATTATCTTTTAACTTAGTTCTGTTATATAAACTAATCGTGATGAAAAGAAAAAATGCGATTGAAATAATTGAGGTTGAAATCAAAGAATTTTCTATGACTGTTTTGTGTTTTCCTATTCCATAAAACCAAACGCTTAATATTGTAATTGCAATACTAATTAATGAGATTGTGAATATTTTTTTTGAATTGATTAGTAGTCTTTTGTTTGGTTTTTTCATTTTTAAGGGTATTTTTTGTCTATCTCGCAGATAGTTTGTGAATAAACCTTATAAGCTTTTTCAAATATAATGAAAGTCTTTAGTTTTCATAGTTTCAAAATTCAATTTTGAGGCTTTTAATTTTACAATTCTGAACTTTAACTAAAAAACAACCCTCTTTTAAGTGGTTTTAAAAGAGGGTTGGTTTTATATTTTTAGGCTAAATTCATTTTAAATTAAAAGTATTTATTATTTCTCTAGCTTCTTTTTCTAATTGATCGTATAGACTGGTCAATGTGGTAAAAGTTATTACAAAGGCTTTAGAATTTTTAACAAAATATTGTTGATAGAATTTCATGTCTTTTCCGTTTATAGTTGCTTCAAATATTAATTCCTGAAACTCTCGATTGCCAATGTTTTTTAATTCACTTGAAATTAATTTTCCATTAGTGTTTATCTGCTTTTCGGAAATCTCTGTGAATTGGGTTAAATCTAAATTCATTCCGTCAAGATTTTGAATAAGTAAGTTTATATTGCTTCCCATGTTTTCCTTAATTGGATAAGCAAATAAATAAAATTCGACATTATATCTTCCTGTATTATCAATTTTCCATGAAGAAGGGTAATTTATTGAATAAAGAGTTTCTTCTATTTTATTTTCAAGTTTTTGAGCGAATAAAATTGAAGATACAAAAAAGAATAGGAGTAATAATAGTTTTTTCATTATGTTTTGGGGCTTTATATTAGTGACTTTTGATTTAAAACTGACTGTAATATATATGACAAAATTTTTATTTATAGAAGTTTTCCGTACAAAAGCCGTTGTTATGTACAGTCATTTTTACTGATTTATAAAGTCATTTATTAAATATTGCTTCATAATATTTAAGTATTGTTTTTCTTCAGTATTTAAACTTTTTTCAATTTTATCAAACCCTAAATCTTCGGTTTTTCTTTTCCATTCTTTTTCTGTAATTATCTTATTTTCTTTTTGTTTCAAAACTTCAAATACTTTAAAATTCACATTTACAGCATTATTCAAGTTTTTTGACAACGTATTTTCTCCCTTTTTTTCAGAAATATTTAATAAATTAAATTTAAAATGTGGATAACTTAATTTCAACATTTCATCGTCAATCTTGTAAACTACCTTATTATCAATATCTTTAACTATAAAACCATCAAAATAAACAGTACTAAAACCTCCAATTCTTTTGATTTTGTTATATAAAGAATCTGTTTCTAGTTTAGAATTTTCAACAACATATGAGCAATAAAAAGTGACTTCTCTAAATTCTTCTGGTTCATATGATAATTTACATGTAACCTCTGTTGATTTTCCATAATCATATGTTTTTATATCTTCAATTTGAGCTTTCCAATTAATAAAAATTTTATTTGAGTCAATAAATTTGCTTAAATCATTATCATATTTATTGAGAAATTCCTTTTCTTGAATATCATTTACAGCATCGTATTTAAGATTAACTTTTTGTTTTAAAAAAGCATCAAATTTAGCTTGAATTTGATTTTCGAATTTTGTTTCTGCTTTATATGGATTTTTACAGCTAAAAGCGATAAATGTTAAAATCAGAATTGTTGAAAATTTACTCATTGTATTATTTTATGATTGTACATAAAGTTTTGCTGCTTCTCAATGGCTTAATTTGCTAATTGACAATTACAAATCTGCCGAATATTTGAAAACTAAAGTTGTTTTGTAAGAAAAAAGATTTTAACATAAGTCTTATAAATAAATTCCAAGCCTAACAATAGTTTATAACTTGTGTTATCAAACGTTGTTATATTTCAATTATTTCAAAATCCAACTTCACAATTAATGGATGTGGTTTGACTTCAAAAACTTTTATGTTGGAATATTTTTCTTTTATAATTTTAATTAGTCTATTATAATACCCAATATCCTTTTCTTTCATTTTGTGCCCAATGTAAATTTCTTTTACTTTATTTCTGTCAAAATTTAATTCTCTTTTAAATGCTAATGATGTCAATGATATAGATCTATATTCTTGTTCATATTTCCAGTCATAATGTTTCCAAAAATATTCAAAAAGTATTTTCATATCAACTAACATATTGTTCTTAATTTTATCATCAAAAATTTGAAGCTCTTGAAGTTGTTTAATTATTGTATTCAGTTCAGGATTGATAGGTATATAATTTTTGATGTAAGAAATATGGCTATTAATTGCTATATTTTTATTGTCTAAAAGCAATTCACTATCAAATTTAATACAAAAGCCAGAATAGCAATTTGTATAGTGTCCCCACATCAGAGGATTATCATTAACTAAACTGAAACAGCAAACACCAATATTATCTCTATGAATTGAACTACTTTCATCCATTTCCCTTATGAAATTTTCACGATTAGTTAAACAATCAAAAGGATCATTAAAATCAGCAGGTTTTGAAAAATAGATGTAATTATTTTCTAAACTTTTCAGATTGTCATCATTTCTTCCATAATATTTATATAGAATAGTTGGTTTTTTTAGTTCTATATTTTGTTTAAAGTGCCTATATAGATAGAGTCCAGGTCTATTTAAACTAAAATTAAAACTATAGTCGTAATCTTCAAATGACCATTTAGTGAATATTGTCTGCTTTTTTTCATTATTCATAGTACAGGCTACATTTTTCTACTTTTTTAAAATGTTTGCTAACTCATAAATATTTAAAAGTTCCATTTCAAACATTTATAAATTAATTTATTAATTGTAAATATAAAAAAAATCCCATCAGATAATTCTGATAGGATAAATTATTTTATGAAAAAGTATTTATTTTTTCTTCGGTTTTCCATTGTTAAACTTCACTTTTTCAACAATTTCCACTTTTTTCGGTTTGTCTTTGTAGGAAGGTTTCTTTTTGGAATCTGTTTTAGGTTTATCGTCAAACTTCTTTTTAGGGAAATCTTTTGTAAAAGGTTTTTTGGCTATAGGTTTTTTGTTTGCGGGTTTACTTGTAGTTGGGTTGTCTACTGTGCTTAAATCAATTTTTGAATTGGCAATTTTGGTTAGTTCTTCGCTGGCGTTTTTAGGGTTCTCTTTAGTGCCTCGCAGTTTTATTACTAATCCGTTTAGGAAGTTACGCAACAATTGATCACCACATTCCATATAACTAGGATGGTCTTCTTTTCTGAAAATGTTGCCTAATTCTCCTTTTGAAATTCTAAAATCTACTAATTCTAAAATCTCAACTATTTGGTCGTCTCTTAATTGAAGAGCAACACGCAGTTTTTTAAATATATCGTTATTTGTCATTTTGTTGTTGTATAGTGTAAATTGTATATCGTATAGTGTAAATTGTATTATGTAGATTCAGTATACAACATACTTTATACATTATACTTTTCTCATTAAAAAAGCCAAAGATACGCTTTTGCAAATTCGTTTGCCCATAATTTTTCATTATGTTGTCCTTTTTTAACAACTGTCATTTTGGTGAGGTTTAAGCAGTCGCATCGTTTTCCTCTAATTATGTTTTCCATTTTTTCCATATCTGCTACCATATCTTCGCTTTCGCTATCGCCACACATGAAATAGATTTTGGTATTGATTTTTTTGGTGTTTTGGGTTAGTGTATATATTTCGTTTGTGAACCAAAAGGAAGGGGAGAAGCTGCCTACTTTTCCGAATATTTTTGGGTATTTTAATGCTGCATAATAGGAAACTAATCCTCCAAGGGAGCTTCCGATGATGGCTGTGTTGTTTTTGTTGGTTTTGGTTCGATAGGTTTTGTCTACATGGGGTTTTAGTTCTGTGACTATGAAATCTAAATAGGCATCTGCTTTTCCGCCACCGTACTTTTCGTTTTTGAAGGGTGTTAATTCATCAATTCGTTTGTTGTTTCCGTGTTCTATGCCTATTACAATTACATTGGCTTTTAAGCTGTCTAAGGTTTCATCAATATTCCATTCTCCAGAAAATGAAGTTTTGGCATCAAACAAATTTTGGGCATCGTGCATATAAATTACAGGATATTTTTTGGTTGAAGTTGCATAATTTAAGGGAAGATAAACATATATTTTCTTAATCGTATCCAATTGTGGTGTTTTGATTTCAAAAGTAGTGTAGCGGTTTTGCGAATGAATTTGAGTTAAACCCAAAAAAAATGTTAAAAAAAATAGAATGGTGTTTTTCATTTTTGTTTATATTTGAATTTGAAATCTAAAATAAAAGTAGCGCATTGATGGAAAATTACCAAGAGAAAATTAGTTTATTGCAAGAAATGATTGCCTTTGCTCTAGTTGACGGACAATTGCACGATAGGGAATATGATTTCATTGAAATGATTGCTCAGGAATTAGAAGTGGATAAGGAGACTTATTTGAAACTTTTTGAGAAGGGTCAGCAAAAACAGGTTATAAAGGATGAGTTTAATAGAATTTGTCAGTTTTATAGATTGGCTTTGTTGATGCATGTTGATGGTGTTTTACACGAAAATGAACACAAAAAAATCAACGAAATTGGTATCAATATGGGATTGAATCCTTATGCGATGAAACGCGTATTGCATCTCATGAAAAAATCACCAACAAGAATGATTGACGGTCAGGTTTTGATGGCAGTTTTTCACGAGCAATTGAATTAAAAAAGGCCTAGTATATTTCTACACTAGACCTAAAAAACTAACTCAAATAGTATATCAAGTACATTTTATAGTACTAAGGATTGTCTTTTCTCCATTTGATAAATAGTGTTGCTACTGGTGAAGTTAGGCTACCTGGAACTCCATCATTTACGGAGTAAAGGCTTAAATAGTCTCCTGAATTGAAATCTATGTTTGTGTTGTTGTTGTTATAAGTAATGCCTGTTAAAGTGAAGGTGTGAATGACGTCTATGGATGTTGGTAGTGTGTAGTTTCTCCTTATTTCTATGTTTTTATTGGATGCATTGCTGTTGTAATGTTGTTGAAATGTAATGGCTACTATGGTTCCATCATAGGGTAGTTTGATGCCTACACTTGAGCTGGTGGTTGTGGATAATGAACCATAGCTGTACCCTGAATTGCCGTTTAGAGCATAATTGGTGCATATCAATGGAATGGTTTCTAAACTTAGCCATTTATTTTTTGACTGGTTGTATGCATATAGCATGTTGTCTATAACAGCAAATTGACCTTCTGAAGTACCAGTAGGTGTAACGCTTCGTGATTCTATTTCAAAAGGGGGCATTGGCTCGCTATCTGATGTGGCAATTTCGAGTGTAGCGGTGGGATTGGTTGTACTAATGCCAACTTGTGCTAATGAAAAAAACGGGATTAGTAGGAATAGGGTTTTAATTTTTTTCATAACTCTATTTTTAAGTGTTATTTAATTGTTTCTAATTGTTTTTTAGTTTACTGGTCGCAATTCGTATTCAATATTTGAGGTACTGTATATTATTCCTGTTGTGCTTCTAACATGATCAATATTAGAAATGGTGTTGTTACTAGCTCTTGTTGTAACTAAGTCATAATTAATTGAACCTGAATATACGGATGCTTTAGCAGTTGTAATTTCTTTATTAGAAAATAATAGTGCTGAGAAAAAAACGGAATTGAAATCACTGTTTGCATTGGTAAAATTTGCCAGTATAAGTGCTAGTGAATTGGTATTTGTAAATACTCCTTTATTATTATTATATGTAAGATCTGATTTTACTCCATTTCTGAAATTGTATTCTATGATGTTTCCGAATTCATCAATTTTTATGGCTTCTGAGGCATATCCTTCAAAAGTATAGGTGTTTGTGGCAATATTAAATTGAACGTTATAGCTCTGAATTCCTGTACTGGATATTTCTTCAAACTTTTGCAGATAGGAATTTAAATAGCTGAATAAATGGGTTTTGGTTGTAGTAATTCCTGAGCTAACTTTTTTTAATTTAATTAGTGCTATTAAATTATTTGTATCATAAATAACTTCATAGGTATCGGTTTTATCTGCTTTTTCGTATTTGAGTTCTACTATTCTGTTTTTTTCATCGTATTTAATTAAAGTAGTAACATTTGAAATGGGACTTGTTGCAAAAGTGGTAGTAATTTTTGTTGGAAAATACTCTTTGTTTACTTGGGGTTGCACATCATCATCTTTGCTACAGGAGTAGATGAAAATTGTAACCAATATGAGGATTATGGGTTTTAAATTTTTCATGTTGCTTTGTATTAGTTTGTGTTTCGCAATTGGTATTCTACTGTTGATGTGAATGAGATTTCTTCTGTTGCTGCATTTTTGTATGCTACTTGTGATATGTTGTTATTGCTGTCTCTGGTTACGATAGTTGATAATGTTCCTGAACTGAATTGTATGCTGGTTAGTTCTTTGTTTGAAAAGAATTGTGAATAAGTTAATGTTCCTTCAAGACCTGATAATAGGCTTGCAAAGAATATTGGAAAGCTATTGTCGATACCTTTGTAGATTCCATTTTGACCGTTATAGTTTAGGCTTAAGTTTAATGCGTAGTCTAATTCTTTTAAATTGCCATCAGCATCATAAGTAAAATAATTGGTAAGGCTTGTGTCATTGCCCAGTGTATAGGTTTTAGTGGAAGGATCGTATGAAATGTCTATTGAAGCAACATCTGTTGTGGTTGATAATATTATTTGTGAGATGTAGTTGTTGGTGTAGGTGAAAATAAAATTGGCAACACTATTTACGGTTGGTGTTGTTTTGGTTGATTTAATTTGTGTGATGTTATTATCGGTGCTGTATGTTATATCTAATGCTATTGTATTGGGCCCATTGAGATAGGTGAGTTGCGAAATTTTATTTTGGTTGTTGTAAACTATGTTTAATGTTCCATTTGAATTGGGGTCGGTGGGGTTAATTGTTTCTATTTTTGTTGGAAAATAGTCTTGATTAACTGTTGCTTGTGCATCATCATCATTGCTGCATGAGGATATGGTTATTAGAGTGACAAAAAGGATGATGGTTTTTCGGATTGTTGTTATTTTTGGTTTCATGATTTTATTTTTTTTGGAAGGTTATTTTACTAATCAATTTGTTTTTATTGATAATGTTTAATTCGTACTCTCCTTTTTCTAAATGGTTTACATTGATGTACACTTTTTTAGAAGGAAGTTTATCAATAGTTGCCTCATATTTTGGTGTTTTTTTAGGCATTGATGCTTATTAATAATTTATTTGATGATGTTGAATTCTACTCTTCGATTTTGTTTTTTGCCTTCTTCATTTACATTGTCAGCTATTGGATTGCTTTCTCCTTTGCCTAGTGTGGTTAACTTATTTTTATCGATGTCAAAATTTGCTATCAGATAGTTTTTTACGCTTTCGGCACGTTGTTCGGATAATTTTTGATTGTTTGTTTCTTTTCCATCGCTGTCTGTGTGACCTGTAATTTTTACTTTTACGGTTGGATTGTCTTGAAGTGCTTTTCCTAATTCATTTAAAACGCTGATACTAGAATTTTTGAGGGTTGCTTTGTTGGTGTCAAAAAGTATTTCATTGGTGGTGAATGTTCCGGTTTCAATGAGTTTGTGTCTGGTGTCTGCACCTGCTTCGGCTAATTTTAAATTGGAGATGTAGTACTTGTCTTTTTTGTCGTGGTAACCGTGGATAAAGAAAACGATGTTGTTGTAATTTGCTTCTTGAAAGGCATTGGGTAGGTCCCAAACTTTTTCGCCGTTTACATACATTCTTAATCGATTTTTTTGTCTCCAAAATTGAACTTTTGCCACATTTTGGTTGTTGTTATAGCTGTTTAATTCTACATTGTTATTGATTAATTCTGCATTGTTTTCAATGACTCTAAATCCTGTGCCACCTACTATTTCTGTTCCTGCTAATTGTGGATGTAGGCTTACAATTACTCCATCTTTGCCGCTTTGAAATTCTTTCCATTGGGTGTAATCGTTTTTCTTTTTGGTTTCAATAAATCCAATTTTTAAAGCTGTGGAGTAGAATGAGAAGTCTTCGGTGGAATATAAATCAAATTCAAAGGTGAAGTTTTCTGCTAGTTTTTTAATATGGTTTGGCATGTAGTTTCCATTGTCGTTTAGTTTTAGCCATTTGGTATCAGAATCTGAAAAGGTGACTACTTCGCCACTGCTATTTGTGGACCAATTGACAGGGAAATCGCCAAGGGCATCTTGCGAAAAGTTTTCGGTTGCAATGATTTTGTTTCCGGCAACAAAGTCATTGGCAGTTTTTACGGTTTTGTTTTTTTTGTTTGATTTTTTATCAGTGGTGGTTTCGGTTTTATCGCTAGATTTTTGTTTCTTTTTTTTCTTTTCAAAAACTTTGTCTATGCTTTCATCGGTTGTTTTTTCTGCTTTTTGTTCAACTTTTCGTTCTATGGTTCTTTTGGTTGCTTCTTCAGCTTTTTTTGTCAATTTGTCTAAGAATTGTGCTTTTGCACCATAGGAGAAAAGACATAATAATAGGGTTATGAATATTGTTTTCATGATTTTTTGTTTTTTAATTATTCTGGTATATTAAAATGTTTGCATATTTGTTGATAGGACATTTTTGTATAGTCCATAGCTTGTCTTGAAGAGATGTTAACTCCTCCAGGAATTAATACGTACTTGAATTGTGGGTTGTAATCTGATGTTGAGCCATTAACTTCTACATTTGTTAATGCGGTTCCATCAGTACTTTCGATAATAAAACGAACGCTTCCTTGGGTTTCAAAATGTACGGCATACATTTTTCTTAAATTTCTATTGCTATTGTCTGCATAAGCCAAAGGATAAATTGTATTGCCCCAAGCCTTAAAGTAACCAAGTATAATTCCGCCATTGTTGAAGAAATCATTATTGGCTCTTGGTTCTTCAACGCTCATTGTTTTGGTATTGGCTTCATTTGATGAATTCCAATTTTGATTCATCCAATCGCTGTACATTACGTTTGCTGTACCTGCTGGTCCTTGTTCGCCATCTTTACCATCTTCGGGAGAACAGGAAGTGAAGAGAACTATTGCAATTAAAAGTTTTCCTAGTTGTGTTATGAATTTATTTTTCATGATTTATGTTTTTGTGATTTAGTTAATTTTATGAACCTGCATAAATTGCTTTAAATGAGCCTTCGGTAATGTTGATTTGGGGTTGTGAACAATCATCGGAATTCCCACCTGTGTATGAAAATGTTCCGGAAATTTGGTTGTTTTCTATGGTGGTGATGTTTAGATTTCCTGTAGTGCTGCAATTTCCTGAAATGTACACGACAACATCATTTTCATAAGTAAGTGTGATGCTATTGCTCGTTGCTGTTGGTATTGTATAAGTTCCAACGCCATTACTAATTGGATTTGTAATTTTTAATTGAAATTTATGAATGCCTTGCACACAAGCTATGGTTATTATATTTCCAGATTTTGAAGCACCAAATTCAGGAACAACAGCATTAAAAGGGACACCATTTATTTTGGCTTTAAAAAAGTATCCTTCTGGTGATGAGGTTGTGGAGCTATCATCATCATTACTACATGATATAGTAAGGGTGATAATAAAAATAACGGCTAATATTCTTCTTAGATGTTTCATGCTATTTTATATTTATGGAACGGTTATTTTAAATGTGCCTTCGGTTATTGTTTTGGTATATGGAGTTGCACAAGATTCTGACATTGAGCTTCCCATGAAACTGAAAGTGCCTTCAACAGTTTTTCCATTGATGGCTGTTATTGTTAAAGTTCCATTGGAAACGGAACAAAATCCTGTAGTGAAATTTTCACCGCTTAGTCTGTAGTTTAATCTTCCTTGTGTGGTAACATTTGCTGTACTAAAGTTATAAGTGCCAACGGCAACATTTCCAATAATGTAAAAGTCCATTCCTGTGCTGGTTGAGTTTCTGCTGTCTAAATCAAAACCTTGTTCGTCTAGGCTTCCGTGGAGAGCAGTTCCTGTTACTTCATAAGCTACACCATCAATTTTGGCTCTGATAAAGTTGTCGTTAGCCGTTGAGTTTTGCGTTTCTCCATCGTCTTTATTACACGACATAGAAAGTGTAATGAGTAAAAATGTAATTGTTGTTAGAATTGTTTTCATGATATCAATTGTTTAAATTAGTTTTTTGATTTTGTTTAATGATTTAAAAATCTTAGGACTAATTTATCCCAATAAATAAAAGAAGGTCGCTACATATGTAACAACCTATAAGAGAAATGTAACAAGCATGTTACGGCTAATAAAATAAGGTGTTTTTAATCGGATAAATGATTTTTATGGAATTCTGATGGAGATATTTTAAAGGTTTCTTTAAAGCATTTTGCAAAATATGAAATGTCGTTAAATCCAACGGCATAACCTACTTCTGAAATTCCTATGGATTGTTTTTTTAGTAGTTCAGCTGCCATTTTTATTCTTTCATTTCTAATAAATTCTGATGTTGAAACACCAAATAGGGATTTTAATTTTCGGTGCAATTGCATTCTACTGACATTGGCTTGATTGGCAAATTCTTCAGCAGTAAAATCTGAGTTGGTTATATTTTTATCTAAAATGTGTTGTAGCTTATTTATGAATTTTTCATCAAATGAGTCAATAACAATTTCTGTGGGTTTTAAGATTAGTTCTTGACTGTAGCGTTCTTGCAGTTTTTTTCGTTCTTTGATTACTTGGGCAACTGCTTCTTTTATTATTTCATTGTTAAAGGGTTTGGTCAAATATGCATCGGCTGTGCTTTTTAATCCTTGCAAATGGGCTTCTTCAGAAGTTTTTGCGGTTAGTAGTATTACTGGAATGAATGATGTTAATTCGTTGTTTTTGATTGCTTTTGTAAATTCAAAGCCATCCATTTTTGGCATCATCACATCACTGATTATGCAATCTGGAATTTCTTTTTTGGCCATTTTTAATGCTTGTTCTCCATCTTTTGCTTCGAGTATTTGGTAGTGTTCTTTAAAAATGTCTTTTAAAACAGTTCTAATGTCTTGATTGTCATCAACTAATAACAGTATTGGCAGTTCTATTTCGCTGTTGTTTTCCTCTGTAAAGGTTGGTTGAGGAACTTCTTTAGTAACTACAATTGCATTTTCATTTGTATTTTCTAATGGTAATGCAACCATAAAACTCAGAATGCCATTTTCAACGGTTGTTTCTATTTTTCCTTGGTATAGTTCTACTAATTCTTTTACTAATGCTAAACCAATGCCCACTCCTTGATGATTTTCTTTTTTCTGATAAAAGCGTTCAAATAGTTTAGGTAGTTCTTCTTTTTTTATGGTTGAGCCTGAATTGGTAACAAGCAATTGCAATTGGTTGTTTTCTATTTTAGTGTTGAATGTAATTTTTTCATTTTCAGGGGTATATTTTATGGCGTTTGAAAGTAAATTGGAGATGATTTTTTCAACAACATCTTTATCAAAAAAGTGGTTTTGCTCATTTTTATCGATGGTTGATGAAAAGGTGAGTTTGCTTTCTTTGGCTTGATAGGTGAAAGAATCTAGTAGTGAATTTATAAATAATGTGATGTTGCCTTCTTTTAAAATTAGTTGTAGTTTGCCATTGTCTAGTTTTGAAAGTTCTAACAGTTGATCTACTAAATCTAACATTCTGTTTGAATTTTTATCAATTAAAAGGAGTTTGCTTTTTTGATTATTATCTTGAATTTCAGACAGTAAACTTTGCACGGGACTTTTTATCAATGTTAGTGGTGTTCTAAATTCATGAGAAATATTGGCAAAGAACTTGGATTTTAGGTTGTTTAATTCTTTTAATTTTTGTGCGGTTTTTATTTTATTTCTGAAGCCAAAAAAGAGTGATAATCCTAAAATTAAAAATAAAGCTGCTAGCCCAACGTATATGTATTTTTGTTTTTGAGCGAGTTTATTTTCTGCTGAAAGTAGTTTGATTTCTTGTTCTTTTTTTTCGTTTTGATATTTGGTTTCTAGTTCAGCAATACTTATGCTTGTTTTTTCTCCTACAATGCTATCTCTGTATATGTAATATTTTTTTTGTGCTTCAAATGCTTCTTTGTATTTATTTTGTAGGGAATAAATTTTGGCAAGATTTTTATATACTTCGGATATATTGGATTTATTATTTATGGTTTCACTTATTGTAAGTGCTTTTTTGTAGTATTCAATTGCTTCGTTTGAATCTCTTTTTAAGGCTTCAAGATGCATTCCTATTGCAATATAGCGAAGGGCAAGTGAACCTGGATTATTATTGATTTCTTCTAGAATTTTTACGGCTTTTTTTTCGAATGTTAAGGCTAAAACTCTGTCTTCAGCATCACTGGCAATTAAAGCTGATGTTATGTAGGCTTGCACAATTCTATCTTGGTTTTTAGATTGCTCAGAAAATTTGACACATAATTGTTGGTATTTTTTGGCTTCTTTTGGATCAATTGCTCGATATAGTTGACTCATATTGCAATATCCTAATGCTAAATCATCAATGTTGCCATTCTTTTCTCTGTTGAAAATGGATTTTTTGGCGTATTCAATGGTTTTTTTATTGTCTTTCAATTGATAATAAACCAATGATAGATTATTATAGACAACTGCTAGTTCACCATAATTTATTTCAGGAAGGCTTTCGTTTATTTTTATAGATTTTATGAGGCATTTGGTTTGGTTTATTAAATCTTCATTTAATCCATAGGTGTACCCAAAATCGTTGTATGCTAATGCAGCATAGTAGGATGGATGTTTGTCAAAATAGTTTTTAGTACATTCTTTAAACAATGCAATGGCTTCATCTAAATTATTCTGATACATTTTTATTTGAGCTTTGTGCAGTGTTGAAAGCGCAATTATGAAAGGATCATTTAATTTTTTTCCAAGGGAAGCTGTTTTTTCGTTGATTGGAATGGCTTTGTCTAGTTCGTCATAGTCAATGTAAATTTCTTCTTTTTTTAGTAGAGCATGTGCAATTCCTTTTTCATGGTTTCTTTCTTTAGAAAATTGTAGTGCTTTATCAGCATAATGTATGGCAGAATCGTAGACGGATTCGTTGTTATACTTTTCAGAAAGTTTAATCCACTTGAAAATTTTTATGGAATCTTTGTTTTTAGTTTGCGATTGGATTGTCAAAGAAAAGGCAATCAAAACAATAGTAAGAAGTAACCTTTTTTGTGATTGAGACCGTTTTTTTGTGGAAAAAAGAAAGTTCATCAAGTTATATGATTTTTTCAAATCGTTTATAAGAAATTGATGTATAACATTTCTTTTTTCCATGATACTATGCTCTTGTTGTGTAAATTTATACAATTCTACTAACAAAAAACAGAAAATGACATGAAATATGTAACAAGATGATGTTACATTATTTTTTTAGAAAGATTCTTTATTGTCTTTGATAAAGGCAACAATGAGGGCTACAATATCTTCTTCTTGTTCATCTTCAAAAAACAATTCGTCTAAATCTTCCCAACCTGAGAAGGCTTTGTCGTCCATTTTAGCTAATTGTTTGCTTCTTTCGTCTATATCGTCTTTGTAATCTCCTTTAGGAAATAAACCTAACGCTTTTTCGATAAGTAATGCTGTTTTGGGTGCTTTTATTGTTTTGTAAGCTTCTTTTATTTCTAAGGCAAAGTTTCCTGCGTCGTTACTAAAAAAGTAATTGAAACCGCCTTCGTTCATGGCAGCTTCAAAAACATCTATGTAAACAAAGGTTCTTTCACAATCGTTTAATAAAGTGAAATCATCGGATTCGTTTTTCTTGTTCCAAATGTTGGTTCCAACGGCTTCAATGATTTCTATTTCGTCTGTTAATTGCAGTATTTCGTTTATGTTTTTCATCTTTTCACTTGTATTTTATGCAAAGTAAAGGAATATTCATTTTAAAAAGAATTAGAATGGAATTAAAAAGCGAAAATAGATTTATGTAACTGAAAATTAGACAGTTAAAATTTAGTTAAAACGGTCATTTTTGCATAAAAAGGTGCTGGTAAAATGTCAAATTGACTTAATTTTTGCAATGGTATTTAATTTGAATGGGATTAAACAAATGAATAAAAATGTTTAATCTATAAAAAAATACTATTATGAATTTAGTTAAAAAAAATCCGAGCAGTTTATTTCCAGCAATCATGGAAGAGTTTTTAAAACCTGATTATTTTGGTGGTGTTCAAACCTTTGCCTCAAACGTTCCATCAGTAAATATTAAAGAAACTGAAACACAATTTCAAATTGAATTGGCTGCTCCAGGTTTGAAAAAGGAAAATTTCAATATTGAATTAGATCATGAAACGTTGTCCATTTCAAGTGATATTAAAACTGAAAAAGAAGAGAATAATGAGAAAGAGCATTATACTCGAAAAGAGTTTGGTTTTAGTTCTTTCAAACGTTCTTTTACTTTGCCTAAAACGGTAAATGCAGAAAATATTGAAGCAAATTATGAAAATGGTGTTTTGGTATTAACCTTACCAAAAAGGGAAGAGGCTTTACCAAAACCAAAAAGATTGATTGAAATAAATTAATTTGATTGTGGTTAATTGTTTGAAAACGCAACTTTTTAGGGTTGCGTTTTTTATTTGTTGCAGGTTTTGAAAGTGAGATGGTGAAGAGAGTAATTTTTTAATAGTCGACATGTTTGTATAAGATTAGTTACGTGGTTTAAGCACTGAAGTTAGCAAATAAATCACATATTGAAAGTCAGCTAAGACTTTCGTAAGTAGGCTAGAACTAGTAATTAATTTTATATGGTGTTAGCCCCCATTTTTTAATTCATTCAGACTCTTTATATTTTTTCCATTTCCTTCAAATGGATATTCTTTACTTGGATTTTGATTAATGTAATTAAATGCTTTTGATTTTAATTTCTCATTTAAATGCTCATCGCTGAAAGAGTAACCTGAAATAAATAGATTTTCAGAATTCTCTATAACTGATTGAAAATTTTCAAATAACTGTTTGAAAAGAATATCATTTTCAATTGTGTCTAATTTTCTTGTTCCAGTAATAAATTTCGGAAGTATATCTGGATTAAAATCTTGTAGAACTTCTTTAGTTTCTGGATTTACGCGAACTGAATTATGTTTTGTATGATAATTTGTTGTCATATAATAATCATATTTTCCAGTAGGTTGCATAAATAAGCCTTCGCCTTCTATAAAATGTCTGAATTGAAAAAAATCTAAACTTCCGTGAAGTTTATGGATTTTAATTCTTTCATTAAAGGTGTTATTAAAAAAGGGAATTGGTAAATCATTATGGCTAATAGGTGATTCCTGAGTATTAAAGCCTTTAGAATATTTTAGACCATTTATTTCCAAAACCTTTTCTAAAAGTAAGTCGTGATTTAGTGTGAAAATATCTACATTTTCGAATTGAGATAAATAATCAATAAAACCTTGATAAATTTCTTTTAATTCAACATCATCTTTAGGAATAATACAGAGAATGTCTCCAATTAAGTAATTTAAAATAGAACTAACCTTTTGAAATTGTTTGTGATTGAATGCAAATAAATAAAGGTCATAGTATTCTTTATTTTTCTCTTCTAAAAAATATGGCTTGTCTTTTAAGAGTGATTGTTTAGCTAATTCAAATAAGTTTTCCACCCATTCAGAATTTCCAAAATTATCAATTATGAATTGATAAAAATCTTCGTAGTAAATAAAGTTACCTTTGTCGGAAACATAACTTTTCACTAATTCATTAAAGACATAAGAATACGCTATATAATCGTAATTCAGTCTTCCATTGTGAATGAAAGTTTCATCTTTATTATCAATCCAAAACCATTCACTCGATGAGGCAGAAAGAAGTTTTTCTCTTAAATCTCTATTGAATCTTTCAGCTATTGTGCTTGCTGTCGGCATTCCTGCATTTGCGGAAAATCCTGCTCCTAAAATAACTATCAAATGTTTCTTCATATGAGTGCTGTTAAATGGTGGCTAACTATTAAATATTTACAAGTACTATTTTCAAATATTCACAAACAATTATAGTCATTGCTAATTAACAGTAAATATAATAATTTCAATTAAATCTTCTCCTGCAATACTTTTATCTCATCACGCAATTGAGCCGCTTGCATGAAGTCCAATTCTTTGGCAGCTTTTTCCATGGCTTTTCTTTTTTCGCGGATTTTCTTTTCTATTTCAGGTTTGGATAAGTATTCGCTTTCTGGTTCTGCTGCTTTTAGTTCAATGTTTTCGTAGTATTGTGAGGACACTGAATTTTTATTTAAAGCATTTCCTAAACTTTTGTTCAAAGCTTTGGGTTGTAAGCCATGTTTTGTATTGTAAGCGATTTGTTTTTCTCTGCGGTAATTGGTTTCGTCAATGGTTTTTTGCATGCTATTGGTGATTTTGTCAGCATACATAATGGCTTTTCCGTTGACATTTCTGGCAGCACGACCAACCGTTTGGGTTAAGGAACGATGGCTTCTTAAAAATCCTTCTTTATCAGCATCTAAAATCGCAACCAGAGAAACTTCGGGTAAATCTAATCCTTCACGCAATAAGTTGACACCAATTAAAACATCAAACAACCCTTTTCGCAAATCTTGCATGATTTCCACACGTTCTAAAGTATCTACATCTGAATGGATGTAACGACAACGAATAGCAACTTTTGTCAAATATTTGGTCAACTCTTCAGCCATTCTTTTGGTTAGGGTTGTGACTAGCACTCTTTCATCAATTTCGCATCTTTGTTGAATTTCTTCAATTAAATCGTCAATTTGATTTAAACTGGGACGAATTTCAATAATTGGATCTAATAAACCTGTTGGACGAATGACTTGTTCTACATAAATTCCTTCACTTTTGGCTAATTCATAATCTGCTGGTGTAGCGGAAACATAAACGACTTGATTTTGTAATCCTTCAAATTCTTCAAATTTTAAAGGGCGATTGTCCATGGCTGCTGGTAATCTAAAACCATATTCTACCAAGTTTTCTTTTCGGCTTCTATCACCACCATACATGGCATGCACTTGCGAAATGGTTACGTGACTTTCATCGACAACCATCAGAAAATCATCTGGAAAATAATCTAACAAGCAGAATGGTCTTGTGCCTGGTAATCTTCCGTCTAAATATCTTGAGTAATTTTCAATTCCAGAACAATAGCCTAATTCTCGAATCATTTCTAAGTCGAAATTGGTTCGTTCTTCTAAACGTTTGGCTTCTAAATGTTTTCCAATTTCTTTGAAATAATCTACTTGTTTGGTCAAATCTTGTTGGATTTCCCAAATGGCAGCATTTAAAACATCTGGTGAAGTCACAAACATATTGGCTGGATAAATATTTAGCTTTTCGTAACGCTCAATAACTTGTGAAGTTCTGGCATCAAAAGCTTCAATTTCTTCAATTTCATCTCCAAAAAAGTGAATTCTGAAAGGTTCATCGGCATAACTTGGAAAAACTTCAACAGTGTCTCCTTTTATTCGGAAAGTTCCTGGTGTGAATTCAGCTTCTGTTCTGGCATATAAACTTTGAACTAATCTATGTAATAATTTGGTTCGGGAAATGACTTGATTTTTTTCAACTGCAACTACGTTTTTCTGAAATTCTACTGGATTTCCAATACCATATAAGCAGGATACAGATGAAATGACGATAATGTCTCTACGACCTGAAAGTAGGGCAGAAGTGGTGCTTAAACGCAATTTTTCTAATTCTTCATTGATGGATAAATCTTTTTCAATGTAAGTTCCTGTGACAGGTATAAAGGCTTCTGGTTGGTAATAATCGTAGTAGGAAACAAAGTATTGTACTGAATTTTCAGGAAAAAACTGTTTGAATTCAGAATATAATTGTGCTGCTAACGTTTTATTATGGGCTAAAACTAAAGTTGGTTTTTGAACTTCTTGCACCACATTAGCAACCGTAAATGTTTTACCAGAACCAGTAACTCCTAATAGGGTTTGGTATTTTTCACCATTTAGAATTCCCGTTGATAATTTTTCAATGGCTTGTGGTTGATCGCCAGTGGGTTTGTAATCTGAGACGACTTTAAATTTCATATTGAAGTACAAAGTTTGAAGTACGAAGTACAAAGTTTTTGAAAGTACGAGGTACAGAAATTGGAATACAAAATTACTTATAAATAATAAGAAATGCTATTTATTATTCTTTCTAGTTTTCTTAATACTTGTTACAATCAATCGCAAACTTCCTAGTTTTTAAAATCAAATCGTTTTTCATTTAAAGTGTTTTTAAAATTATAATATTTTACTTTAATCTTCCAACTTCGTATTTTTTACTTCGTGCTTCGTACTTTTTTTAATCCCAACATTCCATCAAGAGTAAATCACCTGATTTGTGAGTGATGGTTACTATTCCATCTTGAGTTACATGATTGCTGCTTCCTGTTTTATAACCAATAGATAAGTCTAAATCTTCCAATGGATAAAATAGGTTTGAAGAATGAATTCCAATTACTTCGCCTACAGGAATTAATGAAATGATACTATCTTTTGGATACCATTTTTCAAATTTTTCTGGTAATAAAAAAATTTTTGAGTGATCGTCTAAAACGACAATTTTTAGTAAATTTCTATAACGAACGATATTTGTAATATTAGTTATTGTATGATCGGCTCTTTTTCCTGTTGCCCAAATGACGTTTACGGCTGGAATTTTGCGTTCGATTAAATAATCAAAGGCTTTTTCTAAATCGGTTTTATCTTGGTTTGGTGTGTGGATGATTTCAATGGGATATTGACTTTCTTTGTAATGGGAAACATCAAATCCTCTGTCAAAATCTCCTAATAATACATCTACTTTTATGCCTAGTTCTAAAACTCTTTCAATGGCTGAATCTAAGACTATGACAAGTGGTGACCATTCTAAAAGTTGTCCTAACAGTTCTTGACTGCAAGCTGCACCATTGGCTATAATTAAAGCTGGTTCTTGGTCATCGCGAACTATATGGTGTGAAGACATTTTTAGTGTTTTTTATAAGATGTTATTGTATGACGTATGTTCGTGTATCTGTTTCTGATAAACTAAAATACCCAAAGGCAAAGTTATCAGGATTTGTTTGATTTACAAAATTTCCTCTAACTGTTGCTGGTGGTGTACTAAATGGACCTCCTCCATCTCCTCCAGCTATGCCTAAAAGCACGTTCAGGTAATTATAATTTCGCTCTGAAATTCCATGTAGTGTAAAAGTTAATAGGTTACCTGATGTCATGTCTTCATTTGAATATAAGCCAAACATTTGATTGCCTTGAAAAAATTCATCATCCACTACATCATATTCTGGAAGTAAATTGAAGTTTGTATTGAATTGAATCAAATAAAAATCATCAGTGGTGCCATTGTCTTGAAAGAAAAATTTCACTTCAATTTCATCACCTAAAAATCCGCCTTCATCGTTTTGTTCAATTGTATCAATGATTGGAACAGGTTTTAAGGTTTCAGTAGCTGTGAAGGTTTCTCCATTGGCAATAACTGTTAGATTATAAGTTTCGCCAATAACAGGATTGAAATTAGTACATATATACTCACCAGTTCCGGGGTTTTCTACAAAATTATAGGTGTTTGCTGTATCTGTGATAAAAACGGTTGCATTGGAAACTACTGGTATGGTATTGGAAAAATAATCAGTTGTTGTGCTTAATTTTATTTTTTGTTCATTTCCGTTTGTTCCTTTTTTCCATTGAATTGAGGCTTCAATGACTAATTTTGGATCGGAAGAATCTAAATCAACATCAATCACGTCTTCACATCCTACAATGGATAGAATCATTAAGACAAATAGGATGATAAAAGTGGTTATTTTGTATATGAATTTTACCATGATTTTAGAATTTAAAATTATAAGTTACACTTGGAACTATTCCAAAAATTGATAATCGAACGGCTTCATTGTTTCCAGAATCTTGATTTTGTCTGAAATTTATTGATGCTGCATTTTTTCTGCTGTAAAGATTATAAATACCAAAAACCCATTCGCCTTGTATTTTTTTTCCTTCATTACTTCTTGGTGTAAGTGTTGCAGAAATATCTAAACGGTGATAGGTTGGTAAGTTGTTGCTGTTTCGGTCACTAAAACTTGGAATTGTAATGCCTAGATATTGGTATTGTCCGTTTGGATAAGTTACTGGTTGTCCTGTTTGAAGACTGAAAATACTTCCAAAACTCCATTTATCATTGAGTTGATACATGCCTGTTACGGATAAGTTATGGGTTTTATCCCAACCTGTTTTGTACCAATTGCCATTATTAATTCCAATTTCATCGGCTGTTCTTCCTGCTGTTTGTTGTTCTGAACGTGATAAGGTGTATGAAATCCAGCCACTCAATTTGCCTTCATTTTTTCGGGCTAATATTTCCAAGCCATAAGCTCTAGATTTTCCAGCTAAAACTACTTGTTCAATGGCATTATTGGCAATTAAATCGGCTCCATCAATGTAATCTAATCTATTTTTAATGTCTTTGTAAAATGATTCTACTTCAAGTGTATATTTTCCATTGGCAAAGTTTCTAAAATATCCAATAGCATATTGATCTAAAATTTGAGGTTTAAGGAAATCATCACTTGGTGCCCAAACATCTAATGGAGTAGGAGATTGTGTATTGGATATTAAATGCAAATATTGACTCATGCGATTATAACTCAATTTCACAGATTGATTGTCATCGATAGAATAGGATAAGGCTAGTCTTGGTTCTAGGTTGTCAAAACTGGCTATAGTTTCATTGGAACCATATTTTCTTGTTCCAATAGGTGTGGCTTTTTCGTAAATTTTTAAGTCTGAATCATAGTTTACGGCTTGGTTATTTTCATAAATATTTATTTCTTGACTTCCTAAGCGATAGAACATACTATATCTTAATCCATAATTAATGGAAAATTTCTCTGAAATGGTTTGTTCTGCATCGATATAAATGGCTGGTTCAAAAGCATATTTTTTATCCAATTGGTCAGGATTAATGCCAGATTCTGAATCCGTGGGTTCTATTTTCCCTGGATTAAAATCATAGTAAACGGTATTTATACCATAAGTTAATTTAGTTTTATTAGTAAGGTAGTGTTTAAAATCATATTTAAAATTATAGTTTTTAATGCCACTATCCCAGTTAAACCCTATAAAATCTAATGTCAAACCGTAGTAATAATCGCTGTATATTAAGGATGCATTAGAAAATAACTTCTCTGTAAAAAGATGATTCCAACGAAGGTTTAAAACGCTGTTTCCATAGGTGTTTACAAAGCTTTGGTTTAATGAAAAAACATCTCTACCAAAATAGCCTGATAGATATAAACTGTTATTGTCATTTAATTTATAGCTCAACTTTGTGTTTAAGTCATAAAAATAGGCAGAATTTTGATTGTCTGTTAGTTTTAAAAACAAATGAGCGTATGAACTTCTTCCTCCAATTAAAAAAGAGCCTTTGTCTTTAACAATTGGACCTTCGGCTAAAATTCTACTAGAAATTAATCCAATTCCACCGTTGACATGAAACTCTTTACTGTTTCCTTCTTTTTGATAGATATCTAAAACGGATGCTACTCTTCCTCCAAAACGAGCAGGAATTCCTCCTTTGTAGAGTTTTAGATCTTTAATGGCATCTGCATTGAAAACAGAAAAGAATCCAAATAAGTGTGATGAATTATATATTGTAGCTTCGTCTAAAAGAATTAAATTTTGATCTACTGCACCACCTCGAACATTAAAACCAGATTGTCCTTCTCCAGCATTCGTAACACCTGGCAATGTCAAAATTGATTTTAGAATATCAACTTCTCCTAAAATAACGGGCATTTTTTTTATGGTGCTTACAGATAATTTGTTTACACTCATTTCTGGACTTTTTACATTGATTTTATTGGGATTATCTATCAAGATAACTTCTTCAAGTACTTCTTCACTTTCTTTGATTGAGAAATTAGTTTTAGTATTTTGGTTTAAGTTAATTAATGTTTGAGTTTCTTGATATCCTAAATAACTAATTCTGACAGTATAATTTCCTTCAGGAAGAGTAATCGAATAAAAACCGTATTCATTAGTTGATGTTCCGGTTCTTAGTTCATCTATGATTATTGAAACACCTATGAGGGTTTCATTTGTTTTTTCGTCAGATATTACACCGCTTAGGGTATATTTGTCTTGAGCGAAAAAAGTTGCAGTAAAAAATAAAAAAAATAGAGATACAAACTGTCTGGTTAACATGGCATAAATTTTGAGACACAAATTTGGTAATATTATTCTAAAATATTCTTTATCAAATGTTAATTTGTGGTTAATTGCTGAAATAATTTTTTAGTTTTACATAAATAAAATCTGTATGCGAATTTTACTTTATATTTTTTGTCTTTTTCTTGTTTCTTTTGCTGGGTTTTCTCAACCAGAGAAGAAAGTCAAGTCAGGTGAATTAAAACTTGATAATTATAAAGTGCCCACAATAGAAGATACCCCAAAGGAAATTGTTCCTGAGGCTACTATTGGCTACAAAAGTATTTTATCCAAGAAAGACGATTCTTATTTGAAAAAATTTACGTTTAAAAAAGATGATAAAGTAGAACCTATCATGGTTCAAAAAGATAAGGGCTATGATTTTGATGAAGATAGAAAAAATGCTTTAAATAATAAACTAAAAGAAGCAACTACGGGTAATCAAAGCACACAATATTTAGGGGAATTTACGGTAGAAACAAATTTAGTTAAAATAATGTGCCGCGATCATCAAGAACCTGATGGTGATGTAGTTTCTGTACTATTAAACGGTGAAGTAGTTGTGCAAAGCGTGATGTTAGAAGCTGGATATAAAACATTTTATGTTACATTAAGAAAGGGAAGCAATAAAATAGATTTTGTTGCTTTGAATCAAGGTACTTCTGGACCAAATACAGCAGCTTTTTTAGTTTTTGATGAATATGGTAAGCAAGTAACTTCAAGTGAATGGAATCTCAACACTGGAGTTAAGGCAAGTTTAGCAATTATGAATAAAGCTAAAGAGGAGGAAGCTACAAAAAATAAAGAGACAACTGTTGAAGAGGAAACAAAAGAGGAAGAGTAATTTTTAACATCATCTATGAGAGTATTACTTCTTTTGATTTTACCTATTTTATTTTCTTGTCAATCCAAAAGAGATAATGAATATGTAACTGTTGGCATTCAGCCTTATAAAGATTTCCCCAAAGATAAAACAGATACTATTTCTAAAATAATTGCTGACATTTATAAAGTTAAAACAATAGTTTTGCCTGTTAAAGAGTTAGACAAAAAAGCTTTTGTTTATGTTAAGTCTCCGCGATATCGTGCTGATAGTATCATAAAATTTCAAAAAATAATAAAACCAGATTCATTAGATTATATACTAGGATTAACCCATAAAGATATTTCAGTAACTAAAAAAGATAAATCTGGCAAAATGAAAACACCAACCTACAAATATGCCGATTGGGGAATTATGGGTTTAGCATATTGTCCAGGTAAAAGTTGTATTGTTTCCACTTTCCGAATAAAACATCCTAATGCTAAAACACATTTTAGTCGATTAAAAAAAGTTGCAGTTCATGAATTTGGACACAATTTAGGATTACCACATTGTCCCAATAAAACCTGTGTAATGACTGATGCAGTGGAAAGTGTAAAGACAATTGACAATGCTAAATTAGCCTTATGCAATGAATGTAAATTAAAAATAAATTAGTTTTTTTCTTCGCAACTAAATCATCAAAAATTTTTAAAGCATACTGTTTTTCTCAAAGTGAATTTTTTATAATCTATAAGTAAAGTTAGCTAGCTTACATATTGTCTAGACTGAAGGAGGTACTTTTGAAATAGAATTTTAAAACTACTGCTATGGTTAAGAAAGGAATTTATCTAGTTACCCTGTTTTTACTTTTTTCTTGTGAAGATGAAGGAAAATTTACAACTAATGAAACGAAAGAACAGGCTGTTATTTTTGATCCAAATGGAGAAATGATTGAGTTATACAGAGGTGTTTTCAATCCAACTTCTGGAATTTCTGTAAACGGTGAAGCTGCTATTTACCAGCAAGAAACTACTCGCTACGTTTCGCTTGAGAATTTTAGCATTTCAAGTGGTCCTGATTTAAAAGTTTATCTTTCCACAACTGCTTCTCCAAATGATTTTGTAAATCTAGGAAATTTAACATCTGCTACTAAATATGCTATTCCACAAGGAGTAGATTTAGAGGTTTATAATTTTGTTTTAATCCATTGTCAACAATACAATCATCTGTTTGCAATTGCAGATTTAAATTAATCTATATGAAAAAGATATTTTTTTGCATTACTCTTTTAGGGAGTTTTTCAATCTATGCACAGGGTTGTAGTGACGCTGGTTTTTGCTCAGTTGGCAATACATTTACAGATGAATTGGCTTCAACCAAAAATCAATTGGATTTTGGAGCAATCATAGGTGGTGGAGAAGCTAATATATTTTATTTTTCGCCTTATTTGAGCTACACGCGAAACATTTCGGAATCATTTTCAATGAATGCTAAGGTGACTTATTCACAAGCAAATGGTGATTTTGGTACAAGAGGTCAATTTGGAGATGCTTTCTTAACTGGAAATTATACGTTTAAAGAAAAGAATGCTAAAACATGGAGTACACTTTTAGGGTTCAAATTTCCGTTTACTTCTTCTAATGCTAAAATTAATGATATTTCGTTGCCCTTAGACTATCAATCTAGTTTAGGAACTTTTGATTTAATTGCTGGTGTGGGTTTGAATTATAAAAAATGGTTTTTCAATTCAGCCATTCAAATTCCAGTGTTTAACAATAACAAGAATTCTTATTTTGACGAATATTCGGCTTCGAATGATTTTGTATCTACAAATTTATTTGAAAGAAAGCCTGATGTTTTGTTTAGAACAACATATACCATTACTACCAATAAGAAATTTACATTCAAGCCTAATTTGTTGTTTATCTATCACTTAGGGGAAGATAGTTATGAAAATATTTTTGGCAATAGAACTACTATTGAAAACTCTGATGGTTTAACTCTTAACGGAAATCTAATTACGAGTTATACACTTTCAGCTAATAAAATAATTGAGCTTTCATTAGCTACTCCGTTTGCAATTAGAGAAGAAAGGCCAGATGGTTTAACACGTTCGTTTACAGCTGGATTGATTTATAAATATGCTTTTTAAGACTAACTTACATTATTTCTATAAATATTTTTTTAATCAACTTAATTTCATCTACATACATTGTTTTTTTTCGATTAGCAAAATATAGCGTATTTTCTAAAGGTACTTTTCCTTTCCAGATTAACTGAATTTGATGATTGTCAATTTCCTTTTTGCATAAAAAATCTGGAACAACAGCTAATCCTTTTCCACTGCTTAAACAACGAACAATTGAGTTGAGGTTTGGAACAATATAATTAGGACGAAAATCTGCGGTTTTATTGAAGTTTAATTGCCAAAATCGGCGTAGATGTTCCATGTCACCGGTTGTTCCATACCATTTTTGGGATTTAAGCCAATTTTCCGTTGCTTGTAGATTATTACTGCTTTCAATTTCTTCAAATTCCGAAACGTTTATTTCATTTCCACCAACAAGAACAATAGTTTCTGACGAAAAGGGTTCATATTCGATAGTGGTTTTAGGAACCATTTGTGGTGTAATGATAATGTCTAAAATGCCTTTATCAAGATTTTCGACCATTTCTGGATATTCTCCAAATTGAATAATGACATTAAAAGGTAAGGTAGAAATATAGTGTTCTAAAGTAATTTGAAAAGTTTCAAAACACATTCCAATACTTATTGTTGGAGTATTTTTTTCAGTACTTCTTTGAAAATTTTTCTCAGCTTCTTCTAATTTGGACAAAGCATCAACTGTGAAGTTATACAAGACTTTTCCTTTTTCAGTCGGAACCATTTTTCGTCCAGTTCTGTCAAATAATTTATAGCCAACATAATTTTCTAATGAACTCAAATGTAGACTAACACCAGGTTGAGAAATAAATAATACTTCCGCAGCACCAGTGAGTGTTCCTGTTTTATAAACAGCTTTAAATGTGCGATACCATTCTAAATTTACCATAATTAACTATTATAATTGTGATACAAAGGTATAATTTATATTATTTTAATAATACATAAAATGATTATAAATTTGCATTGTAATCATAAAGAAAAATAAAATGAAGAAAATATTTGTAATAAATGGAGGGCAAAAATTTGGACATTCTGGTGGAAAATTCAATGAAACTATTGCTCAAGAAACTATAACTTTTTTTGAAAACAATGCTGATTTTGAAGTTAAAACTACTGATGTAAATGCGGATTATAATCCTTCTGAGGAAGTTGAAAAATTTGTTTGGGCTGATGTAGTTATTTATCATACGCCAATTTGGTGGTTTCAATTGCCACATGGTTTTAAAAAATATATCGATGTTGTTTTTACAGAAGGTCACAACAAAGGAATTTATCATAGTGATGGTCGCTCGTCAAAAAATCCAACTCTTAATTATGGAACAGGAGGAATGCTTCACGGTAAAAAATATTTAGTAACAACTTCTTGGAATGCTCCCAAAGAGGCTTTTATTTTACCAGGAGAATTTTTTAATCAAACAAGTGTTGATAATGGCCCATTGTTTGGTTTTCATCACATGAATGCTTTTACAGGAATGACTCCTTTAGAAAGCATACATTTTCATGACATTGAAAAAAATGCTGATGTTCCTAGAGATTTAGAAACTTATCGTAAACACTTAACTACTCTTTTTTTAAATTAATTATGGCAATATATATAACCGTTATCTTAAAAGCTAAAGAAGAATTTATACAAGACTTGAAAAACAATTTAATAAAACTTGTTAAAAATTCCAGTAAAGAAAAAGGGTGTTTGCAATATGATTTACATCAAAGTACAGCAAAACCAGATGTTTTTGTTTTACATGAACAATGGGAAAATCAAGGAATATTAGATTTGCACAATGCTCAGGAATATTTAAAAAATTTCTTTGCAATTGCAGCAGATTTAATAAGTGAACCTATTGAAGTTATCTTTACAAATAAAATAGCTTAAGAAAAAAGGAGTTTAAAATAGTTTAAGCTCCTTTTTTTATATGCAGAAAATGGGATTATAATATTTTTTTTACAAGATAATAAACAATAATAAATACTAGTATGGTTCCAAAACAACCAAACTTGGTTTTTTTAGCAGCAAAAAAAGCAGCAAAGAATGCGATTAGATTTTTCATAGTGTTATATTTTTCATACCTAAATTACAAATCTAACTTATGGACTTGCTCATAATTATAATTATTTTTATTTTCTAAAATGATGGTTTGCATTTCTTTTGCTTTCGTCTTGTCATTCAACTTAGCATAAATCAACAATTTGTACCAATACGCTCTTGAGTTTTCTTCAAAATCACTGAGTGCTGATAACTGGTCAAATATTTCTAATGCTTTATCATTTTCTTGGAGTTGCTCATAGGAAGCTCCTATATATAGCAGTGAATAAGGATACAATTCACTTTCAGAAGTTATACTTGAGAAAGAAATTATGGCTTTTTTGTATTCACTATTTTTAAAAGCAATTTCTCCTTTTGAAAAATCATTTTCTGCTTGACCTTTGTCAATGTATGATGGTAATTCATTCCAGTTTACATTATCATAATAATAGTCTTCTAGGGATGTATTTGAATTAAGCATTATAATGGTTGCAAATACTAATGCAATTGAAGCTGCTATATAATATTTTAAGTAGCTTTTTTGTTTAGAAGTTTTTGGCTTTGTATAATTTTCTCCTATTTTTCTAATTTTAGCTGATAAGTGTTGGTTTTCTTTACTTCTTAATTGTTCTTTGTAGTAAAGTAGGTTTTTTTGTGAATGACCAATAAGTTTGTTCTTAGTAGTTTCAAAATCATGTATTGCAAACAATTGTCTTTGAATCAGAACTATTTCTTCTAATTCTTTATTCTCTTCCATTTGCTTTTCAAATGCTAAATGCTCAACCTTTGATAAATTTCCCTTGAGATAATTATCAATAGTTTCTAATAATTCAGCAGTTATAGAATATCCCATTCTTTTATTTTTTGAAATTCTTTATCTTTTTTAATAAGTTCGATTAATTTAGCTCTACATTTGAATACTCGCTGTCTAACAGTATTAATTGTGGCATAAGCATATTCAATTAAGATTTCTTCATAAGTTGCCCCATTAAAGTAAACACTTAATACTTCTTTGCAATTATCAGACAAAAGATCAAATTTTTTCATGTAGAAATCAAAGGACTTTTGTTCTAAAATGAAAGCACTTAAATCAGTTTCTTTATCTACAAGTGTCTCAACGTCTGTTTTTATTACCTTATTTTTCAAGCTTTTCTTCCATATATTTTTACAAATGACAAATAAATAAGCTTCAAAGGATATTATTTTAGTTCTTCTTTCTTTCTGAGTTATTATAATATACATCAGTGCATCCTGAAAAACATCTAGAGCATCATCAGATTTTCCATTGTTTTTTAAAATGTAAGAAACAATTTTGGGGTATATTTTTGAATAAATTTCTTTTATCACAGAATCATCACCAATTAATAGTGCAGTTAAGTATTTTTCTGTTTTTTCCATCAATTAAACATGGTCTTTATTGTTGAATATATTTAGTATTTTAACACTTTCTGTGTAATATAATTTATTTTTTGCTAAAAAAGAATTAATCCTTGTATAAAATTATTAATTTTAAGGTGCAAAAATACATAAATTAATCAGTAATAAAAATAGTGATTTTAGTTTGAAAAACTTGATTTACTATTATAATAATCATAAACAATACAAATTTATTGGGTAATGATTTTCATAAAATGACACTTTTCATCAACAAATAAAAATTAAATATTATTTATATGAAAAATTTAAAAAGAACTATTACTTTACTTGTAATCTCAGTATTAATTTTTTCTTGTACAAAGGATGAACAAGATATTGAAGGCATCAAAACAAATGATTTAAGTAGCATTTCCAAAATCAGAAATTCACCTGATAAAAAATATTCAACAAACAGTTTAATTATACGGTATGCAGCAGGTGTAAATGAAAACCAAAAACAATTGTTAAGAGACTATCATGACGTGACGAATTACAAAGTATGCCCATATTGTGTAGAAAGAGCAATAGAGTTGTGGATTTTTGATGATGGAATAGCAATTGAACCTAAAAAGACGACTATTGTAAATCCTCCAGGTGGAATGGGAATGGATCAACTAATATCAAATGTGGATTATCAATTTATTACGCATGCAATTTTATCAAACTCCAATATAGAAACTAATTTTAGTGCAAGTGCAATCGTTGAATATGAAAATTATATTAAAGAAAATAATGATGGTGTTACAATTGCTGTTTTTGATACAGGAGTAAACCCAGACCTTCCAGTTTTTTCAGATAAATTTTTATATAATGCCTCAGCTGATGGTATCCCTGGAATCCAATCAGGATGGGATTTTGTAAATCACGATGATGATTGCTTTGATGATAATCTTGGAGTACATGGTACTGTAGTCACTTCTATAATAACAGATATTTTAAATAGTGATCAGTATCTTATTCCTCATCAAATATTACCATTAAAAGTTTGTAATGCTGAAGGTAATTCCAGTTATTTTGATTTTTTGTGTGCCCTAAATTACGCTTTACCTCGTGCTGAAATTCTTCACATGAGTCTAGGATGGTATGATAATAATTCAGGGGATTTAGTAGATAATATATTTTTAGATTTAGTGAGCCAGTATCCAGAGACAATTATTATCAATTCCGCGGGAAACAAAACAAATAATAATGATATAAATATACATTGCCCATCAGGATATACATTAAAGAATATTATTGCAGTTGCTTCATGTAATGAATTTGCTATACAGTCAAATCCTTTCAGTCCTGCAGATATTTCTGATTTTTCAAACTTTGGTCAAATAAGTGTTGATTTTTTTGCCGTTGGAGAAAGCATCGATTTTTTAGGATATAATATGAGTGGAACTTCATTTTCAGCACCTAAAGTAACAGCTATGGTGGCTAAACAAAAATACTTGAATCCTAGCTACATGCCAACGCAAATAATAAATTATTTAGTGACTATAGGTATACCATGTCAAAACACTTTTAATCCAAATAGAAAAGTTAAATATAGTAAAATATTAAATCCTTAATAAAATAGTTTAAGCAAGACCACATTGAGTTAATAAATTTGTTATTTATATTTTATTTTATTTATTTTTATAAAAAAACTGAATGAAATTTATAAGTAATTATTGTATTTGCTTTTTGTTTTGTATCAATTTAATGTATGCTCAAAAACAACTATCTAGTCAAATTGATCAAATTCTAAAGAACCCAAATAATGATATTGAGAACTCAATTGTAAAATTTAAAAACTTATTGATCCAATATAAAAAATCATCTAATTCAGTTGAGATGGGAGTTTTGTATATTGAGTTAGGTAGAAAACTCTACGATAAAAATGAAGCTAACGAAGCTATAGTTTCATTTAAAAAAGCAATAAGTATTTTGAATAATCATAAAAAGAACCATTTAGAAATTTTAAATAGGGCAAGAAATAATTTGGCTTGGGTATATTATTTTAAGAATAGAGAAGAAGAACAATACCAAATACTAAAACAAATTGAAAAGGATAAGGGCAATGATGAGTATACTTTCAATGCCATAATTAATATGGCTATTATTGAGTCAAGCAAAGGAGATTACTTTTCTGGATTGAACAAATTGAATGTTTTATTAACAAAAAACAATAATTTAAATAAGGAACAACTAATTAGAATAAATATTATTGCAATTTATGCAAAAATGTATGAAAGTGATTCAAATGCAAAATTAAATGCTGATTTAGAAATCATAAAAAAACATCATAAAAAAATTGAAGATAATTTTAATCAAACTAATTTAAATGAAATAGAGCTATTCAATACCTATAATAATTTAGCCAACTTTTATGAAGCCTTTGGAGATTTTAATAGAGCTATTAAGCTATATACTAAGGCAAAAAAATATTATAAAGAACAAGGCGATATATCAAATATGCTAGATGTGATGAATAATTTAGGGTATGTATATGCTAAATTAGATAAGCATCAAATTGCTTCAACTTATTTTGATGAAGTTATTTATAAAACAGATGATATTTATCAAAAAGCAACGGCTTATAACAATAAAGGGTATTTTTTAAAAGCAAAATCTTCTTTACAAAAAATTCCTTACTTTCAAAAAGCCATTCAGACAATTTTAGAAAGAAATGATGCTGTGTTTACAATACCTTCCTTGGATTTAATTAGAAATTCAGGTTATCAACAAGATGTTTTAATCTATTGTATTGACTTAGCTTATCATTATGTTGAGGCTTATAAAGAAACAAAGAATAAAACGTATTTAGTACAAGCAAAAGAAACATTACATCGCATTGATGAATTAGTTTCTCTTATTAGATATGAAAGCAATACAGAACAGTCAAAACTATTTTGGATTGAAAAAGGAGTAAATACCTATATGCTAGCTACTGAAGTATGCTATCTTCTAAATAAGCCAGATGACGCGTTTTACTTTATGGAAAAAAACAAAGCATTATTACTTCAAGAAAACATTAAAGTATTTCAAGCAAAATTAGAGTTGGAAATTCCAAAAGAAATTCAAGAACGCGAATATAAGTTGCATTATGAGTTACAAGCATTAGAAAAACAAATTCAAAATGGTTCTAATGATGCATTACTAAAGCTAAAATACAGTTTTAAAAATAAAGAATTTCAAGTATTTATGGATTCCTTACGCAAAAAATATCCAGAATATACAAAAGTGAAGCAACAAATTGAAACAATAAGTATTAATAAGGTTATAAAATCACTAACGAAAGAAGAATGCTTTATTACTTATATTTTAAACCAAAATGATGGGTATGGAATATTTTGTAATAAGAAAGAAAAAATATTTTTTAAAATTGCTAATACCTCTATATTTCAAAGCGAACTTAAAGTGCTTAAAGATTACATGAGGCAACGTTTATTAGCTAAAAAAGATATGGTTGTCTTTCAAAAATTAAGCAATTCAATTTTTAAAACATTGTTTCCATTCAAAGATGCATTTACTAAAATTAAGGAAAGAAAAATTGTAATTATACCTGATGATACTTTATTAGATTTACCTTTTGAGGCTTTAGCTGTAAGCTCAACACAATCACTTTCAAAAAGTTATTTGATTAATTATACTGAAATATCATATTTGCAATCATTTTCTGTATTTGAAAAAATAAAACAAAAACAGAATAAAGCTTCAAAGAAGTTATTTGCAATTGCACCTTGTCAATTTAGTGATAAAAAATTACCAGATTTGATTAGATCAAAAGAGGCAATGAGTGCATTAAATCTATATAGTTCTTCAGAAATACTAATTGGAAAAGAAGCTACTAAAGAAAATTTCTATACTAAAAGTCTAGAATACGAAATTTTACATTTAAATACTCATGCCGGAATTGATAGTCTAAGTAATACTCCTTGGATTTTATTTAGAAATGACAAACTTACTCTAGATGAGCTATATGGTATCAATAGTCAAGCGGAATTAGTAATACTTGATGCATGCAAAACAAATGATGGAGAATTTGCATCTGGAGAAGGAATACTAAGTTTATCCAGAGGATTTTTTAATAATGGTTCAAAAAGTGTTTTAGCCTCCTTATGGAACGTAAATGAGAAAGCAGGAAATGAAATAATAGCAACATTTTATAGCCAATTAGAAAGAGGGAAGTCCAAATCAAAGGCATTGCAATTAGCAAAAATAAACTACTTAAAAAAGCATCAATTTTCTGAAGTAATGCCTTATTATTGGGCTTCATTTACGCTTACTGGAAGCACACAACCCATTGAATTGTCAAAAAACTATTTTCAAGGTACTCCATTACTTATAATTATATCATCCTTAATGATATTAATAGGTTTCATATGCTATAAACGGAAATTGTTTTTTACCAAGTAAACTTATTTAACTCCTTTTTTATTAAACCCAACAATTCTTTTTGTTGGGTTTTGTCATTTTAGTCAAATTTATTGGGTAATGAATTGTTATTATACACACTTATGCATAAACCAACTAATAGGTGTAACCCGAAAAACCTTTAATAGAGTAGGGAAAACTAAAATTTATGTATTATGAAAAAAACAGACTTTATCTTAAAAAATCAATTAATAAAAGTTAATAAAATTTTTATCTTTTCTTTTCTGATGATTTCTTTATTATCCTTTGATAATTCTTATGGACAATTTATTCCCAGCGGTAATAATCTATTTTGGACACAAGGAAGTGTTGGTGTTGGATTAAATAATCCTAAAGCCAAACTAGATGTTTCTTTACAAAGTGATTTTATGTATCAAAATGAATCTGGAATTAGATTGACTTATCCAATACCTGTAATGTATCCAGATCCAGGACCTGAAAGTATAAATGAAAACATTTTTCATATAAGACAGAAAAGCATAATTGGTAATGGTTATTCTTCCAAAATGATTGTAAAAGTTAATGGGAATGTGGGTATAGGGGTTCAAAATGACAACATCCTTTTAAATGAAGAAAGATTAATTGTCACAGATAATAATCCTAGTAAAATTGATTTCCATGTAATCGGAATGGGGCTCTTTGATGGTAAAAATGCTTCAGCATTATTTGGAACCACTACAGGAGCAAAGTACGGAGAATGGGGTATTGAATATAATAATTATGGTGAAATTGGAGGCTTGAATTTTTGGAAACCTTCTGGGAGTAATAATTTCGGTAATTATTTTATGTTCTTAACTGATAATGGTAAAGTAAGCATTGGATTAGATCCTAATGAGGCTACAACATACAATGGAGATTATAAACTATATGTTGGCACGGGAATCATGACAGAGAAAGTAAAAGTAGCATTAAAAAACACTAGTGATTGGGCTGATTATGTATTTAAAACGGATTATAACTTAATGCCGATTTATGAGGTGGAAACTTTTATCACTAAAAATGGTCATTTACCTAATGTGCCAAGTGCTGAAGAAGTTGTTGAATCAGGAATTGATGTGGCTAAAATGGATGCTAAACTTTTAGAGAAAATTGAAGAATTGACCTTATATATAATAGAATTACAGAAACAGGTTGATGAGCTGAAGAAGTAATTTTTTTTACTTAATTATTCATTTTTAATCTAAACATTCTATTATGAAAAACATTCTATCAATAGTTTTATTCTTTTTAATAAGCATAAGCTCTTTCTTAGAAAAGCGAGAGGAAAATAACTACTATTACTATAAAAATGAAAAAATATTTTTACAAGAAAATAGCAATCGAATTTTATTGAAGTTATCCACGGATTCAGATAAGACCGATATTTTGAGAATCTTAAATAGTGAACCCAATTATAAAATTTTAAGATCCGACATAAAACAAGGAGAATATATAGTTCTGCAATCGCAACCTAATGTATCTTATGAAGCTAAATTGAATAGTTTAAAGCAATTTAAAGCAATACCTAACATAGTAACAGCTAATTTTATGCTTTATCTTCCAGAAAAAAATCATTTCATTGGTTTTGCCGATGAATTTTTTGTAAAACTTCATTCCTCTACAACGAATGATGCCTTTAACCGATTATTGAATCAATATGGTTGTGAGGTAGTTAAACAAGATCAATATGATGGAGATATTTTTACTATAAAAATTACTTCAGACTCGCCTAAAAATGCATTAAAAACATCCGTTGATTTTTATGATACGGGGTTATTCGATTTTGCGGAACCTAATTTCATGCAAAAAACAATTTCATATACAAATGATCCATTATATGGAGATCAGTGGGCACTTAATAATACAGGACAAAGCGGAGGAAGTGCCGGAGCTGATATTGATATGGAAGGTGCTTGGCAAATTACAAGTGGACGAGCAGATATAAGAATTGCTGTTGTGGATGGTGGGGTTGATTTAACACATCCTGACTTAATTGACAATCTTGTACCAGGTTATGATGCTTCTGGAGATGGTACAAACGGAGGGCCAGTTGATGCAGAAACACATGGAACTAATTGTGCAGGTATAGTAAGTGCAGTAGCAAATAATAATGAAGGATTAGCAGGAGTAGCAAATAGATGTGCTTTAGTCCCAGTTAGCTTTGACGTGCTAGATGCTTTTGATTCAGAAGTAATAGATGCCGTGAACTGGGCTTGGGATGAAGGGAGAGCTGATGTCATTTCTAATTCTTGGGGGAGAGCCATCCAATCATCTATGATTGATGCCGCTATAAATAACGCAGCAGCCTATGGAAGGGACGGATTAGGGAGTGTAGTACTATTTGCTGTTGGAAACGAAAATGATAGTCAAATTGCATACCCTTCTGGATTGCCTTCAGTTATTGCGGTTGGAGCTACGGATGCATGTGATGCTAGGTGGGATCCTTCGCCTTGTGGTAGTCAAGCAACCAGTGGAGGAAGTAACAGAGGAGAGGTTGACCTTGTTGCTCCAGGTGTCAAGTTAAACACAACACATAATGGAGGTGGATATGTTCTTTTCGGAGGAACTTCAGCTGCGACCCCAGTGGCAGCAGGTGTGGCTGCTTTGGTTCTCTCAGTTAACCCATGTCTAACTAGAAATAAAGTACAACAAATCCTTGAGTTAAGTTGCGACAAGCCTGTTTATGAATCAAGCTGGTACGACCAGATCATATGTTATAACTTTATAAATTCTAGACCACACGGAACATGGAATAATGAAATGGGATATGGACGTATTAATGCCTTTAAAGCTGTGCAATATGCACATACTCAAAACTTAATCGTGGGAAACAATATTGGAGGTAGCTCTGACGGGTCAAATGGAGATCGCTTCAAATGGATATTAACAAATAGTGCTTGTCATGGAATTGCAGCAGCCACATATCACGTTTATAGATATGAGGTTTATAGAGATATTACATTCCCACTTAATTATGCTCCTGCCATATATGCTAACTCAAATGGTTTTTCAGCGGCTAATCCAAATGGAGGAACACAATGGGCTCAGGTAACGAATATAACTACTACTTCTGCTCGTTTGAGAACATTTGTTTATAATGTTGTTTCAAACTCTGGTCAAAATGTTGGTTGGGTACCTGCTCATCCGTTAGATGTTAAGTTTCATTATTTTATTACTGATGGCAATGTAATCCCAAATATTTATTTGCAAAATCAAGTAGTATCATCAGGAACGTATAATTATAGAGCGGTTAATCAGATTTCTAGTGGAAGAAATGTTACTACTGCTGTTCCTATTGGAGATTATGTAGTTCAAGGAGTAGCAAATGTTGATTTAAAAGCAAGAAATGCTATATATCTTAAGGAAGGAACTAAAATTATTCCATCGACAGGAGGCTTTTTTAATGCTGAAGTTGCCCCAATATTCACATGCTCACAATATCCATCGGGAAGATTAGCTATGACACCAAATAAGAAACCAGAACGGAGATTATTTACCCGAGAATATGATGAAAAATCTAAAATAGGAAAAGTTGATCTTTTGGATTTGAAAATTTATCCGAATCCAACAAATGAAATTATAAATATTGATTTAGGCAGGTTATCAGATGTAAATTATAAATTATATAGTTTAGAGGGTCGATTAATTTTAAACAACGAATTTAAAAATATAACTAAATTTAAAATAGATTTATCAAACAATGAATCTGGTGTTTACTTTATTAAATTAAATATTAATGGAGAGTTAGTCTCTAAGAAAATTATTAAAGAATAAAATTAATTATAGATTATTTTTAAAACCATCTCAAAACAAAACTTGGGATGGTTTTTTTATTTCATTTTGTGGGTAATGAATTATTATTATACACACTATATATATAAACCAACTAATAGGTGTAACCTGAAAAACCTTAAAATAGAGTAGGGAAAACTAAAATTTATGTATTATGAAAAAAACAGACTTTATCTTAAAAAATCAATTAATAAAAGTTGATAAAATTTTTATCTTTTCTTTTCTGATGATTTCTTTATTATCCTTTGATAATTCTTATGGACAATTTACGCCAAATGGGAGTAATTTTTTATGGACTAATAAAAATGTAGGAATTGGAATTAACAACCCAAGTGCTGAAGCAAAACTAGAAATAAATCTAGGAAATGATTATCATACTAAAGATGCTGGTTTAAGAATAACAACACCTACTCCTTATCCAACAGACGGCCCAGATGACTATACTAATAAAAGTATTTTTGAAATACAGAAAGACTATGGTGGAAATGGATTACCTAGCACAATTAAAACTCAGTTTATCGTTAAAGACAACGGTAATACGGGTATTGGAGTTGCTTCGCCAAACAGTAATTTGCATGTTAAAGGTAGAATTCAAATTGCAGGAAATAATTCATACGGTGGCCCAATGTTGCTTTTTGGAGGAAAACTTGAGTCAACTGAACCAGGACAATGGGGTATTGAATATATAGCAAACGGAACTTCTGGTTTAAATTTTTGGAAACCATTCACAAGCAACAATTTTGGTAATTATTTTATGTTCTTAGCTGATAATGGAAAGGTAAGTATAGGATTAGATCCAAACGAAACGACAACATACAAAGGAGATTATAAACTATATGTTGGCACGGGAATCATGACAGAAAAAGTAAAAGTAGCATTAAAAAACACTAGTGATTGGGCTGATTATGTATTTAAAACTGACTATAACTTAATACCGCTTTCTGAGGTAGAAACTTTTATCACTAAAAATGGTCATTTGCCAAACGTACCAAGTGCTGAAGAAGTTGTGGAATCAGGAATTGATGTAGCTAAAATGGATGCAAAACTTCTAGAGAAAATTGAAGAATTGACGCTTTATATTCTTCAACAAGAAAAGCGTATTTCATTATTGGAGTCACAAATTAAACTTTAGAACCTATGAAATTTATATTAAAAATATTTTTTGTCTTGCTAACCTTTACCGGCTTTGGACAGACAAATTTAGTACCTAACTCTTCCTTTGAGGAGTTGGATATCATCCACCCTAATTCGCCTTCTGGACCTGGTCAACTAGATCATGCAAAGCATTGGAAATTGATTGGAACAGATCCAGCCACAAACACGGCTGATCTTAATAGTGATGTGCCAGGAAAGTTTAAGTTTGGAGGATCACCAGCTACAGCGCATACGGGTCATAACTTTATTGGTTTTGGGGGATGTGAAGGTGGTCAAGTGAAGCTTACTCAGAAACTTCAACCCATGCATTGGGTTACAGTTTCTTTTTGGTTTGCACCTGAAGAAGCATTTGACAAAACAATAGCAGTATATCTTCGCAATGAAAAATTAGATAATATTAACTGTGATACTCATGAAGTTCCATACGAAATATATATGGAAGCTAAGATAGATGCAGATAATCCATGGGGAAATCCTCCATCACCTCATTTTCCTGGAAACTGGTACTATTATAAATCAGAGCCTTTTCTAGTCACTACTGATGATATTGAATGGTTATTAATTAAACAATTAGATAAGTATGGTACTGTTGTTTTTGTAGATGATATAGTGGTTAATACATTTGAATATTGCGAACATGTTTGTGCCGCTGAAGGTGATATTGAATTCACTAATATCATTCCTACAGGAATGGTAGGGAATAGTGGTGTGAATTTTTTTACAACAGTAAAAAATGCAACAGAGGTTGAAATGTTCGTTTGGGATCGTTGGGGAAATCTAGGATATTATTGGCATAGTTTTGACCCTCTTGGTTTAGTTGATCCAGGTTATAGTGACTTTGCTATTGTATGGAATGGACACTCTACATTAACTGGGGGTGATTTCATTGCAAGCTCAACTTATCCTATCCGACTAATCGTAAGATCTTGTAGTGATGAATTCCAATATGATGGAGCTATTACTATTTTAGGTATAAATAATCCACCTGCTGTTCATTATGCAGAAACACAAATGACAGAATCCCCCAATTGTTGTCCTGAATATGCTATAATTCAAAATACCGTTTATAGCGGAATCAGTGGCGTATATGTTAATGACTTTATTCACGCGGGATCGAATATAGCTCCTCCTCCAAATGGACCAGTGATTGTTAGCAACACGGGTAATGTAAATTATAGAGCGGGAAATTATATTTTATTAGAGCCAGGTGGTTTTTGGGTGAACCCAGGAGGAGTATTTGAAGCTAAAATTGAAGCTTGTGGAGCTTCATCTGAGCGACTTCAAATTGGTTCTAGAGGACATTATGAAGAGTTAAGAGATAATGTGTCGGAAAGTGAAATCTCTCGAATTAAGTCTGGAATTTCTCCAGAGACAGATACTTTTAGAGAAGATGAAATAAATATTTTTCCAAATCCAACAAATGGAATTTTACATATTAATTTAAAAACTTTATCAGACGTCAACTATGAATTATATAGTTTAGAAGGCAGATTAATTTTAAAAAATAAACTTGAAAACATCAATGAATTTCAAATAGATTTATCAAGCAATGAATCAGGTGTTTATTTTCTTAAGTTAAATTGTAATGGAACGTTAATGACAAAACGAATCATCAAAAAATAACAAAACCATTTAATAACAAAAATCCGATTATATCAATTTATAATCGGATTTTTAATTTATAATAGAAAAAATCTAATATTTCCCACTCAACAATTCTCCACCAATAGCTGATTTTGCTTCAATTCCTAATTTTTTCATCATCTCATAAGTTGTGCAAACCGCAGCAGAAGTAACAGGAATACCACATTCCGCTTGAATTAAATCAATAGCTTCTAAAGATGGCATTTGCACACAAGCTGAAGCTACTAAAACATCTACATCGGTTAAATCCAATTGTTTGTAGATTTCCAATAAATTCATTGGATTTTGAGCCGCAACTTCTAAATTATCTGGAATTTCTAAGGCTATACTTTCTTTTACTTTAATGCCTTGATTTTCGATATAATCTACAACCATATCGGTTAAAGGTCTCATATAAGGTGTAATAATTGAAATTTGTTTAGCCCCTAAAATTTTTAAACCATTAATCAATGCACCTGCCGAAGTTACAATAGGAGTAGGGAAGTCGTTAGCCACAGTTTCTTGATGCAAATTTACTTCTGAAACGCAATGATAACCTCGTCCCATACTCATGATGGCAACTAAACAGGCATACCCCATAACATCTACATGAGCATCTGATAATTCTTGAGCACATTTTAAGCTCATCGCATCCATAGCTTCCAATTCTTCTTTGGTAACTTTTTTCATGCGCATTCTACTGCTGTGAAAAGTAAAACGTTCTGGAAGTATCGTTTCTCTTGAACGGAAAATTGCTGGTATTTCGGTTTCCATTGTTACGTTTGACGATGGAACTATTTGGCCTATTCTGTATTTCATTATGTTTAACTGTTTATTTGTTGAATTGTTTAATCGAAAAGTATGTTGCTAATCTTTTCTTTAAAACTAAATTTCTTTTACTATATTTTCAATTGAACCAATTCCTTCAACAGTACATTTTACTACATCACCATCTTTTAACCATTCTTGTGGATTTCTTCCTGCTCCAACGCCTGCTGGAGTTCCTGTTGCAATAATGTCACCAGCTTCTAAAGTGAAAACAGTGCTTAAATCTTCAATTAAATCATTGATGTTGAATAGCATGAATTTAGTATTTGAATGCTGTTTTTCAATTCCATTTACGGTTAAAGATAAATTCAAATTGTGTGGGTTTTCTATTTCGTCTTTGGTTACTAAAATTGGTCCCATTGGAGCAAATGTATCTTGCCCTTTTGAAACAATCCATTGCCCAGAACGACGACAATCACGAGCTGAAATATCATTGATTACTGTATAACCAAAAACATAATCCATTGCTTTAGATTTTGATACGTATTTTCCTTTTTTTGAGATAATTACAGCTAATTCAACTTCCCAGTCTAATTGATTAGTTAGTTTTCTGTTTAATAAAATATTGGTGTTAGTAGCTGTTACTGTTGTAGTTGGTTTTGAGAAAATAACAGGTTGTTGAGGTAACTCATTTGAAGTATCTAAAGTACGAGCACTTTCGGCAACGTGTTCGGTATAATTTAAACCAATTCCGATGATGTTTTTTCTAGGTTTTGGAATAGGAGCAAGGAAGGTTACATCTTCAATTTTATATGATATTTCTTCAAAATCAACTTCACGAGTATCTTCAATTAAGTTGTTGATTTCTTCAATAATTTCAAATCCTAAATCAATTAAATCTAGCATATCATCGGGTAATGGAAAGTTGCAAATGTTTCCAAAGTCTTCCATATCTACCACCAAATTGTTATGAATAAATCCTAGTCTTGGTTCTGTGTTATTTGTTTTGTAAGTAAGTAGTTTCATTTTATTTAAGTTTACTGTTATAAGTTAACAGTTTTAAGTTATTAGTTTTTAAAATCAGAGTCTTTTCTCTATTTTCTTTTCTCTATTTTCTTTCTAATTGATGCCCGTTGTTTTCTGTTAATTCTTTTCCTTGATACAATCCTAAACTTTCAATTACTGGTAGGTCGTTGAAATTGAACAAACAAGCATCTTCGGTTTCTGATAAGTTGTGATGTTCATGCCAAGCCCAAGAAGGTACACAGAAAATGTCTCGCTCTTTCCAATCATAACGTTTTCCATCAATGATTGTGTATCCTTTTCCTTTGGCACATTGGTACACAAAGGAACCAGTATGTTTATGGGCTTTTCCTTTAAAACCAGCTGGTAATAATTGCATGGATGCTCCCATAGTTTGCATCACGTGTCCACCCGTTAAAGGATTGGAATAATGCATAAAAATTCCGTCAAAAGGATTAATTTCATTAATTTCAGAAGCCTCAACTAATGCTGGATATACTTTTTTCCAAGAATATTTGAATAATGGTGAATAGGGTTTGTCCCAAATTTTATCAGCAGGAATAATTCCAGCAGTTCCATAATTGATTGGAGAATAGTTTAATGGAACATCTAAAGGTTGTTTGCCATCATAAACGGCGTAATCATTAGCTTCTAAGGCATTTACTAATGGAATATCTAAACCGTCTTGCCAAATGCATGTTTTTCCACTAGCATCAACTCCGTGTTCGTGCCAAGTGGAATTAGGTGTAATTACAAAATCGTTAACTTCAAATGTAATTTTATTGCCATCCACAACCGTGTAACCACCTTCTCCTTCCATAATAAAACGAAGGGCTGATGCTTTATGTTTATGAGCCGAAGTACTTTCTCCTGGACGTGTAACTTGAATTCCAGTGTATAGCCAACCAACAGCAGCAGAAACATCTTTTCGTTTGTCATTAACAAGATAAACCACACGTCTTCCTGCTTGTTCTGGTGTTACTAATTCGGATGATTTTAAAACTAAATCGCGTAAGTCGTCATATTTCCATAGCATTGGAATTGATGAACTTCTTGGTTCCCAAGGTTCGATATCGTTGGCAACTGTCCATAATGCACCAGCTCCCAAGGATTCTAATTCTTTGTAGTAAGCTTTTAGTTCGTCAGAATCTTGAACTCTAGCTCTTCCGTATTGATCGTCTGAATGGTTTTCGTTCATGGGTGTATTTTTCTTTTAAACTCCGACAGAGTTTCAAACTCTGTCGGAGTTTAGTTAGTTTATTTATTCAATTATAAATTTAGTAATTTCATTTAAACTTTGATTAACATTATGATAATCTAAAAAATCTTCTTTTGTTCCATATAATTCTATAACTTCTTTTCTTTTTAATTTAGTTTGTCTGTCTGAAATAATGGTTTCAAATGAAGACCAAGGATATAAACTCATTTGTTTTGCAAAACCATGTTGAACCGGATTGTTATGAATATAATAAATTACATTTTGTAAATATTTTTCAGACGTGATTTGTTTTCTTTCGAAAGGCTTTTCAAATAATACTCCTGTTCTATTAAATTTTTTGTTGATAGCTTGTGTATAAGCATTAAATAAATGTCCAAATTGTTTAGATGGTTCTAAAACTTTTGGTTTTTCTACAGTTGAATATTCTAATTTTGAGTATTCAATTTCATTATCCAATCTAACATATACTAAAATGTGAAAATGATTTTTTAAGAGGCACCATGCGTAAGTTTCTACAATAGGAGAAACGTATTTATCGTAAAGTCTTAAAAAATAGTAATAGCTATCAGTATCAAAAAAAACATCAATACCATTATTACCACGATTATAGATGTGGTAATAATTTCCTTTTTCTAAAGGTATTGGTTTGTAGTTTTTCATTTTAATACTTTTATTTTTAAACTCCGACAGAGTTTCAAACTCTGTCGGAGTTTAAAAAATTATATTTTATTAAACTCCTCATGATTATCTATAAACGTAATCTTTCTAGTTGGAGCAACATTTACTCGCAAATCAAAAATATCAAATCTATTGTAATGTCCCAAAATATCGTGCATTTGTTTGGGTTGAATACATTTGGCTAAATCAATATCTGCATAAGCCATTCCTTCTTCATCGATCAGTGGTTGCCCAATGACAGCGCCATTTGGACCAATGAAACCAGAGAAAGCAGAACTTTTTCTGTCTAATAACTCATCTACATTCGGAACATCCTCACGTAAGGCATCTTTGATTTCTTGGGAAATAGTGGAACATGAAACAATTGTAAATAATTTTCCTTCAAAAGAATGGGCTGCGGCTCTAATTTTGATAGCTTCAGCCATATCGTAGTCTGGAGGAGCAACGGGTAATGAAATGTAATTAGCCACATGAATTAATTCTCCTTGAGAAAGCAATGTAAATCGGGCTAGAGTATTGGTATTTTCACCACATGCCAGAGTTCCAATCGGACCGATTTCGGTATTATACACTTTCAAAGAAGAACCATCACCTGATGACCATGTTAGTTTTTCAGCCCATGTAGGGACTAATTTTCTGTGTTTTCCTACGATGGTGCCTTTGTTATCAATGATTAGATTAGTGTTGTATATTTCACCATAACTTTTGCCACGTTCATTGATACCCATTACAATATGAATGTCATTGTCTTTGGCAGCTATGCAAAGTTTCTTGATTTCTGGACCAGCTACGTCAACTGAATTTTTATACAATTCTTCGTACCATTTGCTACCTTGAACAGGTGTCATTATCCAATTCCAGTAGGGATATCCTGCGATAAAAACCTCAGGGAAGGCAATTAATTTTGCTCCATTATTACTTGCCTCTTTAATGAAAGAGATGGCTTTATCAACGGTCTTTTCTACATTGAGAAAGACAGGTGAAGTTTGAACGGTAGCGGCTTTGAATTTTTTGAATTCCATTTTTTTAGTATTAAGATTTGAGTATTAAGTAGTAAGACTAAATACTGAAATTTTGTTTTTCATTTCCTCATTAAAAGGTTCGGCTTTTATGCTTTGTCTGTCTTCTTGAATTTTTACGTTTACCAAGGTTACTTCACCTTCGAGAACGGTTTGGTTTTTTTGGTTTTCAAATTGAAATCCACAAATTATTGAAGATGACTTTAATTCCTTTACCCAAAGTTTTTTGGTTAAGTTTTCTCCTAATCTTGCTGCATTTTTAAATTGAATTTTTAAATCTACTGTTGGTATGCCATTTGTTTCGTGCATTTTTGAAAAAGGTCTATCAAGTGCTTCTTCAAACCAATCTTCAACCAGACAGTTTAGCATTTCTAAAAATCTTGGGTAGAAGACTATTCCTGCATAATCCACATGTTGGAAACGTATTTTTTCTTGTTTTATAAATTGCATATTTTTATTTTTTAACTTCACATTTATTCCACCTTCTTATAACACCTTCTTGATTCATTTCTATATAATAAATGATAACATCTTTTTTTGAAATTTCAACAATCCCAATGACATTCTGATTAATGTTAACATTAAATGTAGGGGTCAGGTATATCATTGGAAAAGATCCTTTTTTATATTTTTTTATAATTTTCAGTCCTTTACTTTTAGCAACTTTTATCGTATTAGCTTTTGATAAAAAAACTACTGTTGTATCATCAATATTAATATCGTATTCTTTCAAACAGTCTGAGTCAAAATAATTAAAATCTTGTTGTTCTATACAAACTTGTTTTTTGCTTTTTGATAAATATGTATCTGAAATCGAATCTTTATAAAAATCAAAAGCTATCTGAGAGAAGTCTACTTGGCTTTGTCCAAAAAAGAATGAGCTAAAGCTAATTGTAATTAACGTGATAAATATTTTCATCTTAATACTATTTCAATTTAAACCTTTGTATTTTCCCTGTCTCCGTTTTAGGCAAACTTTCTACAAAATTAATCATTCTTGGGTATTTGTATGGAGCAGCTACTTCTTTGAACCATTGTTGAATATTTAATTTCATTTCATCTGTTGCTTTAGCTGTATCGTGTAACACAATATGCGCACAAACTAACATGCCTCGCTCAGAATCTGGTAGACCTACTACGGCACATTCTAAAATAGCTTCGTGGGTTAAAAGTACGGATTCTACTTCAATTGCTGCAATATTATACCCTGAAGAAATAATCATATCATCACCACGAGCTACAAAGTAAAAATACCCTTCTTCATCTTGTCGGAAAATATCTCCTGTGATGTTCCAGCCGTTCTCTACATATTCTCTTTGTTTCTCCTCACGATTCAAGTATTTACAACCTGTAATTCCTCTTACAGCTAATCTTCCGGCTTCGTTTTTAGGCAACTCATTTCCTGATGCATCAACAATCTTGGCTTCGTAACCTGTAATTGCTTTTCCTGTAGCACCAGGCTTCATGTTTTCTTCATTAGAAGAAATAAAAATATGAAGCATTTCTGTTGCTCCGATTCCATCAATGATTTTTAAGCCTGTAGCCTCATACCAATCTTCCCAAACTTTTAAGGGTAATGTTTCTCCTGCTGAAACACATTTTCTCAGACTCGAAATATTGTATTCTTTGACTTTGGTAGTGATAATTCGCCAAGCAGTTGGAGCTGTGAAGCAAATGGATATTTTGTGTTCTTGAATAGCTTGCAAAAGCAAATCTGGACTAGGTTTTTCAATTAAAAAGGTTGATGCTCCAAAATACATCGGAAACAAAACCAAACCACCTAAACCAAATGTAAAACCAAGCGGTGGACTTCCTATAAAAATATCTTTTTGTGTGGGTTGCAATGAATATTTAGGAAAGGCTTCGCAAATATTTAAAATATCTCCATGATAATGAGCTGTCATTTTGGGTAAACCTGTTGTTCCAGAAGTAAATCCTATCAAAGCTATATTATCTGATTTGGAATGAAAATTATCAAATGTTTTAGGTTTTGAGGCCATTAATAATTCTAAATCGCCATTTCTGAAAAAGCTTTTTTTCCTAAGAGTAGGAGAAGTTACTTGATTTAATTCTTCTTCTAATTCTTTATCACATATAGCATGAGAAATTTCGGCACAATCAATAATGGTTGTTAACTCTTTTGCTCGTAGTAGAGGCATAGTAGCTACAACAATACCACCCGCTTTTAAAACAGCAAACCAACAAGCGACCATCATAGGATTATTGGCAGAACGCAATAGAACTCTATTTCCTGAAACTAAACCTAAGTCATCAATTAAAACATGTGCAATTTGATTGGATTTTTCAAACAAATCATTGTAAGTCCATGTTTCTTCAAAAGTTCGAATACATAGTGCATCGCCATTTCCGTTTTTGATATGATTATCCAACAAGCGTTCGACACAATTTAACATTTCAGGATGTTGGAATTGAGGTAAATCCAAGAAAGTATATACTGGTTGTAATTCCAGTGCAGGTAAACTATAGTGAGCGAAATTATCTTTCATTTAATTACGAATTTTAAATTACGAATTACGTAACGTTTTTTGAATAGAACCAATTATTCTAAGTAATTTATCTACATCTTTAAGTAGGCTATCCGCTTCATCAACAGATAGATATTCAGTATCTTTTAATAATCTAATCCAATAATGTGTTTCTCTTGCTTCTTTATAAGAAATGGTTAATTTAGCGAAAAAATCTTTTCCTGATTGTCCTCCAATAGCTTCTTCTATATTAGCGCCAATTGAAGTACCGCATCGTAAAAGTTGTTTGCTTAAAACAAACTCTTTTTTCATTTCAGATAAATATTTGAAAACCTTAATTATTCTAACAGCAAATGCATAACTTTTTATTTGTACGACATTATCACTTTTCATAATTCATAATTTCTAATTCGTAATTATCTATTTCTTATTACTCTTCGGTTTCAATGCTTTCTTCATGCCTTCTAATTGTTTTCTTTCTGAAGCATTTAGTGGGTATAAATGTGAAATTCCCATTTTATATTGATTTGGAATATCTTCTGTTTGAAATTGCTCGTAGGCTTGTGCTTTTCTAACAAAATAAGGATCTAATAATAAAGGTCTTCCTAAAGCTACTAAATCGGCTCTCCCGTTGAGAATAATGGTATTGATTTGATCAATATCTTGAATGTATCCTGCTGTTATAGTTGGAATATGGATTGTATTTCTTATACCATCAGAAAATGGAGTTTGCCACATTCTACCTGCTTGAGGTTTTTGATGGGAAACTGTATTTCCTGTAGAAACATTGATAATATCAGCTCCAGCGTTTTTGAAAGCAGTTGCAATGGTTAAAACATCTTCTTCAGTAATTCCGTTTTCTGCCCAATCGGTTGCTGAAATTCTTACTGACATTGGTTTTTCTTTGGGGAAAGCATTTCGCATTTCATTAAAAACATGTAATGGAAATTTTAGGCGGTTTTCAATATTTCCTCCAAATTCATCTGTGCGAATATTGGTTAATGGAGAAAGGTAAGAAGCTAGTAAAAAGCCATGATGAGCTTGTAATTCTATCATGTCAAAACCTGCTTGATTGGCATTTATTGTGGCTTGAACAAATTGAGAAGTTACCAAATTCATATCTTCCTGAGTCATTGCTCTTGGCGTTGGAAAATTAGCATTGAATGGAATTGCTGACGCTGAAAGTAATTCCCATTTATCCATTAAATCTTCTGTTTCCCAAGGTTTTTTTGTAGCACCTTTTCGTCCTGAATGCCCTAATTGAATTCCAATTTTTGTTTGTGTATTTTGATGAATAAAATTAATTATTCTTTTCCATTCAATCAACTGATTTTCATTGTAAATACCTGAACAACCTAAAGTGATACGTCCATTTTCAGCAACTGCTGTCATTTCAGTTAAAATCAATCCTAAGCCTCCAATGGCACGTGAAGTATAATGTTGAAAATGCCAATCGTTAACTAAACCATTTTTTGCTGAATATTGCCCCATCGAACTCATGACAATTCGATTCTGCAATGCTAAATTTCTTAGTTTAAATGTTGTGAAGGCAGCGGAATTTGAGTTCGGAGTTGAAAGTTGGGAGTTGGGAGTTTTTAAGAATTCGTTTAATACTTTGTCCGTAAAAGATTTGTCTCTGATTTGAAGATTTTCGTAAGTAACTTTTTTAGAACGAGTCATGCATCCAAAGGCAAATTGATAGAATGGATGTTGTATATTTCTGTCCATATTTTCAAACCAATCTAAAGATACATTGGCGGCATATTGAATCATTTCAACCGTATTTCTTCTCGATTTATCGTAGTTTTGAAAAGCAGTTTGAATGTGATTTGGATTTTGAATAATTGCGTCTGACAAAGCAATAGCACATTCCATAGCTAATTTTGTTCCTGAACCAATTGAATAGTGGGCAGTAGCTTTAGCATCACCTAGCAATACGATATTGTCTTTAAACCAATTTTCATTGGTAACATGAGGAAATTGTCTCCAATGGGATTTATTGGTAATTAGCGAATGTCCGTCTAATTCTGTTTTGAATAAATTTTGTAATTTTTGAACCGTGTCTTCTTCATTATAAGTATCAAATTGAAATTTTTCCCAAGTTGATGGAGCACATTCAAAAATCCAAGTACTCATTCCTTCTTCGTATTGGTAGGTATGGGCAGCAAAAGCTCCGTGTTCAGTTTGTTTGAAGAAATAAGTAAAAGCATCTAAAGGTTTTGTAGAACCCATCCAAACGAATTTGTTTTTCTTTAATTCAACTTTGGTTCCAAAATTACTTTCAAATTGTGTTCTAATTTGACTTGAAATCCCGTCACAAGCTACAATTACATCTGAATCTGCAAACTGGTTTAAATCATCAACATTAGCTTCAAAATGAAGATTTACGCCTTCTTCACGACAGCGTTGGTGTAACAACTGCAATAATGTTTTTCTAGAACAGCCACAAAAACCATTTCCAGCAATACTCACTTCTTGTCCGTCACGAGCAATAATAATGTCATCCCAATAAGCAAATTTACTTCTGATTAATTCGTAGGATTGCATATCTCGTTTTAAGAATTCACCTAAGGTTTCATCTGAAAAAACTACACCAAACCCAAAACTATCGTCTGGATGATTACGTTCATAAACGTCGATTTGGCAATCAGGCATTGCTTTTTTGGTTAAAATCGAAAAATATAGCCCACCAGGACCACCACCTATAACTGTTATTTTCATTGTGTGCTGAATTTATTTCAGTATCTATTATTTAAGCTCTTTTAATTGAAAAAATTTCACCTAAAGTTCCATAATTTGAACCTGCTAAGCGAGCAACAGGTTTGTATTTTTCCAAATCAATATAATGATTCTCCATTAAAATAGAATCGTCTATGTGTATGGTTTTGATTTTCCCAATTATGACACAAGCTCCACCATTGGACTCATTATCAATAAAATAGTGATGTATTTTTTCGCATTCAAAATGCACCAGACTTTCTTTAACTCTTTTGGGTTTAACTGAAACAGAATCAATAGGAGTAAGGTTTGCTAATTCAAATTCATCAACGGTAGAGTCTACGGATGCTGAAGTGGCATTCATTTGTTCTACAATTTCATGAGTTACTAAATTAACCACAAATTCTTCAGTTGCTAACACATTGTTTAAAGTGTCTTTATTTTTGTTGTTGTCTCTTCGGGTAGAAAACATTACACAAGGTGGATCACTTGAAACCATATTGAAATAAGAGAATGGTGCTAAATTATTGATGCCGTTTTTGTCAATGGTTGATATCCAACCTATAGGTCTAGGGATGATAGTGCCCGTAAGGAGTTTGTATAACAGTTTTTCGTCTGTCTCTTGGGTAGTAAATTGCATAGTTGTAGCGGTTGTTGCTACAAATTAAAGGAATTCTTTTGAATATTGAAAGTAAAATAATTAGTAGTTTTTTGTATTGATACTATAATTTTATAGATAAAAAAATGCTATTTGTTATGTAATTTTTAATTTTTGTTCTTTTTTTGATTTACTCAAACCAAGAGATTTTCCAATTTCTCTAATCCACGTGCTAAAATTTAGCCACAGATGCACAGATTTTTTAAAGCAAAGCCCACAAAGTTTTCAGCAAAGAATATTATAAAGATTTCTTCAATCAGTGTTCCAAAAAAATCCGTTTCAATCAGCGCTTGACGCAGTCAATCCGTTTCATCCGCGTGCAAAAAAATAACCGCAAAGCCCACAAAGTTTTCCACAAAGTTCGCAAAGAATATTATAAAGATTTCTCCAATCCGTGTTCCAAAAAATCCGTTTCAATCAGCGTTTGACACAGTCAATCCGTTTCATCCGCGTGCAAAAAAATAACCGCAAAGCCCACAAAGTTTTCCGCAAAGTCCGCAAAGAATATTATAAAGATTTCTCCAATCCGTGTTCCAAAAAAATCCGTTTCAATCAGCGCTTGACGCAGTCAATCCGTTTCATCCGCGTGCAAAAAATTAACCGCAAAGCCCACAAAGTTTTCCGCAAAGTTAGCAAAGAATATTATAAAGATTTCTCCAATCAGTGTTCCAAAAAATCCGTTTCAATCAGCGCTTGACGCAGTCAATCCGTTTCATCCGCGTGCAAAAAAATAACCGCAAAGCCCACAAAGTTTTCCACAAAGTTCGCAAAGAATATTATAAGATTTCTCCATCTATGTTCCAAAAAATCCGTTTCAATCAGCGCTTGACGCAGTCAATCCGTTTCATCCGCGTTCCCATCCACCCAACATCAAGTTTTATTACAGAATCACCAATAAAAATCACTAAAAATTACAAGAAACAAAAAAATTAAGTAAAAAAAATACATTATCCATGATATATATGTTGCAAAATTAATATATTTATGCAAAATTTTTATATATGGAAATTATAGCTTGCCCAAAATGCCAAAATACCAACATTGTTAAAAGCGGTATTATCAAAGATAGACAACGCTATTTATGCAAATCATGCACCTATTATTTCACCGTAAATAAGTTAGGCAAAAAGATAGATGACTACTATGTAACTAAGGCTTTGCAGCTGTATTTAGAAGGATTAAGCTACAGAGAGATAGAGCGAATTATAGGTGTATCACATGTTTCCATAAGCAATTGGGTCAAAGAATTTAAAATTAAGAAACCACCTCATCCCAATTATCACCCAACGTATAAAATATTTAAGCATAATGAACTGGTTGAATACCTGCAAAACAAAGAATTATTATCTGGAGCAGGAATGATAATAACGGAACTAGGCGATAAGTTTATGCTGATTAAATGGGAACGCTTTAAAGATTAGCTATACTACTTTACAGCTATATATATCATAATTTTTTTCATTAACAAAATTTTAGAATTTGGTCGAATAAAACATCGACTAACCAATTCTACAAATTATGAAAAAAATACCGTTTTTGGCCTTTTTATTACTGTCAGTAATGGCTTTCTCACAAGGATCACCAGATTATGGTGGAGGATTAAAGTTTAAAATCAATGAAGAAGGTACAAAGTATATGCGTTTTATAGCATGGAATCAAATTTGGCTTCGCTCTCAAGAGCTTAATCCAGGTTCTATGATTGCTGACGAGCCTAGTACTACAAATACAGATATCGGAAACAGAAGATTGCGCTTATTGGCTTATGCCCAAATATCGCCAAGATATATGATTGTTACTCATATAGGAATTAACAATCAAACCTTTACCAATGGAGGTGCTGCTGGTACTGCCAACACAGGTGGATATGGTGCAGGAAAAAAACCAGGATTATTCTTCCATGATGCTTGGAATGAATATGCTGTTGTTTTACCACAAGAAGGAAAAAAATTCAGTTTGGCTATTGGAGGAGGATTGCATTATTATATGGGATTATCCCGTATGACAATGTCTTCAACCTTAAACTACATGACTATTGATGCCCCTATATTCAATTGGCCATTGATTGAAAACTCAGATCAATTTGCCAGACAAGTTGGTGTTTTTGCAAAAGGGAAATACAGTAAGTTTGAATACCGTTTCAGTATAAATAAACCTTTTGCTACCAATTTAGCTCCCACAGATGTTACTAATGCCAATGATGCCATAGCGGTTGATAATAATGGCAATGCAAAATGGAGCAAAGCAGGTTATGTTGAATATCAATTTTTTGATAGCGAATCTAACTTTCTGCCTTATAAAGTGGGTTCTTATTTAGGCACAAAGAAAATGCTTAACATAGGAGCAGGTTTCTACAATGCACCAGAATCTACTAGAACATCAGTTAATGCCGTTACTCAAAAACACGACATTAGTTTGTTCGCTGTGGATGTTTTTGCAGATTTACCAATAGGAGATAAAGCTAAAAAAATGGCTTTAACGGCTTACTCTGTTTATTATAATTATGATTTTGGCCCCAATTATTTAAGAACCATAGGCATCATGAATACAGCTGTTGTTGACCCTAATTTTACTGGAGCACGACCAATAACAGGCGTTGGAAATTCTCAACCTACGATTGGTAGTGGTTCTATATGGTACACACAGGCTGGACTTTTATTGCCTAATAGCAACGAAAAACCTAAAGTTCGCATTCAACCTTTTGCAGCTTACACCCATAAAAACTTTGATGCATTTGAAAAAGCAAGCGGACAATTTGATATTGGTTCCAACTTTTTCTTAGATGGACATCATGCTAAAATAACAACACAATATTCAACTCGACCTGTATATATGTCAACCAATGATGTAAAGTCTAAAGGTGAATTGTTGGTACAATTACAAATTTATTTATAATTAATTCAAAACCCTATGAGAGATAAACAAAAACACGCAACGGCCTATTGGAAGGAAAATCTTAGATACCTTCTAATCTTATTAAGTATTTGGTTCTTGGTTTCCTATGGAGCCGGAATCTTATTTAAAGATGCTTTAAACGAAATCAAAATTGGAGGTTTTCCTCTTGGATTTTGGTTTGCACAACAAGGTTCAATCTACGTCTTTGTGATTTTAATTTTTGTCTATGTTCGTTTGATGAACAAATTAGATAAAAAATACGGATTTGACGATTAATTAATTAACTAAAACAAAAAATATCATGGATGTACTTACTTGGACCTACATTATCGTAGGACTTACATTTGGTTTATACATAGGAATTGCAATATGGTCCCGTGCTGGATCAACAAAAGAATTTTACGTAGCAGGAGGAGGAGTTTCTCCTTTAGCCAACGGTATGGCAACAGCTGCCGATTGGATGTCAGCAGCTTCTTTTATCTCAATGGCCGGAATCATCTCTTTTGCAGGATATGACGGTGCTGTTTACTTAATGGGTTGGACAGGTGGATATGTGTTGCTAGCCTTATTATTAGCACCCTATCTAAGAAAATTTGGAAAATTCACCGTGCCCGATTTTATTGGTGAAAGATACTATTCTAACACGGCTAGAACTGTGGCGGTAATTTGTGCCTTAGTAGTTTCATTTACTTATGTAGCTGGGCAAATGCGTGGAGTAGGAGTTGTATTTTCTAGATTCTTAGAAGTTGAAATTGAAACAGGTGTTATTATCGGAATGATAATCGTCCTTTTTTATTCTGTTTTGGGAGGAATGAAAGGAATTACCTATACGCAAGTAGCACAATACTGTGTCTTAATCTTTGCTTTCATGGTACCTGCCATTTTTATTTCTATTCAAATGACAGGAAATCCAATACCGCAATTAGGAATGGGAGGAACCATTACAGGTGATGGAAATGTTTATTTACTAGATAAATTAAATGGTTTGTCTACCGAATTAGGTTTTGCAGAATACACCGATGGATCTAAATCAATGATTGATGTATTTGCCATTACTTTAGCCTTAATGGTTGGAACAGCAGGATTGCCACACGTAATTGTTCGTTTCTTTACTGTAAAGAAAGTTAAAGATGCACGTAAATCAGCAGGTTGGGCATTGTTGTTAATTGCCATTTTATACACAACAGCACCAGCGGTTTCTGTTTTTGCCAAAACAAATTTAATTGAAACAATAAGCAATAAAGAATATGCATCAATGCCAGCATGGTTTACCAATTGGGAAAAAACAGGATTATTAAAATTTGAAGATAAAAACGGTGATGGAAAAATTCAATACTATAACGATAAATCTAAAAATGAAGAATTCCTAGCCGCTCAAGAAGCAAAAGGTTTAAAAGGAAGCGAATTAACCATTGATAACGACATCATGGTATTAGCTAATCCAGAAATTGCTCAATTGCCTAACTGGGTTATTGCTCTAGTTGCTGCTGGTGCATTAGCTGCTGCCTTATCAACTGCTGCTGGATTATTATTGGTGATTTCTTCTTCAGTATCTCACGATTTAATCAAAAAAATGATTAACCCAGATATTTCTGAAAAAGGAGAGCTTTGGGCAGCTCGTGGTGCTGCTGCGGTTGCAGTAGTTATTGCAGGTTATTTTGGAATTAATCCACCAGGATTTGTTGCTGCCGTAGTAGCTCTCGCCTTTGGATTAGCTGCCGCATCTTTCTTCCCAGCAATTATTTTAGGAATTTTCCACAAGAGAATGAATAAAGAAGGAGCTGTTGCAGGAATGGTAGTAGGTTTGTTATTGATGCTTTTCTATATGCTAAAATTCAAATTCGGAATTTTTGATGGTGGAAAAGAAGCTGTTGATGGCTTAAAAGCAAGTTGGTGGTTTGGTATTTCTCCTGAAGGATTTGGTACCATTGCCATGATTGTAAACTTTATTGTAGCATTCACAGTAAATCAATTTACACCTGCTCCTCCACAACACGTTCAAGAGATAGTTGAAAATATCAGAATCCCTTCTGGAGCTGGTGAAGCAACTGGACATTAAGATTAGTTTAATGGGTTATATCCAAAATCCTTGCTCTTTTCATTAAGAGTAAGGATTTTTAATTATATTCATCAAACTCAATAAAAATATCAATATATTTACTCTAAAGAAGGATAGGTTTAAAATGAAAAAAAGACATCAACAAAAATTAGTCGTTTTATCTTTACTATTGTTATTGGCTCTCAACTTGCCAATACTATTGTTATTTGATAGTTCCGAAAGTTTTTTAGGCTTTCCCATCATTTATATTTATCTCTTTTCCGTTTGGTTGTTTTCGATTTTAATGTCTTGGATTGTAGTACAACGTTATTATGAATAGTGTAGTTCTTTTACTTATTTTATTAGGCTATTTAGGGATACTTTTTTTTATAGCCCATTGGGCAGAAAAAAAAGAAAATGTCAAATGGACCAATAATTCTTATATCTATTCATTGTCATTAGCCGTCTATTGCACCGCTTGGACGTATTATGGAAGTATAGGCGTAGCTGCCAATTCGGGTTTAGGGTATTTGCCCATTTACATTGGCCCCATCATCATTATTCCGGCTTGGATTATTATTTTGAAGAAAATTATTCGCATTTCTCGGGTAAATAAAATTTCAAGTATTGCCGATTTTATTTCACTTCGCTATGGCAATAGTCGTTTCTTAGGAGCTATCGTAACAGTAGTTTGCTTGGCAGGAATTTTGCCATACATTGCATTACAATTAAAAGCAATTTCAGAGACTTTTCATATTGTTACTAAAACCAGTTCAAGTTCGTTAATTTTTAATGACACAACCACTTATGTTGCTATTGCATTAGCTCTTTTTTCTTCTTATTATGGAACACGCTATGTTGATGCTTCAGAAAAAAGAAAAGGAATTGTAACCGCTGTTGCCATTGAAAGTATTCTAAAACTGCTCTTTTTCATTATAATAGGAGTGTATGTAACCTTTTTTGTTTTTGACGGATACGATGATATTTATGCCAAAGCTTCTCTGTTAGAAAACTTTAAAGAAAAAAATACTATTGGCGGATTAGAACAAGGGTTAAATTGGTTTTTTCTAAGTATGGTTTCGCTATTTGCTATCTTTTTGTTGCCACGTCAATTTCATGTAAGTGTAGTTGAAAACAACAGAGAACGTCATATTAAAACAGCTATTTGGTTATTTCCTTTGTATTTATTGCTGTTCAATATTTTTGTATACCCAATTGCTTGGGGCGGAAATGTATTATTTGAAGGAACTCAAGCTAATGCTGATACGTATTCATTATTAATTCCTCAGTATTTTGGTAACACCCTTTTAACCGTTTTGGTTTTCCTTGGCGGATTTTCGGCTGCTATTTCAATGATTGTGGTTTCAAGCATAAGTTTATCTACCATGCTGAGTAACAATTTATTAATTCCTTATACTTTTTTAGGAAAATTACGTAGCGAAGAACAAGTTATCAATAATAAAAAGATTGTCAACATTAGAAAAATAGGGATTTTTTCATTAATTATTGGAGCCTATTTCATCTACCGATTCTTTGCTTTAGACTACAGTTTGGTTTCCATCGGATTAATTTCGTTTGTAATTATTGCACAATTAGCACCAGCATTTTTTGGCGCTATTTTCTGGCGAAGAGGTTCAAAAATGGGAGCCATTTATAGTATCTTAATAGGTTTTGTAATTTGTTTATACACCCTTTTAATTCCGTATGCCATTGGGTTAACCAATAGTGAAAGCTCTTTCATTTCCGAAGGTTTCATGAAAATAGGCTTATTAAAACCTTTCCAACTTTTCGGATTGGATTATTTGCAACCCGTTCCACATGCTTTGTTTTGGAGCATATTATTCAATAGCATTACTTATTTTGCCGTTTCAGTTAGCTTTAAAGGAAACTACCGCGAACGCAATTATGCAGAAATGTATGTTGATATTGAAAAGTATAGCAATAATCATGAAAACGCCTTCGTTTGGAAAGGAACGGCTTACACCAGTGATATTGAAAAAGTTTTAGTTCGATTTTTAGGCGAAGAACGCACCAAAAGAGCGTTGAATATTTTCAATGTAAAATACAACGTGGATAAAAATCAGGAACTTGCCGATGCCCGTTTGGTGAAATTTGCTGAGAATTTATTAACAGGTCACATTGGAACAGCTTCTGCTCGAATCCTAATTTCAAGTGTGGTAAAAGAAGAAAAAGTCACCTTGCCAGAAGTACTGAAAATCCTAGAAGAATCGAAAGAAAACATTATTACCAACAAAAAACTGCTTGAAACTTCTAATGAATTAAAAGAAATTACTTCGCAACTTCAAAAAGCCAATGAAACTTTGGTTAGAAAAGACATACAAAAAGACGAGTTTTTAGATACTGTTACGCACGAACTTCGTACGCCAATAACCGCTATTCGTGCTGCAAGTGAAATTTTGCACGACGATGACGAAATTCCGGAAGACTTAAAAAAACAATTTCTACAGAATATCATTTCAGAATCCGATAGGTTAAACCGTTTAATAGATAAAATTCTAGACTTAGAAAAATTTGAAACAGGAAAACAAACCATCAGCCCCAGTAAAAATAATTTGGTCGAAACTGTCGAAAAATCTATTGAACCTTTGCAACAACTTATTAAAAATAAAAACATTACCGTTCATATTGAAAGTAAAGACAAAGTTGACGCTTACTATGACGAGGATAGAATTGTGCAAGTTGTAACTAATTTATTATCAAATGCTATTAAGTTTTGCCCAGAAAAGGATGGATTAATTGCGATTCAAATTATTGAAAAAGCTAATTTTATTCATACTTTCGTATATGATAATGGAAAAGGAATCAACTCTAATGATTTTGAAGCCATATTTGAAAAATTCTATCAGTCCACCAATCAAAACATTAAAAAGCCAGTTGGTAGCGGATTAGGATTAGCCATTTGTAAACAAATTATTGAACATCACAAAGGTAAAATTTGGGTAGAACCAAGCAATAAGGGAGCATGTATAGCTTTTACATTGCCCTTAAAAAATAGTGAAAATACAGATTTATGAAGAAGATTTTAATTGTAGACGACGAACCAAACATTGTTATGACGCTTGAATATACATTCAAAAAAAGCAATTATGAAGTATATATAGCTCGCGATGGACAAGAAGCATTAGATATCCTAAAAACAAACTTTCCTGATGTGATTATTTTAGATATTATGATGCCCATGGTAGACGGATATGCCACCTTAGAGCAAATTAGAAAAGACGAAAATCTACAACACACCAAAGTTTTGTTCCTCTCAGCAAAAAACAAGGAAAGCGATATTGAAAAAGGTATGGGGCTAGGAGCTGATGCTTACATGACCAAACCCTTTTCGATTAAGAAAGTAGTGGAAAAAGTAGAGGAGTTGTTGCATTAATATTCGGTTGATATAAAAAATACAAATGGGTTACTTTAAGGAATTGTTATCTATATCAATTTAGCAACAAAATATTCTTTTAAAGATACAGATTTCATATATTTACCATTCCAATAAGTAAAGAACTAATTAGAAAACTGAACACTTAAAAATATGAGCTATTATAAAATAAAAGATTTAGAAAATTATTTTAAAATGTATAAGAAGTCGGTTAGAGAACCTAGAAAATTCTGGGATAAAATTGCCGATGAAGAGTTTACTTGGTATCAAAAATGGGATAAAACCTTTGAGTTTGATATGGAAGAAGCTAATTTTAAATGGTTTTTAAATGGAAAACTAAACATCACTAAGAACTGTATTGACAGGCATTTAAACAAAAGAGGTGATAAAACAGCCATTATTTTTGAACCTAATGATCCTAATGAAGAAGCTCAACATATAACTTACAATGATTTATATGCAAGAGTGGCAAAAATGGCTAATGTTCTTCAAGAACATGATATTAAAAAAGGAGATAGAGTTTGTATTTATTTGCCAATGATTCCTGAATTAGCAGTGGCTGTTTTGGCTTGTGCTAGAATAGGAGCAATTCATTCAGTAGTCTTTGCTGGCTTTTCGGCTTCAGCAGTTGCTGCACGAATAAATGATAGCGAATGTAAAATGGTTATTACTTCAGACGGTGGATTTAGAGGAAATAAAACTATAGATTTAAAAGGAATTGTAGACGAAGCCTTGAAAAATTGCGATTCAGTTCAAACCGTTTTAGTAGCGAAAAGAACTAACACAGCTGTTGTCATGAAAGAAGGCCGTGATAAATGGTTACAACCTCTTTTGGATGAAGCTATCCCTAATCATGTTGCCGTTATTATGGATGCGGAAGACCCCTTATTCATTTTGTACACTTCAGGTTCAACGGGTAAACCCAAAGGAATGGTTCACACAACGGCTGGATATATGGTTTATACAGCTTATACATTTAAAAACGTATTCAATTATGAAGAAGAAGATGTATATTGGTGTACCGCTGATATAGGTTGGATTACAGGGCATTCATACATTCTTTATGGACCACTATTAAATGGAGCAACAACCGTAATTTTTGAAGGCGTACCATCTTATCCTGATTTTAGTCGCTTTTGGGAAGTAATAGAAAAACACAAAGTCAACCAATTTTATACGGCTCCAACAGCCATTAGAGCATTGGCTAAAGAAAGTATTGATTTTGTACAACGTTTTCCTTTAAAATCCTTAAAAGTAATTGGTTCAGTAGGAGAACCTATCAATGAAGAAGCTTGGCATTGGTACAACGATCATGTTGGTGGAAAACGTTGTCCACTAGTAGATACATGGTGGCAAACTGAAACAGGAGGCATTATGATTTCGCCAATTCCGTTTGTAACACCTACAAAACCAACGTATGCTTCTTTGCCATTACCAGGAATACAACCAGTCCTAATGGATGAATTGCGAAATGAAATAGAAGGCAACCAAGTAACAGGAAGTTTATGCATCAAATTTCCTTGGCCATCGATGGCTAGAACGATTTGGGGCGATCATCAACGTTATAAAGAAACCTATTTCACAGCTTTTCCAGGAAAATATTTTACAGGTGATGGAGCTTTGCGCGATGAAGTAGGATATTATAGAATCACAGGTAGAGTAGATGATGTAATTATAGTTTCAGGACATAATTTAGGAACTGCTCCAATTGAAGATGCAATTAATGAACATCCAGCTGTGGCAGAAAGTGCCATTGTAGGATTTCCACACGATATCAAAGGAAATGCTTTGTATGGATATGTAATTCTAAAAGAATCTGGTGAAGGACGAAACCAAGAAAACTTGAGAAAAGAAATTAATCAGATGATTTCAGATCAAATAGGACCAATAGCTAAACTAGAAAAAATTCAGTTTGTTTCAGGGTTACCCAAAACACGTTCGGGAAAAATTATGCGTAGAATTTTAAGAAAAATAGCCGAAGGGGATTATTCAAACTTTGGAGATATTTCAACGCTGCTAAATCCAGAAATTGTTGAAGAAATTAAAGAAGGGAAGCTATAAGCTTCTCTTTTTTTTATAACATACTCGACAAAATAAATGTAGCCACAATCCATAAAATAATCGATAAAATTCCTCCAACAATAAAGAAATGTTTGAATTTATAGATGTTTAATCCATAAATAATGGTATTGGTTTGATACCCCATAGGTGTAAAAAAACTAAAGTTAGCGGCAAATAAAACCGCTAAAATAAAAGGCTTTACAGGAAGATTCATTCCTTGTGCCAGAGCTATTGCAATTGGAGTAATGATTATAGCAGTAGCATTGTTAGAAATAAAACCGCTTATTAGCATAGTAGATAAAAATAAAATACCAATAATAAAATAAGGCTCTTGGTCTAAACATAAATCAAGTAAATGTTTTGTCAAGTATTTATCAGCACCACTATTAGCCATAGCAATTCCAATAGGAATCATTCCTGCTAATAAGAAGATAATTTCCCAATTTACTTTTTTGTAAATATCTCCTAACTTAATGCAATTAAAAGCTAATAATAAAGCACAACCAATTAGAGCACTTGTTATGATTGGAAAAATACTTGTTGCAGCCAATCCAATAACCAAAAGCAAAATGCTAAATGTCAAGTTTCTTTTGGTTTTAGAAGCCTTTATCACAAAATCATAATCTTTATTAACAGTCATATATTCTGAAGAACTAAATTCAAAATATCTTTTTTCAGGAATTTCAACCAATAGTTGGTCTCCTAGATTTATGGTTAAATCATCGATATTTTTCTGCATAATTCGTTCATAAAAATTGGGCATCTTTTTTCTATTTCTAAATCCCAATGGTTTAGCACCATTAATCATATAACTCTTAATATCAGTAAATTTTTTATTAATCAAAGGTGAACCTTGCAAGACGACTAAATCAATAATTTTTGTATAGTTTATTTCATTTTCAGAAATTTTTACTTTTTTATCAGAATCAGAAATATCCAATGAGTGATTCACCAAATAACCCTCTGAATTCTTTAAATTGAAAATGGATTTAGCATCACCACTAATGACAAATACATCATTGGCTTCAATCTTTATATACTTTCCAGGTAATTTTGTGGTGTTGTAACCCCTTATAAGTTTTAGTATTTTGATAGTTTCTTTTTTAAACAAATAAGTTTCTTCTAATGTAATGCCTATTAAATCTGAGTTTTCTTTAATTTGAACCGTTGTTAAGTAGCGATTGTTCTTATCTAAAACATCAAAATCTTCATTATTACCAGTTGGCAGTAAAAAAGACAATAAAGTAACAATAACAATTCCCACAACTAAAAAAAGAAAACCATACATACTAAATTCAAAAAATGTGAATCCCTCAATATCATATTTCTTAGCAACCGAATTTATTATAAGATTAGTCGATGTTCCCATTAAAGTGCAACTTCCTCCTAAAATTCCAGCAAATGAAACCGGTAAAAGTAATTTACCTTTAGGGATTTTATATTTTCTAGACAAATCCGTAATGATTTTTATGAACACAATAACAACAGCAGTTGTGCTAATAAAACCAGAAACAGCTCCAGTTATAAACATGAAAAGAGGAATTATCAAAAGCAGAGGCAATATTTTTAACTTCTCCAAACCTTTTGACAACCATGATATTACGCCATTATCTTCTAAACCAATGGCAATTATCATCAAACAAAGTATGGATATTGTGGCTGTACTGGAAAATCCACTGATGGCTTCTTCGGGTTTTAAAAGACCAAAAACCAATAAACTCACCATTATAAAAAAGGCAATTTTATCCACAGGAAAAAGCTCTAGTGCAAATAGAACAACAGAAAGTATCAATACACTAAATACAATAATGATTTCAATAGTCATGGTCAGATAATTTCTATAAAAATATCAATTTAAAAATACGATAAATTACTGAATTTAAAGGGTAATTTATATAATTCCCACAAATGCTTTTTTCAATGATATGACAAAATCAAATACAACAATAGTTAAAATTTCAGTTAAGAAGAAAATTCTAAAGAAGAAGTAGTACTTTAGATACATGAAAGTAAATAATGAAATTTCAATAATTGGAGGAGGCTTAGCTGGTTTAACAGCCGCTTTAGACTTGCAAAAAAGAAATTTCAAAGTAATTCTTTTCGAAAAAAATGAATACCCAAAACACAAAGTTTGCGGAGAGTTCATTTCCAACGAAGTATTACCTTATTTAAAATACCTAGATTTAGATATAGCATCACTTCAACCCACAAAAATCAATAAAACGCAATTATCCACACATGCTGGTAAAAGTATTGCAACTGATTTACCATTAGGAGGTTTTGGCATAAGTCGTTATTCTTTAGATAATTATATTTATAAAAAATTTGTAGCATTAGGTGGAAAAATCGTAAAAGATTCAGTTACAAAAATTAGTTTCTCAAAGGATATCTTTTCTATTTCCACACAAGCTAATGAAACTTACTCTTCAAAAATTGTACTAGGTGCTTTTGGAAAACGATCAAATATTGATGTTCAATTGCAGCGTAAATTTATTCAACAAAAATCTCCTTGGCTGGCTGTAAAAGCACATTATATTGGAGAATTTCCTAGTGATTTAGTAGGTTTACATAACTTCAATGGAGGTTATTGTGGTGTTTCAAAAGTTGAAAACAACATCATTAATATTTGCTATTTGGTTCAATATAAGTCTTTTAAAAAATATAAAAACATAGAAGAATTTCAAGAAAATGTAATGTACAAAAACAAAAACCTACAAAATATCTTCAAGAAAAGTAAACCACTGTTTGAAAATCCATTAACCATTAGTCAAATATCTTTTGAAAATAAGCCTAAAATAGAAAATCACATTTTAATGGTAGGAGATGCTGCAGGTTTAATTCATCCATTATGTGGAAACGGAATGGCAATGGCAATACACAGTGCAAAAATAAGTAGTGAATTAGTAACCGATTTTCTTCAAAATAAAATATCTAGAACAACATTAGAATCAAAATATGAAGCAATTTGGAACAAAACATTCAAAAAAAGAATCAAATTCGGGAAATTTTTATCCAAACTATTATTGCATTCGTATCTTTCTAAAATAACAATGCATCTATTGATAACGTTCCCTTTTTTATTGCCAATCATAATTAAACAGACACACGGTAAACCTTTATAAGTATAAATTCCAAATTCCCCAATGCCCAAATTAACCACCAAATACAGAACAGAAGAAGAAGAAATCATGGACGACTTTTCATTAGAAGGAGAAGAACTGCGTGATGCTTTGGATAAAATTGCCTCAATCAATCAGTTTTTAGGAGGAAACCAACTAACTTTACAAGGAGTCAAAGAATTAATACAAACCAAAGAAACAATTACAATAGTAGATGTGGGTTGTGGCAATGGAGATATGCTGAGAGCTTTGGCAAATTATGGCAATAAAAACAACTTAACATTCAACCTAATAGGAATTGATGCAAATGCTTTTACTATCGATTATGCCAACAAACTCTCAAAAGAATATCCCAATATCAGTTATAAATGCTTAGATATTTTTAGTGAAGCTTTTACTCAATTAAGTTTTGATATACTATTGTGTACCTTAACGTTACATCATTTTAAAAACAATCAAATAGATTACTTAATTCAATTATTTAGCAAACAAGCAAAAACAGGAATAGTGATTAATGATTTGCATAGAAATATAATTGCTTATCGCTCCTTTCAATTCATTTGCTTTATATTCAGATTAAATAAAATGTCAAAAAAAGATGGTTTAGTTTCCATTTTAAGAGGATTCAAAAAACAAGAATTAATTGATTTTTCAGAAAGAAATGAATTAGAACATTATACCATAAATTGGAAATGGGCTTTTCGCTACCAATGGATTATCAAAACACAAAATAATTAGAATAAATGTCAGTCAAAATAATAAATGTTGCCACTCAATTGCCAAATTTCTCAAGAGAAACCAAAGATATTCTTCCTTTTCTAGATAGTTGGTTAGTCAATCATGAAGATAGATTTAAACGCAAAGTCAAAAAGATTTTTGAAGGAGCCAATGTGGATAAACGCTATTCCATTATGGATCCAGAAGAAGTTTTTTCTTTGTATTCCTTTGAAGAAAGAAATGCAATATATGCTCGTGAAATGATTGTTTTAGGAGAAAAAGTACTGCAAAAAGCATTAGACAAAGCCAATTGGCAACCAGAAACAATTGATTTTATCATCACAGTAAGCTGCACCGGAATTATGATTCCGTCTTTAGATGCCTATCTAATTAACAAATTAAATTTGCGTCAAGATATAGTTCGCTTGCCAGTTACAGAAATGGGCTGCGTTGGTGGTGTTTCTGGTATTATTTATGCCAAAAACTTCCTAAAAGCTAATCCCAATAAAAGAGCCGTTGTTATTGCAGTGGAAAGCCCAACAGCCACCTTTCAATTAGAGGATTATTCGATGGCAAACATTGTTAGTGCTGCTATTTTTGGTGATGGAGCAGCTTGTGTTTTGATGTCTTCCTATGAAGAAGATATTGGTCCAACTATACTAGACGAATCTATGTATCATTTCTATAACAAAGAACACATGATGGGTTTTGAACTCACAAACAAAGGCTTAAAAATGATTTTAGACATCGAAGTTCCTGATACCATAGAAGAACATTTTCCTGCTATTTTACATCCTTTTTTAGAGAAAAATAATCTTCAAATAAAAGATATAGAACATTTAATATTTCATCCAGGTGGAAAAAAAATTGTTACCTTAGTAGAAGGTTTATTTTCAGATTTAGGAAAAAACATAGAAGATACAAAAGAAGTGCTTCGTTTGTATGGAAATATGTCAAGTGCAACGGTTTTATATGTTTTAGAGCGAATCATGAACAACCAACCCCAAGCAGGTGAAAAAGGAGTAATGTTAAGTTTCGGACCAGGATTCACAGCACAAAGAGTTTTATTAGAATTTTAAGTAGTAAAAAGTAATTTGCGAATTTGCGGTTAATATGACAAAACAAGAAATCATATCAAAATTACCTTATTCAAAACCATTTTTGTTTGTGGATGAGATTGTGTCAATCCATGAAAATGGTGTAGAAGGAACTTTTACTTTTGATGAAAATTTAGATTTCTACAAAGGTCATTTTAAAGAAAACCCAGTGACACCTGGAGTTATTTTAACAGAAACCATGGCACAAATTGGTTTAGTTTGTTTGGGAATTCATTTAAGCGAAGGAAAAGAAATCAAAAATATAGGATTCACATCTTTAGAAGTAGAATTTTTAAAACCCGTTTACCCAAATGAAAAGGTAACAGTGATTTCAGAAAAAGTATATTATCGTTTTGGAAAACTAAAATGTAAAGTCAAAATGCTAAATAAAAATAAAGAAGAAGTTTGTTCAGGAACTTTAGCAGGAATGATAGTTTAGGAAGGTTAAAAGGTATTGTTGTTATTTGAAATTGATATTGAATTTTGAAAAAAAGAGTAGTCATTACAGGTTTAGGAATTGTTGCACCAAATGGAGTAGGATTGAATGCGTTCACAAATGCCATAAAAAAGGGTATTTCAGGAATTGAGTTTGATGCTGAATTAGAACGTTTAAAATTTTCATGCCAAATATCTGGAACACCAAAAATCTCAGAAGCATTGAAAAGAGAATACTTTACCGAATTAGAATTGCGAAATTTCAATTCAACAGGTATTTTATACGGTGTAATTGCAGGAATAGATGCATGGAAAGATGCCGGTTTATCCATAGAAAGCAATGAAAACCCAGATTGGGAAAGCGGCACCATCTTCGGAACAGGAACATCAGGAATCGAAAAATTCAGAGAATCCATTTATAAAATTGATGACTTTCAAACCAGAAAATTAGGAAGTACAGCCGTTGCACAAACCATGAATAGCGGAATTTCAGCCTATTTAGGAGGAAAACTAGGTTTAGGCAATCAAGTCACAACCAATTCATCCGCTTGCACAACAGGAACAGAAAGTATTTTGCTCGGTTTTGAAAGAATCCAACAAGGAAAAGCCAAACGAATGTTGGTAGGAAGTACCAGTGATTCTGGACCCTACATTTGGGGTGGATTTGATGCCATGAAAGTCTGTACCTTCAAACATAATGAATCCCCTGAAAAAGGTTCAAGACCCATGAGTGAAACTGCCTCAGGATTTGTACCAGGAAGTGGAGCAGGAGCTTTTGTAATTGAAGATTTAGAAACAGCTTTAAATCGTGGAGCAAGAATATATGCAGAAATTTTAGGAGGAAACATCAATTCTGGAGGACAAAGAGGAGGAGGCACTATGACAGCACCCAATTCGGTAGCCGTTCAAAAATGCATTACAGATGCTTTGAAAGATGCTAATGTAAATCCAAACGAGATTGATGCCATAAACGGTCATTTAACAGCCACTTCAAAAGATAGTTTAGAAATCCAAAATTGGTGTGAAGCCTTAAATCGAAAAGGAAGTGATTTTCCTTATATAAATTCGCTAAAATCAATGGTTGGACATTGTTTGTCAGGTTCAGGAAGTGTTGAATCAGTGGCAACAGTCCTTCAGATTTACCATAATTTTATTTTTCCAAATAACAACTGTGAAGATTTGAATGAAGAAATAAAAACACTAATTTCGGAAGATAAAATACCACAAAAACTACTTCACAAAGAGTTAACTATTGTTGCAAAAGCAAGTTTTGGTTTTGGAGATGTTAATGGCTGTGTGATTTTTAAAAAGTATTAAGATTAAAGTATTAAGTAGTAAGACAAACTAATTATGAATAAAGAAGAAATAATTGAAAAACTAAAACCAATCGTAAAGCCATTTGTAAAAGACGAAGAAGCTTTTGATACGATTAATGAGAAAACTCATTTTATTAAAGATTTGAATATCAATTCAGCTAATTTAGTTGATATTGTTTTAGATGTTGAAGAAGCTTTTGATATCGAAATCGACAATGAATCCATGGAAAAAATGTTAGATTTAGAAAATACCATTACAATAATTCAATCAAAACTAGCTGAAAAATGATAGGAAATGATGTTGTAGATTTAATTTTAGCACGAAAAGAAAGCAATTGGAAACGAAAAGGCTTTCTGAATAAACTATTCACAGCATCTGAGCAAAAACTAATTTTCAATGCAACAAATCAAGAAGAAATGGTTTGGATGTTATGGAGTATTAAAGAAAGTGTTTACAAAGCTTATCAAAGAATAAACTATAATGAAGGATTTTACCCTACTAAAATTGAAATCATTTCATTTAACTCTAAAAAAGAATCAGTAACAAAATTATTTGATACTTGTTTTTATGGAGAAACTACTGTTCATAATGAAATCATTGCAACAGTAGTTTTGCAGCATAAAAATGATTTTACTAAAATTACATATTCAAATTCCAAACTATACACTAAAAACGCCAATAACTTACCAGAAGTTAAACTTTCCAATAAGCCTATTTCCATAAGTCATCATGGAAGACATACAGAAATTGTTGAATTGTCATAAACCTACCTAGACACTTTAAAATTCTTCTTTTATTTTAAAAGGATCAATTTTAATTAGCATTTTAGCTTTTTTATTCTACATTATTTTCTAAAATCACATTTTTTCTTCGTTAATTTTATTAAATTAATATTGTTTTTTAAAAAAAAATATTACTTTTGTGTAATCGATTACAATTAAAATTATTGGCATGACAAACTTCAACTTTAGATACGCATCACATCCCATAGATGCAAGAAAGTATGACACATCTCAAATCAGAGAACATTTCTTAATAGATAACCTTTTTTCAAAAGACGAAATAAATTTAACCTATTCCATGTATGACAGATACATAGTAGGCGGAATAATGCCAGTTTCAAAAGTTTTAAAATTAGAAACAATTCCCTACTTAAAATCAGAAAACTTTTTAGACAGAAGAGAAATTGGAATTGTAAATGTAGGAGGAAAAGGGAAAGTTACAGTAGATGGTGAAGTTTTTGAATTGCACAAAAAAGAAGCACTATACATTGGTTCAGGCTCAGTAGAAGTTTTGTTTTCAAGTTTAGAGGAACAACCTGCCTTGTTTTACATTAACTCAGCTCCAGCCCATAAAAAGTTTCCAACAAAAAAAGTCAACAAAGACAATGCAGAAATTGTACACATGGGAGATGAAAAATATGCCAACAAAAGAATCATCAATAAGCTTATCGTTAATAGCGTTGTAGCAACTTGTCAAGTGCAAATGGGACTTACAGAATTGTTGCATGGAAACGTTTGGAACACCATGCCAGCACATACACATAATAGAAGAATGGAAGCCTATTTCTATTTTGATTTAGAAGAAGGACAAACCATAGCACACTTCATGGGAGAGCCTGAACATACACGCCATATATTCTTAGAAAATAATCAAGCAGTCTTATCACCAGAATGGTCAATTCATTCAGGTTCAGGAACTTCTAATTATTCATTCATTTGGGGAATGGCTGGTGAAAATTTAGATTATGGAGATATGGATATTGTAGCACCAAACAAATTAAAATAAAATGAATCTATTCGATTTAACAGGAAAAAGAGCCTTAATCACTGGAGGAACTCATGGTTTAGGACAAGCAATGGCAGAAGGTTTAGCTAGTGCAGGTGCCGAACTTGTCATTACAGGAACAACGCCCAGTAAAATGGAAGAAGCTATCAATTATTACAAAAGCAAAGGCTTCAAAGCAAGCGGATATTTATTCGATGTAACCAATGAAGTTGACGCAGCAAAACATATAGAACTCATTACAAAAGAATTAGGCGAAATCCATATTCTTGTAAATAATGCAGGAATTATTAAAAGAGAATTAGCCATTACAATGCCTGTTGCTGATTTTAGAAAAGTGATTGATGTAGATTTAGTTGGCCCTTTTATCATGTCGCAGTTAGTAGCCAAACAAATGATAGAAAGAAAAGAAGGCAAAATCATCAACATTTGCTCAATGATGAGTGAATTAGGTAGAAATAGCGTTTCAGCTTATGCCGCTGCTAAAGGAGGTTTAAAAATGCTAACCCAAAACTTAGCCACAGAATGGGCAAAATATAATATTCAAGTAAACGGAATTGGTCCAGGCTATTTTGCGACTTCTCAAACAGAACCAATTCGAGTTGACGGGCATCCTTTTAACGAATTCATAATCAATAGAACTCCAGCAGCACGTTGGGGAAACCCAGAAGATTTAGCAGGAGCAGCCGTGTTTTTAGCATCAAGAGCAAGTGATTTTGTGAACGGTCAAATAGTTTATGTAGATGGTGGAATTTTAGCAACCATTGGTAAACCATCAAACGAAGAATAATTTAATACAACAATGAGTAAAAATTTCATCAACGATAATTTCCTTTTGGAAAACAAATATGCAGAAGAATTATATCATAATTATTCTAAGAATCAACCTATTATAGATTATCACAATCATTTATCACCACAATTAATTGCAGAGGACCATATCTTTGAAAACATTACTAAAGTTTGGATAAACGGTGATCATTACAAATGGAGAGCCATGAGAACTTTGGGAATCAATGAACAATTTATCACAGGAAACGCTTCAGATAAAGATAAATTCTTGCAATGGGGAAAAACAGTTCCATATACCATGAGAAACCCTTTGTATCATTGGACTCATTTAGAATTAGCCCGATATTTTGACATTCACGATTTATTAGATGAAAAATCTGCCGAAAAAATATACCAAGAAGCCTCTGAAAAAGTAAATACAGCAGCTTATAGTACAAGAAATTTATTAAGAAAAGTAAAAGCTGAGTTTGTTTGCACAACAGAAGATCCAATCGATACTTTAGCATATCACCAACAACTAGCAAAAAGTGATTTTGAAGTTAAAGTTAGCACAGCATTTCGTCCAGACAAAGCCATTTTAATTGCGAATGAAGGTTATAATGAATACATTGATAAATTAGCACAAGTAGCTGAAATTGAAATCAATACATATAATGATTTATGCGATGCTTTAAAAAACAGAATCGCCTATTTTGATGCAAACGGAAGCAAACTGTCAGATCATGGTTTAGAGCATATTTATTTCGAAAAATTCACAGAAAACGAAGTCAATGCTATTTTCAAAAAGAAACGAGAAAAGGCAACTCTAACCAATGAAGAAATTTTGAAATTCCAAAGCGCTATTTTACTATTTTTATCAGAAACATACCATGAATTTGGTTGGGTACAACAATTCCATTTAGGAGCCTTGCGCAATAACAATGCTCGTATGCACAGAATTCTTGGACCAGATACAGGTTGGGATTCCATTGGAGATTACACACAAGCTCAAAAATTAGCTGCATTTTTAAATGCACTAGACAGTAAAGATAAATTGACCAAAACCATTATTTATAACCTAAATCCAGCAGATAATGAAGTCATGGCAACCATGATAGGTAATTTTAATGATGGAAGTGTCAAAGGAAAAGTACAATTCGGTTCAGGCTGGTGGTTTTTAGATCAAAAAGACGGAATGACAAAGCAAATGAATGCGCTATCAAACATGGGGTTAATCAGTTGTTTTATAGGAATGCTAACAGATTCAAGAAGCTTTTTATCATTTCCAAGACATGAATATTTCAGACGAATTCTATGCAACCTTTTAGGTGATGAAATTCAGAGAGGAGAATTACCAAATGATATGGAATGGATAGGAAAAATGGTTTCAGATATAAGCTATAACAATGCTAAAGCCTATTTCAATTTTTAATTCAAATACAAGAAATTCAAATGTTTTTAGAAAGCAAAGAGTATAACTGGCAGAAAATTGATGATAATTTAGAAAGAGCCATTATTGGTTATGATAGTTCATTAATGCAAACCATCGTTCGTTTTAAAAAAGGAGGAATAGGTTATTTGCATCAACATTTTCATTCACAAGTTGCATTTATAATAAAAGGCTCGTTTGAAGTACAAATAGAAGAAGAAAAGAAAATATTACATAGTGGAGACACTTTTTTTATTCCAACCAATAAAATGCACGGAGTAGTTTGTTTAGAAGAAGGTATATTAGTAGAATCATTCAGTCCGATGCGAGAAGATTTTTTAAATAAGTAAAACATAAAATGAATAAAGTAGTCACTTTTGGTGAAATAATGTTGCGCCTTTCAACTGAAAGACACCTGCGTTTTGGTCAATCCAAAGCTTTTGCTGCTACTTATGGTGGTGGTGAATTTAACGTGGCTGTTTCACTAGCTAATTATGGCATTGAAGCCGAATTTGTAACCAGAATTCCTGATAACGAAATCGGACATTGTGCTTTAAAAGAAATGCGAAAAATGAACGTAGATTCTAAAAACGTACTCTTTGGAGGTGACCGTTTAGGAATTTACTTTTTAGAAACAGGAGCAGGAAATAGAGGAAGCAATGTAGTTTATGATAGAGCAAACAGCGCTATTGCAACAGTTCAACCTGGAACATTTGATTGGGAAAAAATATTCGAAGGAAAAACATGGTTTCATTGGAGCGGAATAACTCCAGCCATTTCTCAAAGTGCTGCTACAGAATGTTTAAACGCCATCAAAACAGCTCATAAATTAGGATTAACCATTTCATGCGATTTAAATTATAGATCCAAACTATGGAAATATGGTAAACAACCCAGCGATATAATGCCCGAAATGTTGAAATATTGTCACATAATCCTTGGAGATATCGATACCGCTTATTTCATGTTAGGTCAAGATAAAGTAGAACCAGATTACACAAACGAAGCCTCATTGCCTAGTTTATACGGAAAACTAATTGAATTTTGTCCAGATTTAAAAATTGCAGCAACAACATTACGCTATTCAATTAGTGCCTCACATCAAAGAATTGGCGGAATATTATTTGACGGCAATAAAATTTTTAAAGCAGCTGTTAAAGAAGTAACACCAGTAGTAGATAGAGTAGGAACTGGAGATGCTTTCATGGGAGGATTACTTTATAGCCTAATAAATGATTCCAATGACAAACAAAAAGCATTAGAATTTGCAGTAGCAGCCTGTTGTTTAAAGCACACTATTGTGGGCGATTATAATTTAGCAACTTTAGAAGAAATAGAAAATATTATTAATGGAGATGGCTCAGCCAAAGTATCAAGATAATCTAAATCACAATGAGAACTATTCAAAAAGTTACAGAAGTAATAATTAAACAAGGAATGCTTCCATTATACTATCATGAAGATGAAAATGTAACGATTGAAATTTTGAGAGCAATCTACAAAGGAGGAGTCAAAGCAGTTGAATATACAAGTAGAGGAGAAGCAGCATTAGCTAATTTTACTAAAATGGTTGAAATAAGAAATGCCGAAATGCCAGATATGCTATTAGGAATTGGAACAATCAAAACCCTAAAACAAGCAGAAGAATACCATAAAGTAGGAGCAGATTTTTTTATAAGTCCAGGATTTGTTGAGGAAGTAGCTAAATTTTTAATCCATAAAGACATTTTATACAGTCCAGGTTGCATGACACCAACAGAAATAATTGCCGCTGAAAATGCTGGAGTAAAATTCATAAAACTTTTCCCAGGTAATGTTTTATGTCCAGAATTTATGAGTGCTATAAAAGACATCTTTCCCAAGCTGATTTTTATGCCAACAGGAGGAGTAGATACAACCAAAGAAAACATTCAAAAATGGTTTGATGCAGGAGTTTCTGCAGTTGGTATGGGAAGTAAATTAATAAGCAAACAACTCATGCAAAATAAAGATTTTGAAACCATTGAAGCCCAAACCAAACAAGTTTTAGAAATAATTCAAACCATAAAAGCTAATTAAAAAACAACATCAATTTCATTAAAATTGATAAAAACAAAAAGATAAAGATGAGTGATGTAATTCCAAAAAAAGCAACAAAATATAGATGGACCATTTGTGGACTTCTATTCATGGCAACAACCATAAACTACCTTGACCGACAAGTTCTTTCGCTAACTTGGAAAGATTTTATTGCACCAGAATTTCATTGGACAAACAATGATTATGGAAACATCACAGCATTATTCTCTATATTTTATGCCATATCCCTATTATTTGCAGGTCGTTTTGTAGATATCATGGATACCAAAAAAGGATTTCTATGGGCAATCGGAGTTTGGTCTGTAGGAGCTTGTTTACACGCTTTTGCAGGTATTGCCACAGCCGGTTACATCACAGGAGATTGGTTTGTAAGTTTTGGAGGTGCAAAAGATATCATAAGTACCATTAACGATACAGGATTAGTAATTTCGGTTAGTGTTACCCTATTTATTTTTGCACGTTTTGTTTTAGCATTAGGAGAAGCAGGTAATTTCCCAGCAGCCATAAAAACAACAGCCGAATATTTTCCAAAAAAAGACAGAGCCTTTTCTACAAGTATTTTCAATGCAGGAGCAACTGTTGGAGCCTTAGCAGCACCCGTTACAATTCCATTTATTGCAGAAGCCTTTGGTTGGGAAATGGCTTTTATTATAATTGGAGCCTTAGGTTTTGTATGGATGGGTTTTTGGGTATTCATGTATGAAAAACCAGAAAAAAATAAAAGAGTAAGTGAGGCAGAACTAGAATATATACAACAAGACACAATAGCAGATAGCAAAATTGTAGGATATATTCCAGAGACTTCTACTAAAGTTTCTTTGATGGATTGCTTAAAATATAAACAAACTTGGGCATTTGCCTTTGGAAAATTCATGACCGATGGCGTTTGGTGGTTTTTCTTATTTTGGACACCAGCCTATTTAAGTTCAGTTTACGGAATGGATTCTACAAAATCAGCGTTGCCACTATTTGTATTGTATATGATAACACTAGTCTCCATTATTGGGGGTTGGTTACCCACATATTTTGTAGAAAAAAAAGGCATGAACCCTTATGAAGGTAGAATGAAAGCCATGCTAATTTTTGCATTTTTTCCATTATTAGCTTTAATAGCTCAACCACTAGGACATTATACTTATTGGATTCCAGTGATAATAATAGGAATTGCAGGAGCTGCACATCAAGCTTGGTCAGCCAATATTTTTACAACAGTAGGTGATATGTTTCCTAAAAAAGCAATTGCAACCGTAACAGGAATTGGTGGTTTAGCAGGAGGAATAGGCTCAACATTAATCAATAAAGGCTCAGGAGTTTTATTCGATTATAGCGAAAGTACAAACATGATTTTCATGGATTTTAAAGGAATCGAAGCAGGCTATTTTATTATTTTTTCAATTTGTGCCGTTTGTTATCTAATCGGTTGGGTAGTTATGAAAACCCTAGTTCCAAAGTACAGACCCATAACAAATTTGTAAAGAGATTTAATGATTTAAAAAAATAATTATTATGCTAACAATCAAGAAATTAAATAGAGAAAATATAAATTCAACAAACTTGCTTCCCATCAAAGTCGTTCAGTTTGGAGAAGGCAATTTTTTAAGAGCGTTTGTAGAGTATGCCTTTCAAAAATTGAATAATAAAGTTGATTTTAAAGCAGGTATAGCCGTAGTTCAACCTTTAGCAGGAGGATTAGTTCACATGCTAAATGATCAAGACGGACTTTATACCTTATTCATGAATGGTGTAAAGAAAAATGAAAAAATTCAAGACATTGAATTGATAAAAAATGTAGTAAAAGGCATCAATCCTTACACAGAATACCAAGCCTATTTAGCTTTAGCAAAAGAAGAAGAATTGCAATTTATCATTTCAAACACAACAGAAGCAGGAATTGAATTTGTAGATTCAGATACTTTAGAAATGCAACCACCAGTTTCCTTTCCAGCAAAATTAACAGCCTTGCTATATGAAAGATTTAAACACTTTAAGGGTGATGCTACTAAAGGATTAACAATCATTCCATGCGAACTAATCAACTATAATGCTGCTACTCTAAAAGAAATTATTCTAAAATATTGTGATTTATGGAAATTAGATAACCAATTTAAAACGTGGTTGTTAGAAAGCTGCACTTATCATAATACTTTAGTAGACAGAATTGTTCCAGGTTACCCAAAAAACGAAATTGAAGAATACAACAGCAAACTAGATTATCAAGACAATTTAATCGTAACAGCAGAACCTTTCTTCCTTTGGGTAATTGAAGGAGATGAAATCTTAAAGCAAAAATTGCCATTTCATAAAACCGATTTAAATGTGAAGATTGTAGATGATATGCAAGACTTCCGAACTTTAAAAGTCAGAATTTTAAATGGAGCACACACTGCAATGGTACCCTTTTCACTATTGTATGGAAACGAAACAGTTAGACAAACTGTTGAAGGTACTTTCACAGGAGATTTCGTAAACAAAGTAATTGATGAAATCAATGGCACTTTAGACATGAATAAAGACGAAGTTAACAACTATGCAGAAGAAGTAATGGATCGTTTTAGAAATCCATTCATCATTCACAAACTTTCAAATATTGCTTTAAACTCAGTTTCAAAATTCAAAGTAAGAGTTTTACCAAGTTTACTGCAATATGTAGAGAAAAACAATAGTTTACCAGTTCACTTAACCTATTCATTGGCATGTTTAATTCAATTTTATAAAGGAAATTGGAATAGCCAAGCCTTACCAATTAATGATAATGCAGAAATTGTTTCCTTCTTCAAAGAAATTTGGAGTTCAAATGATTTCAATAAAATAGCAAAAGCAACATTAGAAAACATTGAATTTTGGGAACAAGATTTAACTCAAATAAATGGTCTATCAGAAGCTATAATTCTAGCTTTAAATGAAATTGATAGCAATGGGATTGAAAAAGGCTTTTCAAATTTTAAAAATAGATTCAACTCATAAACAGTCAGTATGCAAAAGAAATTAATAAAAGTTCATCCTTCTGATAATGTATTAGTTGCATTAATTAATCTTGAAAATGGAGAACAAGTACATTTTGAAGATACACAGATTACATTAACTTCAGATGTAAAAGCAAAACACAAAATTGCAGCACAACAATTTGAAGTTGGAGATAGAATCATCATGTATGGAGTTTTAGTAGGAACAGCTAATTCAACAATTAAAAAAGGAGAAGTTTTAACTACATCAAACGTAAAACATCAAAGCGAAAAAGTATTTGGAAAAACAGGTTCAATAGGTTGGACAGCACCAAATGTTGAACGATGGAAAGACAAAACCTTCAATGGGTATCATAGAGAAGACGGTCAAGTAGGAACCGAAAATGTATGGCTATTTTTTCCATTAGTTTTTTGCGAAAACAGAAACATTGAAATACTAAAAGAAATTTTTGAGAAAGAACTTTTAAAACAAAAAGTAAATAAACATCAAATGCTACTTCGTTCACTAGTAAGTGGTAATACTGATGAAGTTGAAGAAATAAAAGACACCGAAGATGTTTTTGATAATATTGATGTAAAATTTATTACCCATCAAGGAGGTTGCGGAGGCATTCGTCAAGATTCGGAGTTACTAGCAAAATTGTTAGCAGGTTATGTAAATAATCCAAATGTAGCTGGAGCAACAGTTTTAAGCTTAGGTTGTCAAAACTTGCAAATTGAAATATTCAAAAATGCATTGAACGAAATCAGTCCAAATTCTCAAAAACCAATCGTTATTTTCGAACAACAACAAATGGGAACAGTGGATGAAATGTTGACAGCTATTGTTAAAGAATCTTTTGAAGCCATCAAAAAAGCAAATAACATTCAAAGAAAACCAGCACCCTTATCAAAATTGCGTATTGGTTTAGAATGTGGAGGTTCAGATGGTTTTTCTGGAATTTCAGCTAATCCAACATTAGGACATGTTTCAGATATGCTAGTAACACTAGGAGGCACTGCAATTTTATCTGAATTTCCTGAATTGTGTGGAGTAGAGCAAGAACTTGTAAACCGTTGCGTTGAAGAAGAAAAAGGAGAAAAATTTTTAAAACTGATGAAAGCCTTTGAAAAATCAGTAGTTGATGCAGGTTCAGGTTTTGATATGAATCCATCTCCAGGAAATATTAAAGATGGTTTAATTACCGATGCCATGAAATCAGCAGGAGCAGCCAAAAAAGGAGGAACTTCACCTGTTTGTGATGTGTTAGATTATGGAGAATATGTTTCAAAATCAGGATTAAATCTATTGAATACACCAGGCAACGATGTTGAAAGCACAACAGCTATGGTAGGTTCAGGAGCAACAGTAGTTTTATTCACAACTGGACTAGGAACACCAACAGGAAACCCAATTGCACCAATCATCAAAGTTTCTTCAAACACAGAATTAGCAACTAAAATGCCTGACATTATTGATATTGACACAGGAGCAGTAATTAGAGGTGAAAAAACAATTGAAGAAATGGGCGAAGCCATGTTAGATTTTATCATAGATGTGGCAAGTGGTAAAACTATAACAAAGGCTAAACTTTTAAATCAGAATGATTTTATTCCTTGGAAAAGAGGAGTTTCATTATAAGAATAAAATTAAGTTAGTTAGAAAAAAAACCGTTAAGAGTAAGTTCTGAACGGTTTTTTTATTATTTTTTTGTTGATTTTCTTATAATCAGTTCAGGTTCTAAAACCACTTTTTTCTCAATCTTTACTTTATCAGTACTGTTAACTTGTTCTAGAAAAACTTTAGCAGTCATTCTTCCCATTTCAAGAGGAAACTGGTCAATAGTACTTATAGATAATTCCATAAACTTTGTAAAAGGCTCATTTGCAAAACCAATTACAGAAAAATCAGTAGGAATTTTAAAACCTTTTGACTTTAATTCTTGAATAGCACCTAAAGCTGCGAAATCACTCGCTGAAAATATAGCTTCAGGTGGATTTTTTAGTTTTAATAATTTTTTCACAGCCTTTTTCCCTTCTTCAAGCGAACTTTTTGTGCGAATAACATATTCATCAAGATAATCGATTTCATTATCAACTAATGCTTGTTGGTAACCCATGAAACGATCTTTAAATATTTCAATATTAGTATCACCAGAAAAATGAGCAATTTTTTTACAACCAGAATCTATTAAATGTTGAGTAGCCTTGTAACCACCTTCGTAGTCATTTATCGTAACAGAACTAACATTCTTCATCGTTTTCTTTCTGTCAAAAAAGATTAAAGGAACTTCTTTTTTAAGAATTCTTTCAAAAACATGGGTTTCACTACTTGAAGTAGAGATTAAAATTCCATCTACTTGAGAATTCAACAAAGCATCAATATTAGCAACTTCTTTTGCCTCATCACCATTTGTTTGGCAAATAATTACGTGATAACCATGAGGATTTAATTCTTCCTCAATGCCTCTAATAACAGATCCAAAGAAATTACTGTCAATTCTAGGTACTACAACTCCTACATTATTACTTTTTCCACTTTTTAAAGCAAGTGCTAACTTATTCTGTTCATAATTCATTTTAGAAGCAGTCTTCAAAACTAGCTCTTTAGTAGCTTCACTAATATTAGGGTTATTATTCAAAGCTCTAGAAACAGTTGCTGCAGTTATGTTTAACTTTTTTGCAATGTCATAAATTGTAACTTTTTTATTCATTCTTTGAAAGAGTTTTTAAACAAATTATAGTATTCGCATTTTTTACAACATAATTTGACCACAAATGTAAGAATAAGTATTTATTAACAACATGATTTGATTTATTATAGCTATTTTATTACTTATAAATACACATAATATATTTTTTTTAACTTTTTTTTAATTTTTTCAAAAAAATACTTGGTTTGTATTGTAGGATTAATTATTTTTGGTAATCGATTACATTAAAATATTACAACATTCAAATATAATATTAAATTAAATAAATGACAGCAATAAGATTATTAATTGCATTAACAATTTCGGTTTTAGTTTCTTGTAAAAATCAAAAAGAAGAAATTGCAGTTCAAGAGAACAATCCTTGGGATAAATTAGAAGAAATTTTAAAAACCACAGTTGAACCAAAATTTAAAGCTGATACCTTAAATATTTTAGATTTTGGAGCTTTATCAAATGTAGAAGTCTTAAATACAAAAGCTTTTGAAAATGCCATAAAAAAATGCAATGAAAATGGAGGAGGAGTTGTGTTAGTGCCAAAAGGTAAATTTTTGACAGGACCAATACATTTAGAAGATAATGTTAATTTACACTTATCCGAAGGTTCAGAAATTCTATTTTCAACCAATCCAAAAGATTATCCATTAGTACATACCTCATTTGAAGGAATTGAATTAATGAATTATTCACCTTTAGTATATGCCTACAAAAAAAACAATATAGCTGTTACTGGTAAAGGCATCTTAAATGGTCAGGCAAATGAATCCAATTGGTGGCCATGGAAAGGAAGTACTTCTGAAGGTCATACATACGGATTTGTAAACGGTCAACCCTCTCAAAAAGACAGCTTGAATTTACCTGTTTTAATGGATATGGGGCAAAATAATGTTCCCCTTGAAAAAAGAGTCTTTGGAGAAAATCATTATTTACGTCCTAATTTTTTAGAACCTTTTGAGTGCACAAACATACTTATAAAAGATGTAAAAATTATAAACGCTCCCTTTTGGATAATTCACCCAATAAAATGTACAAACGTAATTGTTGATGGAGTTACAGTTGAAAGTCATGGTCCAAATAATGATGGCTGTGATCCAGAATATTCAAAAAATGTAATCATCAAAAACTGCACATTCAACACAGGAGATGATTGTATAGCCATAAAAGCCGGAAGAGATGCAGAAGGAAGAAGAATCGGAATTCAAAGTGAAAACATTGTTGTACAAAATTGTAAAATGATTGATGGACACGGAGGAGTAGTTATTGGTAGTGAAATGTCAGGAGGAGTTAGTAACGTTTTTGTTCAAGATTGTGAAATGGACAGCCCAAATCTCGACAGAGCCATTCGAATTAAATCAAATTCAAGAAGAGGAGGAATTGTGGATGGCGTTTATGTTAGAAATGTTAACGTTGGTCAAGTAAAAGAAGCAGTCCTAAAAATCAACATGCATTATGCTATATATGGAGATCAAACAGGTGAATTTATTCCACAAGTTAAGAATGTATTATTGGAAAATATTAATGTAAAAAATGGTGGAAAATATGCAATTCTAGCTGACGGACATGAAAAAGCTCCAATAGAAAATATAGTTTTTAAAAATGTAAAAATTGAAAAAGTAGAAGAAGCTTTCTCATTAAAAAATGTTTCAAGTATTAAGATAATCAACACTTATATCAATAATAAAAAAATTAACCAACCTCAATTAACTCAGCAAAAATAAACAATCAAATTATGAAAATTAAATTATTAACAGAAAGTAGGCTAAAGTATACTTTAACTCTATTTTTATTTTTGTCATTATTTTTAATTCAAAATACTCAGGCACAAAACGGAAGTTTTGTAATTTCTGGCGTTGTCATTGATTCTGATGACCAATCCACCATTCCCGGTGTTAACATTCTTGAAAAAGGAACATCTAACGGAACAGCAACTGACTTTGATGGAGCTTTTAGCTTCAATGTTAGTAGTAAAAATGCTGTATTAGTAGTTAGTTCTGTGGGATATGTTACGCAAACGATTACGTTAGATGGACAAAGTAAAATTTCAATAACAATGAAATTAGACACTCAAAGTCTTGAAGAAGTAATTTTAATTGGATATGGAACATCTAAAAAGTCAGATTTAACAGGTTCTGTGGCATCAGTGTCAGGTGAAGAATTAATAAAAAGACCAGTAACAAATGTAGCAGAAGCATTAACCGGACAAATAGCAGGTGTAAGTGTAACAACTACTGAAGGCTCACCAGATGCTGAAATTAACATTAGAGTAAGAGGAGGAGGCTCACTATCACAAGATGCTTCGCCATTGTATATTGTTGATGGATTTCCTGTAACAAGTATTAGTGATATTTCTCCATCAAATATTGAGAATATAACTGTTCTTAAAGATGCTTCAGCAACAGCTATTTATGGTTCTAGAGGAGCTTATGGTGTAATTTTAGTAACTACAAAAAGTGGTACAGTAGGAGACAAACTAGAAGTAAGCTATAACACCTTCACAGGATTTAATAAAATTCGTAAAACATTAGATGTCTTAGATTCTCAAGATTATGTAAAATGGCAACACGAATATGCCGTTTTATCAGAAGATTTACCATCTTATGAAGACTTCTTTGGACCTTACTCAAGTATTGGTCAATTTGACAATACTCCAACAGAAAATTGGCAAGAGAATATTTTTGGAAGAACAGGTATAGCCCAAAATCACGATTTAGGTATTCGTGGTGGCTCTGAAAAAATAAACTATAGCTTTAACTATACACGTTACTCTCTTAAAGGTATAATGGTAAACTCAGATTATGTAAGAGATAATATTGCATTGAGACTGAAAAGTAAACCAAGTAAAAAAATTAGTTTATCATACACTATGCGCTATTCTGATGCAGAAATAACTGGTGGTGGCGCAAATGAACAAAATGAAAAATCAAGTGCAGACTCTCGTATGAAACATTTCATTGGATATTCTCCATTTGAAATCCCTGGTATAACAAGTACTGACACAGATGAAGATGTAGCAAGTAATTTAATTAATCCATTTGTAACTATTGCTGATAATGATAGAAAACAATATAGAAAAAATTACAACATGTTAGGTGGTATATCTTGGAACATTACAGATAACCTACAATTGAATTCAGATTATGGTTTAGATTTTTACAAATTTACAGATTACCGCTTTTTTGGACAAACTACCTACTACGTAAATAATACGCCAGCAACAGAAAATCAAGGTTTACCAGCTTTAATTTTTGCTAATCGCGAAGACACTAGATTTAGAAATGCCAACACATTAAATTATGATTTCAAAAAATTATTAGGAGACCAACATGTTTTAAAATTGCTATTAGGTCAAGAAACGATTAATTTGAAATCAAATACCTTAACCAATACCATTCACGCATATCCTGATTTCTTTACTTTCGAGAATTCAGTAAATTTAACTACTCAAGGAAAACCTTTTTCTACGGATAATTATAATACGCCTGAAGATAAATTATTGTCGTTTTTTGGTAGAGTAAATTATGACTTTAAAAACAGATATTTAGTAACAGCTACCTATCGTGCAGATGGATCTAGTAAGTTCTTAGGAGACAATAGATGGGGCTATTTTCCTTCTTTAGCAGCAGCTTGGAAAATTTCAGAGGAAACTTTTTTAAAAAAATATGATTGGTTAGACCTTTTAAAAGTTAGATTAAGTTATGGTAAAGCTGGAAATAACAACATTCCTGTAGGACAAACAGTTCAGCCATTTCAGTCAACAAACAACGCTTGGATAAATAATGTGAATAACTTTTGGTCAGCTTCAAATGTATTAGCAAACCCTGACTTAAAATGGGAAACTACTACAACTCAAAATTTAGGTATTGATTTTGAATTATTTAATGGAAGAGTAAGTGGTTCATTTGAAACTTATAAAAACCTAACAAACGATTTGTTAATAAACTTTCCAACACCTGGTACAGGATACACTTCTCAATACAGAAATATGGGTGAAACACAAAATAAAGGTATAGAAGCTTCAATAAACTTAGATGCTATTAGAAAAGATAAATTTAATTTAAGTTTTGCCTTTAATATTGGTTTCAATAAAAATAATATTAACTCTTTAGGTGATTTAAGTGATTTCGGTCAACCTTCAGGATGGGCTTCAACTGCTATTGGTGATGACTTTCTTGTTAACGTTGGTCAACCTTTAGGGATAATGGTAGGGTATCAAAATGAAGGTAGATATGAAGTATCAGATTTTGATTTTGATGGTACTAATTACACTTTAAAACCAGGTGTAGCAAATGCTTCATCAGTAATTGGAATGCCAGTTAGACCAGGTTCAATGAAATTAAAAGACCTAAATGGTGATGGGATAGTTAATGTAGATGACCAAACTATAATTGGTAATTCAAACCCAAAACATACAGGTGGATTGGTAATAAATGGTAATTATTTAAATTTTGATTTTTCTGCAGGTTTTAACTGGAGTGTAGGTAATGACATTTATAATGCAAGTAAAATCGAGCACACGACAGCAACAGCAGGACAAGGTCAATACAGAAATCTACTTTCTGACATGCAAGATGGAGTAAGATGGACCAATATAAACCCAGCCGATGGAAGTTTAGTAACAGATCCAACAGCATTAGCTGCTTTAAATGAAAATACCACTATGTGGTCTCCATACATGAATTATGTATTCTCTGACTGGGCTGTGGAAGATGGTTCATTCTTAAGACTAAACACGCTTACATTAGGATATAGCTTACCAGAAAAAATGTTAAATAAAGCAGGTATCTCAAGATTAAGATTATATACAACATTAAGTAATGTTTTCGTATGGACAAAATATTCAGGATTTGACCCTGAAGTTTCAACAAGAAGAAGAACACCATATACACCAGGTGTAGATTATTCTCCTTATCCAAGAAGTAGACAATTTCTTTTAGGATTAAATTTAAATTTTTAAAAAACAAACATATTGTATTATGAAAAATAAAATAATAATTTTTGCATTAACCTTAAGTACACTTCTAGTTTCGTGTAATGATGATTATCTAGATTCTCAAACATTATCTACATTAGATGAATCTGTAATTTTTTCAACACCTGGTTTAGCTCAAGGTGCTGTAGATGGTATAAAAATTCCTTTTGGAGAAACAAATTCTTACAGAGGTAGATATTTACCATGGTATGGGTTAAATACAGATACAGAATGGTATAATTCATCTGAATCAACTTCAAATGATAATGCTTCACTTTGCAACTACAACACTTTACCAAATAATACCCAAATGAATACTGCTAATAATGCGTGGGCAATGATGTATTCTGGTATTGAAAGAGCTAATATTTGTGTTAGAGGTTTGCGAACTTATGGAAATCCAACACCAGGTTCAGAATTAGGATATCTTTTAGGAGAAGCGCTAACATTAAGAGCTGTATATTATGCTGATCTACTAAAAACATGGGGAGATGTACCAGCAAGATTTGAACCCATAAATAATGAAACCTTATACTTACCTAAATCAAGCAGAGATATAATTTACAAACAATTAATACAAGATTTAGGTGAAGCTTCTGAACTAGTGCCTTGGCCAAATCAAAGTGCACCTACTGCAAGTGTTGAAAGAGTAAACAAAGCATTTGTTAAAGGATTAAGAGCAAGATTAGCATTAGCAGCATCAGGTTTTCAGCAATATCCAGATGGTATTAGAAGAAGCAATGACCCAGAACTATCTGTTCAAAACATGTACACTTTAGCATTAAACGAATGCAAATCAATTATACAAAGTGGAACTTGTAACCTTGAAAGTTCTTTTGAAACATTGTGGAGAAAATACAACGAAGAAAACATTACAGCAGGTGGAGAATCATTATGGGAAATTCCTTTCGCAGCAGGTAGAGGTAGAATGCTATTCACTTTTGCGGTAAGACATACTACAAATGATCAACATCATGCCAATGGAAGCAATAGAGGAGGTCAAGCAGGACCTTTACCTTACGTTTTCTACGACTATGATGAAGCAGATAGCAGAAGAGATGTTACATGTGTTCCTTATTTATATGGTGCAGCAGTAAGCGGATTTGCTAAACAACAATTAGGAGCATTAAATAAATGGTATTTTGGAAAGTATAGATATGAGTGGATGAATCGATTTGTAACTTCAACAAATGATGATGGAATCAATAAAATGTATATGAGATATGCTGAAATTCTTTTAATGGCAGCAGAAACAGCTAACGAAATTGAAGGACCAGGATCAGCAGCACAATATTTGAAATTAATCAGACAAAGAGCTTTCCCTTCTGCATTACATCCAACAAAAGTTGATAATTATGTTAATGCATTAACCAGTAAAGCAGCCATGTTTGACGCCATAGTAAAAGAACACAAATTTGAATTTACAGGTGAAATGGAACGCAAGCAAGCCCTTATCCGTTGGAACTTATTAGCCGCTAATTTAAATGAAGCAAAAGTAAAATTATTCAATTTACAACAGCGAACAGGCGAATATGCAGATGTGCCATCAACACTGTATTTCAAATACGCAACTGATAACGAAACCCTAATCATTTACGGATTAAATAGAAATGAAACGACTGACCCAGGAGTAGAATATACACCATTTCCATGGACAAACTTAAATGATGCAAAAATTAATGCAATTTATGATGTATCCTCAAATCCAGACAACAGACAATTTTGGCCAATTTGGCAAGTGTTTATTGATGGTAGTAATGGAACACTTGTAAATGATTATGGGTATTAATTTATAACCCTCATTCTTTAAATAATTAAGAAGACTTGTCATAATGAACATTAACTTGATAAAATGAATTCACGTTCAGTTTATTGAAGTTCAATATGACAAGTTTTTTAATAAAAATATAGTAGTAATATGCTAATTAGAGGCTTACATATTTTCCTTTTAATATTCAATCTAAATGTCATTGGGCAAGAAAAAGAAATTTTAGCTGAACAATGGGTATGGAATCCAGATAATGGAAATGGGACCTATACTAATCCAATCATTAACAGCGATTATTCAGATCCTGATGTTATTAGAGTTGATGATAAGTTTTACATGACAGCCTCTTCATTCAACTGTTCACCAGGTTTACCTATTCTAGAATCTTATGATTTGGTGAACTGGAATTTAGTTGGATACGCCATTCAAAAACAAATCCCTTTGGATTATTTTGATAAAGTTCAACATGGAAAAGGAGTTTGGGCACCATGTTTAAGATACCACAATAAAGAATTTTATATTTTTTACCCAGATCCAGATTTTGGTATTTACATGATAAAATCGTCAAACCCTACCGCAAAATGGTCGGACCCAATTTTAATAAAAGCAGGTAAAGGACTAATTGATCCAACACCACTTTGGGACAATGACGGAAAAGCTTATCTAGTTCATGCTTTCGCTGGAAGTAGAGCCGGAATTAAAAATATGCTAGTAGTTTCAACAATGAATAGCGAAGCAACTCAAGTAAATAGCGATGAAGTTTTGATAATAGATGGTTATGATGAAGAACCTACAATTGAAGGTCCAAAAATATACAAAAGAAACGACTACTATTACATTTTCGCACCAGCTGGTGGAGTTGCTACAGGTTGGCAAACGGTTTTAAGATCAAAAAACATTTATGGACCATACGAAAAGAAAAAAGTATTAGACCAAGGCAACACAACAATAAATGGTCCGCATCAAGGAGCATGGATTCAAACTAAAACAGGTGAAGATTGGTTCATTCATTTCCAAGATAAAGAAGCTTTTGGAAGAGTTGTTCATTTGCAACCAATGACATGGAAAAATAATTGGCCAATAATTGGAATTGATGAAGATAATAATGGAGTAGGTGAACCGGTCATAACGTACAAAAAACCAACCATAAACAAATCATACCCAAAAATTTCACCACTAAATTCAGATGAGTTTAATGAACCCCATCTTAAATTGCAATGGCAATGGCACGCTAATTCCCAAATAAATTGGGGATTTCCAAGTAGTCTAGGTTATTATACTTTAAACTGTATTCCTAAACCTATTGAAGCCATTAATTTATATGACATTCCTAATTTATTACTTCAAAAATTTCCACACGATAGCTTTAGCGCAATTGCAAAAGTGAGTTGCAATTTCCATTTTGATAATGAAGAAGCAGGTTTTGTAATAATGGGATTAGATTACTGCTACTTAAAAATAAAAAAAGAAGCAGATAAATATTCCTTAACTCAGATTATTTGTAAAAACGCTGACAAAAAAGGAATCGAAAACAAAATTGAAGAAAAACCCTTAAAAAGCAACACAATTTATATTAAAGTAGAAGTTGACACTAAAGCAAATTGCACATTTTCATATAGCGAAGATGGCCAAAATTTCAATGCAATAGGAACTTCATTCACAGCTAAAGAAGGAAAATGGATTGGTGCAAAATTAGGTTTTGTAGCACTAAGAGAAAACTTCATCAATGATGCAGGAAACATGAAAATCGATTGGATAAGATTCAACTAATTCAAGTGATAAGTTTATACAAATAGACAATTTCACTTCCATTATAGATTACAATTAATAACTAAAAAAATAAAACAATGAACAAAATTACTTTTTATTTATGGATGCCATTGTTTTTGGTTTCCTTGTGGGCAAATGGTCAAACCACCACAACATATAACTTTGGAGATCAATCTACATTTACAAACACAGGAACTCAATGGGATGCCGTTACATCAACAACCAGCCCAGATGGAAAAATGAGAACCCAAGCTGCAACTACAAAATGGCATAGTACAAATTATGGTATATCATTTCAGAACGGAAACTCATTAGAAATTGACGTAGCTAGTGGTAGCAATACTATTCGTTTTTATGGTTCCATTCACAGTTCAGGAAATATGAATGGAGGAACAACCCTAGCAGGTACTGATATAGGAGCACAAAATGTTGATTTAGATACACATTCTGGTATGGCAGATCAAACAGGTTATTATGAATTTAATTATGTAGGAGGTGCCACAACTTTATATTTCACATTTAGCGGTGGTAATGCCTACACTCCTAAAATTGAAGTTTCAAATTTAGCTGTAACAGTTACCCTTACTGATGTTTGGGATTTTGGAGCTGCACAATTAGATGTCAATAATTACAATAATTTATTAAATGAAGCAGTGATTAATTCTTGGTATGATAGTGCAATTACACCAGGAACAGCAGGAATTAATATGCCAACTAGCTTTAATGTTGGAGCATTATCATGGGTTGGAAATAGTGGTGATAGATTAAGAACAACAAATACCAATCTTACTCGTTTTGATGCAAACATTGCAAGTGTAACCAATTATTTAGGAAGAGTTTATTGCAATGGAACTCCCAATTCTTCAGGAGGTGTTCCAACAAATAGATTTATGAGAATGACCCTTGATGAAGATGATGAAGTTACCGTTGTTTCCAGAACTGATGCAGCAGGATCACTGACTTTTATTAATGAAACTAATCCAGTTTTACAAAATGATAATCAGGTAGTTACGTTTGCAAGTGGAGCCGTTACAGAAGCAAAATTTGTAGCAAAAAACGCAGGAACTTTTAAAATATATTCAAGTGATGGAAAAGCAAGTTTTTATAGAATTCTAAGAAAACCAGCTATTTACACTACAGTTTCAGGAAATATTGATTTAACGATGGCCACAGGAATTCCAAGTAATTATGCCATCGTATATACAAACGCTGCTGGAAAATCTTGGACCTCACAAATGAACGCCAGTAACACTTACAATGTAAACTTACCAATAGGATACTCTTATGAGATAAGTCTAGTTGATGCCAACGGATACATCATAACAAGTGGAACAACATTAGATTTAACGACAGTTCTAACACCAACATTCACCAACGACATTACAATTCTTCAAGTTACTTTGTATGAAGTAACAGGTTCAATAATAGGTCTTGGAACCGATATTTCAAATTTAAATTTAGCCTATGTAGCCAATCCAGTAAATAATACAGTTTATGTACCAACACCAGTCATTAATACTACTAATGCAACTTACTCAGTATTATTAGAAGCTAATATTCAATATACAATCAACGCAAATGGTGTAAATGACTATGATTTGACTTCAAATACCATAACCATTCCAGCATCAAATACAAGTTCAGCTATTAATTTTGTTCCAAAACCTGTTTATGATATCACAATCACTACAGCAGGATTAACTACTACTCAAGAAAATAATTTGCAACTATCATTTACTAATTTAAATGAAAGCGGTTATGTTTATAATTTTAGTTCAATCACAGGAATTACTTTGCGCGATGGCACTTATTCCGTTTCAGCTAATGGACTTAATAATTTCCCAGTTGAATTAGCTTTAACCTCTAATTTAATTGTAAATGGTGCAAATGTTTCAAAAAATTTAACGTTCAATCCAGTGACTATTTGGTCATTCAATGATCAAGTTATTACTAGCTCAACACCTTCATACAAAGGATTACTTTTTACAGGGAATGTATCAAACGCTATCAGTCAAGGACATCTTATTGGTCAGCCAGGTGGTTCAGTTCAAGTACCAGTTAATCCAGGAGAAAAAATTTCAATTGACTATTATTATGCAGCTAATTTTACCATAGAAGGAGGAAGCGCAATAACCACTGTTAATTCCACAAACACTACTTCTGTTACTGATAATGTAGAATATACATACACAGGAACAACATCAGGCAATGTAACAATAGCTTTTGCAGGAACAACATATTTTACTGAAATTAAAATAGGAGGAAGCATTCCATATAGTCCAATAATTACTGTAGGAGTTAACAAAGATTACCAAACAATTAATGCTGCATTAGAAGCGGTTTCAAACATGGTTAGAACAGCTACTGATAGAGTTACAATTATGATTGACCCTGGAAATTATGAAGAAATGTTAGTCATTAATGAACCTTTAGTCACTCTTAAAAATGCTTCAACGAATCCCAACACAAATTTATTAAACGCAGGAGTTGATATTTCAGGTGAAGCAGTTAGAGTTACTTCATATTACGGACATGGTTATACTTATTACAGTATGAATTCAGATCAAAAATGGAATCAAGATGTTTTAGCTGTAAATACACAAAATGGATATCCATCATATCAAAACGTAGGAGCAGGTACAACAAACGGTTCTTACTGGAATGCCACTGTAGTTGTAGGTGCTGATGGTTTTGAAGCAGAACATATCATTTTTGAAAACTCATTCAATCAATACATTTCAAATAAAGAATCTCAAGACACAGTAATTATGTGGGCTACTGGAAGTCCGGGAGCAAGACCAACAAATGCAGGAAATACAAGTGTTCAAAATAAAAATTTCGTAGAGAGAGCAGCTGCTATTGCCATAAAAAACAATATTCAAAAAACTATTCTAAACAAATGTAGAGTTGTAGGACGTCAAGATTCATTCTTTGGAGGAAGTAATTCAAGAGTTGCCGTTTACAAAGGAGATATGATGGGAGCTGTTGATTATATTTTTGGAGGAATGGATGTAGTTTTTTACCAATCAAACTTAAGTATGAATATAAGTGACGCTTCAAATGATGTATCATATATAACTGCTGCTCAACAAAGTTCAGGTCGTGGATTTTTAATGTACGAATGTACTATAACATCAGCTCAACCAGGTATTGAAACCGCTTCAACGTATAGAGCAAAACCAGGTTACTTCGGTCGTCCATGGGCAGCCAATACAAGCGAAGTTGTTTTTTACAACACAACAATTGAAACATCAAACGCTCCAAGCTATGTTGGAGAATCTCTAATAATGCCATTAGGATGGTTAAACACTTTAAACGGAACATCACCAGGAATGTATGAATACGGAACGATAGAATTATCAGGAGTTAACAATACAACTGTTAGAGCACCTTGGGCTACTTCATTAACAAATCCTATACTAAATGATGGAACACCAATTACAACATTAAATTTCACTCAAGGAAACGATGGTTGGGATCCATTTCCAGCTTTACTAGCCAATGATGCCCTTGCAACTAATTATTATCAGTCAAATTCAACAGTTAATATGTTCTCTTATAATTCAAATATTGTTGTTTCCAATGTAAAATCAGTTACAACTATTGATATTTATGGTATTAATGGAGCTAAAGTACAATCATTTGAGACTACAACTGACACTTCAATTGATATGAAACCAGGATTTTGGATTGTCGTAGCAAAATCAGAAGAAGGATTAAAATCTTTTAAATTAATTACCCAATAATTACAAATTACTATGAAAAAGAAATTAGGATTTAGTTTTTTCCTTTTTGGACTATTCAATATGTTTGGACAAAACTATTACATGGCAACACCGCAAGGATTTGGAGCTACTGCAACTGGAGGAGGAAGTGCAACACCAGTTGTAGTTTCAACATACACAGCATTTAAAAATGCATTACAATCAACGTCACCTGCAAATGCCGTTGTTATTGTTTCTGGTACTATTGATTGTACCTATTTGAGTGTACAACTGAATAATAAAACAATTTTAGGATTACCCGGAGCAAGGTTGCGAAACAATCAAATAACTGTTGGTAATTCTGCTACTTCAGCAGCAAATTCAGGGATTTTAAATATAAAACCAAACTCAAGCAACGTAATCATTAGAAACCTCATTTTTGAAGGACCAGGAGCTTATGATGTTGATGGAAGAGATAATCTAACCAATGAAGGAACAAACATTTGGGTAGATCATTGCGAATTTCAAGACGGAATGGATGGTAATTTTGATATCAAAGGAACTGGAGATAATGTAACCGTTTCATGGTGCAAATTCACCTATTTAAAACCTGCAATTCCAGGTGGTTCTGGAGGCTCAAACGATCATAGATTTTCAAACCTAGTAGGTTCATCATCAACTGATGCTCCTGCGGATGGAAATTATAGTGTAACGTTTCAAAACTGTTTTTGGGCAACAGGTTGTAAAGACAGAATGCCAAGAGCTAGAAATGCTGAATTACATTTATTAAGTTGCTATTTTAATGTAAACGTTTCAGGGTCAAAAGCCATTGGGTTAGGAGGAGGAATAAATAATGCTACTTGCTATGTTCAAAATTCACATTTTGCAAACGTTGGAACAGTGTATTCAACCGCAACTGCTGATGGAGGTACAGTAGCTATCAATTTTAGCAACTGTTTGAGTGGTGTAGCAAATATCGGAACAGTCGTAGCTCCAACTTATGCAACAACACCTATTCCTGTCAATGAAGTTGCTAATTATTTAACAGATGCTACTTGTGGAGCAGGAGCAACCTTGCAAATAACAACTTCAGGAGCTGTTTCTCCAAACAATTGTGCTTTCTTAGGGTATGATGAAATAAAACAAGCTCCTTTTGATTTTTTCTATTCTTCAACCAATAAAGCGCTAACCATTTTTATGAATGATAAGCCTGCTACTAATTTAGTTTTAGATGTTTATTCAGTTCTTGGTAAAAAAGTATATTCATATTCAACTAATGATTTAGCATCAAATAGTACAATAGAATTAAATATAGATAAAATTGAGCGAGGAATCTATTTCAGCATTTTAAATTGTGATGATAGTGTGTGGTCTTATAAATTTTTAAAAGATTAACAGTTTGAATATAATATTATATCTCATAAAGGATAATTATTATGAATTTGTAAAATTTAAGCCTAAAAATTTGCAATACTAAAAAAAAATATTAATTTTACGCAATCGATTACAATTAAAAAATTAACTACATAAAAAATCACCATGAAGAAAAAATTACTTTTATTAAGTTTAGTTGTTTATGCAACTATTTCAAGCGCTCAAACAAAAATTTGGGACTTTGGGAACGACACAACTACATGGCCACTTAGTGCTGGTATAGGATTAAGTGAAATGGTAGTAGATAACTTGGGATTATTTCCAATTCCAACAAATACAAATTTTGGTGCAGTAACAGCCAATACGTACACATTTACAGCAGATGGATTCACAGCAGTAAATAGATTTCAATTGAATGGAGGTGGTAGTGCAGGTACTTCTTTTTTACCAACTCAACGTTATCTTTACTTTACTGCAACAGGTGCTTGTACAGTAAAGATATGGTTTAGAACAGGTGGATCAGGTTCAAGAAATATGTTTATAACTGACGGAACAAGTTTAATAGCTACTGCAGGATCAAGCACTTCAGGAGATGGAATTATTCTAACAGGAAATGTTTCTGCTGCACAAGCCGCAGCTGGTAAAATTTATATATATGCAGATCAATCTTGTAATTTGTATAAATTAGAAGTAACAGGAGCAACAGTTAATACAACATTAAGTTCAGAATCATTTCAAAGTGAATTAAAAGCTGATGTTTTTACAAATAACAATCAAGTTTCTGTATCGAATATTACTGAAGCTACTGAAATAAACGTTTACAGCATTACAGGACAGTTAGTAAAATCATTAAATACCTCAACAGATGTAGATTTTGAATTGAATGCAAGTGGTTTTTACATTGTTAACATGAAATCTTCTGAAGGTAAAAAGTCAGTAAAGATTGCATTAAATTAGAGTTTTTTTTCATTTAAATTAATAAAAATAGTTTAGTTAGATTTTTATTTAAGCAGTAGTACTCTTTTGAGTGCTACTGTTTTTTTATGTGAATATTAGATGTTAATAATTCACTTCCTTGATTTAAATAACGATAGTACTATTCTTTGTAGGTAAATAACTAAATTCATATCATTTTAACTCATTAAGTCTTTTACAAATAACCTTAAATAAATAATAAATCATTTATCATTTAAAAGATTGTTATATCTATTAAAAAGCATTAAAAAAGGAGTCTTTTAAACTCCTTTTTAAATATAAAACTATCACACTTTTTACTTAATTTTTAATAATCTTCTTAGTGATAATGCCTTCTGAAGTATAAACTCTAACAATATAGCTTCCTTTGGTAAACTCATTCATATCTATAGTTTTCTCAATTATTTTTGAAGTTTTAACCAGTCTTCCTGTTAAATCATAAATCTCTAAATATTCAATTTTTAAATCATTAAGAATTGATATAGTCAATTCATTCGACACTGGATTAGGAAAAAGACTAATGCTATTTTTTGTAAAAGCATCAATATTTAAGGCGTTATAAGCTGTTTTGATATAATATAAATTAGCAACGCTTCCTTTTGTAATTGTATGAGATCCAGCAGGTACATTTGGAATTTGTAATAAACCAGAATTTGCAGTATAAGACACATTGTCTAACTTAATTGTTCCATTAAAAGTAGGATCAAATACTAAAGTTAATGTAGAAGTTGATGGAGTAGTGTAACCGATTATTGTAGCAGATTCAATTTTTAATCGAGCCGTCAATGTTAATCCATCATAAGTAGTATTGCCTGGATTTGAATTCATGTTGGCTGATGTAAATGTATAAAATGAACTATTTAATACAGAAACAGTAAAATTGTGAATCTCATCACCAAGCGGATTAGAACCATTGTTTATAGCAATACTTCCAGTTCCAGAAACAGAATTTCCTGATGAACCAGTGGTAGTAATTGTAAAACTAACATCATCCGTTGGAGTTCCAGAAACAGTTATAGTTTTATTTGTCATATCTTTCACAAAATCAATTCCAAATGAAGGCAAATCCGTTACAGTAACATCTGTTGCAGTTCCTCCCCATGTGTATACCATTGGAGTGATTGCAGTTCCAGATTGCACAATTTGATCATTATTATTAGGTATGTTTAAAGTTTGGGTACTTCCCCCAACAGGTGCAATTCCTTGAACAGAAACAAGTGATGATGTGTAAGTAGTTAACAATGTCATTAAAGCAGTATTCACATCCGAAGAAAGGTCATCAACAGCATTGTTAAAACTAAAGTCTATGTCACCACCAGAAACCCTACCTGAATGCTGAATGACTTTATCTCTTCCAACTGTTGGACTATCAATAACCAATCCATTGACATACAATGCAGGATTAGTATCAAAATTATTATAAGGATTACCACCTTGAAAAGAAGTAATACTGCTATTAACATTTTGATTTCTTGTAGAAGCAACAAAAGCATCAAATTGCACAGGATTAGTTGTAGCCTCATAAGGAAGAAAACTAGTCTGACCCACAATAAAATTGTCATAAGCCTTTATAAAACCACCATCTTCACCTGAGAAAGTGCCTGGTGCACCGTTTAAGATGTCAGTACCTTGTTTTGAAATGAGCATTGGATATTTACAATTTCTAAAATAATTACCTTCCACAAATAAAGAAGAACCTAAAGTAGAACCAGCGCCATATTTTGAAATACCATCAAAATAATTATTATATATATGAGCTGAAAAATAACGTACTCTAGGATGTCTAGAATCAGAGTGATCAAACCAGTTATGATGATAAGTTACATATATACCTGAATTTGTGCTTTCACTTAGTCCTAATAGACACGATTTACCTGTATCCCAAAAATGATTGTAAGAAATAGTGACATAGTTAGACCTTTTCACGTCCATTGCTCCGTCACCTTTGGCTTGATCTGCATCACCACCAGAAGCACCATAGAAAAAATCACAATTATGAATCCAAACATAATCATTGTCTTGCTGTAAACCAATATTATCACCTTCAGAAGCATTAGTTAACATTAAACCTAAGTTTCTGACTTCTAAATTTGAAGCCTTCTTAATTCTAATACCCCATCCATTAGCAACTGCATCCGAACCAATACCTTCAAAAGTGATAGAGCTATTAACATTATTTTTATTTTCTATAACAATATCACCATTCAACATATAATTTAAATCTGTAATATTCCCTATTAATCTTACAGATAATGGCCTGTTGTCATATCCTTTTTTAAAACCATCTAATATAGTTTGAAGTCCTACACATGGATTTGAATTTGCTCCTGTAACTGTAAGAGAAATAGTGTTTTTAGTATTTTCAGTAATGTATAGAACAACAGCATTCGGTTTCAATGTTCCATCTAGATTATACGCTCCAGGGACTTTTCCGTTACTATGAGCAAAACCATTCCTATCGTATGACAAAACCGTTATACTGTTTGAAATTGTGGGAGTGCCTTCAATTCCAGCTATTACTGGTGCAACTTTAAAAGAATAACTTCCTGCAGCTAGTCCAACAACATCAGCTCTAGAGTACGAACCATAATTGCGAATTAATTGTGTGTCAATTATTTGATCCGTATAACCACCACCAGTATAATACACATTATAACTATCAACACCACTAACAGGATCCCATGTAATATATGCAGATTCCAACCAAGGTGTAGTTTGTGTAATGTTAACTGTTTGCCCATAAAACTGAATTGCAGTCAATAGAAAGAATAAATAATGTATTTTTTTTAGCATGATATTTTAATTTAAGTTTAAATTATTTTATATTTGTGTAATCGATTACCAAATTAATTATTTTTTTTACATTTACCAAAAAAATAGCATAAACATTTGAATTAATGAAAATTAAGACTCTAATAATAACCATATTCATATTTTCCCTCACAAATGTTTTTTCACAAGGCACAAAAAATAATTTATATACAACTACATCAGAATACAACAAGCAAATCAAAAAGTTTCCAGCAATAAAAATTGTTGAGCCCCAAAAAGACACTTTAGTAGAAGAAAAAATAGACATAATTTACAACAACCTAAGCAAAAGACTATTACACTTAGATGCTTATCAATTCAAATCTACATCAAAACTTCCTGCTGTAATTTTACTTCATGGAGGTGGATGGAAATCAGGTGATAAATCAATGCTAAAACCATTGGCACATGCTATTGCTAAAGAAGGTTATAATTGTTTTTCTATTCAATATAGACTTTCAGAAGAAGCCCAATACCCAGCGAGTATTAATGATGTTTTAGAAGCGATAGGTTTTATAAAAGAAAATGCTTCAACATTTAACGTTGATACCTTAAAAGTAGCCATTTTAGGATGCTCGTCTGGTGGTCAAATGGCATCTTTAATTGGAACAAAATATGTTAATTCAGTTCAAGCCATTGTCAATTTAGATGGAGTATTGGCTTTTCATCATCCAGAATCAGAAGAAGGCAAATTAGCTGCTGAATGGTTAGGAGGAACTTATGAAGAAAAACCAGAAATTTGGGAAGATGCCTCTGCTTATAACCATGTTACTAAAAACACACCACCAATTTTATTCATCAACAGTCAGTATAATAGATTTCATGCAGGAAGAGATGATATGATTGCACAACTAAATGAATACAAAATATACAATAGAGTAGAAGAGATTAAAGAAAGTCCACATACATTTTGGCTTTTTGAACCTTGGTTTAAAGATACTTTGTCTCACATAACTCGTTTTTTGAATCAACAATTTAAATCCAATTAGTATAAAAATGAAAAAAATTAGAGTAATCACAAGTGTATTAGCCATAACAAGTTTTATAGCTTGTAAAAAAAATACAGAAGAAACTACAATAGAAAAACCAACAGCCACTGAAAGTCCTTCAAAAACCTATGCTGAAATTTCTGTAAAAGAAGGAGGTCATTGGGAAGGAAGAGAATATATAGACGGAAAATTTAAAAATATAGATAGCTTAAAAGTTCCAGCAGAGCATACTGACCATTCTTGGTACATAAGATATGAAGGACCAGGCTGGGAAAGCAATAAAATTGGATATAGATTATACTTAGACTGGAGAAACGCAATCGATATTTTTGGAAAGAAAACAGACACTATGGTACTTTCAAAAGTAGGACAAGACGGTTTTGATTCGTATCATGAACCTCAAAATTGGGGTTCAGATATTCTTAAAGTTGGTAAAGGTTTAGGAATTGGCTCCATTGGAAGATATGTGAATAAAGAAGTACTTCATTTTAAAGAAGTAGATTCAACATTTGCTAAAGTTGAAAACTTAGAAAATCAATCTGTAGTAAAAATTAATTATTTTGGATGGAAAACAAATAACCAAAAAACAAATTTAAAATCTACGTTATCAATTTCGGCAGATGAAAGACATACCAAGCATACTATTCAAAACTCAGAAGGCTTATCAGGAATTTGTACTGGGATAGTTAAACTAAATAATTTACCTTTAATTGAAAAACAAAGCAATAATAAAAAATGGGCTTATATTGCAACCTATGGAGAACAAACACTTGTTCCTGATGATTTAGGAATGGCTATTTTTTATGAAGTAGAAACCGTAGAAAGTAACTTTGAAGGAGAACATGATCATTTAATCCTATTCAAACCTACAAAAGAAGCCGTTTCATTCTACTTCCTAGGAGCTTGGGAACAAGAAGTAAACGGAATTAAAAACAAAGAACAATTCATAGCTTATTTAAACGAAAAATTAAATGAGCTTAATCAAAATAATACCTTAAAATAAATGAAAAACTACGTTATTAAAATTAGCAGTTTTATAATTCTTATTACAAGTATTTTGTTTTTTAGTAATTGTAAATCAGAAAACAAACAAACTGTTGCCAATGATAAATCTCAAATAAAAACCATATCCGATTCTTTGAAATGGTCTGAAAGACTAGCTTTAACACTAATGAAAAAGCATCCAGAGGCCTATCAAATTGACGATAAAAAAGAACCAAAATGGGATTATGTTCACGGTTTAGTATTGACCTCTTTTGAAGAATTGTATAAGAAAACAAATAATAAAATATATTTTGAATACATCAAAGGATATGCCGATGCAACCATTGATAATACTGGAGCTATTCCTTCATACAAATATGAAAACTTTAATATTGACATGATTGAAGCCGGAAATATATTATTTTATTTGCATGAAACAACAAAAGAAGAAAAGTACTTAAAAGCAATACAACTTTTAAGAAAACAATTAGGCGAACATCCTAGAACCTCTGAAGGAGGATTTTGGCACAAAAAAAGATATCCCTATCAAATGTGGTTAGATGGTTTATATATGGGACAACCTTTTTACACACATTACACCGTGAAATTTGAAAACGGAAAAAATCTTGATGACGTTGCTTTACAATTTGAGTTAATTCAAAAACATGCTTTAGATGCAAAAACAGGTTTACTATATCATGGTTGGGATGAAAGTAAAGCTATGGGTTGGGCAAACAAAGAAACAGGCACATCACCAAACTTTTGGTCACGCTCATTAGGTTGGTATGCAATGGCTTTAGTAGATGTGTTAGATTATTTCCCTAAAGATCATCCAAAACACAAAGAACTTGTTTTATACTTAAATCAATTAGCCGAAGCTTTAGCCAAACAACAACATTCATCAGGTTTATGGTATCAAGTAACAGATATGGGCGATAAAGAAGGAAACTATTTAGAAGCATCTGGAACAGCCATGTTTTCTTATGCATTAGCAAAAGGAGCCAACAAAGGATATCTTCCAGCAAAATACAAAGATGTAGCCAATAAAGCTTTTGATGGCATTACCAGAGATTTAGTAAAAGTTTCAAATGAAGGCGATGTAATTATAACACAAGCATGTGCAGTTGCTGGTTTAGGTGGTGATCCATACAGAGATGGTTCTTATGACTATTACGTAAACGAAAAGAAAAAAGATAATGACCCAAAAGCTACTGGACCTTTTATTTTAGCAGCTTTAGAACTTGATAAATAATGATGAATAAACAAACAAAAATATTGGTTTTACTATTGTTTCTAGTTTCACAGCTAAATGCAATAGCACAAGTTCATGATAAAAAATGGAAAGACATCATTTATAAAAGCGATGAATCATGGTTTGCATCAGTTGAAGCCAAAGAAATTGCCGAAAATGTATTGTTACACCAAAGAAACATTGGTGGTTGGCCCAAAAATATTCAAATGCAAGAACCACTTTCTGCTACTGAAAAACAAGAATTAATTCAGTTAAAGTCAAATGCTAAAGACCTTACTACGGATAATTTTGCCACAATACAAGAAATGCTTTTTCTGTCAAAAGTTTTCAAGCATAATCCTGATGAACGTTACAAAATAGCTTTTCTAAAAGGATTAGATTATCTGTTAGAAGCTCAATATGAAAATGGCGGTTGGCCACAATTTTACCCTATAAAAAAAGGATATTATACACACATCACCTACAATGATGATTCAATGGTTAATATCATGAATCTTTTAAAAGAAATAAAAGATAATTCAGGTTTTTATTCCATTAAACCAGATGATAACATCATTGACAAAGCTCAAAAAGCATTTGACAAAGGAATTGAATGTATTCTAAAAACACAATACAAACAAAATGGAGTCCTAACCAGTTGGTGTGCACAACATGATGAAAATACATTTTTACCAGCAAAAGCAAGAGCTTATGAACTACCTTCATTAAGTGGACAAGAATCAGCTAGTATTGTATTATTACTAATGTCCATAGAAAAACCTTCAAACGAAGTCATTGAAGCAATTGATGCAGCCGTAACATGGTTTGAAAAAGTAAAAATAACAGGAATAAAAGAAATAAAAGAGTACAATGACAAAGGAAAAGTAAGTAATAAAAAAATGGTTCCCGATGAAAATGCACCTGCAATTTGGGCACGATTTATGGAATTAGATAACAACAAACCCTTCTTTTGCGATAGAGATGGTATAAAAAAATATTCCATTGACGAAATTGGAGAAGAGCGAAGAAATGGTTACGCTTGGTTTACAAATGCTCCAGAGAAAGTACTAAAAAAATATCCAAAATGGAAAGAAAAATACGGTTCATTAACACCTAAAATCAATCCTTTAGATAAGAATTTTGTTGTAGTTGCATTAGACGGAAGTGGTGATTATCAATCCATTCAAGAAGCTATTAATAATTCAAAAGCCTTTCCTTATGAAAAAATTACAATATCTATTAAAAAAGGTACCTATAAAGAGAAAATAAAAATTCACGAATGGAATACCAACATTGTATTAATTGGAGAAAGCAAAGAAAATACCATCATTACCTATGATGATTATTTTAACAAAATTGGAATGGGAAGAAACAGCACCTTTTACACTTACACCTTATTGGTAGAAGCCAATGATGTAATATTGAAAAACTTAACCATCCAAAATTCGTCTGGTGAAGTAGGGCAAGCCGTGGCATTATCAGTTTTTTCAGATAGAGTAGTGGTGATCAATTGCAATATTTTAGGAAATCAAGATACCCTTTATGCTTCAGGAATTGGAAAACAATACTACAAAAATTGTTATATTGAAGGTACAACAGATTTTATTTTTGGAAGTGCCACAGCTTATTTTGAAAATTGTGAAATCCACAGTAAAAAAGATTCCTACATAACAGCTGCTTCAACTCCCAAAGAAGCAAATTTTGGTTATGTATTTACCAATTGTAATTTAACAGCATCAAGTGAAACCACAAAAGTTTATCTAGGAAGACCTTGGAGAATTTATGCTAAAACGGTTTTTATCAATTGTACTTTTGGAAATCATATTTTGCCAGAAGGTTGGCATAATTGGTCGAAACCAGAAGCAGAAAAAACCAGTTACTATGCTGAATTTGCCAATAATGGAGAAGGAGCCAACACAAATAATAGAGTAGCTTGGTCACATCAACTTTGTAAAAAAGAAGCTAAAAAATATACCTTAAATAAAGTTTTAGGAAATAGCAAAGATTCAAATTGGTATGAAATTGCACTTAGCAACGAGCTTATTGAAAATAAGCTATAAAAAATGAACGATTGCATATCACCTTAATAAATCAATAAAAATTTTGATATGAAAATATATAAAATAGTTGCTTTGAGTTTTTTACTTTTTTTAGGTTGTAAAAGTTCTCAATTATCGGAATCAGAAAATCATCAAGTTACAATTCACATGATTGGAGATTCAACCATGGCCAATAAAAAAGATCCAAATGAAAATCCAGAGCACGGTTGGGGACAAGTATTACCTGATTTTTTCACCGCTGATGTAAGTATTAAAAACCATGCTGTTAATGGTAGAAGTACAAAAAGTTTCAGAGAATTAAAACATTGGCAACCCGTTTTAGATGCTTTAAAACCAGGAAATTATGTATTCATTCAATTTGGACACAACGATGGAAAAGACACAGATCCACAGCGTTACACCAATCCACAAACATCTTATCGTCATAATTTGATGCAATATGTTGAAGAAACAAGAGCAAAAGGAGCAATTCCAGTTTTATTTTCTTCCATTGCAAGAAGAAGATATAATACGGAAGGTGTATTGTTAGATTCACATGGAAATTACACTTTAGTAGCAAGAATGGTAGCGCAAGAAATGAATGTACCTTTTGTTGATATGCAATATTTAACCGAACAATTGATAGAATCTTATGGTGTTGAAGAATCTAAAAAGTTATTCCTGCATTTTGAAAAAGGTGATAATAATTATTTTCCTGATGGAAAAGAAGACAATACACACTTATCAAAATTAGGAGCTAATGAAGTTGCCAATATAGCTGTCAAAGAAATAGCGCTTCAAGTTAAGGCTTTGAAAGACTATGTGAAACAATAAATGTTATTTCTAAAACATTTGGAAGATTTAAATCTCTAACTTCTTTTTCAGTTTCAAAAAGAGTAGTGCCGTTATAAAAGCATCGCCAGAAGCAGTGTGTCTATCACTTTTTCTAATTTTAAAAATATCGCACAACTCATCCAAATTGTGATGTTCTTCAAAAGGCAAGTTTTTCAATTTTTGATACATGGCATCTGTATCCATAAATTCATTTTTCAGTTTGCCTAAATCTAATTTTTTCAAGGCTTCATTGATAAGTTCAATGTCAAAATCTATATGATGTCCAACTAGAGTTGCATCTTTAATGAAACTCAAAAAACGAATTACAGCTTCTGCTTCAACAATTTTATCTTCATTACCATCACGCATGATGCCATGAATAGGAACAGATTCTGGTTTAAACACATCCTGAATTAAAAAAACTTCGAGATAATCACTAACTTCAATTTTATTATCCATTACACTAACAGCTCCTATGGATAAAATTCTATCTTTTTTATAATCTAAACCCGTAGATTCACAATCAAAAACCACATACCGATTACTTCGTTCTTTAGCTTCAAAATAAGTTAAATACGTTTCCCAAAACTTAGGCTTTCCTTTTACAATTTTCTTAAACCAATTCCATTCCATTTTATGTAAAATATGCTAATTGAAAACGTGTTTTTAATAATTCCTGAACACCTTGAATAGGATAAAAACTGTTTTTAAGTTTTACTTTATCTAATTTTGATAACTCTTTCAAATTCAAATACCTACCTGAATTTTCATTTGTCAATCCTTCTTCGGTTCTGAAGGATAATAATGTTAAAAATGCATCTGCACAAGCTTCATATAATTCCTCGTTGTGAGGCTCTAATTCGGCTAACTTTTTATATCTTAAATAGGTATTGTTTACATTTCTTACTTCTCTGTGTAAAGCTAACAATCGTCCTGCATCAATTAAAGGCATTAAAGCTCTAGCTTTTATATCAAAAGTATCTTTGTTTTCTCCATCATTCTCTACAATAAATTGCTTGAAAAAACCAAGTGGTGGAGGACTCTTAATAGCATCTGCACCTAAATATGCAAAGAATAATTCATTTTTATGGGTATTCTCAAAGATATTTTGAGTCAGTTTATCCACAAAAGACTCTTCTCCATAAACCAAATCATAATCAAAAAAGATAGAACACATTAAAATTCCATTATCACCGGGAGCGTTTATCCACAAATTGAATTGCTTTTTCCAATCGGTTAATGATTTGCACCACAAAGGATTACTTGCCATCATGTTAGCTGGGCAATATTCATAACCTACTTTGTTTAAAGTCTTTGTCACTCGTTCGGCCAATTCAAGAAAATATCTTTTTACCGTGTCATATTCTTTGTCAGGAACATCTTCAAAAACAATAAAATTATCTTGATCCGTCAAGAGCAATTGTTCTTTTCTACCTTGACTTCCCATGCAAAGCCACGAAAATTTAGTTGGAGGAGGAGTTCCTATTTTTTCTATTGCTAGTTCAATTGCGCGTTTGGAAATAGCTGTATTAATTTCTCCAGTAATGGAACATAAATGATTTATAGGTATATTTTTTTCTAAAGATTGTTGAATTAAATCGGTCAATTTCTCACGAATAATTCTCAAATCGTTTGATTTTGAAGCTCTTTTACATTGTTTTAACAATACACCAGGATTATTAGCTTGTGCCACAACAATGTCATGTTCAGAAATAATTCCTTTAATTTCAGAATGTACTGTGCCATCAACCGTTACACACAAATGACCTACATTATATTTAAGCATCATGATTTGAGCTTCGGCTATAGAAAGATTTTCAGCAACCGTAATCACAGGATTTGACATGATTTGCTTTACATCAACATCAATTGAAAAAAGACCAGTTGCAATTTTAGAACGTAAATCTTTATCTGTTATAATTCCAATAGGAAGTTTAGCTCTTTCAATAATGACACTTCCAATTTTTAATTCTGTCATTTTTTGAGCAATATCTTTTACAATATGTGTAGATTTTGCGGTAAATGGATTTTTAGTGTATTTTATAGGTTGGTAGTACTGAATTTCGGCAGATTGCTCACTATAAATAACGTTCTCAGAAATTAATTTTCCTTTGTTGTTTTTATCGTGAGGATTTCTGGTATTAGAAGCAAAGCTTTCCAATAAAAAATTAAGTACTTCATTGTTTTGAGAAACATAAGGTTTGAATATTTCGATTGGAATTGCATATAAAATAGACTCTTCACGAGATTTTGCAGTCATTAGATAATTGTCTTTGGCAAAAAAAGGTCTCAAACCAATGATATCACCAGCATCACATTTGTCAATTAAAACATCATCAGAGTCAGAAGTGATATTTAAACCAATTTCACCCGTATTAACTACATAAAAATCTTTATGTGTTGCATCATTAATCTGAAACAAAACTTCATTTTTATCTAAATACAAAACTTTTACATGTGTGGCAATTTGATAAACATCTTCAATAGCAAGATAGGTAAAGGGTTCATATTGTTTAAGAAAATCAGTAATACGCTGTGCAATAGAGTTGTTCATGGGTTGACTATTATGTTACGAATTTACAATTCTTTTTGATTAGATTCAAAGAAGTAGTGAAATATTCTATTTTACATAATGTATATTATAAGTCTAAAATAATACTTCAAAAATACATAAAAAAAGGTTTGTTTCTAAATCAGATAAAGATTAGTTTTGTACTTTATAAATTTATTATGCAAAATAAACAAGCCATACAACTTATTGAGAAAATTCAGAAAGAAATTTTTCAAAATAAATTTGATTTATCTTCAGCGGTTGAAGATTTAAAAAAAGTTAGAGAAATCACTATGGAATTAAACAATCCTGTGTTGACTAAAGCAATTCGATTAGCATACGAACATCTTGAAGAAAATGATGCTTTTTTAGTTGAAATTCCTAATGATGAACCAATTGATGAAGATTCTGATGTAGAAAACTCAACATACTCTTCTGAACACAATGTAGAAAGTTTGAACTACTTTTTATCTTTATTAGTAGATTGCTCAAAGAAAAATAACTTATTAGATTTAAAAGAATACAACAAAGCATTCATTGCAATGTAATTTTAAAAATCTATTTTACATAATATAAATCGGTTTAACTACCGATTTTTTTATATGTATCTTAACGTATTCCTATTTTTTTTCTGCATAATTTTGTAAAATAATTTTGATATAAACAATGTCTGGAACAAAAAAATCTCGTTTTCAATTATTACATCAGTATTATAAATATACTGGTTTTTATTCGTTTATATGGCAAGGAGTAAAAAAAGCCATTTTACCTACACTACTATTAGTGGCTGTTTTATTTTATGTTAACGAAAAAGTGGTTAATCTGAATGATGCCATGGTTTATGCTACGAAAAATTTTAGTGATTTCTTTTTGTTTTCAATTTTCTTATTATCAGAAAGTATCTTGGGTTTAATACCACCAGATATTTTTATTGCTTGGACAAAAAATACAGAAGCACCACTACTCTATCTTTCAATTTTAGCAGTTCTATCTTATTTAGGTGGAGTTATTGCCTATTTTATGGGAAGAGGTTTAGCACTTATTCCTTCAGTTAACAAATACATGTATGGCAAAATGACCAAACATATCATCAACATGCAAAAATGGGGTGGTTTTTTAATTATTGTAGGAGCTTTGTTGCCTTTGCCTTTCGCAATTGCGTGTTTAGCTGCTGGGATGATTAATTATTCAAGAAAGCATTTTTTCCTATTTGCTTTGTTTCGTTTGCTTAGATTTGTTATTTATGGTTATGTAATATATTCTGCTTTGTCATGATAAAAACGTTCAAAATTGTAGCTATATTAGAAGGTTTCTCTTATTTATTTTTATTTGCTAATATGTTTATTACCAAGAATTTAAACATGGATTTGTATAAAACCATTTTATATCCTCTTGGAATGATTCACGGATTATTATTTATAGGATATATTTTACTGGCAATACTTTTAAAACAAAAACTAAACTGGTCATTTACTACATTTTTAATTATTTGTGTAGCTTCATTAATTCCTTTTGGGACATTCTATATAGAGAGAAAGTATCTAAAGCATGAAAATATATAATTGGTCATATGATTTTTTAAAATATTATGAAGTTAGCGATACCACATCGATTTATTTAGCTTTATTCATAAATATTGCTTTATTGATAGCAATAGCTTTGTTGTTAGATTATATTTTCAAGAAAATACTAATTATAGCCCTAGCCATCATTGCTGCAAGAACAAAATCTACATTTGATGACTTTTTAGTAGCCAACAAAACAGCTAAATATATTGCTCATCTTATCCCTTTATATTACGTATACAAAACTGTACCTATAATACTTGATGACTTTGTGTATTGGGAAGAGTTTTTCTTAAAAGGTGTAAAAATATATATTATCATCTTATCACTATGGATAATCCGAAGCGTTTTCAATTCACTTAAAGATTATTTAAAACACAAACCTAGATTTAGTGATAAACCAATCGATAGTTACATTCAAGTAATTATGATTGTATTGTGGATATTTGGAATTACTTCATTTGTCCTAATAATGTTTGATACTAATTTCAAAACACTATTAACGACTTTTGGTGCTATTTCGGCCTTAATTTTTTTAATATTCAAAGATACCATTTTAGGTTTTGTAGCCAGTATCCAAGTATCTGTTAATGATATGGTTCGAATTGGTGATTGGATTACGATGGATAAATTTGGAGCAGATGGAGATGTTATTGAAATAAATTTGGCAACCGTAAAAGTTAGAAACTTTGATAACACCACAACTACAATTCCTACTTATAGTCTAATTTCTGATAGTTTTAGAAATTGGAGAGGAATGCAAAACTCAGACGGAAGACGTTTTAAACGCAGTTTATTAATTAAACCCAGTACGGTGAAATTTATTTCTGATGAAGATTTGCCTAAATATGAAAAGCTACATTTATTAAAGTCATACATCTCACACAGACAAAGCGACATTCAAAAGTACAATGAAGCGAATGGAATTGATAAATCTGTAATTTTAAATGGTAGAAACTTGACTAATTTAGGATTATTTAGAAAATTCATCCATCAATATATTCAAAATCATCCAGGTATTAATCAAGACATGCTTTTGATGGTTCGTTACTTGCAACCTAATGAGTATGGGATACCTTTGGAAATATATTGTTTTTCAAAAGACAAAGTCTGGGAAAACTATGAACACATAATGGCTGATATTTTAGATTATACCATTTCCTCGGTAGCTTATTTTGAATTAGAAATTTTAGAATTGAATTTTAGTTTAAAAAACAATTAAAAGAAAATCATGTCATTCAAATGAAATTATGAGCATTTGAACTGACAATTTGGCTTTTTTTGAAAAAAAAAAGTACTTGTTAAGTATAATTTTAATACTTTTGCAGAGTTATATAAACAATAAACAAATTCATGAAAAAATTAGTATTATTATTATCGCTATTTGTATTTACTAGTACAATTGCTCAAGAAGAAGTAAGTGATCAAGCCCAATCGAATGTTTTTAATAGATGGTCTATTGATGTAAATGGAGGTTTATCTAGACCTACAACGCCTTTTTTACCTGGTTATTATGTGGAAGATTTTTCTTTTTTTCACGTTGATTTAGGAGCAAGATATATGTTCAATCCTAAATTTGGTATGAAAGTAGATTTTGGATATGATAGTTTTGAAAATCCATCAGATGTTCTACCTTTCAAATCGCAGTATTACAGAGCAAACTTACAAGGTATTTTAAACTTAGGAAGAGCTTTAAATTTTGAAGAATTTACACAAAGTTTCAACATTCAAATGCACGGTGGTCTTGGATATTCTTTCATGACATCTGATAATTTTGAAGGAGAAGATAATATGACTAATGTTTTGATTGGTTTAACAGGTCAATACAAACTATCAGAAAGAGTGGCATTGAATGCTGACTTTACAATGATTAATAATATCAGACAACACTATACTTTTGATGGAGCTTCTGGATTTGGAAATGTGCCAGATAATAGAGGTTTTAATGGAACTTTATATAATGCTACTTTAGGTTTATCAATCTATTTAGGTAGCAATGATGTTCATGCTGACTGGGCTTATGAAATGAAAGATGAAAAACAAGCTGAACTTGAAGAAAGAATTGGAGAAATGGAAACCATGATGAATGACACAGACAGAGATGGTGTGCCAGATTATTTAGATGTTGAAAACAATACTACTAATGGTGTTGCTGTTGATGCAAAAGGAAGAGCTATTGATTTAAACAACAATGGTGTTCCTGATGAATTAGAAAAATACGTTGATGCTAAAACTAAAGAAGCAGTTTCTGGTTCTAATGGAACAGATGGTTCAGGAAGAGGAAATAAATCTCCTTTAGAATTAATCAATCAAGGATATATTAATATCTTCTTTGATACTGATTCTTTTGATCCAAAATCATCTTCTACAAATGACTTATACTTTGTAATAAACTATTTAAGAGATAACCCAAGTGCTTCTGCTGATATCATTGGTTATGCTGATACAAGAGGTTCTAGTGAATACAACCAAGAATTATCTAGAAAAAGAGCTGAAAGAGTTAAATCTATAGTAGAAAAAGCAGGTATTGCAGGTTCAAGATTAAACATCGTTCCTCAAGGGGAAGATAATTTAGGAGATGGAGCAGCTAACCTATCTTTAGTAAGAAAAGTTACTTTCAAAATCAAATAATTATAAACAATTAGTTTTTAATAACTTAAATAACCTCTAAGAAATTAGAGGTTATTTTTTTTTATCTTTAAAAGAAAAAATGGAAACTCGTGATGAATTACTTTCGGCTCATAAAGGAACAACCATTGGTATTGTTACCAAAGATTCTTCTCCAGAAGAAAAATTTCAAAATGAAACCCTTCGCCCTATCCTAAAATTTCAAAATGATTTATTCATTGAAGTTTTTAGAAACTATGCTGTGAAACAAAAAGGAGTTTTCTTCTCTCTTTCTCCTGAAAAAAAAATGAGTTATATAGAAAATACAATCCAAAGAGATATAAAATTTAGAAATTCCCTAAAAGGAATTATCATTGGAATGTTTACTGTTACTGAATACAAAGATTATATTCAAAACTCATCCAATCTCAACAAAAGAATGATGAATTTATTAATTGAACGTATCAAAAGTCAAATTCAATTATATGAAAACCAATAAGGCTTTTTACTTATAATAAACGATTTTACGAGTATAGGATTCGGTTACGATTTCATCGTCTTTTTTAATTATTTTAGTTAACCAATTCTTATTTTTATCTAAGGTATATGTATAATAGTACTTATTGCCTGGATCAACATTTGAGTTACGACCATGTACTGCAAGGAGTCCATTTTTGTTGTATTGATATTGTTCAACACTTTCATAGTATGAATCGTATGCCTCAAAATGTTCCTTTTCTTTTTTTCCGTCTGCATTATAAGTAAGACTATTTTTTCCATTGGGCTGATTTCCTTTATAAAAGGTTTGCTCAATCAAATTAGCCTCATCATCAAACTTATCAACTATCTTTAAATAGCTTGAATAATTATTATTTTCTTTAATCAACAACTCTATAGTTTTTTGTATGGTATCAGTACTTATAGTTGTAGTTTTTACTAAAACTTTAGTATTATTATATTCTAAACAACTAATAAGCATTCCTTTTGTATCATACTTATAAACTTTTGAAGCATAAGAAGCAGTATCAATTGGTTTAAGCAAAACAGTATCAAGATTAGTATATGTTCGTTCCTTTAGTAAAAACAGGTTGTTATCATACTCATAAACAGTTTTACTTAAATTCTTACGTGTTGTTGAACTATTATAAAAAGAGGTTTTAATCAATTGACTCATCAATTTGCCAGAGTTATTATAAGTCTGTTTAGAAATAGATTGTTTTTGTATTTTTTGCAGCTGTTCTCTTCCACTTCTTTGTATATAAAATTCGGTATGTTCAGTTTCAACTTCTTTTACTTTTTTATGAAAAAAATCTTGTTTCCAATAATTTATCTTCTCTAAATAGTCTTTTTGAATTGTCTGTGAGTGCACTACTCCACTTTGAAGTCCAATTCCTATCAGAATAATAATAATTTTTTTCATATTCATACAACTGATTTTTTTAATCTTTAATTTTTTAATAAATAGATTCTCCATTCAAATCAGTACTTAAAACATCACTCATGTAGTCAAAAAATGGACGCATTGCTTTAAAAGTTAAGATTACTTCATGTTCAAAATTGGGAGAAAGCACTTCTTCATTGGTAAACCTGCGAGAAACTAAATATTGTTTTTTTCTAATCAAATCAATTGCAGGATGATCTTTCTCAAAATCTCTTGGTGCTGACTTCAATTCTTCTCCTTCTAATGAGCCAAATATTTTTTTGAACTCGCTTTGTGAAATAATTTCCCTTAATTCTGAAGCATCAAGTGCTATTTCCTTTCTAATACGTAGTAAATCCTCTTTATTAGGTTCCCAAAATCCACCACCAATAAAACTAGCATCATTTTCAATATGCAAATAATAACCACCTCTTAAATGCGGTTTTTGACGCACAAATCCTGCACTAAAGTGAGTTTTATAAGGCGTTTTATCTTTTGAAAAGCGTACATCTCTATAAATTCTAAAAACTTGCATTTTATCAATAGCATCAATTTTTTCTAATTGGGCTTTAATGTGTTCAAAAAAAGACTTTAACTTCTTTTGTTCTTTATCAAATTGAGGTTTATTTTCTGTAAACCACTCTCTATCATTGTGTTTGCTTAATTGAGAAAGGTAATCAAATGTGCTTTTTAAGATTAAATTCATAAGTTAAATATATTACAATTCATTTTTTTTAATTTTTTTTAAAAATAATTTTCTTTTTTGTTTTTTGTATCAAAAAAAAACATAAATTTACAATTAATCGGATAAATCAGACACTTTACCGATAGGTTTGTCAAAAGTCAATTCTCCCAAATCCCATTTACTTATGAAAACTAAATTATTACTATTAGTAGTATTACTAATGGCGAACGTCGTTTATTGCCAAGTTGTTGATGTAATTACAAATTTTAATGGTGCTGGTATCGTTAATATCGCACATAAAGGTAATTATATTTTTTTTACGTCCTACAGTCAAAAAAGGATTTATAAATTCGATCACACTGCAGCCGTGCCAGCAGCAGAGATTGTGCATCAGTTTATTGAAAATCCAAACTTTATTTATGTGCACGACAATTTTTTGTACGTTGGTACAGAAAACACCTATAAAACCTATAAAATTGACCTTAATAGTTCAATTGTACAACCTGTTGTCATAGCTAATATAGCTGGTCCAATGGCTCAAATTGGCAATAAACTATATATAGGTCAATATGTTGCAGAGAAAATTTCTACGATTGATTTAACAACTCTTGTGAAGACTGATATTTTGACAAATTATAAGCCTAATTTCTTTGCCTTGCACAATAACGAGTTATATTTTACTTCAAACACAACAAATACACTATACAAATATAATAGCACCACAAACAATGTTTCCACAATTTTGAGTAATTTAAATTACGCTTCTGGAATTGTGTTGAACAATCAAAACTTATTCATTTGTGAAAGTTCTAGTAGTACTATCACCTATTATTCATTACCAAATTTTGAATATGTGAGTAACATTCAATTGCCTCCTAATTCTTGGCCAAATGGTATTACTATTCTAAATGATTATCTCTATTTTGTGCAAACAATTCCAGGTAAAATATCAAAAATTCCATTGAATGCAATAAGTAACTCTTCTTTGAGTAACACTTTCTTTGAAAACACTAAAGAAAGCATGGCAATTTACCCAAATCCTTCTGAAGGTGTATTCAACATCAAAAGCGAAACTTTACTTGAAAATGCAGAAGTATATGATTTAGGTGGAAAATTGGTGATGAATTTGAAAATTTCAAACAATCAATTTGATTTATCAGCACTAAATAGTGGTACTTATATGTTAAGTGCTAATGGTGAAACTAAACAACTGATTAAAAAGTAAATATTATTTATCTTTTAAGCGATTGACTACATATTCAATTTCGGTTTTGCCGTGAGGTTTTGGTTTTCCATCACTGTCTAAATTTACCATAGTAATGTTATCAATGGTGATAATGGTTTCATGAGTCATTTTATTGCGGACTTCGCATTTTAAAATAATGGATGTTTTTCCAAATTTTATAACATCCATACCTATTTCTACAATATCACCTTGTTTGGCAGAACTCATAAAGTTGATTTCACTCATGTATTTGGTGACTACTTTGTTGTTTTCAAATTGGATAATGGTATATAAAGCAGCTTCTTCATCAATCCAAGAAAGTAATTTTCCTCCAAATAGAGAGCCATTAGCGTTTAAGTCTTCGGGTTTTACCCATTTTCTAGTGTGAAATTTCATCCTGTCTTTTTATAAACCAAAGGTACAAAAGTTAAAGAAAAGTTGTATATATTTGGTGGGATTTAGTAATTATACACAATTTTAGAACTTCATGAAGAACAAATTCTTAGTAATATTACTACTCGTATTTTCAAAATCGTTTTCCCAAACTGTTTCTGAAATTAATAAGACTTTAAATATTCCGGACTCTCTTACTCATAAAAAAGAAATTCGAGTCTATAAATGGTATCAAACAACAAATGGAAGTGAACTTTTTAGAATGTTTTTTGATGGTAATAAATGGGAGTATATTTTTTACAAGCATTATAATAAACTATCTGATAACAATCATTCCTCTTTCGAAAAAATTATTCTTACTCCTCAAAATAAAGATTTGGTTTGGTTAAAAATTGGTATAACAGGCATAGATCATCTTCCTAATCTTGAAGAAATTCGTTATAAACTAAAAAAATCTGAAATTGTTTTCTATGATGGTCAATATGTAATAAGTGAAAATAAAAGATATCCAACAGATGGCGTTGGTTATCAAGCATTATATAAAGAGGAAAATGTATTTAATAATATTACTTTTGACAATTATCAATCTTATTTAGATACATATCCTAATGTAGATGAACTAATCGCTTATGCAAAACTCATTTCAGTAATAAGTGAAGAGTTTGGAATATGGAAATAAGTGTCTACAAAACCGTAACCGTTGCACAAATACCTTTTTTATAAAATAATCTAAAAAACATAAAACTCAAACTCTTTTAAGCGAATTAAAAAAAGGCTTGTTATTTATTTGCAATTACTTCTCCCTTCCCTTCAAAACCTTCACCACATCGTTCAATTCAAAACCTTTGGCTTGTAATAAAATTAAGTAGTGAAATAATAAATCAGCACTTTCTGATAAGAACAAATCGTCGTTGTTGTCTTTGGCTTCTATGACTACTTCAATAGCTTCCTCTCCTACTTTTTGAGCTATTTTATTAATACCTTTTGCAAATAAGGAAGCAACATAACTCTTTTCAGCATCAGCATTTATTTTGCGTTTTGCAATCGTCTTTTCTAATTTTGATAAAAAGCCATATTCTTGATTATTAGTTTCTTGCCAACAAGTATCTAAACCTGTGTGGCAAGTTGGACCAATAGGTTTTACTTTCACTAAAAGCGTATCATTATCGCAATCTTCTTTAATTGAAATCAGTTTTAAGAAATTGCCACTCTCCTCGCCTTTTGTCCATAATCGGTTCTTGGTACGACTAAAAAAGGTTACTTTTTTAGTAGCCAAAGTTTGGTCTAACGCTTCTTGGTTCATGTAGCCTAACATCAAAACATTCTTAGTTTCGCTATCTTGAATAATAGCTGGAATTAGGTTATCTGGAGTTTTGTTAAAGTTTATTTTCATGGTTGTTGTAACACAAAGTTTTATTTTAAATTAATTGCTGTTATTTATAATCGAATGCTTATTTCTCTTTCTTTTAAAAACTGTTTTAATTTTGGAATTTGGATTTCTTGGTAATGAAAAACACTGGCAGCCAAAGCAGCATCAGTTTTTCCAAGAATAAATGTATCAGCAAAATGTTGCATAGTTCCAGCACCACCAGAAGCAATGATGGGAATATTTACAATTTCAGATAATTGAGCTAATGCTTTATTAGCAAAACCGTTTTTGGTGCCATCATTATCCATAGATGTAAACAAAATTTCGCCAGCACCACGTTGCTCCACTTCTTTTGCCCAATCGAATAAATTCAATTTTGTTGGCACTTTTCCTCCAACTAAATGCACTATCCATTCATCATTAATCTCTTTAGCATCAATAGCAACAACTACACACTGACTTCCATATTTTGAAGCAATTTCATTAATTAAATTAGGATTGTTAACGGCTGAGGAATTAATGGATATTTTGTCGGCACCATTTCGCAATAAAACCGCCACATCGTCAACAGATGAAATGCCTCCACCAACCGTAAATGGAATATTTATTGCAGCAGCTACTTTTCGAACCAAGTCAATTAATGTAGCACGACGTTCTTCTGTGGCGGAAATGTCTAGAAATACAAGTTCGTCAGCTCCAGTTTCAGCGTATTTCTTAGCCAATTCAACGGGATTACCAGCATCTTTTAAATTCAAGAAATTGACACCTTTAACGGTTCTTCCATTTTTAATATCTAAGCAGGGAATGATTCTTTTTGTTAGCATGAAAGTATTAAGATTTGAGTATTAAGATTTGAGTATTAAGTATTAAGACAGTAGTATATAGTTTTCAAGTTGTTTTAGACTGATTTTGTCTTCATAAATGGCTTTTCCTATGATGGTTCCTTCACAGCCTAGCTCTGCTAATTTTGGCAATTCATCAAAAGTGGAGATGCCTCCAGAAGCTATTAATTTTATTCCTTTTGTTTGTTCCAAAATTCTGCGATACAAATCGAAACTTGGTCCTTCGAGCATGCCATCTTTTGAAATATCAGTACAAATCACATAGTGAACACCTTCGCTTTGATAATTTTGAATAAATGGAATTAACTCTATTCTAGATTCTTCTAACCAACCTGAAATAGCTACTTTTTCATTTTTTGCATCAGCTCCTAAAATGATTTTATCTGCACCGTATTGTTGTATCCAATTTTTAAAAACTTCGGGTTGTTTGATAGCAATACTTCCACCAGTAATTTGATTGGCTCCACTTTCAAATGCAATTTTTAAATCAGCATCTGACTTTAAACCACCACCAAAATCAATATTTAAATTAGTTTTTGTTGCAATTTGTTCCAATATCTTATAATTCACAATTTGATTTGACTTTGCACCGTCTAAATCTACTAAATGCAAATATTCTATTCCATGTGTTTCAAAGGATTTGGCAACTTCTAACGGATTTTCGTTGTATATTTTCTTTGTATTGTAATCTCCTTTGGTTAGTCGAACGCATTTTCCTTCTATGATGTCAATTGCTGGGATTATTCTCATTTTATATTTATTTTTGGAACACAGATTATTATAAGTTTAAAAAATTCATTAAAATTTGTTCTCCAAAAACACCACTTTTTTCTGGATGAAATTGGACTCCAAAGAAATTTTCTCGTTGTAGAGCTGTACTATATTCTTTTTCATAATTGGCTGTGGCAATAGTGTTCTCAGTCAATGGAACATAAAAACTGTGTACTAAATACATAAATTCATTTTCTTTAATTCCTTTAAATAAAGGTGATTTCAAATTGTAAATGGTATTCCAACCTACTTGTGGTACTTTCACTTCTTGAGAAAATTTAGTAACATTTGTATCGAAAATTCCCAATCCATTGGTGTTGCCTTCTTCTGAATGTTTACACATGAGTTGCATGCCTAAGCAAATTCCTAAAACGGGTTGCTTTAATGTTGGAATCAACACATCTAAACTGCTTTCTTGTAACATTTTCATGGCGTTACTCGCCTCACCTACACCAGGAAAAATAATTTTATCAGCGGATTTTATGGTGTTTTGATTATTGGTAATTGTGCCTTTAAAACCAAGTCGTTCCAAAGCAAATAATACGTTTTGAACATTTCCAGCTCCGTAATCAATTATGACTATTTTCATTATAACATTCCTTTTGTACTTGGTAAAATCATTTTTTCTGGATCACGTTTTGCGGCTACTTTTATGGCTTTAGCGAAAGCTTTAAAAATGGCTTCAATTTTATGATGTTCATTGGTACCTTTAGCTTTGATGTTTATATTGGCTTTGGCTCCATCTGTAAAGGATTTGAAAAAATGAAAAAACATTTCTGTGGGCATTTGACCTATCATTTCGCGTTTGAATTTGGCATCCCAAACCAACCAGTTTCTTCCTCCAAAATCAATAGCTACTTGTGCTAAACAATCGTCCATTGGTAAACAAAACCCGTAACGTTCTATGCCTAATTTGTTGCCTAATGCTTTTGCAAAAACTTCGCCTAAAGCAATAGCTGTGTCTTCAATGGTGTGGTGCTCGTCGACTTCTAAATCACCTTTGACTTGAATTTCTAAATCGATTTGACCGTGACGTGCAATTTGATCAAGCATGTGGTTGAAAAAGGGAATTCCTGTGTTGATATTGCTTTTACCTGTTCCATCTAAATTTATGCTGATATCAATAGCTGTTTCATTGGTTTTTCTAGAAATTGAAGCGGTTCTGTTTTTTAGTTTTAAGAATTCGTAAATCTTTTGCCAATCGTTAGTTTCTAGTGTAATTATAGGTTGTAATTCTTCTTGTTTGACAGTTATTTCAGTAGTTCCTAAATTAGTATTGTCATTGATAAAAATTGCTTTTGCTCCTAAATTTTTAGCTAATTGAACATCGGTATGTCTATCACCAATTACAAATGAATTTTTTAAATCATATTCCTCAGAAAAATAAGCAGTTAATAAGCCTGTTCCGGGTTTTCGGGTGTTTTTATTTTCATTTGGAAATGATTTGTCTATAAAGACTTTGTTGAAAATAGCTCCTTCGTTTTCATACGTTTTAAGAATAAAATTGTGAACTGGCCAAAATGTTTCTTCTGGAAATTTGTCAGTTCCTAAGCCATCTTGATTTGTAATCATAACTAATTCATAATCTAATTCTTTAGCAATTTTGCTCAAGTATGAAAGGCATTTTGGATAAAAAATCATTTTATCGAAGCTATCTATTTGTTCATCAAGAGTTTCTTTTATAATTGTTCCGTCTCTGTCTATGAATAATACTTTTTTAGGCATACTGTACTGTTTTTAATAATTGAATTACTTTTTCGTTTTCTTCTTTTGTTCCAATAGTTATTCTTAAACTATTATCGCACAAGGGTTGGTTACTTCTGTTTCTTACTACAATTCCATTTTCGATAAATTGTTGATAACGTAGGGTTGCATTGTCAACTTTTATCAAAATAAAGTTAGCATCTGATGGAAGAATTTGTTGTATAAATCTAACATTTTGAAGCGCTTTTATTAGCTTTTCTCTTTCGATGAGAATTTTTTTAACTTGGAAATCAAGTGTGTTTTGTTGCAATTTTTTGATTGCTTTTTCAATGGAAAGGGAATTGATGTTATAAGGTGGTTTTATTTTGTTTACAATTGAAATTATTTCTTCTGAGGCATATAAAATTCCAATTCGTGCTCCTGCCATTGCATAGGCTTTTGAAAGCGTTTGACAAATTACTAAATTAGGATATTCTTTTAGCAATAATAACCAACTGTCTTTTTCAGAAAAATCAATATAAGCTTCATCAATCAAAATCAAACCACTAAAATTATTTAATAATTCAAATATGATTTTGTCTGAAAAAGAATTTCCTGTTGGATTATTAGGAGAACATAAAAAAAGGATTTTAGTATTTTTATCTGTTTTTTTTAATATGGATTGTACATTGGGTTGATAATCATCTGTTAAATAAATTGCTCTATTTTCCACAGCATTAAGATTGGCTAAAACATCATACATTCCATATGTTGGAGGCAAGGTGATTACATTGTCTTTATATGGTTCACAAAAAGCTCTGAACATCAAATCCAATGCTTCATCGCTACCATTGCCAATTAAGATGTTTTCTATTTTAACATTACTTTTATTTGCAATAAGTTCTTTTAATTCTAGTTGCTGTGGATCAGGATATCTGTTTATGCTATTGTCAAACGGATTTTCATTGGCATCTAAATATATCATTTCATGTTTAAAGTTTTTAAATTCATCCCTTGCAGAAGCATAAGGTTTCATATTCAAAACATTTTTCCTGATTAGTTTATTGATATCGAATTTATTCATTTTTAATTGTGTTTAGTCTTAGTGATACTGCATTTTTGTGCGCTTGTAAACCTTCAGTTTCAGCCATAATTTCTATTGCTTTTCCAATGTTTTGAATGCCTTTACTAGAAATTTTTTGAAATGTCATAGTTTTTAAGAAACTATCTAAATTAACTCCACTATAACTTTTGGAATACCCATTTGTTGGTAAGGTATGATTGGTTCCTGATGCATAATCTCCAGCGCTTTCAGGTGTGTAGTTTCCAATAAAAATAGAGCCTGCATTTTGAATTCCGTCTACAAAATACTCTTCATTTTTTGAGCATACTATAAAATGCTCTGGTGCGTATTCATTAATTAACGCTAAAGCTGTTTTTTCGGTTTCTACTAAGATTAATTTGGAATTATTGATAGCCTCTTGTGCGATTTCTTTTCTTGGTAATGCTTTTAATTGTTTGTAAACTTCTTTTTCTACACGGTTCAAAATATTTTTACTAGTTGTAACTAATATTACTTGACTATCTTTTCCATGTTCGGCTTGGCTTAATAAATCTGAAGCTACAAAGCTTGGTATTGCAGTTTCATCAGCATAAACTAATAACTCACTTGGTCCAGCAGGCATATCAATAGCTACTCCGTTTTGAGAAGCAAATTGTTTAGCAATCGTTACAAATTGATTGCCTGGTCCGAAGATTTTATAAACTTGTGGAATGGTTTCTGTACCAAAAGTCATTCCGGCTATGGCTTGAATTCCGCCTACTTTATAGATTTTTGTTACACCACATAAATCGGCTGCGTACAAAATTGCTGTATTGATTTTTCCATTTTTATTTGAAGGTGTACATAAAATAATTTCTTGACAACCTGCTAATTTTGCAGGAATGGCTAACATTAAAACGGTTGAAAACAATGGTGCTGTTCCGCCAGGAATGTATAAACCAACTTTTTGAATGGGGCGTTTTTCTTGCCAGCATGTTACTCCTGTTGTTGTTTCTACTACAATTTTATTCGTTTTCTGAGCTGTATGAAATTGTTCAATATTTGATTTTGCTAATTGAATGGCTTTTTTAAATTCGGTTGAAACTTCTTTTTTGGCATTTTCTATTTCTTGTGGAGTAACTTGAATGTTTTCTAAATTTACTCCATCGAAAAAGGAAGTGTATTTTGCAATGGCTTTGTCTCCTTTTTGTTGTATTTCTTTGAAAATTTGCCTTACCGTTTCTTCAATATCATTGAACGTTTGGGTTGGTCTTTTGCAAATTTCTAACCAAGTTTCTGGTTGAGGATTATATATTTTTCTCATAATTCTATATTCTTTGTTCTATTCTCTATTTTCTTTTTACAATACCATTTTTTCAATTGGACAAACCAAAATTCCTTCGGCTCCAGCTTCTTTTAGTTGGTCAATTACTTGCCAAAATTTATCTTCATCAATAACGGAATGTACGCTACTCCAACCTTCTTCGGCTAACGGCATAACTGTTGGACTTTTTAGAACGGGAAGAATTTTACTGATTTCTGAAATCTTATCGTTGGGAACATTCATTAAAATGTATTTTGATTTTCTGGAACGTAAAACTGCTTGAATTCGGAATTGCAATTGGGTTAATAATGGTGTGGTTTCTTCAGAAATTTGAGGAGAGGCAGCTAAAACGGCTTGGCTTTTTAGGATAACTTCTACTTCTTTTAAGCCATTTTTAAATAAGGTGCTCCCGCTGGAAACTATATCAACAATTGCATCTGAAAGCCCTATATTTGGAGCAATTTCAACCGAACCTGAAATTTGGTGAATATCTACTGAAATTCCTTTTTTAGTAAAATAATCCACAACCGTTTTGGGATATGAAGTTGCGATACGCAATCCATTTAAATCCTGAATGGAATTGTAGTTGAAATTCTTTGGCACTGCTACTGAAACTTTACATTTTGAGAAACCTAATTTTTCTACAATTTGAATATTCTGACCTTTTTCTACCAATAAGTTATCTCCAACAATAGCAATGTCCACTACTCCATCAATCAAATATTGAGGGATATCTGAATTTCGTAAATAGTAAACTTCTAATGGGAAATTTGAAGCTGTTACTTTGAGTTGATCGTTTCCGTTGTATACTGAAATACCACAATCTTTTAAGATTTGAATACTTTCATCGTGAAGTCGACCTGATTTTTGAATGGCAATTTTTAGTGTGTTCATTTTTTATTTTGTTTTAAAAAAAGTACACCAAAGGATTTTTAGAGAATGCTTAAGAAACAAAAACCCGTTTGATGTACTCAAACGGGTTTCTGATTATATGGATTAATTACATAGCATCATTACTTCGCTTGAGCGGAGATATGATGATGTTGATGTAATTGATTTAAAAACATAATTAATTGTTATTTAACACTGCAAATGTAACGACTTAATTTTTGAATAAACAAAAGTTTTTGAAAATTTATGTTTTGTTTAGTGTTCGTTTCTATTTAATTCTTCTTTATGATTAGCTTCTGAAGTATTCCTAACAGTGATTTTTTCTATAATTTAAGTGTTGTGAATTTCACCTATTGAAGTTCAACTTACTTAGACAAAATTGTGTAAAAAACCGTTTAACTAAATGTTATAATAATTGTTGTTCCTTGATTTAATTGACTTTCTATTTCTATTTTTAGGCTTAATAATTCTGCTAACCTTTTCACTATAGATAAACCTAAACCTGTTCCTTTTATTTCTGCATGATTAGTAACATCTGAACGATAAAAGGAGTTGAAAATTTTATTAATATCTGAAGTAGCAATTCCGATTCCATTATCGGCAATTGAAAAAGATATATGACCATTATTATTTGATAATTTAATGACTATTTCCCCATTGTTGGTTGAATATTTTATAGCATTTGATATCAAATTACTTATAACAATTGAAACTAAATAGCTATCGGATTGTATATAAAAATCTTCTGAAAAAGTAGTGTTAATTTTTAGTTTTTTACTTTTTACTTTATTGGAAAAACGGGTTAAATTATCTAAAATTAAGGCGTTTAAATAAATGGTTTCGCTTTTAATGTTTTGTTTTTGATTTTCAAATCGAGCTAAAAGCAATAATTGATCAACCATGTGATTTAAACGATCAACTTCGGTGATACAAAAATTGATTTTTTCTTCATATTCTTTTTGGTCTCTGGATTTTCTTATCAACACTTCCATTGTGCCTTTCATTACGGCTAATGGTGTTCTTAATTCGTGTGAAGCATCAGAAGTAAATTGTTTTTCACGCTCAATTGCGTTTTCTACTCTATCCAAAAGATTATTGATATTTTGTGATAAAATATACAATTCATCCTTATTTGTGGGAAGTGGAATACGTGTTTTTAAATTATCTTTTGTAATTTGACTTGAGGTATTAATGATTGTTTTAACTGGTTTAATACTTTTTCCAGCAAAAAATCTAGCAATTAAAAAGAGTAGTATTAAAATTAATGGATATGAAATCAGTAAGATGTTCTTTAGAATCTGAACAATTTCAAAATCTTCTAAAGACATAGCAACTATAAGATAACCAACTACTTTGTTTTTATTAATAATTGTAGTTTGCTTTTGTCGAATAGGAATTCCGTTTAGTTTGGTATCAATAAATTTGTCGTTCCTATTTTGAAAAAGTATTAAATTTGAATTTTTTAAATTGGGCGATTTATCAATAAGTTGTTTATTGTTGTCATAAAACTCTACAAAAACTGGATTTACACTAATAGAATTGTGCTCTCTTGCACGCCATTGGTCTACCTGAATTAAATAAGTATCATTAGAATCGGTAGAAACATCGTCTAAATGTTTGTACAACTCTTCTTGAATTTCTTCATTAACATGCTGATTTACACTATATTTTACAATGGTAAAAATGGAAAGAAAAACGATTGCAATAAGAATTGAACTACTAAGAATGTAGTTAAAAGCAATTCTGTTTTTAAATGAAAAAGAAAATTTACTGGTCATTTGCAATATACCCTACTCCTCTAATGGTTTTTATTAAATCTTGTTCTTTTGTTAGGTTTAATTTTTTTCGAATTGCATTCATAAAAACATCTATAACACCAGTGTCATACTCAAAATGAATGTCCCAAACGTCTTGAATAATTTTGTTTCTTGTGCAAACTTTGCCCTTGTTTTTGATAAGATATTCTAATAATTCAAATTCGCGTTGCGTCAATGAAATCTCATTATTGTCAACTAAAACTTGAAATTTGGATTTATCAATTGTAATGGTACCCAAAGTTAATATTTTTGCTTCGTCTTTTGTTCTAAAATGAATTTTAATTCGTTCTAAAAGTTCTTCAAATGAAAATGGTTTTTTGATGTAATCATTTGCACCTGCTTTTAAGCCTTCAATGGTTTCTTGTACGGTGTCTTTTGCAGTTAAAAATAATATCGGAATGGTTGTATTTTCTTTTCTAATGTTTCTGCATACTTCAATTCCTTGCATTTTTGGCAACATCCAGTCTAATAAAATTAAATCAACTGGAAGCTCTAATGCTTTTTTTAATCCTTCAATACCATCAGAAGCTGTAGAAACGGTATAATTTTCTTCTTCTAAACCTTGCTTTAGAAAATCTACAATTCCTTTTTCGTCTTCAACAATTAGAATATGCATGATAATTTGTTATTGTTGTACAAATTTAATACCTAAACTAAAAATATTTGCATTTAGACCATCATTTCTTTCATAATGATTGAATCTAAAATCAATATTTTTTAATCCAAATTTCCAAATTTTAGCATTGGTAAAAATATCAATATAATTTATTCCAAAACCATATTGGTGTGCATCAAAAGTGGATAAATCATAATCCGAAGTGTAATATTTATCGGTTGAGAAATGACTTTCGTATGGTGCAAAATACTTAGAAGCTCCCTGAGAATAATAGCGATACATTGGAATTACAGTAAATTTATCAGTTAATTTATAAGGCAATTCAATGTTAAAGGTATGTGATGTAATATCCCAATTATCAAAATAATAACGATAATAGGTTCTCATAGTAAATTTTTCATTCAAATAGAAATTCCATCGTGTCCCAATTGGTAATTTAAATCTTGAATCTGGCAAACGTTCAATATCATCCGCTAATTGGAATTCATTGATAAAGAAATCACCTTTGTCGGCAAAATATACCCGTTGATAAGGTGTTGAAAGTAATCCGTTTTGGTATAAAACATCTAAGAAAAATGAACCTTGTATTTTTTTAGTTACTACTTGCGAAAAACCTAAGCTCAATGCTAATGAGTTTCTGTTTTTTTGATCTTGAATTTTAAAATTTATAGGATTATAAACTTCAGATGAAATTTGTCCAGATGTAATTACAAAATCATTATAAATTCCACCATTCATTCCGTTGTAATCAGCAAAATCTTGTAATTCTTTTGGATAAATTGGTTTCCAAGTGTCTAAATAAACATTGGCTGCAACTGAAACTTCAGAGTTTTTCCCATTGAATAATCTTGAAACTCCACCACCAAAACCAATAGATGAATAATCGTATTCTACAGAACCAGAAATGTGTCCGTTCCAAATAGTATTTCTATCATCAGAACTGTGGCTGTAATTTAGAACTAAAGAGGTTAGTACATCTTGTGCTGAAGCTCCAGAACTAGCTTGCCACGGGCTTGGTGTATTGCTATCAAAAGGATTTATATTTCCTGATGAAGCTGAAGAATATGCAGAAATTCCAGCATCAACTGTTAGTACATCATCATCATTTAATGGCATAGCTACAACAAATGTTGGAGTAATGTTGGTTAATTCTTCCATTCCATTTCCACCAGAAACAGCAGAATGAATGCCGTCTTGTTTGTAATAACTCATTAAAAAGTCTACTTCAATAGACTCTAAAACACGTTTTTTATAGACTACTTCAGTCGAATCTATCTCTTGAGAAAAACCTGCAACAGTAACAAAAAACAAAACTAATACACTTATATTTTTCATAAAATATTTTTCTAATACCTAACTCCTACTAGCTACAATCTAACACCTTTAACCTTAATTACACCCACAACCACCACCTGTTTTTCCGCCATTTGCACCTGAAGCAGCTTCGCGATAGACTTGAAAAGTAGTTTCAAAACGCTCCGAACTTCTGGCAGAAAGTTTCATTTCTGGATCATTGATGTATTGTTTATCGTATTCTTTTACTGAATTACACGAAATAGCTGAAAAAACAACTATTACAACTAAAATTATCTTTTTCATACTTATTGATATTTCTTAATGTCTATATTTTTTGATACGTGAATAGTACCTTTATCATCAACAATGATACAGCCTATTCCATTTAATTGATTGATTAAATCTAAACCTACTTCTACTCCTAAAACAAAAATTCCAGTAGCTAAAGCATCTGCTAATTCGGTTTGTTTTGAAAATACAGAAACACTTACAATTCCAGTTGCTGGATAACCTGTTCGTGGATCAATTATATGGGAATAGCGTTTTCCGTTGAAAGTCACAAATTTTTCATAGTTTCCTGAAGTTTCTACTGCACTATCGTCTAATGGAAATGTAGCAAAGATTTTGTTTTTGTTCATTGGATTGATAATTCCAACGGTCCAAAGTTTTCCATTTGGTTGTTTTCCCCATGTATTGATATCTCCTGAAACATTTACTATTCCTGATGTACAGCCTTTTTCTTGCAATAATGTTTTAATGTTATCGGCAATATAACCTTGACCAATTCCTCCAAGACCTAATTTCATGCCTTTGTTTTTAAGAAAAATTGTCGTGTCTTTTGGATTCAGAATGATATTTTGATATCCTACTCTTTCTACTGATTTTTTAATTGCTTCTGGTGATGGCATTTCTTTCATACTTCCATCGAACTTCCAAATTTTATCCATCGAAGCGTAACTGATATCAAATGCACCTGATGTTAATTTTGATATTTTTGTAGCTCTTTCAACCAAATCATATACTTCTCTATCTACCTTTATTGGTGTAACTCCAGCATTTTGATTTACTTTTGAAATTTGAGTGGTTGGAATCCAATCAGAAATTAAATTTTCAATTCGTTTTACTTCAGCTATTGCTAAATCAGTGAATTGATTTCCTTGCACAGAGTCTATTGCTACAACCGTAATTTCAAATGGGCTTCCTAGTAAATTTTGTTTTTTCTTAAATATTTGTTGGCTAAACGAACTACTTGCTGTTAATGCAAATAAAAGAATTGTTGCTAGTTTCATTTTTTCTCTAATGCGTGAATCATTTTTATATATTCTTCTGGAGAAACGTTCTTGAATCCCATTTTTCCTAAGACTTTTCCGTTTTTATCCAAAACTACAACTAATGGAAAGCTTCCTTCAAGGTTGTATTTTTCGGCAAGTTTTCTGTTGTGTTCGGTTTGCTCTTTAGGCAATTCATTGGTTTTTTTTCTTGGAAAATTAGCTTTGACCAAAACCCATTCTTCTTTGGCTTCTTTCTTAAAAGCTTCTGATTGCCATATATTTTTATCTAATTTGATGCACGGTGCGCACCAATCTGAACCCGAAAAAACGATAACTATATTTTTATCTTGTTCTGATGCCATTTTTTTAGCTTCTTCAAAATTGGTTTGCCAATCTTGAGAAATAGCTAAATTAGTAATGGCTAAAGTGATGATTAAGATTAATTTTCTCATTTCATTTAAATTTATATCAAATGTAACGAGAAAAAGAGATGCATTGTATTCTCTTAAATCTAAATTAAGCGAAAATTAAGTTTTAATGATTGGTTGATATCTGGGCAAAAACAATTATAGTTGAAGTTTCTAAAAAATAATTTAGATTCTGAAACAAGTTCAGAATGACAAGATTGTGGATGATTTTTCTGCTTTCTAAAATCTAAGGTCTGAAAATTAAAGTAAGCCGTTATACTTCCTAACGAACCATTCGGTAGCCAAAGCAATAGCTAACAAAACCAATAACCAAACCCAATCAATTAAAGGCGTTTTTTTAACGATTTCTTTTTGAATGACTTTGTAGTTGTCGTTTGCTAATAAATTTTCAATTAAAGTCTCTACGTTTGTTGGATAATACGCTTTTCCGTTGGTATTTTGGGCTAATTGTTCTAAACGATTTTTATCAGCGTTTACGAATTGTTTTTCGATTTCAAAATCTAAAATTTCAAAAGAACTTGAATATTTGGTATTGCTGTTTTTTTCTGTAACTGTAAAATTATAATTTCCTGATTCTAAATTATCTAAACTTACTTTGTATTCGTTATTTCCTTTTAAGAAATCGTAAGTTTTTGAAGTGTTTTTGGTTTTGTTTTGAAGGTTGATGGCTAATTTAGCATTTTCGTCAAATTCGTAGTTTTTGTTGAAGAATTGAGCGGTAATTTCAATAGGTTCTCCTGAATTGTAAAACGACTCGTGATTTACTACTAATGATTTTTTAGCACTATTTGTAGTTAAGAATTGTACAATTTTGTCCATAAACGTATCAAATTGCGTGAATTCTTTTGTTTTGACGTGACTTTCAATTCGCCATTTCCAAATGTTTTCTCCTAATAAATAGGCATTTCTATTGGCTCCATTTTCAGCAAAGCATAGCATTGGATTTTCAACATCAATACGATTGATTTTAGAACCTAGTAAAACCGAAACATTGCTATTGGTTTTTATGGAACCAAATCCGTTTTCTAAAGGTGGAAAATAGTCAAAGCCAATATTGTCTTGTGCAAATAGATTGAATTGTTCATTGTATGTAGCTACATAATTCTCTTTTTGATTGGCCATTTTAAAAGTCAAATCGTTTTGTGATTGATTCATTACATTGAAATCTGTTGACTTTCCTGTGATGAAAAAAGCATTTAAACCTATTTTTTTTGCTTGACTGATGACTGTTGAAAATTCATTAGTTGGTTGATAGAATATGCAAACATTAAATTTTATTAAATCATTAATATCCTTTGGTTTAAGAATCGTTACTTTACGTTGTTGATTAGCTTCAATGCTTCTTTTAATGGCTCCTAAATCGGGATGATTTATTGTTGAAATTAAGGCAATTTCTTTTCTTTGGTCTAGAATTTCAACGGCAAAATATTTGGTATTATTGGTTTTGTTTTTCTCTGTTAAATTACTTGATACAACTACATTGTACTTTTTTGTTCCAATGGAATTGGCATTCAATAGGGCTGTAATTCTTTTTACTTTTTGATTGGCTGAAAGTGAAACGGTTTCTTTAAATATGGCATTTCCATTTTCAAAAATTGAAACATTGGCACTAATTGATTTTTGACCGTTATATTGTACAAATACTTCAACGGGAAATTTATTTTTTAGAAAAGCGTATTTGTTTACATTTATTTGATTGATTTTTAAATCTTCTACTTCTGTAGTGTCTCCAACAACTACTGGAAATACATTTGCATTTGACTGAAAAGAATAAATATAATCACTTCCCTGTGTTTGGTTTCCATCAGTAACTAGGATAACAGGAAATAAAGGTGCTTTGTATAATTGCTTAATATCTTTAGCTACTTGATCAATTTTAGTTTGTTTTCCTTTGAAATCTAGGGCTTTGTCTTGATAAATATCTTCATCAAATAAATAGGTTTGTACTTCAAATTTATCTTTTAGTTTATTATTTTCACTTAAAGTTTTATAAATTTTAGTCAAATTTGCTGAGGCTTCTAATTCATTGATTGATTGTGAATTATCAAAAAAAATGGGTAAAGGGGTTTTTGAAGTTTCTAATGTTTTTCTAGAGATAATTGGATTTATCAACAATAAAAACACGGTGAAGTAGGAAATAAAACGTAAAAAAGTCAAGAACAAATTTAAATTGGATTTGTTCTTGACTTTGTATAGGTATTGATAAAACGACAATGCTCCAGCGATTACTACTGAAAGAATTAGAAGGAAGATTGTGGTTTTGGTCATAGTTGTGTTTATGGTTTATGGTTTGTTGTTTATGGTTAGCAATAAGCCATAAACTAATAACTATAAAACGATTATGTGAGCATTCCTCCATCAACATTAATAACTTGTCCTGTAACGTAAGCACTCATATCACAAGATAGGAATACACATACATTGGCAATATCTTCTGGTGTTCCTCCACGTTTTAACGGAATAGCTTCTCTCCAACCTTTAACTACGTCTTCGTTTAATTTTGCAGTCATTTCAGTTTCAATAAAACCAGGTGCAATGGCGTTGCAACGAATGTTTCTAGAACCTAATTCTAAGGCAATTGATTTAGTAAAACCTATCATACCTGCTTTTGAGGCTGCATAGTTGGCTTGTCCAGCATTTCCTTTGACTCCTACTACACTACTCATGTTTACTATGGAACCTTTTCGGTTTTTTAGCATGATTTTTTGAACAGCTTTTGTCATGTTAAATACTGATTTTAAGTTGATTTCGATAACTTTGTCAAAATCTTCTTCAGACATTCTCATCAATAAATTGTCTTTTGTGATTCCTGCATTATTGATTAAGATATCGATATTACCAAATTCAGTCATTACGTCATCTACTAATTGTTGTGCTTCATTGAAATCGGCTGCGTTTGATTTATATCCTTTTGCTTTAACTCCTAAAGCGTTTAATTCATTTTCTAAGGCTAAAGCTGATTCGGCAGATGAGCTGTATGTAAAAGCTACATTTGCTCCTTGTTCAGCAAAAACTTTTGCAATTCCACTACCAATTCCTCTACTTGCACCTGTTATGATGGCAACTTTTCCGTCTAATAATTTCATATTACTATTGTTTAAAATATAAAGTTCAAATATACCTTTTTTTACTTGTTTGAAAAAATTTTATTAAAAAAGCCTTACAAATTAATGCAAGGCTTTTTGTTATTTTTATTGGGGAAAATTATCCCATTACTTCTTTAACTTTTTTACCTATTTCAGCAGGAGAATCTACAACATGAATTCCGTTTTCTCTCATGATTCTTTTCTTTGCAGCAGCTGTATCATCAGATCCACCAACGATTGCACCTGCATGCCCCATTGTTCTTCCTGCAGGAGCAGTTTCTCCAGCAATAAATCCTACAATTGGTTTTTTGCTTCCACTTGCTTTGTACCATTTAGCTGCATCGGCTTCTAATTGACCTCCAATTTCACCAATCATAACTACACATTCAGTTTCTGGATCGTTGATTAATAGTTCAACTGCTTCTTTAGTGGTTGTACCAATAATTGGGTCACCACCAATTCCAATAGCTGTTGTGATTCCCATACCTTGTTTTACTACTTGGTCTGCAGCTTCATAAGTTAATGTTCCTGATTTAGAAACAATTCCTACATTTCCTTTTTTGAAAACAAAACCTGGCATGATACCTACTTTGGCTTCACCTGGAGTTATAACACCTGGACAGTTTGGCCCAACTAAACGACAATCTCTATCTTTAATATAATCGTATGCTTTGATCATATCTGCAACAGGAATTCCTTCAGTAATACAAATAATCACTTTAATGCCAGCATCTGCAGCTTCCATAATTGCATCTGCAGCAAAAGCAGGTGGTACAAATAAAATTGAAGTATCTGCTCCAGCTTGTTCTACTGCATCTTGAACAGTGTTAAATACTGGACGATCTAAATGTGTAGAACCACCTTTACCTGGTGTAACTCCACCAACTACGTTTGTACCGTATTCAATCATTTGAGTAGCGTGAAAAGTACCTTCACTACCTGTAAATCCTTGAACTATTATTTTTGAATCTTTGTTTACTAAAACACTCATGTTGTTATTTTTAATTTATTTTATAAAAAGTGAAGCAAAAGTAAGTTTTTTTGATTGATTAAGAAAATTTTAAATAATATTTTATCGTTCAAAAAAATGTAATTTTTATTTTATTTGAAAATAGTGTTATTATTGAATCTTAAATTAATTTGAGATGTTTAAAAATAAAAAAACAGAAGTAAAATTTCTATTCCTTCTGTTTTTTTTAATGTTTTGTATTATTTAAATTATCCAAGTACTGATGTTTGGTAGCCATGAATTATTCTTCCGTTTTTAAATGTCCAAATTGCCATTATTTTAGCTATTAAAATCATTTCTGAAGAATTTTCAATGGTTGAAGCAAAATAATTATAATGTACTGCAACTTGATCTTTATCGCCAAAAGCTGCTAAGATTTGTATTTTTGTTTCTGCATAATTTACAAACATTTCTTTAGTAAGTTTTAAAATATCTGCTTTGTCATAAACAAACAATCCTATGGAGCTGTTCCATTCAATTGAAAATGAATCATCTAATAGTCTTTCTACATAGTCTATATTTCTGTAATTATCAGATGTATAGAAATCTTTTATAATTTCAACATTAGTCATTTTGAATTTTTTTTAAAATTTCTGGAATCTTTTTTATGTTAGCTAATTGCTTTAATTTTTCTCTAGATTCTTCTATGGGTGTGCCAAAATAGGTTTTTGCTCCTTCAATAGACTTGGTTATTCCGGTTTGTCCCATTACAACAGCTTTTGAACCTATTGTAATTCCGCTGGTTGTACCTACTTGTCCCCAAAGTGTTACTTCATCTTCTACAATAACACAACCTGCAATTCCTGTTTGTGCTGCTATTAAACATTTTTTTCCAATTACAGTATCGTGACCAACATGAACTTGGTTGTCTATTTTTGTTCCTTCTCCGATGGTTGTATCACCTGTTACTCCTTTATCAATAGTACACAATGCTCCTATTCCAACATTGTCTTTGATGACTACTCTTCCGCCTGAAAGTAATTGATCAAAACCTTCTGGGCGTTTTTTGTAATAAAATGCATCTGCTCCAATTATTGTTCCTGCATGAATTATTACATTATCTCCTATGATTGTATTATCATAAATGGAAACATTGGAATGAATAATACAATTCTTTCCGATTGTAACATGGTTTCCTATGAAACAATTGGGTTGTATGAATGTGTTTTCACCTATTCGTGCATTATGAGCAATAACTTTATCGGTTGGTTGAAAAGGTTTAAAATATTTTGTTAGTACATTAAAATCTCTGAAAGGATCGTCAGAAATTAACAGGGCTTTACCTATAGGGCAATCAACTTTTTTGTTAATTAAAACTATAGTTGCTGCTGATTGTAAAGCTTTGTCATAATATTTAGGATGATCTACAAAAACAATATCTCCTGGTTCTACTACATGAATTTCATTCATTCCTTCAACAGGAAAATTATCATCTCCTACGAATTCAGCATTGATTATAGTAGCAATTTCTTTAAGAGTATGTGTTTTTGAAAATTTCATTTAAATATCTATTAATTATTCTTTTATACGTTCCATATAATTACCAGAAGCTGTATCGATTTTAATTTTATCACCTTCATTGATAAAAAGTGGAACGTTAACAGTTGCTCCTGTTTCAACTGTTGCAGGTTTAGTTGCGTTTGTAGCAGTATTTCCTTTAACTCCTGGTTCTGCGTATGTTACTTCAAGTATTACTGATGCTGGCATATCAACCGATAAAGGTAAATCGGTTTCTGTATTGATTTGTAGCATTACATTTGTTCCTTCTTTTAATAAATCTGGAGCATCTAGTACATCTCTTAATAGTGTTATTTGCTCATAATTTTCAACGTTCATGAAGTGAAAACTATCTCCTTCTGCATATAAAAACTGATAGGTTTGAGTTTCAACACGAACTACATCAATTTTGTGTCCAGCAGAAAAGGTGTTGTCTAGTACTTTTCCATTACTTACTGATTTTAATTTTGTTCTAACAAATGCTGGTCCTTTTCCTGGTTTTACGTGCAAAAATTCAATAATTTTATAAATATCATGATTGTATTTGATACATAATCCGTTTCTAATATCTGATGTACTTGCCATTTTTTATTCTTTAATAGTTTAAATAATTGTTTGTATTTTTATGTGAATGTCTTAAACTCCTGTATATCCTTTCATAATTCCTCTTGAAGAGCTTCTTATGAATTGGATAATTTCGTCTCTCTCTGGGGTTGCCTCCATTTCAGCTTCAATAATTGCTACTGCTTGAGATGTATTGTAATTTTTTTGATAGAGAATTCTGTAAATGTCTTGAATTTCTCTTATTTTTTCGGTGGTGAAACCTCTTCTTCTTAATCCTACTGAGTTAATTCCCACATAAGATAAAGGTTCTTTTGCTGCTTTGGTAAATGGAGGAACGTCTTTTCGAACTAATGAACCACCTGAAACCATAGCATGATCACCAATTGAAATAAACTGATGAATTGCTGCTAAACCTCCAATAATAGCATAATCACCAATTGTTACGTGTCCTGCTAAGGCTACACCATTTACAATTATGGCATTGTCTCCTATGTGACAGTCGTGTGCAATGTGAGCGGTTGCCATTATAAGACAGTTATTCCCAATTTTGGTTTGCCCTGAAGCAATTGTTCCTCTATTAATGGTTACACATTCTCTAATAGTTGTATTGTCTCCAATGATTGCTAATGAATCTTCTCCTCCAAATTTTAAATCTTGTGGAACTGCTGAAATTACTGCTCCTGGGAAAATATTACAATTTTTTCCAATGCGAGCGCCTTCCATAATAGTAACGTTTGAACCAATCCAAGTTCCTTCACCAATTATAACATTATTGTGAATAGTTGTAAAAGGGTCGATTACAACATTTCGAGCTATTTTTGCTCCTGGATGAACGTATGCAAGTGGTTGATTCATATTATTGTTTTTTAGCTATTTGGGCCATTAATTCTGCTTGTGCCACTAATTTTCCATTAGCATAAGCGTTAGCTTGCATGTGACAAATCCCACGTCTGATAGGTGTTATAAGGTCACATTTAAAAATTAATGTATCGCCTGGTAATACTTTTTGTTTGAATTTTACATTATCTATTTTCATAAAAAATGTTAGATAATTTTCTGGATCAGGAACAGTACTCAATACTAATATTCCTCCTGATTGTGCCATGGCTTCAACAATTAAAACACCTGGCATAACTGGTGCGTCTGGAAAATGTCCCACGAAAAATGGTTCGTTCATGGTAACATTTTTTAATCCAACAACGTGTGAATCTGACATTTCTAAAATTCTATCTACCAATAAAAATGGTGGTCTGTGAGGAAGCATAGCCATAATTTGATGAATATCCATCAATGGTTCTTTGTGCAAATCGTATACAGGAACTTGGTTTCTTTCCTCAATTTTAATGATTTTAGAAAGTTTTTTAGCAAATTGTGTATTTACATAGTGCCCAGGTTTATTGGCAATTACTTTTCCTTGAATTCTGCAACCTACTAAGGCTAAATCACCAACAACATCTAATAGTTTGTGTCTAGCAGCTTCATTGGGATGGTGTAATTCTAAATTATCTAAAATGCCATTAGGTTTTACGGATATTTTATCTTTACCAAATGCTTTTTTAAGATTATTCATTGTTGTTTCGGAAATTTCTTTATCAACATAAACAATTGCATTATTTAAATCTCCTCCTTTGATTAATCCGTTATCTAGCAATGCTTCTAATTCATGTAAAAAACTAAAAGTTCTGCTATCTGAAATTTCTTTTTTAAATTCATGAATACTCTTCATGCTTGCGTTTTGAGTACCTAATACTTTGGTGCCAAAATCAACCATAGCTGTAACGCAATACAAATCATGAGGAATGACTGTTATTTCACTTCCTGTGGTTTCGTCTGTATAAGATATAACTTCTTTAACAACATATACTTTTCGTTCAGCATCTTGCTCTACTACTCCTACTTTTTCAATAGCTTCAACAAAATACTTAGAAGAACCATCCATAATTGGTGGTTCAGAAGCATTTAATTCAATGATAACATTATCCACATCACAACCCACAAATGCTGCTAAAACATGCTCAGATGTTTGTATGAAAACGCCTCTTTTCTCTAAGTTTGTTCCACGTTGTGTGTTTACAACATAGTTGGCATCTGCTTCAATCATTGGTTGTCCCTCTAAATCTACACGAATAAATGTAAATCCATTGTTCACTGGAGCGGGTTTAAATGTCATGGTTACTTCTTGTCCTGTGTGAAGTCCAACACCTTTTAATGTAATCTCTCCTGCGATGGTTGTTTGTTTAACCATAAAATATCTAATTTATACTTGTTATTTTTTCTTTAATTCTTCTAAATCGCTTACTATGTTTGGCAAATTCTTGAAGTGTACGTATGATTTTGCAAAATCACTATAATTAAAAGCTGGTGTGCCTTGTACTACTTCATTATCTCCAATATTTTTGCCTATTCCTGCTTGTGCTTGTATTTTAACACCGTTTCCAATTGTTAAATGTCCTGCAATTCCAACTTGTCCTCCTATCATGCAATTTTTACCAATTTTTGTTGAACCTGCAATTCCAGTTTGTGCAGCAATAACGGTATTTTCATCTATATCAACATTGTGTGCTACTTGAATGTGATTGTCTAACTTAACTCCTTTTCTTATGAAGGTTGAACCAAGTGTTGCTCTATCGATTGTGGTGTTTGCTCCAACTTCTACGTTATCTTCTATAATTACATTTCCAATTTGCGGAATTTTAGAAAAGGTTCCATCTTCTAGAGGTGCAAATCCAAAACCATCTGAGCCAATAATACTTCCTGAATGGAATATGCAATTATTGCCTATTTCTGTTTCTGAATAGACGCGAGTTCCTGCAAAAAATACGCAGTTATCACCTATTTTTACATTATCACCAATAAATGTATTGGGATAAATTTTTACATTATTACCAATAATTACGTTTTTTCCTATGTAACAAAAACTTCCTAAATATAATCCTTCTCCATAAGTTACATTTTCTGAAATCATTGATGGTTGTTCAATACCTGATTTCATTAGTTTAACTTGGTTGTAATATTCCAAAAGGGTTGAAAATGATTTATAGGCATCTTCAACTTTAATTAAGGTAGTCTTTATTTCTTGTTCTGGTACAAAGTCATTGTTAACAATGGTAATTGTTGCCAAGGTTGAATATATATAATTGATATATTTTTTATTGGCTAAAAATGTTAATGAACCTTCAGTTCCTTCTTCTATTTTAGCTAATTTATAGACTTCAGCATTAGGATTTCCTACTACTTCACCATTTAATATACCTGCAATTTGTTCTGCTGTAAACTTCATTTAAATTTTTTAAGTTGCCATCAAATCTGATGGAATCTACTTTTTTTTGAAACGGCTGCTCTGTTGTTGTTTTTGCATGTAAATTCATTTCAATTTCACAAAAATATAAAATTAAATCAAATAGCTATGCAACTATCAATTCTTTTGGATAACAAATGAAATATTTTGTTACAGGTTTTGAAAGTGCTTTGAGACTTAATTGATCGGAAGCTTGCACTACATCTTCTACGCTTCCATCTTTTTTTAGAATGCGAATTGGCTCACTTTCTTTGTTATAAGCTTGATTTTTGATTTTACCTTTAAACACAAAATAAGCTGTTTCATGAGAAGAAGTTTGGTATATAGAAGTAAATTTATTTTTATAAGGTAATAAACTCTCTTTCTTTGGTTTATCATCTATCATTTGAATCTTTAATAAATCTCTATTGATGATCATTTTTGATAACGAACTCAAAACAAAATCTTCATGGAATTGCCAATTTTTAATGGCACTCATCACATCAAAATCATCTAAATAAGAAAAAGTTTGTAAAATATTTGAATCGAAATTTTCTAATGAAATTTTATTGTTTAAGAAGAATTTTAGAGGTTCACTACAACTTAAAATAATTCCATCTTGTGTTAATTCTTTTGCTCTTTTTAAAATGTTCATTAAAATAATTTCTGAAACAACACTTGTTTTGTGCAAGTATGCTTGCCAATACATCAATCGTCTAGCCATTAAGAATTTTTCAACGGAATAAATGCCTTTTTCTTCTATAACTAAAACATCATCTTGTACATTCATCATTTGAATCAAACGTTCGCTGTTGATATTTCCTTCTGCAACACCACTATAGAAACTATCTCTTCTCAAATAATCCATTCTATCCATATCTAATTGACTTGAAACCAATTGCAACATGAATTTTCTGTGGTATTGTCCTTTAAATATTTGTATGGCTAAAGCCAATTGATCGTCAAATACTCTGTTTAGCTCTTCCATGAATAGTAATGAAAGCTCTTCGTGATGCACTTCTTCCACAATACTTTGCTCCATAGCATGACTAAAAGGGCCATGACCGATGTCGTGCAATAAAATGGCAATTAATAGAGCGTTTTCTTCGTTTTCCGAAATTTCAACGGCTTTAAATCGGAGTGTTTGAATGGCTTTTTGCATCAAATGCATGCATCCAATTGCATGATGAAAACGGGTATGATGAGCTCCAGGATAGACCAAATAAGTCAAACCCATTTGGGAAATTCTTCGCAATCGCTGAAAATAGGGATGTTGAATTAAATCGTAAATTAACGTATTAGGAATGGTGATAAAACCATAAATAGGATCGTTAAAAATCTTAAGTTTATTGATTTGGCTCACAAAAATAATTTTTGGTAAAAGTAAGGAATTTTGAGGTTAGTGTAAAAGTTTTATTTAAAAGTAATAATCACTCAAATTTTATACAATTTTTAATATAATCCTCGTTTATTAAATAGTAACTTGCGTTTTAAATTTAGAGTTAGAAATAAGAATTTAGAAAAAATTATATGAACAAAATAAAAATCCTTTGGGTTGACGATGAAATTGATTTATTAAAACCACATATACTATTCTTAGAAAAGAAAAACTATGATGTAACTACTTGTAATAACGGACAAGATGCCATTGACTTATTTGAAGAAACCAATTTTGACATTGTTTTTTTAGATGAAAATATGCCTGGTTTAAGCGGTTTAGAAACACTTTCTGAAATGAAAGAAAAGAAATCCTCAGTTCCTGTTATTATGATTACCAAAAGTGAGGAAGAATACATCATGGAAGAAGCCATAGGTTCAAAAATTGCTGATTATTTGATAAAACCTGTTAATCCCAATCAAATTTTGTTGAGTTTGAAGAAAAATTTAGATCATTCTCGATTGATTTCTGACAAAACTACTTTGGATTACCAAAAGGAATTCCGAAAAATTGCAATGGATATGGCTATGGTAAATTCTTTTGAGGATTGGGTTGAAATGTACAAACGACTAATTTTCTGGGAATTAGAATTGGAAAACATCGAATCACAGAGTATGATTGAAATATTGGAAAGCCAAAAAGTGGAAGCCAATAGTCAATTTGGTAAATTCATTGAGCGCAATTATGAAGATTGGTTTACAAACACAAAAGACAAACCCTTTTTATCACACGAAATATTTGGCGAATTAGTTGCACCTGAAATTAGAAAAAAAGAAAAACCAATACTATTTATAGTAATTGACAACCTTCGTTATGATCAATGGAAAGCTTTTGAAAGCATAGTTAACAATCATTACAAATTAGAAAAAGAAGTAAGCTACTACTCCATTTTGCCAACAGCTACACAATATGCACGTAACGCTATTTTTAGTGGTCTTACACCATTAGACATGGAAAAAAAATTCCCTCAATATTGGAAAAATGATGTAGATGAAGGTGGAAAAAATTTATATGAAGGTGAATTTCTAACAGAACAGCTTAAACGTTTAGGCTTAAACATCAAGCAAGAATATTATAAGATTACAAATTTTAAAGATGGAAAAAAATTAGCCGAAAACTTCAAAGGATTAAAAGATAATGACTTAACCACTATAGTTTATAATTTTGTAGATATGCTATCACATTCTAAAACAGAAATGGATGTTGTGAAAGAATTAGCTTCCAATGATAAAGCCTATCGCTCTTTAACACTAAGTTGGTTTAAGAATTCACCTTTATTAGAAATGATTCAACAAGCACAACAACTAGGATTTAAACTGATTTTGACAACCGATCACGGAACTATAAACTGTAAAAATCCATCAAAAGTAATTGGCGATAAAAATACCAGTTTGAATTTACGATACAAAACAGGAAGAAGTTTAACCTATGAAGACAGAGATGTTTATGCTATAAAAGATCCTAAAAAAGTGGGATTACCAGCAATAAATATGAGCAGTTCGTTTATTTTTGCTAAGAATGATTTATTTTTGGCTTATGTAAACAACTTCAATCATTATGTAAGTTATTACAGAAACACATATCAGCATGGTGGAATTTCTTTAGAGGAAATGATAATTCCGTTCTTGATTTTTGAACCAAGAAACTAAAGTATCATAATTATATAAAAAAACAATAAATGGAAATTACTTTTTCATTAGACGAAATACAAGAGGTTGCTCAAAAAATTCTTGCTACTACGAACCTAAAAAAAGTCATTACTTTTGATGCCCAAATGGGTGTTGGTAAAACAACTTTGATAAAGGCCTTAGTTAAAGAACTAGACGTTTCTGACAATAGCAGTAGTCCTACCTTTTCAATTGTAAATGAATATCGCACAGCCACATTAGAACCTATTTATCATTTTGATTTGTATCGATTAAACAACGAAATTGAAGGCTATGATATGGGTTTAGATGAATATTTCTATTCAGGAAACTGGTGCTTTATTGAATGGCCAGAAAAAACGCCAAATTTAATTCCAATTGATCATGCAAGAATCATAATAAAAGAAGTTGAAAACGGAAAACGACAATTGATTTTGATAAATTAAACACATTATTTAATTTAAACACTTTCTTTTAAATATTGAAAAAAATAAGTAACTTGGCGCAACTTAACTAAAAATCATGGCATCCTTTTCCCCTTTTTCTAAAATGCAACTAATGCCTCAAGAAGAAAAACTTGAAGTAGCTCGTCATAAAAGTGAATTATTTATTGGAGTTCCCAAAGAAATATCCTACCAAGAAAGAAGAATTTGTCTAACACCAGACGCTGTTAGTTCATTAGTTCATCAAGGACATAGAGTAATGATAGAATCTGGAGCAGGAGAAAGTTCAAGTTTTACAGATATTGAATACAGTAATGCAGGAGCAGAAGTGACAAAAGACACTAAAAAAGTTTTCAGTTGCCCAATGATTCTAAAGGTTGAACCACCCACAATTGATGAAATTGATTTAATAAATCCACAAACGATTGTGCTTTCAGCCATACAGTTAAAAACCCAAAAGAAAGCTTATTTTGAAGCATTAGCACATAAAAGAATCACAGCATTAGCTTATGAATTTATCAAAGATGAAGACGGTTCATATCCTGCTGTAAAATCATTATCTGAAATTGCAGGAACCGCTTCTATTTTAATTGCAGCCGAGTTAATGATCAATCAGAATATTGGAAAAGGATTATTATTTGGAAATATAACAGGCGTTCCACCAACAGAAATTGTTATTCTAGGAGCTGGAACTGTGGCTGAATTTGCTGCAAGAACCGCATTAGGCTTAGGAGCAAGTGTAAAAGTGTTTGATAATTCAATCACCAAATTAAGAAGACTACAAAACTTATTGAACCAACGTATATTTACTTCAACAATCCAAGAAAAAGCCCTTGTGAAAGCCCTTAGAAGATGTGATGTTGCCATAGGTGCTATGCGTGGAAAAAACAGAACTCCAATTGTAGTAACAGAAACAATGGTAGAACACATGAAAAAAGGTGCTGTTATTGTAGATGTAAGTATCGATTCAGGTGGAAGTTTTGAAACTTCAGAAATTACAACCCATGAAAAACCAACTTTCATTAAAAACAATGTAATTCATTATTGTGTTCCTAATATTCCTTCAAGATATTCAAAAACAGCTTCTTTGTCAATTAGTAATATCATTACACCTTTCCTGCTTCAAATCGCAGAAGATGGAGGTCTTGAAAGTGCAATTAGATGTAATAGAGGTTTGAAAAATGGCGTTTACTTTTACCATGGACTGTTGACCAATAGATCAATAGCAGATTGGTTTAACATTGAATACAGAGACATTAATTTAATAGTATTCTAAATAAAATTTAAGAAGACAACTAGAAATTCATTCTTTTTAAGATTGCTTTAATCAACTTTTTTATAAGCTTAAAATTCATTATTACGATTTCTACAATAATAATCAGTATTAGAATTGCAGTGATAAAAATTTCATTAACATAAGATTTATAAAATAAATAAAATGAAATTAAAAATATAACAAAGTATATATATAGCGGTAAGTATATCCAATTTTTCATTTTGAATCTAGTTTATTAAAAACATCAGTTGCTTTTTTACATATATCATCATCAATAACTCTAAAATGCCAAAAATCCCATAACCTCTTATCTTGTATCTCTGGATGATAGTTTAAAATTATAGCTCTAAAAGATTCATAACTTTTAAAACCTTTATTAAAAAAACTTATTAAAACACTTGAAGTATTATAAGCTGTTTCAAATCGAACTAACGTTTTCAGGTCTCTTTGTTTAATTTATTATTTTGATAAAGCATAACTTTTGTATATTTGTTTAAATTATGTGAATAATTTTAGCATTGATTACAATACTAATTTAGTAAAATACAGCATAAAATGCAAAATAATTACAAAATAAATATAATAAAAATTTAGTATTTATTTAAGTAAAATATACAAAAACACTGACTATGAATTACTTAACAAAGCAGGAAAGATTAAGAATAATCAAAGAAAAAATTAAGGAACTAAACATTTCTGCGTATGAAATTGCAAAAAATACTAGTTTAACAGAAGCTGGAATAGGTAAAATCCTAAATGGAACAGTTAAAAATCCACATGAGAACACCTTAAATTCAATAATTGAATATTTAAATAAAAGTAAATTCAATGAAAGTTACAATGAAATTATTCACATAATTGAAGAACCAAAACAAAAGAACATTAAGTCTAAAAATGAAGCTATTGAAGAACTTAAAAACTGTTTAGAAGAACGAAATAAACTAACCAAAGAAATAATTAAACTACAAATACTTTTAAGTAAAAATAAAATTCCTTTTAAGAATATTTTTGAAGAGTAACAAAATAATAAAAGAATAGAATAAACAAAAAAGCCTTGCAAATGCAAGGCTTTTTGTGATCCCGTCAGGATTCGAACCTGAGACCTACTGCTTAGAAGGCAGTTGCTCTATCCAGCTGAGCTACGAGACCATTGTTTCAATTTGTCGGGGTGGCAGGATTCGAACCTGCGACCTCCTGCTCCCAAAGCAGGCGCGATAACCGGGCTACGCTACACCCCGAGAAAAAAATAAGCGGAGAGTAAGGGATTCGAACCCTTGCGACAGTTACCCGTCGACAGTTTAGCAAACTGCTCCATTAACCACTCTGGCAACTCTCCAATCTTTTATAAAGAACTTATCTTTTTAGCGGTTGCAAATGTAAGTCTTACTTCTTGTTTATGCAACATTTTAAAGTATTTTTTTTACGATAAAATTCAATATCAATAAAAATTAATTAATAATCAAGCATATAGAAAAGATAAAAAAAAATAAAAAATAAATTATTACATAAAGATGGATAAGTTTTCAATCATTTTCAACCATTTTTTATAAAAAATAAGTATTAATTTATTAAATTCGCAAAAATTTATTTTTGATTTTACTGATAAATTTAAAAATGAATTTTCAAATAACATTCAAAATAATAAAACTCTACAAATGAATACAAAAGTAGTTATAGTTTCAGCAGTGAGAACTCCAATAGGAAGCTTCATGGGAGCATTATCAAGCGTTCCTGCTACACAATTAGGAGCAACAGCTATCAAAGGAGCTTTAAATAAAATCAATTTAGATGTAAACTTAGTTGATGAAGTAATAATGGGTAATGTAGTACAAGCTGGAAATGGACAAGCACCTGCTAGACAAGCTGCTTTAGCTGCTGGTTTATCTAACAATGTTCCTTGCACCACTATCAATAAAGTTTGTGCCAGTGGTATGAAAGCTGTTATGCAAGGTGCTCAAGCCATCATGGCTGGTGATGCTGAAGTTATTGTTGCTGGAGGAATGGAAAACATGAGCTTAATTCCACATTATGTTCACATGAGAAATGGCGTTAAATTTGGACCAACCACTTTAGTTGATGGAATGCAAAGAGATGGTTTAGTTGATGCTTATGACAATCAGGCAATGGGAACTTGTGCAGATTTATGTGCTACCGAATATAAAATTTCAAGAGAAGAACAAGATAATTTTGCGATACAATCCTATGAACGTTCAGCTAAAGCTTGGGAAGCTGGGAAATTTGATGAAGAAATTGTTCCTGTTGAAGTTCCACAAAGACGAGGAGATGCTATAATTGTCTCAAAAGATGAAGAATATACTAATGTAAAATTAGATAAAATACCAACATTAAGTCCAGTTTTCACAAAAGACGGAACAGTTACAGCAGCAAATGCTTCAACCATAAATGATGGTGCAGCTGCTCTAGTTTTAATGAGTGAAGAAAAAGCAAAATCATTAGGTTTAACACCATTAGCATACATAAAATCTTATGCTGATGCTGCTCAGGAGCCTAAATGGTTCACAACTGCTCCAGCCAAAGCATTACCAAAAGCTATTGAAAAAGCAGGTATTTCTTTAAGTGATGTTGATTATTTTGAATTTAACGAAGCTTTTGCAGTAGTAGGATTAGCAAATGCAAAAATTTTAGGATTAAATGAAGATAAAGTAAACGTTAATGGTGGTGCTGTTTCTCTAGGTCATCCTCTAGGATGTTCAGGAGCTAGAATTATTGTTACACTTTTAAATGTTTTATCTCAAAACAATGCAAAAATTGGTGCGGCTGCTATTTGTAATGGTGGTGGTGGTGCTTCTGCTATTGTAATTGAAAGAGTTTAAATTTGAGTAAGTTGCCTTTTGTAACTTATAATTTTATATACAGTAAATGTTTGGTATTTGTAACCTTGCTATAGTTCCGATACGATTTGAGCCTTCTGATAAAAGTGAGCAGGTTTCTCAACTTCTTTTTGGAGAACATTTTAAAATTATTGAACAAAATTCCAAATGGACTTATGTTGAATTAGCTTTTGATGGATATAAAGGTTGGATAGACAACAAACAATTTCAATTAATTTCTGAGGTACACTTTAATTTATTAAATGACTTGCCAGATGTATTAAGTTCTGATTTGATTGAATATATCTATAATCCTAAAAATCAATTGATTCCTATTTCTATTGGAAGTAGTTTGTCTTTTTTAGATAATGAGGAAATCAATGAAGCTGCATTTTCATTTGATGGGCTTAAAGTTTGTGGTAAAAAAGAAAAATCAGAATTAATTAGAACAGCATTTATGTATTTGAATGCACCTTATTTATGGGGAGGAAAATCTCCTTTTGGTATAGATTGCTCTGGATTTACGCAAATGGTTTATAAATTAAATGGTTATAAACTATTAAGAGATGCATCTGAACAAGCCAATCAAGGAGAGCCTTTGAGTTTTATTGAAGAAAGTGAACCTGGAGATTTAGCTTTTTTTGACAACGAAGAAGGAAACATAATACATGTAGGCATAATGATGGACAATAATTATATAATACACGCTTCAGGTAAGGTTAGAATCGATAGATTAGACCATCTTGGCATATATAATGTTGATACTGGCAGACACACTCACAAATTAAGAGTTATTAAAAAAATAATATAAAAAAATCCCGTTTAAAACGGGATTTTTATTTTATAATTTAGAAGCTTTTTCTTTCATGCCTAGAACTTCATAAGAACTTTTAAGCATTATTTTTGTGTTTTCATTATTAGGATCTAATCTATAAGATTCTTCAAAATGAGGCAAAGCTTTTTCATACATTACTTTTCTCTTTGCCGTTAATTCATCATAAACTTTGTAATTATCTAAACTTTTATTTATTTCTTCTACTAATTTAACATCTTCTGCTAATGTAGAATATCCAATATTAAAATGAACAGAAGCATTTGTTGGATCTTTTTTAATTATCTCATTAATTAACAAATTGAAAGTTTCTTTATCTCCAATTGAAGAATATAAATTAGCTTCATTAATTAAAACATTTACATTGTCTGAATTTAATTCTTTGGATTCTTTATATGCTTTTTTAGCACCTTCAATATCCCCTAATTTGGTTTTAAAATCAGCAATATTCGCTAAAACATTATCCTTACCTCCTACTTTTACATCTCTAGGTTTAGAGTGTGATTTTAAATCTAATCTTGTTTTTCTAGCACTTCTTGAAGTGAAAGTTTCTTCTTTACCTGTTAATTCGTTAAATGCATAGAAAATATATCCATTTTTCAAATAATCACTATCATTATACTCTTCATAATACTTTAATGCATTTTTATAATCCTCAGCTTGAGCCGCTTGAATAGCTGCATTCAAAAGATTTGCTCCAGCAGTTTTATCTAATTGATAAAGATTATAGAATGCTGCTGAAGATTGTTTGTATTGTTTTGCAGCATTAAGTTGAAATGCAGCTTCTTCTAACATAGGAGTAAAAAAACTCAAAATTTCATTAATATCTGAAGTATAATTTTTTTTACCTGATTTTTTTTCAAAATCTAATGTTGCATTAATAGCTTTTGTAAAATTTCCTAAAGCTTCTGGGTTAAAAATACGCATTTGATCTTGTGGTGTTACTTTTTCACCCAATTTTGCAATTTCTAATAAAGGTAGTATTCCATTGTAAAAAACTGCGGATATCTTATCTTCTTCAGAAGTAGCAACGCTTTCTAATGATTTTACGGCAGATTTATATTTATCAACATCCTCTTGACTAGGTTGATCTTTTTCATAAACCTTTTTCAATGTTTTTAGTTCATCCTTTTGTGCAAAAGTTGCTATACTGATAAAGAATGCAACTATTAGTGTTACTTTTTTCATTTTATATATAATTTATTGTTGTAAAAAAAGCCCAAAATGAATTGGGCTTTGTTAGTTATTCATTGGTTTCTGTTTCTTCAGAAGCATTGTCATCATTGGTTTCAGTATCTTCTATATTGTCAGATTCTTCACCTTCAAGAGCTATTACTTCTTCATCTTCTCTTAAAACTTTTGTTACTGCTGCAATCGAATCATTTCCTTTGATGTTTATCAATTTAACGCCTTGAGTAGCTCTTCCCATAGTACGCAAATCGGAAACCATCATACGAATTGTCAAACCAGATTTATTGATAATCATTAAATCATCTGCATCAGAAACATTATTGATAGATACTAAGGCTCCAGTTTTTTCAGTAATATTTAAGGTTTTAACTCCTTTTCCACCACGGTTTGTAATTCTGTAGATTGCCTCTCCATCCTCTTCTAATTTGGTACGTTTACCATATCCCTTTTCAGTTACAACCAATAATTGTGTATCATCTATATCTTTTTCATCAACAGAAACCATGCCAATTACTTCATCGCTTTCATCTCTTAAAGTGATACCACGAACACCAGAAGCTGTTCTTCCCATTGGACGTGTTTTACTTTCTTCAAAACGAACTAATTTACCTGAACGAACAGCTAGTAACACATGACTATTGCCTGTTGTTAGTTTAGCTTCTAATAATTCATCATCTTCTCTGATTGTAATAGCTGCAACACCATTAACTCTAGGACGAGAATATTTTTCTAAAGATGTTTTCTTTACTTGACCTTTTTTGGTAGCCATGATAACATAATGACTTTTAACGTATTCTTCATCTTTTAAATCTTGTGTACAGATGAATGCTTTTACTTTATCATCGTTTTCAATATTAATTAGATTTTGAAGTGCTCTTCCTTTACTAGCTTTTGTTCCTTCTGGAATTTCGTAAACACGCATCCAGAAACATTTACCTTTTTGTGTAAAGAACATTAAATATTGATGATTAGTCGCTACAAATAAATGTTCTAAGAAATCTTCATCTCTAGTCGCTGCACTTTTTTGACCAACTCCTCCTCTATTTTGAGTTTTATATTCAGATAAAGAGGTACGTTTAATATAACCCGCATGAGAAATGGTTACAACCACTTGTTCGTCTGCAATTAAATCTTCTATACTTACATCTCCACCAGCATATTCAATAGTTGAACGTCTTTCGTCGCCATATTTATCTCTTACTTCTGCTAATTCATCTTTAATTACTTGCATTCTTAATTCTTTACTAGCTAACAACTCTTTTAAATAAGCTATTAACTTCATAATTTCGTCATATTCTGCACGCAATTTATCTTGCTCAAGACCTGTTAATTGTCTCAAACGCATTTCAACAATGGCACGAGCTTGTATTTCAGATAAATTGAATCTTTCAATCAATTTATTTCTAGCTTCGTCACCATCTTTAGAAGCTCTAATTAATTTGATTACTTCATCAATATTGTCTGATGCAATGATTAAACCTTCTAAAATATGAGCTCTTTCTTCTGCTTTTCTTAATTCATATTGTGTTCTTCTAACCACAACATCATGTCTGTGCTCCACAAAATAATGAATCAAATCCTTAAGATTTAACATTTGTGGTCTTCCTTTTACAAGAGCAATATTATTTACACTAAAAGAAGATTGAAGTTGGGTATATTTATAAAGTGTATTTAAAACAACATTAGGAACAGCGTCACGTTTTAATTCATAAACAATTCGCATTCCATTTCTATCTGATTCATCACGAATATTTGAAATACCTTCAATCTTCTTTTCATTGACTAAATCAGCCGTTTTTTTAATCATTTCGGCCTTGTTTACCTGATAAGGAATTTCGGTAACAATTATGGCGTCTTTATTATTTGATTCTTCAAAAGAAGCTTTGGCTCTTATTACAATACGACCTCTACCTGTTTTAAAAGCTTCTCTTACACCTTCATAGCCATAAATAGTTCCTCCAGTAGGAAAATCAGGTGCTTTGATGTAATTAAGTAATTCGTCTATTTCAATTTCAGGGTTGTCAATATAAGCTAAAGTTCCGTCAATTACTTCTGTTAAATTGTGAGGAGCCATATTAGTTGCCATACCAACAGCAATTCCCGATGCACCATTAATTAATAAGGTAGGAATTTTGGTAGGCATAACAGTTGGCTCATGCAAAGTATCATCAAAATTCAACTGAAAATCAACAGTTTCTTTATCTAAATCAGCTAACATGTCTTCAGAGATTTTTCTCATACGAGCTTCTGTATAACGCATTGCTGCTGGACTATCACCATCAACGGAACCAAAGTTACCTTGACCATCAACCATCATGTAACGCAAACTCCATTCTTGTGCCATACGCACCATTGCATCGTAAACAGATGTATCACCGTGTGGATGATACTTTCCTAGAACTTCTCCAACAATTCTAGCGGATTTTTTATGAGCTCTATTCGACAGGACTCCTAATTCATACATTCCATATAATACTCTACGATGTACTGGTTTTAAACCATCTCTAACATCAGGAAGAGCTCTAGATACAATAACCGACATTGAATAGTCAATGTAAGCTGATTTCATTTCATCTTCAATGTTAATAGGAATTAACTTTTCTCCTTCAGACATAAGTATTTTATATTAAAATTATTGTTATTACTTAAACGTGCCAATTTACTGCTTTTATACTTTTTTACCATCATTTTTTCGAATAAATTTAAAAGATTTATTAACAAAAAACAATCTGTTTTTGATGATAACTACCCTACTTTTAACTTTTTTTATTGACTTTTTTTTTGTCAATTAGCCATAGATTATAAAGTATCAATTTTTACATTTTATAATATTTTAGTATATTTACTTGATTAAACAAATAAAATGGACGATAATTTTTCCCCAAGAGTAAAAGACGTTATTACATACAGCAAAGAGGAAGCCTTGCGTTTAGGTCATGATTTTATTGGCACTGAACACTTGATTCTAGGAATTTTGAGGGATGGTAATGGAAAGGCTATGACAATTTTAAATAATCTAGCCGTAGATTTCAATCATCTCAGAAAAAAAGTTGAAGTATTAAGTCCTGCCAATACGACAGATATTCAAAATAACGATAAGAAGAACCTTCACTTAACAAGGCAAGCAGAACGTGCTATTAAGACTACTTTTCTTGAAGCCAAACTTTACAATAGTTCAGCTGTTAGTACGGCACATTTATTGTTGTGTATTTTGAGAAATGAAAATGATCCAACTACCAAGTTGATGAAAAAATTAAAAATCGATTATGAAACCGTTAAAGAAAATTATATAGCTATGATAAACAACGAAGAAGATTTTATAGAAAATTTACCCAAAGCTGAATCTTACAACGACGACTCTGGACAAGATGACGGTTTAAAAGATAGTTCTTTCAATAATCCAACTTCAGGAAGTAAAACTACAAAAAAATCAAAGACACCTGTTTTAGATAATTTTGGAAGAGATTTAACTGAAATGGCCGAAGAAGGAAAATTAGATCCAGTTGTAGGTCGTGAAAAAGAAATTGAGAGAGTTTCTCAAATTTTGAGCCGTAGAAAGAAAAATAACCCTTTACTTATTGGTGAACCTGGTGTGGGAAAATCTGCCATTGCAGAAGGTTTAGCATTAATGATTATTAAGAAAAAAGTATCTCGTGTCTTATTTAACAAACGAGTTGTTACGCTTGATTTAGCCAGTTTAGTTGCAGGTACAAAATACCGTGGACAATTTGAAGAGCGAATGAAAGCTGTAATGAATGAATTAGAAAAAAATGATGACATTATTCTTTTCATTGATGAAATTCACACTATAGTTGGTGCTGGTGGAGCAACAGGTTCACTTGATGCCTCAAATATGTTTAAACCGGCTTTAGCACGTGGAGAAATTCAATGTGTAGGAGCAACTACATTGGATGAATATCGTCAATATATAGAAAAAGATGGTGCTTTAGAAAGACGTTTTCAAAAAGTAATTATTGAGCCTACTTCTGTTGAAGAAACAATCACAATTCTGCATAACATAAAAGGTAAATATGAAGACCACCACAGTGTTACATATACTGATGAAGCAATCGAAGCTTGTGTGAAGTTAACCAATCGCTATATGACAGAGCGATTTTTACCAGACAAAGCTATTGATGCATTGGATGAAGCAGGTTCTAGAGTTCACATCACTAATATCGATGTTCCTAAACAAATTTTAGATTTAGAACGTCAATTAGAAGAAGTTAGAGAGCTTAAAAATTCAGTAGTTAAAAAACAAAAATATGAAGAAGCTGCTAAACTTCGTGATGATGAAAAACGAATTGAGAAAGATTTAGCCATTGCACAAGAAAAATGGGAAGAAGATGCTAAAAACAATAGAATTGAAGTTTCTGAAGACAATGTAGCTGATGTTGTTTCAATGATGACAGGAATTCCTGTAAATAGAATTGCACAAACAGAAAGCAACAAATTAGCTCATTTACCAGAACTTATTCAAGGAAAAGTAATTGGTCAAAATGAAGCCGTTTCTAAAATTGCTAAGTCCATACAACGTAATCGTGCGGGTTTAAAAGACCCTAACAAACCTATTGGTTCATTTATATTTTTAGGTCAAACAGGTGTTGGTAAAACACAGTTAGCCAAAGTATTAGCTAAAGAATTATTTGATTCAGAAGATGCTCTTGTTCGTATCGACATGAGTGAATATATGGAAAAATTTGCCATCTCAAGATTAGTTGGTGCTCCTCCAGGATATGTTGGCTACGAAGAAGGTGGTCAATTGACTGAAAAAGTGAGAAGAAAACCTTATTGTGTGGTACTTCTTGACGAAATTGAAAAAGCGCATCCAGATGTATTTAATATGATGTTGCAAGTTTTAGATGATGGTCATTTAACAGATAGTTTAGGTCGTAAAATTGATTTCAGAAATACCATCATCATCATGACTTCTAATGTTGGAGCTCGTCAATTAAAAGATTTTGGACAAGGTGTTGGCTTTGGAACAGCTTCAAAAGTGGCACAAGCTGATGATCATTCAAAAGGTATTATTGAAAATGCCCTTAAGAAAGCCTTTGCTCCTGAATTCTTAAACCGTATTGATGATGTAGTCGTTTTCAATGCTTTAGAAAAAGAAGATATCGATAAGATTATTGATATTGAAATGGATAAATTATATTTAAGAATCAAAGACTTAGGATACACTTTAAATCTTTCTGAAAAAGCAAAAGATTATATTGCAGAAAAAGGATTTGATAAGCAATTTGGAGCTAGACCTTTAAAAAGAGCCATTCAAAAATATGTTGAAGATGCTTTAGCAGAAGAGATTATTACTTCTAAAATACATGAAGGTGATGAAATTTTCATGGATTTAGACGATGAAAAACAAGAATTATTAATCACCATAAAAAAATCTGAAAAACCTGCTGAAAAGTAGGTTTTTTTTTCTTATCAATTAAAAAAAATAGTACATTCGATTATTATTTAAACTATAAAGATTCACATGCAACAAAAAGTAATTGTAGGAAGCGAAGAATGGTGTTCTTTGCCATCAATTGGAATTCCAACCATAAAAGCAAGAGTTGACTCAGGAGCCAAAACTTCTGCATTACATGCTATTAATATAAAAACATTTTCCAAAGATCATCAAGAATGGGTTAAATTTGACATTAACCCTATTCAAAATAATGCCAAAGCACTCATTCATTGTGAAGCACAATTAGTTGACCAAAGAATTGTAAAAAGCTCAAGTGGCTTCCGTGAAAAAAGATATGTAATCCAAACACAAGTATCATTAGGAAACAAAGTTTGGGAAATTGAAGTCACCTTAACCAACCGTGATTCAATGGGTTATAGAATGCTTTTAGGTAGAGAAGCTATGTCAGGCAGAGTTATGGTTGATCCAGAGCAAAGATTTGTATTAGGACAACCTACCAATGAAAAGCTAAAAGAATACTATTACACTGAATCTTCAGAGAAAAAAGGACTTCGCATAGGCGTTTTAGCTAGTAACCCTGAATTGTATAGCAATAAACGAATCATGGAAGCAGGAGAAATGCGTGGTCATGAAATGCACTTCTTAAATTTGAAGTATTGTTATATGAAATTAGACGCTGATACTCCAGAAATTCATTATCGTGGTGGAAAAATTTTAGATAATTTTGATGCAGTTATTCCACGCATTCGTCCAAGTATGACCTACTATGGTTGTGCTTTAACACGACAATTTGAAGCCTTAAAAGTCTTTGCACTGAACAATGCCGCTGCCATCACACAATCTCGTGACAAACTATTTTCATTGCAATTGCTATTAAATAATGGTGTAGATATTCCTACTACAGGATTTGCAAACTCTCCTTTAGATACAGATGATTTAATTAAAATGGTTGGAGGTTCTCCCCTAATTGTTAAATTATTGGAAGGAACACAAGGAAAAGGTGTTGTTTTGGCAGAAACCAAAAAAGCTGCTGAATCAGTTATCAATGCTTTTAAAAGTTTAAATGCTAATATATTAGTGCAAGAATTTATCAAAGAAGCTAACGGAAAAGATTTACGTCTTTTTGTAGTGGATGGAAAAGTTGTAGCTGCCATGCAAAGAGAAGCTGCTCCCGGTGAATTTAGAGCTAACATCCACATGGGTGGAACAGCTTCTGTAATAAAAGTAACCGCTGATGAGAAAAAAATTGCCATTAAAGCAGCAAAAGCTATGGATTTAAAAGTGGCTGGCGTTGATATTATTCGTTCCTCAAAAGGTCCATTATTGTTAGAAGTTAACTCTTCTCCAGGTTTAGAAGGTATTGAAGGAGCTACAAACAAAGACATAGCTGGAGAAATGATCAAAGCAATCGAGAAAAACTTTAAATGGAAATAGTTACAGTAGTTAGTTAGCAGTCTGATTATTAAAATATAAAAAATGATTACACAATACAAAATACCTTTGCTATTGTTTTTGTTGGGAATAGCAATTACCATTATTGGAGCACTTTTTAAAATAATGCATTGGCCTTTTGCTAGTGGATTATTAATTATTGGAATGACATTAGAAGTTATAGCCATATCCTTTTTAATCGCAACTCTTTTAAAAAATAAATGAATAAAAACAGACTTGAAGCCTTTAGTGATGGTGTTTTAGCTATAATTATCACAATTATGGTACTAGAGTTTAATGTTCCAAAAGGATATACTTTTGAAGACCTTAGGCCTTTACTTCCAAAAGTTTTAGGCTACATCCTTAGCTTTATTTATGTAGCAATATATTGGAACAACCACCATCATTTGTTGCAAACCGTTAAAAAAGTTAATGGAAAAATACTTTGGGCAAATATGCATTTGCTTTTTTGGTTATCATTAATTCCCTTTTCAACAGCTTGGCTTGGCGAAAGCAGTTTTGCAAATTTTCCAATGCTTTTATATGGAATTATTCTTTTAGGTTGTGCCGTTGCCTATTTTGTTCTTCAAAAAAGCATGGTGCTCCATGAGGGAGAAAATTCCTTAATTTCTCGCTCAGTTGGTAAAGATTTTAAAGGAAAATTATCAAATATTCTGTATATAGTAGCGATTGGTTTTGCCTTATACATACCTTTGATTTCAGGATTTATATACATTCTTGTAGCCCTGATTTGGTTAGTGCCTGATAAACGAATTGAAAATAATATCAAAAAACAAGAACAATCATGAGTATCTTATCACAAATTTTAATTGGGTTAGTAGCCTTCATTCATCTTTATATTCTTTGGTTAGAAATGTTTGTTTGGACAACAATTGGTAGAAAAGTATTCAAAACTATTCCATCAGACATGTTTGAGAAAACAAAAGTAATGGCTGCCAACCAAGGATTATACAACGGATTTTTAGCAGCAGGTTTGATTTGGTCATTAATTATAACTGATGAAGTTTGGTCACAAAACACAGCACTTTTCTTCTTAAACTGTGTGCTTGTTGCTGGAATTTATGGTGCTTATTCCGTTTCAAAAAGAATCTTTTTTGTACAAGGAATTCCTGCTATATTGGCGATTTTGAGTTTGTTTTTATAAAATTCAATATTCTTTCCAACCTTTTCATAAAAAAAGGACTCTTTAGTGTTACAAACTAATTTAGTCTTTTATGAAAAAACTATACTCCTATTTGCTATTCTTATTTGCATTTTCTATTTATGCTCAAGAAGAATCATTCACAAAAAATTTTTTTTTCGAAACCAATAAATCTGAAATTTCTCAAAAAAGCAAAATACTTTTGGATAGTTTAATTACTATTGCTAAAAAGGACTCTATTTATTTAATAGAAATTGAAGGTTATACAGATGAAAAAGGTTTATTAGAAGATAATATAATTCTAGCAGAAAAAAGAGCCAAAAGAATCAATGATTATCTTGTTGAAAAAAAATATAATCCAAACCACATAAAACATTCAGGAAAAGGAATTTATGAACATTCAACAATAGATAGTTTACAACGAAATGCAACCTTAAAAATTAAATTTAATCGCTATACAATTTGTGGAACTTATGCACCTGTAATACATCAAATGGAAAGTCCTTATATTACTAATGTAAGAGATTATTTTTCAACAGAAGATATGATAAGATATAAAATGTTTGCCATTGATACTTCTGAAAATATAATTAAAACAGCTGGAATGATTTCATTTAATGCAAATAACAAATACATTAAGCGGAAAAATTCAAACGAAATACACTATTTGAAAGCATGTATTCCATTGCGAAAAGGAGAATCATTTGATAAAGACATGAAAGTTTGGATAAACAAGCCCAATAAAAAAGGAGAAACACGTTGGTTAGAAAAAGACTATAAAATTACTTTTGATTCCATAAGCCAATGTTATTCTTTATTAATCGATTGTAGTGATTTGAATAATTTCAATAAAATCAATATTGATAAAACAATTCCTTCAAGTGAAGAAATAATTTATTTTTCAAGTTTTAAAGATTTTAATTTTTATGATGTTGAAATTCCAAAATCCACTTTTTCAGCTATCGTTGAAAATGACAAAACAAATTTCTACGCCTTTGTCAATGACAAAAGAAATAATGCAGACAACTTAGTTTTCAAAGGAAAATTCAGAGAAAATGGAGTTGAAAAACTACTGATCGTAAATTTAGAAAAATGCAAATTGTATAAATATAAAGGTAGTAAACATTACTATTTGTCAAAAAAAACAAATTATTTCATCAACGAAAAAGAATACAATAAAAAAGGATTTTGGCCTTGGATAAAACGAATTTTTGTTAACGATTAAATTATTTATTCTTCCAACTCAATCTGAAAACTCTGTAAGAAAGCAATTGTTTTTTCAATGTCATAATGCAAAATTCTATCTTCTTTTACAAAAGGAACTTCTTCTCTATACGATTTGATAAACATTTCAATAAATTCACTAGATTTTAAAGGTCTTCTGAATTCTATAGCTTGTGAAGCATTCATTAATTCAATGGCTAAAATACGTTCTAAATTATCTACAATTCGCAATGTTTTTGTAGCAGCATTAGCTCCCATAGAAACATGATCTTCTTGTCCATTGCTAGAAACAATACTGTCAATACTTGCTGGTGTTGCCAACTGTTTATTCTGACTAACAATACTTGCAGCTGTATATTGTGGAATCATAAAACCAGAATTTAATCCAGGATTATCTACTAAAAAAGCAGGTAATTCACGTAAACCTGAAATCAATTGATAGGTTCTTCTTTCCGAAATGCTTCCCAATTCTGCTAAAGCTATTCCTAAAAAGTCAAAAGCTAAAGCCAAAGGTTGTCCGTGAAAATTACCACCAGAAATAATCTCATCTTCACCCACAAACACATTTGGATTATCTGTAACGGAATTAATTTCTGTTCTAAAAACCTTTTTTACATAGTCAATAGTGTCTTTACTTGCCCCATGAACTTGTGGCATACATCTAAAGGAATAAGGGTCTTGCACATGTTTTTTAGGTTGAGCAATGATTTCACTGTCTTCTAAAAGTTCAGTCAAACGTCTTGCAGTTTGCACCTGACCTTTGTGCGGACGAATCAAATGAATTAAATCGTTGAAAGGTTCAATTCTTCCGTCAAAACCTTCTAAAGAAACTGCTCCGATTAAATCAGCTAAATATGATAATTTACAAGATTTTAATAAGATATAAACACCATAAGCACTCATAAATTGTGTTCCGTTTAACAACGCTAAGCCTTCTTTAGATTGCATTTGAATGGGTTGCCAATTCATTTTTTCTAAAACCTTTTTAGCTGGTTGTCTAAAACCGTCTAGATACACTTCTCCTTCACCAATTAGAGGTAAAGACAAATGCGCTAAAGGTGCTAAATCACCACTTGCTCCTAGTGAACCTTGAGTGTATATAACTGGTAAAATATCGTTGTTGTAAAATTCAATTAATCGTTCCACTGTAGCCAATTGAACACCGGAATGTCCATAACTTAAAGATTGGATTTTAAGCAATAACATGATTTTTACAATCTCATTAGGCACTTCTTCACCCGTTCCACAAGCGTGCGATTTAATTAAATTTTCTTGAAGTTTAGTTAAGTTTTCGGTAGAAATTTTAACATTACATAGCGAACCAAAACCTGTATTAATTCCATAAATAGGTTCGTTGTGCGATTTCATTTTATCATCTAAATACTTCCTGCATTTTTCAATATTTACGATAGCTTCTTCTGATAAAGCTAACTTTCTATCTTCTAATAAAATGGTTTGAATAGTATCAATTGAAAGTAAATCCGAACTTATATAATGTGTAGTTTCCATGACAGTTTTAAAATATTTCCCAAAATTCTATAAACGATTGTTAAAAAGCAACAATTTTAACTACTATTTATTACCAAATTATCATTATTACCTTGTTGTTAGTAGTAATATTTTGATTTTCAAGGAAACTACTTGCTAAAATTATCATTTACTCAAAAAAATAAATTTTAATGTCAAAAATAAATTTTAAAATCCCACTCACAATTTCTTTAAAAAATACTATTTTAGCCACTCTAATATAAACTACAAAAGATAATGAAAAATACGGCTTTATCACACATTCACGAAAGTCTTGGAGCAAAAATGGTTCCGTTTGCAGGTTACAATATGCCTGTGCAATATGAAGGAGTAAATGCAGAACATGAAACAGTGAGAACTGCTGTTGGTGTTTTTGACGTTTCGCACATGGGTGAATTTTTGTTGACTGGTGAAAATGCGTTGGCTTTAATTCAAAAAGTGACTTCTAACGATGCCTCTACTCTTGAAGTTGGTAAAGCACAATATTCTTGTTTACCTAACAATGAAGGTGGAATTGTAGATGATTTAATCATTTATAAAATTAAAGAGGAACAATATTTATTGGTTGTAAATGCTTCCAACATAGAAAAGGATTGGAACTGGATTGCATCACACAATGATTTAGGTGTTGAGATGAAAGATTTGTCTGAAGATTATTCTTTGTTAGCTATTCAAGGACCAAAAGCGGTTGAAGCAATGCAGTCGTTGACTTCTGTTGATTTATCGCAAATAAAATATTATCATTTTGAGGTAGCTGATTTTGCAGGAATTGAACATGTAATCATTTCTGCAACAGGTTATACAGGTTCAGGTGGTTTTGAAATCTATTGTAAAAACAGTGAAGTAGAACAAATTTGGACTAAAGTATTTGAAGCTGGTGCCTCTTTTGGTATCAAACCAATTGGACTAGCAGCAAGAGATACTTTACGTTTGGAAATGGGATTCTGTTTATATGGAAATGACATTAACGATAGTACTTCTCCATTAGAAGCTGGTTTAGGTTGGATTACAAAATTCACAAAAGAATTCACAAATGCTGAAAACTTAAAAACTCAAAAAGAAGCTGGAGTTTCTCGTAAATTAGTGGGATTTGAAATGGTTGAAAGAGGAATTCCTCGTCATGATTACGAAATTGCTGATGCAAATGGTAATATCATAGGAATTGTAACTTCTGGTACACAAGCACCTTCTTTAGGAATTGCTATTGGAATGGGTTATGTAACAACTGAGTTTGCTACACCAGATTCAGAAATTTATATCAGAATTAGAAATAAAGATATCAAAGCAAAGGTGGTAAAAATGCCTTTTTATAAAAAATAGAACAATAAATTTATACCGCAAATTAACAAATCGATAAAAAAGATGGGCTAATTTGCGGTTTTATAGTATTATACTTGAAAAAAACATTACTTTTCCTCTTGTTCCCTACTCTTTTTTTTGCTCAAAGCAAAGAAAAATTTTGTGCTACTTTATCAAAAGTAAATACCCTAATTCAAAGCAATCACTACAAACCAAAAGCAATTGACGATAGTTTGTCCGTTTATGTTTTTAATACTCTTTTTGAAAAGTTAGATGATAACAATCGTTTGTTTTTGAAAAGCGAAATGGATGTCTTAAAAAAACACCAATATCAAATTGATAATTACATAAAAGATAACGATTGTACCTTTTTAGAAGAAATTTACAAAATTTATAAAAATGGTATAGTAAGAAACCACAAACTATATGAACAAGTCGAAAAAGAAATGTCATCTGTGGAAAGTGACGAAACAATTTTGTTTTCCAAAACTGCTTTTCCTTATGTTGCTACTGAAAATGATTTAAAGAAGAGAATCAAGAAATCTGTCCAGTTTCAAATTTTGAAAAACATTGCAGAACTCAGTAAAAACAAAGATTCATTAGCTCAACATCTTCCTAAATTATCCATCGAATCTAAGAAAAAAATATTCGATTTAATTCGTTGCAAAACAGCTGAATTAAATTTTAGTAGTGAAGAATTTAATGCCGAGTTTTTAGATATTTTTTGTTCTTATTTTGATCCTCATACCTCCTATTTTTCTAGTGATGATAAAACTAATTTTCTCTCAAGTGTCAGTTCAGATAATTTTTCATTTGGTTTGATACTTTCTCTTAATGACAATGATGAAATTATCATTGAAAATATTGTTCCAGGAAGTTCGGCTTATTTTGCAGATGGAATTGAAAAAGGAGATCAAATTATTTCGATAAAAACAACCCAAGAATTTATAGAAATTTCTTGCTCCACCAAACAGAAAGTAGAAACAGTTTTCAATTCAACAGATATTCAAAAAGCAGATTTTAACTTTCGAAAAAAAAGTGGAGAAAATTACAAAGTCAGTTTAGAGAAAAAGAAATTGACGAATTACAATACTTCATTGTATAGTTTTATTTTAAAAAAAGGAAAGAAAAAAATAGGATACATTAAAATCCCAAGTTTTTATGGTGAAGTAGGTTCTGGTCAAACTACAGTGAGTAAAGATTTTGCAAAAGAAATTTATAAACTCCAAAAAGACAATATAGATGGATTAATTGTAGATGTGCAAAATAATGGTGGTGGTTCCATGTATGAAGCCATTCATTTAACAGGAATGTTTATTGATATTGGACCTGTTGCCATTTTAAATGACCAAAAAAACAAAGTTGAAACGGTTAGAGACCCAAATAGAGGTTCAATTTATAATGGACCATTAGTGGTTTTAGTGAATGCTTATTCTGCTTCAGCTAGCGAGTTTTTTGCCAATGCTATTCAAGATTATGATAGAGGTTTGATTGTGGGGAATACTACTAGAGGAAAAGCTTCTATGCAAACCATTTTGCCTATAAATACAGAACAAAATGATGCTGTTAAAATTACAATCGAAGCCTTTTATAGAGTAACCGGAAAAAGTAATCAAGGCATAGGAATATTTCCTGATGTGGAAATCCCTTCATTATTCAACAACCAAATGGAGCGAGAACATGAAGAACCAAATGCACTAAAGAATGACGAAGTTATACCCAAAATGCGTTTTACTCTATTCAACAATCCTAAAAAAAATGAAGCTATTTTAAAGAGTAAAGCTCGAATTAAAATCAGCGATGATGTCAGTAAGATAGTTGCTTTGAATGTAAAAATTGATGCTGCTTTTGACCCAAAATTTGAACCAATTCTTTTAAACTTCAATACCGTTTTCAAAGAAGTTGAAAAGACTAATACACTTTGGAAAGAAATAAAAACTCAAATTGAAGTGTCCTACCCCATTGAGGTAGAACAAAGTAAAGAAGAAATTGAATACCAACAGTTTGATGAGTTTATAAAAAGTAGTAATATTGAAAAAATAAAAGCTATTAAAAATAATTTGCATATTTTTGAATCTATCAATATTATTGATGATTTAACTCCATAAACACTAAACACTTAAACCCATGAAATTAAAGTTATCTTTTGTTTTCTTATTGTTTATTCAATTTGGCCTATTTGCACAGGAATTCAAAACACCTGTTGATTATTTGTCATACATAGGCAAAGAGCAAGAACAAATTACAAAAAGCACATGGAAATACACCAAAACGGTAGCTCACTCAAAAAGTGCAAGAAGAATTGACAATACAAGAAAACAGCTAATCACAAGTATTCAAAATGCTTCTAAAAAAATAAAAGCTATTAAAGACGGTTACAAAGGCGATCAAGAATTTAAAAATCAAATTCTAGAATATTTAGATGTAATTGAAAAAAACATCAACGAAGAATATGGAAAGATAATTGATATGCAAGAAGTAGCCGAACAATCATACGATTTAATGGAAGCTTACATCTTAACAAGGGATTTGGTCAATGAAAGACTTGAAGCTGAACATGAAAAAGTGGATAACGCTCAAAAGTCATTTGCCTTAAAGTATAACATCACCATTTCTGAAGACAATTCGGAATTGGGTAAAAAAATGCAAAAGTCTAGCGAAGTGTTTAAATACAAAACGGAACTTTATTTAATTTTCTTTAAAACTTATGTAACGGATTCTTATTTATCAGCTGCTATTGAGAAAAAAGATTTACAAGCCATTGAGCAAAACAAAAATGCATTAATTCAATATGCTGATGAAGGATTGGAAAAATTAAAAGCAATTAAAGGCTATAATAACGATGTTTCATTATTAAATGCTACAAAAAAAGCCTTAGAATTTTTCAAAAAAGAAGGTGAAAATTATGTGCCAAAAATTACCAATTTTATAATGTTTAATGACAAGTTTGAAAATGCTAAAAAAACATTAGAAAGCAAAAAACAAAATGACAGAACCAAAGAAGAAGTTGATAATTACAACTCTATGGTTAAGCAAATCAACAATGAAATAAGTACTTACAACAAAGAGAATACGTTAAATTTTCAAGATAAAAACAAAGCCATTACCAATTGGAATACTGTATCAGAGAATTTTGTATCCAAACATGTTCCTATGGATTAATATATAAGTTATTTCATATTATAATGTATTTAACTTTTTTTAAATTATATATTAAATAAAAAACTTAGGCAAAGCAGTTGTTTTCCAACAACTGCTTTTTTATGAAATAATAATTTCCAAGTCACTCAAAGTAATTGGTTTTGTAATATAACCTGAAACATTAGAATTACTTTGTGCTTTCAATTTATCTTCAATTGCTATGGATGAACTCAAAATAAAAATCTTAATTTGTTTCTCTTTTAGTATAGGCGTAAATGGATTGATATGATTAATAAACTCCCAGCCATCCATTATAGGCATCTCAATATCTAAAAGAATAATATCAGGTAGATCTTCATTTTTTGTCACTGCACTTTCTAAGGCATCTAAGGCTTCTTGTCCATTTGAAAAAGTAGACAATGTTTCTAAATACTCTGATTTTTGAATTATTTTTTGAGCGATAATCTTAAAAATAACATCATCGTCTATAATCCATACAGGTGTTTTTTTCATAAGACAAAGATTTTAAAAGTGGTTCCTACATTAGGTTCGCTTTCTACTATGATGTTTCCTCCCATAGCATCAACCTGATTTTTTGTGATGAACAATCCAATTCCTCTTGAATCATCTGAACCACTAAAGGTTTTATACATTCCGAAAATTTTATTCTCATTTTTTTTCAAATCAATGCCTATTCCATTGTCTGAGATTTCAATAACCTTCAAGTCATTTTCATAATAGCATTGTATGGTAATTATTGGTTCTCGTTCTTTATGACAATATCTTATGGCATTAGACAAAATATTATAAAGAATACTTTCAATATATGCAGGATTATAATTAATTTCTATAGCATTACTAACAAAATTGACAACCTTTACGTTGTTTGATTTAATTTGTTTTGATAATACTTTTAATGTGGCTTCAACATAGCTTAATAAATTTATCTTTTCAGTAGTCAATGAAATATTAGTTTGAATATTAACTACTTCATTTAAATTTGTCATTGTATCATTAAGAGAATTGGATACTGATTTTAATAATTCAAGCATTTCTTCTCTTTCTTCATGACTATCAGCTGTTTCTATTAAGTTTATCAAAGAACTGATATTGCTGGTATGTGATCTCAAATTGTGCGATACTATGTATGAAAAATTTAGCAAACGCTTATTTTGTTCAGATACTATATCAAATGATTGATTCAAATTCTTTTCTATCTCTTTGGTTTTAGTAACGTCAATCATAATTCCTCTCAAACTAGTAGGCTCATTTTCTTTGCTAAAAACATTGACTATATCTCTCAACCATACTATGCTTCCATCTTTTGCAATCATTCTATATTCAAAATCGTGGTTTAAGTTTTGTGATGTTTTATTTAAACAAAAACTCACCGTTCTTTCTCTATCTTCGTGATAGATATGATCTTCCCAAAATGTTCTGCTAGACAGCCATTCTTCTGCGGTATATCCTAAAATGCTCTCTACTTTTTTACTTATGAAGTTAAATTGAAACGTTTTGGCATCACATTCCCAAACTATTCCATCAATTGTGTTTATAAGAGATTCAATTCTTTGTTGCGAATTAGTAATCAACTCTTGATTTAATTTACGATCTGTAATATCTTCAACAATAGCAATAAGCGTAAGTTTTTCCGAATTTGAATCAGGCACTAAAAGAGGTGTTACTATTAAATTTGCCCAAATTATATTACCTTCTTTAGTTAGGTATCTTTTTTCTAAATTATAGAACTTAATATCTCCTTTACCTATTTTTTTAAAAATTTCAATATTAATCTCTAAATCTTCAGGATGTGTAATGGTTTGAAAATCTACACCATTTAGTTCTTTCTTTTTATAACCTAATAGCTTGCAAAGAGTATCATTGACTTCCAAAATATTTCCACTTTCACCATCAACAGTAGCAATCCCAATAGCTGCTTGCTCAAAAATAGTTTTATATTTAAACTCTGCACTAATTAGTTTATTAGCTTGAATTTGAATGAGTTTTTTTAACTCTTGAGGCTTTTTCAATAGCAAAAATGCAAAATAGCTAATGTTAAATGCAACCAATAAGGCTATTAAAATTTTTAAAATTAACTGGTCTCGCAACGTATTAGAATTCTTATCAATTATATAGAGCCTCCAATCTCCATCAGGAATATAACTGCTTACAAAATTATTCTCGCTAATCTTAATAGCTTCAGGTAAATAAAATTCTTTTTTAAATGTAGTTGGATTTTTTTTCGACAATTGAAAGTGAAAATTTTTTGTATTCAAACTATTCACTCCAGAAGCCATTAACAATCTGTCCATCGTTATTATCACACCCGAGAAACCCCAAAATTTATTTTTAATGTAAACGGGTAATCTTCCTACAATACCTTGTCCACCTTGTTTTAACTCTATTGGGCCTGCAAAATACATTTTGTGGGTTTCAATAGATTTTAAAGCTTCTTTTTTATGCAATTCAGAGTTTAAGATATCCAATCCTATTGCTGCCTCATTGCCTTCCAAAGGGTATATATATTTTATAACACCATTAGGTACTAATTGCACGGCACTAATCTTATCGTTTGCTTCTAATAAACGTTTTCCTATTGAATCAAAATCTTGAGGCAATCCATTGTCGTCTATAGTGAGAGCCAATGTAAGTGTTGAAGTATAACAGTTTTTAAGAGATTGTTCAATGTTTTGAGTGATAACATTTAAGATGTTACTCATTTCAACTCTTTTATCTTCTTTATTGATTAGATAATTTTGAAATGCTATATAAGTAAACAAAGAAAACAATGTAATAAAAACTAAAAAACCAAAAGTTTTAGGCTTATAAATAAACCAGTTAATTAGTGTAGATCTTATGTTGTTTACTTTCATTTATTTACTCGATTAAATTTTAAATTAACAAAATGCATAACGATACCGCCTCAGTCAATTTTCGTTACAAAAATTAATAAGTTGGTTTATATACAAAATTTATAAATATCTTATGATTGATACAAAAATAAGCTTTATTGTTTAACTAATTTTGATATTGTATCGAAAAAAATTAATTTTGCGGTGATTAAAAAACAAATTAAAAATGGGAAGAGCATTTGAATTTAGAAAAGCACGAAAAATGAAACGTTGGTCAGCCATGGCAAAAACGTTTACTCGTATTGGAAAAGATATTGTAATGGCCGTTAAAGAAGGTGGTCCAAATGCCGAAACTAATTCTCGTTTGCGTGCTGTTATTCAAAATGCTAAGGCTGCTAACATGCCAAAAGATAACGTAGAACGCGCTATTAAGAAAGCATCAGATAAAGATACAGCCAACTTTAAAGAGGTTTTGTTTGAAGGATATGCACCACACGGAATTGCAATCTTAATTGAAACTGCAACGGACAATAATAACAGAACTGTAGCCAACATTAGAAGTTACTTTAATAAATGCAACGGTACATTTGGTACTCAAGGTTCTGTGGAATTTATGTTTGATCATACGTGTAATTTTAGAATTCCCGCAGAAGGACAAGATGTAGAAGAATTAGAATTAGAAATGATTGATTTTGGTGTAGAAGAAATCTTTGAAGATGAAGACGGAATTGTAATGTACGCTCCTTTTGAAAGTTTTGGTGCTATTCAAAAAGAATTAGAATCAAGAGGATTAGAAATATTATCTTCTGGTTTTGAACGAATTCCGCAAGTAACCAAAGAACTTACTCCAGAAGAAGTAGCTGATGTTGAAAAACTATTAGAAAAAATTGAAGAAGATGACGACGTGATGAATGTTTATCACAGCATGCAAGAGTAATTTTTTTTAGAATATAGAACATAGAGAATAGAGAATAGATATTATGGATAAAAGATTTTAACAGTCTATGTTCTATATTCTATTCTCTATTCTCTTTTCTCTTTCTTTACCCTACACGAAGTCCATTTTCAACAGGTTTGTCAGAAGAAAGTAAAACCACTTCTTTTTCATCACCTATTGAGCCTAATAAAAGACACTCACTCATAAACGTACCTATTTGCTTTTTTGGGAAATTTATTACAGCTACAATTTGTTTTCCTACTAATTCTTCCTTTGTATATTTTTTGGTAATTTGAGCTGAAGTTTTCCTCACACCTATTGCACTACCAAAATCTATTTTAATTTGATAAGCAGGATTTCTCGCTTCAGGAAAATCGTTTACTGCCATAATTGTGCCTATTCGCATTTCCACTTTTTCAAAGTCTGTCCAAGTTAATTCGTTTTGCATAACTTTTTATTAAATTAGTTTCAAAAATAATAAAATCTTGTAACCTTTTATATTTCCTTCCGTATAACCATAAACCATAAACCATAAACTATAAATGTCACTAACTCCATCAAACATGTTGCCTCTTGGTACAAAAGCGCCTAATTTTTTGTTACCAGCTTCTAATTTCAATACCAATTTTAATTTTGATGATTGCAAAGGTAAAAAAGGAACCTTAGTCATTTTTATGTGTAACCATTGCCCGTATGTTTTGCATGCAATTGAAGAAATTGTAATGATTGCTAATGATTACAGAGTTCAAGGCATTGGAATAGTAGCCATTTCAAGCAATGATATTATAAAATATCCCGAAGATTCTCCAGAAAAAATGGCAGATTTTGTACTTAAAAACAAAGTAGATTTTCCCTATCTGTATGACGAATCACAAGAAGTTGCTAAAGCTTATGATGCTGCTTGTACACCCGATTTTTATCTATTTGACAACAATGACAAATTAATTTATAGAGGACAATTAGACGATTCAAGACCAGCAAACGGAATCCCAGTTAGTGGTAGTGATTTGAGAAATGCCATTGATAGTATAGTCTATAATCGTCATTTAAATGAAGTGCAGAAACCTAGTATGGGTTGTGGCATCAAGTGGAAATAAATTATAGTATTTAGTAAGTGAATTGCAGTAACTACTCCTCCATCACAACTTCAATGGGACTATTGGTTCTTGGTCCAAATTTTCGAGCTTGTTTTTCGTTTTCACTAGAACACAAAATATAAAGATTATAACTATTTAATTCAATAATTTGAGTTTTGAATTTTTTGTTTAAGTCTTCAACTTTAATATTGTAATTTTCAGCAGGAAACGTGTTTGTAACAGATAGCAGATAATTGTCTTTCGCATAAGGAAAAAACCAACGCTCTTTCTCACCTTCTTTGCTAATCAAATAGTTTTTTTCGAAAATCATGGGTTTGTTACCATTTTTCCAACTCAACGAATTGTTTACATTGATTACTTCCTTACCCTCTTTGTTAACCAATGTGATTTTTATGCTATCTAAATTCACTGCTTTACCATTTTCGTGTACATCAACTACTATATAAGACGTAAAATCAAAACCACAGTGTTGTATTTGACTATATGTAATCAAGGAAAATAGAAAAAAGAATATAGAAAATAGATGTTTCATGAAGTAATTTTATAAATCAAATAGCAAATTACATACCACTTGTAACATAATCATAAACTTGTTCCCTTTGTGCGTCTGATATTCTGGCTTTTGGCTGCATCCATTTTAAAATAGATGTCCATTTCTCAGCGGAATAAGTAGCTGGTTCATAAAGCTTATGACAATTGGCACAATTCGCCTCAAAAATAGCTTTTCCTTCAATTTGATTTTGAGTTAAGACGGCTGGAGCATTTACTACTTCAACTGTTGGAACTGGAGGTGGTGTTGGTGGAATTACTTTTGGAGAACAAGAAAAAGCAACAATTGCAATTGAGCCAACGAATAAAGATTTTAAGTTCATTTTGAATATTTATAAAAAGTAAAAATATAAAAAAATCCCAATAAATTTAATTACTGGGACTTAATAATATTTAAAAAAGGATGAACCTTATTTAACATCCATTAATTCAACATCAAAGATCAAAGTTGCATCTGGTGGAATTACGCCTCCAGCACCTCTTGAACCATAACCTAAATGAGAAGGAATTACAAAACGGGCTTTGTCTCCTACTTGTAATAAAGCAATACCTTCATCCCAACCTGAAATTACTTGTCCAACGCCTAATTGAAAATCAATAGGTTGTTTTCTTTTGTAAGATGAATCAAAAACTTGACCGTTTTCTAAAGAACCTTGGTAATGAACTGAAACTTGCTTTCCTTTTTCAGCTTGTTTTCCACTTCCTTTTTGAATCATTTTGTAGCGTAAACCACTTTCCGTTTTATCAAAACCAGCTGCTAATTTTTCCATAGCTTCTTCAGCCATTCTTTTTTGTGCTGCTATTCTTTTTTCACGAGAACCTTCAAATGTTCTGAAAGCTTCAATAGCATTCCAGTTTTTAGCTTCAACTCCTACTCTAATAATTTCGATAGACTCAATTAAATCTTCTTGAGCAACAGCATCAACAACATCTTGTCCTTCAATAACATGACCAAAAACAGTATGTTTATTATCTAACCATTCTGTTGGAATATGTGTAATGAAAAATTGTGACCCATTTGTACCTGGACCAGCATTTGCCATCGATAAAACACCTGGTTTATCGTGACGCAATTCTGGATGAAATTCATCATCAAATTTATAACCCGCATCACCTGTTCCTGTTCCAAGAGGACAACCTCCTTGAATCATAAAATCAGGAATTACTCTGTGAAATTTTAATCCATTGTAATAAGGAGTTCCCATTGGTTTTGCCTTATTTTCTAACTGACCTTCAGCTAATCCTACAAAGTTACCAACCGTTCCTGGTGTTTTATCATGAGTTAACTTGACTAAAATGCTACCTTTAGGCGTATTAAATTTTGCGTAAATTCCGTCTTGCATGTCTTTTGTTTTTAATTATTGCGCAAAATTAGTGATTTTATTAGACATAAAAAATTTCTCTTTCATAACAAAACTTTAAAAAACAGTAAACTAAATTTATAATATATTTAAGGTTTAAACTTGAATCAACTCTTATTAAATTCTTACTTTTACCTTAAATAAAAAAGAGTAAAATGGAAAACCTAAAAGGGAAAAAAGCAATCATAACAGGTGGAAATAGAGGCCTTGGAAAAGCTACAGCCTTAGCCTTTGCAAAAGAAGGAATTGATGTTGCTATTACTGGAAGAAATGAAAAAAGTTTACAAGAAACAGTTAGTGAATTAAAAGCTTTAGGAGTAAATGCAACTTATGTAGTTTTCAATGTAGGAAATCACAATGAAGTGCAAAAAGGAATTAAGGAAATTCTAACTTCGTTTGGAAGCATTGACATATTAGTAAACAATGCAGGTATAGCAGCCTTTGGTTCTTTCAATACTATGGAAGTAGATCAATGGACAGAAATTATTCAAACTAATGTATTGGGAATGTATTATGTTACTAAAGAGGTGCTACCCTATTTGATTGAAAATAACGAAGGAGATATCATTAATGTTTCTTCAACAGCTGGTTTGACTGGCAATGCAAATACGTCGGCTTATTCAGCTTCAAAATTTGCAGTAATAGGTATGTCAGAGTCTTTGATGAAAGAAGTTCGTAAAAATAACATACGCGTTTGCACATTAACTCCAAGTACTATTGCTTCTGATATGTCAATTGAATTAGGCATAGCAACTAAGGATTCAGAAGATTCAGTCTTACAACCAGAAGATTTTGCTGAATTGATTGTTGCAGGTTTAAAATTGCCAAGAAGAGCTATGTTAAAAGGAGCTTCTCTTTGGTCTACAAATCCATAAAATCTTATTATATTTATTCAAAACTAAATTATATGCTATATGAATGTTGACAATTATAAAAATGTAAATAAAAAAGCATGGAATAAACAAGTTGATGTTCATGTAGCTGCTGAATTTTATAATGTTGCTGCTTTTCTAAAAGGGAATAATTCTGTTCCTGCAATTGATTTAGAACTTTTAGGAGACATTGAAGGAAAAAGCCTTTTGCATTTGCAATGTCATTTTGGACAAGATACGTTATCTTTAGCAAGACTTGGAGCGAATTGTACTGGAATTGATTTATCGGATAAAGCCATTGAAAAAGCGCAAGAATTAAACAATGAATTAGGTTTAAATGCTAAATTTATATGTTGTGATGTATATGAAACTCCAAAGTATTTAGATGAAAAATTCGATATTGTTTATACAAGTTATGGCACAATTGGCTGGTTACCTGATTTGGATAAATGGGCAAAAGTGATTTCACATTTTTTAAAACCTAAGGGAAAATTGGTTTTTGTAGAGTTTCATCCTGTTGTTTGGATGTTTGATGATGATTTTACTAAAATTCAATACCATTATCACAACGAAAAATCAATTCAAGAGGAAAACAGTGGAACTTATGCCAACAAAGAAGCTGATATAAAAACGAATTACATTAGCTGGAATCATTCGCTATCTGAAGTTATTCAATCACTTTTGAATAATGGATTACAAATTGAATATTTCAATGAGTATGATTATTCCAACTATAATTGTTTTAACGAAACGATTGAATTTGAGCCTAATAAATTCAGAATAAAGCATTTGGAAAATAAAATTCCTATGATGTATAGTTTGTTAGCACTAAAAAAGTAGTTTATCTAATTTACATAAGTTTTACTTCTTCAATATCAATACCAAAATGATATTTGAACATTTCTTTTATTCTTGGTATATTTTCACTATTCCTTTCATTTAATAACCACTTATAATCAAGTTTAAATTCTCCTTCTTCTGAAATCCATTTTAAGATTAATTCAAATAAAATTGTATGTTGATAAAACTTATTAAATGTCTTATATAAATTTTCTTCACTTATACTATTTTGAATAATAGGTTTAATTTCACCATCATCTGAATCAATAAATAAAGCTTGGTGTTTTTTGAACAAATCCATAACTACACTCGAATCTGAATTTGTAATATGATGTCCGATCCAACATAAATAATGTGGGTTTTCATATTTATCTTCTTGAAATCTTAAATATTTTGAAAAAAATAATCTAAAAGGCATATTGATTTCATTATACAAATAATTTGTTTCTTCCTCTAATAATGCTTTTATTGATTTGTTTTTTTTCCATTCAAGAACATCATTTATAGTTGAATAACTACATTTACTCCCTATTTTTTTGTTAAGTATCTTACTTAAGTCTATATATGTTTTTCTAGATAAATCTTTACAACGAATTAAATAGTATTCCTTTTTTTCTTTAATAGCATTTACTAAAAATATGAATCGTAGTCCTGGATCGTTTTTATTAATAAAATTTTCATAGTCGTAAATGTCATGAGGAAATCCATTATTTGGGTTAATAGATAAATCACATACTAAAAGAAACAATCCAATCAATGCATCATCAAGAAAAAAAGGTGTTTCCTCTTCTAAAATTTTTAAATAGATGTCAAAGGCTTCTATGTAAATTCCATATAACATTCCATTTTCAACAAAATCTTTAAAAATAAGCTTATTCTCTTTAAAAATATTTTTCAAATAAATTATTTGATTAAAAATAGCTTGTCCCTCATAAATTGCTTTTATACCCAAAGGCGATACATTATAATCTGTTTCATTATGAAAACCTGAAACTTTATCATGTTTTAATTTTTCAAACTTCGGAACCCAATCATTAATTTTTGGAAAAAATTCATTATTGTTATCTAGTGTTTCTGATAAAATAAATATTGAATTTGTCCACAGAATCAAATATGAATGACCAATGTTTAAAAAAAATCTTCTATCTTCTATAATTTTACTTATATTTTTATTATCTAAGCAAAAAAGTTTTGCATATTCTAAATCAAAAAAATTATTTATTAAAATATTTAATTCTTTAATATCACATTTTCCTTTTTTATCATAATACTCTTTTTCATATTTAATTAATGATTTGTAATTAATTCCTCTTTCTAATAATTTATTTAAATGTGTAAATGAACTAATTGCATTTGCAGGATAAGATGTGTTCAATAAAAACCCAAAATTAGATCCAATATGTTGCCACCAATGAATATTTTCATGCAAATATGTTGAAAAAGCTTGAAATTTTTCAGGTGTTGGTTCGCTATCATCATTTAATTCTTTACGAATATCTTCTCTTAACCTAATTACAAACTGCATAGTATTATAACATCCTTTATATGAAGAATTATAATTCAATGTTTCTTGTTCCTCAACATTAAGCAGTTTACTATTAAATTTCATCTTTTCGATTTTTCATTTTCTTTCATTTTAAAATCCTCATCAAACTTGACTTTGGGTAAAAATTTAAAGTTTCATTTAGTATTGCTAAAACATATTTTATTTTCAAATTTAGTTTTTTAAATAAAAGAAACAACTTTACAATATTAAACTTTTAAACTATTTTTGTTAAAAATTTTACGAATGCGCATCGACATCATAACCGTTTTACCAGAATTGCTAAAAAGTCCGTTTGAAGGTTCCATCATGAAACGAGCTATTGAAAAAGAATTGGTAGAAGTTCATTTTCACAATTTGAGAGATTATACAACCAACAAGCAAAAAAGTGTTGATGACTATCAATATGGTGGTGGTGCAGGAATGGTGATGAATGTACAACCTATCGACGATTGTATCCTAAAATTAAAATCAGAAAGAAGTTATGATGAAATCATCTACATGACACCCGATGGTTCAACTTTAAACCAAAAAATGGCCAACACCATGTCTATGTATGAAAACATCATCATTTTATGTGGACATTATAAAGGAGTGGATCAAAGAGTTCGTGATTTGCATATTACCAAAGAAATTTCCATTGGAGATTATGTACTTTCTGGTGGCGAAATTGGAGCAATTGTCTTCTGTGATGCCATTATCCGATTAATCCCAGGAGTTTTATCCGATGAAACTTCTGCGTTGACCGATAGTTTTCAAGATAACTTGCTCTCACCTCCTATTTATACTAGACCAGCAGAGTACAAAGGCATGAAAGTTCCAGATATTTTATTAAGTGGCAATTTTCCTGAAATTGAAAAATGGCGAGAAGAAAAAGCTTATGAACATACTAGGAACAGACGACCTGATTTATTAGAGTAATCAGTATTTAGTTGGCAAAATTAAGAAAGTAGAGCTTCTTTTTATCCTTTTAAACAAAAAAACTTAAAATAATTCATAATTCATAATTTATAATTCATAATTATTTTCTATTTTTGCATCCACATTTAACCAACCTCTGACGATACACGTGTATGTTGCTTAGATTCAATAAGTTATTTATATTATTATGTCAAATTTAGTTGATTTCGTACAAAGCGAATTTGTTACAAAAAAAGACTTCCCTGTATTTGGTGCTGGTGATACTATCACTGTGTACTATGAAATTAAAGAGGGTGAAAAAACTAGAACTCAGTTCTTCAAAGGAGTAGTTATTCAAAGAAGAGGTTCTGGTGCTACTGAAACTTTTACAATTCGTAAAATGTCTGGTGCAGTTGGAGTTGAGCGTATCTTCCCAATCAACATGCCAGCTTTACAAAAAGTTGAAGTGAATCAAAGAGGTAAAGTTCGTAGAGCTCGTATTTTCTACTTCAGAGAACTTACTGGTAAGAAAGCAAAAATCAAAGAAAGAAGATACAAAAACTAGTATTCTATTTCAAGTTCATAAAGTCCCAACGTTTGTTGGGACTTTTTTTTTGACAATAAACCTCGTTAAAAATTATCAATTCCACAATTTTAAAAACTTAAATTAGGAATTTCTCAATTCAATCGATTTCGTCATAAAGTCTTCGGTGATAGGCTTAAATTTCTTATATTTGCGTGGCTATCAAAAAAATGACTTTACAGTTTTTTGGGTATAGTTACATGTATTATCATAACTAAAACAAAATTTTTCATGTCAAACAAATCAAAGATTATTTATACGATTACCGATGAAGCTCCTATGTTAGCAACGCATTCGTTCTTGCCAATAGTTCAAGCTTTTTCAAAACCAGCAAACATCGATTTAGAAACAAGAGACATTTCTTTAGCCGGTAGAATTTTATCCAATTTCCCAGAATATTTAAAAGACGACCAAAAAATTGCTGATGCACTTTCAGAACTAGGTCAATTAGCTACTCAACCAGAAGCTAATATCATAAAATTACCCAACATATCAGCTTCTGTACCTCAATTAAAAGAAGCTATTGCCGAATTACAAGCACAAGGCTACCCTATTCCAAATTTCCCAGAAGAAGCAAATACAGAAGAAGAAAAAAACATAAAAGCCAAATACGCTAAAGTTTTAGGTTCAGCTGTAAATCCAGTTTTACGTGAAGGAAACTCTGACAGAAGAGCTCCTAAAGCCGTTAAAAATTATGCAAAAGCACATCCACATTCAATGGGTGCTTGGTCGAAAGATTCAAAATCTCATGTTTCACACATGGAAAGCGGTGATTTCTACGGAACGGAAAAATCTATAACAATTAAAGATGCAGGAAGTTTCTCAATCGAGTTTGAAGGTACTGATGGCACAACTAAAACTTTAAAAACAAGTTCTTCATTAAAAGCAGGTGAAATCATTGATTCATCGGTTATTAATATGAAAACTTTGAAAAAATTCATTGCAAAACAAGTAGCTGATGCTAAAGCCAAAGGTGTTCTATTTTCAGTACACTTAAAAGCTACCATGATGAAAGTTTCAGATCCCTTAATTTTTGGCGCTTTTGTAGAAGTTTTCTTTGCTGATGTATTTGCTAAATATGCTGATTTATTCAATGAATTAGGTGTTGATACTAAAAATGGTTTAGGCGATGTTTATGCTAAAATTCAAGGTCATGCCAAACAAGCTGAAGTTGAAGCAGCTTTAACTGCTGCTATGGAAAATGGTCCAGCTTTAGCTATGGTTAATTCTGATAAAGGAATTACTAACCTTCATGTTCCATCAGATGTAATTATCGATGCTTCTATGCCTGCGATGATTAGAAACTCTGGACAAATGTGGGACAAAAATGGAAAATCTCAAGATACTAAAGCGATTGTGCCAGACAGATGTTATGCTGGAATTTACCAAGCTACCATTGATTTTTGCAAAGAAAACGGTGCTTTAGATCCTAAAACTATGGGAAGTGTTCCTAATGTTGGTTTGATGGCTCAAAAAGCAGAAGAATACGGTTCGCATGATAAAACCTTTCAAATAACGGGCAATGGAACTGTGAAAGTAAAAGATGCTGATGGAAACATTTTAATGGAACAAGCTGTTGAAACAGGTGATATCTTTAGAATGTGTCAAGTGAAAGATGCTCCTATTCAAGACTGGGTAAAACTAGCTGTTAATAGAGCAAGAGCAACTAGTGTAGCAACTGTCTTTTGGTTAGATGAAAACAGAGCACATGACAGACAAATTATAGAAAAAGTAAACTTATATTTAAAAGACCACGACACTACTGGTTTAGATATTCGTATCATGAATCCTGTTGAAGCTACTAAATTCTCTTTAGAGCGAATTGTTAAAGGATTAGACACTGTTTCCGTTACTGGAAATGTTTTGCGTGATTACTTAACAGATTTGTTTCCAATTTTAGAAGTAGGAACATCGGCTAAAATGTTATCAATCGTTCCTTTAATGAATGGTGGTGGCTTATTTGAAACAGGTGCTGGTGGTTCTGCTCCAAAACACATTGAACAATTTATTGAAGAAGGCTATTTAAGATGGGATTCTTTAGGGGAATTTTTAGCTTTAGGTGTTTCATACGAACATTTAGGCAATACTTTTAACAATCCAAAAGCACTTGTTTTATCTGAAACCTTGGATTTAGCTACTGAAAAATTCTTGGAAACAGACAAATCTCCAGCTAGAAAAATTGGAAGTATTGATAACAGAGGTTCACATTTCTATTTGGCTTTATATTGGGCTCAAGCTTTAGCCAATCAAAACAAAGATGCTGAATTGAAAGCTATCTTCACTCCTATTGCTACTGAACTTACGTCTAATGAAGCAAAAATCAATGAAGAATTAATTGGGTCACAAGGAAAACCACAAGCAATTGGTGGCTATTATCATCCTAATTTTGAATTGACAGATAAGGCTATGCGACCAAGTACTACTTTCAATAGTATTTTAGCAAAATTGAATTAATTTATAAAATTATATAAAACTAAAAAACACTTGTAAAGCTTTTTTACAAGTGTTTTTTTTAATCCAATTGGCTCAAAAAAAAGCTGACACTCCTAACCTATTTGAATAAAACTATTACTTTTGTAAACTATTTGATTTTTACAATATGATTATTATTTCTATAAACGAATTCTACAAAGAAATATTTAATGACAATTGCCCGTTGACTGAACTTTTCTTCAACGAGCAGAGCAATGAAGATATTGGGCATTTCAATATTTTTAACATTGCGGAAATGAATAGTACTTGCAAAGGCAAATTAGTGATGCCTTATAATCGCAGAACGTATTACAAAATAAGTTTGATTAACGGTCATAATATAGTGGATTATGCCGATAAGCAAATTGAAATTAAACAAAAGGGAATACTGTTTGCTTCCCCTCGAATTCCTTACCGCTATACACCACAAAACGAAAATCAATCGGGTTATTTTTGTGTTTTTACAGCCGATTTTATGCACAAATCTAAAACGGCTTTGAACATTGATGCATTACCCATTTTTAGTAGCAAAAGTGATTTTGTTTATCAAATAAACGATGAGCAATATGAGGCTATTGAACAAATCTTCCTGAAAATCAACAGTGAAATTCAATCCGATTATGCTTTTAAATATGATTTGTTGCGCAATTATGTTACGGAATTGATTCACACTGGGCAAAAACTAAAACCTATAGAAGGCACTAAAGAGAACCACAATGCTTCGTCACGAATTTCATCGCTTTTTATTGAGTTGTTAGAACGTCAGTTTCCTATTGAATCAATACAGCAAGAACTACAATTGCGCACGGCTAAAGAATATGCGGAAAACCTCCGAGTTCATGTGAATCATTTGAATAAAGTTTTGAAAGAGGTTACTGGCAAAACTACTACTGAGATCATTGCGCATCGCATCACTCAAGAGGCTAAAATTCTTTTGAAGCAAACGGACTGGAACGTTTCCGAAATTGCCAATTGCCTTGGGTTTGACGAAGTGGCTCATTTCTCTAACTTCTTTAAAAAACAAGTTAGCAATTCACCTTTGCATTTTAGAGAAAACTAATTGTTTGATTTTTGCAAATAACACTTTGATTATCGCAACAGTTGTTTGATGGAATTCCTGCAATTTTGTACTGTAATTAAATCATATAATAAAATGACAAATACAGTAAACAAAATTGCCTTAGTAACTGGTGGAAGTCGTGGGCTTGGAAAAGACATGGCTTTACAATTGGCTCAAAAAGGATTTGATGTAATCCTTACTTACCAAACGAAAAGTGACGCTGCTCAGGAAGTGGTAAATCAAATTAAGAATAGTGGCAAAAAAGCGTTTGCCTTGCAACTGGATGTTGCCAATGCGGATTCGTTTCCACAATTTGCGGATGTTTTAAAACATACTTTACAAAACGAGTTTCAGGCTGATACGCTTTCTGCTTTGGTGAATAATGCAGGTGTTGGTGTTCATGCTTCATATACTGAAACGACAACTGAGCAATTTGATAGCATGGTGAACATTCACTTGAAAGGAGCGTTCTTTTTAACTCAAAAACTATTGCCGTTGTTACAAGATGGTTCAAGCATTGTAAACATTTCGTCAGGATTGGCTCGTTTTAGTTTCAATGGCTATGCGGCTTATGCTATCATGAAAGCAGCTATTGAATCGTTGAGTCGTTACCAAGCGTTAGAATTAGGTACACGAAAAATTAGAGTAAACACGGTAGCTCCTGGTGCTATTGAAACTGATTTTGGTGGTGGTGCTGTTCGCGATAACCAAGATTTGAATGACATGATTTCGTCTAACACAGCTTTGGGAAGAGTTGGTTTGCCAGATGATATTGGCTCTGTAGTAGCGTTCTTGTGTAGTGAAGATTCCAAATGGATTAACGCTCAACGTCTTGAAGTTTCTGGAGGGTTTAACATTTAAGACTTTCCTTTTATTTACAAAAAACCACAAGTTAGCGCTTGTGGTTTTTTTGTTTTTGTGAGAAGGTATAGCATTAATTTGTTATATAATTTTCCAGTTCTTTCTGAAAGGATTTATGTCCTTTTATTTTTATTTCTAATTTTGTTTGCTCTAGTAAACTGCATTGCTCTAGGTTTCTTTCTGCTTTTCTTTTCAAAACAGTTATCATGTCTTTTGAGAAAGATTGCTTTTCATTTACTTGGTTTTCTAAAATGTTTACTAATCGTTTTTGTTTGCTATATTTTTGGTATTTTATTTTATATTGTTCTAGTTTTCGTTCTAGAACTAGTAGTTTGTATTCATTTTCTAACAGCTCTTTTTTAATTTGTAAACCAAGTGCTTCGTCATATTTTTTCTTCTCTTCAGCACTTACATCAGGCTCTCTTTGTGGTTCTTGGACTAAATTGTAGAGTGCAATTAATTGGGTTTTGGTAGCGATAGGCAAGTCACGTTGTCCTATTTCAAACATGCCTAACTTACTTTTGGGTATTTTAAGCAATAGTACCATTTCTTCTTGTGTTAGTCCAAGGGCTTCTCTGTATTGACTTGCATCTTTCATGGTAATAAAACTAATTGTAAAATAGACTTGTGATTTATTATTTTAAAACGTTTTTTTAATCACAATATTGTGATTTGTTTTCTGAAAATTAGAATTTGGTCACAAGTTTTTGTGGGATTAGTTAGATAAAGACTTACTAATAGTAATCAATATTACTATGCTTTTTATTGATTAGGAGTAAAAACTATTTTGAGTACAAAATTGCTTTATTAGCGTTGCTTCTTCACTTTTGATTGACTTGCTTGACTTAATCGTTTTGCTTGTGCTCTTGCTTCTTCTAAAGTAACGGGAGATTGTTTGGATAGTATCTCCATGCCTAACTTGGCTCTTTCCTGAAAGGATATGTTGTAGTTCATGCTTCATGGAATTGATTATACTAAGATAACAATTTTCTTTTTACAAAAATCTAAACGATTTACTCTTTGAATTGACTTTGAAAAGGATTAGGTCTTGAGTATTTGTTGGTTATTTGTATTCTTATTTTGATTACACCTGACAGGTTTTTGAAACCTGTCAGGTGTTGTATTACTTAGTGCTCTATATGACTTTGAAGGGATTAGGGTTTTAGATAGTTTTTTTTAAATATCATTTTAATAAACCTAACTTTTTAAACCTTTTTTATTTTGTTTATCAGAAAAACTTTTGTGAATACTTCCAACATCAGTTTCATTATTAAATTTCAGATATTGATTTTGAATGTTATTTTGTAATATTTTTTTTAATTCATTATTATTAGATGTTTTAAATCCTAGATAATAATTCATTTTTAAAATGAAAGAGTATTTTATTATTGGAATCTTAATTAATGGTATTAATTCATCAAATATTTTTTTATGTTTTTCAATATTAATATCTGTCAAAAGAAAACCTAATAGAAATATTTTAAATTGATTATTGTTTGGATCTTTTTTTGCGTCATTAAGTCTTTCAATAATGATTCTTTCCAAATTATTATGACCAATCATTTCATTTAATCTAACCTGAACTAATGTTGGAATAAAATTTGTCAAAATCTTTAGTAAATTTTTAACTTCTGAATCATTCTTATCTTTAAAAAAGTCTGTAACATCTATTTCTTTAAATTCATCAATTAATTTAAAACTCCATAAGATAGAATTATCAATTATATAATCAAAAATTTCATAAACTAGTTTTACATCTGTAATGTCATCAATATTTTTATATACTTTACCTAAGATAGCTAGGCTATTTTCAAGTGATTCTGCTCTATCATTTATTATTTTAACCTGCTTTGTTTTTACTTCACTACTTGTATCATCGATACCTAATTCATTAATCAATTCTTCGTCTATTTTATCCAATTCATCTTCGGTTAAGCCATTTTTTAGCTTTTGGGAAAATTTATCAATCATTTCACTAAAATCTCTGGCTTCAATCAATTTAGTGCTTAATAAAGCATCTGGCGTACTCTCATCTAAATTATATGTTTCATTAATATTTGCAAAAATATTCTTTGTTTTTTTATAAATCTTTTTAAGAAATCTTTTATCATCCCTGTTAAAACCAGCATATAACTCAAATTCATTAGTGAATGATAAATAAAAATTTTCATCTTTTATGACATCTTTTAAAAATTCACTATCGAGAGTCATATAATAAGCAATAAAGTATTCAAAAACTCCATTTAATCTAAAAGAATAAAAGTTTTCACCTTTTTTCTTGAATATACCTTTCAAATCTAAATACTCAAAAACTTCTTTTGAATTAACTCTATATCTTGGGTTTTTCTCTAAAAAACCATCAATAAAAACAATAATTTCTGAATATTTAGCATAATAGGAATTTTCATGATAATTTGTTAATAAAAAATGAGCCAAATGAGCCAATAGCTTTTTATAATTTGAGAAAGTAAAAGAAGATTTGCTTAATGTTAATTGTTCTTTTTCAATTAATCTTTCAATGTATAAGTTTATTAAATCTACGTCATTGTGAAAATTAGCGTTTAAATCTTTTTTAAAAATCCACAGAAATACTGAAACTGTCCAATAATTAAAAGGTATTGACAATTTATTAAAAATATTATCAATTTTATCCACAATTTGATTCTGTTTTTCATCTGTTAAACTTGAATTTTTCCTTGCAAGTTCTTTTATATGTTTTTTTCTTAACCTATGAAAATGCAATTTATTAAGTATTCTTCCATCAATCACATTTCTATCAAAAGTATTTACTAGAGAATCAATTGAACAAATTATTAACCTTACTTTTTCATGTACTGAAACAAAACTTTCAACATAATCTTTAAGTTCATTATGATTAACTTGGTAATTATCAATTAAAATTACAATATTTTTCTCTTCCAGTAATTTTGCTCCTTCTGCTTTATTTAGGTAATAATATTTTGAAAATTCTTTACAAAAGTCAAATTTTTTAGCTGATTTATGCCACTCCTTAATGTCTATGTAAAATGGAATATAATTGTGTAATGAATAGTTATCTAATAATTCGAGTTCAATTTTTTTTAATAATATTGTTTTCCCACATTTATCTTTTCCAAATATAATGTAATCATATTCAAACTTATGAAATTCCGACCATAAAAAATCTGTTTCAATATTATCTTCATCTTTTACAATTTCAGATTGAGATTTTGCTCTAATTACAGGTTCAGTACTTAACTCTAACAAATTTTTACCATTTGTTTCATTTTCATTTTCAACAAATAAATTCTTTGAATCTTCTAGCTCTTCAAAAAATCTTTTTCTAATGTTCTTTCTTAAACGGTTTTGTTCAATTTTTAATTGAGAAGATGGTATTTCAATTTTTTTCTCTTCTAACGAATAAAAACATTCATTTTTTTTATCATATACCCTAAAACTTGAAATTACATTAGACTCTTGTTCATTAATTTCGATTACTGAATAACCTATTTGTGATTCATTATCAAAAGTTAAGCTCGCTGAACTACCAATTTTCACTACACCTTCATTATGAGTTAAATCAAGACTCAAGGCATTTTTATGAATATGACCGCTAAAAATAAAGTCAAATCTTTTATGAATTAAATCTTCTAAATCATATTTATTAAAAGGTTTAAAATCACTTATTGGATGATGATGTATTAAAATTTTTATATTACAACTAATAATTTTATCCAGAGCTTCATCAATTTTACAAATTGGATAAAGCAAATTGTTATCATCATTTATTCCAATTGCCCTCCAAGATGAATTTATACAAACAAATCCAATTTTTTCTTGGTTAATTTCCCTAATATGAGTACTAAACATTTTTTCATAAAAATCATTTGTATCTTTTACATCATAAAAGGCATCAATAAACGTATAATAATTTTCTAATGGTAAAAAACTATTATCTAAATCTAAAGATTTTTTTAAAAAAAAACTATTCAATTCACTATTTGAGTTAATTTCTTCATCTAAAAATTTAATTAGAGACTCAGAAACATTACTTCTATTTACATCATGATTTCCAGGGCAAATGAAAAAATTAATTTTATTAATTTTTAAAATTTCTATAATTTTAACAACAAACTCATCTTTTGCTTTATTAAAATTAGATAATTTTTCTCCAGAATTAACTAAATCACCACTGAATATTACAAAATCAATAAATTGAATTTTCTTATCAATATCTGTTAAAAAATTTTTAATCAAATTATTTTGTCTAGTTAGACTACCCATTGAATCTGTATAATGCAAATCTGTTATATGTAATATTCTCATTTTATCTTTTTTTATAATATTTTAATTATTGTTCTAGTATAAAGTGTTATTAAACTTAATTATTTTCATCAAGAAATCAGCTATCAAAATCTATTTTGGGTGTAAATAACTCTTGTCATGCTAGACTATATTCATTAATTCTTCTACTTTTTCTTATATGCTTTGTAGTGCTATCTGCAACAATTCCATGAAATTTAATAGTAAAAATGTTCATATATACTACATAAACACTTCATTATCAAAACACACCACTACTAAAACAACCATTCCAGCAAAGGTGAGTTAGATTTTGATAACAACCTAACGGTTTCCCATAATCACATTCATATTCTGCTACAAACCAAATTTAACAAAAAAACAACCACAAATACACGTAGAACTACCTGTTTTTTAAAATTATCTCGTTCGGGTTTTGTTCGGGTTTTGTTCGGGTTTTGTACGGGATTCGTTCGGAAGAGTATGCGATAAACCCAGTAAAATCAGGGTAGCTTCCGAACAAGTACCGAACAAGTACCGAACAAGTACCGAACAAAGCCTTATTAAAAGATGGAAAGGCATCTTTTAATTTTAAACTTTTGGCAAGTGCAGAAAACAAAAAAACTAGCCAGTAGCAATGTACTACTGGCTAGTTTTATGAATTTATTTAGGGGTCTATTTTAAAAAAAATTAGTCTTTTAAGATAGCTTTCAATTCTTTTAAGTCAAATTGTTTTGGTTCCTCTGTCATCCAGTTGGTAGCCACTTTTTTGTTGTCGTCAACACTTAACCATCTTTCACCACAGCTTTGAATGGTATAATCCGAACTTTGCTCTCCTTCGTGTGAAACTTCTTGCGAACTCTTATCCACTTTGCTGAAAGCTATTAGGTAGTGCTTGCCCTCTTTGAATTTGGTTAAAAATGGTCTGCAAATGTTTACATCACCACCCCAAACCGTAATTTTTCTTCTTTTTTCTACTCCTTTGTATATTTCAACTACTTCAAGTTCCATTGAAATAGGAGTTTGCACGCCATAAATGTTTTTATAAGTAAGGTATTTGCTTACTTTAACTAAGGCTACAAATTCTGTTGTGGGTGCTACTTTCTTAAATTCTTCCTGACTGTTACAATCGCAGGCAAAGGAATAAGACGTAATTAACAAACAAACTAGAGTTAAAAGAATAGGTAATTTTTTCATTATGGTAAGGTTGATGTTTTCAATTGTAGCACTATTGCTCTGCTATATAAAAATAGCACAAACAAATATATAGCAAAATTTAATAACTAGCAACTTAATAATTTAACAGATTTACTATTTATTGTTTAATATGCAACCAATTGTTTTAACTCATCTTCAAATCTTACCTTAGGTAAATACTGATCTTCTAAAGTTTTCATGAATGGAATGGCTGATTCTAAACTTCCTACTCTTCGCACGGGAGCATCTAAAAATTCAAAACAATTTTCCATAATCATGGATGAAATATCACTGGCAATACCTCCAAACAAAGTATCTTCTTGCAAAATAATTACTCTATTGGTTTTCTTAACTGAGGTGTAAATGGCATCCCAATCCAAAGGCTGCAAGGTTCTTAAATCTAATAAATCCGCTTTAATGTCAGGATTTTTAGCTAGAGTTTCTAATGCCCAATGCACTCCTGCTCCAAAAGATATAATGGTTACGTCTTTTCCTTCTTTGATCAATGAGGCTTTCCCAAAAGGTATGGTGTAATAATCCTTAGGCACATCTTGATAAACACTTCTATACAATTGTTTATGTTCAAAATACATCACTGGATTTGGATCATTAATTGCGGTATTTAGTAACCCCTTTGCATCATAAGGAAATGCTGGATAAACTACTTTTAAACCTGGTGTTTTGGTAAACCAAGCTTCGTTAGTTTGCGAGTGAAAAGGTCCTGCTTGAGTGCCACCACCACAAGGCATTCTTACAACAACATCGGCTTTTTCATTCCAGCGGTAATGTTGTTTTGCCAAAAGATTTACAATAGGATTGAATCCTGTGGAAACAAAATCTGCAAATTGCATTTCAACAATGGCTTTGTATCCATTAATCGATAATCCATTAGCGGTTGAAACTACGGCACTTTCACAAATGGGTGTATTTCTAACTCTCTCTTTGCCAAAAGCTTCCACAAAACCATCAGTGATTTTGAAAGCTCCACCATATTCGGCAATGTCTTGTCCCATGATTACCAAGTTAGGATGACGTTCCATAGATTGTTTTAAACTGGATGAAATGGCATCAATCACACGAATATTTTCGTTATCATCTCCATGATTAAATGCTTCAAAATCATAAGGTTTATAAACATCATTTAACTCTTCGCTCAAAGAGGCAACTATTTCAGGTTCAGCTTGGGTTTTTGCCCAATGTTCATCAATTTCTGCTTTGATTGTGGCTTTCATAAGCGCATCGTCTTCTTCATTCATAGCAGCAATGCGCAACAAATAGTCTTTGAAATTGGCAATAGGATCTTTTTCTGCCCACAAATCCATTAGTTCTTGTGGTACATATTTAGTCCCACTAGCCTCTTCGTGACCACGCATTCTAAAGGTTTTAAACTCTAATAAAACAGGTCTAGGATTATCAACCATAGAAGCTTTTAATTCACTGATTTTTGTATAAACCTCTAAGATGTTGTTTCCGTCTATAATGTAACTTTCCATGCCATAACCAATGCCTTTATCGGCTAAGTTTTCGCATTTGTACTGCTCATTCGTAGGAGTTGAAAGCCCATAACCGTTATTTTCAATTACAAAAAGCACAGGCAAATCCCAAACAGCTGCTATATTTAAGGCTTCATGAAAATCGCCTTCAGATGTTGCGCCTTCTCCTGTAAAAACGGCTGTTACTTTTCCGTTTTTCTTTAATTTATTGGCTAAAGCTATTCCATCTGCAACTCCTAATTGTGGGCCTAGATGTGAAATCATTCCAATTATATTGTATTCTTGTGTACCAAAGTGGAAACTTCTATCTCTACCTTTTGTAAATCCTGATTTCTTTCCTTGCCATTGCGAGAAAAGTCTGTACAACGGAATATCTCTTCCTGTAAAAACACCTAAATTTCTGTGCATCGGTAAAATGTATTCATCGGCATCTAAAGCAGCTGTTATTCCAACGGAAATAGCCTCTTGTCCAATTCCTGAAAACCATTTAGATACTTTTCCTTGACGCAACAGGATGAGCATTTTTTCTTCTATAAGTCTTGGCTTTAAAAGTTTTTTATATAATTGTAATAAAGTGGCATTTGATAATTCTTTTCTATCGAAATTCATGCTTTTTGGTATTAATTTTTGAAGGTTCAAATGTAATAAAAATAACAGATTTGACTTGAAATGTTATATTTTTATTTTAAATAATTCTAACAATTCTTTTTAGTACAAAAATATTCTTACTTTTGTTATAGATAGGTGCTCAATCCTATTGTAAGTTAGTAACAAAAAGTAATACAATGCAAAAAATTCCTAGTGTTGACTTACGTGATTTCCTGTCGGATGATCCGGCACGTAAACAAAAATTTGTAAATGAAATCGGAAAAGCCTACGAAGAAATTGGTTTCGTAGCATTAAAAGGTCACTTCTTAGACGACCAATTGGTAGAGGGTTTATATGGAGAAGTTCGAAATTTCTTCAACTTGCCTCTAGAAACAAAAGCTAAATATGAAATTCCTGGTATTGGAGGACAACGCGGTTATGTTTCCTTTGGAAAAGAACATGCCAAAGGACGTTCTGCTGGTGATTTAAAAGAGTTTTGGCATTTTGGTCAGTATGTCGCAAAAGAGTCAAAGTACGCTGGTGAATATCCAGACAATGTTGAAGTAACGGAATTGCCTAAATTCAACCAAGTGGGAAAAGAAGCCTACCAGATGTTAGAAAAAACAGGTATTTATGTGCTACGTGCTTTGGCTTTATACATTGGTTTAGATGAATTTTATTTTGACAAATACATCAAAGATGGAAATTCAATCCTAAGACCAATTCATTATCCACCAATAACCGATGAACCTAAAGATGGAGCCGTTCGTGCAGCAGCTCACGGTGATATCAATTTGATTACCCTATTAATGGGTGCTCAAGGAAAAGGTCTGCAAGTGCAAAACCACAACGGAGATTGGATAGACGCAATGGCTGAACCAGATGAGTTGATGATAAACGTGGGTGATATGTTATCAAGACACACGAATAACAAATTGAAGTCAACCATCCACCAAGTAGTAAATCCTCCAAGAGAGTTATGGGGAAATTCTAGATTTTCTATTCCGTTCTTCATGCATCCTGTAAGTGATATGAAGCTAAATGTATTAGAAGATTGCATAGATGCTCAAAACCCTAAAAAATATGATGACATCACTGCTGGTGAATTTCTTCATGAAAGATTAGTGGAATTAGGATTGATTAAAAAATAACTAAATAAATTTTATAAATAAAAAGGCATTGAGTTAACTTAATGTCTTTTTGCTTTTAAATTATTTGAGAGTTAGAACACGGATGAAACGGATTTACTTTGTAAAACACAGATATAACAGATTGCATGGAATTACTTCATAAAGATTTAACTGATATTATTATTAAAACTTTTTATGAAGTTTATAATGAATTAGGCTATGGCTTTCTTGAGAAAGTATATCATAATGCTTTAATCATGGAATTAAAGAAAAAAGGTTTAATTGTAACTTCACAAGAGAAAATCAATGTTTATTATAAAGGAAATAAAGTTGGTGAATATTATGCAGACATAATGGTCGAAAATAAAATCATTCTAGAATTAAAAGCAGCAGATTATATCGTTGAAGAATTTGAGTGTCAATTATTAAATTATTTAAGAGGAACAGACTGTGAGGTTGGTTTATTGCTTAATTTTGGTAAGAAACCAGAATTCAAAAGAAAAATATTCGACAACAGTAGAAAAACAAGAAAAAATCAGTTTTAATCAGCATTTCGCATAAGCGAATCCGTTCAATCAGCGTTCAACAACAATTATAAAACATAGCAAACAATATAAAATCAGTATTAATCAGCGTTTCGCGCAAGCGAATCCGTCTAATCCGCGTTCAACAACAATTATAAAACATAGCAAACAATATAAAATCAGTATTAATCAGCGTTTCGCGTAAGCGAATCCGTCTAATCCGCGTTCAACAACAATTATAAAACATAACAAACAATATAAAATCAGTTTTAATCAGCATTTCGCATAAGCGAATCCGTCTAATCCGCGTTCAACAACAATTATAAAACATAGCAAACAATATAAAATCAGTATTAATCAGCGTTTCGCGTAAGCGAATCCGTCTAATCCGCGTTCAACAACAATTATAAAATATAGCAAACAATATAAAAATCAGTATTAATCAGCGTTTCGCGTAAGCGAATCAGTCTAATCTGTGTTCCAAAAAAAACAAAAATGAGCCTAGAAGACCAACTAAAAAAACTATTCCCAGACCACGAAGTTTCTAACGAACCCGAAACAACTGAAGAAAATGAACATGAATTATTCGTTCAAAAAGAACCCATGATTTGTAAATACGAAAAACGAAAAGGAAAACCCACAACCATCATTTCAGGGTATGAAGGAGAAGATGAAGATTTTAAAATCTTAGCCAAAGAAATCAAAAGCAAATTCGCTGTTGGTGGTAGTTTCAAAGACGGAGAAATCATCATTCAAGGAGATTATCGCGATAAAATAATGAAATTTCTTCAAGAAAAAGGCTTTAAAACAAAACGTGTTGGTGGGTAAACTGTTTGTTGTTGATAGCTTATGGTTGATTGTTACATTACGACAACTATAAACTACAAACCACAAACCATAAACAATTAACTAAAAATGATACAAAACTCAGAATTAATATTAAATCCAGACGGTAGTGTATACCATTTGAATTTAAAACCCGAAAATATTGCACATAACATCATCTTTGTTGGCGATCAAAATCGAGTAGAAAAAATAACCAAGCACTTTGAAGCTATTGAATTTTCTACGCAGAAAAGAGAATTTAAAACTCAAACTGGCATTTACAAAGGCAAAAGAATAACCGTTATGTCAACCGGAATTGGCCCAGACAACATTGATATTGTCATGAATGAATTGGATGCTTTGGTTAATATCGATTTAGAAACACGCCAACCGAAAGAAAACTTGACCTCTTTAAATATTGTACGCATTGGAACTTCGGGTTCACTACAAGCAGATATTCCGTGTGATAGCTTTGTAATGAGTGAATATGCTATTGGTTTAGACAATATGCTTCGCTCCTATTTGATTGATAGCATTTCAGAAAAAGAAATAGAAGATGCTTTCATTATACAAACCCAATGGGATTTAAGGAAAGGAAGACCTTATGTTGTTAAAGGAAGTGAAACTTTAGCCAATATTATTTTTAGTACTAAAATGCACAAAGGTTTCACAGGAACAGCTGGAGGTTTTTATGGTCCACAAGGACGTGTGCTGCGTTTAGCAATCCAAGACAAAGCATTGAATCACAAAATGGATAGCTTCAATTTCAATGGCATTAGAATGACTAACCTTGAAATGGAAACAGCAGCCATTTATGGTTTAGGAAAACTATTAGGTCACGAATGTTTGTCATTGAACGCTATTATTGCCAACAGAGCAACGGGTAACTTTAGCCAAGACCCATACAAAGCTGTTGATGAGTTGATTGCTTATACCTTAAACAAATTGGTTCAATAAACCTTTTCTCAATTCTAATTTCTAAATTCTAAATTCTAAATTAACAATGGAAAAGTCATCAAAAATACTATTAAACTCTGAGAAAGAGCAATTATTAAAACTTCAAAATATAGCAAAACAAACTTTTGAAGAAGAAAAACTTATGGTCGATAATCTTTTGCATCAACCAGAAGAGGTAATGACTCGAGGACAGAAAATTTCAGACAAAGTAGCTAGTTTTGGAGGAAGTTGGAAGTTTATCATTCTTTTTGCTATCATTCTATTTCTCTGGATTTTATTCAACACATTAGCCCTGAAAAACTTGCAGTTTGATCCCTATCCTTTTATCTTGATGAATTTAGTTTTATCATGTATAGCAGCATTACAAGCTCCAATTATTATGATGAGTCAAAACAGACAAGAAGAAAAAGACAGAAAACGCAGCGAGAATGATTATTTAATCAACTTAAAAGCCGAATTAGAGTTAAGAAGTTTGCATCAAAAAGTGGATTTACTGTTGGAAGAACAAATTCAAATACTCATAAAAAGTCAAGCCGAACAAATAGAAATGATTAAAAAATTGCAAACAAAATTAGATTCAAGATAGAGGGAACACTGATTGAAGAAATTAGAGCCATTTTTAAAATCTCTATGTTCTTCTAAAAAATTAAATGCATTAAATTATGTAGATTTCTCCAATCTCTTGAATCTGTGTTCCTAAATAAAAACAAAACTATGGACTTAATAATAGAAACAGAACGGTTACTACTCAGAGAAATGCGTCACGAAGATGCAGCAGCTCTCTTTGCTATGGATTCAAACCCAAATGTGCACCAATACCTTTGGCAGAAACCTTTCACGACCATAGAGGAAATTCATAATTATATAGATTTAGTCAGAAATCAATATGTGACTAACAAAATCGGACGGTTTTCTACAATAATTAAAGAAACAAATGAGCTAATTGGTTGGACAGGAATCAAGTTTGTAAATGACCATGTTGAGAACGGCAACACTAATTTTTATGATTATGGCTATCGTTTAAATGAAAAATATTGGAACAAAGGTTATGCTACTGAGGCTTCAAAAGCTTGGTTAGCTCATGGTTTCAACGAAATGAATATTCAAGAAATGAACGCTTACACTCATGCTGAAAATGGAGCATCCAATCATGTTTTACAAAAAGTAGGATTTAATTTTATGGAAGATTACCCAGATAATAATGGGGTTACATGGAAATGGTGGCGGTTATTGGATTCTGAATTTAGAAGTTAGAAGTTAGAATTTAGAAATTAGAATGGGCTATGAGTTTTGATGAACCAATAAATATAATTCTTAATTACTATCTTCAAAACTGTCTTAATACTTAATACTATCATCTTAATACTTAAACACTCAAAATGAAAACTATAAAAATAGCTGGTGTACCCGAACATTTCAACTTACCTTGGCAGATGTGCATTGAAAATGGAGAATTTGAAGAAGTGGGCATCAACCTAGAATGGACAGATGTTCCTGAAGGTACTGGGAAGATGTGTCAAATGCTTCGAGATGGTGAAACCGACATAGCTGTTATCCTTACAGAAGGCATTGTAAAAGATATTAATGCCGGAAATCCTAGTAAAATTGTACAAGTATATGTGCAAAGTCCTTTAATTTGGGGAATTCACGTGGACGCCAAATCAAAGTACAAAACATTAACTGATTTGAAGGATAAGAAACCTGCAATTTCTCGAATGGGTTCTGGTTCACATTTGATGAGTATAGTGAATGCTCAAAATCAAAATTGGGATACTTCTACCCTACAATTTGAAATTGTGAATACTATTGAGGGTGCAGTTGAAGCTTTAGCTGCTGAAAAAGCAGATTATTTTATGTGGGAACGTTTCATGACAAAACCATTAGTAGATAAGGGAACTTTCAGAAAAATTGCTGACTGTCCTACTCCCTGGCCATGTTTTGTAATTGCTGTTAGTAATACCATTTTAAAAACTCATCGCAACACCATTGCTCAAATTCTTGAAATTATAAATTTAACTACGGAAGAATTCAAAATGATTCCAAGTATTGATAGAACGTTAGCATCCAAATACCATCAAAAAATTGAAGATATTCAAGAATGGTTAACATTAACCCATTGGTCACAAAAGAATTTAGACGAAAAAGTGTTAAACAAAATTCAAAATCAACTGTTAGACCTTAAAATTATAGATAAAAAGGGTACTTTTGCTGAAATCGTTAAAGCGTTGTAGCTTTACGTTTTAGAAAATTATGTTAGAGAAAGTAAAACAATTTTATATAAAAATGGAACCCTATTTTCACGTGAAAAAGCCGTGGGATTCTGTTATTATATTTGTTTTAAACATTCTAATTGCTATACCTCTTTTCATCATTTTGCATCAAAATTTAATTGATTTAGAATGGGCACTCCAACTGGATAGGATTTTACTTTTCATTATTTTAATTGCTGTTATTCAAGTACTTCTTCGTCTTTTGCGAAGGGTTACTTTAATCAGTATTTTTATTTATTTATTATTCTTGATATTTGGAACGCTGTTTGGCAACTATGGTTTTAATCGTGTTTTTGAAGATTATAGGGCCATGCTTTTTGCCATGCAACAAAATCCAAATCCGCAGGACATTATCATTTCTAAATTGCTTCCTTTTCCAAACAAATCTAAAGTTTTAAAAGCCATTGAATTCACCAATCCTAAAGTGAGAAACTTTGCACTTTATGCCACAACAAAACATTTTTCTGATTTCAAAACCAATGAGAAAAACCGAAAAATGGTTCAATGTTTTGCTGTCTTCAAAGAAATTAAAAACCGTTGGAATTATGTCAATGATCCTGTAGGAAGAGAATATATTGCAACTGCCAGTGAATCTTTGCAACATTTTTCTGGAGATTGTGATGACCATGCTATTCTTATGGCTGCGTGTATAAGAGCAATTGGCGGAACACCTAGATTAATTCACACAGGAGGTCATATTTATCCTGAAATGTTAATAGGCACTAAAGCGGATTTAGAATCAGCCATTTTGCTCATTAAGGATAAATTATTTGTCAAAGAAAGTGACCGAAAACAAATCCATTATCATTTTGACGAAAGAGGTCAATACTGGTTAAATCTTGACTATACAGCTACTTATCCTGGTGGTCCTTTTATGAGTGAGGAGATTTTAGGACAATTAACTTTGGATTAAAATAATTTTATTAAATTTACTTTAAATAAAATTTCATGGAAATAGTATGTAAAAATTGTAACCATAAATTTGAAGGAAATTATTGTAATTCATGTGGTCAATCTGCGGAAACTCACAAATTGAATTTACACTTCATTTGGCATGACATTCAACATGGGCTATTTCACTTTGATAAGGGTGTTCTCTATACAACCAAAGAATTATTTACAAGACCTGGCAATTCAATTAGAGAATTCATTGATGGCAAAAGAGTTAAGCATTTTAAACCTATTTCGCTTGTTATAATAGTAGGAACAATTTACAGTATTTTATTCAAAGTCTTTCATCTAAAATTTTTAAAAGAGGAAACCGTTCAACACTATGAAAATTTAAAGAATTTTGATGAATGGACATTACATCATTATACTTGGATTATTCTTCTTTCCATACCCTTTTTTACCTTTAGTTCTTATATTCTATTTAAAAAACAGGGCTATAATTTGGTAGAACATTTTATTCTCAACTGCTTTATTGCAGCACAACGAATGATTTTTAAAATAGCATTCTTATTGTTTTTTGAAATCTTTTTAAGAAACCACAATATTGTTGAATATGCTGCTTTCTTATTTGCAATGGACTTAATTTTTATTTTTTGGTCTTATTATACGTTTTTTAATAAAATGAATAAATTAAAATTACTTGTTTTAACCTTAATTAGTAGCATCCTATCCACCCTTTTAATTTTAATCTTTGCTACCTTAATGCTTTACTTTTACATTTATGGTTTTACCAAATAATTTCCGCTAAAGCATTCTTTTTCAAATATTCATTGGTTTGACTAAAGTGCTTATTTCCAAACCACTTTCCTTGATTTGCACTCATGGGAGAAGGATGTCCACTTTCTAAAACCAAATGTTTTGTTCTATCAATTTTAGCTCCTTTTTTCTGAGCAAACGCTCCCCAAAGCAAAAATACTAGCTGTTCCTTTTCATCTGAAAGTATTCGAATAACTTCATCAGTAAAAACATTCCATTTTAAATGTTTGTGGCTATTTGGACTGTCTTTTCTCACGGTTAAAGAAGCATTCAGTAGTAAAACTCCTTGATTAGCCCAATGCTGTAAGTTCCCATCAGAAGGCATAAAAACAGTATCTAAATCAGTGGCAATTTCTCTATAAATATTTCGCAAAGAAGGTGGAGTTTTTACTTCTGGATTTACTGAAAAACATAAACCATTTGCTTCTCCTTCTCCATGATAAGGATCTTGACCAATGATAACGACTTTCACATCTTCAAAAGCACATGACTTGAATGCGTTAAAAATCAATTCTTTTGGTGGAAAGCAAATATTTGTTTTGTATTCCTCTTCAACCTGAAGCAGCAACGTTTTGAAATAAGGCTTTTCAAACTCATTTTGAAGTTTTTCTTGCCAAGAATTGGAAATATTGATTAACATACCTTAAATTTTACCAAAAATATGAATTTTAGAATAAAATCCATTTGAAACTTTGTAACTTTGAATTTTGCAAATAAACAATGATTTCAATTACCGATAAAACCCTTCAAGATTTAGAATTTACAACCGTTTTGGAAACCATTTCCGAAAAATGCAATACCGAAATTGGTATGCAAAAAGCATTGCAAATAACGCCTTTCAAAGACAAAGAAACTTTGATGGATAACTTATGGCAAACATCCGAATATGTAGCTTCCTTTAGCAATAACAACACCATTCCAAATCACGGTTTTGAAAACTTAACAAAGGATATAAAATTTCTGCAAATTGAAGATAGCTTTTTGGAAGTCATCACTTTTAGAAAAATAGCTCAACTCTCGGAAACAACAAACTTCTTATTAAAATTCTTTCAAAAATTTGAAGAGTATTATCCAAAATTAAATCAAAAAGCAGCACAAGTTGAATATACAAAATTCATAGTGCAAAAAATTGATGAAGTTGTTGACAAATATGGAGAAATTAAAGATAATGCTTCTCCAGATTTGGTTAATATTCGTCGTGATATTAATTTGGTTCGAGGAAAAGTCAATCAGAGTTTTGGTTTAGCTTTAAGTCAATATAATTCGTTAGGTTATCTTGATGATATTCGTGAAACCGTTGTAGAAAACCGTAGAGTTTTGGCTGTTTTAGCTATGTATCGCAAAAAAGTAAAAGGCTCCATTTTAGGAAGTTCAAAAACGGGAAGTATTGCTTACATAGAACCTGAAGCTACACTAAGATATTCAAGAGAGTTAAGCAATTTAGCCTATGAAGAACGAGAAGAAATTCAACGCATTCTAAAGAAGTTAAGTTTTGAAATTCGTCCATTTACCAATTTGCTACTACAATACCAAGACTTTTTGAGTGATATTGATGTCATTGCAGCAAAAGCCAAATACGCTTATAAATTAAATGCCATTTTACCTGAAATAACAGAAGAAAAGCATTTGTTTTATAGAGAAGCCTATCACCCTATTTTATATTTAAATAACAAAGCCAAAAACCAAGTTACCTATCCACAAACTATTGAATTAGAAAATACCAATCGAATTATTGTGATTTCTGGTCCTAACGCAGGTGGAAAAACCATTTCTTTAAAAACCATTGGTTTGTTGCAGTTGATGTTACAAAGTGGTATGTTAATTCCAGTACACGAAAGAAGCAAGACATTCTTATTTGATAGAATTTTGACAGATATTGGAGACAATCAATCTATTGAAAATCATTTAAGTACATACAGTTATCGTTTGAAAAACATGAATTACTTTCTAAAAAAATGTAACGATAAAACACTTTTCTTAATTGATGAATTTGGAACAGGTTCTGATCCAGAATTAGGTGGTGCTTTAGCAGAAACATTTTTAGAAGAGTTTTATCACCGAGAAGCTTTTGGAATCATTACAACACATTACACCAATTTAAAAATATTGGCGAATGAACTTCCATTTGCAACCAATGCTAATATGCTTTTTGATGAAAAATCGCTTGAACCTATGTATAAATTACATTTAGGTCAAGCTGGAAGTTCTTTCACCTTTGAAGTGGCACAGAAAAACGGAATTCCTTTTGGATTGATAAATCGTGCCAAAAAGAAGATTGAAAAAGGCAAAGTTAGATTTGACAAAACCATTGCCACGCTTCAAAAAGAGCGTTCAAAACTAGAAAAAACCTCCAATATCTTAAAAGAAGAAGAAACCAAAGCCCGTGTAGAAAGTAAGAAAATGGAAGGCATTAACACTAAACTTCAAGATAAACTAGAGCGTTATCAAGAGTTATATGATGCTAACCAACGATTGATTTATATGGGGCAAAAAATTGATGATATTGCTGAAAAATATTTCAACAATAAGGACAAAAAAACATTGATTGGTGATTTCTTGAAATTAGTAGAAATAGAAAATTCAAAACGAAAAAAAGCTACTGCTAAAGAGAAAAAAGCCGCTGAAATAGTCAAGAAAGAAATCATCAAAGAGGTTGAAATAAAGGTAGAAAAAATTAGAGTTGAGAAAAAAGAAAAGAAAATCAAAGCCAAATTAGAAGAAGAAAACAAACCTCAAGTAATTCTAAAAGTAGGCGACAGAGTGCGAATGAAAGAAGGAAAAGCCATTGGAACCATTGATACTATTGAAAAAACAAAAGCAACAGTCAATTATGGGGTTTTTACATCAAAAGTAAGTTTAAGCGAATTAGAATATGTACAACCAATTTAGATAATTAGAATTTTAGATTGTTAGAACTTTCAACTGTTAGAAAGTTCTAAGACAATAATAAACTAAATATCTAATTATCCAAAAATCTAATTATCTAAAATTCTAACAATCTAACAATCTGATTAAATGAATCAAATTCAAAACATAGAAGATTTACCAAAAGACAAAAAAATTATTCTTTTTGATGGTGTTTGCAATTTATGCGATAAAACGGTGCAAATCATTATAAAAAAAGACAGTAATGATGTGTTTAGGTTTGTAGCTTTACAATCAGAATTAGGTGAAAAAATAATTAAGCATATTGGAATTGACAGAAGAAAAACAGATTCCATTATTTTATATATTCCAGGAAGTGCTTATTATTATAAATCGCAAGCCGCTTTAAAAATCGCAAAAGATATTGGAGGAATATATAATTTTTTAAGGCTATTTGAATATTTCCCTACCAAATTAACCGATAGTATTTATGATTACATAGCTAAAAACCGCTACAAATGGTATGGCAAGAAAGACCAATGTATGATTCCCACGAAGGAAATGTTGAATAAGTTTTTATAAAAAAAGCCGATACTAATTAAAGTATCGGCTTTTTAAATGAATTAGAAAGTATTATTCTTTTACAATTTTCTTTGAAAATGTTTCTTTTTCAGAATTAACGTTCATAACATAAACGCCACTTGCTAAATCAGAAATATTGATTTGAGCTTCAGTAACAGTATCAAAATTTACATTTTTAACAACTCTACCGTTTAAATCAACAATAGAAACTGAATTAAATGTATTTACTAAACTATTGATGTTAATCAAATCTTTTGCAGGATTTGGATAAACTGAAATAACTTCTTCACCTATTGTAACAAACTCATCAGTTCCTAATAAAGAGTCAGCAGCACTAGCTCTTACAACTAAATTATCAAATGTTAATGGAGCCGCTGCTGTGTTAGATGCAGGAACAGCGTGAATAAAATCTACTTCATCAGGAGAAAATGGTCCAGCCCAATTTGCTGCAGGTATAGAACCTGAAGTTGTAGTTGTATTATATCTCCAATATGGTTGACCAGTAGTTGTACTATAACCAAAAGCAATAGTGTACCATGTATTAGGATCAAGTACTAAACCACCTGTTTGAAGAGTAATTACAAATGTTCCGTAAGTTCCTCCATTATTAAGATATGCAACACCTTGCAAAATTCTTGTATTCATGTTGTATACAAAACCATTTAAAACTCTACTATTTGTACCGTCAGCACCAAAAACTCTAACACCTACTTGTGCTGTACTTGTTGTTGCTGGTCCAGTAAAAAAATCATATTGTACTTCTATATTATTATTACCAGAAGTTCTAGTTCCCCACAAAGTAGCAAAGCCTTCCTTCCACATAAAACGAGAACCTTTATCACCGTTTGGTCCGTCAATTCTTAGACCATTTGTAGTAGCATTGCCATCAGCAACAATTTGAAAATTAGTAATTGCAGAGTTAGTTGTTGTTGTAGGAGCAGTACCATTTGTTGAAAATGTTCTCCAAGCTCCTTGACCGTCAGTAGCACCTGTTATATCAGTACCTACGTTACCAATTGTTAATGTGTTAAAATTTTCACTTTGTAAAACTTGTGCATTCATTGAGAATGATAAAGCTAAAAATGATAAAGAAAGTAATAGTTTTTTCATAATAGTTAATTTGATTAATAAGAACAAAATTAAAAAAATAAACTAGATGAATGCTTTTTTTTTATATAAAAAAATCTTAAATTAATATAATTAACATTATAGTGTTTATGATGCTATAAAATTACTACATTAATTAATTTTGTTTAGTAACAAAAAAAGCTTAAAAGGTGAATCGTATCTTATCTCTATCCTTATTAGGAAAATGGGCTTTTATGATATTTTTAATATACTAGTTTAGTACTAATAGAGGTTAGTTGGAACTGTTTTTTTATTGATGAATATTGATAAAAAGAAAACGACCAATAAAGTCGTTTTCTGTATGTTTTTAAGTATAGATTTTATTAAGCAAATAATTATCTGCTAAAACCAAGGCTGCCATCGCTTCTACTATTGGTACTGCACGAGGCAATACACAAGGGTCGTGTCTACCTTTTCCTTGTTGTTCGATAATTTCATTTGAATTATTCAACACAGCTTGCTTTTGTAGTAAAGTAGCCACAGGTTTAAAAGCTATTCTAAAATAAATATCCATTCCATTACTAATGCCTCCTTGGATTCCTCCTGATAAATTGGTTTTGGTGGTTCCGTCTTCATTGTATAAATCGTTGTGTTCACTTCCTTTCATTTTGGCTCCACAAAAACCGCTTCCAAACTCAATTCCTTTAACAGCATTTATTGAAAGCATGGCCTTACCTAAATCAGCATGTAATTTGTCGAAAACAGGTTCTCCTAAACCAATAGGTACATTCTGTATAACACATAGTATGGTTCCGCCAACTGTATCTCCTTGCTTTTTTATTTCTTTGATGTAGTTTTCCATTTTTAATGCTGTTGCTGTATCTGGACAACGAACAGCGTTGCTCTCAATTTTTGAAAAATCTAACTCTTGGTAGGGTTTATCTATAAATATATCTCCAACTGATGATACAAAGGCTGTGACTTTAATCTCTGGAATAATTTGCTTGGCTATTGCTCCTGCTACTACTCTACTTGCTGTTTCTCTTGCGGAACTTCTTCCACCACCACGATAGTCTCTTAAGCCATACTTTTTCTCATAAACATAATCAGCATGACTGGGACGATATGTGTCTTTTATCTCTGAATAGTCTTTTGATTTTTGATTGGTGTTTAAAATTGTAAAGCCAATAGGTGTTCCTGTTGTTTTGCCTTCAAAAATTCCTGATAAAAATTGTACTTCGTCTTCTTCTTTTCGTTGGGTCACTATGGCTGATTGTCCTGGTTTTCTTCGTTGCATTTCACTTCTGATGGCATCAAAATCAAGTGTTATTCCTGCTGGACATCCATCTATAATTCCACCAATGGCTTCACCGTGTGATTCTCCAAAAGTTGTTACTTTGAATATTTTTCCAAAAGTATTTCCTGACATAGTTTTAAATTAAGTAACAAATATAAAATTTATACTGCTAATATGATTATTTTTGAATGAACTTATTTTTATTATATTAGCAAAAAAAATCACAATGAAATCAAAATTAATTCTTTTTTTAGGTCTATCTTTTTTTTATTTGTCATGCAGTTCAGATGATTCTACAACTGAAGACAATGGTGCACCTTCAACTTCTCTACCTTTAGCTTCTAATAATTATTGGACTTATGATGTTTTTAATCATGCCACGACTAACACACCTGAATCTTTTGCGAGAGATTCTGTTTATACAGGTAATGATACCCTTATTAATAATATCACTTTCAAGAAAATGAAAACCTTAGGTCTTGCCAACGGATTTTTCTCAGGAACATTAAAGGATAACGGTTTGCGAATTGATGGCAATAAAATGAGAATCTCTGGTGCTGTAAATTTTAGTGCTGGATTACCTACTCCATTGTCTTTCTCGGTATCAGATTTCATTATTTTAAAAGAAACTGCCGCTGCTGGTGAAGAATTGAGTGTTGTGAATGGAAGTTTTAGCCAAACTATTAATGGATATCCGCTAACATTTGAATATACTTTAAAATCTATTGCTGATGGTTCGCAAAGTTCTTTAAGTTCAAACGGAACTACTTATAGTGACATCACAAAAACTAAAGTGGTACTAAACATGAAAATTTCTACTTTATTTTCTGGATTTTCGGTGCCTATTATGAATGCCCAGGATGTATTGGTTTCTACACAATATTACAGTAAGAATATAGGTATGGTTTATAATAAAACTCTAATCACATATAGTTTGATAGATTTATCGGGTTTTAATATTACTTTACCTATTCCGCAATCGGGTAGTCAAACACAAGAAGAGTTTTTGGACGTTTATCTTGTGAATTAAGTAATACATCGATTATGTTAATTATATAATTTTAAATGTATATTCTATAAATCAACTATAATTAAAACAACTATATTTGCAGTACAAATTATAAATTTTTAAAACATGAAAAAAGTATTTTTATCAGCTTTAATGCTATTAGGTTTAGCAATTAGCGGTCAAGCACAAGACATTTCAAAGAATGCATTAGGTTTAAGATTAGGTGATAATGATGGTTTTGGTGGTGAATTATCATATCAAAGAGGATTAGGCGATAACAATCGTTTAGAACTTGATTTAGGTTGGAGAAATAGTAATGATGTAGATGCAATTAAATTAACAGGTTTATACCAATGGGTATGGAACATTGAAGGTGGATTTAATTGGTATGCTGGTGTAGGTGGTGGAATTGGTAGCTGGAGTTATGATAGAAGAATTGGAAACGATAGATTTGAAGATAGTGGAACTTTCTTATTTGCAGCTGGTGACATAGGTATTGAATATAACTTTGAAGAAGCTCCTATTCAATTATCATTAGACTTTAGACCTGAATTTTATTTTAATTCTGATGATTTTAGAAATGAAAGTTTTGGACCAGATATCGCTTTAGGAATTAGATACAGATTTTAATCCAAATATTACAAAAAACCACTCAAATGAGTGGTTTTTTTATGCTTTCTGTTGATAGATGGATATTGCTTCTTGGTATATTTTTTCATACATGGGAACAATATTTAAAATATCAAATCGCGAAGAAACTTCTTTGGCGTTTAATTTGAATTGTTTTAATTTGGCTTCATCACTCAAGATTGAAATTGCATTTTTACTCATTGAAGCTATATCACCTACATCGCTCAAATAACCAGAATAGCCATCAATATTTACTTCTGGCAATCCACCTGAATTACTTGAGATAACTGGAACTCCACAAGCCATTGCTTCTAATGCTGCAAGTCCAAAGCTTTCTGTTTCTGAAGGTAATAGAAATAAATCTGAAAAACATAAGATTTTATCAATCTCTGAACTGTTTCCAAAAAAGATAACTTTGTCTTGAATACCTAATGAATAGCACAAATCTTCAGCCATTTGTTTCTCTGGTCCTTCTCCAACCATCATCAATTTGGAAGGAATTTCTTTTTGAATGGCATAGAAAATCTTTACAATATCATCTATACGTTTCACTTTTCTGAAATTTGAAATATGTGTCACAATTTTTTCTTGTTCATGAGCCATCATATTTCTATCGCATTTTTTTATTTCGTCTGATGCTGATTTATTAGGTTCAATAAAATTAGGAATCACTACAATTTCTTTTTTTATATCAAAAAGACGGTACGTATCATCTCTTAAACTGCTTGAAACACTGGTAACCATGTCGGATTTATTGATGCTAAAACTAACAGCTGGTTTATAAAATGGATGATTCCCCACTAGGGTAATATCTGTTCCATGAAGTGTGGTAATCATAGGGATTTTAATTCCTTCATCTTCTAACATTTTTTTTGCCATGTATCCTGCATAAGCATGAGGTATGGCATAATGTACATGTAAAACATCAATACCATATAATTTAACCATATCTACTAATTTACTAGATAAAGCTAATTCATAAGGTTGATAATGAAACAAAGGATATTCGGGAACGTGAACTTCATGATAATGCAAATTACTGTTTAGAAGTGCTAAACGAACGGGTTGGCTATAGGTTATAAAATGTATTTCATGACCTTTTTTGGCTAATTCTAAACCTAATTCTGTGGCTACAACTCCACTACCTCCAAAGGTTGGATAACAAACAATGGCAATTTTCATATGCTTTTTAGACTATAGTAATTAAAATCACTAATTTTTTTTAAAATTACAATTTTTAAAAAGTTTAGTGTTCTTAATTTTTGTTAAAATTATAAAAGTCTTTAATTCTTACTTTTTAATCTCTTTGTCAAGCAAATTCAAAATTTCATTAATTCTGTTTTTTAGTGCATGAGATTGAAGGTTGGTAAGATAATTTGAGGTTATAGCTCTTGCCATAATGCTTTCAATTTCAGGATTATTTAGCACTTTTTCTATACTTGGTGTTTTCTTGGATTTTCCAATATTTAGTTTTTCGTTTAAACTTCTATCAATAATATAAACGGGTAAGCTTTTGTCTTTGTATTGATTGTGTGCAACATCTCTGTAAATGTTGAGACTAACTATGAAAGGAAAATTAATTTGAAGTGTCATTTTTTGCCACTCTTGTTCCATTTCTTGCAATGCTTGAACATCTGATGTCCAATTTGATAATTTAATTTTCAATTCCTTATTGCCAATTAATTGTAAGTTACCAGAACTAATTAAGTCATTCATTATTGGGTCAAAGGTTGGATCTAAAGTTAGAATGCCAATTTTATTGAATAAGGTATCACTATTTACATTATTTGGGTTATCAATGATGTCTAAAATTTCTTCGCTTGTGGTGATGATTTCTTTTCTCATCAACATTTTTTCTTCTAGCTGGGCAAGATTAGATTTGTATTCTTTTTCTAATTGAGTTAAAATCACTTGTTCTTTCCTAGCGTTTTTGCGACTTTCATTCCAATTATTGACTTGCAATGCAATTAAAATTCCAATAACTACAAGAAAAATTTCGCCTATTGCGTAAAAAATAAAATTACTAAACTTATTATTTGTTATTTTTCTTTGTCTAAATTTTCTGAAAAAATTAATCATTATTTGTTTTTGAGTGAAATTTTATTTCTTTAGTGTGCTTTCATATTTTGCAATCCAATCTTCAACTGTTACTTTTTGAACTAATTCGCCTATCAACTCAAACGGAATTTGCTCTACTTTTTTAAAACGAACACAGCTTTTTCCCATATCTAATTTAGATTTAGAATATTTTGGATATTCTGAAGTAAACCAATTCAGTATTTCTGGTTCGGCATAAATCCCCATGTGATAAAAATTGATGCTGTTTTTTTGGGAAGCAAAACTCATAAAGGGCAAAGGCAAATTTGGAGTACAATGATAACCTGCTGGATAAATTTCATGGGGTACCACATATCCAATCATACCATAAGTCATTTGTTCTTTGAAGCCTTTTGGCAAGTTTTCATTAATTACTTTTCGAAGTTTTGTAATTGCTTCTACTCTATCTTCTGGCAATTCTTGAATGTATTGTTCTGGTGTTGTGGCTTTTGAGGTCATTTTTTAGAGTTCTTTTTTTACTTTAAATAATTGAATACATTTTTTCCTAAAAAAGTAAATTTATAAAAAAAATCAATCTCTTATACTCTCATAAATAATCTTTTGAATATTCTCTCTAATATTGGCTTTTGACAAACGATTAGAGGCATTAGAATCTGGATAAGTTCTGTTAGATAAAAAGACATAGACAATTTCTTTTTCTGGATCAGCCCATGCCATTGTTCCTGTAAAACCTGTGTGTCCAAAACTCATCATAGAAACGCATCCGCAAGTTGGTCCTGCTGTACCTAGTTGTGGTTTGTCAAATCCAGCTCCTCTTCTGTTGTCTTCATCACAGTAATAACAGGTATTGAAAGCATTCATTGTTTTTTCTGAAAAGAATCTGTTGTTGCCATAAATTCCATTTTGCAAATACATTTGCATCATTTTGGCTACGTCTAAAGCATTAGAAAACAACCCTGCATGTCCTGAAACTCCTCCTTGCATTGCTGCTGCCATATCATGAACATTGCCATGAATGGTTTGGTATCTATAATATTTATCTTCTTCTGTAGGGATAATTTGATTTAAAGGAAATTTTTCTAAAGGTTTGTATGTTGTATGGTTCATCCCCATTAGGCTATAGAAGTTTTCATTGGCTAAAGCATCTAATTTCTTTTGGGTTTTAAGCTCTAAATATTCTTTCAATAATATAAACGAAAAATCGCTGTATTTGTATTGTTTGCTTGACAACAATTTACTCTTGGCAATGGTGTTTATTATGGTATCGTTTAAATCTTTTCTTATGTATAAATTTTCAGCGACTTTGTAGGGGAAATCTTTTGAAGGTGTTGTACGGTAATATTTTGGGTTAGGATGTTTAGTTTCATCTAGTGTTTTTAAGTAAAAAGCTTCCCACGGTTGAAATCTTGCCTGATGTGTCAACATGTCTAACAATGTGGCTTCCTCTTTGTTTGAACCTTTAAAAACTGGCAACATATCTCCTAATTTGTCATTTAATGTAATTTGACCTTTATCGTAAACTTGCATTAAACTTGGCAATGTAGATAGAATTTTTGTCAAAGAGGCAACGTCATACAAATCATCATCTTTTACTGGTATTTCATTGGTGTAGGTATGATGACCGAATGACTTTTGATAAATGACTTTTCCTCTTCTGGCAATTACAATTTGTGCTCCTGGAGTCATTTTTTGTTCAATTGCCATTTTCATGATGGAATCAATTTTGGATAAATTATCACCGTCCATTCCTTGATTTTCTGGCACATCAAATCCTAATCTTTTAATGTCTTTTGTATCAATACCTGAATTTACACTAAAAGTGGTATTGATAGAAACAGGTATTCTACCTTTTGAAGCTGTGGAACCAAAAATAATATCGGGCACAATTTTTTGAGTAAAACTATTGTTTTGATAAGCCATTATAATTCCTTCAAGAGTTGAATAATCTAGTGTTGAAGGTAAAGAATATGGTCTTGTAAAAAAGGTCAAAATCGTTCTCTTTTGTTTGGATATGGAATTAATCCATCTAATTTCTTCAGACGTTGGATTATTTTTTTTCCAAATATTATCTGCTTTGTGAAAACCAATAATGACTTTGGTATAATCTTGCAATTGGGCTAAAACATCTTCTATGGTATTTCCTTTAATTTCAGTAACTTCTGTATATTCATTTAAAGAATTTACAAATATTTCATTGGTATCATCACCAATTTTTACATAGGCAATTTTTTCATTTTTTAATGAAGAAATGGGAATAATGTCATCTTTATTTTGAAGTGTTGTTATGGCATTTTCAAACAACTTCTCGTTCAATGCATCGTATTCATCTTTGTTTAAATCTTCGTATAAATTGTTTAATTCAATGGGTTTATAATTTTTTAAACCTGCTTTAAATTTATATTTTAATATTTTTTTTACGGAATAAGCTAAACGTTTCTCTGTTAGGCTCTTCTTTTTAAAGGCTTCTTTAAACTTAGCTACAGCTTTTGGAACATCTTCTGCAAAAAGTAACACATCATTTCCTGCTAAAAAGGCAGCCAAATCAATGTCTCCTGGTTGTTTAAAATTGCTTGCTCCTTTCATATTAAGGGCATCTGTAAAAATTAAACCTTCAAATTTTAGTTCATTTTTTAAAATATCGGTCACAACTTTGTTTGAAAGTGATGATGGCAAATTAGGTTGCGATTCTAAACTTGGTACATTTAAATGTGCTACCATGACACTTGATAAGCCTTTTTCAATTAGTTTTCTGTAGGGATAAATTTCAACGCTATCAATACGTTGTTTTGAAAAAGTAACGGTTGGCAAAGTGTGATGGGAATCAGTAGAAGTATCTCCATGACCAGGAAAATGTTTAGCTGTTGCAAAGACACCATTATTTTGAAGTCCATTCATATAAGCCAAAGATTTTTCGGTTACAATTTCTTTAGTTTCTCCAAAAGAGCGATTGCCGATAATTGGGTTATCAGGGTTTGTATTAATATCGACTACTGGTGAAAATGTAAAATTGATACCTAAACGTTTGGATTGTTCGGCCATTTGTTCTCCCATTTTTTCTACAAGTGTATTATCTTTAATGGCACCAAGAGTCATGTTCCAAGGGTATTTGTAGGTGGAATCTAAACGCATACTCATTCCCCATTCTGCATCAATACCAACGAGTAATGGAACTTTTGATTTACTTTGATAACGATTGGTTAATGTGGCTTGACGAACTGGTCCACCTTGGAAAAAAATTAAACCGCCAATTTTATAATCGGTTACTAATCTATCTATGCTTTTATAATGTGATTCGTCTTTGTTGGAATAAGCGGCTACCATGAATAGTTGCCCTACTTTTTCTTCAAAAGTCATTTTTTTATAGATGCTATCTATCCAGCGTTGTTCTTCATAAATATCTTGAACCTCTATCTTTTCATTTTCGGAAAAAGAAATAGGTTTGTTATAATTAAAAAGTGAAACTAGTATAAATAAAAAGACTAAATTATATTTTAACATATCTATAAATTAAAAATCATCATTAAAAAAGCAAATAATGATGATTGTGTAAATGATTTTTTTAGAAAAACCTACTGTGCCAACTCTCATTAGCAGGAACTTCCCAAAAATCCTGCCATTCTTCTATGGTGTTGACTAAATTATTAAAAACTATGGTGTTTTCTGAAACGGATTTGCTTTTGGCTAATTGTTTAAACTCAATAAGTGTTTTGAATGTAATGAATTCACCTGTTTTGTAGGTCACATTCATTTTATCTAATAAATCTATTTCGTATTTAGCTTCAAGATTTTGTATGAACTGAACAGAGCTATCAATAGAACAACCTGTTGCAGCTTGAACGTCTTGATTTACAGCTAAGATTATAAATCGGTTATATTTTATAACAAATGAAGCTTCTAAGGGTTGACCATGCGCTGCCCAATTTTCAACAAATTCTTGAGTGGCATCGGTTATTGCAGTTACTTCATCATCAGATAATTTTCTATTGGATTGGTATATCCAAATTCTAGAATGACCCGGCAAATCTTCAAAGGGTATATACATTTTATTGTTTGATTATATCTAGTACTATTTTGTAGGAAGTGAACTTCTTAACTTTGGCATCGTATAATGTTGCTTCATAGTACGAAATTTCAACTGTGTCTGAAGGTTTTATCACTGAATCTAATAATAAATAGGAATTGTCAAAATCTTCTAAAACTAAGAAAGTTATTGTTTTTCCTGAATCTTGTTTTAATTTAAATGTCATAAATTGTTCTGAATTGACAGCTACAATTTTTCCTGAAAGGGATAAATTTTCTTCATCCATTGCTTCGTCTTCGTATGACATATCGCTGATTAAACTGGTGAATTTTGGACATTCCATAGCTAACTTAACTCCAATAGATTCCGCAATTTCAGTCATACTATCCTCATTTGAAAGGATGTCTTTTCCAAAGTATTTCTCTACTCCTTCTTTGTTTTTTTGAATAGATTGTATGATACAAACTCCTAGAGTCAATTCTAAATTAGTTTCAGTTAAATCTTTTGTGTTCAAGCAATCGCATGTTTGATTTGAAAGTACATCAACTAAATCTTCTTTTGATTTTACTTGTGCTAATGAAAGGTTAGTCAAAAGCAATAAAAATAACATTTTTTTCATATTATAAGTCTTGAGCGTTAGCAATTAACTCAGCAATATCTAAAACTTTTACTGAATTTTCTTTTTCTTTATTTTTTACGCCATCTGTCATCATGGTGTTGCAAAAAGGACAACCGGCAGCAATAATATCTGGTTGAGTTGCCATGGCGTCTTCTGTACGTTCTATATTTACTTCTTTGTTACCTGGTTCTGCGTCTTTAAACATTTGTGCTCCTCCTGCTCCACAACAAAGTCCGTTGGCACGAGAGCGTTTCATTTCAACTAATTCAACATCTAATTTTTGAATTAAATCTCTTGGTGCTTCATAGACATTATTGGCTCTTCCTAAATAGCATGGGTCGTGAAAGGTAATGCGTTTTCCTTTGAATTGTCCGCCTTCAATAGTTAATCGTCCTTCATCTAATAAAGACTTTAAAAATTGTGTATGGTGCATTACATCGTATTTTCCACCTAATTGAGGATATTCATTTTTTAATGTATTGAAACAATGTGGACAGGCTGTCACTATTTTTCCTACTTCATACCCATTCAAAACTTCAATGTTCATCATGGCTTGCATTTGGAACAAAAATTCATTTCCTGCTCTTTTTGCTGGATCTCCTGTGCAACTTTCTTCTGTACCTAAAACGGCAAAATCAACTTTAGCACGATTTAGAATCCTAACAAATGCTTTTGTTATTTTTTTAGCTCTGTCATCAAAACTTCCAGAACATCCTACCCAAAATAATACTTCGGGTTGTTTGCCTTGAGCTAACATTTCTGCCATTGTTGGAACTACTAAATTTTCTGACATATTCTTTATATGTTTGATGGTTTAACTATTTTGTTGTTGTTAAACAGTTTAAAAATATTATTCGTGATGTTCGTCGTCAAATACTTGTATAGTAACTTCTTTTTCTACTAGGTCTGTAAATTTTCCTCTATAACGAGTTGCTTTAACCAAGTGATTATCTATCCAATGGTAATTTCCTCCTCTTGGTTTTCCCATTAACATACCATGGTATTTGAAACCGTGTTTTTTTAACCATTCTTCTGTTACTTCTCTGTGTGCTTCTGTTCTTGAAGTGAAGAAAAAGATAATATGACCTTCATCATACCAATTATTCAATGTTTTCAAAGCGTCTGGATAAACAGCTGCTGTAACCATTCGTTCTGGTTCTTCGTTTGGAATATCATCACAGATGGTTCCATCAATATCTATCAAGTAATTTTTGATACCTTCTGGTAAAATTGGACTTAATTTTTCACCATTAATGGTTAATTCTTTTAGATTTTTGTCGATGTCTTCTGATTTCATTTTTTGTTAATTAATTGTTTCCATTTATATTAACATTTCCAAAGCTCACTTTTATGAAAATATTGTATTTTTTAGTTTTCGTCTTTCCAGTTTAATCGGTCTTGTTGGTTATATTGCCAAGGTGCACCGTTATTTTCAATGTTAGACATCATGGCATTTAATGACATTGGTGCTGCGCTTTGCTCCATTACTAAATATCTTCTCATATCAATAATGATAGACAACGGACTGATGTTTACAGGACATTCTTCTACACAAGCATTGCATGATGTACAAGCCCAAAGCTCTTCAGTAGTGATATAATCGTTTAATAACGATTTGTTGTCATCTACAAAAACACCTTTGTTTGCATCTATATTTTTACCTACTTCTTCTAGCCTATCTCTAGTATCCATCATGATTTTTCTAGGAGAAAGTTTTTTTCCTGTTTGGTTAGCTGGACATGAAGAGGTACAACGACCACATTCTGTACAAGTATAGGCATTTAATAATTGAACCCAATTTAAATCTTGTACATCACTTGCTCCAAATTTTGCGGGAACTGCATCAGGATTTGTTGGTGCTGCAAAAGGATCAGCTGTGGGATCCATCATTAACTTTACTTCATTGGTTACACTTTCTAAGTTGTCTAATTCTCCTTTAGGATTTAAATCAGCAAAATAAGTGTTTGGGAAAGCCAATAGAATATGTAAATGTTTTGAAAAGTATAAATAATTAAGGAATACTAAAATTCCAACAATGTGTAGCCACCATGCTCCTCTTTCAATCAAATGCAATGTGGTAGTTGAAAAATTAGAAAAAAATGGTGCAATGTATTGGGAAACTACATTTCCTGAATGATTGGTTTGAAAATGCACGTCTGTTGCATTCATGACTAAAAACAATGTCATAAGGACTACTTCAAAATACAGAATGATATTTCCGTCATTTTTGGGCCAACCTTTCATTTCTGCATTCCAGAAACGTTTTAGTTTTATGATATTTCTTCTTGCCCAGAAAATAATAACTGTTATCAATACTAAAAGGGCTAATACTTCAAACGAACCTATTAAGAAATCATAAAAACCTCCCAAGAATGAAAAAATTCGGTGTGTTCCAAAAAGTCCATCAATTATGATTTCTAAAACTTCTAAATTGATAATAATAAATCCTGCATAAACAATAATGTGTAAAAACCCTGCAATTGGTCTTTTCACCATTTTTGATTGACCTAGTGCAATCATTGCCATATTTTTCCATCTGGCAGAAGGATTGTCTTTTCGATTAACATCCTTTCCTAATTTGATGTTTCGAATCAACTTTTTGACATTCATGGTAAAATATCCTATGCCAACACATAAAATAACAGCGAATAAAATATTGTCTATGTAGTTCATTTCAAATGTATTTTTTATTCTTTTATTGTTTCTTCTTTTGGTGCAACATACGGTTTTTCTTTCTTACCAAATAGAGAAACGTTAACATACCTTGTAGGATGTAAACGTAAATCTTGTAGTAACAATTCTAATTCTTTAGAGGCATTAGTAAAGTTTGTATACATTTTTTCGTCTTTCATCAATTTGCCCATGGTTCCGTTTCCTGCTTGCATATCAGCCATAATTTTATCTACTGAAGATAGTGTTTTTTCAAGATTTTTTACAGTTTGCCCCAAATTAGCTTTCGCCAAAGAATCTGAAATAGACGCAAAATTGGCTGATGTTTTATCAAAATTTGTCAACGTAGAATTTAATTTTGATTTGTTTTCAGTAATCATTTGATTGGCTGACTTTGAAATTTGACTAAATTCTGTTAACGTTTTGTTCAACTCGGCTAAACTGTTTTTAATATTTGCTTGTGTGGAAGCATCTAACACTTGATTGATATTGGTTAACATCACGTTGGCATTATCCATAAGCAATTGTATTTTTTTCTCTAATGGTTCTAATTTAACGGCTATATTTTCGGTTAATCCTAATTTGCGAGATGGTTTTAAAAAGTCGCCATTATCAATTACAGATTTGTCTTCAAGATTGGGAATTATTGCAATTTCTTTTCCTCCTACTAAACCTGAATCGTAAATTTCTGCTAGGCTTGATTTTGAAATAGGAAATTCATTTTGAATTTGAAGTTCTACTAATAATTTTCCATCAGGGTTAATTTTAATGTTGTCTACTTTTCCAATTCTGAAACCATTTAGCGTTACAGGTGCAGAAGGTGCTAATCCTAAAATATTGTCGTAAACCACAAAAACATTTTTGTCTGAGGTAAAAAGGTCTTTTCCTTTTAAAAAGCTATATCCCCAAATGAATAATAATATGGATGAAATAACTAATATGGCTGTCTTAATTTCTCTTGATAATTTCAAAGTATCTTTTTTAGCAAATTTATTATTAAAAAACTATAAAGCAAAGTTTTATTTTAATGCTTCTAAAATAATTATTTTTTCTCCAAATCTATGGCTTCTGAAATATTTATTTTTTCGCCATTCTTGAAAGCCACTATAAAAGCGGAATCAAAACCTTTGTCTTTGGCTATTTCTAAATTCTTTTTAGCTTCTGTGTATGTTTTGGCTTCTTCATAATAATATTTGTAAATAACAGAACCTTTTTCTTTGGTTATATTTTTTAACCCTTTAAAATTGGAAGGAGTGGTTTCTAAATTTTTACTACTTGCAGAAATTTGAACTTTAAACATAATTTTATCTTTACTGGAAGATGTGCTGATTACTTTAGTTTCCTCTTTTTTAACCACTATTTCCTTTGGTTTTTCCTCTTCTTTATCATCATCAATTTTTGTGTCTGTTGCATTTGATGCTGCGGAAAAATACTCTTTTTTGTACTCTAAAATTGAAGTGGCAATGGCTTCAGCTAACTTTTTTTGACCGCTTTCAGAGTTTAGAAAAGCTCCTTCTTCTTTGTTGGATACAAATCCCATTTCAATTAAAACTCTGGGCATGGTAATTTTTCGCAATACCAGAAAACCAGCTTCTTTTACTCCTCTGTTTTTAAAGGTTGTTTTTTTGGTGAATGCTTGTTGCACTTTTGCCGCTAATTCAACACTTAACTCGCGATACTCTTCTTGTAAAATTGAAATTCCTATAACGGATTCTGGTGAATTAGGATCAAAACCTTCATACTTAATCTCATAATCATCTTCTAAAGTTACAACTGAATTTTCCTTCTTAGCTACTTCAAGATTTGAGGCGTTTCTTGTTATACCCATCACATAGGTTTCGTTTCCAGAAGCACTAACATTGGCATTGGCATTACAATGCATGGAGACGAATATGTCTGCTTTAGATTTGTTGGCAATATTGGCTCTGTCGTCTAATTCTACAAAAACGTCTTTATTTCTAGTGTAAACAACTGTGATATTTGGATCTTTTTCTAATATCTCACCTACCTTAAGAACAGTTTTCAATGCAATGTTTTTTTCAACATTACCGTGATATGTTGCGCCATAATCTTTCCCTCCATGACCAGCGTCCAAAACCACTTTAAATTTAGTGTTTTGAGCATAACTAATACCCACAAAAAAGAGCATTACTAGCGAAAAAAATGATTTAGGATATAAAATTCTCATAATTTGAAAATATTGAATGTTATAATTTTACTAACACTATAATTTTTAAAAAAAATATATGTAAGTTTGACCCTTCAAAAACTAAGCCACATTTGTACAAAAATAGCATAAAAGCATTGTATTTAAAGACTATCCATATCGTTTTTTTTTCCATTTTTCTAACAATTGGAACCCCAGTGTTATTTTCTCAAGAGATTACTACAAAAGAGCCTTTACAAGTTAATGCAAACGAGTTATTAACAATTAAAGAGCCTACAAAAGTAGATACTACTAAGAAAAAGAAAGCATTTTTAGAGGGTATAGTCCACCGTAAAGCAAAGGGATATGAAAAGATAGATCAACGCAAAAAAGAAATGACTTTGTATGACGAAGCTGAACTATATTACAAAGATATTGAATTAAAAGCAGGAATAATTGTACTAAATTATGAAACTAATGAAGTGCATGCTGGCCGTTTAAAAGATTCTCTTGGACAGTATACACAATTTCCTTACTTTAAGCAGGGTGCTAATGTAGTGGAACCAGATTCAATAAGGTTTAACACCAAAACCAAAAAAGCCATCATTTGGAATTCAAAATCGCAACAAGGTGAATTGAATTTTAAAGCAGAAGTTTCTAAAAGAGAGAATGATTCTGTTATCTTTATGAAAGATGTTCGCTTTACAACGGCAAAGGATATCAATGACCCTGAATATTATTTTTTAGCTCGAAGAATTAAATTTGTTCCCGGAAAAAAAGTTGTTGCAGGATTAACCAATCTAGTAATTGCAGATGTTCCAACTCCAATAGGTGTGCCGTTTGCTTATTTTCCAATGTCAGAAGAAAGTATCTCAGGATTTATTCTTCCAACGCCCGGTCAAAGTAATTTACAAGGCTATTTTTTACAAAATGGAGGTTATTATTTTGCATTGAGTAAGTTTTATGATTTAGCCATTTTAGGGGATTATTATACCAATGGAAGTTATGGTTTACGGGCTGAAAGTAGCTATGCTATGAGATATAAATTCAATGGAAGGGTAAATCTACGATATGAAAATCAAATTCAAAGTGAAAGAGGTTTCCCAGATTATGTGAATTCAAAACAATACAATATTCAATGGAGTCATAGTCAAGACGCTAAAGCTTCTGCAAATTCAAGGTTTTCTGCATCAGTCAATGTTTCCAGTAGTCAGTATTTTAGAAATTCATTGAACTTAGCTAATATTGGAGCGACTTTGAATAATAATTTATCATCGTCAATATCCTACTCCAAAACGATTCCTTCAATTCCTCAAGTAAATCTTTCGGTTACAGCTACACATTCGCAAAATACCAATACAGAACAAATAAACATGACGCTTCCTACTTTTCAAGGTAGTGTTGATAGAGTTTATCCTTTTGCTCCAAAAAATGGCTCCAAAAAAGGAATTTTTCAAAACATCAATTTGCAATATAACTTAAATGCAAAAAATGATATTGTAACATCTGATTCTTTATTCTTTAAACCTGAAATGTTTAGAGATGGTAGAGCTGGATTTCAACATTCTATTCCATTGAGTACCAACTTTAAAGTATTCAAATATTTTAGTGTTAGTGCAAGTACAAGTTTTAATGAAACATGGGTTTTTAATACCATAAGAAAATCATACAATCCATTAGAAAACCAAGTAGTTAATACTCGTGTAAATGAATTTGGAGCGTTCAGAACTTATAATTTTAGTTCCAGTTTAGGAACAACAGTTTATGGTACTTTTGAATTTGGAGAAGATAAAAAAATTCAAGCAATAAGACACGTAATGCGTCCATCTGTTTCCTACAGTTATAATCCTAGTTTTGAACAATATTATGACACGTATGCTATTGATGCAACTGGAACTACTATGGCAGAATACACTCGTTTTGAAGGTGGTCTCTACGGAATTCCCGGTTCTAATAGAGCAAGTAGCGTAGGTATTGGCGTTGGCAATACATTTGAAGCTAAAGTCAAAAAAATTGACAAGGAAACGGGAAAAGAAGAAATTAAAAAAGTAATGTTGTTGAACAATTTAAATCTTTCAACTTCTTACAATATTACTGCTGATTCATTAGCATTACAGCCACTTTCTGTTAGTGGTGGAACGACTTTGCTAAAAGATAAAATGAACATCAATTTTGCAACTAATTTAGATCCTTATGCTATTGATAATGCTGGCAGAAGAATAAATACTTTCAATATTGACAATGGCGGTAGTCTTTTTAGAATGACAAGTGCAAACATGCAAATCAATTACTCTCTTACTAGTAGTGGTGTTGATGGCAACAAAACAGGCAAATCGCAAAACGAATTAAATGGTGGTAGAGCTGATGATTTGTTTGGAAAAGCCACTGATTTGAGTGATAACAGACAAAGTCTTTTTGACAAGGATAAAGATGAAAATGAGGAAAATACTGTAACAGAATTTTACAACACAAAATTACCGTGGGATTTACAGTTTGCCTACTCTCTAACCTACAACAACAGTAATAGACAAAGTGAAATTAGCAACAATTCGTTAATGATTTCTGGGAATATAGAATTAGCACCTCGATGGAAAGTTGGAGTATCAACAGGTTATGATTTTGCTCAAGATGGTGTTACTTTTACGCAATTTAGATTTGAACGAGATTTGGAAAGTTGGCGAATGAGTTTCAATTGGGTGCCTTATGGTACAAACGCTTACTGGGGTTTTTACATAGGAATTAGTTCTTCAATCCTGAGCGATATCAAATGGGATAAAAACCGTGTTCCAGATAGAGTTTTAAGATAATAGTTATCCTTTTAAACAAATACATCATGAAAAAAATTATATTTACAGACAAAGCTCCTGCTCCTATTGGTCCATATAACCAAGCTGTTTTAGTTGGGAATACACTTTATACTTCTGGTCAAATTGCATTAAATCCTGTAACTGGCGAACTGGTTTTAGATTCTATTGAAGAAGAAACTAAACAAGTTATGGAAAACATGAAGGCAGTATTGGAAGCAGCAGATATGTCATTTGAAAATGTAGTTAAAACCACTATTTTTATCATGAATATGGGCGATTTTGCTAAAATAAATGCTGTTTACGGAACCTATTTTAACGAAGAAAATGCTCCTGCTCGTGAAACAGTTCAAGTAGCATGTTTACCCAAAAATGTAAACATTGAAATTTCAATGCTAGCTATAAAATAAAAAAACGTTACAGTTTGAAAAATCTTGCTGTAACGTTCTTTTTTTGCTTTATAAATTTACTTAATCTAATTTCTTAGCATTCTTTACTTTTTGATCTAAAATGGCTATGTCAATCACTTCACTCATTTTATCTACATAATGAAAAGTAAGCCCTTTTAAGTAATCCGGATTTATTTCTTCAATATCTCTTTTGTTTTCAGTACAAAGGACTATTTCTTTAATATTGGCTCTTTTAGCTGCTAAAATCTTTTCTTTGATTCCTCCAACGGGTAAGACTCTACCTCGCAAAGTAATCTCTCCTGTCATGGCTAAATTTTTCTTTACTCGCTTTTGAGTGTATGATGATACCATAGAAGTCAACATTGCAATACCAGCACTTGGTCCGTCTTTTGGAGTTGCACCTTCGGGAACGTGAATATGAATGTTGTAATTAGAAACTACACTGTCTTTTATGCCTAATAATTCTGCATTTGCTTTTATATATTCTAAAGCTATCGTAACAGATTCTTTCATTACTGTTCCCAAATTACCTGTCATAGTCATTACTCCTTTTCCTTTAGAAATTAACGATTCTATGAATAAAATATCACCTCCTACCGATGTCCAAGCTAAACCTGTTACAACACCTGCTGAGTCATTATTTTCATATTTATCTCTTTCTAATCTTGGAGATTTTAAAACTCTGATGATATCTTCTGAAGTAACTTTTACGTTATATTCCTCTTCCATTGCAATTGACTTGGCTGCATTTCTAACCATTTCTGCAATTTTCTTTTCCAAACCACGAACACCTGACTCTCTTGTGTAACCAACAACTATTTTCTCTAATTCTCTTTTACCAATAGTAAGATGCTTATTCGTTAACCCATGTTCTTTTAGTTGTTTTGGCAACAAATGTCTGTGGGCAATTTCAATTTTTTCTTCAATGGTGTAGCCTGACATTTTAATGATTTCCATTCTATCTTTCAAAGCAGGTTGAATGGTAGATAAACTATTTGAAGTAGCTATAAACATTACTTTAGATAAGTCATATCCTATTTCAAGGAAATTATCATAAAATTCGCTATTTTGTTCAGGATCTAAAACTTCTAAAAGAGCTGATGATGGATCACCATTGTGACTTGAACTTAATTTATCAATTTCGTCCAAAACAAATACTGGATTTGACGTTTTTGCCTTTTTGATGGATTGAATAATTCTACCAGGCATAGCCCCAATATATGTTTTTCTATGACCACGAATTTCTGCTTCATCTCTTAAACCTCCTAATGAAATTCGAACATATTCTCTACCTAGAGCTTCAGCTACGGATTTTCCAATAGAAGTTTTTCCAACACCTGGAGGTCCATACAAACAAAGAATTGGAGATTTCATATCATTTCTTAACTTCAAAACAGCTAGGTGTTCAATGATACGTTTTTTTACATCATCTAATCCAAAATGATCTCTATCTATAATTTTTTGAGCACGCTTTAAATCGAAATTATCTTTGGTAACTTCATCCCAAGGCAACTCTAAATATAATTCTAAATAATTGCGCTGAATACCAAAATCAGGAGCATTTGGATTTGTTCTTTGCAATTTAGATAGTTCTTTTTCAAAATGCTTGGCAATCTTTTCATCCCACTTCTTGGTTTTGGCTTTGGTACGCATTTCTTCAATTTCTTGCTCATAAGAAACGCCTCCCAATTCTTCCTGAATGGTTTTCATCTGTTGTTGCAAGAAATATTCTCTTTGTTGTTGGTCTAAATCGGTTCTTACTTTAGATTGAATATCGTTTTTAAGTTCTAATTTTTGCAACTCTAGGTTCATGAAACGAAGGGTTTCAAGTGCTCTCTCTTTTAGATTTCCAATTTGTAACAAATCTTGTTTCTCATTCACATTCAAATTCATGTTGGAAGAAACAAAATTGATTAGAAAAGGATTACTATCTATATTTTTGATAGCAAAAGTTGCTTCTGATGGAATATTCGGACTCTCATTGATAATTTCAATAGCTAAATCTTTAATTGAATCTACAATAGTCTTAAACTCTTCATCATCAGCTTCTGGACGTTTTTCAACGACTTCCTTTATAGTAGCTCTTAAGTAAGGCTCTTCTTGAGTGATAGTATCAATTTCAAAACGCTTTTTACCTTGAAGAATAACCGTTGTATTCCCATCTGGCATTTTTAATACGCGCATAATTTGAGCCACTGTTCCCACTTTGTGAATATCTTGTGCGGTTGGCTCTTCTATGTCTTCATCAATTTGTGCTACAACGCCTATTATTTTGCCTTTAGCATTAGCATCATTTAATAATTTTATAGATTTATCTCTACCAGCTGTGATAGGAATAACAACTCCGGGAAATAAAACGGTGTTTCTTAGAGGAAGGATGGCTAAATCTTCTGGTAAAGATTCGTTGTTCATTTCTTCTTCATCTTCTGGAGTCATTAAGGGAATTAATTCGGCATCAGATTGAATTTCTTGTAGTGACAAGTTGTCAATTGAAAATATTTTTTGATTCGACATAGTTATATTAAGTCATTTTGTCATTAAACATAGTGTTTTTGAAGTTTTATTTTAAAATAAAAATACTATAAAACATTGAAAATCAGAAAACAAATCATCTCAATAGTAATACTTCACTTTTTAAAGTCAAGTTTTGTGCCATAAAAAAATCCCGAAAATTTCGGGATTTAATATTATTATATTAATAAAGTCTAAAACAAAGAATAATCCACTAAAATAGCTTCTGAAACACTACTACCTTGAGAAGTAATAATTGTTTTTATTGGACCAACATCTTTAGAAAACCAATATTCTGTAGAAGTAGATGTTACTGTACCAGCAATATTTGTGTTTTGAACAATTTTAGATTTTAAAACATTTGTATAAGATACACCATCAACAGTCTCTGTAACATCTTTAGCTAAAATAGTTCCTGTATAATTGGTTGTTTGGCTAAATGGTGGTACTCCTGTAAAAGTAGTTGTTTGATTATAACTACCTGTCCAGGTTTGATTAACCGCTAAATCATCTTTCAACAAAAGAACTTCAAAACCTGAAATGGAACCTGATAAACCTCCAGCATCAAATACAATATCTCCATACTTTAAAGTATAATTAGAACCATTTTTATTTAACCATGTTACAACATCAGTTGCAGTAGTTGTTGAACCACTTGCTGAGATAGGATCAAATTTATAATAAGTTTGATTATTAAACACATCTGTTCCAACCATTTTATAGATTAAATCTGTAGTACCTGTTTGTTCAAAAATCCATTCGTTATTAATAGCCGTTGGCCAATAATCACCAGTAGAAGTACCTGGATTATTTGGATTGTTTGGATCACTAGGGTTATTTGGGTCTGAAGGATTCTGAAAATCATTCAAATCAAGCTCAGGATCTAAAGGTTCTGTTTCACAAGAAACGAAAGAAATAATCGAAAATAAAACGATTAAACTTTTAAAAATTAATGATTTTTTCATTTTTTAGTAAGTTATTTTTTTTCAAATATATACTTTTTATTTTTTTGACACAATTTTTTGTACTCTAGTTAGTAGAAAAACACCTATTATAAAGAAAATAGCTAAAAATACGATAGCATTTCGCATAGAGCCAGAAATTTGATCTATAGTAGCAAATATGCCCATGCCTATTACTATACCTATTTTTTCAGCAACATCATAGAAACTAAAAAAGGAAGTTGTATCCTTTGTGTCAGGCAAAAATTTAGAATAGGTTGAACGTGATAAGGACTGAATGCCACCCATGACTAAACCTACAAATCCAGCAGTAACGTAAAACTGAACAGGACTAACCACAAAAAATGCGTAAACGCAAATTACTACCCAAATGGAATTTATGATAATTAGTGTCTTTATGTTTCCAATTTTTTCTGAAATATAAGACGTTAGAAAAGCACCAAAAATGGCTACAATTTGAATAACCAAAATACTAATGATTAATCCCATTGTTCTTCCACTATCATCTTCCCATTTAATTTCTTGTTCTCCAAAATAAGTGGCTACTAGCATAACGGTTTGAACAGCCATGCTGTACACAAAAAAGCTTCTTAAATATTTCTTTAAAAGTATATTGTCTTCTAACTGATGCCATACTTTTCTAAGTTCTTTATATCCATTGAAAATGACATTTTTGGTAACCTTATTATTCAACGTGTTTTTAGGCAAATAATAAAAGGTGTACTGACTAAAAACTATCCACCAAATACCAACAGAAATAAAGGAATATTGCATGGCTTTCATTGACGCTTTACTTCTTGCCAATTCTTTAGCTTCTTCAATTTCTGATAATATTCCTGATTTTAATATTTCTTCAGATATGGATAAATCAAATCCAAACCATTCAGGTTTTAAAACCATTGCCAAATTCAACAATAAAAGAAGTACACTACCAAAATAGCCTAATGAATAGCCTTTAGCACTCAAACTATCCTGTTGTTCTGGATAAGCAATATCAGGTAAATAAGAGTTGTAAAATACTAAACTTCCCCAAAAACCAATCAGTCCAAAAAAGAAACAAAGAATTCCAAAATACAAATTTTCCAAAGTAAAAAAAGATAACCCAATACACGACAAGGCTCCCAAATAGCAAAAGAATTGCATAAAACGCTTTTTGTTTCCTGCAAAATCTGCAATACCAGAAAGTAAAGGAGACATCAAAGCAACAATCAAAAAAGCAAAGGCTGTTACAAAACTAATCAACGCCGTATTTTTAACTTCAAAACCTAAAAAATTGACAGAAGTTATGCCTTGTATTTTAAAAAGTGCTCCGTAATAAATGGGAAATATAGCAGATGATATCACCAAACTATACACTGAATTTGCCCAATCGTAAAACGCCCAAGCGTTTCCTAATTTTCTACTTCCTTTTTCTAAATTTGCCATAAGTTTATATTAAAAAAGTCCCAAATAATTGGGACTTCGAATATACATTTATTTTTTAATACTACTTAAATGTTACACCAAATTTTGTAGCTTCTGCTAATGCCTCTGGAATTTGTGAGGTTAATTTTTGAATACGCGTTTGATTACTTGGGTGTGTACTAAGTATTTCTGGTGGTGCTTGACCACTAGATAATGCAGACATTCTTTCCCAAACAGCTACTGCATTTGAAGGATGATATCCTGCAATTGCCATCAAAGTCAAACCAATCATATCTGCTTCACTTTCATGAGCACGACTGAATGGTAACATACCTCCTACTTGTGAACCCACTCCATAGGCTTGCATAACCAAAGCTTGTGTTTCTGGGCTTTTATTACCTACTGCAATGGCTGCTCCTACTTGACCTATTTGTTGCAATAAACCAGCACTCATTCGTTGTTGTCCGTGATTGGCCAAAGCGTGTGCAACTTCGTGCCCCATTACTGCTGCTATTCCTGCATCGTCTTTACAAACTGGTAAAATTCCTGTATAAAAAACAATTTTTCCTCCTGGCATACACCATGCATTAACTGTTGGATCATTTACTAAATTATATTCCCATTGGTAATCTTTTAAATAACTTGCATTACCATTAGCTGTTAAATATCGTTCTGCTGCGGTCTTGATTTTTAAACCAATATTTTCAATTCTTTTTGCATCTGCTGTTCCTTTAACAACCTTATTTTCAGATAAAAATTGATCATATTGTTGAAAAGCCATTGGAAAAATCTGACTGTTTGGCACAAATGCCATAGTGTTTTTTCCAGTAAAAGGATTTTTTGCACATGAAATAATCAAAAGCAATAAAACACCTAAACTAAATTTAATTTTGTTATTCATAATCATTTGAATTTATAGGGTATAAAAATACAAAAAAATACTAACAATAATGATGCCTAAACTAAAATGTATGTTTTTTAGATAAAGAGTTTTAAAACAACGTTAATCTTCCTTTTATCTGATAAATTAATGGTAAATTTGCGTATTAAACTTAGAATATGTCTAAAAAAGAGTCTAAAAATAAGCAAGGAATTGAAATACCTTCTTTCATTCTTAACACTGGAAAATTTCTGCAAATTATATCTACTGCATTAACTATTCGCTTTGCAGCAAAACTGTTTACGACTCCAATAAAATATAAAACTCCAAAAAGAGAAAAACCAATGCTTGCTGCAAGTATTCAGCAAAAAGTTTTCATCGAAAGCCTTAATAAAAGCGTGGTCATTTATCGTTATGGAGAAGGCACAAAAAAAGTATTGTTAGTTCATGGATGGTCTGGAAGAGGCACACAATTATTCAGAATTGCAGACGCAATGGTAGCTAAAGGATACGAAGTCATCAGTTTTGATGCTCCAGCTCACGGAAAATCTGAAGGAAAAGAATCTATGATGTTAGAGTTTATTGAGTGTATAGTTGCATTTGAAAAGAAAATTGGTTCTTTTGAATACGCTATTGGACACTCATTAGGTGGTATGGCAATTATGAATGCTTTGAGAAAAGGGTTTAACGTCAAAAAAATTGTTACTATCGGAAGTGGTGATAAAATTTCAGATATTGTAAAAGATTTTATCCATCAACTTCAACTAAAACCGACTTTAGCTCCAAAACTGACTTCTTATTTTGAAAAGAAATTAAACGATAAAATGGCTAATTATGATTCAAGTCATGTAATACAAAACTTTGATATTCCTCATTTAATCATTCATGACAAGGACGATACTGAAGTAGGTGTATATTGTGCTGAAAATATTCATAAATACTCTAAAAATAGTAGTCTATTCATCACAGAAGGATTTGGACATCGAAAAATTTTAGGAAGTGATGAAGTTATTGAAAAAATAAATCAGTTTATTGATTAGAATTTTCGGCTTTCATTTCGGCTGTTTTTTCCTTCCAAGTGGCTATTAGTTTATTCAAATCAATTGGAATCTTAGCTTCTTGTCTAGGTAATGCATAATTTTCAAAGGCTGTTAATAATATACTTTCTATATTAAAATCTTCTAAAACGGTGTAGGGTTTGTATTCTTTTTTGAGATTTATATCAAATAGTCGTGCTGTATTATTGGACCAAAAAGCTTTCCATCCACTTTTGAAATCTTTTATCAAGTCATAAGTTGTTGTGCCTGTTTGTCTGTGAATCAATTTCACCAAAATCTGACCATCTTTCCTAGATAATTTCTTCAATTTAGCTTCAAATTCTTCGGTCAAATACTTTTCTACTATTTTAAAATATTTCTTTTTTTCTTTTTCTGTTTTTAATTTTCCCATCATGTCATTCATGGCTACTAATTTCTCAGAAGCTATTTTGGCATAAGGATAGGTTTTGTAGACACGTCTTTTTAAAATTGCCATTCGTTTTTGTTCTTCTGTCAAAGAATAAGCTCCATCTTCTGTTAAAATCACTTCTTCCAGTTCAATGGTGTATCTTATGGTATCAGTAGTTGTAACAATAGAGTCCTGATCTTGAGCAAAAACAAGAACTGGATAGATAAACAAAATTATGTAGGCGATTTTTTTCATGTACAAATTATTTGTTTTTATGCAATCAAATAATAGACCAAAAATATAGAATAAATGTGTAAGTATAGTTACTTATTCTTATTTTAGCAAAAATTTTAATCTTCTATGAGTACAAAATCAATTTTAAACAAAGCTTCTCTTACTTTTTTAGAGAAATATTTAAATAACGCATCACCAACTGGCTACGAATCTGAAGGACAAAAACTTTGGATGGATTATTTGAAACCTTATGTAGATACCTTTACTACAGACACTTATGGAACTGCTGTTGGAATCATAAATCCAGATGCTAAATACAAAGTGGTTATTGAAGGACATTCGGATGAAATTTCTTGGTATGTAAATTATATCACAGATGACGGATTTATCTATGTTATCAGAAACGGTGGAAGCGACCACATGATTGCTCCTTCAAAAAGAGTTCATATTCACACTAAAAAAGGAATCGTTAAAGGTGTTTTTGGTTGGCCTGCTATTCATACTAGAAACAGAGATAAAGAAGAAGCTGCAAAAATCAGTAATATTTTTATCGATTGTGGATGCGAAACCAAAGAGCAAGTGGAAGCACTTGGCGTTCATGTAGGTTGTGTAGTAACATATCCTGATGGTTTTGAAATTTTAAATGGTAATAAATTCATTTGCCGTGCCATTGATAACAGAATGGGTGGATTTATGATTGCTGAAGTGGCACGTTTACTAAAAGAGAATAAAAAGAAATTACCTTTTGGCTTATATATAGTGAATTCTGTTCAAGAAGAAATTGGTCTTCGCGGTGCCGAAATGATTACACAAAGCATCAAACCCAATGTAGCTATTGTAACGGATGTTTGTCACGATACCAATACACCTATGATTGATAAAAAAATTGAAGGTGATTTAAAAATGGGGAAAGGACCTGTTATAGCTTATGCACCTGCTACTCAAAACGTTTTACGTGAAATGATAGTAGATACAGCTGTTGAAAATAAAATTCCGTTTCAAAGACATGCTTCTTCAAGAGTTACGGGAACTGACACTGATGCTTTTGCTTATAGCAATGGTGGCGTTGCTTCTGCTTTGATATCTTTGCCTTTGCGTTATATGCATACTACGGTTGAAATGGTTCACAGAGAAGATGTGGAAAACGTAATCAAACTAATTTATGAAAGTTTGTTGAAGATTGAGAATAACGAAACGTTTTCTTATTTTAAATAATTGATTTACCGCAAATTTGTAGTTTATCAAAGAATGATATTAACAAAAATACTATATAAAAAAAGCTCCTAAATGGAGCTTTTAATTTTTGAAAATTGGATGACTATTTTCGTTTTTTTGATTGCTGTAATACTTCCAAAACTGCTGTTGAACCACTAGCTTTTGCGTGATCTAACGCTGTGCTTCCTGATTTATCTTTTTTGCTTAAATCTGCACCTTTTTCAATTAATAATTTTGCAATTTCTGTTTGATTGTATATGGCTGCAAACATTAAAGGAGTCATTCCTCTATTGGTACAGTCATTTAAATCTATACCATAAGCGATAATTTGCTTAACAGTGGCGATATCACCTTTACTGATTGCCATACATAATGGGTTTACATCTGATGCTGTTTCATAACTAAATGAAATTTTAGATGAATTGTTTGTAACATTTGAAGCTAACGCAACGTTTCCTAACATTACCAAAGCTAAACTGAAATAACTGATTGATTTTTTCATGATTAATGATTTTAATGATTGATGATTTATTATATAACAATAGACGTTCATTATTAATTTTAGTTACTGATTTTAAAATAAATAACATTTTTTTAACATTTCTATCTTTAGACAATACAAAGAACAAAAAAACCACGCAAAACGTGGTTAATTTGATATTATAACTATGTTAACTTATTTATTTTAAGTAATTTAAAACATTTTCTTCTATTCTAGCTTGAATATTTGAAATATCAGCTTTTACAAATTTTTCACCAATAATGTTTTCATATAATTCAATATATCTCTCAGAAACGGTTGCAATATACTCATCTGTCATTTCAGGAATTTGTTGTCCTTCTTTACCTTGAAAACCATTTTCAATTAACCAACGACGCACAAATTCTTTTGACAATTGTTTTTGCTCTTCATTGTTATTCTGTCTTTCTTGATATCCTTCAGCATAAAAATAACGAGAAGAATCTGGTGTGTGGATTTCATCTATTAGAACAATTTGACCTTCTTTGGTTTTTCCAAATTCGTATTTTGTATCTACTAAAATTAATCCTCTTGAAGCAGCAATTTCGGTACCTCTTTGATACAATGCTCTGGTATATTGTTCCAAAACCAAATAATCTTCTTCCGAAACAATTCCTTTAGCTAAAATGTCTTCACGAGAAATATCTTCATCATGCTCACCATTGTCTGCCTTGGTTGAAGGAGTTATAATTGGTGTTGGAAATTTATCGTTCTCTTTTAAACCTTCTGGCATTGCTACACCACATAAAATTCTCTTACCTAGTGCATATTCTCTTGCTGCATGACCAGATAAATAACCTCTAATCACCATTTCAACTTTAAAAGGTTCACATAGATGTCCAACTGCTACGTTAGGATCTGGAGTGGCAACTAACCAATTGGGTACAATGTCAGCCGTTAACTCCATAAATTTAGTAGCAATTTGATTTAAAATCTGACCTTTATAAGGAATTCCTTTTGGCATAACTACATCAAAAGCAGAAAGTCTGTCTGTAGCCACCATGACTAATAAATTATCATTGATGTTATAAACTTCTCTAACTTTTCCGTGATATACTGATTTTTGATTGGGAAAATTAAAATGGGTAGTTGTAATTGTGTTCATTAATTGTAGTGTGTTGTTTGTTTTGCAAATGTAATTTGTTTACTAATGCCAAACAATATATAAATAAAAAAAGGAGAAATTATCTTTCTCCTTTTAGAATCAGCTCAACTTAACTTAACTAAACGAAACTAATTATTTAAAACGAATATTATAGGTTGCTCCAATTCCAACTGTTTGCAAATCAACATCATTGTCTGCAAAAGTATTTTGATAGAAAGCATAAATATTCCAATCTTTATTGTGGTATCCAATTTGTGGATTTACATATAAACCACCTTCATTATTGTCAACATTTGTTAAAAATCCATATCCAAGATCAGAACCAAAAAATAGTCCATTTGGAGTAAAATAGTAACGTAAAAAACCTGCCACTGGGACTACACCAAAATCTTCAAACTCATCTTTAGCAAAAAAGTGACTGTATCCAGAAGCTAAACCAATAGCAAAATTGGGATTAAACAAATATTGTCCTCTAACATCTAAACCTAAATTGAAAGAAGATACGTCACTTGCATCACCAACAGGAATTCCTGCTGTTAAACCTGCTTTTAACCAAGAATTATCTGGCGTAATATCAATCTCATTTTGTTGAGCAAAAATTGGACTTAATCCTAACAATCCAATAACTAAAAATAATCTTTTCATAATTTTCTTTTATTTAATGATACAAATTTAGCTTAGTTCACAACAAGAATACTTACAAGATTTTGGATAAAACTTATATAATTAACAGGAAAAATTGTCACATTCAAATTTTAAAGTTATTGATTATTATAACTGCTTATTTACATATTTATTGACCAAACGGAATACCCTTTTGGAGGACATTGGATTTTAACCCAACTGTCACCTTGAGTTGTTGGATACCAACCTGAATTTCCTGTAAAATCTTTAATTTGGGTATTACTCCAATTGGTTTGAATCCATCGTTCTTGCCATGAATTAGAATTGTTCAAATACACTATCAATCCTGGATTTCCATTGTAGCCGTTTCTTCTTGCAATATATTCATCATTATCTGTATACAATATGGAGGTGTTTCCTGTTGCTTTGTTATTGTGAATCCAAATTAAGTTATTCAATTTGTTCTTATCTAACCATTCTTCGTAATCTCTGTAAAAAATTGTGGGATAGCCCTCATGGGTTAAGATGTAAGCATAAGCCAAGTATTTATTGTAAATTTCATCGGTATCATGATTTGCTACAAATGTTACGGCTTTGTACGGATTTCTTTTCCACATCATGTCATCATTTAGAAGTGCCAAATTATTTCCATCAAAAGCATCATTCATTTTGTAATAGCAGGCAAAATCAAAAACAGAACTGTTTGCATTGTTAGCCCACCATTCTAGAGTATTAACGTTTGAATCCCAATACTCTCCTACTGAAAATCCACCTACATTGGCATTCCATTGGCTAACAACCCATGGACCAAATCCTTTAACATAATCAAAACGCCAACCATCAAATTTCATGGTGTTTTTATAATATTTTCCAACAGCGTCTGATCTGCCCCACAGCCAATCTTGAACATAAGGATTTGCGTGGCATAAATCAGGAAAACCTCCAAATGAGCCTTCATCATTGTTGCCATAACTATTTTTATAGAAATCATTATATCCTCTTAAAAATTTTCCTGAAGCTACACCCGAAAAATCTGTCCATGTATTAGTTCCTGTAAATGGATTTGCTTGTGATTGACCTCCACTGTTATGATTAATCACAATATCTGCGTAGACTTTCATAGATTGCCCATGTGCAGCTGTTATAAGATTTGTTAATTCTGTTTTAGAACCAAATCTTGTTTCAACGGTACCGTTTTGGTTATAATCTCCAAAATCATAATAATCTGTAGGATCATACCCCATTGAGAAAGGTCCATTTTGTGCTTTTGAGGCTGGTGGTAACCAAATGGACTCAATACCTGCATTTCCCCATGCTGTTACTTTGCTGCTTACAACATTCCACCAAGTTCCACCTGCTGGAACATCCCAATAAAAAGCTTGCATCATAACTCCTCCTCCAGGTCCAGCACTATATTTTGCCAGATTACCAGCTGTTCCAGTATCAAAAGGTTTCCCATCATGATTGGTTACTTGTATAATTTTAAATTCCTTTGATGAAGAATTTTGAGCGTCTTCACTTATGTCATTTTCCTCACAGGAAGTTAGAGAAAAAATAATGCTTAATGCCAAAAAGACAAATTGAATTTTTTGTTTCATGATTTATTATTTTACTATTAATTATCCTAAATTAATTCAAATACCTTAATAAAATAAATGTAAAATTGATAAAATCGCAACTAAAACGTTTTCGTGTTGATAAGTTAAAAAGATATACGGTAAAGCCGTAAAAAAACCACTTACTCGCATAAGTGGTTTTCCTTTCTAATTTTTAATTTGCTATTAAACAATGTAATAGAAAAATAACATCACAAATTAATCATGATTTTCAATGCTCTTGTATGCATCAATAACTTTTTTAACTAGTCTGTGACGAACTATATCTTTATCGTCTAAATAAATAATGCCTATTCCATCAATATCTTTTAGAACTAAGATGGCTTCTTTTAAACCAGAGATGGTTCTTCTGGGTAAATCAACTTGTCCTGGATCACCTGTAATCATAAATTTGGCGTTTTTACCCATACGAGTCAAAAACATTTTCATTTGATTGTGGGTTGTATTTTGAGCTTCATCTAAAATAACAAAAGCATTATCTAAAGTTCGTCCACGCATAAAAGCTAATGGAGCAATTTGAATAATTCCTTTTAAAATATAATCTTCTAAAGTTTGTGGAGGCAACATATCGCGCAATGCATCATATAACGGTTGCATATATGGATCTAACTTTTCTTTCATATCACCAGGCAAAAAACCCAAGTTCTCTCCTGCTTCAACGGCTGGTCTGGTTAAAATAATTCGCTTTACTTGTTTTTCTTTTAAAGCTTTAACAGCCATGGCAACACCTGTATATGTTTTTCCTGTTCCTGCTGGTCCAATAGCGAAAACCATGTCGTTTTTATTGACATAATCTACTAATTTTTGCTGATTAGGAGTCATGGCTTTAATTAACTTTCCACCTATTCCATGTACTAAGATTTTATCTTTGTTATCCATAACTTGTGTTTCCTGAGCATCACTTTCAAGAACTCTTAAGATAACATTATCATCAATGCGATTATAACGGGTGAAATGTTGCATTAATCGCCTAAAACGGGTTTCAAACTCATTCAAAACTTCTTCTTCACCATAGGCTTTTAAAATAGTGCCTCTAGCAACAATTTTTAGTTTAGGATAATATTTTTTGATAGCTTCAAGATGGGCATCTTGCGTACCCCAAAAATCTTTTGGAGCAATGTCGATTAATTCAATGATTCTTTCGTTCAAGGGCTTTCTTTTTTTAATTATTTTTGGTACGCTAAAAAATACATTAGCTTTGCATTCAAATTTAAGAAAAATAACGCCTGTTTTATTTTAAGTTATAAACAAATTTATGTCAATAATTACCCTTACATCTGATTTCGGATACAAAGACCACTTCATCGGTGCTTTGAAAGGGAAGATATTGTCTCAATTCGTAGATGCTAAGATTGTGGATATAACCCATCAAATAGATTATTTCAATGTATTTGACGCAAGTTATATCATAGATGCTTCTTACAATAGTTTTCCGAAAAATACAGTACACATAATTTGTGTTAATACTGAACGTAATGAAGGAATAGAACACGTAGTAATGCAATGGGAAGACCAATTTTTTATTACTGCTGACAACGGAATTTTAAATGCTTTAACACAAAAGAAAAAAGCCCAAAAAATTGCCATCATCAATATCCATGATAGATTGACTGATTCTTCAGATATGAATGTTTTTGCCACTGTGGCTTGTCATCTAGCAAAAGGTGGAAATATCAGCGTAATTGGAAAAGAAATTGAAGTTCTAAAAGAATTTCATACAACTCCTGTGACGATATCAGATGATTTAAGCGAAATCAAAGGTAACATAATTTACATTGATCATTTTGGGAATTGTGTAACTAATATTGCCAAAAAAGTTTATCTAGAAATTGCCAAGAATAGAAACTTTGAAATCAAATTTAAGAACAAAACAATATCTCGAATAAATACAAGCTATGCTGATTTTAAAATAACCCCAACCAAAACCTTAAAAGATTATGAAGGCGAATATTTGGCGCTTTTTAACGAAGCAGGTTATTTAGAAATTGCCATATACAACGGAAATCCTGAAACAGTTGGTTCTGCTACCTCATTGCTAGGATTAAAATTCAGAGATATAGTCACCATAAAATTTAGAAATTAAATAATAGATTTCCACTTTCGTGGAAAAAAACAAAAGTGTTTATGTTTGTACGAATAGTAAAAATGCGTTTTCAAGAAGATAAAATCACAGCTTTTCTAGAAAATTTTGAAGAAGTTAAAAATCACATACGAAATTTTGAAGGAAACCGTTTACTAGAATTGTATCAAGATAAAAACGATCCTCGAATTTTCTTTACTTATAGTTATTGGGAAAACGAATCGGATTTAGAAAAATATAGAAAATCAGAATTATTTGAAGGCGTTTGGAAGTTTACCAAATCCTTATTTAGCGATAAACCAGAAGCATGGAGCGTGGATAAATTAGTTTCTCTACAATAGATTTTTTTGTTTCATTTTGTTTAAGAGTTTCAAGTTAAATAATACTTTTGCAAAACAACCTGAAACAACCTGAAACAACCTGAAACAACCTGAAACAACCTGAAACAACCTGAAACAACCTAAAACAATCTGAAACAATCTGAAACAATTAACAACAAAACAATAAATGAAAGCATTACTTCTAAGAGAAATAAAATCCTTTTTTGGTTCGCCCATTGGTTATCTTGTCATAGCCATTTTTTTAGTACTAAATGGATTATTTTTATGGGTTTTTGAAGGCGATTTTAACATTCCTAATTCTGGATTTGCTGATATGAGTCCCTTCTTTAAATTATCGCCTTGGATATTAATTTTCTTAATTCCAGCCGTTACCATGAGAAGTTTTTCTGATGAAAAAAAACAAGGAACTATTGAATTGCTGTTTACAAAACCTCTTTCTATTTGGGAAATAGTAAATGGTAAATTCTTTGGAGCACTATTGCTTATTATTATCGCCATTATTCCAACACTAATATATGTGGTAATGATTTCCTATTTTGGAAATCCAGAAGGAAACATCGACATGGGAAGTACTATGGGTTCTTATTTCGGACTTTTGTTTCTAATTTGTGGGTATACAGCCATTGGCGTTTTCACTTCTACTCTATCAGAAAATCAAATTGTAGCTTTTATCATTGCCGTTTTCTTATGTTTCTTTTTCTATTTTGGATTTGACGGAATTGCAAGCTTTATGGGAGAATTTAGTGCATTATTTGCATCATTCGGAATGGATTATCATTTTAAAAGCATGAGTCGAGGTGTATTGGATACAAGAGATATTTTATATTTTGTAAGCATTACAATCTTATTCTTAGCAGCAACTGTTTATCAACTTAAATCTTTAAAATGGTAATGGAAGCAAACAAAAAAAATAGCTTAAGACAATTAGGAATCATAGCTGCGGTTTTAGTAGCCATAAATATATTTGGAAATTACTTTTTCAAACGATTTGATTTAACCAAAGACAAACGATATACCTTATCAGAAAGCACTTTAAACATACTAAAAACCGTTGATTCCCCTTTGTATATTGATGTGTTTCTAGAAGGAAAATTTCCACCTGAATTCAAACGATTACAAACCGAAACCAAACAACTGTTAGAAGAGTTTTCAGCTTACAATTCCAATATCATTTTTCAATTCGTCAACCCCATTGAAAAAGAAGAAGAACGAGTTGAAGTAATGAAAAAGTTTTATGAAAGAGGTTTAATGCCTTTGAGCATAACGGTTGAAGACAAGGGTAAGCAATCACAAGAAGTTGTTTTCCCATGGGCAGTAGCCTCTTATGGAGATAAAAGTACCAAAGTTGGTTTACTAAAAAACTTAATGGGTGCTACTACTGAAGAAAAAGTTATCAGTTCTGTGCAGCACATGGAATTTGCTTTTGCAGATGCTCTAAATAAAATTACCAAAGAAAAGCAAAAGAAAATAGCCATCTTAAGAGGCAACGGTGAATTAGAAGACCCATACATAGCCGACTTCTTAAAAACAGTTAGAGAAAGTTATTTTGTTGGACCATTTACCTTAGATTCAGTAGCCAAAAGACCTATTGAAACTATAGAAGCGTTGCAAAAATATGATATGGCCATCATTGCAAAACCAACAGAAGCTTTTACCGATGAAGAAAAACAAGTACTAGATCAATTCATTATTAATGGTGGAAAAACATTATGGTTAATAGATGCCGTTAAAGCAGATATGGATAGTCTTTATACCCAACCAGAAATTCTAGCTTATCCACTAGATTTAAATTTAACAGACCAATTCTTTCAATACGGAATTCGTTTGAATAGTCAGCTAGTTAAAGACGAACAAGCAACAGCTATTAAATTAGCAACAGGTCAAGAAGGAAGTCAAACACAATACCAAGAATTTGTTTGGCGATATGCCCCATTCATTTATCCAGCTTCTAATAATCCTATTGTTAAAAACATGGAAGGCATAAAATTTGACTTTACCAATCCAATTGAAATTTTAAAAAACGACATCAAGAAAACAGTACTCTTAACAAGTTCTGAATACTCAAAACCTGTGGGAACACCTATTACTATTGCCTTAGACATAGTTACAGAAGAAACAAAACCTACAGACTATCCTAACGGTGGATTAATTCCTGTTGCCGTTTTATTAGAAGGAAAATTCAAATCAGTTTATAAAAACAGAGTTTTACCCATTAAAGATTCAAAATTCAAAGACACTGGCAAAACATCTAAAATGATATTCATCTCAGATGGTGATGTCATAAAAAATCAATTAGATAAAGATGGGTATCCTATGGAGCTTGGGTTTGATAAGTTTACTAATAATTTATACGGTAACAAAGAATTCTTGATGAACTGTACCAATTACTTGTTAGATGACAACGGTTTAATTAGCATTCGTAGCAAAGATGTAGACTTACCTCTTTTAGACAAAGAAAAAGTATATGAAAACTATACTTTTGCACAATTAATCACTATTGGTTTACCACTTGCAATTCTTGCGTTATTTGGTTTTCTGTTCACATACTTACGAAAAAGAAAATACGCAAAATAGAATTACATATATCCGAAAATCTAAAAAGAAATAAAGATTGTATTTTCAAAATTTAAAATTATATTTGTAATCCTTAAAATCAACAAGGATTTTTAAAACAAAAGAAGATGAAGTTTATCGTATCAAGCTCTTATTTATTAAAGCAATTACAAGTTTTAGGTAGTGTTATCAACAACAGCAATACCTTACCTATTTTAGATAATTTTTTATTCGAATTAGACAATAATGCTCTAAAAGTTTCGGCTTCAGATTTAGAAACTACAATGACAGCATCCCTAGAAATAGATTCTAAGAGTACTGGAAGTGTAGCTTTACCCGCAAAATTGTTATTAGAAACATTAAAAACTTTCCCAGAACAACCTTTAACATTCACTGTTGAAGACAATAACACTGTTGAAATTAGTTCCAATTCAGGAAAATATGCTTTAGCATTTGCTCCAGGAGAAGAATTCCCTAAATCAGTTGCACTTGAAGATCCTTCTTCTACACTTGTGCCTGCTGAAGTATTATCAACAGCTATCAACAAAACTATTTTTGCGGCTGGTAATGATGATTTAAGACCTGTAATGAGCGGAGTATTTTTCCAATTTTCACCTCAAAGTTTAATCTTTGTTGCTACAGATGCTCACAAATTAGTAAAATATGCTAGAACAGATGTTGTAGCCTCAGAAGTAGCAGATTTTATCATGCCAAAGAAACCATTAAATATTTTAAAAGGTATTTTAGGTGCAACAGATGCTGAAGTTAAAATTGAATACAACGATTCAAATGCTACATTCTCATTAGAAAATTATGTATTAACTTGTCGTTTAATTGACGGAAAATACCCTAATTACGATGCCGTTATTCCAAAAGAAAATCCAAATAAGTTAATCATCAATAGAGTACAGTTCTTAAATTCTGTGCGACGTGTAGCAATTTTTGCTAATAAAACAACACATCAAATTCGTTTAAAAATAGCAGGTACTGAATTGAATATTTCTGCTGAAGATATCGACTACTCAAACAAAGCAGATGAACGTTTAACTTGTGATTACCAAGGAGACGATATTCAAATTGGTTTTAACTCACGTTTCTTAACTGAGATGTTAACCAACCTAACATCAGACGAAATTCAATTAGAAATGTCTATGCCAAACAGAGCTGGAATCTTAACACCAATTGATGGTTTAGATGAAGGAGAAACAGTTACTATGCTTGTTATGCCTGTTATGTTGAATAGCTAATTTTTACTCAACTCAATTATATAAAGCCATAAGTCCATTGATTTGTGGCTTTTTTTTTGAATTTACTCTTGTCATTCTGAACTTGTTTCAGAATCTCTTTTAACGCAAAGAAGCAAAGCTTTTCGCAAAGTTTTATTAGAAATAAATTGTTTTGAGAAGTCGCAATTTAAAAAATAGTTCTTATTATCTTTGCAAACCAAACCGTTTAACAAATCAACAGTTAAACGATTAAACGTTAAACCCTAAAAATGATCAACCAAGAAACCATAGTAGCTTTAGCAACACCATCTGGTGCTGGTGCTATCGCAATAATACGATTATCTGGAAATGAAGCTATTGCAATTGCTTCAAGCGTATTTGAATCGGTTTCTGGTAAAAATATTGCCAAGCAAAAAACACATACTATCCATTTAGGACACATTGTTGAGGAAGGAAAAATATATGATCAAGTTTTACTTTCTATTTTTAAAAACCCAAATTCCTACACAGGAGAAGATGTGGTTGAAATATCTTGTCACGGTTCAACCTTCATTCAGCAACAAATCATTCAATTATTACTTCGCAAAGGAGCAAAAATGGCTCAAGCAGGAGAATTTACTTTAAGAGCTTTTTTAAACGGTAAACTCGATTTATCACAAGCAGAAGCTGTTGCCGATTTAATTTCGTCAGATAATGAAGCTTCACACCAAATTGCCATGCAACAAATGCGTGGAGGTTTTAGCAATGAAATAGCCAAACTACGTGAAGAATTACTAAACTTTGCTTCGTTAATTGAACTAGAATTAGACTTTGCCGAAGAAGATGTTGAATTTGCAGATAGAACTCAATTTGCCGAACTACTAAATCGAATTGAATTTGTATTAAAACGCTTAATTGATTCTTTTGCTGTTGGAAACGTAATTAAAAATGGAATTCCAGTAGCCATAGTTGGTGAACCTAATGTAGGAAAATCAACTTTACTAAATGCTTTACTCAACGAAGAACGTGCTATAGTTTCTGATATTGCAGGAACTACGCGTGACACTATTGAAGATGAATTAGTCATTGACGGTATTGGTTTTAGGTTCATAGACACAGCAGGAATTAGAGAAACCAAAGATGTTGTAGAAAGCATAGGAATTCAAAAGACTTTTGAGAAAATTGAGCAAGCACAGGTTGTTTTACTTTTAGTTGACAGTTCTCAGTTGACCGTTGACAGTTTACCTAAAGTTAAGATTGAAATTGAGAAAATTAAGAATAAGTTCCCTTTAAAGCCTTTAGTTATCGTTTTAAATAAAGTGGATGTTTTAGATAAAGAAAACACAAATAACTATATTTCTCAATTAACCAACAGACAACAGACAACAGACAACAGACAACTGATAACAATCAGCGCCAAACAAAAAACAGGCATAGAAGAATTAAAAGCTACCCTACTCTCTTTTGTCAATACAGGTGCCTTGAGAAATAATGAAACGATAGTAACTAACACTCGTCATTACGATTCTCTATTAAAAGCATTGGAAGAAATTACAAAAGTACGCTTTGGTTTAAACCAAAATTTATCTTCTGATTTAATGGCCATTGATATTAGACAAGCCCTATTTCATTTTGGAGAAATCACAGGACAAGTCTCTAATGACGAATTACTTGGTAATATTTTTGCCAATTTCTGTATCGGGAAGTAGTTTGAATCAAACAACCTTTTATTTTTTAACCGCAAATTCGCAAATTTTTTATAGCCACTAATTCACAGATTTGTTTTAACGCAAAGACAATAAGTTTTTCGCAAAGTACACAAAGTGTTCTTACACACAAGAAGCTCCACAATCCACTATGTAAACTATCTAAAGCAAAGCGTCTTTATCCACAAACAAAGTCTATGTGCCTATGTGTTTCAAAAACCTACCCACAAACTTGTCATCCTGAACTTGTTTCAGGATCTCATCACCTTTTTAACCGCAAATTCGCAAATTTTTTATAGCCACTAATTCACTGATTTATTTTAAACCGCAAAGACGCTAAGTTTTCCGCAAAGTACACAAAGTGTTCTTACACACAAGAAGCTTCACAATCCACTAGATAAACTATCTAAAGCACAGCGTCTTTATCCACAAAAAAGTCTATGTGCCTATGTGTTTCAAAAATATTCACAAACAATCATTATTCAATAATTAATTTTTGTTGCAGTAGTATTTCATTGTTTTGTTTAACAACCACTATATAAACACCTGCTTGATAAGTACTGGTGTTTAATTGCAATTCCCCAATTGACGAGGATATTAAATTTTGACTAATACTTCTTCCCGAAATATCATACAACTCTATTGAAGCATTATTGAAATCTAAATCATATTGAATAGTAACTACATCTTTCGCTGGATTTGGATACATTGAAAAAACATTGTTCTTTTGAAAAGAAGGGTTTGACAAAGTTGCTACACAAATACCAGACGTTTGTTGTGGAGCAGTGTAAAAGTTTAAATCGTAGCTAGTACCATTACCAAACTCTCCATTATAATTTCTACCCCAATACCAAACCGTTCCATCAGTTTTGGTTGCCATAGAAGTAGCAAAATTTCTGGCATGCACAGTATCCCAATTGGTATCTGTACCTATTTGTGTTGGTGATGAACGATTGATAGAAGTTCCCTCGCCTAACTGACCATTGGTATTGACTCCCCATGCCCATAAAGTCCCATTGCTTTTGATTCCAAAAGATGTATTGCTTCCTGCACAAAAATACTTCCAAACATCAGTTGAAATTTGTTGAGGGATATTCGTTACGTTAGGCGTGCCACCAACTCCAAGAGCAGGTCCACCACCCCAAGACCATAGCGTACCATCTTGTTTTTGAGCCAAAATATGTTGACCTCCCACACTCATTTTTACCCAATCAGTATCTGTTCCTACTTGAGTTGGAGTACTTACACTTGCTATGCTAGAGCCGACAACTATAATAGAGGATGGATTTGAACCCCAACCCCAAATCGTACCATCTGCTTTTATAGCAAATGCTGTTCTGTTGGTTCCAGTAGCGATATCTATCCAATCCGTCGCTGTTCCTACTTGTATCGGAGATAACTGCTGATCTGTAGCTGGTGAATTACCTAGTTGATAAGTGTCATTTTGTCCCCATGCCCAAATCGTTCCATCGGATTTAAGCGCGATGGTAAAAAAATAAGAAGGAGCCACTTTTACCCAATTGGTAGCAGTAGTAATTTGTTGAAAAGTATTGAATTGTTGCGTAGAAGAATTAACACCTAATGAACCTAACTGATTACTACCACAACCCCAAAGTGTTCCATTGTTTTTAATCGCAAAAGTGTTAGCTGTTCCATTTTTAAAATAAGACCAATCACTTGCTGTTCCTAATTGAACTGGAGTAGGTTCTGTTTCATTATTTGTATATAACTGACCAGCTAACCCATAACCCCAACCCCATAAGGTTCCATCTGCTTTTTGAGCTGTTGTATGACCTCCTCCAAAATGTAAACTTTCATAGCATTGCGCATTGCTTAAAAAAGAATAAATAAATAATAAAATAAATAGTAAAATTTTCTTCATAGTTATATGATTTAAAAAGAGGCAGGCAATGCCTACCTCTTTATAGTTATTTATCTGATTTTTTTCAGAATTATTCAATAATTAATTTTTGTTGCAGTAGTATTTCATTGTTTTGCTTAACAACCACTATGTAAACACCTGCTTGATAAGTACTGGTGTTCAACTGCAAGTCACCTGTTGACGAAATTACTAATTTTTTGTAAATATTTCTACCTGACAAATCAAAAATTTCAATAGAAGCATCTACTAAAGCTAAATTATAGCGTATATTCACCTCTTCTTTTGCAGGATTTGGATAAAGAGTAATAGTATTATTATCCTTAGTAGTGTCCTCTATTAATTTAGAAACCGTGTTTGAAGCACATTTAGGTACTCTAACGTCAGCTATTTTAAAAAGGCAATCTAAATTTCCTCCCTCTAATGAAGCAAATCCGTGCAATGTCCAATTGGTATATCCTCCAGCAGTGAAAGAACCTTGAGGAATAATAGTTAAATCTATTATATTAACTCCCGGATAAATTGTAAACGAAGAAGGGATTATCAATACATTACCAGCATCATCTGATAAGGTAGCTTGATAAGGAAATGTAGAACCACTATAAATCACTATAGAATAAGTAAACGAACAATAAGGCGTATCATTTTGTTTGATATCCTTAATATCAACTCTTTCTATCTTACATTCCTCACAACGTGAAGTAGCATATTCCAATGGCTCTGAAGTTAATTCACATGCTCCAGTATTGATGGTTAATGTATAAGAAGCATCTTTAACCAAAGTGTAAGGATCTGCATAGCTGTTAGCTCCATTTTCATCTGAATACCCGTCTTGATTCCAACTCCAATAATCCAAAGGTAAATTAGGTCCGATAAGCACATTAGGGTTTCCATCTGACTTACAATCTGAATAACAACCTGTTGGGAATATCCAAATATAATTTTCAGGGTTTTTAGGAATATCTATTTCAGCCGAAGTGCTACAACCTCCCATGCTTACTGTAACTTTATAAGGTCCTCCTTCATTGACTACAATAGTTTGTGTGGATTCTCCATTACTCCAGTTATAAGTAAAGTTACTTCCGTTAGAAGGATAAGCAGTAATGGTTGCCTCATAAGGATTACAATCAATGCTAACATCAAAAGCAATAGATTGAATAGGTTCTTGAATGCTTAAGGTATGAGTAGCTACATTTATACATCCTTCAGTAGAAATAGCTTCTGCTGTAATAGTATAATTGCCTGTACTTAAAAAGAGCTGTACCTCATTAAGATTGTTAAATTGACTTTGTAATACACCATTTACATACCAATTAAGTGTTGGAGCATTTGTAACAGCTTTTAAAATCACATCTTGATCCTCACAAAAAGTAGCATCTCCAATAATTTTTACTGTTGGTAAAGTATTGAAAATTGGTCTAATTTGTGTTGGAGTATTGTAAGAACAATTGTTGGCACTAATTACTTTCACCCAATAAAAACCAGTAGAAGTAACGGATAATTGATCTGTATTAGGAGCATTAGGCACAGGTAGATTTCCATTCATCCAAACATAATCTGCTACTGAACAATTATCTCCATTAGGAACATAAGTTAAGGTAACTGACTCCCCTTGACATACAGAAGCTGGATCTGGATCAGACACTATATCTCCAAAGAAACATTTTTTTGGTATATAAACTTGTGTAGTTAATAAACGACTACAACCATATTGGTTGGTGATTGTGCAAGTAACTGTATAGGTTGAATCCGCTACAGTAAACACTCGATCGGGAGAAGACATTGTGTTTTGTGCTCCATCTCCAAAATCCCATAAAACTGTTGAGCCTATAACAAAATTACTTAATTCAAACTTTACAGGAGTATCATGACAGTTAATTGGTAGACTTTGGTTAACTATAATGCTTAGGAAAGGATCTATACCTTGCAAATTAACTGAATAAGTTTTCTCGCACACATAGGTTGGCGTATTAGGATGAGTACCTTCTACTTCAATTTTAAAAATATAATTACCCGCAGCTAGGTTTTGTATTTCAAAAACACCTAAGCTTGGGTCATAAGCTATTGGCCCAGTAAAAGTTGCCGCAGCTGTAGTTTTATAGTAAAAACGAACTGGTTGGCTAATTACGGGTGCATAGAAATTGCTATTGTCTATAAAATTGACATTAAAACTATTGTTGTTATTACACTCTACTACATAAGAAAAATCAGGCTCATAAGGAATTACAACATCTTTTATATTAACTATATAACCTGTTCCTCCTTCTTGACAAGGATAAAAAACTTTATAAACAATTTTATAATTTCCTGGCTTTCCTGTTAATACATTTCCACTAACACTATAGTCAGAAGGTGAAGGCCCTAAAACTTGCCATACTTGACTCAGTGGGCTACCAGAAGCTGTTCCACTAAATGTTATTTGTCCGCAACCTGTTAATGTAGAATTATTTTGAAGTGTTTCTGCAATAGTACAATCTATAGGAGAACACGATACTACACTTATATAAACAGGATTAGAAACACTCACACATCCATTAGGGTTTGTAGCTTGAAAAGTATAAGCGCCTGGTCCCATGGCAGGTGTAACATTCAATGAAGTACCTGTTTGTGGTGGAGAAAGGGCAACATTATTTTTATACCATACAAAAGTAACTCCTGATATGTTTGAAGAAACTGTTATAGTAGCATTAATTTCTGCCACACTACAAAAGGCATTTGCTGCACTGGTTAGAGTAGCAATAGCAGGAGGGTTTGGCAATACAGTAACAGTAACTGAATCTGTATTGGTTTGTCCGCAGTTGTTTGCATTGGCAATGTAAGCTGTTATAACTTGTCCAATATTTACTGTTGAATTATTGCTTAATGGAGTTGTGTAAGTAAATTGCCCTGGAGGTGTTGTAAAATCTCCTGAACCCAAATTCCATGTTACTTGATCTGAAGGACTTAATGGCACTCCATTAGCAGATTGTATCGTAAAAGTAACTGGATATAAACCACCCGCACAAACTGGATTGTTTGAAGCTACAATTTGAATTTCAGTTTTAGGATATAATGTAATTTGTTTTACAAACTGAGGAGCTGGTGAAATGTTACATTTATTTACCGTTAAGATTAAATCAACCGTTGTAATTGTTGTTACGTTATTCCAAGTAACATCAATACTGTTTGTACCTTGACCGTTACTAACACTTCCTAATGTTGGATTCGATATGCTCCAAGTGTAAGCATCTCCGTCTGTATATAAATTAGGCGTTCCTGTTTGAAGGGCTTGATAACTTGCAATCGTATTACCACAAAGAGCTGTATTGTCAGAAGAAATAACAACATTAATCGGAATTTGATTAACTGTTATTGTTCTTGGTGCTGAAATACATTCAATAGGTGAAACCGTTTTTTTATACACTTTTACGGTTGCTGGGAATGTACCGTTAAAAGTAATGTTTACTTGTGGACCTGAATCTGAGCCTACAATATTTCCATTGGTTACTTCCCAATAATAATCAGCCGTAGCATCTGGACTTTGAACAGCATAAGAATAAGGTACATTTGGACAAACTTGTAAATCTCCATCAATGCCAGAAGGTGTTGAAGGAATACCAATTACTTTTATAGTTTTCTCTTCGCCTTCACAATACCCGTTAGCACTAACTGTTAAAACAAAATTTCCTACTTGATTAAATGTATAATTAAAGTCAACAGCATTAATGGTATAAATGGTATTGCCATTGTTATTTTTTAAGGTCCAAATAGCATTTGCACCAACAGAATTGGTATAAGTAGTATTGGTATTTTGACAAATTGTCTCCTCACCAAAAATTTCTAGAGGCTCTGCAACATTTATGATAAACTCTGCTTCTCCACTACAATGTAATAATGTATTGGTATAAGTAGCTCTTAAAACAAGAGTTCCTGATACGAATGGTGTTACTACTACTTCGTTTCTTTGGTCGGTTAAAACAACCTCTGCTAAAGTATTACCACTGTTGCCAATAATTTCCCATTGAAAATCAGTAGTTGGCCATTGTGGCAATTTGTATCTTCCTTGTTTTCCTAAACAAATAGAGCTTGGTCCTTGAATGGTTCCATTGGATTGTATAACAGGAATTTTTATAGTAGTTGGCTCAATACACGCTAATTGACATTGAGAAGGATTGAAAGTTACATATCCAAAACCTTCTTGGTCTACATTATTCCATAGAACTTCAATATTTCCTCCTCCTTGAGACAATACTTGACCGCCTATAACTTCCCAATTGAAATTGCCTTGACATAGATCCATACCGTCAAAAGGTAAAGAATAAATATCCGATTGCCCTTCACAAATTACTGTTGGACACGATATTTCAAAACCTTCTGCTTTTGCAATAACCCTTATTTTATATTTATCAATACAATTACAAGCATTAGTAACGGTTAATATCACATCGTATTCTCCATCGTTTAAGTAGGTATGACTTGGTTCAAAAGCTGCTGAAGTGCTTCCATCTCCAAACTCCCAATAATAACTAACTAGATTGCTTCCATTGTTTGTAGAAGATAAATTGTCAAAATTTATAGCTTGGTTGCTACAAATGTAAACTTCTTGTGGATTAGGGGACTGACCTTGTGGCGCTACTTCAAATTTAGCGGTTGGTGTCATGATTTTTTCTATACACAAGGTCTTAGTGATAACGGTGTTACCCGATGTTATCGTAAAACTTATGGATCCTGCTCCAACACCTCCCCAACTTACATAACAATAGGTGTTAGTGGGTCCTGAAACTACCCCTCCTACTGCACTCCAAGTTGTAGTGGCTCCGGGCGGCAAATTTGAAAGGGTGTACTTTACATAACTATATTGACAAACTCGAACGCATTCTGAGTCTTCAATGTTTTCAATGTAAAGTTTCCTTTCTTTTTCATACTCATAAGTTTGACATCCTACCGCGTTATCCCAACTAAGTAGAATACCGGGTTGTGTCTGTGCATGGGTAACGTAATTACCCAAAACAAATGCTGTAAGTAAATAAAAGACAAAAATGACTTTTGATTTACTTCGTGTTAGTGGTTTACTCATAAAAAAAGTTTTAGTGGTTTGAGTTCTAAAACTATACAAAAAAAGCTACAATAAATTGCTGCAAAACATAAAATACGGAAAAAACGTACAACAAATACGGTTTTACCTTTTTTAATAATCCACTGTATAACAACGTATTATATCGATAAAACCATATACCATCTATCTTTGTGAGAATTTACACTTATTTTCTGCATATTGCTAGTGGTGTACTAAAATCTGTTTTCATGATAACGATTCAAAACTAATTTTTAACCACATAAGCACATGGATTTATTTTAACAAAGGGGTTAAGTTTTTCGTAAAGTTTAACAAACAAACCTGTCATCCTGAACTTGTTTCAGTATCTCTCCGACATTTTAACCGCAAATTCGGAAATCTTTTATAGCCACTGATTCACTGATTTGTTTTAACGCAAAGAGACGCTAAGTTTTTCGCAAAGTTTAGAAAGTGTTTTAGCTACATGTTTGTTATATTAGGAACAGTAAGGAGTAATGAGTAGTTAGTAGGGAGAGAACAATGAATGATGAACAATGAATAACGAACTATGAACAATAAACAGAAACTACACAATACTAAACTATCTAAAGCACAGCGTCTTTAACCACAAACAAAATCTATGTACCTATGTGTTTTAAAAAAATCCGCATAACTCCGTGTTTGACAAAGTCAATCCGTTTCATCCGCGTTCCAACCCACACAAACCTGTCATCCTGAACTTGTTTCAGTATCTCACCGACATTTTAACTGCAAATTCGGAAATCTTTTATAGCCACAGATTCACTGATTTGTTTTAACGCTAAGAGACGCTAAGTTTTTCGCAAAGTTTAGAAAGTGTTTTAGCTACATGTTTGTTATATTAGGAACAGTAAGGAGTAATGAGTAGTTAGTAGGGAGAGAACAATGAATGATGAACAACGAACAGAAACTACACAACACTCTATGTAAACTATCTAAAGCACAGCGTCTTTAACCACAAACAAAATCTATGTCCTATGTGTTTTAAAAAAATCCGCATAACTCCGTGTTTGACAAAGTCAATCCGTTTCATCCGCGTTCCAACCCACACAAACCTGTCATCCTGAACTTGTTTCAGTATCTCTCCGACATTTTAACCGCAAATTCGGAAATCTTTTATAGCCACTGATTCACTGATTTGTTTTAACGCAAAGAGACGCTATGTTTTTCGCAAAGTTTATTAAGAAGATTTTAAAGATTTTCCAATTTCTTCAATCTGTGTTTCAAAAAAAATTAGAACTATCTAAAGTATCTTGAACACAATCAAAATCTATGTGTCTATGTGTTTCAAAAAAAGGGTAAAAACACCTATTCGTTTTTTAGTATTATTTTATATATTTGGTATCATAGTTTTCTTACCCCCTAACATACTAACCTATTAAAGACTAAATTTATGAGAAAATATACTTTTTTAGCCTTCTTTTTATTGCTTTTTAATTTCGGTAATGCTCAAAAATCGGCTCCTGTTGCTGGTGATGCTTCTGCTTTGGTTGATTTGTTGTTTAAAGATTATGATGCTGTAAATCCTGACACTAAATTGGAAGAAATTGCAAAGGATCGAACTAAGGTTATTGCTATTTTTAAAAGTTATGCTAAGGATTACAAATCTACATCTGTGAGTCCTTATCCTGAAACTGAAAAATTAAATTATCAAAAAAGTATTGAAGCCTTTGCGAATTTTAATAAAAAAACAAAATTTGACATTGGTGAAATTGGTCAAATTGAAAAATTGAAAACGAATTTAAATACTGATAAAAAAACTTTTTATGATAACTTGCAAGTTTATGATGCTGCGGAGATTAACTCTTTAACGACGTACTATACTACAAAGACAAATAAATTTATAGAGAAAATACTAAATGATTTTAGTACTAAATACAACAATTTAAAGTTACAAAAGTCTGATTTCTATGCTAAGAGTAATGCAAATCTTTCTATTCAAAAGAGTTTACCCTTTAGTGGTGGTGACATTCTTGTTGATGGCATTGATGGTTTGAGTCGCTTTCTAGCTAAAAGGATTAAAGAGGAATTAACGCTGAATGCGATACAGAACATCCAAGAGTATTTAAAAAACAAGGAGAAAAAGGAATTTTTATATGAATTAGAAGCAGTGTTGCCCAAAACAGTGGATTATCTTAAAAGTTTTGATGCTGATGAGGTTTTAAAGTTTAGTAATGATATCAAGCAGTATATTGAAGATGATTTTGATAATTTATTAGTCAATGCTTCTAAATTGCGTTATACTCCTAGGGTAATGAGGGCTTTGGAAAAATATCCTGATTTGGATTTTGCTTTTGAAGGATTGGAAATATTGGATCAGGTTTCTAAGATTAAGAGTCCTGTGGATTATTTTGAAATTATTAGCAATAGTAGAAGTTTAGAACGTTGGAAAAATGATGCTTCTTCTTCTAAAAAGGCTATTGCTCAAAGTTTACAGTTGGCAAGTATGTTGGCTTATAGCTTAACTTTAGTAGAAAATGGAGAGGTTAAGTTTGTAACTACTGATTTTATTGCTAATTATGGTAGCCAAAAAGAGTTTATTTATCTGTATTTTGGCTTTCTTCATCAACAGAATATTAAATATTTTGAGTTGAAAAGGGATATTGGCACTTATTTTACTGGCTTTGTTGACGATACTACTAAAGTGGAAAAAGGAGCCAACTTTTTTAATTATCAAATTACGCCTATAGTAAAAAATGCTGAGCGTATTCATAATCAGTTTATTGACATCAAAAAGCAAAATAAGAATGATGAAAAATTAGATTATAATAAGGTGCATCAATTAATCAGTGATTTACTTCATTTTACGGAGGAAGTAACTGTTTCTGCAGATTGGTTGATGTATGAATTTCATTTTGAAATAGGTGGTAAAAAAAATATTTCTGACCGACTGGTTCCCTATTTTACAGTTTCTAGATTGGCTAATGACATTACTTTAGATTTACATGAAAAACGCTATACTAATGCTATCACCAAGGCTATTGAAATTCCGTTAACTTTAAATACGCTTAATGACAAGACTACCAGTACTTTGTCTCAAATAAAATATGTTTCTGAATCATTTCAAAATTTAAATGCTTTGAGTGATGTAATTACTATCAATCCTGCCTTGAGTAATTCTGATAAGTTAGCTATATGGACTAAAAACAAAACTAAGCTAGATATTTTGCGTTTAAAATTTGCTGATAGTATTACTAATTTAAAAATGCTATCTGAGTCAATTGAAAGTTTTTCAAAAAGTTTTTCAACTACTTGGAATGATTCTGCTTACACTGCTAATAAATATCAATTAATTGAAATGGTTGTTTATAGTAAGGATAATTTATTGAGCTATTTAAAAATTTCTGATCAAAAAACAGCAATGATAAAGACTTTAGAGGATTTAGTAAAAGACAAAAAAATATCTGAAGATACTAAGATATATTTAACCACAAAATATAAAACTTATGAAGAGAAAGCCTTTAGAAAATATTTACTGAAAGAAAATTTTGAGTTCAATGAAGAGAATGAGTTGAATGAATTGTTTAAAGCTTTTATACCTGAATTGTTAAGTAAGGAATCCATAAAATCCAATCACCAGTTGGTTAAATTTATTCATTTTGTTAATGATGTGGCTTATTCTGATTCTCCTGAGGCTTATGAAAAAGCTATTGAGGCTTTTGTATTGCCAGTAGGGAGTTCTTCTTTGAAAGAGAAAGCTAAGCAATATTATGCCATCAATTCTTTTCCTGGTATTTTAGGAGGCATTGAAAAAAGTGAAGGATTATCAAGTGCAACTTTTGTGGGGTTTACTGCTCCTGTTGGTTTGTATATTCAACCATGGGGTAGTTATAAGAATAAAACGTTAGGGTTATTTTTCCCTATTATTGACATTGCTGCTCCTGTGCGATTGCGTTTAGATAGTTCTAATGATACTGAAACTTTGCCTGACTTTGAGTTTAGTGATATTTTTTCTCCGGGAGCTTATTTGGTTTTTGGATTTGGCAAATCACCTTTTGCTCTTAACTTAGGGTTTCAATATGGACCTAAATTAAGAGATATTCCCACTGCGGATACTTCTTCTTTTACTTCTATTGATTCTTATCGCATTGGGTTAGGTATTACTATTGACATTCCACTTTTAACACTTGGCAGTGAATACAAAAACTAAGGCTATGCAAAAATTATTTTCGATGCTGTTTTGTTGTTGTTGCCATGCTCTGTTAGGGCAAGAAACCCCTATTCTACTTGAAAAAGCAAAGGAAGAAGAAATAAAAAAAGAATTAATGAACAGTCAATTGACAAATGATGAGTACAAGCAATTGATTTATGAGAAATCTGCCTCAGAAAAAGGGATGTTGCAACTTAAAGAAGAGGTATTAATAGAACTACAAATAAAGGCTCAGGAAAAAGTTTTACAACAACAGACTATTATTGGTGATGACAAAGAAAACGAACAAACAATAGCGGCTCCTCCAATTAAAAAACCACAAAGTTCAAATCAAAATAGTTCTACTGCTCATGGGGATGTTATTGATTCAACATTTATATCGGTGAATGAATACAAGGCTATGCTTATAGCTACTATTGAAAGTGAAAGTGAGACTGATAACAACCGTTTGTTTGGTCCTTCGCAGTATGATAGTAGAATTGAACCTTTTTATTTTGATATGGCTATCTATTGGCAACAACAAATTCTTGAAGTATCGAATTCCGTTGGTATGATTATAGAGCGTGAAAGGATTACTCAATATACCAAGGATGTGTATCAAATTGATGACCAACAAACTCTTGGAAAACGCTATAACTTATGTCCTGAAGAAGCTTTTTATTCGCAACCCGTTGTGGGCGTAGGAACTGCTTGGTTGTATGACACCAATAAAATGATTACTGCTTCACACGTTTTTGAGCGAAGTATAGAAAATTATGTTGTTATTTTTGGGTATCAAATTCTAAATTCAAAAGGTCTCATAGATGTTTTTATCCCTAAATCAAGAATCTATGACATCCAAAAAATCATCCAAAAAGATTTAGATTTGGATTTAGTGGCTTTTGAACTAGATCGTTCTGCACTTGGTGTGCCTTTGCAATGGGAAAATACACCTAAGGGCATTGGCGGTGAAACGGAGATATACATGATTGGCTACCCCACTGGTTTGCCTTTGAAAATTGCCATGAATGCTTCCATTGAAGAAAACAATCATCCCAATTATTTCTACACCTCTTTGGATAGTTTTCAGGGTAACTCTGGTTCACCTGTTTTTAATTTTTATACCAACAAGGTTATAGGTGTTTTAGTTTCAGGAGAAATAGATTATAAATTCAATGGCAATTGCTATTATAGCCCTTTATGTAAAACGCCTTATTGCAAAGGAGAAAAAGTGGTGAAATTGAATAGTTTTTTGGCTAACTACTGAAAATAAATTCAAATCTTCTGCAACAAATAATCATTCAAAAACGATTTAGGGTAATGGTACTTGCCCCTAAATTTTACAAACGGAATTTTACCTTCTTTGCGCATGCGATACAGCGTACTGTCGCTGATGTGGAAACGCATTTTTATATCGGCATTGTCTAGCCATTCTTCTTCTTTTTGTGGCTGTGCATGATACGCTAACGTAGTTTTTATAGCGTTTATGTCGTCTTGCATTTGCTTTAACTGCTTACTCATAATCTCGGGAAAAAACATATAAATAACGAAAAAAATCTTGCATTTATTTTATTGAGGATGAAAGAATGCACTTCTTTACCTACAAAATGCGTTCCAAAAAAAAAGAGGTTGCTTGGTGTATCAAAAAATCAGCTGTTTTGCTACTCCAACAACCCCTTTTGCGTTGCCCTAACTTCTACAAAATTACACTACAACAACACTACCCAAATAAGAACTTGTAGCGTATTTTTTTTCATCAGCCGAAGCAAACCCCACCCATACCTCAACGGTTAAACCTACTAGTGCTGTTGGCACTATCACGGCTCCTGTTCCTGCACTTCTGCTGGCTACGGCTAAAGCATATACCGTTGTTTTAGTGGTTGGTTCATAGATAGCTGCAATTAGTTGGTCTGTAGCCACTGCTTGCCCCTGTCCTGAGTTGTCTGTCCAAGTGAACGTAATGGTGTTCGCAACAGTTGATGCCGCTGCACCTGCTTGCACGCCTAACAAATCCCCTTTAGAAATTTGCACTTTGTTATAAAGCATCTCATAAACGGGGTCGTTGTAAACGGATGCTTCTTTCATGTGATAGGACATGGCTTGGTTTAAACGGGTTTTTTCGCCTGCATTGCTGCCATAATAACGGCTTAGCAAAGGGTATAACGGATTTAAAAAGGAGGTTACTGTACTAAACTTCAAGCGTTGTAGTGCTTGTGTTGCTGTGGCTACTCGGTTTGATCTTTTAGGCAAACTGCGTAACACTTCTTTTCCTCGCCAGCTAGCTCCCACTACTGGTCCTACTTTTCCTGAGAATGCACCTAAAATGCCTTTGTTATAGGTTCCCATACTTACAAAATTTAAAGATTCATACTTTTTTTAAAAACTCTTTGGAATAACACCTCACACAAACGATGCTTTTGTTGTTGGTTGTCATTTGTATTAATAACTGCAACACCTCAAAAAATAGTATGCTGTTTCCCTGCTGTGACTGGTTTTGACTGGATTTGACTGGATTTGACCGCTTTTGACGGGTTTTGACTGGTAAAAAGGGGCTTTTTTGGGTGTTTGTTCGGTACTTGTTCGGGATTTTTTTGTCTATCCCGCATAAAACCTAGGAAAGTAGTACCAAACTCCGAACGAAACCCGAACAAAACCCGAACAAAACCCGAACGATTTTTTGAAAAAAAGTGTATGGGTTTATGGTTTTACGTAAGGAAACTACAAAAGCGGAGCTTATTTTGTAAGGGATAGTATAAAAAACAGTAGAATACCCGTACAATAATATTGTTTTTTAAATTTAGCTTTGTGAAAATTAGGTATAAATACCTGTATAAAGTATTGTTATAATAGTTTATTTTTGGTAGGTTTGGAAAGATATTAATATCATTATACATGATTAATAAAAAATCTTTGTCTGAAAGAGACATCTGTTCTAAGTTTATCAACCCTGCAATTGAAAAAGCTGGATGGGATATGAAGCGACAAGTACGAGAAGAAGTGTCTTTTACAGATGGTCGCATAATTGTACAAGGCAATTTATATACAAGAGGTAAAAGCAAGCGGGCTGATTATATTCTTTACTACAAATCAAATATTCCAATTGCTATAATTGAAGCTAAGGATAATAAAAATCCTGTTGGTTCAGGTATGCAACAAGCTTTAGAATATTCAGAAATTTTGCAAATTCCATTTGTGTTTACTTCTAATGGTGACTCTTTTGTTTTTCACGATAAAACAAATACTTCAAATAACTTAGAAACGGAATTATCGTTAGATGATTTTCCTTCTCCAGAAACTTTATGGAACAAATATTTAAAACACAACAGCCTTGAAGAATCAAAAACCAAAGAAATAGTTGAAAAAGATTATTTTGTTGATGATAGTGGTATGAATCCAAGGTATTACCAACAAAACGCTGTAAATAGAACAATTGAAGCAATTGCCAAAGAGCAAAATAGAGTATTACTGGTAATGGCAACAGGAACAGGAAAAACCTACACAGCTTTTAATATTATATGGAGGTTATGGAAAACAGGTGTAAAAAAACGCATTTTATTCTTAGCAGATAGAAATGCCTTGTTAACACAGACTAAAAATGGAGACTTCTCTCCTTTTGGGAATGATATCATGCATATTATTAAAAATAGAAAAATTGATAAATCTTATCAAATCTATTTTGCTTTATACCAAGGATTAACAGGAACAGAAGAAGAAAAAAATGCCTATAAAGAATTTAGTAGAGATTTTTTTGATTTGGTTGTGATTGATGAGTGCCATAGAGGTAGTGCTTCTGAAGCCTCTGCTTGGAGAGAAGTTTTAGATTATTTTTCTTCAGCAACACAAATAGGCTTAACTGCCACACCTAAAGAAACTAAAGATGTTTCAAATATATATTATTTTGGAGAACCCGTTTATACCTATTCCTTAAAACAAGGTATTGATGATGGTTTTTTAGCTCCCTATAAAGTAATTAGAATTACAACTAGTGTAGATGATGGTTGGAGACCTACAGCAGGAATGCTAGATAAATATGGAAATGAAATTAGAGATCGTATTTATAATTTAAGAGACTATGATAAAACATTAGTTATTGATGAACGCACAGAACTTGTTGCAAAAAAAATAACAGAATATTTAAAGACTACAGATCGATTTGCCAAAACTATTGTTTTTTGTACTGATATCGATCATGCTAATAGAATGCGACAAGCCCTAATTAATGAAAATGCCGATTTAGTAGCAAAGCATTGGAACTATTGTGTAAAAATAACAGGTGATGATGAAGTGGGAAAACAAGAGTTAGATAATTTTACTGATGTAGAAGAACAATTTCCTGTCATTGCCACTACTTCTAAAATGTTAACGACTGGAATAGATACAAAAATGGTTAAATTGATTGTTTTGGAATCTAACATTCAATCCGTTACTGAGTTTAAACAAATTATTGGTAGAGGAACTAGAATACGTGAAGTAGAAGGAAAAGTTTTCTTCACTATTATGGATTTTAGAAAAGCTACTAACATCTTTGCTCGACCTGATTTTGATGGTGACCCTGTTCTAATTTATGAACCTGGACCAGATGGACCAGTCGTACCACCAGAAAATCCAGATACAACAAACGACCCTCTAATTGATGGTGATGAGTGGTTACCAGATGATTCTAAGCCAAACACTCCAGACATTGATATAGATGGTGAACAAGTAATGGTAAAAAAATATTACATTAATGAAGTGCCTGTTTCAGTAGTAAATGAACGTATTCAATATTATGGAAAAGATGGCAAATTAATCACAGAGTCTCTAAAGGATTATTCTAAACAAAATTTAGAGAAAGAATTTTCATCTCTAGATGATTTTATTCAAAAATGGAATGATGCTAAAAAGAAAGAAGAATTAATAAAAGAACTTGCCGAACATGGAGTTTTGCTAGAAGCCCTTCGGGAAGAAGTTGGACAAGATATAGATGATTTTGATTTAATATGTCATGTTGCTTTTGACCAACCTGCTTTGACTAGAAAAGAAAGAGCTAACAACGTTCGTAAACGCAATTATTTTGGGAAGTACAGTGAAACAGCTCAAAAAGTATTGAATAGTTTGTTAGACAAATACGAGCAAGAAGGAATTTCTTCTATTGAACAAGGGTCGATACTAAAAGTAAAACCTTTAAATGAAATGGGGTCTCCTGTTGAATTGGTAAGGGCTTTTGGAAAAAATAAAGATTTTGAACAAGCTGTTAAAGAATTAGAAAACGAAATATATAATATAGCTTAATGAACTTAGAGAAAACATTACAAAAAGTTTCCAAGAAAATATGGAACGAACTTAAACCCGTTAATGATTCTAACATTAATATACATAGCGTTAGAGAAGAAGCGCTTTCTTCAATGGGGTTAAAGATTTTGGCAAAATCAAAATGTAAAAATGTTTTGAGAATTGAAATGATTAGTGCAAATGAAGAATCTATAAGAGGATATGACTATGAAATATGTATCGGGAGTTCTAAAAAAAGAAAGTTTATTCGATTTTTTATTCAAGCAAAAAGATTGTATGGAAATAAATTAAATTCTAGATACATGGCTTATGATACTAAACAATCTAAAGTTTTAGAGGATTATTCAAAAAAATATAAAGGAATACCTCTATATTCTTTATATAATCATTTAGATGTTTCAGAAAGTGAGTTATTGAGATATTATAATTCTATTACACCATTTAACAAAAAACATCTTGGAGTAACTTTAACAACAACTTCAAAATTAAAAGGAGGTAATCAGTTTAATTCAATTCATGATAATAAGATATTAGGTTATTTTAGAGTTCCTTTTTATAGGTATCATCCATCAGATCTTGAGTTTTATGAGGATAATGTTCAAGTTGGGGTACCTTTGCATGAATTAGCAAACTTTAGTATAGAAAAAGCTGAAAAATTTAATAAAAAATTTAGAGAGAATAATGCTAAAAATAAACTTTCTTTTTTCTTTTTTTTCTTTGATGATGAGCTAATTAATGGTAATGATGATGAATTAATCCCAATATTAAACATGTCAGAAAAAGAATTAATTTCCGATTTTAGAAAAAGAGTAGAAATTAATAATAATGAAGAATATAACCCACAAGCATTAATAATATTAGAACAAGAAGATTTATATGAGTAACATTACCACAAACATAAAAAGCATACGCGACATCATGCGTAAAGACACAGGAGTAGATGGAGATGCACAACGCATTTCGCAAATGGTGTGGATGCTTTTCATGAAAATATTTGCCGATAAAGAAGAAGAATGGGAAATAACTATACCAAATTATTCTTCACCCATTCCTGAAAAACTAAAATGGCAAAATTGGGCAGCTGATGATGAAGGATTAACGGGTGATGTTTTAATGGAATTTATTAATAATGATTTATTTCCTGCACTAAAGGAATTAGACATTACCATAAGCCCTCAAGCACATATTATTCGTTCGGTGTTTGATGATACGTATAACTACATGAAAAACGGAACTTTGTTTCGTCAAGTAATTAACGTCATTAATGAAATTGATTTTAATAATACCAACGAACGTCATTTGTTTAATGATATTTATGAAACCATTTTAAAAGAATTACAATCTGCAGGTTCTTCAGGAGAATATTATACTCCTAGAGCTGTTACGCAATTTATGGTGGATATGATTAACCCACAATTGGGCGAAAGTGTTTTAGACCCAGCTTGTGGAACAGGTGGTTTTTTAACTTGTACTATTGACCATTTGCGGGAACAAGTAAATACTCCAAAAGACAGAGACATTTTACAAACTTCTATACGAGGTATTGAGAAAAAACCTTTACCCCATTTATTGTGTACTACCAATTTAATGCTGCACGGTTTTGATTTACCAGCTGTGCGAAGAGACAACTTGTTAAGCAAGCCTTATGCCGATTGGGGAACCAAAGACAAACTAGACATTATAATTACCAATCCTCCTTTTGGTGGTGTGGAAGAAGATGGTACAGAAACCAACTTTCCACAAAAGTTTAGAACCAAAGAAACAGCCGATTTGTTTATGGCTTTAATTATAAAGTTGTTAAAGAATAACGGACGTTGTGCTGTGGTTTTACCTGATGGCACCTTGTTTGGAGAAGGTATGAAAACCAGACTAAAAGAAGAGCTATTAGAAAAATGTAACTTACATACCATAGTGCGATTGCCTAATGGTGTTTTTAACCCGTATACTGGTATTAGAACAAATGTTTTGTTTTTTGAAAAAGGAACAGCTACCAAAGAAGTTTGGTATTTTCAACATCCTTATCCTAATGGTGTAGTAAGTTACAACAAAACCAAGCCTATTAATATTAAAGAGTTTGATATAGAAAAAGCATGGTGGAACAACAGAGAAGAAAATAAAAACGCTTGGAAAGTATCTATTGAAGAAATTAAAAAAAGAAACTATAATTTAGATTTTAAAAATCCTCACCAAGATGAAGATACTTTAGCTAGCCCAGAAGTTTTGCTTGAAAAATTTAAAGCTACTGAACAAAAAATTTCGACCATACAAGACGAAATAATTAAAGTATTAACCGAAGCCTTACAATAGATGCAATTACTAGAACATTTTGCAAGCTTAACGCTTCACCCAAAAAACGCACAAGAACTCAAAGGATTAATTTTGCAATTGGCTATACAGGGAAAGTTAACGGCTAATTGGAGAAAGGAGAATCCTGATATTGAGACTGCTTCGGAATTATTGAAAAGAACGAAAATAGAAAAAGACAAACTTGTAAAGGATAAAATTTTAAAAAAAGAACAGTCTTTACCAGAAATAGGTAATGAAGTCCCTTTTCAAATACCAATAAAATGGAAATGGGATAGTTTAGGTACATTAGGTTCTGCTCAAACAGGAACAACACCACCAACTAAAAACCCTGAAAATTATGGGACATTTATTCCTTTTTTAGGTCCAGCAGATATTTCTAATAGTTCTATGTTGTATCCTAAAGAAGGACTTTCAGAAGCAGGTTTAAAAAAAGGAAGATTAATAGAATCTAATTCTTTAATGATGGTGTGTATTGGAGGTAGTATGGGGAAATGTAATATAAATAGAATAGATGTAAGTTGTAATCAACAAATAAATATTTTAACACCTATTTTTTCACTTGTTGAATACGTTAAAATAGTCTGTCAATCTCCTTATTTTCAAAAAGAAGTTTGGGACAGATCAACAGGTTCTGCAACTCCAATGATTAATAAAAATAAATGGTTGCAAATTCCTGTTTCAATACCACCATTACAAGAACAAAAAGAAATTGTAAGAGTAGTTGAAATTTTATATAAAGAAGTAGAACAATTAGAACAACTTACAGTTGAACGTATTGCTTTAAAAGAAGATTATGTTACTTCTGCTTTACAGCAATTAACCATACAAAATGCTCAAAAAGAATGGCAAGCTATAGCTCCTTATTTTAAAGATTTCTTTACAGAGAAAAGCACCATAAAAAAATTAAGAGAAACTGTATTACAATTAGCTGTTCAAGGAAAATTAACTGATGATTGGAGAACTAAAAATAAAGATTTTGAACATGCCAGCGAACTCTTAAAACGTATTCAAAAAGAGAAAGCAAAACTCATTAAAGATAAAAAAATAAAAAAAGAAAGTCCGTTACCCGCTATAACCAATGAAGAGATTCCTTATGAATTGCCTGAAGGTTGGGTTTGGACAAAATTAGGTGAAGTTTGTACTTTAATCAATGGAGATAGAGGAAAAAATTATCCGTCTAAGGATCATTATATAGCAGAAGGAATACCATTCATAACAGCAAGAAATTTAGGAGATCGTTTTTTAAAGCATGATTCTTTAAATTATATTTCAAATGAAAGATTTAATATATTAAAGAGTGGTCAAATTCAATTAAATGACATACTATATTGTTTGAGAGGTTCATTAGGTAAATGTAGCATAATTGAAGGAATTGACAAAGGTGCAATAGCATCATCGTTAGTGATTATAAGAACTATAGATTTTCTTAATTCTTTATTTATGCTGAATTACTTTTCAAGTCCACTTGGGCAAGAAATGATTTATAAATATGATAATGGTACTGCTCAACCTAATTTATCTGCAACAGATGTAAGAAAGTATTTCCTTCCTCTTCCTCCACTAGAAGAACAGAAAGCCATAGTTGAAAAAGTAAATTCTTTAATGGGTTTATGTGATACGATGGAGCAAGAAGTAGAACAAAGTAAAGTTTATAGTGAGAAATTGATGCAGAGTGTTTTGAGGGAGGTTTTTGAAACAAATTCAATAAACTAACATGAGATTAAAACACATACATATTAGCGAATATAAAAACTTAAAAGAGTTTTCTTTAAATTTCGAAGGAGATAGTTTTTTAGAAGTTTTTGTAGGTAAAAATGGCACTGGAAAATCTAATTTTTTCGAAGCTATATTAGAAATTTTTAAACATTTAACGGAAGAAGATTATCCAATTACATTTAATTATGTTATTTCATACGAAATAGATAATGAAATCATTTTTTTAGAATGGAAAGATGTTAAATGGATAAACCAAGAACAACATGAAATTACAGCTGATAAATCCAAACTTCCTGAAAATATTTTAATCTACTATTCTGGTCACAATAAAACGATTGGAAACTTACTAAAATCTTCAAATCAAAATCATAAAAATCTATTAGATAATAATAGAAAAAACGAAAACTTATTAAGTGAAGTTACAAGAAAGTTTACAGGAATAGATGTTCAATACAAATCGTTATTACTTAGTGTTTTATTATTGCAAGAGGACAATAATAAAGCTAAAAATTTCATTAAAGACAAATTAGGTATTTTATCTGAAGGAAATGAAGTTAGATTTGATTTCAAAAGACCTGATTACGCTAAGGATAAAGATAAATTTGAATTTGATGAATTTGATGATGCTAAAAGATTTTGGACTCCTGAGGGTTATTTCAAAACACTTCTTACACAAATTTGGCAAGTCGATAAATATAACTTCAAAGGAACAAGAGAGGAAGGAAGAATAAATGATGATGAATATATTCTGTACAAATCTTTTACTAAATTTCAAGAAGCATTTCGTACTTATACACCCTTAGAATTATTTATTGCTTTAGATAATTTAAAAACTATTGGTTATTTGAACGATATTAAAATTAATATTACTCTGACTTCAGGAAAAGATATAAATATTAATCAATTTAGTGATGGTCAGTTCCAGTCAATTTATATATATGCGTTAACTGAGTTATTTAAAGATAAAAATTGCATAACACTTCTCGATGAACCTGACTCTTTTTTACATCCTGAATGGCAACATAAATTTTTAAATCAAGTCTACGACATCAGTCATGAATCTGCTAAAACCAATCATGTTTTAATGAGTAGTCATAGCGCTGTAACCTTAGTGGGAGATCATGAAAAAAGAGTAAACCTTTTCAGAATTCATGATAACGATTTAAAATGTTTTAAAGTAGGAAAAAACTTTGCAGTCAATCAGTTATCTAGTCAGCTTTTCAAAGTAAATTATGAAAAACAGATTTTAAGTATTATGCATACACATAGTCAAGATAAACCAATCTTGTTTACAGAAGGATTTTCAGACCCTATAATTCTATATGAAGCATGGAATAAGTTATATGATATTGATATTCCATTTGATATTAGTTTTGGTTTTGGATGTGAATATTTAAGAAAAATATTGACTAGTGATAAGTTTCAAACCGAGATGAATGGTAAGCCAATTTTTGGGTTATTTGATTTTGATGAGGCATATAATCATTGGAACTCATTAACAAGCGAAGGTGAATTATTAGAAGAAGATCCATTCAAAGGAAAATGCAAAAAAGTTGAAAATAAAAACAGTTATGCTTTTTTAATTCCTGTTCCAGAAATTGAAGAAATAATTAATCAAGTTATAGATGATAGGGCTTTAAAAACAACTTTTAAACATGAATCTAAAGTAGAAATGGAACACCTATTTTATTCTGAGGCTACATCTGGAAAATTTAACATAAAAAATGGTTCTGGTGGTGCAAAAATAATTGAAATTAGTGATTCTGCTAAAATGGCTTTTGCTCAGGAAATTATACCTACACTTGAAAACGAACACTTTGAGATATTTAGACCTATGTTTGAATTTATAAAAACTACAATTGCTAATAATTAATTCTTTAAATTTATGGAAACAGATTTACTAGAAAAATCAGTAAATGAGCTGATGGAGAAATTTGGAGCAGGAAATCATAAGCCGGGATCTGGAAGTGCTGCTGCTTTTCAAGGTATGGTTTCAGCTAAATTAATTTCTACGGTTATTAGCTTAACTCTTGATGTGAAAAGAAGAGACCTATATTATGACCATATAAATGTTTTATTAGATTTTCATAAAGATATTGAAGAACGTATTTATCCACAACTAACAGAATTGTTTAAAAGTGACTCCATACAGTTTGATAAAACAATTAAATCTAGAATTGCGAGGGATAAAGAAAATGATGAATTGATTAAAAATCAGTTAAGAAGACAAGCACTTGAAGATTTAAAAGTTTCTATCGAAATACCTTTTCAAATCGCTTCACTTTGTAAAGAATTGGCAATAATGTCTGCTTATGTTTTTGATAATGGTTTCAAGTCAGCTCGAGGAGATTCTCAAGTAGGTTTAAGTGGTGCCGTTTCTGCTTTTGCTGGTTGTTTGGCGATAATTAGACTTAATGTACTTTCTTTTAATAGTGATGAATATGAGTATACTAAATCTGTAGTTAGTCAAGTAGATAATTTATACAATGAATATAAAGAATTAATAACTCTTGCTGATTCTAAAATTGAAATTCTTAGAGAAGAATTTGAAAGAAAAATTCCTTTATTTGAAGGAATTAATACTTTAATGCAAAAAGCTAGAGTAAGTAAGGGAGTTGAAGTTGAAAGTTGTGTTAGAGAGTTACAAACTATACTTTGGAATAATAAGCATTTGTTATGGAAGAAAAATATTCCTACTAATCCTCTAGAAATTTTACGACCTGATTATATTTTAAAAAGTGCTTTGGGATATGACTATATATCATCTTCAACTTATGGAGTACTTATTAACGAAGATGAATCTATTGAGGTAGCGGGTATCATCGACCAACCTAATAAAATCGTTGCCGTTTCAAATAAATTTTCTAATCAAGTACAAAACTTTACTGCTGCACATGAACTTGGACATGCAATTTTACATGAGCAAGCAATATTACATAGAGATATACCAGTTGACTCAATTGGAAAAAGAAAAAATCGTGATAAGGTTGAAATTGAAGCAGATGCTTTTGCAACTTATTTTTTGATGCCAACTAAATGGGTCAAGTTAGAATTTGAAAAAAGATATTCAAATAAGGTATTTCAAATAAATGAAGAAACAGCATTTAGATTTGGTGGACGAAGTATTACTGATATAAAAAAAGAATGCAAAAATATTAGAAGCTTATCCAGAAAGTTAGCATCAACGGAATTATATGATTCAAATAACTTCATTTCATTAGCAAAACAATTTAATGTTTCTATTGAGGCAATGGCTATCAGATTAGAAGAACTAAACTTAGTAGTATATTAACTTGAAACACAAAATAAACACAACCTAACCCGCAACAACTCTGATTTGTAAGCCAAAAGACACTCATAGGACATTTTAGTCTTTCCAACAGTTTCAATCAATATGGAATTGAATAAAGTAAAAAAAAGTGGTTACTATAAATGGAAAATAATAACAAAATAAATACAACAATCTTTGAGTTATCGAATCAATTTGATTCTCCTTTAACAAAAACGGAGTTTAAAATTGCAAAAGAGTTGTATTTAGAAAAAATAACCAATAGTTCATTTAGTATTGCTCCTACTTCAAATATAATTGATTTATTAAAATTGGTTAAACGCAATGAGGTAGAAATTGGTCCTTATAAAGGGTTAACTGTTTTCGAAAGTCTAAATAGAATTGGAAGTGATTTGGTTTTACTTTCGGGTGCAGAAAGTTTATTTAACAATGAAATAGAAGGTATTTACCCAGAAACCATTGAATTGAAATTAGGGAATAAAGCTGGTTTTGATATTATTATAAAAACAATAGAAGGAGTAATTATTTATGGAGAAGGTTATAATGTAGCGAAATCTTTCTGTAAATTTAAAACACGACAAACCATTGATAAATTTTATAAATCAAACGAAGTTACATCTTCAAAAAAAGCTATTATTCTCATCAATAAAGATGTTGAAACTGAAATAAAAAAATATAGAAATAAAAAAGAAAAAGAACTACGAAGCCTATATGGTCTTGAAATAGTTTATGTTTTTTGTGAAATAGAGAAGTAAAGACATGTAGAATATTGTTTAAAATAATCAATTACAATGAATATCCTATTGTGAAAAAATAAAAAAAATAAGTAATGAAATTATTAGACATAATACAAAATATTGATGTTTGGGACACATGGGTAAACTCATATAAAAAATATGTACCAAAATTTATTGAAGAAGCCAAAAGCAAAGAAAAATGGAAAGATTGGGATAAGGATATTTTTAGTGAGTATTTTGAAAAAAGTAATAATCAATGTGTTTCTTCTTTGAGACAAGGATATTTTACACATATTGAGAGAGACAGATTAAAAGAACATTGGGGAGAATTAGCTCCTTTATTTAAACAAATAGCAGAAAGTCAAACAGAACCATTATATGATGTATATAAAAAAATAGAAGATACTATTAGAAAATATACTAATCAGCACAGAAGAGCTTCAACTTATCGACTAATTGCTGGTTTGCAACCTGAATTATTATGCACTATTGTTAATCAAGGTAATTTATATGAGCTATTTGTAGCGCTCAAAAAAAATGCTGAAGAACCAATTTCTAATTACACAGGCAATTGGTACAAAGACAGTTATACAGTAGCTCAGTACTATAAAGAACATCTAAATGATATTAAAGGCATAGATTTAATTGCCTATCCTTGGCAGACTATGTTATATTTTAAAGAAGAAAAAGAAATTACAACTAATGAAATGAGTGAAACTGTCTTGGAAAATGACTTTCCTTTAAATCAAATACTTTTTGGACCTCCTGGTACCGGAAAAACCTATTATACTAAAGAATTAGCAGTCAATATCGCTGAACCAAAATTTGTAAAGGAACTTACTAAAAATGTTTTAAGCGAAAAAGATAAAAGAAAAGCTATTACTGAGAAATATGATAGCTTATATAAAACTGGTCAAATAGTATTTACCACATTCCATCAAAGCATGAGTTATGAAGATTTTGTGGAAGGTATAAAACCAAAAACTATAAATAATCAAGTCCAATATGAAGTGGAGGATGGAATTTTTAAATTAATTTGTCAAAAAGCTAGTGTTAAAAATGGCAACTTTGATGAAGTTATAGAAAAATTGAAATACGCAGTTTCTGAATTAGATGGAAAACCTGCACTAACTATTAAATACGGTAACAATTCATTTGATGTAATATATAGAGGAACTAGCGTATTTTATGCCCAACCAAAAAACTCTACAAAAGACAATCCTTGGTATCCTGTAAACATTAACAATATGAGGATTGCATTTGACACAAATGAATACAGTAGCTTATACAATCCAACCTATATAAGAGAAATTCTGAATTATCTAGTTAAAGAATATAGACTTGTCAAAGGAAAACAAGATAGCAATAAAAACTATGTACTGATTATTGATGAAATTAATAGAGCAAATATATCCGCTGTGTTTGGTGAATTAATTACTTTATTAGAACCCGATAAACGAATTGGTGAAGATGAACAGATTTATCTTGATTTACCTTATTCAAAAAATGTAAAATTTGGAATACCAAAAAATCTTTACATAATTGGTACTATGAACACTGCCGACAGAAGCATTGAAGCATTAGACACCGCATTGAGAAGACGTTTTTCGTTTACAGAAATATTGCCCGAACCAGAGTTACTTAAAGACAAAAATGTAAGTGGTATTAATTTAAAAGCATTACTTGAAACCATTAATGACCGTGTAGAAGTTTTATTGAATAGAGATCACACTATTGGTCATTCATATTTTATTAAAATTGAAAATGATGATGTTGAACATCTAAAATCTGTTTTCAAAAATAATATTATACCTTTATTACAAGAATATTTCTATGGAGATTATGAAAAAATAGGAATGGTTTTAGGTCAAGGTTTTGTCAAAATTGTGGATAAAGAAAAAGTTGTGTTTCCAGAATTTATTAAGAATAATAATTACAAGTCAACAAAATATGATTTAATTCCTATTGATCAAGATTTTAATATCATTGATGCAATTAATAAGCTATGGAAATAAATTGCATACAGGTTTTTGAATACAATTCACTTTATATAGGTGACAAGTATAAGAATGTTCGTTTTGAACAAAGGCATTTTGATGCTTTGGTCAGACTTAATGAATTACACAAAAACAAGTATTTTACTGTAGGTTACGAAAAAATTACTTTCAAGCAATATGTTGGGGTTATTCAAGTAGACGGATTGACAATTGAAATTCTACCAAAGATTGATAACGATAGAAAAAGTGAAACTGTTTGGCAAAGTGCATTAATAGAAATGCTTCGTGTTACTCGTAAACTAAAAGTGCAACAGGTTGGAGAAGCTGATGTAAACAAACAACAAATTCATTTATTAGATATTTACTTTGAATGGTTTTTGAATGAGGTGCAACTCCTACTCCATCAAGGTTTAATCAAACAATACTACAAAGAAACGAGTAATGTAAAAGCTTTGAAAGGTAAGCTAGAATTTGCTGGGCATATTAGTAAGAACTTGGTGCATAAAGAGCGTTTTTACACAACACATCAAGTGTATGATAAAGACCATTTAGTACATCAAGTGTTATATAAAGCATTAGATATTGTAGAAAAATGCACTAAAGGGAATTACCTATACAGCAAATGCAAAACGGTGCAATTAGATTTTCCTGAAGTAAAAAACATCAATGTAAATGAAGCTACTTTCACTAAACTGCCTAAAAACAGAAAAACAGCTCCGTATGAAACAGCTTTAGCAATTGCAAGATTGATAATATTAAATTATGCACCCAATGTTTCAAGTGGTAGTGAAAGAATGTTAGCATTGTTGTTTGACATGAACTCGCTTTGGGAAGAATATATTTTGGTTAAATTGAAACAAGCTGTTCCTGATGGTGTTTCTGTTTATGGTCAAGACTCTAAAACGTTTTGGAAAAACATTTCTATTCGCCCAGATATTGTAATTGAAAAAGGGAATGATAAATACATTATTGATACAAAGTGGAAGAATATTGATGATTACAAACCTTCAACGAATGACTTGAGGCAGATGTATGTGTATAATGACTATTGGGATAGTAAAAAAGCAATGTTACTTTATCCATCGAATGAATCGAATGAAATAAATGATGATAATTTTATATCATTTGAAAAAACACCACAAAAAAACAATAATCATAAATGCTGTTTGGGAAAAATATCGATATTTGATACTATGAATAAATTGGATGAAAATATTGGAGTGGAAATATTGAAATGGTTTGATGTGATTCCTACTCTTACATTGAGATGATATAGATTGTACACACAAAAATATATATTTAGACGAGTATTAGTTGATGGAATAAATTTAGTTTTTTTGAGCATAAATATTCCCCTTTTAATAATAAAAAAATTATAAAAATAATGTTTGATACGCAGAGTTTTAATATAGGTGAAGCATTTGAAAAATATGTAGAACAAGTGCTTTTTCCAACTGATCTATATGATTTAATACATCGTACTAACAATTATGAGCAAAATAAAGAAAGGTATGCAGAAGAAACCTTGCGACCTGATTTTAAATTTAGATGTAAAAAAACACAGCAAGAGTTTTATGTAGAAGCAAAATACCGTTCAAGATATGATGCTTTAGGAAAAATAGAAATTGCTCATTTAAAGCAGTTTCGGAGGTTTGAAGAGATTGTTAAAGAGGAAAAAACACCTGTTTACTTTGTGGTTGGTATTGGAGGGCAACCTGACCTACCAGAAACTTTAAGCTTATTTTCCATACAGGTAATAGAATATTTGAGTGTTTATAAAAACTTTCTCTTCAAACATCAAATAGCTGCAAAACCCATTTTGAATGATTCATTAGATTTTTCTATTGCAGAACACTATGATTTTAATCATAATGTGGCTGTTGCTGAACCTAAAAAAAGTAAAACTTTATGGTTACTTATTCCAATAGCAATTGTCTTTTTTAGTTTGCTTTTTTTCTACAACAAATCAACAACAAATACTGAAGAAGAACTTAAAAAACAAGTTGAATTGTATTATGATACTGTAAAAAAAGGTAATGTAAATTCTTTGCACAATTTTATCAATCCTGTAGTTGATAATTGGTATAATAAATATAATGTCTCTTTAAATGAAATTAAACGTGAAACCAAAAAGTACAATAGGAAATACCCCGATACTGAGGTTCATATAATTTGGGACACGTTTAATTATATGGAATTAGATGATAAATACAATGTAGAATATGAATTATTCTATAAAATTAATACAATCAACAAAAAATATCATTTAAGAATTAATGTTTTATTTAATAAGGACTTAAAAATAGAGAGTATAAAAGAAACTAAATTGTAGAGTTACTTGTTCGGCTATCTTCATGTAGATATCATGGCTTTACAAGTAAAAAAATGCAAAAGCATTACAATCAAATCGTTAAATATAATGAGTGCATTTATAATCATAGTAATCATTCTGTTTATTTCAGTACTATTGTATTATTATAAAGTTGAAAAAAACAAATATGAAAACCCTGCCTACAAAGAGTGTCTGAAAGAGATTGATTCTTTTTTTGAAATAGTTGAAAAATTAGATGATTATGTCACTTGGGTACATAGAGACAAAATAAAAAAACAATTCAGTACCGTTGGGAGCTACTTTAAATACAAATCTAAATTTTATAAAAAAGAAGAAAAAGTTAAACGGTTTAGTGAACTCTATCAAGGTTTTGATGCTTACATTAGTAGCTATAATAAAGCTTATGTGAAGTCCCAAAAAGAAAAGCTTCACCTCTATTTTAATGATATCGAAGGCAAACCTTTAGATGACCAACAACGAACTGCCCTCATAACCGACGAATATTCCAACTTAATTATTGCTGGAGCAGGTTCGGGTAAAACCTTAACTATCCTCGGAAAAGTTAAGTATCTAATTGAACAGAAAAAGATAGATCCCGAAAACATTCTTTTGTTATCCTTCACCAAAAAAACGGTTGACGAATTAAATGAACGATTACAAAACATCGGTCTTACGGCTCGTGCCACTACTTTTCATAAATTGGGCTACGACATTATAAAAAAACACCAAAACACGGTTCCAGTTGTAACCAATGAAAATACCTTATCCAAAGTAATAAATGCGTATTTAGAAAAGGAGATTTTTGAAAACGAAAAATCTTTACAAGCTTTTATAGAGTATGTAGCTTGTTATATGAATATTCCAGAAGGTCACGAAAGTTTTGATTCACTTGGTGAAAAATTGGATACAGAAAAAGGAATTGATTTACAAACGTTGAAATCGAAATGTGACCCTGAACCGTTAAATAAAGTAGCCAAAGCAGCTCTTGATACTATGCAAGGTGAAAAAGTGAAAAGTGTGGAAGAACTTACCATTGCTAATTTCTTGTATTTAAATGGTATCGAATACGAATATGAGAAACCCTATCCATTTAGTAACACTGTATTACAACGTCCAGATTTTTATTTAAAGGACTACGATATTTATCTAGAACATTTTGGTGTGGATGAAAACAATCGTGCCAAATGGCTTACCCCATTTAAAGAGAAGGAATATATTGAGCAAATGGAGTTAAAAAGAGAAATGCATAGAATACACAATACCAAACTGTTGGAAACCTATTCCTATTACAATCGGAAAAATGTATTATTGGAAAAACTCAGAGAAATGTTGGAAAACGAAAATGTAGTTTTCAAACCAAGAGATATGAAAAATATCTTTAAAAAAGTAAAAAGTAATGATCCTAATTTTGGAAAAGAAATTACCAAACTTATAGAGACTTTTATCAATCTTAGCAAATCAAGACAATTGGACTATGATTCTATAACAAAATTGTTTACGGACAGAAAAAAAGCGGTAAGTATCTTTATGCATGAAAGACAAGAACTCTTTTTAAAGTTTGCACTCCCTATTTTAAAAAAATACAACCTTACGCTCCAAAACTCCAATGAAATTGACTTTAATGACATGATTAATCTGGCAACAAATTTGATAAAACAGCACAGACCAAATTATACATATCAACATATCATAATTGACGAATATCAGGATATTTCCTATTCGCGATTTAATTTAATCAAAGAGATTAGAGCCTTATCAGGGGCAAGATTAATTTGTGTTGGAGATGATTGGCAATCCATTTATCGATTTGCGGGTAGCGACATTTCTTTGTTTAGTAATTTTGAAAAGTATGTGGGTAAGCATGAACGGTTATTTATTGAGCAAACCTATCGCAACTCGCAACAACTTATAGATATAACCTCAAAATACATTCAAAAAAACACCCAACAAATTGCAAAAAATCCAAAGTCTAAAAAAGAACCTTTAGAAAATCCTATCCAATTTGTTTATTATTCAGAAAACAATGCTGAAGCTGTATTTATTAATGAAATTGAGAAACTAATTGACAAAGCAGGTAAAAAACCTATTCTGGTTTTAGGAAGGCATAGTTTCGACATCAACGAATTCATCAAACTTACCCCGAACAGTAGAATAAAGTATTATGAACGCAACGATAAATTAGAAATAAAAGGATTAGAAGATATAGACATCAAATACATAACTGTTCACAAATCGAAAGGATTAGAAGCAGAAAATGTGATGGTGTTAAATCTAAAAAATCACTTACTAGGATTTCCCAATAAAATGTCGGATGACCCTATGCTATCTTTATTACTAAGTGACGATGAAGCCTATCGTTTTGCAGAAGAAAGAAGGTTGTTTTACGTAGCTTTAACCCGAACAAAAAACGAAGTTGTATTACTTATTCCCAAGGATGTTTCTTTATTTGCAGAGGAATTAGTAGCTGATAACGACTTTTTACTTAGTGCCAACAATGAAAAACTAAGCAAAACTAATTGCCCATATTGTATAACAGGGCATCTTATAATCAGACAAAACTCGATAAACAACAATCAATTTTTAGGCTGCTCTCATTATCCTAGTTGTGACCAAACTTTCAATAATTTAGAAATTTTAGAAAACACATTACTATGCTCGAGTTGTCAAAGTGGTTTTATGACCAAAAGAAGTGGAATATATGGCATGTTCCTAGGATGTACTAATTACCCTAAATGTTCTAATACCATTAAATTGAAATAAATTTTATTTTTACAACAGAAAACATCAAATTGTTACAGACAGGAAAAAGAACTTTTAGTTAAATAACTTATGTTTGTATTAATCTTGCTAAAATATAACTGTTGTTGCAATTAAGAAATAATAAAAACTAAAAAATTTGAAACCAACAAAAAGACACACCCTCAACCAAAACACTTTAACCTTACACGTAAAAAAGTCACCACTACTAGGACGTATTTTTATACTGTTCTTGGCTTTTATTGCTGTGGCTTTACCTATCATGGGTATGGTCTTTAGGTTTCTTGATGGTGGTGGTTTTCATTTTGGGTTTTTAATTGGGTTGGGTGCTTTTTCTTTAATAGGTTTTTATTTTGTGCGGTTGTTTTTGTGGAATACGTATGGCAAAGAGGTTATTGCAATTGGAGACAACATCGTGAGTTATTATGTGGATTATCATTATTTTAAAGGCAATCAACAAGAAATAAAGTATGAAGCATTAGTCTTTGAAGTAGAACAAATAGGTTTTGAGGAGGAACAATTAGGTAGGCTGATAATTGCTGCCAATGAGAAGGAGTTTATACATAGTAGTGTGAATATGGATATTTCGGAATTGGAGGAGATTATTCAAAAGTTGAGTGTTATGGAGTTAGTGGTTTGTGTGGATTGGAACGCGGATGAAACGGATTGACTTTGTCAAACGCGGAGTTATGCGGATTTTTTTTGAACCACATAGGTACATAGATTTTTTTTGTGGATAAAGACGCTTCGCTTTAGATAGTTTACATAGAGTATTGTGGAGTTTCTGTTCATAGTTCGTTATTCACTGTTTATCATTCATTGTTCTCTCCCTACTAATTACTCTCTACTCCCTACTACTAATTTGTGAGTAAACTTTGCGTAAAACTTTGTGTCTTTGCGTTAAAAAAAATCAGTGAATCAGTGGCTATAAAATTTGCGAATTTGCGGTTAAAAAAAAATATTGAGGAGATCCTGAAACAAGTTCAGGATGACAAGATTGTGAGTAGGTTCTTGAAACACATAGGCACATAGATTTTGTTTGTGGTTAAAGGTGCGGTACTTTGGATAGCTTGCATAGAGGGATTTTGGAACACAGATTGAAGAAATTTGAGAAAGCTTTAAAGTCTTTTAATAATCTTCTTAAATAAAAAAAAATCAGTGAATCAGTGGCTATAAAATTTGCGAATTTGCGGTTAAAAAAATATTGAGGAGATCCTGAAACAAGTTCAGGATGACAAGATTGCGGGCATGTAGCAAAAACACTTTATAAACTTTGCGTAAAACTTTGTGTCTTTGCGTTAAAAAAAATCAGTGAATCAGTGGCTATAAACATCTGTTATCCGTTTTTCTCCCTACTAATTACTCTCTACTAACTACTCCCTACTCCTTACTCCCTCATTCTACTTTGTTTACAGAATCACGTATTTCTACGCTATATTATTTGATTTGGGTGTATTAGTTTTGTTACAATAACTTCTCAAATTAAAACTTATGAAAAACCTACAACTTATTTATGGATGCCTTTTGCTGACTTTGGTGCTGGCATCTTCATGTAAAAAAGAACAAAGTGACTATCTGGCGGAAACGGTTGATACTTCGTCTTGTGTGCTGACTGAAAAAGAATTTAACTCTTGGTTTAAATCCGGAACAGCAACTGAAAATGGTGCTGTGACGAATGCTAATAGTGTTGACTTTGTGCATAACAACAATTGTGATTTCTACAAATGGTCTGAACAAATGTTTCTTTGGATTACTTCACCTGATGAAGATAAAACAGTAATGGAGACGGCTACTTTTTATACGGTTTCTCCTAAAAATGCAAAGGGAGCTAGGGAATTAATTCCTCACGTTAAAGGAAAATTAATGAGAGCTATGGCTAACGTTGATAAAACGGGTAAAGTGAGCACGGAAGAGGGACAAGCAACTGACGATGTGTTGATGGATAAAAATGGCAACTTGGTTTATTATATTTCTATGGTAAATGATGTTTATGCTCAGTTTTTAACGGCTGTTAAGAATGGCAAAATGGGTGGTAAAACGTTTCCAACTACGGCTGCGGAACGTGATAGTATCTTCAATTTTGCTAAAGAGAATGGGGTTGTGCTTGAGGATGCAAATGCATTGGCAATAGAGTTAAAAACATCGTGGGTAGTAGCTGATTCACTAATTGATGTGGCTGAATTTGTTACTATTGAAGCTATTATTCCTACTTATACTAAAACAAATACTACATGGGTTATTAGTGGTGAACGAAAAGCAAAGCTTGCACTTGTGGGGGTTCACATAGTAGGTAGTGCTGCCGGACATCCTGAAATGGTTTGGGCTACTTTTGAACATAAAAAGAATACTCCTAATCTTGCTTATCAGTATGTGGATGAAAAGGGTGCGGTTATAACAGTTCCTGCTGATGGAGATGGCGATTGGTTGCTGAATAGTAATGTGAAGGATTCCGCTAATGTTTCTCACATGACTTTTAGCGGTGATAGTATTATTGCCAATAAAGGATATACAATAAGTCCTAGTAATACTACTCGTACTAAACCTTGGGGAAGTAGTTATAATGTGCAACCTAATGCTGAAGATGCTAGTCCTGCTATTGCTAATACTAAGGTTATAGAAATAAATAAGGCTGTTGCAAGGTTGTTACCAGGTAAAGATATTAGAAAAAATTATATTTTCATTGGGGCTACTTGGACTGATGGTGGCGCTGGTCCAAATGGGTATAGTTATTCTCCAACTGAAAGTCAGCCTGGTGTGGCGATTGGTTCAAGTCAATTGGCTAATAGTACCATGGAAACTTATGCACAAAATGGGATGGATTATAACGAATTTGGTACTTGTTTTTCATGCCACTCAAACAATAGTGGACTTAAACCAACTGATTTAAGTCACGTTTTTAAAGGGATTCTTCCTTTACCTAGAGAGTCTAGCAAAAAGGTTGTTAAAACCCCTTAAATTATTTTTTAGTTAAGTTTTGTTTATATGCTAATTAGTCAAGTGTTCGCACTTTTCTTTTTAGCATTTTTTTTGTTTGCTGTTTGGTCTTGTAAAGGATTTTTCTGGGTCAAAATAAAACTCTTATCTTTGTGTGAAACATTTAAAAATAGGGATGCAAAATACTTCAGATACTTTTAAGCCTAATAATGACGGGCTTCTTGCTAAAATAAAAACTTTTCAAAGTAATCAAAATCAAGAGACATTTATGGCGGTTTTGGAGGAATTACAAGGTGATAATGCTTTTTTATTGGTTCCAACAGCGGCTCCTGTTACGGGAGAGACTCCAGAAAAAGGTTGGACAACGCTAGAAAAAGGAGCACAATTATCTTTTACTTCTGTTTTTGAAGTTGGAGGCAAGTTAGTAATGGGTGTTTTTACTTCTCAGGCTGCATTGATGAATTGGGCAACGGAGACTAAACCTTTTGTGACTTTACCAGCAAAAGAGGTACTGGAAATTGCTGTTGAGCATCAAATTAGTCAAGTGATTATTGATAGTAATCAGGAGAGTATGTTTGTTTTGGGTAGAACGGTTTAGTGTCAAAAAAGTTTTTATTTATAGCACAGAGTAATTCAAAGTTTGCACTCACCGTCAGTTCGAGTGATTTTTGTGCAATGCAATGGAGTAAAAATTGTATCGAGAACCGTTGTATTGAAAACGAATTCCAGTACACGACTTCTCGATACTATTTTTAAAAATGAAAACTAACGTTTTCCTTTCTAAAAATCACTCGAAGTGACGGTTGGGATGACATTTTTCCATGTATAAACTAATCTCTTATAAAACTTATAGTTCTATTCACCGTCAGTTCGAGTGGTTTTTGCGCAATGCAATGGAGCAAAAATTGTATCGAGAACCGTTCTATTGAAAACGAATTCCAGTACACGACTTCTCGATACTATTTTTAAAATGAAAACTAACGTTTTCCTTCCTAAAAATCACTCGAAGTGACGGTTGGGATGATGTTTTTCTATTTGTAAACCAATCTCTTAAAAAAATAATTGTTCTATTTACCGTCAGTTCGAGTGGTTTTTGCGCAATGCAATGGAGCAAAAATTGTATCGAGAACCGTTCTATTGAAAACGAATTCCAGTACACGACTTCTCGATACTATTTTTAAAAATGAAAACTAACGTTTTTCCTTTCTAAAAATCACTCGAAGTGACGGTTGGGATGATATTTCTCAATTTATAAACTAATCTCTCATAAAACTTATAGTTCTATTCACCGTCAGTTCGAGTGGTTTTTGCGTAATGCAATGGAGCAAAAATTGTATCGAGAACCGTTGTATTGAAAACGAATTCCAGTACACGACTTCTCGATACTATTTTTAAAAATGAAAACTAACGTTTTCCTTTCTAAAAATCACTCGAAGTGACGGTTGGGATGACATTTTTCCATGTATAAACTAATCTCTTATAAAACTTATAGTTCTATTCACCGTCAGTTCGAGTGATTTTTGCGTAATGCAATGGAGTAAAAATTGTATCGAGAACCGTTCTATTGAAAACGAATTCCAGTACACGACTTCTCGATACTATTTTTAAAAATGAAAACTAACGTTTTCCTTTCTAAAAATCACTCGAAGTGACGGTTGGGATGACATTTCTCAATTTATAAACTAATCTCTTATAAAACTTATAGTTCTATTCACCGTCAGTTCGAGTGGTTTTTGCGCAATGCAATGGAGCAAAAATTGTATCGAGAACCGTTCTATTGAAAACAAATTCCAGTACACGACTTCTCGATACTATTTTTAAAAATGAAAACTAACGTTTTCATTTCTAAAAATCACTCGAAGTGACGGTTGGGATGACATTTTTCCATGTATAAACTAATCTCTTATAAAACTTATAGTTCTATTCATCGTCAGTTCGAGTGGTTTTTGCGCAATGCAATGGAGCAAAAATTGTATCGAAAACCGTTGTTATGAAAACCGCTTCTTAGCCAAATTAGGTAAATTATCATAATCACCATTAATGAGAGCTTCTTTTTTTAATCGAGACCACTTTTTAATTTGTTTCTCTTTCTCAATTGCAAAATTTATATCAGTAAATTCGGTATAAAAGACCAATTCTAATGGACGTCTTTTAAAAGTATAACAATCAGGATAAAACCCACTTTCATGTTGAAAAAAACGTTGTTCTAAATTACTAGTAACTCCAGTGTAATAAGAACTGTCGCTACATTTTAAGATGTAAATGTAAGATTGTTGCATAATTAAGTTTAAAAAAATAAATATAATAATTTTTTCAATTCACGACTTCTCGATACTATTTTTAAAAATGAAAACTAACGTTTTCCTTTCTAAAAATCACTCGAAGTGACGGTTGGGATGATGTTTTTCTATTTGTAAACCAATCTCTTAAAAAAATAATCGTTCTATTTACCGTCAGTTCGAGTGGTTTTTGCGTAATGCAATGGAGTAAAAATTGTATCGAGAACCGTTGTATTGAAAACGAATTCCAGTACACGACTTCTCGATACTATTTTTAAAAATGAAAACTAACGTTTTCCTTTCTAAAAATCACTCGAAGTGACGGTTGGGATGACATTTCTCAATTTATAAACTAATCTCTCATAAAACTTAAGCTCTATTCACCGTCAGTTCGAGTGGTTTTTGTGCAATGCAATGGAGTAAAAATTGTATCGAGAACCGTTCTATTGAAAACAAATTCAAGCATATGACTTCTCGATACTATTTTTAGAAATGAAAACTAACGTTTTCCTTTCTAAAAATCACTCGAAGTGACGGTTGGGATGACATTTCTCAATTTATAAACTAATCTCTTAAAAAAATAATTGTTCTATTTACCGTCAGTTCGAGTGGTTTTTGCGTAATGCAATGGAGCAAAAATTGTATCGAGAACCGTTGTATTGAAAACGAATTCCAGTACACGACTTCTCGATACTATTTTTAAAAATGAAAACTAACGTTTTCCTTTTTAAAAATCACTCGAAGTGACGGTTGGGATGATGTTTTTCTATTTGTAAACCAATCTCTTAAAAAAATAATTGTTCTATTTACCGTCAGTTCGAGTGATTTTTGCGTAATGCAATGGAGTAAAAATTGTATCGAGAACCGTTGTCATGAAAACAAAATCAAGTTCACAGCTCTTTGCGAAAAACTTAGTATTCTTTGCGTTAAAAAAAATCAGTGAATCAGCGGCTATAAAAATTTACGAATTTGCAATTAAAAAAAATATTGAGGAGATCCTGAAACAAGTTCAGGATGACAGAACTGAAAAATATGAAATTTGTTTAGTTTGTGGGATTACTATTATGCGTTGTCTCCCTTCTCCCTGCTCCCTACTGACTTCACCCTATTGCTCAGACTCCATTTCTCCTAAAAAAAGAGTCCAAATTTCTTTTGTTTTTGTACCAAACTTCTTTGTTACTGGTTTGAAAACTATTTTGGTGAAGACTTCGATAGTGCATCGTTGGTTGGCTTCTAGTATTTCTAAGTTATATTTTGTTGTCCAAAAGTCTTGTGCTACGATTGAATTTTCGATAGCTGATAGATTGAATGTATAGTTTTTTTCTTGAATTTTATCCAATAGTTTATTTAGTGCAATGGGGTTGTTGTCTGAGGTGGTAAAGTCAACTACTTTTTGGTGTTCATCTACAAAGAGGTTATGGATTGCTGTTTTTAATTGAAGTCGTAAGGTATCAGAGGTTGATTCAGCTGCATATAATTCTAAATAATTATAATAATCTTTAATTTTAAAGATGGCACTTTCTTGATAGGCTTTAATGGCTTGAAAACTAAAGGTGTTTTTTATGGTAACTTTTGAGGAAGTTGCATTGGTATTCTGACCAAAACTGGTGAGCGTACATAGCATGCATAAAAAAAGGAATTCTTTAATTTTCATCTTATTGTTGAATGATTCTTATAAAATTGATTTGCTTATCTTGGTTATTTTTGATTTCTAAAACTTTCATCTTTTTAAGCGATGTACTCGGTACTATCAGCTTTTCTGAAAACTCTTCTTTGTTAAAATATTCGGCTCCTAAATTGTTTTTCAGCATGACTATGATCTCTATATCATCAGCAAAAATCTTGTCTAATTGTTCTTTTCGGGTTTCCCAATCTTTAATGTCTGACTTCATAAAGGCTTTTAACATCATCGCATAATCATCTGGTTCTAATACAATCGTTGGATGAGGATGTTCATTCTTAACCATTATGGTTTTTTCTTGATAAAACGGACTCTTGATGACTACTTTTGCACTGTCTGTGGTTTTAATTTGAAGTTCCGAGTTGATTATCTCTACTGGTATTTCTGCACTGTCATTGACAATAACGGCTTTTATATCTTCTGTACTAATACCATCATTGGTATAAGAGTCTTTGACTTTTAATGAGTGCACATTGTCTTTTTCATAGATAAAATTGTAAAAAATAAATGCACTTATGATACTCAACAACACTAGCCCTACAATCCATACTAAATAACTACTGTATTTTTTCTTAGTTGCGTTATGTGCTATTTCAACGGTTTTATTTTTGTACACATACTCATCCCAACCTGAATGTCCTACAAACTGTGACAAAATATCGAGCATATCTTTTCTGGGTAGTTTGTCGTTTACTTCTGGTTTTAAATGAGTGTAAATCCACTTCTCGCTTACTCTTTGCTTTACATTAGTCTCTATTAAATCAATTAAATTGACTATGTCTTGCGAACTAAATGTTTTCCAATTGCCTTCAAAATAAGGATACTGCTCTTTGTAAGCTAGTAGCACGTCATTTTTTAGATTTTGAAACTGGAGTAATGGATTCATTTATAAATTGAAGTCAAAAATAGAATATGTTTGTTTTTAATTGCTGTAAAACTACTGTAAATGTAGGGAAAAATCTTTACAGTAAAGTGAAAGTTGTTTTGCTAAATAAAATTTTTAGGGTTGCTGTACACTTGCATCATTATTAATCTAAAAATATATAAAAATGAAAACAGTTCACTTAAAATTTAAAATGTTTTTTTTCTTCCTACTTACAATTACAGCAGCAAAAGCACAAATAAGCGGAAATCAGGTTTATGGGAATTCAAATTATAATGCAAACGCGAATCGGTCACAAAGCAGTCAAACAATAAGTGTTAACAACAATGTTATTGCCGTTAGTGTTTCTATTTTGATGAATACTGAAGCGGATGGGTTTGTCATGACTTTAGGGCTAAATGAAGAGGCTGAAACGGTAAAGGATTGCAACCAAAAAATTAATACTAGAATTGAAGGCTTCTTGGCAAAAATAAAAGCGCTTGGCATTAAGAAAGAAGAAAGTTATGTGGATTTTATTTCGCAAACCAAGGTATATGATTTTACTGTGGATGGCACAACTGCTAAACAATTTGAGAAGGGTTTTGAAATTAAAAAGAACATTATTATTTCTACTAAAAACATTACTAATCTAGAAAAAATAATAACTATGGCTTCTGAATATGATATTTATGATGTGATTAAGGTGGAATATTTTAGTGAAGATTCTGATAAAATTCACAGTTCTTTATTTGATGAAGCTTTGGAAATGGCTGAAATGAAGAAGGACAAGTATTTGAAATCTTTTAAAAAGAGAATTGTTGGGACTCCAGATGCAAATGAGGTCTTTGAGGTGTATTTTCCTAAGAACCAATACAAGGTATATCAAGCTTATGAGAGTGCAGAAATTGAGACTAATTATAACAACAGGAATGTGAATTATATGAAAAAACTGGCTCGCAAAAATAAGAGTTTCTATTATGATGGGGTTTCAACTGCTGGTTTTGATAGGGTAATTAATCCAAATCAAACGGAAGTGGGTATTCAGTATACGTTGACATTGACTGTTTCTTATAAGATTGATACTTCGATATAGGTTGTGTAGTTTATGTTGCCTGTAGTCTCCATACTAACTACTCCTTACTCCTTACTGTTCTGATATGACAAGCTTGTAGCTAAAACTCTTTGTAAACTTTGCGAAAAACTTTGTGCCTTTGCGTTAAAATAAATCAGTGAATCAGTGGCTATAAAAATTTGCGAATTTGCGGTTAAAAAATATTGAGGAGATCCTGAAACAAGTTCAGGATGACAAGATTGTGGGTATTTTTTTGAAACACATAGGCACATAGATTTTGTTTGTGATAGAGGTGCTGTGCTTTGGATAGGTTGCATAGTTTATTGTGGAGTTTCTGTTCATTGTTCATCATTCATTGTTTTCTCCCTACTAACTACTCACTACTCCTTACTGTTCTGATATAACAAGCTTGTAGCTAAAACTCTTTGTAAACTTTGCAAAAAACTTAGCGTCTCTTTGCGTTAAAATAAATCAGTGAATCAGTGGCTATAAAAATTTGCAAATTTGCGGTTAAAAAACACTCGTCATTTGTCTATTTATAAACTAATCGAAAAAAAGACCATCTACGTAATACCAAATAGTGCTTTCTTGTTTGAAGGTTGATCTTTCGTGGTGAATTTTTGCTTTTAGGTTTTCGTCTAAATAATAAGCTTTGAATTCTACTTGATTTTCATGAGCATTTAAAATGTCTAATTTTATCCAATTGTTGCTTTTAGACCATTTTAGAATCTCTGATTTGGAGTAGTGTTTTCGTTCTGAAATATGAGTTGTTGCTATTAAATAATCGGCATCATGGAGTACGTATGCAGAATATCTTGATCGCATCAATTGTTCTGGGGTAGCTGGAAAATGTTGTTTTTCTAAAAAGACTTGGCAGCAATTTTGAAATGGTTTTCCTGAATTACAATAACAGTTTTTCATTTAGATTATATAGTTTCTTTTTAAGGCAATGAATGTGAAGTTAGTATAAATTAAATCGTGAATAATATGTTTTCTTAATTCCTCTAAAGAATTATAATTCAGATGTTTTGACCAGTTGTCTTCTAGTAATACTTCTCTGCATATTTTAATTTGTTTTGCCGTTTCAGCTGCATTTCTGCAAATTGATTTTTGATCATAATTGGGATTGTTTTTATGATAGAAATCCACGCTTTTGGTTTCAAAATTGACTACAAGATAAAATAGATTTTCTTGTTCGTTGTTGGGATAAAAATCAGTCCATTTGGCATACCCAACTTTGTGTTGTATTTGTTTCAACTTGTTTTCAACTGAGTTAGTAGCTAATTGCATTGAGCTTGAGTCTAACTTCCAACGGCAGTTCCCTGCTCTACCCCAATGATTTGAAATTCTGTAAACGCCTTCTTCTAAAAAATAATATTGACTACCTGATTTGCTGGAATAATGTATTCCTAAATGTTGAATAGCATCTAAACTCACTTCTTTAAACACGCAAAAAGTGTGCTTGTGAAAATTGTATTTATTGTATGATTTGGCTTCCAATTGAAAAAATTTGTAACAAAAGTAACTTTTCAAATATAAAGATATGATGTATCTTTACAAAAAATAGAACTTTTTAATGAAACAGGAATTATTTGATTCTTACAATTATATTTTTGAAGAAGAATTATTGAAGGAAATAAACCAAATTGGTACATACAAAGAATTCAAAGCCGATGATTACTTAATTGAAATTGGTGATTACATAAAATCCATGCCTTTGTTGTTATCGGGTGCTATTAAAATACTTCGTGAAGATGACAAAGGAGATGAATTATTGCTTTATTTCTTAGAAAAAGGCGACACTTGTGCTATGACATTGACTTGTTGTATGGGACAATCTAAAAGTAAAATAAGAGCCATTGGGGAAACAAATGGAAGTTTAATTATGATTCCCATTGAAAAAATGGAGGATTGGTTAACTAAATATAAAACTTGGCGAAACTTTGTTTTTGACAGTTATAATGTACGTCTCAAAGAAATGCTAGAAGCTATTGATACATTAGCTTTTATGAATTTAGACGAAAGGTTGTACAAGTACCTCACAGATAAGGCAAAAGTTATAGGAAAGACAGTAATTCACAACACCCATCAGGAAATAGCTTATGAAATGCACACTTCTAGAGTTGTTATTTCAAGATTATTAAAAGCTTTAGAACTAAAAGGAAAAATTAAATTGAATAGAAATAATATTGAAATTTTAGAGTTTTGAGTGAAATATTCGGATACATTGGTGCATTGATAATTGGTTTAATATTAGGATTGACAGGTGGTGGTGGTTCCATTTTAACAGTACCTATTTTAGTTTATGTATTGCTAATTGACCCTGTTGTGGCTACTGCTTATTCTTTGTTTATTGTGGGTACAACTTCTGCCTTTGGAGCCACACAGAATTATTTTAAAGGTTTGGTAGATGTTAAAACTGGTTTCTTGTTTGCAATTCCATCTTTTACTGCTGTTTTTCTTACCCGAAGATACATCTTACCTCTAATTCCTGACACAATGATTGATTTGGATATATTGGTATTGACTAAGGATAAATTTTTGATGTTATTTTTTGCAACAATAATGATTTATGCTGCTTTTTCAATGTTAGTGAAGCCTAAGATTGTTTTGAGAGAAATTACTAAAAAGAAATACATCATTAATTTAATCATTCAAAATAGTATCATTGGGGTTATCATTGGTCTTGTGGGTGCAGGTGGTGGTTTTTTGATTATTCCATCATTGGTTTTATTTGCAAGGTTACCTATGAAAAAAGCCGTTGGAACATCATTATTTATCATAACCATCAATTCGTTAATAGGGTTTTTAGGTGATGCCCACAGTCCGGAAATTGATTGGTCTTTTCTAATAGCGTTTTCATCTATATCAGTTATAGGTATATTTTTGGGCATTTATCTTAATAAATTTATAAATGAGTCGCAATTGAAAAAAGGATTTGGTTACTTTGTATTGGCAATGGCAAGTTTTATCTTGCTGAGGGAACTCTATTTTGTGTAACCTATGTTACTAATAGATTCATTATTAAGTCTTAAATTTACATTAGTTTAAAAAGAGTAGTATGAAAATTGAACAAATTTATACAGGTTGTATAGCACACGCAGCCTATTATATAGAAAATAACGGAGAAGCAGCAATATTTGATCCATTGAGAGAAGTGCAACCCTATATAGACAGAGCCATTAAAGATAATGCAAAAATCAAATATATTTTTGAAACACACTTTCACGCAGATTTTGTTTCAGGCCATATTGATTTAGCTAAAAAAACAGGTGCTGAAATTATTTTCGGCCCAACTGCAAAATGTGGTTATGAATGCACAACAGCTGAAGATAATCAAGAATTTAAAGTTGGAAATTACACTATAAAAGCAATTCATACTCCAGGACATACTTTAGAAAGTACTTGCTATTTGGTTTCTGATGAAAATGGTAAAGCCCACGGCATTATTACTGGAGATACTTTATTTATTGGTGATGTAGGTCGTCCCGATTTAGCACAAGCCTTAGTGGAAGATTTAACTCAAGACAAACTGGCTGGGTATTTATATGATTCGCTTCGCAATAAAATAATGCCTTTGGCTGACGATTTAATCGTATATCCTAATCATGGTGCAGGAAGTGCTTGTGGTAAAAACATGAGCAAAGAAACTACAGATACTTTAGGAAACCAAAAGAAAACCAATTATGCCTTACGAGCAAATATGACCGTAGAGGAATTTAAAACTGAACTATTGGACGGTTTAACAGCTCCACCGGCTTATTTTCCTCAAAATGTTATGATGAACATCAATGGATATGAGAGTTTAGATTCTATTATGCAAAAAGCCGATAAGCCTTTAAATCCAAAAGAATTTGAAGCAGTAGCTAATCAAACTGAAGCATTAGTATTGGATGTTCGACATGAAAGTGAATTTGTAAAAGAGCATATTCCTGGATCGATATTCATTGGACTTCATGGGCAATTTGCACCTTGGGTTGGTGCTTTAATTAAAGATGTGAGACAACCTATAGTATTAATTACACCAGAAGGCAAAGAAGAAGAAACCATCACAAGATTGTCGCGCGTAGGTTTTGATAATACCCTAGGTTATTTACAAGGCGGATTGAAGGCTTGGAAAGAAGCTGGTTTTGAAACGGATACATTAGAATCTGTTACTCCAGAAGTTTTTGCAGCCGAACAAAAAGAAGCTATAGTAATTGATGCCCGAAAACCATCAGAATACAGTGCCGAACATGTTGAAAATGCTATAAGCATTCCGTTAGATTTTATCAATGAACATTTGGCTGAAGTGCCTAAAGAGGAAACTTTTTATGTACATTGTGCAGGAGGATATCGCTCTGTTATTTGGTCATCCATCCTAAAAGCTCGTGGATATCATAATATGATTAATGTTGAAAAAGGCATTGCTGGAATACGAAATACAAACGTACCATTGACCACATTTGTTTGTCCTTCAACTTTAAAATAAGAAATATAAAAACAGAAAAGTCAGGGAGTTTACTTGACTTTTTTTTGAAATACTGCGAAAAATAAAAGATAAAAACAACAAATTTTTATTCCTTAAAAAGTTTAAATATACTGTTTTATAAAATTAATACTCTTTATGAAAAGTTTAGAATATTATATTATCTAGTTTCTATTTTTTTAAATACATTTGCCAAAAATTAATTTATTTTAAAATGAAAAAAATTGCACTAGTTCTAATTGCTGCCTTAACAGTAATAAGTTGTAAAAAAGACGGTTATGAAATAACTGGAACAGCTAATGGAGTTGATAATGGAAAAAATGTTTATTTGGAAGCTCAAAATGAAACAGGTCCAGTTGCTCTTGATACGGCAGTAGTAGAAAATGGAAAATTCAAATTTGATGGAAAATTAAAAGATGGTTTAGAATTAGCTTTTGTTAGAATTGAAACTTTGAATGGTTCATTGCCTATTATTCTAGAAAACGGTGACATTGTTATTGAATTCAATAAAGACACTATCCAAAAATCTAAAATTGGTGGTACAAAAAACAACGATAAATTTCAATCATATAATGACAAATCAAATGTTATTTTCAAAAAAATGATGAAATTTCAAGAGCAAAACCAACAAAAAATGATGGTAGCGCAACAATCACAAGATACAGTTGCCGTTAATGCTTTAATGAAAGAATACAATCAATTTCAAGAAGATTTGAATGAGCAATCAAAATCTTTCATCAACGCAAACCCAGATGCTTTTATCTCTAGTTTATTGTTGGAAAACTTCTTAATGAGAAATTCAATAACATTAGATGAAGCTAAGAAATTCTATGAAAAATTAGAAAAAAGTTTACTTGAAACTAAAAGTGGTAAAAACATCACTAAAATGATGGGAGCCATGAGTTCTGCTAACGTTGGAAGTACTGCACCTGAATTTTCAGGTACTTCACCAGAAGGAAAAGCTATTTCGCTAAAAGAATCTTTAGGAAAAGTAACTTTAATTGACTTTTGGGCATCATGGTGTGGTCCATGTCGCAAAGAAAACCCAAATGTTGTAGCTATGTATAATGAGTTACATGACAAAGGATTTAACATTATTGGAGTTTCTTTGGACAATCCAGGTGGAGACCAAGCATGGAAAGATGCCATTGTAAAAGACGGTTTAACATGGAATCAAGTTTCAAACTTAAAAGGATGGAAAGACCCAATTGCTGAGCAATACAATGTAAAATCAATTCCAGCTACTTTTTTATTAGATGCTTCAGGAAAAATTGTTGCTAAAGATTTAAGAGGAGATGAATTAAAAGCTAAAGTAAAAGAGCTTTTAGGCGTTCAATAAAAACTAATAAAATTAAACCATATAAAAACGTTAAATAGAAGGGTGTAATAAATTCTTTTATTTGACGTTTTTTATTTTAAACCACTACCCATGCATTATATCAAATTATTAAGTATCTTTTTTACTGTGTTCCTAACAAACCCTGTGGAAGACAAATGTGTAATCAACATCAAAACTACAGGCTTTGAAGAAAACACAGCTATAGTAGTTCAAGTTCAAAGTGATAATGGCTCAATGGCTGATTATTTGAATGGCAAAATTGTAAACCAAAAATTGCAATTAGTAGGCACCGTTTCAAGCACTTTTAAATTAGCTATTTTGAAGGTAGGTGACTTTCAACAGAATATTCCTTTCGTACTTGAAAAAGGAAATCTTTCCATTGATTTGACTTTGCAAAATAACACGAAAGTAGTTTCTAAATTATCGGGTACAAAGCAAAATGATAAATTTCAAACTTATACCAATTCTTCAGAAAAAATCATTCAAAAAATGATTCAATTTCAGGAAGTTAATCAAGAAAAACTTACCAAAGCACAACAAGAAAAAGACACAAAAACTACGCAAGAGTTAATGACTGAATACAACAAATTCCAAGAAGAATTAAATACTAATTCTGAGGCATTCATTAAAACAAATCCTGACTCTTATATAGCGCTTTTGTTGTTGGAAAACCTTGCAGGCAATGAAGTGATTGAATTAGATGAAGCAGAACAATACATGACAAAATTTGATGATGCTATTTTAAAAACAAAGAACGCTATCAATTTAAAAAATACGATTCAGTCACAAAAAGCCACCTCAATAGGAAACAAAGCTGCCGATTTTGAAGCACCTAATCCTGAAGGAAAAGTAATTTCATTGAAAAGCGCTTTAGGAAAAGTGACAATTGTTGATTTTTGGGCATCATGGTGTGGTCCTTGCAGAAAGGAAAATCCAAATGTAGTGGCTATGTATAACGAATTGCATTCAAAAGGTTTAAACATAATTGGTGTTTCCTTAGATAATCCAAATGGCAAAGAGAAATGGATTGAAGCCATTAAAAAAGATGGTTTAACTTGGGCTCAAATTTCTAATTTAAAAGGCTGGCAAGATCCTATTGCTGTGATGTATAATATCAAATCAATTCCTGCTACTTTACTATTGGATAAAGATGGTAAAATTGTAGCCAAAAACCTCAGAGGTGAAGAATTGAAAGCTAAAGTTAAAGAACTTTTAGAAGTTCAGTAATCCTTTATTAGGGATTTGACAAGGATTTGATTTTTTGAATGATATAAGTTTATTTTTATATATTTCATTTTCAAATCATTATAAAATAAGTTTAAAGTTGTGGCAAAAATTGTTTGTTTACATCAAAAACTATTCTATATTTGCACCCGTTAAAGCAATAAAGCTTGGGATTGGGGAGATACTCAAGCGGCCAACGAGGACGGACTGTAAATCCGTTGGGAAACCTTCGCAGGTTCGAATCCTGCTCTCCCCACAAAAAAACCACTCAATTGAGTGGTTTTTTATTTTATACTTATTGGGTAAATTTTATTCTAATACAAACGTTACTGCTACTGTTGAGATAACTTCAATTTCACCTACGGCTAAAGTTTCTCTTGAGAATGAATCGCTTTCCATTGCCATCGTTTTCATAGCTCCTCTGTAAACAGGTTGCGGATAATGTGTTTGTGAATTATCACTAATCAATAAAACCTTGCCTAATTTTTGTCCTGACAATACAGAAACATAATCTTCAGCTTTGGCTTTGGCATCTAGTAAAGCATTCTTGCGGGCTTGTTTTTCTAATTCCTTAATTTTTGATGATTTAAATTCTACACCTTGAATACCATTGATTCCTGTTTCTACTAATTCCATCATTAAAGCGTCATATTTTGACAAATCTTTTAAATAAATTGAAATGGTTTGATTGGCTACATAATCTTTCTTCTTGGTGTTGTAATCGTAGTTTTGATACAAGTTCATGCGTTGAGTTTGAACATCTTTTGCATCAATTCCTTTGCTTTTGATAAGTTTTAGGACTTTATCAGCCACAATATCGTTTGCTTTTTTGGCATCAACAGCTTCTTTAGCGGTATTTTCAATAGATACTGTTACTAATGCTTCATCTGGAATTACTTTGATTTTGCCTTCTCCTGAAACGGAGATTTGAGGAACTTGTTTTACTTCTTGAGCAAAAATTGAACTTGTTGTCATAAATAGTACTGCAATAAATTTTTTCATAATCTTTGTTTTTTTAGTCAATTTCAAAAGGTGTGCCAAAGTTATATTACAACTTATTTGTTTTGTGAAGATAAAATAGAATTAATATTGGAATAGCTAATAAAACAACCATTTTAGTGTTTTCTTGAATCATCTGAGGTTCTTTTGCCAATGTTATTAAATAACCTCCTATTGCCCCTCCAAAATGTGCTGTATGACCAATATTATCTCGTTTTGCTTTCATACCGTAGATGGAATACAATAAATATCCAATACCAAATACATATCCAGGAATACCAATGGGAATAAAAAATAAGTACAAATCCATTTCAGGATATAAAAGTATGGCACTGTAAATAACACCTGTTACTGCTCCTGATGCTCCTACTGCTCTGTAATGGTATTCATCTTTGTGAAAATAATAGGTCAATAGACTTCCACAAACTAAACTTCCAAAATAAATATATAAAAACCACAACTCATTAAATTCATTTAATAAAATGGGTGCAAAAAAATAGAGTGTTAACATGTTAAATGCTAAATGGGCAATATCAACATGAAGAAAACCTGAGGTTAACATTCTAATTTGTTCACCTGCTCTAATGCTTCCAATATGAAACTCATATTTCCTAAAGAACAATTGATCTTCAAAACCTTTAAAACTTACGATTGCATTTATTGCTATAATAGTAATCAGTAAAATATCCATTAATTTTGTTTTTTGTAAATGTAAAAAAATTTGATGTAATGCTATACTATAATTTATAAGTATATTTGTAAAAATTTTGGAGAATGCAATTTTTAATTTTTATCTTATTTTACCCTATTTTATGGTTGATTTCAATATTGCCATTTAGGGTTTTATATATGTTATCTGACTTTGTTTTTTTTATAGTCTATAGAATTATTAAGTATAGAAAAAAAATAGTTAGGGAAAATCTAGCATTAGCTCTACCCCATCTTACCAAAGAAGAAAGAAATAGTATAGAGCAAAAATTCTATAAACATATGTGCGATATGTTTTTAGAAATGATTAAAACGCTAACTATTTCTAAAGAGGAAATGGAAAAAAGGTTTAAATTTACTAACCTTGAAATGTACCATGATTTAGAAAAACAGGGAAAAAGTATTGCCCTTCTGTGTGCGCATTATGCCAGTTATGAATGGGTAGTGTCTATGAATGCTTATATCACTTTTAAAGGATATGGTATTTATAAAAAAATTGCCAATAAGTATTTTGATAAATTAGTTCACGATATTCGTTCTAAATTTAAAGCTTCTTTAATTTCAACCAAAGAAACTGCTGACACTATTGCTGACAATTATGAAAAAGGTGTATTAAGTTTGTATGGTTTTGCCAGTGATCAATCTCCAAAAGTAGATAAGGCTTTATTGTGGCACTCTTTTATGGGAATTGTAACTCCCATTCATACTGGTGCTGAATTTTTGTCTAAAAGATATGATATGAATGTCATCTTTTTGAAAACGAAAAAAGTAAAAAGAGGCTTCTATGAGGGTACTTTTGAATTGATGGCAGCAAACCCAAGTGAAACCAAACGTTTTGAAATTTCTATAGATTATATAGAGCGTGTTGAAAAACAAATTTATGAAGCTCCAGAGTTTTATTTATGGACACACAAAAGATGGAAACACCGAAGAGATAGTTAAAACTTGAACAACTCTTCCACTAAATCATGATCATTCGTAACATTTCCTTTATAATCAAACTCGTTAGTTTTTGAATTATATTGATACTCTTTTGACCATTCTTTGTGATTTTGCGCTAATTCTTTAATGCTATCACAAACAAATTGAATTTCTTCGGTAGTCGTTGTAGGATGTATAGACATACGAATCCATCCTGGCTTTTGAATTAAATCGCCCGAAGTTATTTGGCAAACTAAATTGTGTGATGTTTCTTGATCAACATGCAATAAATAATGTCCGTAAGTACCCGCACAACTGCAACCTCCTCTGGATTGAATTCCAAACCTATCATTCAATAATTTTACGCCTAAATTAAAATGTAAATCGTCAACATAAAAAGAGATTACTCCTAACCTATTTTGATGTTGTTTGGCTAAAATATTGATGTTTTCTTCTGTACTTAAACTTTCAAAAATGTAGTCTACAATTTCGTGTTCTCTTTTTAGGATATTTTGAACACCCATTTGTTCTTTCAACTGAATGGCTAAAGCGGTTTTAATAACTTGAAGAAAGCCTGGAGTTCCACCATCTTCTCTTTCTTCGATATTATCAATGTATTTGTGTTCGCCCCAAGGATTTGTCCATGAAACTGTTCCTCCTCCAGGACAATCGGGAACATTGTTTTTATAAAGGTTTTTATTGAATAGCATTACTCCTGATGTACCTGGTCCACCTAAGAATTTGTGTGGTGAAAAGAAAATAGCATCTAAATAGGCTTCTTTATCTTCTGGATGCATATTGATTTCAACATAAGGACCTGAACAAGCAAAATCAACAAAACAAACACCGTTATTTTGATGCATAATTTTAGCTACTTCATAGTAAGGAGTGATAATTCCTGTCACGTTTGAACATGAGGTTATGGATGCTATTTTAAAACTTCTGTCTTTGTATTTTTCAACTAATTGTTTGAAGTTTTCTAAACAAAATAATCCTTCTTCATTGGCTGGTATTATTTCAACATCTGCAATTGTTTCTAACCAAGATGTTTGATTGGAGTGATGCTCCATGTGTGAAATAAACACTACTGGTTTAATAGCGTTTGGAATATTGGTATATTCTTTTAAGTTTTCTGGGATTCTTAGTCCTAGTATTCTTTGCAATTTATTTACAACGCCTGTCATTCCTGTTCCAAAATTGATTAGAACATCATCTTCATTGGCATTTACGTGTTTTTTTATGATGTTTTTTGCTTTGTGATAAGCAATAGTCATGGTTTTTCCTGTAACTGAAGTTTCAGTATGTGTATTGGCTACAAAAGGGCCAAAATCGTTGCTTATTTTTTCTTCAATAGGACGATACAATCTCCCACTAGCTGTCCAATCGGTATAAACAATTCGCTTTTTTCCAAAAGGAGTTTCAAAATGTTGATTAATTCCAATAATATTATTTCTGAATTTTTGGAAATATTCTTCTAATTGAGTTTTGTTTTGAACCGTATTCATAGTTGATTGTTTGCCACAAAAATAAGATTTTAATAACTAATTCTAAATCATTTTATCAAAAAAATATTGTTTTGCAATAGTTTAAATAAAAAAACCTTCAATAAATGAAGGTTTTAATGTTATATTCTCAATAGTTCTACTATTTTATAAATTCAATTTTTTGAGTTTCTTCTATGTTGATGCTGTCAAAGAAACCTTGCTCATTCATCCAATCATCACTGAAAATTTTGCTCATATATCTTGAACCATGATCTGGAAATATAATGACAACATTGCTGTTTTTATCAAATTCTCCTTCTTCACCAAATTGTTTCACTGCTTGAATGGCAGCTCCAGAAGTATATCCTACAAAAAGGCCTTCTGTTTTAGCTAATTCTCTAGCTGTATGAGCACTTTCTTCGTCAGTAACTTTCATGAATTTGTCAATTACATCAAAATCAGTTGCGGTTGGAATTAAATTTTTACCTAAACCTTCTATTCTGTATGGATAAATTTCTTCGTTATCAAATTCTTTAGTTTCGTGGTATTTTTTCAATACTGAACCAAAAGCATCAACCCCTAAAATTTTAATATTTGGATTTTTCTCTTTAAGAAATTTTGCTGCTCCAGAAATAGTTCCTCCTGTTCCACTACAAGCTACTAAATGTGTAATTTGACCTTTAGTTTGTTCCCAAATTTCGGGACCAGTAGTTTTGTAGTGTGCATCAATATTCAATTGGTTGAAATATTGATTAATATAAACTGAACCTTTAGTCTCTTCGTGCAAGCGTTTAGCAACATTATAATAAGAGCGCTCATCATCTGCGGAAACATTTGCAGGACAAACATATACTTTTGCACCCATTGTACGTAGCATATCAATTTTGTCTTTTGATGATTTTGAACTAACAGCCAAAATGCAATTATATCCTTTTATGATACTCACCATAGCTAAACTAAAACCAGTATTACCAGATGTAGTTTCAATAATTGTATCACCAGGAGTTAAAATACCTTGCCTTTCAGCTTCTTCAATAATGTATAAAGCTATTCTGTCTTTTGTGGAGTGACCCGGATTGAAGGCTTCTACTTTAGCGTAAAAATTACCTTCTAATTGTTCTGTTATTTTATTAAGCTTAATAAGAGGTGTATTCCCTATAAGTTCTAAAACGTTATTATAAGCGTTTATTTGTTCTTTCATAGATAATATGTTAGTCAAGGTAAACTTTTATAGATTTTGATAACCTTAAAACCTTGCAAATTTATAAAAAAAATTTATTATTTATCAATTCCTTCTAAATCTAGTAGAAAACTAAACTCTTTTGCAGTCTCTTTTAATTGTTCAAATCTTCCTGAAGCCCCACCATGACCTGCATCCATGTTTGTGTGTAGCAACAAAATATTTTTATCAGTTTTTTTTGTTCGTAACTTTGCAACCCACTTAGCTGGTTCCCAATATTGTACTTGAGAATCGTGTAATCCTGTTGTTACCAACATGTTAGGATAATTTTGAGCTTTTACGTTGTCATACGGAGAATAAGATTTCATATAATCATAATATTCTTTATCGTTTGGATTTCCCCATTCATCATACTCACCAGTTGTTAATGGAATGGAATCGTCTAGCATTGTAGTTACTACATCAACAAAAGCCACTTGTGCTATGACACCGTTGTATAATTCTGGTGCGATATTTACTACAACTCCCATTAATAAACCTCCTGCTGAACCTCCTTCTGCATATAAATGCTCTGGTGAAGTGTATTTTTCTTTGATTAAATGTTTTGAACAATCTACAAAATCTGTAAAAGTGTTCATCTTTTTTAATAGTTTTCCGTTTTCATACCATTCTCTACCTAAATCTTCTCCACCTCTAATGTGTGCTATGGCATAAATGAAACCTCTATCTAAAAGGCTTAATCGGGTTGTTGAAAAATAAGCGTCCATTGAGTAACCATAAGACCCATAAGCGTATTGCAAAACAGGATTATTTCCGTTTTTCTCCATGCCTTTTCTATACACTAATGAAATTGGAATTTTTGTTCCGTCTTTTGCTGTTGCCCAAATTCGCTCTTCTACATAATTTTTCTTATCGAATTTTCCACCTAAAACTTCTTGTTCTTTTAAGATTTTCTTTTCTTTAGTTTTCATATTGAAATCTATAACGGAAGAAGGCGTAGTTAGTGATTGATAGCCATAGCGAAGTATATCTGTATCAAAATCAGGGTTTGTAGTAGTGTAAGCGGTATAAGTTTCACTTTCAAAAGGCAAATAATAAGCTCCTTTCCCACTCCATGGTCTGATTTGAATTTTATTTAAACCATTTGTTCGCTCTTCAACAACCAAATAATCTTTAAAAATGTCAATTCCTTCTAACAAAGTTTCTTTTCTGTGTGGAATTAGGTCAACCCAATTTTCATGAGCTGTTGATTTTTCATTGGTTTTCATCAACTTAAAATTAGTGGCTTTGTCCTTATTGGTCACAATGTAAAAACTATCTCCAAAATGAGAAATACTGTATTCTAAACCTCTAACACGTTTTTGAAAATATCTAAATTTTCCTGTTGGATTATCAGATTCTAAAATTTGAAATTCATTTGTAAGTGTACTTGAAGAACCTATTACTAAGTATTTTTTTGATTTTTCTTTGTATACGAAAGTGTTAAAAGTATCATCTTTCTCATCATAAACTAAAACATCACTAGTTGAAGCTGTATTGATTGCATGTCTGTAAATTTTATCAGAACGCAATGTTTTTATATCATTCTTTACGTAAAAAATAGTTTTGTTATCACTTGCCCATGTTGCTCCACCACTTGTGTTTACTATTTTCTCTGGAAGAATTTCATTTGTTTCTAGGTTCTTTATTTGAATTGTGTATTGTCTTCTAGATACTAAATCAACACCATAAGCAACCCATTTGTTATCTTCACTAACACTCAATCCGCTTAAATTGAAATAGGAATGTCCTTTTGCCATTTCGTTACAATTGAAAAGAATTTCTTCTTTGGCATCCATACTTCCTTTTCTTCTAGAATATATAGGATAATCTTGTCCTTTCTCAAAACGAGTCATGTAATAATACCCATTATAAAAATAAGGAACGGATTCATCATCTTCCTTAATTCTCGATTTCATTTCTTCGAATAAATCTTTTTGAAATGCTTTGGTATGAGCAGTAATTTTGTCGTAATACTCATTTTCTTTGGTTAAATAATCAATCACTTCAGGATTTTCCCTGTCGTTTAACCAATAGTAAGGATCAATTCGTTTATCACCATGCTTTTCTAAAATTGTATCTTTCGCTTTTGCCATTGGAGGCGCAATATTTTGAGTCATTTTTGATTCTTTATTTTTTTTACAGGAAGTTGCAAAAATAAGGCATATTGCCACAAAAAAAAGATTGTTTTTCATAATTTTTAGATTGATATAAATTGCAATTTACTAATTTTGTGTTCTAATCAATAAATAAATTATTAACAATGTTTGGAGATATGATGAATATGATGGGTAAACTAAAGGAAACCCAACAAAAAGTTGAAGAAACTAAAGAAAGATTAAATCATGTTTTAGTTGATGAACAAAGCAATGATGGTCTTTTAAAAGTGACTTTAACAGCGAATAGATCGGTAAAAAACGTTTCTGTGAGTGATGAACTAATGGTTGATAAAGAAATGTTAGAAGATTATTTGGTAACTGTTTTTAACAAAGCTATAGAAAAAGCCACTAATGTAAATGAAACAGAATTAGCAGCTGTAGCCAAAGAAGGCATGCCAAATATTCCTGGAATGGATTTATTTAAATAACAAAAAACCTAAAATTCAATCATTTTTAATTGAGTTTTAGGTTTTTTTTTTGCATTAAAAAGTATAGCTAAAAATGAAATTTACTCAAAGTTTCTTTAACATAAGTATGCATAACTTCTTTGTAATCCAAGTGGGTAACTATCCTTAATTTGCCTTGCCCCATTGAACTTATATGTATGTTCTTTTGTTTTAGTTTTTCTAAAAATGATTGCTCATCAATTGTATGCAGGAGTTTGAAAATAACTATATTGGTTTCAACGGTTTCAACGCTTTCAATCCACGAAAAAGAAGCTAGTAAATCTCCTAATTCTTGTGCTTTTTTATGATCTTCTTCTAAACGTGTAACATTGTTTTCCAAGGCATACAATCCTGCGGCAGCCAAATAGCCTGATTGACGCATATTTCCTCCAAATATTTTTCGTATTCTCAAGGCTCTTTTCATATCAGCCTTAGAGCCTAACAAAACTGAACCTACTGGAGCACCTAGACCTTTTGAGAAACAAACCGAAATAGTATCAAATAATTTTCCAAATTCTTTTGGATGCTGTTTTTTAGCTACAATAGCATTCCACAAACGAGCGCCATCTAAATGGTATTTTAAGTTATTGTCTTCACAAACTTGCTTGATTTTTTGCAGTTCATTCAATTCATAACAAGCACCACCACCTTTATTGGTTGTGTTTTCAATACTTACCAAAGAACTCAAAGGAGCGTGATAAAATTCTGGATCGTTTATGCCATTTTTTACTAAATCAGCAGTAATTAGACCTCTTTTTCCATCTAATAAATTGCAAGAAACACCACTATTGAATGAAGCTCCACCACCTTCATAATGATAAATATGAGAATACTTATCGCAAATAACTTGTTCACCAGGATTGGTATGCAATTTAATTGCTGTTTGATTCGCCATAGTTCCTGATGGAAAAAAAAGAGCTGCTTCCATGCCAAATAAATCGGCTACCGTTTCTTCAAAAAGATTAACCGTAGGATCGGATTTATACACATCATCACCCACTTTTGCATTAAACATTTTTTGTAACATTCCAACACTTGGTTTAGTTACTGTATCACTAATTAAATTTATTTCCATAGAATCAAAAGGAATCACTATTTTTGTGGTGTAAAATTACATAAATTATGATAAACACCGAACAAATAAAGGATATTATTAATCGCCTTGGTGCGTTAAGGAGGTATCTTTGACGTCGATAGAAAATTAATTGAAATTGCTAACGAAGAAGAAAAAACCTTTGCTCCAGACTTTTGGAATAACGCCAAGGAAGCCGAAATCGTTGTTAGAGACTTACGCTCTAAGAAAAAATGGGTAGAAGATTACACCAAAGCTGTTGACATGAATGAAGAGCTCCAAATTATGATTGATTTTCATAAGGAAGGAGAAATGTCTGATGAAGAAGTTGAAACTTTTTACGCCGAACTAATCACACACATTGAAGATATTGAATTTAGAAATATGCTTTCTGATGAAGGTGATAGTTTAAGTGCCGTATTACAAATTACAGCTGGTGCAGGTGGAACTGAAAGTTGCGATTGGGCATCCATGTTAATGCGTATGTATATGATGTGGGCCGAAAAACAAAAATTCAAAATCAAAGAATTAAACTACCAAGAAGGTGATGTAGCTGGAATTAAAACTGTAACCTTAGAAATTGAAGGCGATTTTGCTTTTGGTTATCTAAAAGGTGAAAATGGCGTGCACAGATTAGTTCGTATTTCTCCATTTGATAGTAACGCAAAACGACACACTTCTTTTGCTTCCGTTTATGTATATCCTTTAGTAGATGATACCATTGAAATTGAAATCAATCCTGCTGATATAGAGATTACTACTGCACGTTCAAGTGGAGCTGGTGGTCAAAATGTAAATAAGGTAGAAACAAAAGTTCAATTGGTACACAAACCTTCTGGAATTCAAATTCAATGTTCTGAAACCCGTTCTCAACACGATAACCGAAACAGAGCCATGCAAATGCTAAAATCGCAATTGTATGAAATTGAATTGAAAAAACAACAAGAACAACGCAATGACATTGAAGCAGGAAAAATGAAAATTGAATGGGGTTCACAAATAAGAAATTACGTGATGCAACCTTATAAATTGGTAAAAGATGTTAGAACTGGAACTGAAACCAGCGATGTAGATGCTGTAATGAATGGCGAAATTGACAAATTCTTAAAAGCCTATTTAATGTTAATGGGACAAAAAGAGGAAGAATAAAAATAAATTGAAAATTTTAGATTTTCATATAAAAGAAAAAAATATAAAATGGACATAAATTTCAACAAAAACGAAGATTACAATAAACTTTTAGTTTCTGATATGAAACAAAAACTAGCCCAAGTAAAATTAGGTGGTGGACAAAAACGTATCGAAAAATTACATGCAGAAGGCAAAATGACTGCACGTGAAAGAATTGAATATCTTTTGGATGAAAAATCAAAAAGCATTGAAATTGGTGCTTTTGTTGGAGATGGAATGTATGAAGAACACGGTGGATGTCCTTCCGGTGGCGTGGTAGTTAAAATTGGTTATATTTCAGGTAAGCAATGTATTGTGGTTGCCAATGATGCTACTGTAAAAGCTGGTGCTTGGTTTCCAATTACTGGAAAAAAGAATCTTCGTGCTCAAGAAATTGCCATGGAAAATAGATTACCCATCATCTATTTGGTGGATTCTGCTGGTGTTTATTTACCAATGCAAGATGAGATTTTCCCAGACAAAGAACATTTTGGGCGAATTTTTAGAAACAATGCTATCATGAGCAGTATGGGAATTACTCAAATTGCTGCTGTAATGGGAAGTTGCGTGGCAGGTGGAGCTTATTTACCTATCATGAGTGATGAAGCTTTAATTGTAGATAAAACAGGAAGTATTTTCTTGGCAGGTAGTTATTTAGTAAAAGCGGCTATTGGAGAATCTATTGATAATGAAACGCTTGGTGGTGCTACAACTCATTGTGAAATTAGTGGTGTTACAGATTTCAAAGCTAAAGACGATGCAGCAGCTTTGGACAGAATTAAAAGTATTGTTGGAAAAATTGGCGATTATGACAAAGCAGGTTTCAACCGTGAAAAACCTAAAAAACCAGCTTTAGAACCAAAAGATATTTACGGAATTTTACCAAAAGCCAGAAACGAACAATATGATATGATGGAAATCATCCATCGTTTGGTAGATAATTCTGAATTTGATGAATACAAGGCTGGTTACGGACAAACTTTAATAACAGGTTATGCCAGAATTGATGGTTGGGCTGTTGGAATTGTAGCCAATCAAAGAAAAATTGTGAAAACTACAGCCGCAAAAACCAAACCAAGTGAAATGCAATTTGGCGGTGTAATCTATTCAGATTCAGCAGATAAAGCTACTCGTTTTATTGCCAATTGCAACCAAAAGAAAATTCCATTAGTCTTTTTGCAAGACGTAACTGGATTTATGGTAGGAAGCAAATCTGAACATGGAGGAATCATTAAAGATGGTGCTAAAATGGTAAACGCTGTCTCTAATTCAGTAGTACCAAAATTTACTGTTGTTGTTGGAAATAGTTATGGAGCTGGAAATTATGCCATGTGTGGAAAAGCTTATGATCCAAGATTAATATTTGCTTGGCCAAGTGCTGAATTAGCTGTTATGGGTGGTGCTCAAGCGGCAAAAGTTTTAATGCAAATTGAAGCCGCTTCTCTAAAGAAACAAGGTAAAATTGTGGATGAAAAAGTAGAGCAAGAATTGTTTGATAAAATTAAAGCACGCTATGATGCTCAAGTTTCTCCTTATTATGCAGCTTCTCGTTTATGGACTGATGCGATTATTGATCCATTAGACACAAGAACATGGATTTCTATGGGAATTGAAGCTGCCAACCACGCTCCTATTGAGAAAAAGTTTAATTTAGGAGTGATACAGGTTTAGATTTTACACACAGATTTCACAAATTTTCACAGATTTAATTTGTGCTAATTTGTGAAATCTGTGTAAAATTATACTAATGAAAAAAAACTTCTTCCAACCATTCAAAACAAACATCTCAAGTATTCCATTACCTGAAAAATTTACTTTCCCATTTTATTATGAACCGCATGAGTTGAGCATAATTGCTTGCAATGAATTACAAAATTATCTAGAAAATCAAACGGATTTTGTACATAATTTTGGATTAGAAGAAACTCAAGAAGGTCTAGTAATTGGAAAAATGTTTGGTGTTTTAGTTTGTCAAAATGAAAATGGAGAAATTGGACAATTGTGGGCTTTTTCAGGAAAATTAGCCGATTCTAATCATCATGACAAATTTGTTCCAACGGTTTACGATATGTTGGACGCATCAGGTTTTTATAAAATTGGTGAAGACGTATTAAACCTAATCACAACTGAAATAGAGAGTTTAAAAAATTCTGAAGGGTATAAAAAAGCTTTGGCAAATTTAGAAAATACTAAAACAGCAGCTTTCAATGATATTCAAAACCAAAAAGAGCATATCAAAGTTCAGAAGAAAAGTCGTGATGCAATTAGAAAAACCAATGCATACAATGAAGAAGAGCTAAAAGAAGCCAGTAAACAAGAAGGTATTCTGTTAAAAAAAATGACTCAATTTTGGAATTATAAAATTGAAGATGCTCAAAAAGAATTTGATGCGATAAATGCAAGAATTGAAATTTTAAAACAAGATAGAAAACAAAAATCTGCGGCTTTACAACAAAGACTTTTTGCTGAATATGCCTTTCTAAATCAACTTGGAACACTTAAAAGTTTGGGCGAAATTTTTGAAGGAAATCCACCAGCTGGTGCAGGAGAATGTGCTGCTCCAAAGTTATTACATTATGCATTTGCCCATAACCTAAAACCAATTGCAATGGCTGAATTTTGGTGGGGAAAATCTCCTAATTCAGAAATTAGAAAGCATAAACAATTTTATCCAGCATGTAAAAGCAAATGCGAACCTATTTTAATGCAACACATGCTGAAAGGTATAGAAATGGAAATCAATCCTTTTGAATACAACCCAGCAGCAGGAAAAGACCTTTCAATTGTTTATGATGATGATTATTTGGTTATAATCAACAAACCCGCTGAGTTTTTGTCTGTTCCTGGAAAACAAATTAAAGATTCTGTTTATCAAAGAATTAAGGATTTATATCCTAATGCAACTGGCCCATTAATTGTACATCGTTTAGATATGTCAACTTCTGGAATAATGGTTTTAGCAAAAAATGAAGCAATTTATAAAGATTTGCAGAGTCAATTCATTAAAAGAACTATCAAAAAAAGATATGTGGCTCTTTTAGATGGAATTATTGAAGCCAATGAAGGTTTTATTGATTTTCCATTACGTGTTGATTTAGACGATAGACCCAGACAGTTGGTTTGCTATGAACACGGAAAAACGGCACAAACCCGTTGGCAAAAAATTGAAGTCAACAATCACAAAACTAAAATTTATTTTTATCCAATTACTGGTAGAACCCATCAATTGAGAGTTCATGCTTCTCACGAATTGGGTTTGAAAACGCCTATTGTTGGAGATGATTTGTATGGCAAAAAAGCGAATCGTTTACACCTTCATGCAGAACAATTGACATTTGTGCATCCTATTTCAAAAGAAGAAATGACTTTCACAGTTGAGGCAGATTTTTGATTTGTTGTATATTTTTAAAAAAAAAAATTAAACTAATGTTAGATGAACTTAATATCTTATGGGTTCAAACTTTTTCTATTAAAAATTATCATTATATTTGATTTTTAATTTCTAGTGATGAAAAAACTTATTCTTTTTACTTTATTGTGTTGCTTATTTCAATCTAACGCTCAAAACTTTACAAGAAGAGATTCTCTCCAAGGTGGAATGCGTTTTGAACGTGCTTGTTATGATGTGCAACGCTATGATTTAAATATAAAAATCAATCCTGAAGAAAGAAATATTGTTGGATACAATGAAGTAACCTTTGATGTGCTTCAAAATACCAAAAAAATTCAATTGGATTTATTTGAAAATATGAATATCGATTCCATTGTTTATAATCAAAAGAAATTGACTTATAAAAGGGATAATGATGCTGTCTTTATCAATTTTACAACTGAATTACCTCAAAATACTTCACAAAAATTACGCTTTTATTATTCTGGAAAACCTTTAATCGCCAAAAATGCTCCTTGGGATGGTGGCTTTGTGTTCAAAAAAGATAGCAAAGGAAAGGATTTTATTGGAGTTGCTGTGCAAGGAACTGGTGCAAGTTTGTGGTATCCTGTTAAAGATTCTCAAACGGATGAGCCTGATAAAGGAGCTACTATAAAAGTTGCTGTTCCAAATGGTTTAATGAACGTTTCTAACGGAAGGTTCAAAGGACAAGAAGATTTAGGAAATGGTTACACACGTTGGGATTGGGAAGTAATTAATCCCATAAACACCTACTCTATTACTGTAAATATAGCCGATTATGTTCATATTCATGATAATTTAAACGGTTTAGATTTAGACTATTATGTATTGCGTGAAAATGAAGCCAAAGCAAAGGTTCATTTTGAAGCTGATGTGAAGCCAATGATGAATTGTTTTCAGCAAAAATTTGGACAATACCCTTTCTATGAAGATGGTTACAAATTGGTTGAAACACCTTATTTGGGTATGGAACATCAAAGTGCTGTTGCCTATGGAAATAAATATAAAAAAGGCTACTTGGGTGCTGACTTATCAGGAACTGGAGTAGGTTTGTTGTTTGATTTTATCACCATTCACGAAACAGGTCACGAATGGTTTGGCAATAGTATAACCAGTAAAGACATTGCTGATATGTGGATTCATGAAGGATTTACAACTTATTCTGAAACTGTTTATATTGAATGCATAAAAGGGTATGATGAAGCCATGAAATACATTAACGGTCAATCCAGAAATGTGGCACATGATAAACCTGTAATTGGTTTTTATGGGGTAAACAAAGAAGGGTCAGGTGATATGTATTACAAAGGAGCTTTGGTATTAAATACTTTGAGACACATCACCAATAACGATTCAAAATGGTGGGCAATGCTTTTGAAATTTTCTAACACTTACAAAAAACAAATCATTGATACCAAAACGGTTATAACTTTCTTTAGCGAAGAATTAGGGAGAGACATGACTCCTTTTTTCAATCAATATTTGAAGCATACTGCTATTCCTGTGTTGGTTTTAAAGAAACATAAAAACACTTTCAAATACAAATGGCAAACCGACGAACCTAATTTTGAAATGCCTGTTGAACTAGAAATTAATGGCACAAGAAAGCGAATTCTAGCCACAAATGAGTTTCAAATTGCTCCTATTCCAGTAGTTTCAATTCCTAATGAAATTAAGGTTAGAACGGATAAGTATTATGTTGAGGTTTATTAATCTAAAGTTTAAAGTACCTAATCAAGTTTGCTTAAATTAAAATTAAGTTTTTCTTAATAATAATCAAATTTTGCTTAATATTAATCAATATTTGTTTAATAATAATTAACTTTTGTTTAATCATAATTAAATCACCCTAAATACAAATAAAATTTTATTTAATATTAATCAATATTTGTTTAGTAATAATTAATTTTTGTTTAATTGTAATTAAACTACTCTCAATACAAATAAAATTTTTCTTAATTCAAATTTAATTTTGTTTAATAGTTATTTATTTTCGTTTAATAAAATGTGCATAAATTAACATTTATTGCATATATATTGAATATAATTTGTTAAAAAATATATAGTTTTACATTATAACAGTTAAACAAAATAATAATCTTTAAAAACAAAAAGTATGGCTCGCAGAAAACTAACACGAGTTTTAGACTTAGAAAAAGGAATCACTCGATTAGCAGCAATTAAAAGTATTGATGCAACCTTAGATTTAGGCAACGGCATTAATGCAGTAAATTATGAAACACAAGTGCAATTGGTAACTGCCAAGATAAACACTTATAACACTGCTTTGAGTAGCATAGATGACTTGTACAATGAGTGCATTACACAAATTAACCTACTTAAAGACATGAATGAACGAATTTTAACAGGAGTTGCCACGAAATATGGTAAAAATAGTAGCCAATATGAAATGGCTGGAGGAAAACGAAAAAGCGAACGCAAAAAATCCACTAAAAAAGAGAGTAGCGAAGAATAGAAGCTAAAAGGTTACAAGAAATTGTAGCCTTTTTTATTTGTTTAGGAAATTCAGCACTTTTGTATAACCTTTTAAAGAACAAATGTTCTATTTTTTGAATTGTAATAAATTAGTTTTATTGCTTTTAACCGTTTTATATGCATTTTATAGGTCGTATAAAAAAATAAATATTGAAATACAAAATTTATTTATATCAATGGAAATAAAATATTTTATTTGAAATAGATTTATAAAATGGATTTCGAATAAATGCGAGAAAATAGAACTATTTTAATTGTTGATGATCATCCCATAGTAATAGAATCATATATTTCTATTATTACATCTAGTTTACATCCATTCAACGCTAAATTTGAAAAAGCAACTACATGCGAGGATGCATATAATTTAATTGAAGATTTTGCTGTTAAAAAGAAAGCAATAGACTTTGTTATTTTAGATCTGTCTTTGCCTCCTTGTGAAATAAAAAAAATTCTATCGGGTTTAGATTTGGGAATTTTATTAAAATCAAAATTTCCCAAATGCAAAATCATTATAATTACACATCACACAGATAAATTTTTATTGAATAAAGTTTTTAAAGAGTTAACGCCACATGGATTTTTAAATAAGGCAGATATTGATACTACAACTCTCACAAAAATATTTGACAGTATTTTTAGTGGCGAAACATTTCTAAGCGAAATCATCAATAAATCTATAGTATCATTTAATAAAAATCGTATTAATTTGGATGAAATTAATCTTCAAATTATAGACCTTATTGAAAAGGGAGTTAAAACAAAGGATATGATAAATTACATAGACTTGACATTGAGTGCTATTGAAAAAAGAAAAGCTAAAATGAAGTTCCTTTTTGCAAATAAAAAGATTAATGATAAAGAGCTTGTTGAAAGAATCAAAACGTTAAATTTTTCTTAAACAAAAAAACCGCAACAGTTTATGCTGAAAACCGCAATTAAATCACTTTTAATTTCATTAAAATTGCTGAACCAAAATGTTAATAATTTCTATTATAAATGAAAACGCATAATATCCTTTTATTAGTTGTTTTATTATTGAACATCTCATGCAAAAGTTCTTATACAAGAATAGGCGATAAAAAGGCCAATTATATCCCCTATTATTTAAAAGTTTATGAGGCTGATAGTTTGTTTTTAACTAATAATTATGAGCAATCTTATAAAATATTAGATAGCTTGTTTAAAAAGTTTGAGCCAATCAATATGCAAAATTATTTAGAGTATGGTAATTATATTGCTTCAGCAATTATGATTGGTAAAACTGACAATATTGATAATAAAATTAGAAAAGGAATATTGAATTATGGTAGTATATCTTTTTTCCATCCTAATTCTATTGAAATAAAAGATAAAATATATAATGATGTTACGGCAATTAGTAAAGAAGAATTTGAAAGTTTATTTTTAAAAAGTAAACCAAACAAGGTTGATGCTAATTTAAAGTTACTTCTTATAGAAATAGACAAAGAGGATCAATCTGCAAGAAATCCTGTTATTGATTATGAAAAAATGGATTTTTTTCAAAAAAAACACTCACCAATAATTGAAAAAATAATTAAAGAATATGGTTATCCTAATTATCAGATGACAAAATTTATTAATGATGAGTTTGGTTTTCCTGTGAATTTTACAGTTCTCTTTTTACATCAAGATGTTGAGTTTAAAAGAAAATATTTACCCCTATTAAAAACATTATTAATTAAAGGGAAGGTTTTACCAAATGAGTATGCTAGCATTGTTGATAAAATATATATGAGTGAAAACAAATCGTTATATGGTACTTTTCCTGAAATAGAATTATTACATGAAAACAAAATTGATTCATTACGAAAAACTATTGGACTTCCTAAATATGGATATGAAAATTGGGCAAATAATATTAGTAGCCCCAATCTTTATAACAAAAATTAATCTTTAAATATTTATATCATGAGCAAATTAAAATCATTAGCAGAATTCAAAAATCAGGGCTTAAGTCTTGAGAGAAAAGAGTTATTATCAGTAAATGGCGGTGCAGACACTTCTTACTACAAAAACACTACAGAAAAGCAAGGTGGTGATAGAATAAGATGTTGCAAAGAAGACAACGAAAAGCTTCAAACAGCTGATAACAAAGATTATAAATGTGTGTATATCTAAAAAAATAATTTAGCAAATAAATTATTTATGCTTGTATGATAAATCCTTTGTATAAAAAATTACCAATGATTTATCATACAGCATTTTTTAATATAATAACATCAAAACATGATATTAATTTTAAGTGAAAAAGAGGATTTTTCTACTACTCAAATAATAGAATGGTTAAATTACATAAAAAAGAAATGGATTAGAATTAACAAAGATGATTTAATTGAAGTAAAATGCATTGGTAATGATCTCTCTTTTAAAATAGATGATGAAGTTAAATTTCATCTTTCTGAAATAAAAAGTGTCTGGTACAGAAGAGGGGCTTTGAATTTTAAAAGAGATTTAACTAATATTAAAGAAATTGATGATTATATAAATCAAGAATTTACTACTCTTAAGCAATATATTTATTATAGATTATCAAAGATTCATCATTTGGACACAATAAATAACTCATATGTAAATAAGTTAGTTGTAAATTCTATTGCAGATGAAATAGGAATAAAAACTCCTAGAAGTTTCATATTTTCGGAAAAAGAAAACCTATTTAAAAAAATAAATAATTCTAAGAAAAATTACATTACTAAATCAATGTATGGAGATCCCTTGATTGACTTAGGTAATATTTCAATAAAAAACTATACTAGTAAAGTTGAACTTGATAGTATTATAACATTATCTTTTGTTCCTTCTTTAGTACAACAATATATTGAAAAAAAATATGAATTAAGAATCTATTATTTCAAAGGAGAATTTTTTTCTATGGCAATTTTTTCACAAAATGATTCACAAACAATGACTGATTTTAGAAAGTATAACGATGAAAAACCTAACAGAAGAGTACCCTTTAAATTACCTCTTGAAATAAGTAAAAAAATAAATACTTTAATGATAAAATTAGGGTATGAAACTGGTTCTATTGACATGATTGTTACACCAAATAATGAATACATCTTTTTAGAAGTTAATCCTGTTGGGCAATTTAGTATGACTTCATTTCCATGTAATTATAATATTGAAAAAAAAATAGCTAAATATTTATAACATTATGAACATAAATGAATTAAAACATTATATAAAAAACAACAAAGAAAAGTTGTCATTATCTTTTAATGATTCCTCAATTAAAGAAATGATTGAAAATAATGAAAATGTATTTTCAAAAAAATATAGAGCAAATGATTATTCAATTCATAAATTTTATAAAAATATAAGTCGTTTTTAATATCTATAATTTATGAATAATTATTTTGTGTTTTTTACTAGTTGTTTTTTAATAAAAGGATTTAACAGGTCTTTAATAATCGATTCCCAAAGAGCAAAGTTTGAAACAATTCCAAACTCTATGTATGATATTCTAAAACAATTTAAAAATAAGTTATCGATAGATGAGGTTTTTAAAAAATTTAATTTTGAAGAAAGAATCATTCTAAATGAATATTTAGATTATTTAATAGAAAATGAATATGGATTAATTGTAAATAATGAGGAGTTTGATTTGTTTATTGATATGGATTTGAACTTTGAATTACCATATTATGCAACTAATTGCATCATTGAACTCTCACCTATAACAATAAATTATATTAATAAGCTATTATCCAACCTTGAAAAAATACATTGCAAAAATGTTCAATTAATAACTTATGAAGATATTAGTTTTAACACCATTCAAAATATATTAGAATTAACTAAAAATTCAAATTTTAAATCAATAGAATTAGTTTTAAAATATTCCAATGAATTATACCATTTTATTACTAATGGTGATTATTATAAATCAAGAATAACAAAATTGATTTTTCATTCTACTAAAACATTTGATTCAATGAAGCATAATGAAAAATTTGAAATAAAATTTTTAAAAAAAGAAATAAAAAACTTTACATTCTGCGGTATTGTAAACGAAAATTATTTTGATTATATAAATAAATTCATTGTTCTAGAATCTCTAAACCATAATTCATGCTTAAACCGTAAAATCTCCATAGACAAAGACGGCTACATTAGAAATTGTCCTAGTATGCCACAGCATTATGGCAACATTAAAGATACAACCTTAGAAGAAGCATTAAATCATCCCGATTTTAAAAAATATTGGAACGTAAACAAAGACATGATAGAAGTTTGCAAAGATTGTGAGTTTCGTCATATCTGCACAGATTGTCGCGCTTATACAGAGCGCACACATTTTGATGGAGAAATAGATTTATCTAAACCCTTAAAATGTGGTTATAATCCTTACACTAATGAATGGGCAGAATGGAGTACAAATCCATTAAAAGAAAAAGCAATTGAATATTATGACATGCAAGATTTAGTTAAAAAAAACACTTAATGGCAGATTATTACCAGAAGTTCATTAAATAAACAAAATATTTTACTTTTTTGAAGAGTAGACAAAAAATATTCTTGCAAGAGTAGTCAGAAACTCAACTGACTCTAAATGTTTGAGTAAAATTTATTATCTTTAATTTTTAAATTATGAAAAAATCAATTTTAAGTCTAGAAGGTGTTGAAGTACTTTCTAAAAAACAGATGAAAAATGTTGGTGGTAGCATAGGTATGACTACATCTACAGGTGTTGGTTCGTATTGCAGAATAGTATTAACATATCCAAATGGTTCAAGTGAGCCAGGTGGGGGTTATTTCACGGGTAATACATATCGTGATGTTTCAGCGGCGGCTGGTCAAGAGTGCTCTAATGCAATGGCTGAAATGGGAGCTTCAAAATGCACTTATGATTGTGCTTATGATGGTTATGGTCAATAAAAAACTAATTATTTATAAAATGAGCAGGTTTTTCAGCCTGCTTATTCTATTGAATTTATTCTCTTGTAATTCTAAAAAAAACAAGGATTTAAATTTAAAAGTATTATTTGATAATGATTCCAGAGAATCAAGAACAGCTGTTAACGATTCATTAGAAGTCATAATTCATAATATTCCTAGTAATATTTATACTGTTATTAATTCAATAAACTCTAATTTAAAGAATATTAGTTTAGAATTTCACAATAAAGATTCTATTTCTAAAAGCATATCAAATAAACTTAAAGTGCCTGATTCTGATGTTCTATTATTAAGTTTTAGAAGCTTTTCTCTAATAAACAATGTTCATAAAAGTTATTGGTATATGATTGCAATAGAGAATAATATAAAGCTAATAGAATTTGATTATGAGAGAGGTGATATAAAATTATTAACATCTGACAATGGAATAAAATACGTTCAAGATATAAGAAAAGGTTACTCAGAAATCGATTTTGAGTATAATAAAAACAAAATAAGCAAAGACTTATTTATAAAAAAAATAGAAAAGAGATATGTTGAAAATGATTTAAGATTTAATAAAAATAATGATTTATTAAGAATAAGGTATAATGAGCTAGAATTTTTAAATTCACTCTCTAGAGTAGATACAAAAGATAAAAGAATATTTGATTATTTTACTAAAATAAATAAACCTATATACTGTCAAGCTTATAAAAATATTATTTATAATTATGTAAATTCTGATTTTAAAAATATTTACAAAATAAATTATAATGATATTACAGATGAATTTAAAAAGATCCTTGCTATAGAGTTGACAGAACACTTAGTAAATTATAAGGGTAAAGAGTACAATACATACAAGGATAATTTAGCTTGGTTAAAACAAACTAATTATTACAGAGAGAATAATATTGAAATTGAGAATAGTTTAAAAACTGAAGACAAAAATGTTTTTTCTAAAAAATTAATGTTATTTGATATTTATGATAATTTAGAGAATAAATTAAATTTACAAAAAGTTGTTGAAAAAGGTAAACATGAGTTTTATTTGATTGACTTTTGGGCTAGTTGGTGTGCTCCGTGTATTTTAGACATTAATACTTTACATGAATTAAGTTTGCCAAATAATATTGGAATTATAAATATAAGTTTAGATAAAACAAGAGAAAAGGAAAAATGGTATTTAAAGAAAAAAGAACTTAATATTGAAAATAGTTATCTATTTATTGAAACAGAATCAAATAAAAATTTTATAAATTTAATAGCTTTAAACCAAATTCCTAGATATATTCTAATAGATAAAAAATTTAACATTATAGATTTAGATTTTATAAGGCCTTCAGAGAAAAATTTTAGTAATGAAATTTTAAGGTTAACAAAAAAAATAGAATAAAGTATATCAACTTGAATGTCAAAATTTCCCCATTATTCTCAAACGGAATCCAAAGACTGTGGACAAACATGTTTAAAAATAGTTGCAAAATATTTTGGACGTGTACTTAATTAGATTATTACAGAAATAGTATTGGATTACAAAATAAATTATACTTAAAATGGAAAATGAAAAAACTATACAATATTGATTACTAATTTAAAACTATAATATATGATTAAAAAAAATGCAAGATTTAGTTAAAAAAAACACTTAAATTAAACTCTCCCTCCTAATAATCTTTCCAGTTGGAGTTTCCTTAAATTTATTGACAAAGATGATTTCCTTTGGTTTTTCATATTTGTCAAGGGTTTTAATTTTGTCTAAATCTATTGTTTGTTGTTCTCCTTCAACTACAAGAACAAGGTGTTCCCCTAATTCTTTATCTTCCTTACCTATTACAAAAAAGCGGTTTTTTATGTGAGAAGCTAGCTTCTCCTCTATTTGTTCTGGAATTAGTTTTATACCTCCACTATTGATTACATTATCATAACGCCCCATGAACACAAATTGGTTTTCAGAAATTAATTCCACAATATCATTAGTGTGTATAATCTCATCTGAAATTGATGCTGCATGAATAAACAAACAATTGTTTTTATCTTGGGATAGCACCACATTAGGTAAAGTTGTAAAAGCCTTCTCACCTATTTTTCTGGCAGCAATATGAGTTATGGTTTCTGTCATTCCATAAGTTTCATAAATAGCTGATTTAATAGGTTTAAGTTTTTTCTCTAGTTCACTAGAAACTTTAGCACCTCCAATAATAATTGTTTTAAAATGATGCAACAACTCTATCGAATTCATAGCTTGTAAAGGCACCATAGCTGTAAAATTGTAGGTCTTATCAATTAATTCTAAAGGATGTGAACTTGGTGCCACAAAATCCATTTCTAAACCAAGAATAAAAGCTCTAACAAACATCATTTTTCCTGCTACATATTTAACAGGCAAGCAATTCAAAATAGTATTTCCAGCTTCTAAACCAAAAAAATCTCCCGTTGCTAATGCAGAATTAACCATAGCTTGTTTCAAAACTCTAATTTTCTTTGGTTTACCTGTTGAACCTGATGTAAACATTTCTATGTAATCCTTTGAATCAAACCAATCTAAAATAAAATCGCCAACAGGTTTTTCAAAATCGTCACCTTCTTTAATAAAGCTATAGGCCACTCTGCACAAATCATCAGCATTTAAATGAAAACCATTTAATTTAAATCTGTTGTGAACATTCTTATAATTAGGCGTGAAATTTGACATGGTATTATAAATTAAAATTAGATGTTTCTTCTGTTTCGGCTTTATTTCCAATTAATTTTTCTTTCCAGTTTGTCCAATTGTATAATCTTGAGAATATAAACAGTAAAAGAATGTAAAATAATATAGGCATAAAAATTTCATACCCTACTTCTGGTTTAGATAAATCTTTAAAAATTGCATTGGTCCTTAAAACACTATAATCAGAAGTTATCAGTAAAGCTGATATTAAATTATTTGCCGCATGAAAACCAAGAGCTAACTCAGTTCCTTCATCCATAAGCGTTATTATGCCCAAGAAAAAACCTGTTCCAATATAATAAACCAATACTACATATCCCATTTCAGCAACTTCAGGATTTAAAATATGCATAGTTCCAAAAATTACAGAAGTCATTACTAAAGGGAACCATTTGTTCCTAGATAAATTATAAAATCCTTGCATCAAATAACCTCTAAAAACCAATTCTTCTGTACTTGTTTGGATAGGAATTAACAAAATAGCAATTACACTAAGTATTAAAAATGGAACCCAATTGAACTGCAATTCAATTTCAGAATCTCCTGAAAAATAAGAGACTAATATCAACGAAACTGAAATAATAGCCCAAATGCTAAAAGCAATAAAAAACCGCTTCCAATCAACTTTCTTTCTAGAAGTTATAATATCTTTAAAATTCTGATGATGTAACTTTTTTACAATTAAAAACAATCCCAAAAAAGCAAATACAAATGAAACTAAGAGTAAAAATAAAAATAAATTTGAATCAAAAAAAGAATACAAATCTTTATCTGTAGAAGGCATTGGTTTTTTATTTACAAAAACTTCATAAATCAAAGCAATTCCTAGCGGAATCTGTCCAATCATAGAAGCAATAAAAACAACCAAAGAACCTATCAAATACTTTAAAAAATAATTTTCTTTTTTATCTCCTTGAGCAATAAACATAGTATAATTTTTATTTTTGTCTAAATTAGTATTTTTTACTGAAATTAATACCTAAAAAACATAAATCATGATAAAAATTTATCACAATCCAAGATGTACAAAATCAAGAGAAGGATTAGCTGAAATGGAACTATTGAATCAACCATTTGAAATAATTAAATACCTAGATAGCCCTATCTCAAAACAAGATCTAATAGATATCCTTAAAAAGCTCAATTACAAACCTATTGAACTTGTTAGAACAAAAGAAAAAATTTGGATTGAAAATTACAAAGGAAAAACCCTTTCTGACAATGCCATTATTGAAGCAATGCTAGAACATCCAAAATTAATAGAAAGACCCATCATAATAAATGGCAATAAAGCAATTGTAGCAAGACCAAAAGAGAAAATTAAGGAAATCCTATAATTTATTTAACAAACTTTTGTGATTTGTAGGCTAAACCAAAGGGTACTTTTGCAGTCTTATTTACATTAAAATTAAAAAAGTAAAATTAATGAGACTTCCAAAATTATTATCAGCCTTTGTTTTTATTCTATTTTCTTTTTCTGGAATGGCACAAATGGCAAAAGTTACTATTACCGGAAAAATTTATGAGAAAAGTACAAATGCACCTCTAGAATATGCAACCATTGTCCTTAAAAATATTGACAAACCTGATTTAATTTCTGGTGGCGTTACAGATGAAAACGGAAGTTTCAGTGTTGATGTAGTTAAAGGAACATACACCATTAGCTATGAATTTATTTCCCTAAAAACAGTTACAATCAATAATAAAGTTTTAGATGCCGATACCAATTTAGGAACGGTTTTTTTAGAACCAGATGTTTCTCAGCTAAAAGAAGTTGTGCTAATTGAAGAAGCTTCAACAGTAGAATTCAAATTAGACAAACGTGTATATAATGTTGGACAAGATATGATTGTCAAAGGTGGAACCATAAGTGATGTTCTTGACAATGTGCCATCAGTAACAGTTGATCCTGACGGAACAATAGCATTAAGAGGTAACGAAAACGTAAGAATACTTATTGATGGCAGACCTTCTGGTTTAGCTGGAATAAACGTTGCAGATGCTTTAAAACTTTTACCAGCAGATTCTGTTGAAAAAGTAGAAGTTATTACAAACCCTTCTGCAAGATATGATGCCGAAGGTGGTGGTGGAATCATAAATATTGTACTAAGAAAAGGAAAAGCACAAGGAATCAACGGTTCATTCATTGCATCAGTTGGTGATCCTGAAACTTATGGTATATCTTCAAACCTAAACTTTAGAGGAGAAGGTTTTAATGTCTTTTCAAACATTGGATACAATTATAGAACTTCATTAGGAAACTCTTCTACAGATTCAGAATATTTTGATAATTCAACAGGAGCAACTACAAGTTTTGTTAACGAACAAAGAAACAATGAACGTTTAAGAAAAGGATATAATGCTAACTTTGGAATTGATTTATTCTTAAACAAATCTACAAATTGGACACACAGCGTATCCTTCAATCAAACTAGAGGTGAAAATCCTGATAACGTATTTTTAGATTATTTTGATGCTTCAAACACACCAACTTTTACTAGAAATCGTTTTAATGGAGAGTTTAGTAAAGATTTTAATATTGAGTATGCCACAAATTTTACAAAACAATTTGAAAAAGAAGACCACAAACTAACGGTTGACATAGCAGTTTCACAAAATAGAGATGATGAAAATTCAATAATAGTTGACCAAATTTTAGGAGACCCATCTTCTTTTTTTACAGAGTCAACCATAAATTATCAAAAGCAACAAAGAAACCTTCTTCAAGCAGATTATGTATTGCCTTTAGGTGAAAATGGTCGTTTCGAAGCAGGCTATAGAGGAAGTTTCCAAGAAAATTTAACCGATTTTGAAATTACGCCTAATTCATTATACTCGAACGAACTAGAATATAATGAATATGTAAATGCCTTTTACACACAATACGGAAACAAAATAAACAAATTCTCCTATTTCTTAGGCTTGCGTTTTGAAGATAGTAATATTGATGTAAATTCAATCACAGCAAACGATTTCAATAATAAAAAATACAACAATTTCTTTCCAACAGCTACTTTAAATTATGATATTACTGATGATAGCAACATCAACATAAGTTATAGCAAGAGAATTAACAGACCAAGAGGACGATTCTTAAATCCTTTCTCATCATATTCAAGTAACATTAATATTTTTCAAGGAAATCCAGATTTAGATCCAACATACACAAATGCATTTGAAATTGGTTATTTAAAAAGATGGAGAAAACTTACTTTAAATTCTTCTGCTTACGTAAATTTAACTGATGATTCATTTCAGTTTATCAGAAGAGAATCAGGCTTATTTGTTGAAGATATTCCAGTAATTGTGAGTACTCCAATTAACTTGTCAAAAGAAACTAGAATGGGATTTGAATTTAATGTAAGTTACAACCCATACAAATGGTGGAGATTGAATGGAAACTTCAATTTATTTAGAAATGAAACACAAGGAGATTATAGCTACATTGATTATTTAGGAGAAGAAGTAGTTCAAAACTTTGATAACGTTGCCAACACATGGTTTACACGTATCACATCAAAAATAACTTTACCATACAAAATAGATTTTCAAACCAATGCAACTTATAATGCACCAGAAACTACAGCTCAAGGTAAACGTTTAAGTATGACTTCAGTAAATCTTGCCTTCAGTAAAGATGTATTAAAAGATAAAGGAACAATAGCCTTAAATGTTAGTGATTTATTCAACTCTAGAGTTAGAAGAAACATTACTGATATTCCAAATTTAGTATATTCTGATTCAGAATTTCAATGGAGAGAAAGACAAATAACATTATCTTTTACTTATAGATTCAATAAGAAAAAAGAAAATGAAAATAACCAAAGAAGAGATGATAATGGTGGTGAAGAAATGATGGGAAGACCATAAATCTCATAAAATAAAGGTATAAAAAAAGCTCTTCAAAATTTGAAGAGCTTTTTTTGTGAAAGCAAATAATGCTTACTCATCTTTGTCTTTATTTTTCTTTTCTTTGATAAATTCCATAATAGCTCCACCTATCCAATAAGGAACAAAAGCAACTAAAAAGAACATTAACCAAAAACCAATCGTTAAAATGGTTAAGAAAAGTAAAAAACCTAAATACTGATCAAATTCAAACATGTTTTCCGGAATTATTTATGAATTCTCTCCAAAGATAAAGCAATTATTTTTTTTAGCAATAAAATACTTTGATTTATTTTTAAAAAGGTTTTATAATCCTTAATTTTGAGCTGTCTAAATGCTGACTAAACAATAAACTATTAATAATAAACTATTAACAATAAAAATGGAATACAGAATTGAAAAAGACACCATGGGTGAAGTAAAAGTTCCTGCTGATAAATATTGGGGAGCTCAAACAGAACGTTCAAGAAACAACTTCAAAATTGGACCTTCAGCATCAATGCCAAGAGAAGTAATCATGGGATTTGCTTATCTAAAAAAAGCCGCAGCTTATGCCAATTGCGACTTAGGTGTTCTTTCTACTGAAAAAAGAGATGCTATAGCACAAGTATGTGATGAAATTTTAGCAGGTAAATTAGACGACCAATTTCCTTTAGTCATTTGGCAAACAGGTTCTGGAACTCAAAGTAATATGAATGTGAATGAGGTTGTAGCAAACCGTGCTCAAGTTTTAGCAGGTTTTAAAATTGGAGAAGGCGAACCAGTTCTTAAAGCCAACGATGATGTAAACAAATCTCAATCTTCAAACGATACTTATCCAACGGGAATGCACATTGCTGCATACAAAGCTGTAGTAGAAGTAACAATTCCAGGTGTTGAAAAATTAAGAGACACTTTAGCTGCCAAATCAAAAGAATTTATGAATGTCGTAAAAATTGGACGTACACATCTTATGGATGCAACGCCACTTACATTAGGACAAGAACTTTCTGGTTATGTAGCGCAATTAAATTATGGTTTAAAAGCCGTTAAAAACACTTTAGCACATCTATCAGAAGTAGCTTTAGGTGGAACTGCTGTTGGAACTGGATTAAATACCCCAGACGGATATGATGTAAAAGTAGCCGCATATATTGCCCAATTTACAGGAATGCCTTTTCAAACTGCTGAAAACAAATTTGAAGCTTTAGCTGCACACGATGCAATTGTTGAATCACACGGTGCTTTAAAACAATTAGCCGTTTCCTTAAATAAAATTGCCAACGATATTAGAATGATGGCATCAGGACCACGTTCAGGAATTGGTGAAATCCTAATTCCAGAAAACGAACCAGGTTCATCAATAATGCCCGGAAAAGTAAATCCAACCCAATGTGAAGCCTTAACTATGGTTTGTGCTCAAGTAATGGGTAACGATGTAGCCATAACAATTGGTGGAACACAAGGACATTATGAGCTAAATATTTTCAAACCTTTAATGGCTGCCAATTTCTTACAATCAGCAAGACTACTTGGAGATGCTTGTGTTTCATTCGACGAACATTGTGCTTCTGGAATTGAGCCAAATTACACAAGAATAAAAGAATTAGTAGACAATTCATTAATGTTAGTTACTGCTTTAAATACTAAAATTGGATATTACAAATCCGCAGAAATTGCTCAAACAGCTCACAAAAATGGAACAACGTTAAAACAAGAAGCCGTTCGTTTAGGATATGTTACAGCAGAAGATTTTGATGCTTGGGTTAAGCCAGAAGATATGGTGGGAAGCTTGAAATAGATTTTCTGATATTAGATTATAGAATTTTCAAACAATTAATTATAAACATAATTCATGCAAAAAATAATAGATAGATTCATAAGCTACGTAACCATTGATACAGAATCTGATCCCAATTCAGATACAACACCAAGTACAGCTAAACAATGGGATTTAGCCAATAAATTAGTTGAAGAATTAAAAGCAATGGGAATGCAAGACGTTACTATTGACGAAAATGCTTATATCATGGCAACTTTACCAAGTAATGTTGAACATGAAGTTCCCACAATTGGTTTTGTTTCACATTTTGACACAACACCTGATTTTACTGGAGCAAATGTAAACCCTCAAATCATAGAAAATTATGATGGAAAAGATATTGTATTAAATGCAGCACAAAATATCGTTTTATCCCCTAATTATTTTGAAGATTTGTTGCTTTACAAAGGACAAACCCTTATTACAACTGATGGTACTACCCTACTAGGTGCTGATGATAAAGCTGGAATTACAGAAATCATGACAGCTATGGAGCATTTGATCAATCATCCTGAAATTAAACATGGAAAAATTCGTGTTGGATTTACACCTGATGAAGAGATTGGTCGTGGTGCTCATAAATTTGATGTAGAAAAATTCGGTTGCGATTGGGCTTACACTATGGATGGAAGTCAGATTGGTGAATTAGAATATGAGAATTTCAATGCAGCTGGAGCAAAAGTAACTTTCAAAGGAAAAAGTGTTCATCCTGGTTATGCTAAAGGGAAAATGATTAATTCCATGTTATTAGCAAGTCAGTTTATTGCAAAACTACCAGAAAATGAAGTTCCAGAAAGAACCACGGATTATGAAGGATTTTTCCATGTGCATCATTTAAATGGTTCTATTGAAGCATCTACGATTGAATTAATCATTCGTGATCATGACAAAGACCAATTTGAAGCTCGTAAAAAATTGATTTACACTATAGTTGATGAATTTAACGCGCAATATGAAAAACAATTTGGTTCAAACATTTGTGAAGCTGAAATCAAAGACCAGTATTACAACATGAAAGAAAAGGTTGAACCAGTATTTCACATTGTAGAAATTGCTGAAAAAGCCATGAAAGAATTAGGTATTGAACCTATTATCAAACCAATTCGTGGAGGAACAGATGGTTCACAATTATCATACAAAGGTTTACCATGTCCAAATATTTTTGCTGGTGGACATAACTTTCACGGAAAATATGAATATGTTCCTGTGGAAAGTATGGTAAAAGCAACAGAAGTAATTGTAAAAATAGCTGAACTAACAGCCCAAAAATAGATTTTCGGATATTCGGATTTTCAGATACTTACTTATATCTGAAAATCCAATTTCTGAATATCTCTAAACCAACAAAAATGAGCAAAGATCCTTTACATGGAATTAAATTAGCTGACATTTTAGAAAAGTTAGTGGCTGAATATGGTTTTGAAACTTTAGGAGAAAAAATAAACATCCGTTGTTTTACACATAATCCAACCTTAAAATCAAGTTTAACTTTCTTGAGAAAAACCCCTTGGGCAAGAGAAAAAGTAGAACAATTGTATTTAAAGTTAATTGCATGAAAACTTCTAATGAAATAGATCTTTACATAGAAACATTTCCTGAAAATGTTCAAAAACTATTACAAGAATTAAGAACTATTATTAAAAATGCTGCTCCAAATGCAGATGAAATAATGAGTTATCAAATGCCTGCCTACAAACAATTTAGTAGATTAGTTTATTTTGCAGGTTATAAAAATCATATAGGATTTTATCCACACGGCTCACCCATTGAACATTTTAAAGAAGAAATAAAAAAGTATAAAAGCTCTAAAGGTGCCATACAATTTCCTTTGGATAAACCTCTTCCAAATGAATTGATTACCAAAATAGTTCAATTTAGAGTTCAAGAAGATTTAGAAAGTGAAAATAAGAAGACTTTAACTGCAAAAGAAAAGAAGGTTTGGCAAAAAAACGACTTATGGGCAGAAGAATTAGAAGTATTGAAGTCCATAATTAATAAAACCCAACTAATTGAAACTGAAAAATGGGGTGCTCCTATCTATACGCACAATACTAAAAATATAATTGGCATTGGTGGTTTTAAATCTTACTTTGGAATTTGGTTTTTTAATGGTGTTTTTTTGAAAGATGAAAAGAATTTATTGATAAACGCTAATGAGGAAAATACTAAAGGTTTACGCCAAATGCGATTTAACTCTATAAAAGAAGTTGATGAGAAAATTATACTTCAATACATAAAAGAAGCCATTGACAATGAAGAAAAAGGTTTAAAAATTAAACCTGAAAGGAAAGAAAAAATAGCGTGTGAACTTCTAGAAAATGAATTGAAATCTAATTTAGATTTAAAAAAAGCTTTTAATTCATTTACTCCTTATAAACAAAGAGAATTTACATCATATATCAATGATGCTAAACAAGAAAAAACAAAACTTACTCGTTTAGAAAAAATAAAACCGATGATTCTTTCGAATATCGGTTTACATGATAAATATAGAAAGTAATAGTAATCTATTTTTGAGCATTCATTTTAGCACTCATTTCCATTGAAATGGCACTTCTTTCCATTTTAATTTTTCCAGCCATTGTTTCAATCACAACAGTATCAGATGTTAATTCAGCAATTTTTCCGTGAATTCCTGCTTTAGTAATTATTTTATCTCCAACTTTTAATCCTTGCTCAAATGCTTTTTCTTTCTTCGCTCTTTTTTGCTGAGGCATTATTAATAGAAAATAAAAAACAGCAATCATTAAAACGATTTGTATTATCAAACTTGAATTCATAGTATTTATTGTTGGTTAGCTCCTCTTGTTGGAGTAGATTTTGTTGGATCTGGTGTAACGTTAGCTTTAATTTTACAAGTTTCCTTTCCGTTAGCTGTATTTGATGTAATTGTAACTGTTTTTTCTTGTTGACCAGGTTTTCCTGCTGAATCAAAAGTTACTTTTATAGGTGTACTACCACCTGGTTTTATTGGGCTTTTATCAAATTCTGGAACAGTACAACCACAACTTCCTTGTGCACTTACTATTACTAAATCAGCATCACCTGTGTTTTTTATAATAAATTCTGTAGTTACTTTTTCACCTTCTTTGATAGTTCCAAAATCGTGTTCTGTTTTATCAAATTGAATAACTGGTAATTTTCCTGCTGTTGCAGCAATTTCATTAGCGACTTTTAAATCGGCTTCAGTTATTTTTGATGATGCATTTTCTTTGCAAGATGTTGCTAAAAAAAGTGATGAAATAGCAATAATTGGTATTAATTTTATTTTCATGATATATTAAAATTTTACATTAAACCTCTTCCTGATTTATTCAGTTTATTTTCTTCTTTATAATCTTTAATTAAATTGTCTAAAATTCCGTTGATAAAAATACTACTTTTTGGTGTTGAATATTCTTTTGCAATTTCAAGATACTCATTAATAGTAACTTTAACAGGAATTGAAGGAAACTTCAACAACTCACAAATTGCCATTTTTAATAAAATAGTATCTATTTCTGCAATTCGTTCAGAATCCCAATTTGGGGTTTTATTCACATATTCTTTTGCTAATTCACTTTCATTTAAAAGTGTTTTAATAAAAAGTTGTTTTGCAAAAATCTTATCGTCCTCGTCTTTGTATATTTTTGGTATTGCAATAGTACTAGTTGGATTTTTCAACTGCTTCAGTTGTTTACTAATATATGTATTCACTAAAGCATAATCATCAATCCATGTCAGTTTATTGTCTTCCAAATAATCAAATAAACGCTCATTTGGTGCTAAAACCTTTACAAATAAATCAGCTACAAACTTAGCATCTTCTTGAAAAGATGATGTTTCAGTTGACATATATGCTTTATAAAGATCCGATTTTTTAATATCATCAAGCAACTGCAAAATTAAATCATCGTTTAATTTCCAATGATTAATTTTTTTGGTCTCGATAGCAACAGATAATGTTGATTGATTCTCCAATAAATTTAAAACTTCATTGTTAATGAACTTTAGGTTTGGATTTTTCTCTTCTTTAGTTGCTAAATGCTTTTTTGAGGCTAATTTTAGATAGTTTTCTTCTTTGCTTCTCAATTCTATCAGTGCTGAAAACAGGAGCAGATACAACTCTTGAATAGCTTCAATACTATAAAACAAAAATTTTTCTTCTCTATTTAAATCATCTGATTTATGCTGATGAACTGCATAAATGCTTTGCATTACTTTAACTCGAATATGTCTTCTATTCAACATTTTTATAAGAACTTATTTAATTAACAAAGCGAAAGAATTACCTTTCGCTTTGCAAAAATACACTTTTTATAATTTATTTATTGTGCTTTTTCTTTTTTTCTGTCATCAATTCTTTTTTGAGCAATTGACAACGCTGCTTGATGTGTTGTAATGTTATTAACTTCAGCATGTTTGAATATTTCTAATGAAGTATTGTAGATGTTTTCTGTTTTTTCCATCACTTCTTCTTTAGATAATTTTGCTAATTCAGAATATACATTGATTACACCACCTGCATTAATTAAAAAATCTGGTGCATATAAAATGCCTTTATCTTTTAAAATTTGACCATGAGTTATCTCGTTTGCCAATTGATTGTTAGCAGCTCCAGCAATAACTTTAGCTCTTATCTTTTGAATAGTATCATCATTTATTGTTGCACCCAAGGCACATGGTGCATAGATATCTACATCTGAACTGTATAAATCATTTCCACTAAAAATTTTTGCACCATACTTAGCTCCTACTTGATGTAATCTATCTTCATTGATATCAGAAATAGTAACTATTGCTCCTTCTTTTGTCAAGTGATCAACTAAAACTTCACCCACGTGACCTATTCCTTGTACTAAAATTTTCTTTCCATCAAGGTTTTCTGTACCAAATTGATATTTTGCAGCGGCTTTCATTCCCATATAAACACCATAAGCTGTTATTGGAGAAGGATTACCTGAACCACCTCTAGCTTCTGAAATTCCAGTTACATAAGGTGTTACATCTCTTACGGTATCCATATCTTTGGTTTCCATTCCAACGTCTTCTGCGGTAATATATTTACCTGATAATGAATGAACAAATTCACCAAATTTACGCATCAATTCAGGTGTTTTTTGTGTTTTGGCATCACCAATGATTACTGCTTTTCCACCACCTAAATTTAATCCTGAAATAGAAGATTTGAAAGACATTCCACGAGATAAACGCAGTACATCGTTAAGAGCTTCCCACTCATTAGTATATTTCCACATTCTTGTTCCACCAAGAGCTGGTCCTAAAATTGTGTTATGAATGCCAATTATTGCTTTTAAACCAGTATCTTTGTCGTGGCAAAAAACAACTTGTTCATGTCCGTCAAAAGAAAGTTGACCAAATACTGGATCTACTTTATGAATTTCATTTACGGATATAAGGTCTGATGTCATAGTTGTATTGTTAGAATGTTATATTAATAAATTTAGTTAGTAAAATTAAGTATAAATTTGATATATTTCAAAATCCTTGAATTATTTTAATAAATTATTAATAAATTTGAGTTTAACTAACAATTCTTCAATTGCATTATTTTGCTTATTTTTATTAAATTAATATAGAAAAATCAGTTTTTTTACACAAATGAAAGAATTAAAGTATTTAAATAAATATTTTCTTAAATATAAATATAGATTTTTTTTAGGAATAGTATTTACCGTTTTAGCCCAAATTTTTTCTTTATATACGCCAGAATATATTGGAAATTCTATTAATCTAATTCAAGATTATGCCAAATCAAATCCAGATTTTGCTAAAAAGGAATTGGTAAACAACATTTTGATTATTTTAATCACAACAATTATTGCTGGAATTTTAACGTTTTTGATGCGTCAAACTTTAATTGTTATGTCTAGACATGTTGAGTTTGATTTAAAAAATGAGGTGTTTACACACTATGAAAAACTATCTCAAAGTTTCTACAAAAAAAACAGAACTGGTGATTTGATGAATCGAATCAGTGAAGACGTTAGTAAAGTAAGAATGTACGTTGGCCCAGCAGTTATGTACTCTTTAAATACTTTTATTAGATTTGGAGTAGTTATTATATACATGTACAATATTTCTCCAAAACTGACTTTATATTCGCTTTTGCCGTTACCTCTTTTGTCGTATAGTATTTTTAAAATTAGTTCTAAAATTCATGTGAAAAGTAGCTTATATCAACAAAATCTATCTACTTTATCTTCATTTGCGCAAGAATTTTTCTCCGGAATTAGAGTCATTAAAGCTTATGCGTTAGAGAATAATAAATCAGAAGAATTTGAAAAACTCACTCAAGATAGCAAAGACAAAAATTTATCTTTAGCAAAAACGAATTCGCTTTTTGGTCCTTTAATGATATTGCTAATTGGTTTATCTAATTTAGTAGTGATTTATGCTGGTGGAATGATGTACATTAACGGAAGTATCGCCAATATTGGAACAATAGCTCAATTTATACTTTATATTAATATGTTGACTTGGCCAGTTGCTTCCTTAGGATGGGTTTCATCTATGGTTCAAGAAGCAGAAGCTTCTCAAAAAAGATTGAATGAGTTTTTGAACACTGAACCAGATATTAAAAATTTAGTAGCTGAAAAATCAGTTATACATGGAAAAATTGCTTTTAAAAACGTTTCTTTTACTTATGAAGATACTAATATTGAAGCACTGAAAAATGTTTCTTTTGAATTAGAAAAAGGCAAAACTCTAGCTATTCTTGGAAAAACAGGTTCTGGTAAATCTACTATTCTAACATTAATTAGTAGACTTTATGATACATCTAAAGGTGATATTTTAATTGATAGTTCTTCAATTAAAAACATTAATCTTAATGATTTGAGAGACAGTATTGCCGTTGTTCCTCAAGATGCTTTCTTGTTTTCTGATTCCATCAAGAACAACATCAAATTTGGAAAAGAAGATGCTACAGATGATGAAATTATGGTTGTAGCTAAAAAAGCAGCTGTGCATGAAAATATCATCAATTTCTCTCAAGGATATGATACTATTTTAGGAGAAAGGGGAATTACTCTTTCTGGCGGGCAAAAGCAACGTGTATCTATTGCAAGAGCATTTATCAAGGATGCGCCTATCCTTCTTTTAGATGATTGTTTAAGTGCTGTTGATACAGAAACTGAAGAGCAAATTTTAAATAATTTGATGCAACTTGCACAACAAAAAACAACTATAATTGTTAGTCACAGAGTTTCATCTGCTAAAAATGCTGATAAAATTATCATCTTAGAGGAAGGCGAAATTATTCAGCAAGGTTCTCATAATCAATTAATAGAAGTTGAAGGTTATTACAAGGAACTATACAACAAGCAACTTTTAGAAAAAGAAATTTACTAAACTATTGTTTTTTAGTATTTTTTTTTAGAATTTTGGTTAAGTTTAAACTTAAAAACATACAGAAGGATTATGAGCGACAAAGACATGTATGAAAAGGAAGATATCTTTTCAAAAGTACTGAGAGCAGGAAGAAGAACTTATTTCTTTGATGTTAGGTCAACAAAAGCTGAAGATTATTATATAACAATCACAGAAAGTAAAAAGTTCACGGAAGAAGATGGTTCTTATCATTTCAAAAAACACAAAATCTATTTATACAAAGAAGATTTTGCAGCTTTCAAAGAAATTTTAGATGAAATGACCGAGTTTGTTTTAGCTAATAAAGGTGATGAAGTTATTTCAGAAAGACATCAAAAAGATTTTAAAAGAGAAACTTTTGAAAACACGGTAGAAGCAACTGATGAATCTACAAAAAACTTTACGGATATCAGCTTTGATGATATTTAATTCAATTACAACTACAAAAAAACCATTCTAAAATTTAGAATGGTTTTTTTATTTCTTTATTCTACTACTTTTTTACTTTCTATATCTGCCTTAATCCATTCAACTTCTGGATCATTTTTTGATAAAATATCTTGAATTGTTGGCTTAATTTCAACATCAGGAAAAATACCTCTACCCTTTTGTTCTGTTTTGTTTGTAGCTGCAACATTCATAATCCACAAGCGTGTTGGCAATTTAGAATTTGGCAATTCATACGAAGAAGTTCTTCCAGCAACTGTTCCATTAAACGCTCCACCAGTTTCTTCACCTACAAAAATGATTTCTTTATTTTCCTTTAATTTAGATGCAATTGTGCATGAAGCAGAAAAACTTCCACCGTTAATTAGCACATAAACTTTTCCTTTAAAGTAGTTTCCATTTCTTGGTTTTTCTTTGCTACTTTTCATTTTAAAACGATATTCTCCATTTTCATCTTTTCTAGTTTTTAACAACAAAATACTAGCATATATTGGATACGTTGGAATAGAAAAAACATATAACACTTTTGGAATAGAACTCAAATAATCTGCTTGTAACAAACTTGTTTTAGAAGTAACTTTAGATTCTTCTATTAATTGATAAGTTGAATCAGTAGATAAATATGAATACAATTCATGAATTTCATTTAATCGACCACCAGGATTACCTCTTAAATCTAAGATTAAATTCTTGGTATCCGTTTTTCTTAATAATTCAAATATTTCTTTGTAGGCTATTTTGTAACCTCCTTTTGAAAAATTCTTAATTTTAAAAATTGCAGTACAACTATCAATGTCAGTAAAAGCTAATGTTTTTGAATACTCTTTTTTTGCGCTATCGTAACCATAATTATATTTGTATTCGTTTTCCTTTTTTTCCTTTTTCTTAGCTATTTTTTTCTCTTCTTTGGTCAACTTTTTAGCAATTGAGTCTTTAGACTTTGGTGTAGAAATTGAATCATTTTTGGCAACTTTTTCTTTTGTTTTTTCATCAGGTAATCGCTTAACCAATTTACTATACACAGAATCTTTAAACTTAAAGTTGTAGTTTAAACTATCTCTTCTTCCTAGCTCATAATACATATAAGAACTAAAACGCATGGTAAAAGCATAAGGAATAAAAGTTTCATTATAACCATCTGAAGTGAACGTTTTTCTGTATTTTGTGAATACTTCTTGAGGTGTAATGCTTTCAATTGAAAGCACTTCTGTTCCTTCTTGAATAGTAGAATCTTTAGATTTATTTTTAAGCACAAACAGTTTATTATTCATAAATTTATACTCAAACTGCGAAACAGGTGCTAATCCTTTTTTATTCAATTCTTTAGATTCTTTTTTAGAATATTTTTTTACCAATGGACTCATTGAAGTGTGTCCTTGACGGATAGAAGCCAAAAGTGGACTAACCTTAAAGAAAAAATCATTAGGTTTTAAAGGTGAATTTATGGTGTTTCTTACACTATCAAATTTTCTTCTCAACTCTTCTTTTGAAATAAATTCATCCAAATTAGGTTGAATTTTATGTATTTTTTTTTCTAAATAATCAATATCCGCTTTTTGCTCTTTTATGGATAAATTGGTTTCGAGTAAAGAATTATGTTTTTCAACAGAAGCACAGTTGCTTAAAACCATAACAACCGAAAGATAAAAAAAGTATTTTTTCATGTATTTGTTGGAATAAATTAGGTGTAAATAATTTGACAAATTAACCATTTTTTATGAAATGAGAAAGTAAATTAAAGTGTATTTTTTGTAAATTTACCTATGCTAAAGTTGAAAGAAAAAATAAATAATATATTCACTAAAGAATTACCAGCAGATTTGATAGAGTCTAACGAAACCAGACAAGTTGTAGAAGCTGCTTTTTCTTATGTAAATCCCATAAAACCTAGTAATCCAAAACTAATTCACGCTTCAAAAGAAGTGGCAACTAGTATTGGAATTACTTTAGAGGAACTAAATTCTGAAGAATTCTTAAATGTTTTTTCTGGAACTATCATTTTTGAAAACACCAAACCTTATGCTATGGCTTATGCTGGACATCAGTTTGGCAATTGGGCTGGGCAATTGGGTGACGGAAGAGCTATCACGCTTTTTGAAGCAACTCACAACAACAAAACTACAATGTTTCAATTAAAAGGAGCTGGGAAAACACCCTATTCACGTCGTGGTGATGGTTTAGCGGTTTTACGTTCTTCTATACGAGAGCATTTGTGTAGTGAAGCTATGTATAATTTAGGCGTTCCAACAACTCGTTCCTTAGCTTTATCTACAAGTGGTGATATGGTTTTGCGTGATATTTTATACAACGGAAATGCTGATTACGAAAAAGGAGCTATTGTTTGTAGAACTGCACCAAGTTTTATTCGTTTTGGAAATTTTGAATTATTTGCTTCACGCGAAGATCATAAAAATTTACAATTATTAGCTGATTATACCATCAAACATTATTATCCTGAAATCAAAGCTGAAGGAAAACAAAAATATCTTGAATTCTTTGAAACTGTTGCTAATAAAACCCGAGAAATGATAGTACATTGGCAACGCGTTGGTTTTGTTCATGGAGTGATGAATACGGATAATATGTCCATTCATGGTATCACAATTGATTATGGTCCTTATGGTTGGTTGGAAGATTACAATCCAAATTGGACACCAAACACTACTGATAATGAACACAAACGTTATCGTTTTGGCAATCAACCTCAAATTGCACAATGGAATTTATTACAATTAGCGAATGCCTTATTTCCTTTGATTGAAGAAGTGCAACCTTTAGAAAAAATTTTGAATGACTTTCCTGTAAAATATGAAGAGGATTATATACAAATGATGCACAGGAAGTTAGGTTATACAAATTCAAATGAAGCAACTAAAAACAGTATTTATCTTTTGACTGAAAATCTACAATTAACAGAAACTGATATGACTATTTTCTTTCGAAATTTGAGTCAGGTTTCTAAAGAAGATACTATTGAAAAAGCTTTTGAGATAATAAAAGATGCTTTTTATAATTTAGATGAAGCTAAAAATGCAACTTATGATACTTGGATATATTGGTTCACTATGTATATCAATCAGTTACAAAAAGAAAATCAATCGGATTTGGAAAGAAAAACGGCTATGAATTTAGTAAATCCAAAGTACGTTTTACGCAATTATATGGCTCAATTAGCGATTGATGATGCTGATAAAGAAGAATATACTTTATTAAATGAACTATACGAAATGCTTTTGAATCCTTATGAAGAGCAAGAACAATATCAAAAATGGTTTGCTAAAAGACCTGATTGGGCAAAAAATAAAGTAGGATGCTCTGCTTTGTCTTGTAGTTCATAATTTATACTTTGTCATGCTGAACTTGATTCAGTACCTAATTACTATTAACTATAAATAAATTAAAAAATGCTAAACTGGAATAATTTAATACAATTTACTAGAACTGGAAATCCTGAACCTGATAAAAAAGTCGTAAAAACAGCAGCTGAATGGAAAGAACTTTTAACAGAAGAACAATTCCAAATCACTCGTTTAAAAGGCACAGAGCGACCACATAGCTCTGAATTATGTTCGCTTTTTGAACCTGGAATTTATAGTTGTGTTTGTTGCGACACTTTATTATTTGATGGAAGTGAAAAATTTGAAAGTGGTACAGGTTGGCCATCCTTCACACAACCCATAAAAGAAAACGCAGTAGCTTACATAAAAGACATTTCCTTTGGAATGATACGAATAGAAGCCGTTTGCAATACTTGTGATGCTCATCTGGGTCACGTTTTTCCTGATGGACCAGAACCAAGTGGTTTGCGTTATTGCATGAATGCTGTTTCTTTGAAGAAGGTGAAGTAATATATTATTCTTTCAAAAACTCATTAATTTCAAGTAATAATTTTGGTAGTTCTTTAGTTACTATGGTCCAAATAATTTCAATAGAAATATTGTCATATTCGTGTGCTAATCTATTTCTTGTGCCAATTATTCTTTGAGCATTTTTAATAGTAAGATTAGGATTTAATTTTAAAATTCTATTAACAGCTTCACCAATAATTTCTATATTTCTTTCAACAGCTTTTCGAGTCTTTAAATCATTTTGAAAAGCTAAAAAATCTTTCTTTTCAGGTAGAAAACTTTCAATTTCTTCAATCGCTACTTTTATATCAATTAACCAAGTTTTTATTTTAATTTCCATATAATAATATTTTGGTTTGATTTAATTCGTATTTAAAAATAGGATTTTTAACTGCTCTGTCTTCAATTAAATCAACTTTTCTATTTAAAAGTAACTCCAATTGATCTTTTAAATTAAAGTATAAATCTGTATAAATTAATGGGTCATTTTCATTAAAATCAACTACAAAATCAACATCAGAATCAGCATTAAAATCCTTTCTTGTTACGGAACCAAAAGCTGCAAGAAACTTTACCTTGTAGATATTACAAAGTTTTTTTATAGATTCTATATTTTTTTTACTGATATTCATTTTAGTTATTTATTCAAAGATAAATATTTCTGATTTAATAAATTTAATTTTTCTTATTTTTCAAAACTCCTAACTAAAAACTAAACACTATCAACTCCCTTAAATCCCAGCAACTTCCTTAATCTCACCAATAATTCTATTCGCTAAATCATCTGCTAATTGTTGTGTTTGCGCTTCTGTGTAGATTCTAATAATTGGTTCTGTGTTTGATTTTCTTAAGTGTACCCAATTTTCAGCAAAGTCAATTTTTACACCATCTATTGTGGTGATGTCTTCGTTTTTGTACTTTTCTGTCATGGCTTCTAAAATGGCATCTACATCAATTTGAGGTGTTAATTCAATTTTATTTTTGCTCATGTAATATTGCGGATAACTTGCTCTTAATTCGGCTACGGTCATATCTAAATTCGCTAAATGTGTCAAGAATAAAGCTACGCCAACCAAACTATCTCTTCCATAATGACTTTCTGGGTAGATGATTCCACCGTTTCCTTCACCACCAATTATGGCATTGGTTTTCTTCATTAATTCCACCACATTTACTTCACCAACAGCACTTGCTTGGTAGTTTCCGTTATGTTTATTCGTAATATCACGCAATGCACGAGATGAACTCATGTTAGAAACCGTATTTCCTGGCGTTTTGCTCAGCACATAATCAGCACATGCTACCAAAGTATATTCTTCTCCAAACATTTCTCCATCATTAGAAATGAAAGCTAATCTATCTACATCAGGATCCACAACAATTCCTAAATCCGCTTTTTCATCTACAACTAATTTACAAATATCACCTAGATGCTCTTTCAAAGGTTCTGGATTATGAGGAAAATGTCCGTTAGGCTCGCAATATAATTTTACCACTTCCACACCCATTTGTTCTAATAAATTCGGAATCACAATTCCACCAGAAGAATTTACACCATCAACTACAACTTTAAATTTACGTTTTTTCACAGCTTCAGCATCAACTAAAGGCAAATCTAAAACCTCATCTATATGAATATCCATGTAAGAATCATTGACTGTAACTTCTCCTAAAGAATCTACATCTACAAAATCAAAAGCTTCACTTTCAGCTATTTCAAGAATTTTTTCTCCTTCTGCTCCACTTAAAAACTCTCCTTTATCATTTAACAACTTCAAGGCATTCCATTGTTTTGGATTGTGCGAAGCTGTTAGAATAATTCCACCATCAGCTTTTTCTAATGGAACTGCAATTTCAACGGTTGGTGTAGTTGACAATCCTAAATCAATCACATCAATTCCTAAACCAATCAAGGTATTCTGAACTAAATTATGAATCATTGGCCCAGAAATTCTCGCATCTCTTCCAATAACGACTTTTAGTTTTCTTCCAGCTTCTAACTTCCTACTTCCAGCTTTTAAAAAAGTTCCATAAGCCGAAGCAAATTTAACGGCATCAACTGGAGTAAGATTTTCTCCAACTTTTCCGCCAATGGTTCCACGAATTCCTGATATTGATTTTATTAAAGTCATTTTCTATTTTAGATTAAAAGGTTACGCGTTTAAAAAGTTACAAGTTGATATACTATTTAAACAATGACAAATATAAGTAAAGTAACACATAAGAAATAAAAGTGTTTTAAAAAATTGTACATTTACATTATCATTTTTTTGACAAAACCTTGCAACCTTTTAAACATATAATCTTTTAACCTACAAAATGAATTTTCTTGCTCACATTTACCTTTCAGACAACAATGATTTCATAAAAATTGGGAATTTTATGGCAGATGGTATTCGTGGAAATGATTATTTAAATTATCCAGATCAAATCAAAAAGGGCATTATTTTACATAGAGCTATTGATACTTTTACTGATGCAAATGAAATCTTTAGAGTAAGTAAACACAGGCTTCATAAACGCTATGGTCATTATTCTGGTGTAATTGTAGACATCTTATACGATCATTTTTTAGCTAAGAATTGGACAAACTATTCTGATGAATCTTTGGATAATTTTGTTTCTCGATTTTATAAATCTCTTGAAGATAATTATGAGGTTTTAACTCCAAAAACTCAACGAATTTTGCCCATTATGACGGCACAAAATTGGCTAGAAAGTTATGCAACAATTCAAGGTATTTCAAAAATTTTATTTCAAATGGACAGTCGAACAAAGTTCAATTCAAAAATGCAGTTTGCTGTGGAAGAATTAAAGGAATTTTATAAAGATTTTGAACATGAATTTACCATGTTTTTTGAAGAATTGCGAAATCATGTTGAAGAAAAATTAGTAGAATTAAATGAAGTTTAAAGACGAGCTAGTTAAAGAATTAAGAGCTAATTCTAATAGTGAAGTAGCAATTCCTATGGAAAACTACATGAAAAATAATTTTTCGTTTTTAGGAATTAAAGCTGAAAACAGAAGAACTATTTTTAAATCAGTTTACGAAAAACATAAGCCAGAAATTAAAAGCAATTTTAGAAATATCACATGGGATTTATTTCAAGTAAAGGAACGTGAATTGCATTATTGCGCTATGGACTTAATGGGAAAAGAAATCAAAAAAAAGTTTATTCTTGAAGATATAGTTTTGATTGAAAAGTTGATTGTAACAAATTCATGGTGGGATTCAGTGGATTATATTGCAAAGTACTTAGTTGGTGGATATTTAGAACAATTTCCAAAAGAAACTTTAACAGTTATTGAAAAATTTTCTAATTCAGAAAATATGTGGTTAAATAGAACTGCAATTATTTTTCAACTGGGTTATAAAGAAAAAACAGATTTTGATATATTAAAAGCCGAATGTGAAAAACAAAAACATTCTAAAGAATTTTTTATTCAAAAAGCAATTGGTTGGGCTTTGCGCGATTATAGTCGATTTAATCCAAATGGTGTCAAAGAATATGTAAAATCAACTCATTTAAAACCATTAAGTCAAAGAGAAGCCTTACGTTTGCTTTAAAAATCTTTCACATTCCATTCAAAATTGGTATTTTCGCAAGAACTAATATAAATTTATAATGCCAAACAAGAAAGTCAATCCTTTTTATCGGTTTTTAAGTAAAAACTTTAAGCGATTAGAGCGATTCATTTTTCTGTTAAAAACGTTTTTAACACCAAGACAATTCATCTATTTTTCTTGTGTTTTGGTTGGAATTTCTTCTGCTTTAGCGGTTATCATTCTTAAAGCATTTGCTCACAGTGTTTATCAATTTTCACAATATTTAGATGGTTATCTTCATTTGCCATACAGTAATAGTATTTTACCCATAATTGGAATTCTTTTAACGGTTTTAGTGGTACATAAATTTTTAGATGGTACTATTCAAAAAGGAACTTCACACATTATGTATGCTGTGGCCAAAAAAGGAGGAATTTTACCTAAAAAACAGTTGTATTCGCAAATTATTACCAGTTCTTTAACGGTTGGTTTAGGCGGAAGTGCAGGTTTGGAATCTCCTATTACTGTAACTGGTGCTGCTTTTGGTAGTAATTACGCTCAAAATTACAGATTGAGTTATAAAGACAGAACATTATTATTGGCTTGTGGTGTTGCTTCCGGAATTGCTGCTGCTTTTAATGCTCCCATTGCTGGTGTTTTGTTTGCCATTGAAGTAGTTTTAGCCGAAATAAGTATTACAGCTTTCATTCCAATTATGATTAGTGCAGCAACTGGTGCGTTGATATCAACTATAGTATTAGATGAAGACATTTTAATCATTTTTAAGAATGTAAAAGCTTTTGATTATCACAACATTCATTATTATGTTTTATTAGGTTTATTATCAGGATTAGTTTCTATCTATTACGCTAGATATTTCAGAAAAATTGAACATTATTTTGCTAAAAGTAAATTGGGTAACTACAAAAAAGCATTATTTGGAGCAGGACTTTTGGCTATTTTAATCTTTTTATTTCCAACACTTTTTGGTGAAGGATATGCAAGTATAAAAACCATAGCTGATAATAATCCTGAAAAAATATTAGAAAACACATTATTAACTAGCTTTAAAGATAACAAATGGATTTTATTAGCGTTTGTTGGTGCTACTATGATGGTAAAAGTTTTTGCAACAGGTTTAACACTAGGTTCGGGTGGAAATGGAGGTAACTTTGCTCCTTCTCTTTTTGTAGGTTCTTATTTAGGATTTGTTTTATCTTATTTTGTTAATTTAATTGGCTTAGCAAAATTGCCTGTTACAAATTTTACCTTAGTTGGAATGGCTGGTATTTTAAGTGGTTTATTTCATGCTCCATTGACAGCTATATTTTTAATTGCTGAAATTACAAGTGGTTATGAACTAATGGTTCCTTTAATGATAGTATCTTCTGTAAGTTATGCTATATCAAAACGTTTTGAACCTTACTCTTTTGACATCAAGCATTTGGCAGATAAAGGAGAGGTTTTTACAGATAATAAAGACAAAAACATCTTAACAACCTTAGAACTTTCAAAACTTATTCAAACGGATTATAAAGCCATCTCTGTTGCAGATAATCTTAATGAATTGATTGAAAAAATACAGCAATCTGACCAATATGTTTTTCCTGTTTTAAACGAAAAAGAAGAATTAGAAGGCCTTATTTATTTAGACAATGTTAGAAAATACATGTTTTCAACATTCAAAATAAAATATACTAGCACTAATGAAGTAATGCAACAACCCAAAGAGATTGTTTTTTATGATGAAACTATGGAAACCGTTATGGAAAAATTTGAGAATACTCATACGCTTATCTTACCTGTTTTAAAAAATGGAAAGTTTATTGGATTTATATCTAAGCATTTTGTATTAATAAAATACAGAGAAAAACTCAAAGAAATGATTATTGAATAAAATAATAAACTCAATATTAACCTATTGAGTTTTTTTGTTTAAAAAATTTTAATATCGGATAAGTTATTTTTTTGCATTATCCGATAATTTTGTATATTTGTGGAGTTATGTGGAAAATAGATTTAAACTACAGAGAAGAATTTGAGCAAACCTTTGAAAGATTGTTCGATAAAAAAGCAATGCTAAACAAATTTAGACCATTGCCAAATATTGCTGTGTCAAAAATTAAGGAAGCATTAACCATTGAATGGACATATAATTCAAACAGTATAGAAGGAAACACACTTAATTTGAGAGAAACACAAATGGTTCTTCAAGAAGGTATTACCATTAAAGGAAAATCATTAAGAGAACATTTTGAAGCCAAAAATCATGAAAAAGCTATTGATTATTTATATGAAGTAGTTTCTGAAAATTATATCCTAAGAAGTATAGATATACTATCGCTTCATGGTTTAGTTTTGCGTTCTATTGAAGATGATTTTGCAGGAAGAATTAGAAATGGTGGTGTGCGAATTTCAGGTGCCAATTTTGTTCCACCAAATGCCAATAAAGTTTCGGATTTATTAGATGAATTAATAGTTTTCATAAATACAAATCCATTGCATTTAAATGCTATTGAATTGGCTACAATTTTTCATCACAAACTGGTTTACATTCATCCTTTTTTTGATGGAAATGGAAGAACAGTTCGTTTAGCCATGAATTTATTATTAATGCGTGAAGGGTTTCCGCCAGCTATCATATTAAAAAATGATAGAAAAAAATACTACGATGCATTAAATCAGGCAAACAATGGCAATTATCAAAAACTAACTTTGCTTATGTGTCAGGCACTAGAGCGTTCTTTAAATATTTATTTAAACGCAATGCCTAATAATAACAATGATTATCAAGAAATAATCAACATTGCAAATGAACCAAATTCTCCTTATGGTCAAGAATATATTAGTTTATTGGCAAGACAAGGAAAAATTGATGCTTACAAAGAAGGCAGAAATTGGTTTACTTCAAAAAAAGCCATTCAAGATTATATTGATAATCGTCAAAGAAAGAGACTTTTATAGTTTTTAGTCGCAGTCGCAGTTTTCAGTAAATTAGAATATGATAACTGTGACTGCAAACTGCGACTGAACTCTTATTTAGTTTTCTCTCCTACAAAATAATCACTTTGATTTTTGAACAATACATTAAAAGTCGTTAAACTGCCATAACATCTTGTGATGTATTGTTGCAACTCTATCTTTTCAGTAGCTTCTAAATTACTTGAATTAATCTTTTGTTCCATTACTCGCAATCTATCTCTAACCATTACAATCTTGTTGAAAAAAGTATCAATCGGAATTTCTTTATTTTGCGTTTGAGTTCCTGGTTCTAAAACTATTTTTCCACCTTTCCACTTGTCTGCTATTGAAACTTTTGGTCCTATATCGCTGTACTTTTCTAATAGATTTTTTAACATTTTCTCAACTTCATAAAAGCTTACTGAGTCGACTTCATCTTCTAAAGCTTCAATGACTTCAAAATCGCTATCTAATTCAATGGTTTCTAGTCCATTTTCTATAAAAGTAACCCAATAAAATTTTGGAGAAACGTTTGTTACTACTCCAACACCAAATTCGTTATGTTTAATTCTTGATCCTATTCCTAGTAATTTCATTTTTTTTTATTTTTCCAAAAATAGAAAATCTTAACGAAATTCTATAAGATGTTATTTAAAATTTCTCTTTAAAAATAGTATCTTTGCCTTTTGCCAAAAATTATGCTAAAAACTGAAGAAACTATTGAAATTATTGGGGCTCGTGCTCATAATTTAAAAAATATTGATGTAATAATACCTCGAGAAAAATTGGTGGTTATCACTGGTGTTTCTGGTTCAGGAAAATCCTCGTTAGCTTTTGATACTATCTATGCTGAAGGGCAAAGAAGATACATAGAAACTTTTTCAGCCTACGCTCGTCAGTTTTTAGGTGGATTGGAACGACCTGATGTTGATAAAATTGATGGACTTTCTCCAGTTATTGCTATTGAGCAAAAAACAACTAGTAAAAGTCCGCGTTCAACTGTGGGAACAATTACTGAAATATATGACTTTCTTCGCCTTTTGTTTGCTAGAGCTGGTGATGCATACAGTTACAACACTGGTGAAAAAATGGTTTCTTATTCGGATGAGCAAATCAAGGAATTAATAGTTGAGAATTTTAATGGAAAACGCATTAATATTTTGGCTCCAGTTGTTCGTTCAAGAAAAGGGCATTATCGTGAACTTTTTGAGCAAATTGCCAAACAAGGTTTTTTGAAAGTCAGAGTTGATGGCACTATTCGTGATTTAGATTTTGGAATGAAAGTCGATCGATATAAAACTCACGATATAGAAATTGTTATTGACAGAATGGCTATTGACGAAACGGAAGACACAGACAAGCGTTTAAACGAAAGCATCAAAACTGCCATGTATCACGGTGATGATATCATGATGATTATTGAACAAGAAAGTGGAGAAGTTCGCTATTTCAGTCGCAATTTGATGTGTCCAACTACTGGTATTTCTTATCCAAATCCTGAACCTAATAACTTTTCTTTTAACTCTCCAAAAGGGGCTTGTGAAAATTGTAATGGTCTTGGAGTTGTAAATGAAATTAACCTAAAAAAAATAGTTCCTAATCCAAAACTATCTATAAAAGCTGGTGGTTTTGCTCCTTTGGGTGAAATGAAATCATCATGGATTTTTAAACAGTTAGAGATTATAGCTCAAAAATATGATTTCAAACTTTCTGATCCTATTGAAACCATTCCCCAAGAAGCAATGGATATGATTTTAAATGGTGGAAATGAAAAATTCTCTGTCGTTTCAAAAGTAATGGGAATTACCAAAGATTATAAAATTGATTTTGAAGGTATTTCAAACTTCATCAAAAACCAATATGAAGAAAGCAATACAACATCTTTAAAACGTTGGGCAAAAGAATTTATGGATGAAAATGATTGTCCTGTTTGCCAAGGAAGTCGTTTGAGAAAAGAATCGCTTTATTTTAAAATTGATGATAAAAATATTGGTGAATTAGTTCACATGGATATCAACGAACTTTTTGATTGGTTCAAAGAATTACCTGAAAAATTATCAGAAAAACAAAATACCATTGCAGTTGAAGTCATCAAAGAAATTGAAGCCAGATTACAATTTTTATTAGATGTTGGCTTGAATTATTTGACTTTAAACAGAAGTTCAAAATCGCTTTCTGGTGGTGAAGCACAACGCATCAGATTGGCTACTCAAATTGGTTCGCAATTAGTTGGTGTTTTATATATTTTAGATGAGCCAAGCATTGGATTACACCAAAGAGATAATGAACGTTTGATAAAATCTTTAGAAAACTTACGCGATATTGGAAATTCAGTCATTGTTGTTGAACACGATAAAGACATGATTGAACGTGCTGATTACGTAATTGATATTGGTCCAAAAGCAGGAAGATTTGGAGGAAGAATCATCAGCGAAGGAACTCCAAAAGAATTGTTGAAAGAAAATACCATGACTGCTCAATATATGAGTGGAAAAATGAAAATAGAAGTCCCAACAGAAAGAAGAAAAGGCAATGGAAAAACCTTAAAACTTTCTGGCGCAACAGGAAATAATTTAAAAAATGTTAGCGTTGAATTTCCTTTAGGACAAATGATTTGTGTAACTGGAGTTTCGGGTTCTGGAAAATCTACTTTGATTAATGGAACGCTCTACCCTATTTTAAATGCTCACTTTTTTAATGGTGTAAAGAAACCTCAACCTTACAAAAAGATTGAAGGTTTAGAACACATTGATAAAGTAATTGAAATTGACCAAAGTCCAATTGGTAGAACACCAAGAAGTAATCCTGCAACGTACACTGATGTTTTTTCCGAAATTAGAAAATTATATACTATGACGCCAGAAGCCATGATTCGTGGATACAAAGCTGGTCGTTTTAGTTTTAATGTTTCTGGAGGAAGATGTGATACCTGTGAAGGTTCAGGTGTTAGAACTATTGAAATGAGTTTTTTACCTGATGTTTATGTAGAATGCGAAACTTGTCAAGGAAAACGTTTTAACAGAGAAACTTTAGAAATTCGCTACAAAGGAAAATCAATATCTGATGTTTTAAATATGACAGTTGATGAAGCCGTAGATTTCTTTGAAAACATTCCAAAAATATATCGTAAAGTTAAAACCATTCAAGATGTTGGATTAGGCTACATTACACTTGGTCAGCAAAGCACAACACTTTCTGGTGGTGAAGCTCAACGTATTAAATTGGCTTCTGAATTATCCAAAAAAGACACAGGAAATACGTTCTATATTTTGGATGAACCCACAACAGGATTGCATTTTGAAGATATTAGAGTATTGATGAATGTTTTAAATGAATTGGTTAATAGAGGAAATACCATATTAATCATTGAACATAATTTAGATGTTGTAAAATTAGCGGATTATGTTATTGATATTGGTTATGAAGGAGGAAAAGGTGGTGGCCAATTAATTGCAAAAGGAACACCCGAAGAAATTGTAAAAAATAAAAAAAGTTATACCGCTCAATTTTTGAAAAAAGAGTTAAATTAGCGTGTTTGTTTAATTATAAAAGACAAAAAAATGATTGAAGAAAAATTTGAAAATGACGATCAAAGAATACAAGATAGATTAAAACAAAAAACTTGGAACGAAATAAGAACCAATGATTCTTGGGCGATTTTTAAAATCATGTCCGAGTTTGTAAATGGATACGAATCTATGGGTAGAATTGGCCCATGTGTATCTATTTTTGGTTCAGCAAGAACAAAACCAGAAGATCAATATTATTTATTAGCTGAAAAAATTGCTTATAAAATTAGTAAAGCAGGTTATGGAGTTATTACTGGTGGTGGACCAGGAATCATGGAAGCCGGAAACAAAGGTGCTCACTTTGGAGGTGGAACATCTGTTGGTTTAAATATAGAATTACCTTTTGAACAACATTTTAATCCTTATATCGATAGAGATAAAAATTTAAATTTTGATTATTTCTTTGTTAGAAAAGTAATGTTTGTTAAATACTCTCAAGGATTTGTAGTAATGCCTGGAGGTTTTGGAACTTTAGATGAATTATTTGAAGCGATAACTTTAATTCAAACTAAAAAAATTGCTAAATTTCCTATTATCTTAGTGGGAACAGAATTTTGGTCTGGATTAATGGATTGGGTAAAAGCTGTACTTTTAGATAAATTTCAAAATATAAGTCCAAATGATTTAAATTTAATTCAAATTGTGGACAATGAAGATCAGGTATTAGAAGCTTTAGATAGTTTTTATAAGAAATATAATTTGTCACCAAACTTTTAATAGCTTAAAATAAGGACACAAATTTCACTAATTTACACGAATTAATCTGTGCTAATTAGTGAAATTTGTGTTTATAATTTACTTCACTACTATCTTTCTAGTAATACTTGAATTCTCATTAGAAATTTTAACTAAATATATTCCTGGAGTTACATCAGACATTGAAAGAGTCACTTCATTACTAAATGCTGTTGTTTTAATAATTTGCCCAGTAATAGCATAAACTTCAACCTTAGCATCAGACTCAATTCCTGAAATGATAATATAATCCGTAGCTGGATTTGGATAAACCACAACTTTAGAAGCTTCAAAATTTTCATTCGATAAAACGTAAGGTTGCCCCACATTACTTCCAAAAATATAACTTGCTAAATCTGGATTATCAATAAAAGGATTTCTATTTACTTGCCAAGTATAAATATAATTGTTTCTGTTCATTTCAAAGTCATCGGGTGGATCTTGTTGATGCCATTGCAATAAAGTAGCCAAATCGCCTATAAAACCCGAAGGAGTTTCAGCAACATTTCCATTGACAACATTTAAAGCATTGTATCTAACATCCATATAAAAAAGGGCTCTTGCTACATCACCTTTCCAACTACCTTGCGTTCCTGTTGGACCATTATAATCAACACCATAATTTCTGTTACCTCTTAAACTGTTTTCTGCTCCATCTTCAGCTCTAATATGATGGGCATCACCATGACCAGCTAAAACATCACTTGCACTCACAGGAAACCAAATATTAATTCCGTCAGAAGATGAAAAAGTACCGTCTTGGAAACCACCACGAGACTGTGGAAAAATATGCTCTCTATTCCAAACACCTATATTACTTGAACTTACTTGATAATCTATTTTTGAACGAGGTTGCTCAACATACATTTGCCAAATTTGACTTCCATTAGCTGGATTTTGGTCAGAAGTTAATAAAATTTCTGCCACATCACCATAAGTATGTCCGTGAACTACATTAGGATTAGCAATGATATCTTGTAAAGCTTGTTTTAGTGTACTACCAGATAAACCATTTAAACTTGAATAATAATTACTTGGTGCAGTACTTGAAACAATTCCATAAGTTGGGCTCAATGGCGTTCCCCAAGGTTGAACCACATAATCATTATCATGCACTCTAACTATAACATCATTATTGGTTAAAGTATATGCACTAGGCACATTTTGAACAGAAATTTTCAATTCTTCATCACCTTCATCTGTGATATCGTCAAAAATTGTTATTGTTGAACTTGCAGAAGTTTCTCCTACTAATATCGTCGTTGTAAGATTACCCGTGAAATCATTCATTTCAAAATTACCATTAGATAAAGTGAAATTTATAATTAAGTTAGAATTTTGAACAGGATTTTGAGTGGTAAAAGTAATTATAAAAGATTCTCCTTCCGTTAATTCAGTTACTGATGAAGCCACTGAAATACCATTTAGTACAACACCTGAACCATCATTATTTACACCAGGAGTTGGTGTATCCACAGTATAAGTTCCATCATTGTTTCTTAAAATCGATTTTGTAGTTGCACTTGAAGTTTGGTTTTCATTTACAAAACTCGTCAATCCAAAAATTGACATCAAAGTAGTTGGCCCAGTTGTAGCACTATTTGAATAGGCTAATGCGTCTATAAAATTAGTTGCTGTGGCTGGTGTATCTAACGGAAAATCACTGGCATTGCCAATATATAAAGCAACTAAATCTGGTCCGTTTTGAATTGTTGCATTAGGAATAACTAAAGATGGAGATGGAGAAACTAAAGAATTTCCTAATAAAAAAATTCCATTTATATCCGTTGAGTAACCATCAAGGTCAATAGCATTATAACTTAAACTACCCGTTCCATTTGTTAATCCATTATAAAAAACCAATACATATCCATCCAAAGGAAGGTTTGGTGTTATTGATTTTAATTCCAAAAACTCTAAGTTGTCTGAACTTGGTGTATCAGCATCTAGTTCATTGATAAAAACTTGAGAAACAGCAAAATTTGATATAAAAAGAGTAAGAATTAACGTTATTTTTTTAAACATAGCGAATTTTTTACAAAGATACTCTTTTATCAATTAAGGAAAACAATTCACTGTTAAACTAATATCAACAAATGATAAAAAATATTGTTAATATAACTTTTGTTACTGCTTCATTTTGCTATATTTACAATCAAAAAATTGCTAAAATTTGAAATTAATTCATTTCATACTCGTCCTTTTATTGTTTCAATCTAAGGTTTGGAGTCAACATACTACTAATTTGAATGTCAAAGTTGATATAGAAAATCATCTTCTATATGTTCAACAAGAAATCTATTATGAAAATAATTCTAACGACACCATCAATTTCATTGTACTAAACGATTGGAACAACGCCTTTTCTTCAAAAAATTCAGCTTTAGCAAAACGATTTTCCGATGAATTTTCGAGAGTTTTTCATCTAGCAAAAGAAGAAGATAGAGGTTTCACAAAAATCAATTCCATAGTCGATGAAAATTACAATCAGATACTTTGGGAAAATTATGATAATCGTGTTGATATAATAAAGTTAAATTTAAACACAACTATATTCCCCTTTTCAAAACATAAAATTCTTCTAAATTATGTAGTGAAAATTCCCAATGAAAAATTTACAAAATATGGTTTCGATTCTAGTGGAAAACTATTTTTAAAAGACTGTTTTCTTTCAATTCCAAGATATGAAAATAAGAAATTTACTATTCAAAGCAACGAAAATTTAGATGATATTTCAAACGCCATAAGCAATTATAAAGTTGATATAGAAATTCCTAAAAATTATCAAGTCTTTAGTGACATGAGCCAAAGTGCATTGCTTGAAGATTTAGAAAGTAAAAAATATACTTTAACCGCTGATGCCAAACAAACCATCACACTTATTGTAGAACCAACAGATGCCATTTCTTATAAAAGTTATAAAAATGATAAAGTAGAAGTAATTTCAAATTTTGAAGACAAACGTTTATCTGAAATTCAAATAGCTTTAGTCATTGATAAAATCACCAATTATGTTTCACACCAAATTGGAAATCCCAAAGAAAATAAATTAATAGTTTCCAATAACGATTACAACAAAAATCCTTTTTACGGTGTAAATCAATTGCCTTCCTTCATCAACCCATTTCCAGATGAATTTATTTTTGAAATTAGATTTTTAAAAACCTATCTAGGCAATTTACTAAAAGAAAATATTCAAATCAACCATCGAAAAGACCATTGGATTGAAGAAGGCATTCAGCAATATATACTAATGAATTACATTGATTATCACTATCCAAAATTCAAAATGATGGGTAACCTAGCTAACGTAAAACTATTAAAAGGCTACAATGTAATTAATACAGATTTCAACGACCAGTTTTATTATGTCTACCTCTTGATGGCAAGAAAAAACCTAGACCAACCCATAGGCACAGATAAAAACACCTTAATAAAATTCAATGAACAAATAGCAGGAAAATACAGAGCAGGACTGAGTTTACGATATCTTGATACCTATTTAGAAAATGATATCGTTCAAAACAGTATTGCAGATTTTCTAGCCATGAATAAACAAACTCAAACATCTAGAAAAGACTTTGAATATATTTTGCAACAAAAAGCCAATAAAAATATTGATTGGTTTTTTGAAACAGTAATCAACAAAAGAGACCTTATTGATTATAAATTTGGGAAAATTAAAAAACAAAAAGACTCAATATCTGTAACCATTAAGAACAAAACATTTTCTAATGTTCCCATACCGCTTTATGGACTCAAAAACGATTCCATTGTTTACAAAAAATGGCTTACAAACATAAAAACAGATAGCACTTTTTCAATTCCAAATAACAACATAGACAAACTAGTTTTAAATTATAAAAAAGAAGTTCCAGAAATAAATTTAGGCAACAACTGGTATTCCTTAAAAGGATTTCTTTTTAACCACAGACCTTTAAAATTTACATTTTTTAAAGACTTAGAAAACCCATATTACAATCAAGTCTTTTATGTGCCAGCAGTTGAGTATAACTTATATGATGGCATAAAATTAGGCTTAAAAATCAATAATCGCTCCATACACAACAAACCATTTGTTTTTGATATTTCCCCAGAATATTCATCCAACACACAAAAAATTGTAGGAAGCGTTTATGGCCTAGTCAACCACAATGTTAGAGAAGGACGTTTATACAATATCAGATATTCTATATCTGCTTCAACATCTCATTATGCACCAGAAGCCTTATACACAAGAATAATTCCTACCATACAATTTAGATTTAGAGATGAAAATTTCAGGTTCAATAAAAACGAATACATTCAATTATCACAATACTATGTAAATCGTGAAAAATCAAATTTTACCAGAGATTTAAACACCGATAACTATTCCGTTTTTAATGCACGCTATTACAATATTCAATCAGAAATGACTAAATATTATTCCTTTCATACAGATTTGCAAATTGCCAATTCATTTGGAAAAATAGCCGCAGAAATTGAATATAGAAAACTCTTTGAAGACAACAGAAGAATCAATTTGCGTTTCTATGTAGGAAAGTTTATCTACAGAAGTACAAACTCTGATTTCTTTAGTTTTGGTATTGACAGACCCACAGATTATTTATTCAATTACAATTTATTAGGTCGTTCCGAATCAACAGGGCTATTTAGCCAACAATATGTTATGAACGAAGGCGGATTCAAATCCATGTTTGATACAAGATATGCCAACCAATGGATAACAACAATCAACGCAAGTTTCAATATTTGGAATTGGATTGAAGTATATGGTGATGTTGGTTTATTCAAGAATAGACTTATTCAACCTAAATTCATCTACGATAGCGGAATACGTTTAAATCTTGTACCCGATTATTTTGAACTGTATTTTCCTGTGCAATCCTCCAATGGTTTTGAATTAGGACAAGACAACTATGGTCAAAAAATTAGATTTGTGGTAACATTAAGTCCAAGAACCCTAATTTCACTATTCACAAGAAAATGGTTTTAATCCTTTTTATTGAAAAATTCTTACCTTAAACATACATTTGATTGTTTATTACTAAAAGAATCCATAAATAATATGAATAATTTATTTTTTATTTAAAAAACAACACCATTTAGCATAAATAATTCATTCCTTTTATTAAATTTGTACCAAACCCAATTGCATTATTTATGGAAGCACAAACCAAACAAAATATTTCATTTGAAGATTTTAAACAAGAAGTTCTTTCTGATTTAAAAATTGCCATTACTAGTAGAGAATGTAGCCTTCTTGGTAGAAAAGAAGTATTAACAGGAAAAGCTAAATTTGGTATTTTTGGAGACGGAAAAGAAGTACCACAATTAGCTTTAGCAAAAGCCTTTAAAAACGGAGATTTCCGTTCAGGATATTATCGCGATCAAACTTTTATGATGGCAATTGGAGCCTTGAACATCGAACAGTTTTTTGCGGGTCTATACGGTCATACCAATTTAGACAATGACCCCATGAGTGCTGGTCGACAAATGGGCGGACACTTTGCTACACATAGTTTAGATGAAAATGGCAATTGGAATAACCTAACATTACAAAAAAATTCGAGTGCAGACATCTCTCCTACTGCTGGACAAATGCCTCGTTTATTAGGTTTAGCACAAGCTTCAAAAATATACAGAAACGTAAACGGAATCACCAATAAAACCAATTTTTCCATCAATGGAAACGAAGTAGCATGGGGAACAATCGGAAATGCTTCAACATCTGAAGGCCTATTTTTTGAAACCATAAATGCCGCTGGAGTTTTACAAGTACCCATGGTAATGAGCGTTTGGGATGATGAATACGGAATTTCCGTACATGCCAAATATCAAACAACAAAAGAAAATATTTCAGAAATTTTAAAAGGATTTCAAAGAGACCAAGACAACAACGGTTACGAAATTTTAAGAGTTAAAGGATGGGATTATCCTGCACTAATAGAAACCTATCAAAAAGCCTCTCAAATTGCAAGAGAGCAACACGTACCCGTTCTAATTCACGTACAAGAATTAACACAACCACAAGGACATTCCACTTCAGGAAGTCACGAAAGATATAAAAATGCAGAACGTTTAGCTTGGGAAACAGAATTTGACTGTTTAGCCAAAATGAAAACATGGCTAATTGAAAACAATTTAATCACAGCTGAAGAAATTGAAGAATTAGAAAAAACCATCAAAAAAGAAGTTCTAGAAGGTAAAAAAGCCGCTTGGAATGCCTATTTAAACCCTATTAAAACAGAACGTGACGAACTAGTAGATTTATTAAATGAAATAGCTGCTACAAGTTCAAACAAAGTCTTTATTGAAAAATACGCTTCAGATTTAGCTTCCATAAAAGAACCTATCAGAAAAGATACCCTTTCAACAGCTCGAAAAGTATTGCGTTTAATCAAAAACGAAGACCATAAAGCCAATTTATCAGCATGGATTTTTGGATACAAAGAAACCATTCAACCTAAATTTAGCTCACATTTATTCTCTTCCTCAAAAGATGCCATTTCAAAAATTAATGAAATCAAACCCATCTTTGATGAAACCGCAGAAGAAGTAGATGCAAGAGTTGTCATTAGAGATAACTTTGATGCTATCTTTTCAAAATATCCTGAAACATTAGTGTTTGGTGAAGATGCAGGAAATATTGGCGATGTGAACCAAGGCTTAGAAGGCATGCAAGAAAAATATGGAGAATTTAGAGTTTCAGATGCTGGAATTCGTGAAGCAACCATATTAGGACAGGGCATTGGAATGGCAATGCGTGGATTACGCCCAATTGCAGAAATTCAATATTTAGATTATTTGTTGTATGCCATTCAAATCATGAGTGATGATTTAGCAACACTTCAATATAGAACCAAAGGAAGACAAAAAGCACCTCTAATCATTCGTACACGTGGACATAGATTAGAAGGAATTTGGCATTCAGGTTCACCAATGGGAATGATTATAAACGCTATTCGTGGAATCCATGTTTTAGTTCCAAGAAATATGACCAAAGCAGCAGGTTTTTATAATGCATTATTACAAACAGATGAACCCGCTTTAATAGTAGAATGCCTAAATGGCTATCGTTTAAAAGAAAAAATGCCAACTAATTTAGGCGAATTTACAACACCAATTGGAGTTGTAGAAACCCTTAGAGAAGGTTCAGATATCACCATAGTTTCTTATGGTTCAACATTAAGAATAGTAGAGCAAGCCGCCAAAGAATTACAAGAACACGACATCAGTGTAGAAATCATTGACGTCCAATCATTATTACCTTTCGATTTTAATCACGATATTGTAAAAAGTATTCAAAAAACAAATCGATTATTAGTAGTAGACGAAGATGTTCCTGGTGGAGCAAGTGCTTATATTTTACAAGAAATCATAGAAAATCAATCCGCATACAATTATTTAGACAGCAAACCACAAACACTAGCTGCCAAACCACACAGACCTGCTTATGGAACTGATGGTGATTATTTCTCAAAACCAAGTGCAGAAGATGTTTTTGAAAAAGTTTATGAAATAATGCACGAAGCGAATCCGAAGAAATATAATAGTTTATATTAAAAATACAAAAATCCCGATTTCAATTAAAATCGGGATTTTTATATTTTTACAACTTCCTCCTCTGCTTCTCAGCCTTAATCAAACTCAACTCTCTACTAGTTTGTCCAGCAACAGAAGTGTTTTCTTCCGCCCTTCTTATCAAATAAGGCATCACATCTCTAACCGGGCCAAAAGGCAAATATTTAGCCACATTATACCCATGAGCAGCTAAATTATAACTAATATTATCACTCATCCCATACAATTGACCAAACCAAATTCGAGAATCGTTAGCAGCAATGCTTTTCTCCTTCATTTCCTGCATCAACTTATACGAACTTTCCTCATTGTGCGTTCCCGCAAAAATAGCCATCTTATCAATATGATTAAGCATATAAGTCACAGCAGCATCATAATTCTCATCCGTAGCCTGTTTAGAAACACAAATAGGAGAGGTATACCCCTTCTCTTCAGCTCTAGTATTCTCTTTTTCCATATAAGCACCACGAACCAATTTCATACCTATGTAAAAACCTTCTGTCTTAGCTTCTTCATGCAACTTCTTAAGATAATCCAATCTGTCCCAACGGTACATTTGTAACGTATTGAAAACAATAGCCTTTTCCTTGTTGTATTTTTTCATCATTTCAGCTACCAAATCATCAGCAGCATCTTGCATCCAACTTTCCTCACCATCAATCAAAACAGCCACATCCTTATCATAAGCCGCTTTGCAAAGTTTTTCAAAACGCTCTACCACCCTATTCCATTCCTCCTGTTCCTCAGGTGTCAATTCTTTGTGTTCCCCCATTTTTTGATACAAAGCAAAACGCCCCAAACCCGTTGGCTTAAAAACCGCAAACGGAATAGCATCACGCTCTTTAGCAAACTCTATCGTCTTCATTGTCATGGCAAAAGCAGCTTCAAATTGCTCCTCCTCTTCTTTTCCCTCCACAGAATAATCCAAAACCGAAGAAACACCCTTAGTAAACATTTTATCTACAACACTCAAACAATCATTCTCATTAACACCACCACAAAAATGATCAAAAACCGTAGAACGAATCAATCCTTCAACAGGCAAATGAGCTTTTAAAGCAAAATTTGTAACAGCAGTCCCAATTCGAACCAAAGGCTGACTCTCAATCATTTTAAACAAAAAATAAGCCCTCTCTAATTCAGAATCACTTTTTAAAGCAAAAGCAGTTTGTGTATTTGTAAATATTTTTTCCATGAATAAATTATCAAAAAATGTATGCAAATATACATCAGTGTTATATATTTTTAAATAAAATTTGCCTTATTTTGCATAAAATACAATCAATTTAAAATGCAATCCATAAAAGCCAATACATACTCCATCTTTTTCAATGATGAAGGATATTCCTATTTATCAAACCTTCTAAACATCAATGACTATTCAAAAATATTCATTCTTGTAGATGAAAACACAAGTCAACATTGTCTACCCAATTTTTTAGCCAATTTAGCCACAGAAATAGAAATAGAAATCATTGAAATAGAAAATGGCGAAGAACATAAAAACATTGAAACCTGCCTACAATTATGGCATGCATTAACAGAATTAGGAGGTGACAGAAAAAGTATATTGCTAAATCTTGGTGGTGGAGTTGTAACCGATTTGGGAGGATTTGTAGCATGCACATTCAAAAGAGGAATAGATTTCATCAATATACCAACCACACTTTTATCAATGGTAGATGCTTCAATAGGCGGAAAAAATGGCGTTGATTTAGGACAACTAAAAAACCAAATTGGCATTATCAAAGAACCAAAAGCCGTTGTTGTAATTTCTTCCTTTTTAGCAACTTTACCCCAATTAGAAATGCGTTCTGGTTTAGCAGAAATGCTCAAGCACGGTTTAATTTTCGATAAAGAATATTGGAACAAATTCAAAAATCTATCATCTTTAGAATCAGAAGATTTAGAAACATTAATTCATCAATCAATTGCAATAAAAAACAAAATAGTTTCCGAAGACTTAACAGAAAATGGCATCCGAAAAGCGTTAAATTTTGGACACACTTTAGGACACGCCATCGAAAGTTATTTTTTAGAAAATGACACAAAAACAAAATTACTTCATGGAGAAGCAGTAGCCATAGGAATGATTTTAGAAAGCCATATTTCTATGGAAAAAAACCTGCTCACTAGAGAAGAATATTTTGAAATTAAATACATTTTAAAAGACATCTACGAAACCATTCCTTTTGATGAAAATGACATAGAAAAAATCATAGAATTACTCATTTATGACAAAAAGAATGAATTCGGAAAAATTCAATTTGCCCTGTTAGATGGTATCGGAAAAATAAAAATCAATCAAGAAGCTACCAATAAGATGATACACGAAGCTTTTGACGATTACAAAACTTCATAAAATATTAATCCAAATACATATCATAAAAGTAAATTAATTTTTACCTTTGTTCCAATGAAACAAAACGCATACGCATTCAATACAAAGAATTCCGAAAGAAAAGAGAGCAAGTCAATTGATACTCAATTGAATACTTCCTTATTTTATGAACTTAACGTTGAATTATTTTTACTTTCCAAAACCTTTAAAGAAAAATTAGTAGTTATATTTGCTAACATTAGAGTTTGAACAATCTAAATTTCTGATTTCCAAATTTTTAATTAACATCAAATAGCAAAAAAACTAATGAATACAAAATATTTCGACTTAATAAATCAAACCTTCTATTTTCCACAAGACGAATTTAAACTAAACAAAGATAACCTTGAGTTCCACAATATCGATTTAATGAAATTAGTAGAACAATACGGAACACCTTTGAAATTCACTTATTTGCCGCAAATTTCTAACCAAATCAACAAAGCAAAAGGTTGGTTCAGAAAAGCAATGGAAAAGCATAAGTATGAAGCCAATTACAACTATTGCTATTGCACAAAAAGCTCTCATTTTCAATTTATTATGAATGAAGCATTTAAAAACAATATCCATATAGAAACATCATCAGCTGTTGACATTAATATTGTAGAAAGCTTATTGAAAGATGGAAAAATTACTAAAAAAACTTACGTAATCTGCAACGGATTCAAACGCGATGCCTATGTAGAAAATATTGCTCGTTTAATCAATAACGGTCAAAAAAACACCATTCCAGTAATTGATAATTATGAAGAATTAGATTTGTTACAAGAACAAATTGAAGGTAAATTCAAAATAGGAATCAGAATTGCAGCCGAAGAAGAACCAAAATTTGAATTTTATACATCCCGTTTAGGCATTGGTTACAGAAATATTGTTCCATTCTACAGAAAACAAATTCAAGAAAACAAACAAGTAGAATTGAAAATGCTTCACTTCTTCATTAATACTGGAATTCGCGATACTGCCTATTATTGGAACGAACTACTAAAATGTTTAAAAGTATACATTGCCCTTAAAAAAGAATGTCCAACTTTAGACAGTTTAAATATTGGTGGTGGCTTCCCCATAAAAAACTCATTAGCTTTTGAGTACGATTACCAATACATGATTGATGAAATCATTAACCAAATCAAAATTGCATGTGACGATGCAGAAGTTGATGTGCCACATATTTTTACAGAATTTGGTTCGTTCACTGTTGGAGAAAGCGGTGGAGCAATCTATCAGGTCTTGTACCAAAAACAACAAAACGACAGAGAAAAATGGAACATGATTGATAGTTCATTCATCACTACATTACCAGATACTTGGGCCATTAACAAACGCTTTGTAATGCTAGCCATCAACCGCTGGAATGACACTTACGAAAGAGTTTTACTAGGAGGTTTAACTTGCGATAGCGATGATTATTACAATTCAGAGCAAAACATGAATGCCGTTTACTTACCCAAATACAACAAAGAAAAACCATTATACATTGGATTCTTCAACACTGGAGCTTATCAAGAAACAATTGGAGGATTTGGAGGTTTACATCACTGCTTAATTCCACAACCAAAACACATCTTAATTGATAAAGATGAAAACGGAATCATAGCAACAGAAGTCTTCTCAGAACAACAAAAAGCTGAAGACATCATGAAAATTTTAGGATACCAAGAATAAAAGACAAATACATAATAAACCGTTTAACAATTCAACAGTTAAACAAATAAACAAAGGAAGTATGAAAGGACCAATTAGTCAATTTATAGAAAAAAATTACTTACACTTTAATGCTGCTGCTTTAGTAGATGCTGCAAAAGGATATGAAGAACATTTATTAGACAACGGAAAAATGATGGTAACGTTAGCAGGTGCAATGAGTACAGCTGAGTTAGGAAAATCATTAGCAGAAATGATACGTCAAGATAAAATTCATATTATTTCTTGTACAGGTGCCAATTTGGAAGAAGACATCATGAATTTAGTAGCCCATAATTCATACAAAAGAATTCCAAACTATAGAGATTTAACCCCTCAAGAAGAATGGGATTTATTAGAAAATCACTACAATCGTGTAACAGATACATGTATACCAGAAGAAGAAGCTTTTAGAAGACTTCAATCCCATTTATACGACATTTGGAACAAAGCAGACAAATCAGGTGAAAGATATTTCCCACATGAGTTTATGTACCAAATGATTAATTCAGGCGTTTTAGAGCAATATTACGAAATTGACCCTAAAGATTCATGGATGGTTGCCGCAGCCGAAAAAAACTTACCAATCGTTGTTCCTGGTTGGGAAGATAGCACTATGGGAAACATTTTTGCTTCTTACTGCATCAAAGGAGAGTTCAAACCAACAACAACAAAAAGTGGTATCGAATACATGATGTGGCTAGCCGATTGGTATCCAAAAAATTCTGGAGGAAAAGGACTAGGTTTCTTTCAAATAGGTGGTGGTATTGCTGGAGATTTCCCTATCTGTGTAGTACCAATGCTTTACCAAGATATGGAAATGACAGATGTGCCATTCTGGAGCTATTTCTGTCAAATTTCAGATTCAACAACAAGTTATGGTTCTTATTCTGGAGCTGTTCCAAACGAAAAAATCACTTGGGGAAAATTAGACATTCATACACCAAAATTCATAATTGAATCAGATGCAACAATAGTAGCACCGTTGATTTTTGCTTATATATTAGGAAATTAATTATTTTTATTTTTTTGAAAAAAAATCTTTGATAATATAAAATTGGATATTACATTTGAAAAATATTCAAGATTAAATAAAACCCAATGAAACGAGTTATTGTTGATTACGCAAAATTAACAAATGAAATCCTTACACTACTAGTAGAAAGATTTCCTGATGGATATGATGATTCAGATATCATTAGATTCAAAAATGCTAAAAATGAAACAGTTGAAGCTGTTGAAGTTCGTACCGAAGACACTATCTTTTTAGTAAAAGTAAGTACAAAACTAGCCGACAGAATTGAAAACTTTGAAGACGATGAAGATATTGATGACACAGCAGAAGATACGCTAGAATCATTGAATGATCTTGAAATTGAAGACGAACCTGCCGAAGAAGAAGATTAAAAAATAGAAAAGCACTCTACTTAGAGTGCTTTTTTTTATCCTACAAGTATCTTTCCTTAATAATTTTAATGTGATGTAGCTCATGACCGAGAATTATCTTACCAATAGCTCTAACAGAAACATCATTACCAGAAGCATTCCCAACTAAAATCAAATGTTCTGCTGCAAAGTTTTCAAATAATAAAAATGTAGCATATCGAACGGCTTTGTATTCATTAATTAAACTTTCTAATGAACGTGTTGATGCGTTTGCTTCTTTGGCATATTCATCTTCATTAAAGCCAGGTAATGGTGTTTTATCCTTTCTTGCAATACGCAAAGCCCTATATTGAAATATCCGTTCACAATCTATTAAATGCAAGAGAATGTCTTTAACAGACCATTTTTCAGGTTGGTAGCGATAGTCCAATTTTTCTTTAGGAATAGCCTCAAAAAAAGCAATACATTTATCCCTTTGAGGAATAAAATCCTTTGTTAATGCGAACCCTTTTGCTAAACTTATGTAATTTTCATAAAAAGGTGCATATTCATTTTTACTTATTTCCATGGTATAAAAAAAGCCTCCGTTAAGAGGCTTTAAAATTTTAATTACATATCCTTAAAAATTGTATGCATCAATCTTTTCTTATCGTTGATACTTTCTTCCAAAGAAATCATTGTTTCAGTTCTATAAACACCTTCAATGTCATCAATCATAAAGATTACTTCTTTAGCGTGTTTAGTATCTTTAGCTCTTATCTTACAGAAAATATTAAACTTACCAGTTGTAATGTGAGCCACAGTTACAAATGGAATTTCGCTAATACGCTCTAAAACAAACTTAGTTTGAGATGTGTTATGAAGAAAAACACCCACATAAGCAATAAAAGAATACCCTAATTTTTCATAATCTAACGTTAACGATGATCCTTGAATAATCCCAGCATCTTCCATTTTTTTTACCCTTACATGAACTGTTCCAGCAGAAATTAGCAATTTTTTAGCTATATCTGTAAAAGGAACTCTAGTATTATCAATCAACATGTCCAAAATTTGATGATCAACCTCGTCTAATCTAAACTTACTCATAGTATTATTTATATATTTTTTACAAAAAAATTAAATTTCTTACAGTTATAAAAAAAACTTATTACTTTTTTAACAACCCTTCGACAAACCTTTTGTTTTCACCGATATAAAAATCAGCTTTAACATCATTTTGCGGAAATTGACAATAGTCAGAGAAAAACTCTTCTCCTTCTAAATCATATTCAATATGCCCAAAATATTCCTCTTCATTTGCTTCAATTCTTACAATATAAGGATCAAAAACAATATTGCCTTCTTTAACAAGTTCTTTATATTGTACTGCAAAATTAATTATTTTTTGTATACCATTCTCATTTATTTTGACATTTTTGTAAAGAATATCAAAAAAACTGACTTTATTATCAGGAATTTTAAAATATTCTGAATTATTATCATCAACTATATCGTTTTCGTGAATTTTATCAAATGCGACTAAAAGTCCTATAAAAATATATTTTCTAGTTAAATCTCTTTCGTAATCATTTGGGTGATGACCTGCTTCAAATAAAATAGTTACTGCCTTTTTAGAAGCGAAATAATCTCCAAAACAATTATCACAATAAGTATCATTATATCGTCCCACATGACCTGGAATATGATTTTGTAGTACTTTATTCATTTCGTCAATAATGTGCATTGCTTTTGAACGATATGTATCAATATCTCTATCTATATTGTAAGCTGGTGCCAAAAAAGAAATGATTGCTGATTTATTAGTGTCGCCAACACCATAAATTGTTCTTTGATCGTGCATATTCAAACAATAATGAGGTTGAAACTCTTCAAAAATATGCTTTAAAATCTTGCTTTCTGGTTGTGTGCATTCTTTTACATCTCTGTTTAAATCAATCTTATTGATATTTTCTCTTGTATGCACTTTTGCTCCATCAGGATTTGCTAAGGGAACAATATATAACGTGTAAGTTGATGCTATGAAATTTGAATATGCAGTGTCTTTTGATAAAACTTCAAATAAATCAATAATGGCTTTTGTGCAGGTTGATTCGTCTCCGTGCATTTGCGACCACATATAAATTTTAGTTTTTCCATAACCAAATTGAACAGAGTAAATAGGTTTATCTAAGACTGATTTTCCTTCAATTTTAACTTTAAAATTATCACTTAAGCGGTTTAAAATAGGCTCTATAATTTCATTAGTTATGTGTCTTCCTTTAACTTCTTTGTGTGTGTAAGTTGAAAACATTTTTTCGTATTGCATAGTTTACATTTATAAATTACAAATGTAAACAACTTATTTTTTACATTTGTAAACACTTGAAAAGACGCTATAATTTACTTATGTAAACGTGTAGTGCTTAGTCTTATTTTGCTAATGTTTACAAGAATATACTTTTATAATTATTATATTCAACTATTTATTAACCAGTTATCTAAAATACTTGTTTTAATGTTTTAATTTAGGCTTTTTTTAGTGTTTACAAAAGTAAATTTGCTTTCTAAAAACTATTTATTTACATTTGTAACTTATAATTCAATTCATACTATTTACAATGGTAAACATCGAGGATTTCATCAAAAGACTGGAAATAATTTTAGATTATTATGGTTTAACGGCTTCATCATTTGCCGATAAAATTGGTGTGCAACGCTCAAGTATGTCACACTTACTTTCTGGAAGAAATAAACCTAGTTTGGATTTTATATTAAAAATTTCAGAGGAATTTCCTGAGGTAACTTTAGAATGGATTTTGAATGGAAAAGGAGTATTTCCTAAAGATGATTTTGTACCTGCTACTACACCTACTCCAATTGAGAAAAAAATTGAGTCGGAAATAAATGAAGATTTATTTTCAACATTACATGAAGAAAAAACAACAGCTGTTGAACCTCAAAAAAATAATCTAATCACAGATGTTTCTAAAATTGAAAATCATGAGATTGAACGAATAGTTATCTTTTTTAAAAATGGAACTTTTAAAAATTATACCTCTTAGCATTATGCAAAAAAAAATCTTCACTATACAATGAAGATTCTTTTCTTTTTCTTGACACAAATAAATAATATTTGAAATAGTGAAACCGAGAACAGGCTTTGTTATTACAAATTAGTATTTATAAAAATTTTTCCCATAAACATACTTTTTAGAGGTTAGCTATTTTTATTTACGAGATTTTTTTCTTTTTGGTTTTAAAATTTAATTAAAAACTATTTTCTGGAATCTTACCTACTACTCCTTTAAAATAAGAATACAGAATTTCCAAATCTGCTTCTAAATTCCCTGTTGGATAAAATGGCTTGTGATAAACTACTTTTTTATTGCCGTAATCAAAGGCGACTGGAATAATTGGAACATTAGCTTTAAGAGCGATATAATAAAAACCTGTTTTCCAAGTTGTGACTTTTTTGCGAGTTCCTTCTGGAGAAATGGCTAACCTGAAAATTTCTTTGTTTTCAAAAATTCTTGCAATGGTATCAACTTTATTTTCTTTTTGTTCACGGTTTAAAGGTGTTCCTCCTGTCCATTTGAAAAAGTAACCAAACGGGAATGCAAATAGTTCTTTTTTGGCAACATAATTAATTTCTTTCTTCAATATACCTCTTGAAAAAATTCCCAAGAAAAAATCCCACCAACTTGTGTGAGGTACAGCAATGAGTACACATTTTTTAATAGTATCATCAATGTCTCCTTCTACTTTCCAACCGAAAAGCGTTGAAAAAATAAACTTATATATTGTTTTCTTCATGAATAAATTTTAAAAATATATTTTATCTTTACCAGATAAGTAATACAAATATAATGTTTCAAAAATTATTGAGTTATTTAATCCCTATAAATATCCACAAGCAAAATTCTGACATAAATAAATCACTAGAAGTTACTTGGAATAATGGTAAATTAGTATTGGATTCTAAAAACACTAATTATTCTTATGGAAGTTTACAAAGGGCTTTGAAAAAAGGATTACGGTTTATTGGTTTTGAAAGAATCAAAAAATTTGATACAGTTTTAGTTTTAGGAGTTGCTGGTGGAAGCGTGATTAAAACGCTCAGAGAAGAAATTAAATTCAACGGTAAAATAATTGGTGTAGAATTGGATAAAAATGTGCTTGAATTAGCCAATCGTTATTTTAAGTTAAATGAAATTGAAAATTTAGAGCTAATTCATGATGATGCTTTCGAATTTGTTTTAAAAACCAAAGAAAAATACGATTTAATCATAATTGACATTTTTCAAGATACGATAATGCCTAATTTTTTATTTGAAGATTTTTTTATCAATAGAATTAATTCTCTTTTGCATTTGAATGGATTTATTTTATTCAACACTATGGTATTGACAGAGAAAGACAGAGAGAGAAATAAATTGTATCGTTCAAAATTTAAAGAAGATTATTCGCTGAGAATGTATCCAAAAATTGAGGAGCACAATGAATTGTTTACGATTAAGAAGTTATCTTAAATATAATCCGCAATTATGACATGTATCTGCTTTTTTATTTATTTCAGCATAACAAGCTGGACATTTATCATTTATTAAAACAATTTGATCATCATAAATTTTATTCAACTTAATCAAAATACCTCTGTCTTTAACTTCTTTGTATTTTGTATTTCTGCTTTTTCCAATTTCTTCATTTGTTATGATCTCAAAAATGAACTTCATATAAAAAACATACCATTTAGTCAATTCAACCCAAAAAAAACGATATTCTTTCCTAGAAATACAAAATCCCACGATGATATATTCAGCTCGTGTTGAGTATAAATTTTTAAAAGAGATTCCTTTTTTATGTTCAAAAGGATTTATTTTTTTCTCTTCTTTGTTTAATTCTCTTTTTTTAATAAATTTTAAGTTTTTCTCTTCAAAAAATTTAATGGTTTCTGTTAGATTTAATTTAGGATAAAAAAACAAAGGAATGAGAAAATATTTTATAATTAAAAATGCAACTGAAAAAACAAATAAAAATGCAATTATTATATATAATATTTCCATATATGTATCATAAAATTTTAAACTAAACCATCTTCCTAGCTCGTTCCAAGTCTTCTTTTGTATCAATTCCAATTCCAATGTGATTGGTTTCAATCATTTTGATGCGTTTTCCATATTCTAAATAGCGAAGTTGTTCTAATTTTTCAGAAGCTTCTAAGGAAAGCATTGGTAAACTGTAAAAATCTAATAAAGCTTGTTTTCTAAATGCATAAATTCCAATATGTTTCATGTAGCGAACACCAACATTTTCTTCTCTTGGAAAAGGAATTACTGAACGTGAAAAATACAACGCAAAACCATTTTGATCGGTAATGACTTTTACATTATTCGGATTATCAATATCTTGTTTATCTGAAATTTGACACATTACTGAAGCTAAGTCAACCTTTTTGTCAGTATCATTTTGGAATACTTCAATTAAAGCTTTTAAAGGGTTTTCGTCTATAAAAGGTTCGTCTCCTTGTACATTAATAACTACATCAACATCAATATTTTGAATGGCTTCAGCAATTCTGTCGCTACCACTTTCGTGTTCTTTTATGGACATAATTGCTTTTCCACCATTAGAAATAATTTCATTAAAAATCAAATCTGAATCGGTTACCACAAAGACATCATCAAAAAGATTGGTGTTTTTTGCGGCTTCATAGGTTCTGAGAATTACAGTTTTTCCTCCTAAATCTTGCATCAATTTAGCTGGAAATCTTGTGGAAGCATATCTTGCTGGTATTACGGCTATTGTTTTCATTTTTTGTTAAATTTATTTCAGTACTTTTTTCTATAAAATACTAATTCAATAAGTTTTTAATTTTTATAAAATCTTTTTCATTTACTACCAATAATTCATATTCTTTAAAAGTTTTATAACAAATTATATATTTAACTTTTCCGCTTCTTTCGCTTTTTTTAAATTGTAAATTTTCATTTTTAAAATCATTAGAAACTATTTCCTTCTCTAATAACTTATTAAATCTATATTTTAAAACATATAACTTTTTTTGATTTGAATTTAATACTATTTCAGAATAATACATCCAAGCAAATAATCTAAATAAAGAATATGTAATTATCGTCAATGAAAAAACATACAAAAAAAGTATAACATTAAAACGTAGAAAGAAAAGTGTTGGCAATGCATAATATAAAATATCCTTACTAATAAATTTAATTCTAGTATTTATTACAATATCATCATCCTTTTTAAATATTGAAATGTCATTGTTCATTTTAAAACGAATCTATTTTCTAGATAAAAAAACCTTCTTAAACAGTTTAATTCCGACAAAAATAATCAGAAGAACTACAATAAAAGCAACAATTGGAGCAAAAATTGCTAAAACTGATACAAAAGATGCTGTGGCAGTTTCTGTTGAAGATACTAAATTGTTGCCCAAACCACCAGTCGTTACAGTAGATGTGGCTCGTGCAGCAGCGGTTGATGTTGTGATGACAGCTGCCGTTCCACCACCAGCAATAATGGCTAATCCCCAAGTTATCATTGGATCTAAATCAATTAGTGTGGAAGCCATAACTACTGAACCTGCAATGGTAGCTAATGGAATGGAAATTGTATCTAATAAATTATCTACATAAGGAATAAATAGGCGAAAATTTCTGCTAAAGTGGCAACACCCAAACAAATTATAGCTGGCATTCCTCCTATCCAACTAAAGGAATCACCAACTGGAACATAATCAAAATGTGTGGCTAAACTCAATGCAAATAAAGGTACAAAAACTCTAAAACCCGCTGAAGCTGCCAATCCAAAACCTAATAAAATACTGATTATTGTTTCTGTCATCTGTTATCTGTTGTTTGAAAATCTAATTTTGTTTCTTATTACTTAATACTCCAATCTTAATACTACTCGGTTTCAAAATTCTCATCTTTAAACCCTATCAAATATAGTTTTTCTTTGGCTCTTGTCATGGCTGTGTATAACCATCTTATGTAATCTCTATCAATTCCGTTGGGCAAATAAGGTTGTTCTATAAAAACAGTGTTCCATTGTCCGCCTTGTGATTTGTGACAAGTTATAGCATAAGAAAACTTGACTTGTAGCGCATTAAAGTATTCGTTATTCTTTACTTTTTGAAATTTTTTATACTTACTGGTTTCGTCTTCATAATCTAACAATACTTCTTGATACAGTTTGTTAGCTTCTTCATAGGTTAAAGAAGGTGATTCACTTTTAATAGTGTCTAACAATAAAATAGTGTCAAAAGGAATCTGATTGGGATAATCTACCATTCTTATTTTTACGGTCGCAAATTTGAAACCATAAAGTTCTTTTACATTCCTAATTTCTAAAACTTCAATAATATCTCCATTAGCAATAAATCCTGCTTCGTCTGAATCTTTTAACCAAAAATAATTATTTTTTACTACCATCATATAGTCTCCAGAAGAAATTTCGCTTTCTTTGGATAATATTCGACTTCTTATTTGTTCATTATATTGATTGGCTCTTTTATTGGAACGCACAATAAAAGCTGTTTCTTCTAGTCCATAATTACTAAAGGATTCATGAATGGCATCTTGAATATCATAACCGTCTTGTAATCGAACAATATCTTTGAAACCTTTAAGATTAAATTTATAGGTATCTATAAAGTTTGATTTTAATATCTCTCTCAACTCGGTGGCATTAAATAAAATTCCTGATGCTTCTTCTTGACGCATTACTTCATCTAACTCAATATGGTGTACACTTTTGTTATAATGCAATGAAAGTGAATCAATATTCAACGCTGGACTTACATCTAAATGCACAGGTGGCAATTGAGCTGTATCTCCTACAAAAATGACTTTACAATTTTTCCCTGAATCTACGTAAGAAAGTAAGTCGTCTAAAAGCGAGCCATTTTCATACAAATTGGATTCTTGGTTTGTATCAGAAATCATGGAGGCTTCATCTACTATAAAAATTGTATTGGTAAATTTATTGGGCTGCAATGTAAAACTAACTCCACCACCACTCGATTTTTTGGGAAAATAAATTTTCTTGTGAATAGTAAATGCAGGCTTTTGAGAATAATTGCTAATTACTTTTGCTGCTCTTCCTGTGGGTGCTAACAATAAATATTTTTGATTTACGTTTTTAAGTTGATTGACTATGGTGGAAATAACGGTTGTTTTTCCTGTTCCAGCGTAGCCTTTCAACACAAAAAGCTCTTCATTAGAAGAATTAATGACAAAATCTGCTATTTTTTGAAAAAAAATGTCTTGTTTTAGCGTTGGTTCAAACGGAAAATTATCGTGTAAAAGTTTGTAAAACAGCTTTGAAGTCATTATTTTTTATTTAGGCTTTTATTATTTTTCAAATATACTGATGATTTTTCTAAGAAATTCTTTTGGGAAGAAAAAAAAATTGTAGATTTGCGTACCTATTAAACTAAAAAATTAAGAAATCAAATGTTAAAATTAGCCATCTTTTTAGTACTACTTATTGTATTAATCTTTGTTCTTGTTAAGATTTTTGACAAAATTGCAACTCCTAAAAACAGAATATTCTTTTCAATTCTTTTATGGATTGTAAGTGGAGTGTTTGGATATTTAATCTATAATTCAGTAATGGCTCCTATTCGTTTTGATAAAGAAAAAGAAGTTCGTTATGAAACTGCAGTTGCCAAAATGTTAGATATTAAAAAATCTCAAATGGCATATAAGTCAATTAAAGGTAATTATGCACCAACTTTTGATTCATTAGTTAATTTTATTGAAACGGAGAAATTTGAAATTATTGAAAGAAAAGATACCTCTGTGCCAGATGTTGCTAGAAATGCAGCTTTTGGTCTTTCAAATGGTGAAGGTGGATATTACAAAGATATTGTTGTAACTAAATCATTAGGATTCAAATCAGTTAAAGATTCATTGTTTAAAGATTCTCAAAGATATAAGAGAATGAATGTTGTAAAAATTGAGGATTTTGAAGTGCCTATTTCAATGAAAACTAGTTCTATTATTGTTAAGGAAAAAGCATTCCCTACTATGCAAGTTGAAATTGACAAAAATGCAATTTTAAAAGGAATGGATGAAGATTTATTAGAGCAAGAAAAAAAGAAAAAATCTATTGAAGAAATAAACGGTGACAAAATTGTTTTAGGTTCATTAGAAGATGTTACTTTAACTGGAAATTGGCCAAAAAAATATGGTAGTAACGAGTAACGACATCACTCAACGTAATTATAAAAAGTTGTCCATTCAGGTTTCCTTGAGTGGACTTTCTTTTTGTGTCTTTGATACAATTACAACTAAAATACTAACCTATAACTCAACTACTTTCAAACCTAATGAAGTAATTGAAGGGCAATTGTGGAATGCATTTATTAATAATACGGTTTTATCTAAACCTTATGATGAAATAACCGTTCTTCATGATAACAACATAAATACATTTGTTCCAAAACCTTTATTTGATGTAAATACAATTGCTAGTTATTTGCAATACAACGTAAAAGTTTTTGAAACTGATTTTTTTGCCTTTGATGAAATCCATAATTACGAAATCAATAATGTTTATGTTCCTTTTGTAAATATCAATAACTTCTTGTTAGATCAATTTGAAAGTTTTGAATACAAAAACAAAAATTCAATTTTGGTTCAAAAGGTTTTAGACCAATCCAAGAATATTGATGAAAAGCACGTTTTTGTTCATTTTCAGGAAAATAGTTTTGAAATTGTGGTTGTAAAAAATCAACAGTTATTGCTTTTTAATTCATTCGAATATAAAACTCCTGAAGACTTTATTTATTATATTTTATTTACGTTTGAACAATTGCAACTAAACCCTGAAATTGTTCCTATAACATTATTTGGAGCTATTTCAAAAGAAGATTCATTTTATAAAATAGCCTACAAATTCATTAGAAATTGTGATTTATTAGAGGTTTCCAATCAATCTAAAATTCATGATGTTTCAGCAAAAGATATGTTGCATCATTTTATACTATTCAACTCGTGAGAATAATTTCAGGTAAATATAAAGGTAGAAGAATTCAAGCTCCAAAAAAGTTGCCCGTTCGACCTACAACGGATATGGCAAAAGAAGCGTTGTTTAATGTTTTGAACAATAATTTCAATTTTTCTGGATTACGCATTTTAGAATTGTTTGCCGGAACTGGTAATATAAGCTATGAATTTGCCTCAAGAGGAAGTCATCCTATCACTGCTGTTGATGGTGATTTTGGTTGTGTTGCATTCATCAAGAAAACAGCAACTGAATTTGATTTTGATATTACGGCTTTAAAATCAGATGTTTTTTCTTATTTGGAAAGATGTAAAAATAGTTACGATATTATTTTTGCTGATCCACCTTATCATTTGTCACAAAATGATTTTGAAAAAATTATAACCCAAATTTTCGATAATGAAATATTAGATGAAGAAGGTATGTTAATCATTGAGCATTCAAAAGATACTTCATTAGAACACATGATTCATTTTTCGTTTGCCAAAAGATATGGCGGAACTATTTTCTCTTTTTTTGAATTTGAATCAGAAGAAGAAGAACATTTTGCAGAAGAAAATGAGGATGATATTTAAAGTTTATTCTTCAAAAATTAAACTATCAGAATCTGCTCCTAACTCTTTTAAATTTTTAACTACTTTTTCTACAAATTCAGAAGGACCACACACATAAAAATGTTGGCTAAAATCCACTATATTTTCAATTAAAAAATTTCTATCGATACGTTTTCCTCTAAAACCTACTACACCTTCTCTGGTGAAAACAGGTCTAAAATCTTCTTTAAACATACGTTGCAATTCTTGACCAGCAATCACATCTAAAGACGTTTTGTTGACAAAAATTAATTTGTTTCCTCTTAATTTGTTTTGTTTATACAAGTTTCTAAAAATGGCTAAAAAAGGAGTAATTCCAGTTCCTGCTGCTATAAAAACGCCTGGTTTTTCATAATGTATCGCTCCAAAAACATCATGCAAAATCAATTCATCACCAGCGTTAATTCCAGCTAATTTATTGGTTACACCGTTGTGATCGTTGTAAATTTTTATAATAAATTCTAGATTTTTAGCTTCCTTTTGGTTAGTAAAAGTAAAAGGCCTTTTTTCGGTTTTCCAATCAGGCTCGTTGATTGAAATATTTACGGCTTGACCTGGAATAAAATCAAACCCTTCTGGTTTTTCAACAACAAATCGTTTAACATCATAATTAATAAATTGTGATTCAATTACTTTGACGATTATCTTACTCATATAAAAACAAACCTTTAAATTTTAAAAAAAAGCAGACCTATAAGCCGGATTCTGTCCCCGATAAATCGAAGCCTTATCATTTATCTTGATTATACATTACTGCATAATTCTAGCTGTCTACCCTTCAACAACGGACGAGTCATCCTTAAATGCTGATATACTTGACATTTCACCGCATAGAGTTTACCTGGTTTCACTACAGCATTATCTGTACATACTTTCTGTTGCACTTGTCCTCTTCCGATAAATCGAAATGACGGGTGTTACCCGCTATGCTACTCTGTGGTGTCCGGACTTTCCTCCCTTCCAATACATTGGAACGACGATAAGGCGGTCTGCGGTGCAAATGTAAGAATTTAAAAGAAGAATAACTTGTGCTACTTTAACATTTAATTAAAACCAGAAGACAAAAAAACTTGTAACTTTAGATAAATTAAAATCATTTTAGCAAAGTATTATGAGAAAAGTATATCATTATGCAACAGTTATGGAAGCTTTAAAAATTTTAAAAGAGAAAGGATTTGATTATGATTACAATATAAATGATAAAGAAATTGTAGATAATCCAGATCATTTTGAAATTGAGCATATTTACAGATATGAAGGAGAAACTAATCCTGATGATGAATCTATGGTTTATGGAATAAAATCAAAGTCAGGGAAAAAAGGTGTTTATGTTTGTGGATTTGCAGCTAATTCATTTAGCGATGCTGATAAAATAGTAATAGACATCTCTATAAAAGATTTTTCTTGATTCTTTTTTATTATTTTTGAATATATACAAAATAAATGAAGAAGTTTTTTTTTATCACAGTAGCTATTATTATACTCTTATACCTTTCAATTAAAGTTTTTGAAAACTATAGGGAAAATCATTTGCTCAACAATGAAGCTGTTGTAAATGCATATTTCAATGTTCCTGAAAATGAAATTGACACCTATTTCAACCTAGAAAAAGGTACTTTTGATAAAAACAAACATATTGTGGTGTGTAGTTTAGAAAAAGATGAAGGTTATATGCTTAATTTCTACTACAATTTACCAACCTATGGAACAACGGACAGAATCAACTGTAATGAAGAATTCTCTATTGAGAAGCATCGTCGTTTCAATAAAAATGACATTAACAACTATTCAAATATGATTGTTAGGCTTTTAAATTTTTCTGTTAACGGCTACAATGCTGAGCCTTCAAATAATACAATTGCTAAAAAACATGAAGAAATAAATATTAATTTTGGCAAAATAAATCATATTGTAGTTGACCAAAAAGGTACTTCACATTATTGCAATTAATGTCATTCTTTTCCTCATTCTTATTTGTCATTTCTAATTTTACAACTATATTTGTTATTCAATTATTTCTATGGAACAGTTTATAGTATCAGCTCGAAAATATCGTCCTCAAACCTTTAAAGATGTTGTGGGACAAAAAGCTATTACTAATACTTTGCTTAATGCTATTGAAAATAATCATTTGGCTCAAGCATTACTTTTTACTGGTCCAAGAGGTGTTGGAAAAACGACTTGTGCCAGAATTTTAGCCAGAAAAATTAATCAAGAAGGGTATGATGATCCTAATGAAGATTTTTCATTCAATGTTTTTGAATTGGATGCTGCTTCAAACAACAGTGTTGATGATATTAGAAACATTATTGACCAAGTTAGAATACCACCACAAACAGGAAAATATAAAGTTTATATAGTTGACGAGGTTCACATGCTTTCTTCTGCTGCTTTCAATGCTTTTTTGAAAACTTTGGAAGAACCTCCTAAACATGCTATTTTTATTTTAGCTACTACTGAAAAACATAAAATTTTACCAACCATTTTATCGCGTTGTCAAATTTTTGATTTCAAACGAATTACCATTAATGATGCTAAAGAACATTTAAAGGAAATTGCTACAGAACAAGGTGTTACTTTTGAAGATGATGCCTTGCACATTATTGCCCAAAAAGCTGATGGAGCCATGCGTGATGCATTATCTATTTTTGATAGAGTGGTTTCCTATTGTGGTAATAATTTAACCAGACAAGCTGTTTATGAAAACTTAAATGTGCTTGATTTTGAATATTATATTAGAGTAACGGATTTAATTTTAGAAAATAAAATTCCGGAATTATTATTAGCTTTTGATGATATATTAGCCAAAGGTTTTGATGGTCATCATTTCATTGTGGGATTGGCTTCGCATTTTAGAGATTTGTTAGTATGTCAAACACCATCTACTTTGACGTTATTGGATTCTGGAGAGCAAGCCAAAGCGTTATATAGTGCTCAATCACAAAAAGCTTCTCAAGATTTTCTTTTAAAAGGCATTGAATTAGCTAATACTGCGGATTTAAACTATAAAATCAGTCAAAACCAACGTTTATTGGTTGAGTTGTGTTTGATGCAATTAGCCTCTATCACTTTTGATGGAGAAAAAAAAAAGTCTAGCACCTTTATAATTCCAGCTACACATTACCGAAATAATTCATATTCAATTACTGAAGTTAAAACAGTCATCAATAATCAACCATCAGTCATAAGTGAGCAGGTTGTAGATAACAGTTTACAGAAAGCAGAAAAAAGTGAACAAATTGCTCAAAAAACTGAAACAAAAACAATTGAAACAGTTGAAACAATTGAAACAACAGAAACTCCAACAGTAAACAATAATCCATTAACAACACAACCAAAAGTTTCTGCATTATCACTAGCTGGTTTGCGTGCAAAAAAAGAATTAGAAGCCAAGCAAAGTCAACATATAAAACATTTAGGTGAACTTCCAACAGAGGATTTTTCTGAAACAGATATGTTATTACTTTGGAATAAATATGCTCAGAGATTATCTGATACAGGCAAAAAATTGATGTCAACTTATATGTTGATGAATGAACCTCAATTGAATGGCGCAACTATTACTTTAGAGTTACCAAATGAAAGTACTAAAGAAGAATTCTTATCAGGTGGTGTAGAATTATTAGGCTATTTAAGAGGGAAATTACATAATCATGATATTGTGATTGATGTAAAAGTAAACGAAACTGTAGAAAAGAAATATGCTTTTACACCTGATGATAAATACGAACGATTAAAAAATATAAATCCAGCTATCGACTTATTAAGAAAGACTTTTGATTTGGATGTTTAGAAACTCTTATTTTTTTGTATGCAATTTTACCAATTAACTTATCAATCTACATCGATAACTGATTTAAATCAAGATGTTTTAAACCTAATTTTAGAAGAGTCAGTTCTAAATAATGCAAAACTAGAAATTACTGGTTGTTTAATATATTATAATGGCTTTTTTATCCAAATTTTAGAAGGTGACAAAAGCAAAGTTTTATCTACTTATGATAAAATAATAACGGATCAAAGACATTACAACATTGATTTATTATGGGAAAATAATTCTGATAAAAGGTATTTTGAAAAGTGGAATATGGGCTTTTTCTCTCCTGATAATGACAACGAAATTCTATTTGTGAATAATTACAAATTATTATCTCGTTTTGCCGATAAATCTATTGGAGCTTCCTTGAGATTTTGGGCATCAGTTGAAAAAATATTAGATACTAAAAAAAATAATACTATTTAAATTCTTCCAAAGTACATAGCTTTCACTATGCCATCAGAAAGTCCTATTTTAGGCACATATATTTGTCTTGCACCACTCCATTTCATAGCATTTAAATAAATACGTGTAGCTGGAATAATAACATCAGCTCTATCTGGATTTAACCCTAATTCCGCTATACGTTGTTCATAAGTCATGGCGTTAAGCTTTTGATATTGAGCATTAATATACACATAAGACAAAGGTGTATCTTGATGTTTTTCAGAAAGTTTAAATAATTTATTGATATTTCCACCAGAACCTATTAAGATAATGTTGTCATAATCGGAAGTTACTGTTTTTATCCATCTTTCGATTTCTGTCCAAACAATATCGTTAACCATATTATTCAACAGGCGAACAGTTCCGTTTTTAAATGATTTTGAGGCTACTATTTTCCCTTCATTGAACAAAGAAAATTCGGTACTTCCTCCACCAACATCTACATATAAAAAGGTTTTGTCTGTATTGATAAACTGTTTCAAATCTGAAGCTGCAATAATGGCTGCTTCCATTTTTCCGTCAATAATATCAATTTTAATATCAGCTTTTCGTTTGATTAAATCCACAATATCTTTTCCATTGTATGCTTCACGCATCGCTGAAGTGGCACAAGCTTTGTATTTTTCTACTTTGTGTACTTTCATCAATAATTTAAAAGCTTTCATGGCGTCTAACATCCTGTCAATATTCTCTTCAGAAATTTCTCCAACAGTAAAAGCATCTTGTCCCAAACGAATTGGCACACGAACTAATGAACTTTTGTTAAATTGAGTAGGTTTATCTTTTTGCTCAACAATATTGGTTACTAACAAACGCATTGCATTTGAACCTATATCTATTGCTGCATATTTTTTTATGTTTATCATTTTATTGAGAGAGTATTTGGGCAATTATTTTAAATGTTCAAAAACAACATCTATTTTATTTCTGTAATAATTATACATTTCTAATTGAGCTCTAAAAGGCTTTTCGCCATTAACTTTTCTGTATTTATTCTCTAAAGCATTATTGTGAATTCTGGCTTTAATATTTGCTTTCCATGAAATTTCAAAGCAATCTATTAATTCATTTCTTATGTCTTTGTCGTAGATAGGACAGGTTACTTCAACTCTACTATCTAAATTACGTGTCATAAAATCGGCTGAAGAAATAAAAACTTCGGGATCACCATCATTATGAAACATATAAATACGGGAATGCTCCAAGTAATTATCCACAATACTTATGGCTTCAATGTTTTCACTCATTCCTTCAACATTAGGAACTAAACAGCAAATCCCTCGTATGATTAATTTCACTTTAACTCCTGCTCTACTGGCTTCATAAAGTTTATCAATCATTTTACTATCGGTTAAACTGTTCATTTTTAGCTTAATGGCTGCTTTTTTTCCTGATAAAGAATTCATAATTTCTCTATCAATTAGCTTATTGAAACGCGAACGTGTATAATGTGGCGAAACTATTAAATGCTTGTATCGATGAATACGGTAATTTACATCAAAAAAGTCAAAAATCTTGTTGGCATCTTTTAGTATTTTTTGGTTGTAGGTAAAAAGCGTTACATCTGTATAAAAACGGGCTGTTATTTCATTGAAATTACCCGTAGAAATTAATCCGTATAACTTAATTTTTTCGTTTTCTTTTCGTTCAATTACGCATATTTTGCTATGTACTTTTAAGCCTTTTACCCCAAAAATTAATTGGATACCTTCTGTTTGCATTTGTTCTGAATAGGAAATATTACTTGCCTCATCAAAACGAGCTTGTAATTCTATTTGAACAATTACTTTTTTTCCATTTCTGGCTGCATTGATTAGGGAGCTTACAATTTGAGAGTTTTTAGCTAAACGATATAGAGTAATTTTAATGGAAACTACTTTAGGATCAAGAGCGGCTTCTCTTAGAAAACGAATTAGGTATGAAAAAGATTGATATGGTGCATTTAATAGATAATCTTTTTCTTTTATTTTTGTTAAAATACTTCCTTCTAAATCTAAGCCTGGAATAGGCAAAGCGTAGTTTTGTTTGTACAATAAATCATATCTTCCTAAGTTTGGAAAATCCATATAATCTCTACGGTTGTGGTATCTTCCACCTGGAATTATACTATCAGAACTATCAATTTTCATTCGTTTTAACAAGAATTCTAAAGTATCTTTTGCAATATCTTGGTCATAAACAAAACGAACTGGTTCTCCAACTCTTCTTTCTTTAACGGAATCGGAAATTTTTTCTAATAGACTTTTCGACAAATCACTGTCAAACTCTAACTGGGCATCACGAGTAATTTTAACCATGTGCGCTGTAATTGACTCATAATCAAAAACATTAAAGATGCTATGCAAATTATAACGAATAACATCATCTAACAAAATAATGTATTGTTTTTCATTGTTTGTTGGCAATACCACAAACCTGTTTACGGTTTTTGGCATTTCAACAATGGCATATTTGATGTCTTGTTTGGGTAAAAAAGTATCGAAAAAAGTTTCTTTGGTAGGTTTCATAACCAATTTAACAGCCAAATAACCAGAAGTATCTCTCAATAGAGGAAACTCTTCCAAGTCGTTCAACATAATGGTAACAACTGCTGGGCTTACATTTTGAATAAAGAAATCTTTTATAAAATTTTCTTGATCTTTATTGATTTCCTTTTCATTGATAATAAAAATATTCTCCTTTTCAAGCTTTTCTTCAATATCACTAAGAATACGAAGGCTTTCTGATTGCTGTTCAATTACAATATCTGTAATATCTTTCAATAACTTTTCAGCTGAAATTCCACCTAAAACTTTCTCTGTGTCTTCGAGTTCAATGTTCATTCTTCGAATGGCTGCATATCTAACCCTAAAAAATTCATCTAAATTATTAGAGAAAATTCCCAAAAACCTTAACCTGTCGAGTAATGGTACTGTTTCATCTGCTGCTTCTTGAAGTACACGTGCGTTGAATGTTAACCAACTTTTTTCTCGGTCAATGTATATATTTTGTGTTTGATTTTCTATCATTATTTTAAATCTCTTGGAAAAATTGTCTTAATAATTGCTCCTTTGTTGGGAGAAAATGTGCCTAATTCATCAAATTTTAATACTACTACACCACAAGTAGGAACATTTTCAATGTAATAGTCTCCAAATTTATTAACAAAATCTGTAATTGCGTTATTATGTCCGAAAATAATTAGATTTTTTTTGAAATTTTTTGAAACTACTTTTTCAAATTCATTGAGATTGAAAGTATAAAGTTCGTCTTTAAAAAGAATATTTTCAAAATTAATATCATTGATTGTACAAAATATTTTTGAGGTTTGCGTTGTTCTTTTTGAGGTACTTGATAAAATTTTATATTCCATATTTAGTAAAGAACTTATTTCATGAAATACCAATTGAGCATCTTGAATTCCTCTAGTTGATAATGGTCGCTCATGGTCGATTAAATTGCCTTCCCATGAAGATTTTGCGTGTCTGATTAGTATCAAAAACATAATATTTTTATTTAAAAAATGAATTATTAACAAAATTAGCACAAGTATCATTGTTAATGAAGCAATTGCATTAAATTTAACATTAAATTAAAAATACTACATAATACACAACAAAACAAGCATTTATATTCATTATTTTTTAAAATTCAACAAAAAAAGAGAAGATATCAAGTTATTAACAATTTTGAAATTGTTGATAACTTTTGCCTTTTGTCGTTTAAAAAATGTTTTTTATCGAATTTAGCTCATAGACACTTGTTAATTGATTTAACTAATATACATTTGTATGGTGATAGGTAAAACCCATAAGGTGATATCTAGCACAATAGACACAAAAAATATTATAAGAATAGGTATGAAACACACTTTACTCAAAAGGTTGATTGTTTTGTTGTGCGTTGTTGCGTCCGTATTTAACTACGATGCAAATGCAGAAGGTACTAAAACAGTTTCACCAACATCTAGTAACTTAACTTCCTTAGTTATTATCCCTTATCGCAATTCAGGTTCTTTTTTAAATTGTAATGAAGACAACCGAATTTATTTCAGAATTAAAGACCACACTGTAGAAAATTTCTATTTTGGATTTGATTGGAGACAATATCAAAATGGAGTTACTTCTGGAACAATTGGTAATTTAACAGATGTATATTACAGAATCAGAAGACCTGACGGAAGTGTTGTAGTTGGTCCTAATTTATGGAATCCGAATAGCAATATTGGTAAAATAAACACTTACAATCAGGCAATTGCTGGTCCAAATATTAATGGATTAAATCCATCAGGTTATACTCCACTAACTTTTGATCCTTCCACAAATGGAGAATTTTGGATTGAAATGTATAGAAGTAACGACGGTGGTGCAACTATGATTCCAAATGGAAATAGTGGCAGTTCACAAAATTGGGCACATTCTCCATATTTTGATTTTACTGTTGCCAAAGCTAACAATACGGTATATAACGGACGTGTTCATTCTGACAAATGGGCTTTTGTTGCTGTTCAACCTACCAATGGTGCTGAAGTTCAATTTTCGGTTAACGTAAACGCTTCGTCTTCCCCTCAATTGTATGCTTACACAGATGATAGAGCTGTTTTAAAAATTGAATTTCAACCTAATTTTAGACCTGTTGCATACGATGTTGCTGTTAATAGTTATGGTGTTGTAAACACTAGTAACTTTGCTGTGAACAGACGCTCTATCAATTCGAGTGTTTCTCCTTCATTTCAAAATGGTTACAAAGTTTTCTTAGAACAACCTGATTCAACAATATATCCAATAGCATCAGTGCCACTATTACCAAGATTTATAAATCCGGCCATTAGTGGTTGTGGTCCAATGTATGCTATTAGGTTTGATGCTCCAGAGTCTGGTGACATCAAAATTTTCTTTAATTTAAATGGTATTCCTGGATATCAACCTGGAACTTCTGACAGAATTCTTGAATTATTTAGCGTTCCTGCTGGATATAATGAAGCTCAATGGGATGGTTTAGATGGTTTAGGAAATAATGTTAGTAACACTACTACTATTCAATTATCATTAATTTTATTAAAAGGTAGATTTAATTTACCAATATATGATGCTGAAATAAATGCCAATGGAATAAAAGTTTCTCTTGTTGCTCCAATTTCAGTTCCAAATGCACAGATGTATTGGGATGATAGTTTGTTAACTCAAATTGGTACATCATGTGATGCAAGTTTCAATAATACTAACAACATTACTAATGGTGGATTAAACAATTCAACAATTGGTTCTGTTTCACCTGCTCATGCTTGGAGTGGTGATGGAAACTTAGGAAATGTAATTCCTGCTCCAATTGTTAATGGCAATCAAGATGATGATATTCTTTGTAATGATTTTGGTAATCTTAGGGTTATAAACACTTGGGGTTGGGGAATCTACACTCAAGATGTTTTTACAAATGCCAAAAAAGGATGTGTTGACTTATATGTAGACATTAATGTAAATAATGCAAATCCGAATGTAGGCTCAAATGTAACTTTTACAATTTTAGCGGGAAATAACGGTTCAAATACAGGAACTAATATTAATGTTGAAGGTCTTTTGCCTGATGGTTATACTTTTGTAAGTTCTTCTCAAACTGGTGGGACTTATAACCAAACCACAGGTGCTTGGACTATTCCTTCTCTTACAACTGGTCAAACACAAACTTTGACTATTGTAGCAACTGTTTTAACACAAGGAGAATACAACTTCCCTACTACAATTGCTGGTTTTGAATTTGATCCAGATTTAGCTAACAATCAAGATTTAATAAGAGTTGAACCAACTTCAATTACAGATTTAGAAGTTGTAAAAACAGTAAATAATGCAAATCCACAAGTTGGATCTCAAGTTGTATTTACTATTGCTGTGAATAACTTTGGCCCTAGTAATGCTACTGGTGTATCAGTTAATGATTTATTACCAGCTGGGTACTTATATGTATCTAATACAGTTACTATGGGTTCTTACAATTCTTCAACAGGAATTTGGACAATTGGTGATTTAAATTCTGGTACAGCTGGAACTTTAACAATTACTGCAACTGTAAACGCAATTGGAAACTACACTAATACGGCAACTATTACGGGTAATGAGTTAGATTTAAATATATCAAACAACACTTCAAGTGTAACTCCAAATACTAGTCCTGTTTCAGACTTAGCCGTTACAAAGATAGTGAGTAATTCTACTCCTCTTGTTGGAACAAATGTTACTTTTACTATTGAAGTAACTAACAATGGTCCAAGTAATGCTATAAATTCTATTGTAACTGATTTGTTACCTTCAGGATACGCTTATGTATCGCACACACAAACTGCTGGAATTTATGATGATGCTACAGGAATTTGGTCTATTGGAAATCTTAACAATGGAGTAACAAGAACTTTAACAATCACAGCTACTGTATTAGATGCTGGAAATTATACAAATTCAGTTTCTGCAACTAGTGACAATACTGATCCAAATAACAATAATAATACTGCAACTGCAACTACTACACCTGTTAAGAACGCAGATTTGTCTATTACTAAAGTTGTAAGTAATACTACTCCTAATGTAGGTGACAATGTAACTTTTACGGTAACGGTTACAAATAATGGTCCAAGTACAGCTAATAACATTGTTATATCTGAAGCTTTTCCTACTGGTTATGTTGTGAATAATGTAACTGTTAGTGAAGGACAATATAACTCTAATGTAAACTGGACTAATATAAGTCTAAACTCAGGAGAATCTGCAACATTGACTGCTGAAGTGACTGTATTAAATTCGGGTTCATATTTAAATACTGCTACTATAAATTCTAGCAGCGTTATTGACCCAATAAGTTCAAATAATTCAGCTAGTGCATCTACAACTCCTAATTCAGTATCTGATTTAAGTATTACAAAAACTGTAAATAATTCAACACCACTAGTTGGTTCAAATGTTGTATTTACCATTGTTGTTACTAATAATGGGCCAAGTAATGCTACTGGTGTAAATATTCAAGATTTATTGCCAAATGGTTACACTTTTGTATCTTATACTTCTACAAATGGTAATTATAACAGTACAACTGGAGTTTGGAATGCTGGTAATTTTTTAGTAAACAATTCTAAAACATTAACAATAACTGCTACAGCAAATCAAACTGGAAACTATGTAAATATTGCAACAGTATCTGGAAATGAAACTGATGTGAACTTAACAAATAATTCAGCAACTGCTGAAACTAATCCTGTTAATATTTCAGATTTAACGGTATTAAAAACCGTATCGAATGCAACTCCATTAGTTGGTAGTCAAATTACTTTTACGGTAACGGTTACAAATAATGGTCCAAGTAACTCACAAAATGTTGTAGTTAATGATTTATTAGAAAGTGGTTATACTTATGTTACAAGTTCAGCAACGTTAGGATTTTATAATTCTTCAACAGGAGTTTGGGATATTGGAAACTTAGCTAATGGTAATGTTGCTTCTTTAGTGATGACTGTGATAGTAAATAATTCTGGTAATTACTCAAATACGGCAACTGTTACACAATCTTTCACAGATCCTAATCCAGGTGATAATACATCTACTGTTACAACTACACCTGTACCAACGAGTGATTTAATTGTAACAAAAACTGTTGATAACCAAACTCCTTTAATGGGGCAAAATGTTACTTTCAATATAGAAGTAACAAATGCTGGTCCAAGTGATGCCACAGGAGTTATTGTTGCTGAGGCTTTACCTTCTGGTTATACTTATGTTTCTCATTCTGTTACTGCTGGTTCATATAATTTAGCTCAATGGAATTTAGGTTCTTTAGCAAATGGAACAACAGAAGTATTGACTATTGTTGCTTTAGTAAATCCAACTGGTGATTACACAAATACAGCTTCTGCTTTTGGAAATGAATTAGATCAAAATATTTCAAATAACACTTCAAGTTCAACACCTACACCTATTCCTAATGCTGATTTAGCAGTGGTTAAAACTGTTGACTTAGCTACTCCAAATGTTGGTAATGTAATTACTTTCACAATAGTTGCAAGCAATAATGGACCGATAAATGCTACTGGTGTTAAGGTTTCTGATATTTTACCAGCGGGTTATACTTATTTATCAAGTACAACAACTGTAGGAACATATAATAATGGAAGTGGATTATGGGATATTGGAAATTTAAATAATGGAATTAGTCAAACTTTAACAATCACAGTTCAAGTAAATGCTAATGGTCCTTACACAAATATTGCAAATATAGTTGGTGATCAATTTGATGCTAACCTTAATAATAATAGTTCAATTTCGTCACCTATTGTTGGGCAAACTGCGGACTTAGTTGTTGTAAAAACAGTTAACAACAGTGCTCCAGAAGTGGGTAGTAACGTAACATTTACTATTACTGTTAACAATAATGGAACTAGTAATGCTACTGGAGTAATTGTTCAAGATTTAATTCCATCTGGTTATACTTATGTTTCTAATACAGCTTCACCAGGAACTTCATATAGCAACACAACTGGAATATGGAATATTGGAAATTTAAGTACTGTTCAAACTAGAGTATTAACTATAGTTGCTACTGTAAACAACACTGGAAACTATACTAATATTGCTGTAGTTTCAGGTAATCAATCCGATAATAATCCTTCTAATAATATATCTTCTGCATTTGTTACACCTGTGAGGTTAGCAGATTTAGGAGTAACTAAAACGGTAAATAATACTACTCCAACTGTTGGCAATAATGTAGTCTTTACAATTGTTGCTACAAATAATGGTCCAAGTAATGCTACTGGTGTAATCGTTAATGATTTATTGCCTTCTGGATATGAATTTGTTAATGCTTCTGCAACACTAGGTGTTTATAATAATGGAAATGGAAACTGGGTTATTAATAACCTAACAAATGGTGGTACTGCTACTTTAACTTTAACTGTAAAAGTAAAGGGTAATGGAAATTATCTAAATACTGCAACAATAAATGGCAATGAGCTAGATAATGTTACTACAAATGATAGTGCAAGTGCATCTACTAATCCTATTAAAAATGCCGATTTATCAATTACAAATAATGTAGATATTTTAACTCCTATTGTAGGTAGTAATGTTGTATTTACAATTGTTGCTACAAATAACGGTTTAAGTGATGGAACAGGAGTTGTAGTTACAAATACTCTTCCTGATGGATATACTTTTGTTTCAAATAATCAATCTGTTGGAAGTTTTGATTCTTCAACAGGTGTGTGGACTATTGGAAATTTACCTACTGGAACAAGTGAAGTATTAGAAATTATAGCTACCGTTTTACCAAATGGAAATTATGTTGATTCAGCATCTATTACAGGTATTGAATTTGATACAGATTTATCTAATAATACAGATACTGCTGAAACTATGCCTTTACCAGTTACAGAAATAGCTATCACAAAAATAGCTAGTAATGCTACTCCAAATGTAGGTTCACAAATTACTTTTACAATTTCTGTGATTAATAATGGTCCAAGTAATGCTACAAACGTGGTTGTAACTGACAACTTACTTTCTGGTTACACTTATCAATCAAGTACAACGACAGTAGGTTCTTATAACAATATTACAGGATTATGGAACGTTGGAAATTTAAATAATGGTCAAACTGAAACAATGACTATTACTGCTACGGTTAATACTACTGGAAACTATTTAAATACAGCTAGCGTTAGTCAAACAGAATACGATTCTGATCCTTCAAATAATACTAGTAGTACAACTCCTACTCCAACACCAATATCAGATTTATCAATTGTTAAAACTGTTAATAATTCAACACCTTTAGTTGGAACAAATGTTGTCTTCACATTAGTGGCTACAAATAATGGTCCAAGTGTTGCAACTGGTGTTTCAGTTAGTGATTTATTACCTTCAGGATATGATTATGTAACTTATAGCAGTACACAAGGAACTTACAATAATGTAAATGGTCTTTGGGCAATTGGAAATTTAAATAGTGGACAATCTCAAACTTTAACAATTACAGCTACTGTTCAAAATACTGGTGATTATACAAATACTGCTCAAATTTCAGGTACAAATACTGATACGAATACTTCTAACAATACATCTTCGGTAACAACTACTCCAGTTTTATCGAGCGATATTGCTATCATTAAACAAGTTGATATCACAACTCCAGATGTAAATGGAAATGTAATATTCTCTATTGTTGCTACAAATAATGGTCCAAGCGATGCTTCTGGTGTAACTGTTACTGACTTATTACCTAATGGATATATTTATGTTAGTAATGTAGTTTCAGTTGGAACATATAATAATGCTACTGGGGTTTGGAATATTGGTACAATGGCAAATCAAACCAGTCAAACAATGGAGATAACAGCAACTGTGAATGCAACTGGAAATTTTGTAAATACAGCTACAGTTACTGCAAATGAAAATGATCCAAATACAACCAATAACTCTTCTAGTGCAACCACTACTCCATGGCCTTTAGCTGATGTTGGTGTTACAAAAATTGTTGACAACACTACTCCAAATGTAGGAAGTGATGTAGTCTTTACAATTGTAGCTACAAACAATGGTCCTAGTAATGCAACGGGAGCTAATGTTGCTGATTTATTACCTAGTGGATATACATACGTAAGTCATACAGTTACAACTGGAACTTATAATGAAATTTCAGGAAACTGGTCAATTGGAAATTTAAACAATGGTATTTCTGAAACATTAACTATAACTGCTACTGTAAATACTACTGGTAATTACACAAATACAGCAATTATTGATGCTAATGAAAATGACACAAATACAACTAATACACAAGCTACTGCAACGACTACACCAATTAGATTAGCGGATTTATCTGTAACAAAAACTGTTGATAATGCTGTTCCTTATGTAGGAAATAATGTGGTATTTACAATTGTTGCTTCTAACAATGGTATATCAGATGCAACTGGTGTCATAGTAAATGATGTATTACCTAATGGATTCAATTATATTTCTCATACAGCTACCATCGGAACATATAATACAAATACTGGAATATGGAATATAGGAAATATGCCTGTAGGTCAAGTTTATGTATTCACTGTAACAGCTCAAGTAAATACTAATGGTAACTATACAAATACTGCTGAAATAAGTGGTAATCAAGTAGATCCAAATACAATAGACAATATTTCCTCTGTAACTGTTACTCCTAGAGATAATATCTTGTTAGTTAATGATTTTGCAGGGCCAATTAACGGTCTTGAAGGTGAAAATGGAGTTGTTAATGTTTTAGACAATGATATCTTTAATGGCGGAATGGTTGACATAAATGACATCATATTAACAACTGCAATTCCTGATCCTAACGGTTATATAGCTTTGCAACCAGATGGAACTATAAATGTTGCTCCTAATACACCAGCGGGTTCATATACATTAACATATCAAGTATGTAATGCTGACTTGCCAACTGATTGTAGCACTGCTGTAGCCACAATTCTAGTTGTTGGACCTACAATTGTAGCTAATGATGATGATTATTCAGCAACACCAATCAATGCAACAACTGGTTATACAAACTTATTTAATGTTTATTCAAATGATGTTTATAATCTTGAATTTGTAAATCCAGCAGATGTAACATTAACTTTAGTAAATCCTTCACCTGACTTTACAATTGATGCCGCAACTGGTTCAATTTCGATTAACCCTAATTTACCAGCTGGTACATATACTTTTGAATATCAAATTTGTGGTAATTTAAACCCTACAACAAATTGTGATACTGCAATAGTAACAGTTGTAATGGAAGTATCAAAAGTAGAAATCAAAGCTTTACTTCAAGGTTCATTATTTGGAACAACAGATGGAAAAATGCGTGATGATTTAAGATTAAATAATGTAATTCCTTTAATTGAACCATACACTGCATTAGGAAACGCAGGAAATGCAAGATTCAATAGACCAGATTTTGTAGCTAGTGAAGAAACTACAAATGCTGTTTTAAGTATTACAGGCGATAATGCAATTGTGGACTGGGTATTTGTTGAATTAAGAGATGTTGATGACAACAGTATCGTATTACATACCAAATCTGCTTTAATCCAAAAAGATGGAGATATAGTGGAAAGTAGTGATGGAACAAGTAGTTTAAGTTTTAACAATTTAACTAAAAGCAGCTATTACATTTCAGTTAAACACAGAAATCATCTTGGTGTGATGACTGCCTCTCCTGTGAATTTCTCAGGCGCAAATGCTGTTTTTGATTTTACTGCGGCAACTCCAACTATGCTTTGGAATTCAACCCCAACGTATGATGGTTTTGAGCAAGAACAAGAATCAAACGGAAAATATGCAATGTGGGCAGGAAATACTAATTCCGATAGAAAAGTAAAATACGCTGGAAGTAATAATGATCAAAGTGTCATCTTTAGTTCAGCCTTAAATTATGTTGGTAACGATTTGAATAATTATAACTTCAATAACGCATTCCCAGGTTACTTCAACGGAGACGTTAATATGGATGCTAAAGTTAAGTATAGAGGTGTTGGAAACGATCCTACCTTTATATTCTTCAATATCGTAACTAAATATACGCTAAACGTGTTGGATTTATACAATTACGACATCTTTATTGAACAAACCCCTAACTAAATATATACACCAAACAAAAAAGAAACAAATGATTAAAAAAATAATCTTTGCAATAGTATTTCTAACTAGTTTTCTAAGCCATAGTCAACAAGAAATAGATTTAACACTAAAATATAATAGTGGTTTAAACAGATACGAAGTTTATGCTAGATCAAACTTTACGCTAAACAATTTTACTTGGGGTCCATCTCAAATATCTATTGTAACGCCAAGTAGTTTAGCAGATAGTCCTTTAACAATACTTAGTAATCAAGCAGGAAACTGGGGTGATAATTCAGTAATTTATGCGCCAAGTAGTCAATCTCAAAATGACTTCCACGGAGTAGAATCTGGCGGAGCATTAATTAATTTAGTAAGTGGTGTTGAAACTTTAATTTTTTCATTTGTTTTATCTGATGGATGTGTTAATGGTTTAAGACTTTTCAATAATGGTATAGATCCTGATTCCTCACAAGCAGGTATGTTTGGAGGAGATTTTAGCAATACAATTGATAATGGTATGATTACCGATGTGTTCAACACAACATACAACAATAATGGTTCAAATTGTATTGATGCTGTAAACGATACGCCAAGCGCAATAATTGGTTCAACTGGAACTACAAATGTTATCAATGTATTTGATAATGATACCTTGAACGGAACTCCAGTAGATCCAGCTGATGTTATCTTAACAGAATTGAATCCTAGTTCAACTGACCCACTTACACTAAACCCTGATGGTTCAGTAGATGTGGCACCAAATACTCCTGCTGGAACTTACACATTGACTTATCAAATTTGTGAAGTACAAAACAATTTAAATTGCGATACAGCTATTGTAACAATTGTTGTTGAAGCTGCTGAAATTATCGCTAACGATGATAATGCATCTGCCAATCCAGTCAATAGTGTTTCAGGTCAAAATAATGTAATTAATATATATACTAACGACACTTTGAATGGAAATTCATTTGTCCCTTCAGAAGTTATTTATTCCGTTTTAACACCATTCTCTACACCAAACATAACTGTAGATAATAATGGAAATGTGAATGTTGCTCCTAATACTCCTGCCGGAACTTATACTTCTACTTATCAAATTTGTGAAGTTTTAAATCCAACAAACTGTGATGATGCAATTATAACAATTGTAGTAGAAGGTTCTGATATAGTTGCAAATAATGATACACCTTTAAATCCAATAAACGGAACAGATGGTGGAACTAATGTGATTAATGTTTTGGATAATGATACATTAAATGGAAATCCAGTGGATCCAGCTGATATTATCTTAACAGAATTAAATCCTAATCCAACTGATCCACTTACACTAAACCCTGATGGTTCAGTTGACGTAGCACCAAATACTCCTGCTGGAACTTATACATTAACATATCAAATTTGTGAAGTTTTAAACCCAACAAATTGTGATGATGCTATTGTTACAATTGAAGTAGAAGGTTCTGATATTGTTGCAAACGATGATACACCTTTAAACTCAATAAACGGAACTGATGGTGGAACTAATGTGATTAATGTTTTAGATAATGATACCTTAAACGGAAATCCAGTGGATCCAGCTGATGTTATCTTAACAGAATTAAATCCTAATCCAACTGATCCACTTACACTAAACCCTGATGGTTCAGTTGATGTAGCACCAAATACTCCTGCTGGAACTTATACATTAACATATCAAATTTGTGAAGTTTTAAATCCAACAAATTGTGATGATGCAACAGTAACAGTTGTTGTTGAATTAAAAAGTTTCTTTGTTAAAGTGATGTTACAAGGTTCACTATTTGGAACTTCAAATGGAATAATGAGAGATGATTTAAGATTAAATAATGTAATTCCTTTAACAGAACCATATACTGAGTTAGGTAATTCAGGAAACACAAGATTTGCAAGACCTGATTTTGTTTCAAGCGAACAAACAAATGCTAGTATATTGAATATATCTGGTGATAATGCAATTGTGGATTGGGTATTTGTTGAATTAAGAGATCCTTTAGATAACACAATAGTTTTACATACAAAATCAGCTCTTGTGCAAAAAGATGGTGATGTAGTTGAAAGCTTTGATGGTGTAAGCCCATTGCGTTTTAAAGGAATAAATAAATCAAGTTATTACGTAGCCATAAAACATAGAAATCATATTGGAAGCATGTCAAATGCACCGGTTACTTTTAGCGGTAATGATATAGCTTTTGATTTTACTTCTAGTGCTCCTATTTCATCATGGAATGAAAATGCAACTTTTGAAGGTGCAGAACAAGTTCAAGACATAAGTGGAAAATATGCTTTGTGGGCAGGAAATACAAATTCAGATAGAAAAGTAAAATACTCTGGAACCTTTAATGATCAATCATTGATATTTAATACAGTTATAAATCATATTGCAAATTCATTCAACAATTACAATTTTGATTTTGTACTTCCAGTATATTCAAATGGAGATGTAAATATGGATGCAAAAGTTAAGTATAGAGGTGTTTTAAATGACTCCAATTATATTTTCTTTAATGTCATCACAAAATATTTATTAAATGCATCGGATTTATATAATTATGATTTGTTCAAAGAGCAAATACCAAATTAAAAGCTTAACCAAATGAGAAATAATAAATACACAAAAATGAGAAACAAGATTATATTTGGTCTTATTCTGTTAGTAAACTTTTTAGGATTTGGTCAAAATATTGACTTAACCCTAAAGTATAATGTTGCTGACAATCGATACGAAGTTTTTGCTAGACCTGATTTTACTCAGAATAATTTCACTTGGGGTCCATCACAAATTTCAGTAGTATTACCTGCTTCTGTTGCTGATACTCCGTTGCAAAATTTAACCAGTTATAATGCTGGTAACTGGGGAGATAACTCAATTATCTATGCTCCTGCGGTTCAACCACAAAATGACTTTCACGGAGTTGAATCTGGTGGAGCCTTAACCAATCTTGTCACTGGTCAAGAACTACTTATCTTTTCATTTACTATTAATGGTGGTTGTGTACCTGGTTTAAGACTTTTTAATAATGGTATTGATCCTGATTCAGGTCAACCTGGTATGGGTGGTGGTGACTTTAGTAACACTATCGATAACGGTATGATTACTGACGTTTACAATGTAAATTATAATAACAATGGAACTGTTTGTATAGATGCAATTGACGATAATATGTCAATTGATTTTCCAAATGGTGGTGTTATAGGAAATGTATTTGATGATAATGATTTTGGACAAGATACTTTATATAATATCCCTATTGGAACACCTTCTTTGGTCAATATAGCGGTTTTAGACGATGATGGCATTACTGGATTAACAATTAATCCAAATGGAGATGTAAATGTTCCTGCCAATACTCCTCCTGGAAACTACGAAGTTATATATCAAATTTGTGAAGTAGCTATACCAACTAATTGCGATGCTGCAACAATATTCATCACAGTTGATGCATTAATTATTGCTGAAGATGATACTATAATTGCAAGTGAAATTGGTGGCACAATTGGAAATATTTTTCCAAATAATGGTGTAGGTCCAGATACTTTAAATGGTAATCCAATCACAGTAGGTTCAACAGTAATAATTACATTATTAAATAATGGTGGATTAACAGGATTAACTATTGATGCTGATGGTAATATTATTATTCCTGCAAACTCTAACATCAATAACGGAACACCATATATTGCTGAATATCAAATCTGTGACACATTAAATCCTGGTGTTTGTGATACTGCATTTATTACTATAACATTAGAACCTTCAATAATAGCTGAAGATGATAATAATTTTACGATAAGTACTTCAGAACAAGGAATTGTTGGAAATATTTTTAACAATAATGGCAACGGAATTGACTCCTTAGAGGGTATTGCTATAACAAATCCAAACTTGGTGAACATCACTATTTCAGGATTTTTACCCTTACCAGGATTAGTTATTAATGCTAATGGAGATATAATTGTGCCTCTAAATACAGTTGCGCAAAGTTATTCTATTGAATATCAAATATGTGAAGTAGCAAATCCAAGTAATTGTGATACTGCAATATTTACAATTTATGTTATCGCTGCGGAAGATGATAGTGCATCAGTTGATGAAAACTCTTCTGTAGGTGTTGATATTTTCTTTAATGATACTTTATTTATTGGAGATCCTAATGTTCCTCAATACGGTGCTTTAACAATTACTACTCTTCCTACTAATGGAACTGTAACTATTACAGACCCAAATGGAACTCCATTAGATCCAACAGATGATGTTGTAACATATACACCAAATGCTAATTATGTTGGACCAGATAGTTTTGAATATACTATTTGTAATAACAACACTCCTACTCCAAATTGTGATACGGCTATCGTAACATTAAATGTGAGTGCAGTTGTTAATGCAGAAGATGATACTGTTGTTACAGATGAAGATACTCCTGTTGTCGTAGATATCTTTGACAATGATACTGATATTCCAACACAAGGAACTTTAACAGTAACACAACCAACTAATGGAACGGTTACTATAGACAACAACGGAACTCCTAATGATCCTTCTGATGATATTGTAACTTACACTCCTGATGCTGATTACAACGGACCAGATTCTTTCACTTATACTATTTGTGATAATGCAACTCCAACTCCAAACTGTGATACAGCAACCGTTACTATAACGGTTAATCCAATTTTAGATACAGAAGATGATGTTGATTCAACTGATATCAATACTCCTGTTACCGTTGATATTTTGGATAATGATAATGACATTCCAACACAAGGAACTTTAACTACAACTCAACCAACTAATGGAAGTGTGGTTATCAATGATGGTGGAACTCCTAATGATCCATCTGATGATACCGTAACATATACTCCTAATAATGGATTTATTGGAACTGATACTTTTACTTACACTTTATGTGATAATGCTACACCAGTTCCAAATTGTGATACAGCAACCGTTACTATAAATGTAACAAATACTCCTATTCCAAATACAACTAACGCTATTGCAGACATCAACGTAACTTATGTAGATACACCGGTTACTGGAAATGTATTAACAAATGACTATGACCTAGAAGGAGATACACAAACAGTAACTACTACAACACTTACAAATGCAGGTCAAGGAACGGTAGTATTCAACCCTAACGGAACATATACATTCACTCCTGAAACTGGTTTCGTAGGAACTACAGAATTCACGTACCAAGTATGTGATAACGGAACACCACAAGCGTGTGATACAGCTATATTAAGCATTGAAGTACTACCTGTTGTAGATGGTGATAACACCGTTACAGCTAACAATGACACAGCAACAACACAAGTTGATAGCCCTGTAACTATTGTAGTACTTGACAACGACTTTGACATGGAAGGAGATACATTCACTATAACTCTAGGTTCTGTTTCTACTCCTGCTAATGGTACTGCGGTTCTTAATCCAGATGGAACTATAACATATACTCCTCTTGCAGGTTTTGAAGGACAAGATACTTTCACCTACTCAATATGTGATAACGTAACTCCTACTCCTGCTTGTGATACAGCAACGGTAACAGTATATGTTAACCCAACTAATACAACTAACGAAGTAATAGCTAATGATGATGCAGTCAATACAAATATAGATACTCCTGTTTCTGGAAATGTTTTAAACAATGACACAGACCCTGAAGGAGATAACTTAACTGTTACTGCTAACACAAACCCAACAAACGGAACGCTTGTAATGAATCCTAATGGTGATTATACATACACTCCTAATACAGGATATTCAGGAACTGACTCATTCACTTACACTGTGTGTGATGATGCAACTCCACAAGCATGTGATACAGCAACTGTATACATCTCTGTAAATCCAGATACAACTCCAAATACAACTAACGCTATTGCAGATATCAACGTAACTTATGTAGATACACCGGTTACTGGAAATGTATTAACAAATGACTATGACCTAGAAGGAGATACACAAACAGTAACTACTACAACACTTACTAATGCAGGTCAAGGAACTGTAGTATTCAACCCTAACGGAACATATACATTCACTCCTGAAACTGGTTTCGTAGGAACTACAGAATTCACGTACCAAGTATGTGATAACGGAACACCACAAGCGTGTGATACAGCTATATTAAGCA